>Ga0070737_10000023_pt1 | contig 390071 bp, 344 predicted proteins | sample Coa_R1_10_FD_66438 | JGI IMG/M metagenome (GOLD analysis project Ga0070737, IMG submission 66438) | Surface soil microbial communities from Centralia Pennsylvania, which are recovering from an underground coalmine fire - Coalmine... | ecosystem: Environmental > Terrestrial > Soil >...
CCACTCCGACCGGGGCTGTCAATATACCTCACACGATTACCAAAAAGCCTTGGCCGCCCACGACATGGTGGCTTCCATGAGCCGCAAGGCCAATTGCTGGGACAACGCCGTCACCGAGACACTCTGGGCCACCATAAAGCGAGAGCTGACCGACGACGTCGAATGGTCTTCGAAAGAAGAGCTCGAAGCCGCCTTGTTCGAGTATATCGAAATCTACTATAATCGCACTCGATTGCATTCTACGCTTGACTATATGACCCCCGCCGAGTACGATAGCAATTACTGGCAGGCCGCCCAAGCGGCATAAATCGAGTGACCACTCAACCGGGGGAACCCCAGACCACAGCCTCCACGTCGTGACCGACCTGTCGGTCGGAGGGTGGTCGCAGGCTAACGTCGCAGGCCAACACCGAGGCCTGGCTGGCCACCCATGAGGTGCCCCGTGACAGCGTCACCTACGCGGCCGACAAGACGCCCGTGCGCACCGACGCGTTCCTGGACGACCTGCCGGGTGACGTGCGGACCCTGCGCGAGGCCGGCTACGCCGCCTTCCTGTTCGCCACGGGCCGGGACGACCAGCGGGCTTCCGGCCCGACTGGGCGGTGCGTTCCTGGGAGCAGTTCGTCGCGCGGTCGGGGGCTCGACCATGTGCCAGAGGCCCTGGGCGCTGCCGTGCCTTTGTCAGTCCTCGTGGGCATGGCTGGATCGGCAGCGCTGCGGCGCACCAGGAAGCTGATAACTGATACAATGCTAGTGATGCTCGTCACCGAAGACCTCAGGTCGGAGCGGTTGGCTGCCGGTGTGTCGGCCGCGGCATTGGCGCGGGCCGCCGGCACCTCGGAGACCAACGTGGCCGCTTACGAGAGGGGTGCCAAGGAACCGTCGCCAGCAACCGTGGGCCGTCTTCGGTTGCTGCTGGCAGCAGGGGCCCAAAGCCCCATATTCCGTTTCCGCTTGTTGACGGTGCCGGCCGCCGCAGCAGCCATCCGGCGAGGTCTGCGCCAAGGTTGGAGCACGGCCGACCTGCTGCGAGTAGTCCGCGAGTGCCTGTCCAATGCCAAGTGGGCTGCTGCCCCAGCTGACCGCTCAGCGTTTTTCTCTCCTCCCTCCACGACGGGCGACCGACGCTGGGACGCGTTGCTGGCAGGTGCCGTGGAGCACTACTGCCTTGAGAAGGGCTACGACGTGCCTGGTTGGACACGCGGCAAGGCCGTACGAGGGCTCTGGTTCGTGACTGCCGGGGCCGCCCCTCTTGCCTTGGCCAGTTCCCCGCCCTCTCTCCGAGTGCGCGGGGTCGTGCTCGACCGTGCCGAGCTCACGTCCGTGTAGATGTCGGGCACCTCGCCTGTCCTTGACAGGCAGCGCATAGAACACCTCCTCCGGGCCCTCGGTGAACGCTGCGCCCGCCGAGGCGCGACGGTCGACATGTTCCTTGTCGGTGGTGGCGCGATGGTCCTCGCCTACAGCAGGGAGAGGACGACCCGCGACCTCGATGCAGTGTTCGAGCCAAAGGCCCTGGTTTACGAGGAGGTCGCAAAGATCGCGGAAGAAGAAGGGCTCCCGCCCGATTGGGTAAACGACGCCGTCAAGGGCCTGCTGCCAGACCAGGCCGACCAAGGAGAAGGCGTTACCTTTGAGTCCAAAGGCATCTCGGTCGCTATAGCTTCGGCTGAGTACCTATTCGCGATGAAGGCCCTGTCCGCCCGACAAGGGACGGACGGGGACGACCTTGTGGCATTGGCAAGGGTCATTGGGATAACCACACCCGAACATGCCCTTGCAGTCATAAAGCGCTATTACAACCCAAGCCGGCTCACAGCCAAGGCATCCATCTTCATCCAGTCGCTTCTTGGCCCAGCCGACTTTACACGCTCTGATGAGCACGTTGGGGAGGTCTTCGTCTCAAGCCATATGAGGAACGGCAAGCTGATCGCTTCGCACTGGCGCAGAATGCCGAGGTCGCGCCTTGGGTAGCGGTGCCTTGCAATAGGTCGTCGAACAGGCCGCATCCGTCCTAGGAGCGTGGGCCGGGACTCGCCAGCCGAACCGGAGGGTCACCGACCATGCCCTGGAGCCCACTCACCGACAACTTGACATAACGGCCCTTATCGGCCGCCTACAGGGAGGCCGCACCTGTGGCCAGGTGGCGGGCAGTGACCCTAGACGGCCCGGGTGAACATCAGCACGGCCACGATGGCGGCCAAGACGCCCAGCACAGGCAACAACACAGCCCCGGCAGCGCGCGCCGCGATGCGGACGCCGCCGAGGGCCAACAGCACCACGGCAGCCACCACGGCGACGATCCCGGCGATGTCGTGCTTGCTGAGGGCCGCCAGGACGGCTGCATGGGCTGGGTGCATGGGTGTGACCTCCTGTGTCGAGCTTTGTCCGGCCAGAAGTTAGCGCACTACCCACCAGCGTGCGTAGTTTGCAGTAGGTAGCCCGGCTACAAGGAGCCTTGGGCTGTTACGTCACTGTGACGGAAAATGGCTCACGCGCTACGGGTGCTTGGGGCCCCATGTAAATTACGTCACTGTGACGATATGGTCTACGGGGACTTTTCGAGCAGGCCGGTTATGGTGCCGAGGAGGCTCTCGGCGTCGAACTCTGACGTGGAGGCGTCCCGGACGACCCGCCCGAGGCGCAGCACCACGATCCGGTCGCAGATCTGCAGGACATGGGGAAGGGTGTGGGAGATGAAGATGACGCCCAGCCCCCGGTCCCGAGCGGCGCGGATGACGTTGAGGACCTCGAGGGCCTGGCGCGCTCCCAGGTGGTTAGTAGGCTCGTCCAGTAGCAAGACCTTGCGGGCCCAGGCGACGGCGCGTCCTATGGCTACAGCTTGGCGCTGCCCACCCGACAGGTCGGAGACGGTCTTGCGTGAACCTTTCACCTCCACTCCCACCTGAGCCAGTTCATGGAGGGCTGCTCGTTCCATTTCCCGTTGCGCCATGAAACCCAGCCGGCCGAGGAGGCCGGGCCGTAGCAGCTCGCGGCCCAGGAAGACATTGGCACCGATGGTGAGGTGAGGCGCCAGGCCAGTGTCCTGGTAGAGAGTTTCTATGCCTTCGGCCAAGGCGTCGTGGGGCGAGCTCCAACGACGTTCGCGTCCCTCCAAGAAAAGCTTGCCGGAGTCTGGGGGGTGCACGCCTGAGAGCACCTTGACCAACGTCGACTTGCCGGCACCATTGTCGCCCACCAACCCCAGGACCTCTCCGGCGTGGAGCTGGACGTTCACATCTATGAGCGCCTCGACGCTGCCGTAGGACTTGCTGACATTGACGGCCTCGTACAGCACAGCCTGGCCAGCCACGGTCACCTCCTGCGCCCCGGTCGGAGGGCTTGCATGGTCGCGGCCAGCCCAATGAGGAGGGCCACGGCCACTTGGTCCCAGTTCGCCTGGATGTTGCTGATTATCAAGCCGCTCGTGACGGTGTTGATTATGAGGGTACCCAGCACCGTCCCGGACATGCGGGCTACCCCACCGTAAAGGCTGGCGCCACCGATCACAACTGCAGCAATGGCCTGAAGCTCGTCGTTGAGCCCAGCGGTGGGGGCGCCCGAGCCGAGGCGCATGTAGACGAACATGCCCGTCAGGCCGGCAAGCACCCCTGAGAGCGCATAAACAGACACCACATGGCGGCGGACGTTGATGCCTGCAGCCCGGGCAGCGAACTCGTTGGAGCCAATGGCGAAGGTGTAGCGGCCGTACCTGGTGAAATGCAGCGTGAGCCAGGCCACGGCTACTACGGCTATGACTACCAGCGATGGGTACGAGAACGGGCCAAGTTTTGCGGTGGTGTACGAGATGGCCCGAGGGTCGAGGCCTACCGGCTCCCCGTTCGACAGCACGATGGCCATCCCGGCAGCGGCCCCCAGCATGGCCAGAGTGGCCACGAACGGCACTAGGCGCGCCCAGTTGATCAGGGCAGCGTTGACAAGGCCGATGCCAAGCCCGACCCCCGCACATACCGCGACACCCACGGCAAGTACGACGGCTTCGTTCTGGTGCCCGTCGAGCAGGGCCTTCATGGCGAACGCGCCGATCACGCCCGAGAAGCTCGTTGCGGACCCTACGGACAAGTCGATGCCGCCCGAGGCGATGACGAAGGTCTCACCCACGCCCAAAAGGATCAGCGAGCAAAAGTCAGCCAAGATGTTGGCCAGCTCTTGGCTCGACAGGAACACGGGCGCGCGGGCCGCGAAATAGGCCACGAGCGCCCCCAGGGCAACCAGGAGCATGAACTGCTGGTTGCTTACCAGGGACCGTCCTGCACCAGCCACCTTCTGCCAGCGCGGTGTGACTTGTGCTGTAGTGGTCACCACGTTTGCACCCCCAGTCGGTCGCAGGACAGGGCTGTCCGTGGCGTCAGTAGCGGTTGGCCGAGCTGGCGAGCGTGGGCCGCCCGCCAGCTCGGGAGGCAAGGCCTAAGCAGTCGGGTAGGTGTACTTGGCAAGCACGGCCGCAGGGCTGTGCGGGGTAAGGACGATGTTGGGCAGGGTCAGCTCGTGAGGGATGCCAGCCCTGCTGTGCGTCCGCAGGAACTTCACCATGTACTGGATCTCCAGCTGGCCTTCCAGGGCTGGTTGTTGAGCTATGAGTGCGGCAAAGACACCTTGTTTGAGCAGCTGGACATTGTTGGCATAGGCATCATAGCCAACGAGGGCGACCTTGCCGACCAGGCCGTGCGCCTGGATGGCGGCCGCGGCGCCGGCCGCGTTGGTCCCGTCTATGGCAAAGATCCCCTTCAAGTTGGGGTACTTGGTAAGCCAGTTGTTCACATTGGTGTTGGCCACCGCGGGCTGAGACTCTGAGTAGGCCTCGGAGACTATCTTGATGCCGGGGTACTTCTTAGCTATCTCAGCCTTGAAGCCGGCCAAGCGGGCCGTGTTGGTCGTGGTCGTGGGCGAGCTCATGCCGACGGTGACTTCATAAGTGTGCCCAGGGGCGTAGTGCATGGCCTTGGCCATCGCGTCCGCGGCCACCGCTCCCCCCTGCTGGTTGTTACCGGTGATGAAGGTGAGGACCTTGGAGAGGTCCTGGACGTGGGTGTCGACGTTGGCTACGGGGATGCCTTCGGCAATGGCTTGGTTGACCACCGGCTGGAGGGCCTTGGGGTCGGTTGGCGAGATGACGAAGCCATCAGGGTGCTCGGCCAGCAGCTCTTCGGCTATAGGGATCTGGGTCGAAGGCGAGTAGACCGACGGGTCGCCTTGCCAGACCAGGGTGACGCCCAGCTTGTTGGCTTCAGCTTTGGCGCCTATGTACATGGCGATGAAGAAGGGGTCCGCCTCGGCCCCCATGTTGTAGGCAATGACGAGCTTGTGCGTGGCTGCCGGTTTGAGGTTCGAGGCCCCCGCCTGAGCCGAGGCGCTCGCTACCGGGAAGATGCTGGCGAGCGCCAGAGCCGTGGCAGCCATGGCCCCAACGCGCCGGCTGGCCCGGCTCGAGCGCAAACCCGCACTGTGTACTTGCTTCATAAGCGTCCTCCTTTGTTGACGGCTCCAGCGCCGAGATATCGTTGTCCGAAGTCTAAGGCGATCGTTGACGGATGTCAACCAATGGCCGGCCAGGAGGTGGACAAGACACCTATCTTCGTGTTAGAGTGCTGGTCACAGGCACAAAGTCGGGATATCAGCGGGCCTGGACGGGAGTGGGCCAGGCCGCGGCGGCCCGGCGCGACCGCAAGGGAGAGAAGATATCGATGTCTCAAAGCTCACCTGACAGGGCGGCGCGCCCGGCGCGGCCGACGGTACGGGACGTCGCAGCACTAGCGGGGGTTGCCACCAAGACGGTCTCTCGGGTCATGAACGGCGTGCCCACCGTTGCCCCGGAGCTCGCCGACCGGGTGCGCAAGGCAGCCGACATGCTCGGGTACCGGCCCAACCTCACCGCGAGCAGCCTGCGCAGAGGAGCCGGCCGGACAGCCACGATAGGGCTCCTGCTCGAAGACGTGTCCAACCCGTTCTCCGCTGGGCTGCTGCGCGCGGTGGAAGACGAAGCTCGGGACCGGGGCGTACAGGTCCTGATCGGCAGCCTGGACGAAGATCCCGACCGTGAGCGAGAGATGGCCCGCACGCTCATCGACCGCCAGGTGGACGGTGTCATCATCGTGCCGGCTGGCCATGACCAGAGCTACTTGCAGACTGAACGCCGCCTTGGGGCCTGCGTGGTGTTCCTCGACCGGGAGCCCAACCTGTTCAGTGCCGATGCGGTTGTCTCTGACAACCGCGGAGGTGCGACCACCGCGGTGGAGCACCTGCTGGCCAATGGCCACCGTCGCATCGGTTACCTGGGTGACAACCCTTCCATCGCCACAGCTGCACAGCGCTTCGAGGGTTACGAGCGCGCACTGGAACGTTCCGGGCTGGCCCGCGACGGCCGCATGATCGTGGACGGGCTGCGCACCGTCGACGATGCGACGGCTGCAACTGTGGAGCTGATGGGCCGGCCCGGTCCTCCTACCGCCCTCTTCAGCAGCCAGAACCTAGTCACCATAGGTGTGACGAAGGCCCTGCACCAGCTTGGCCTGGCTTCCAGGGTGGCCCTTGTCGGTTTCGACGACTTCGTGCTGGCTGACGTCCTTGAGCCCGGGATCACGGTCGTAGTCCAAGACACGACGGGCCTGGGGCGCCTGGCTGCCCAGCTCCTGTTCGGCCGGTTGGCAGGCGATGGCTCGCCCCCCCGGACCCATGTCGTGCCGACCAGGCTGGTGTGCCGAGGGTCGGGCGAGATCAAGCCCGCAGCCGCTAGGGCAGGTCGCGGGCACTGAGCTAAGTACCAGGGGGCCGGCCACCGTCCTGGCTCCCCCACCGGCCAACTTGTGACCGGCTTGTAACAATTCTGTGGTGGGTCTGTGGTGTGACCTGCTCTGGTCACGGGCTGCTGGTAGCGTGGCCGTCTGACGATGTCGCCTCGGAGGTGGGCTGAAATGCGCGCAAGGACAACCTCGGCTGTTGGGCCGCGTGGGCACAAGAGGGCAAGGCTTTTAGCCGGCGCTCTAAGCGTGACTGCAGCCACTTTTGGCGCGGTAGCCATCGTTGCGTCGGGCAACGCCTCCGCCTTTGCCCCACTGCAGACCCAGGGTTACACGATCGGCGGTGCTTCTTCGTCGGTGTCCGGGCTGAGCGCTTCGGTCGTCCCCAACACCACGCCGGGGACGGGCAACTACCGCTTGACCTTCACCACGCCCTCGGCCCTGGCCGTGAGCGCCAACAAGGCCAGTGCGTCCTACCTGAGGATCGTGGACGCCAGCACGACCTCCGCCGCGTACAACAACATCGTGGCGGCAGTGCTGAGCAGCGGCGTGGGGATCGTCGACCCGTCGACCGGTTACACGTCTACCGCGACCGTCGCCAACGGGTTCCTGACCATGGGCACGGCTCAGGGCTCGCTCAGCGCAGCAGAATCGGTGCCGCTCGTCGTGTACCTCGGGGGGTCGGGGACGGTCAATGCCGGTGACACGCTGACCCTCACGTTCGCCGCCTCGAACCCCGGGGCCGGCACCTACAGCTTCTACGCCAGCACGAGCGCCAGCCCGACGTGGGTGGCCAGCACCAACACGCTGACCATTGCTGCCTCGGCGGGCGGGGCCACCGTCACGGCCGGCTCCTACGGGCTCGGCATCGGCACGACCTACCAGATGAGCAACGTCGCTGTCCCAGTCACCATCCCGGCGGGGACGACCACCCTCAACCTGCAGGCCTGCACCAACACGGGAGCCCCACCCCCGGCTCAGTGCGCGGTGAGCTCCTCGGCCGGCGGCACCGGCTCGGTCCGCTTCTCAGGCGGTGCGGGAGGCTACAGCGTGGTTGACACCACCACCGGTGCCACCCTGGCCGTCAGCTCTGTGTCCCCCATCAGCGGCTCGAGCACGACCGTCGGCGGGGTGACCCTCCAGCTGTCGGTGCCCGCCCAAGTTCCGGCCGGCAACGACCTGAGCATCACCGCCACGGGGTTCAACCCGACGACCAACGAGTCCGACTACTTCGTGGTCGGGTTCTCGGCCTCCGTGGTTGCCGCCGGACCGGTGAGCTTCGGCGGGACCGTGAGCAACCTTTCGCTCAGCCTTTCGAACACCACGGCTGGGTCCACCGCCACCTACACGGCGACCTTCAACGTCGGGCCCGCCGGGGCCATGGCCCCTGGCGGCACGATCACCCTCACGGCGCCGGGCACGACTGCCTTTGCCAACCCGACGGGCGCCACGGTCACGGACAACACCACCGGGGCAAGCCAGGTCCTCACCGGGGTGACGCCCTCTACGACCACCTCTCTTAATGACACGGTGGCCCTCACCACGAGCCTCAGCATCTCCAACAACGACACGCTGACCGTCCAGGTCTACGGGGTGCTGAACCCGCCCGCCGGCACCTACAGCGGCACCACAGGCTTCTCCGTGAAGACCAGCTCCGACCCGGTGCCCGCCTACGCCCCCACCTACGTGATCAGCTCGGCCGTGAGCGGCACCTCCCCCACCGTCACGGTGACGCCCAACACCGCCGGGAGCCTGGCCACCTACGTCATCGGTACCTTCCGGGCCGCCAGCCCCCTCATTGGCGGTACCGACACCATCGAGGTGCTCGGGCCGGCGGGCACCGCCTTCCCTTACTCCGCCACCCTGAGCAGCCCATCGGGCAGCCAGACGTTGGCTGCCAGGTCTGGGGCGGGGACCAACGACGTGACCTACCTGTTGGCCACTACCGTGCCTGCTGGCAGCTCCCTGACGCTCACGATGGCGGGTACGGTCAACCCGGCCGGAGGTAACTACAGCCTGTTCCTGGGGGCGGACACCGAGGCTGCCAACACGACGGCCGGGGGTGGGCAGGGCCTGGCTGCTGCACAGGCACCGGCCACGACCACCACGGCCCCTACCACGACCACGACCAAGCCGCCGGCCCGGCCCGCCGTCACTTCCCTCACCTCCCGTTCGACGGTCTCCAATGGGTCGGTCAGCCTGCGGCTGCGCTGTGCCAACGCCCGCTGCCAGGGCACGATAAAGCTCTGGTCCCACAACGTCCTGCTCGGGCAGAGCGGCTACGGCATCGGCGCGGGCGGCACCGCCACCTTCTTCATCCACCTGGACGCTCGGGCGATCGGCATGCTCAAGGGGGCCAAGGGCGGCGTGCTGGGAGCCGGCCAGACCATCTTCGTGGACGGCGGTGCCACCGTGAGGCTCCCGTTGACCTTGGTCTACCCGTTGCCTCCCCGCCCGGTGGCCAGTGCCTTGAGCGGTGGGCCGACCAAGGTCTCCAGCGGAGAGGTGGGCATCCGGCTGCACTGCGCCAACGCCCACTGCCGTGGGGTCATAAAGCTTTGGTCCCACAACATCTTGCTGGCACAGACCAAGTACGGGATGGACCCAGGCGCTACAGCCACCTTCTACCTGCAGCTGAACAGCCGGGCCCTGGCCCTGCTGAGCCACGCTCCCGGCCACGCCCTTGCCTCCGGCCAGACCATCTTCGTGGACAACGGCGCCACGGTGAGGCGCGGCATCACCTTGGTAGGTTGAGCAGCCGGGACCTCGCTGCCTGACCGGGCTAGGGCCGGAACGGCGGGTCGAAGTCGGCCAGCACGACGATGCCGTAGCGGGCCAGCCCGTTGAGGACTTCGTGGTCGTCGGCTAACAGCTTCACCTGGTAGCCCCAGCCGCTGTCCCCGTAGGGCAGGTGCTCGCCCGCCTCGTCGAACAAGGTGACGGTGCGGCTCTGGCCCGTCGGGTCGTGCTGGGTGCCGGTCCACAGGGTCCTCCAGCCGGCCCGTCGCAGCGCCCGAGCCCACAGCTGGGTCAGCGCCCGGGGCGCACCGGCCCATAGGGCCTGGGTCACACCGAGGCCCCGCGCCCGGGCCGAGACCAGCTGGGCGGCGGGTGGCGCGCTGGTAGGCGCACGGGCCACAGCCCGCCGGCGGGCCCTCAGCTCGGCGACCGGCAGCACCCCATGGCCGAAGTCTTGGAGGGCCTCGAGGACCGCCCCGAGCACAGTGGTGGCGAGGTAGCAGGCCCCGTCAGGGGCCGGGAGGTCGAAACGCCCGGCAGCCTCGGGGTCGTCGCCGAGGCTGGAGAACCACCAGGGAGACCTCCGCGAGGTTCGGAACACCCGGTGGAGCTCGCGTCCCGCCAGGGGCCGCGCGGGCAGGCGGGCCAGCTCCACCGGGGCAGGTGGCTCAGACAGAGGCACGGGCCGCCAGCCGCCTGGCGATGGCCAGGACCTCCTCTTGGTCGCCTCCAGCCAGTGCGTCTATAGGCCGGCGGCCGCCCAGGGCAGGTTGCGACCCCGTCAGCCAGGCGGCGATGGTGGCCGGCTGTACGGCCCCGCTCAGGGCCCTGACGACCTCGGCCACCCCTTCCACCTGGCGCCGGCCGTCGAACTGGAACGCGGGGTAGGCCGGTCGGCCGTCGCTGCGCTCCAGGCGGAGCAGCCTGGGGTCCTTGGACACGGCTTGCTCGCTCCGGCCAAGGAGCCTGGCTGTGTCAGCCTGGGTGAGGCAGTAGCCAACCTGGGCCACCCAGGCCTGCCTGGCGACGTCAGCCTCGAGCAGGCGCACGGCGAGCCGGACGGCCTCTGGTGATGCCCGGCGCTCTAGCTCGGCCAGGGACATCTCAACCTCCTCAACTAGTACGAAGACTACCAGGTTTAGGCAGTACCAAGCACACCCCGTCCGGGCTTGGTACCCCTCGACGGGCAACCGACCACATGGCCGACAGCGCGGGAGGGCCGGTCATACCCAACATTTGTTGCTACTCAACTGTCTTCTCGGCTCCCCCGGAACGCCGGGTGCTCGACTGGCCCGCGGGCACCGATGGGCGTGCGGGCCTGGCCAGCGGGGGCACAAGGAGCCCTCCCGGAGGAGCCGTAGCCAGCCCAAGGGCCTCTCAGGGGAAATTGGGGACGTCGGCCCGGCCTTGGGCCAGGACGTCGAAGAAGGTTTTCAGTTCTTGGTGCCGAGCACCGTCATCGGCCGCCAAGCAGTAGACGTAGGCTACCGGCTGCTCCGTACCGCCCTCGTAGGCATCGGACCGGCTCTTGCAGTCGGCATTGCGGTAAGCGAGCCAGGCGGCCTGGGCGGCGACGAAGTCGCGGCGGGAGGCCTTAGTGCCCAGCAGCCCGAAGATGACCTTCACGTCGGCGTTGAGCTGCTCGTCGGCGGCGAGCACGTGGTGCTCGCCACAGCCTTCCTGGCCGACGGTGGTGCGTTGGCCGCAAGCGAGGACCGGCTTGAAGTTCTCCACGATGACGGGAGGGTAGGCAGCGGGGCCCGCGCGTTCGGCATACCGGGTGACGGCACTGGCAGAGGTGGGGACCGCAGCTACCAGGCCCAGTGCCACGGCAGTTGCCGCCCAGGCGGCCCTCGGGCGTCGCCGTGCAGGCTTGGCGAGGTCGGGGGCCGAGCGCTCGTCCAACGACCGCCGCCTCAGTTGTGGGCCAGGTCCGAGGTGGACCGGCGGGCCAGGTGGCGGGTGAGCAGCCGGCCAGCGCGGGCCTTGGTGCTCGCCGGCAGCGATCGGTCGACCTTCCGGCCGGTGACTTCGCGGGCCCGGATGCGGAACGCCACCGGGACGCGCCCTTCGCCCCGGCGCTCGGCCCGGCCTGCCTCCCCGCTGGCACCCGAGCGGCTGGCGAAGCGGGAGGACAGCAGCCGCAAGGTGAAGCCAGCGTCGTCTGGCCCCAGCTCCTCGTAGGTGCCCTGCACTATGGCGCTGCGCCAGCTCCCACCGGGGCGGTACTCGTCCACCTCGAAGCAGACCTCGGGGTTCTCCCGCATCATGCGCACCTTCTGCCCTTCGACCGAGTAGACGTAGGCGCAGCCGTCCTCCCAGGCGTAGATGACCGGGACGACGTAGGTGGTGCCCCCGCTGTGGCAGCCAACTCGGCCTACCACCTGTTCGCGCAGGAAGCTGTCTACCTCGTCGGGGCTCATTTCCAAGATCACCTACCCATTGTCTCACCTGCCGGGAGCAAGGCCGAAGTCGGGACCATAGGCCCTGTCCCGAGCCGGCCAGCACGGCCCATCCTTTGAGGGTGAGCTTTGACGAATCTCCTGCCCTGGTGTTCTGGGAGACCACCAAGGCGTGCGCCCTGGCCTGCCGTCATTGCCGCGCCTCGGCCATGCCCGAGGCGGCCCCCGGCCAGCTGAGCACCGAAGAGGGCCTGGCCCTGGTCGGTCAGCTGGGCCAGTTCCGCAGCCACCAAGGCGGACGGCCACCGGTGTTGGTCCTGACCGGGGGGGACGTCATGATGCGCCCGGACCTGCTGCAACTGGTGTCCGCCGCCCGCCTGGCCGGCCTCCCCGTCGCCCTCGCCCCTAGCGTCACGCCTCGGCTGGAGACCGGGGCCCTGGAGGAGCTACGCGCCCTCGGGGTGAGCAGCGTGTCGATCAGCCTGGACGGCGCCACCGCAGGCACCCACGAAGGCGTCCGGGGGGTGCCCGGGCACTTCGACCAGACCCTGGCGGCTCTGCGGGCCCTGGCTGGGCTGGGGTTCAAGGTGCAGGTCAACACGGCGGTGATGAAGGCCAACGCCGGGGAACTGGCGGAGGTGGCCGCCATAGTGAAGTCGGTGGGCGCCACCGCCTGGGAGGTGTTCTTCTTGGTCAAGGTGGGCCGGGGCCAAGACGAACAGGAGCTGTCGCCTGAGGAGAACGAGGACGTCGCCCACCTGTTGTTCGAGGCTGCCCACTACGGCTTCGCGGTGCGGACGGTGGAGGGGCCCTGGTACCGGCGGGTCGTGGCCCAGCGCCGGGCCTTCGGCGGGGGGGACCCGGCCGAAGCCTTTTCCCTCGGGCCTCTTTACCGCCAGCAGTCCCGACGGCTCCACGAGCTGCTCGGCCGCCCCCGCCAGGAGCCCCGGGCCCCGACTGCGGGCACCCGCGACGGCAAGGGCATCTTCTTCATTTCCCATGACGGCTGGGCCTACCCAGCCGGGTTCCTCCCGGTGCGCCTCGGCAACGTGAGGGAGGAGAGCCCGGTGGCCATCTACCGCCAGCACCCCTTGCTCCAAGCCATCCGCCGGGCGCAGTTCTCCGGCCGCTGCGGCCGCTGCGAGCTGCGCGACCTGTGCGGCGGGTCGCGCTCCAGGGCCTGGGCAGCCTCGGGCGACCCCTTGGGCGAGGACCCGGCCTGTGCCTACGTCCCCGCCTGAGCAGACCGGGCCCGCCAGCGCTTTCGTCGTCATGGCCAAACCGGCCGGGCCGGTTTGCAACTTCGCCTGCGACTACTGCTACTACCTCGCCAAGACCGCCTTGTTCGGGCCGGCCGAGCGCTACCGGATGAGCGAAGAGGTCCTGGAGGCCTACGTGCGAGGCTTCATCGCCGCCAGCCCCGGCCCCGTGGTCAACTTCGTCTGGCACGGTGGCGAGCCGACCCTCGCCGGTGTTGGCTTTTACCGCCGGGTGGTGGAGCTGCAAAAGCGCTACCTCCCCGAGGGCTGGCGCTGCTTGAACAACCTGCAGACCAACGGGGCCCTGCTCGACGCCAAGTGGTGCCGGTTCCTGGCTGAGGCGGGCTTCAGCGTCGGCATCAGCCTGGACGGCCCGCCCGAGCTCCACGACGCCTCCCGTCGTGACCGCCACGGCCGGCCCACCCATGCCCGGGTGCTGCGCGGCCTGCGCCTGCTGCGCGAGCACGGCATCGACCCCGACGTGCTGTGCACGGTCAACGCCCGCAACTGCGGCGCGCCGCTCGAGCTGTACCGCTACTTCCTCGGCCAAGGCGTCCGGTGGCTGCAGTTCATACCGGTGGTCGAACGGGTGGGCACCGACCAGGCGAGCGAGCGCTCGGTCCCGCCCGAGGCCCTCGGCGAGCTGCTGTGCCGCACCTTCGACGAGTGGGTACGCCACGACATCAGCCGTATGGGTGTGCAGAACTTCCTGGAGGCACTGCTGGTGGTGAGCGGGCAGCAGGCCAACTTGTGCGTCATGGCCGAGACTTGCGGCTTGGCCCTGGCCATAGAGCACGACGGCAGCGTCTATAGCTGCGACCACTTCGTCGACCAGCGCCACCGCCTCGGGGACGTGCGCCACGAGGGCCTGGGGGCGCTGGTGGCCAGCCGCCAGCAGGTGGCCTTTGGGCAGGCCAAGAGGTCCACCCTGCCGCGGTACTGCCGGCAGTGCCCGGTGCTCAGCCTGTGCAACGGCGGCTGCCCCAAGGACCGCTTCGCTACCTCCCCGGACGGTGAGCCAGGGCTCAACTACCTCTGCGCCGGCTACCGCGCCTTTTACCGCCACGCCCTGCCCTACCTGCAACGCATGGCCCTCCTGGCCGCCTCCGGCCAACCCGTGAGCTCGATAATGGCTGAGCTCGAAAGCCAAGAGCGCGACGAACGCAAGCGCTGGGCGGCCGCCGGGCGCAACGACCCCTGCCCGTGCGGCAGCGGCAAGAAGTACAAGCTCTGTTGCCTAGGCAGGGCCCGCCGGCACTGACCTGGCTGCCTCGGCTGTAGTCATCATGTACCAGGAGGGCTTGAGGAGGGCTTGGTCCTCCTTGACGGCCTGAGAGGCGGTACCGGCGACCCGCTCGGTCGACGAGGTGTACGTTCAACGCCCAAGTCCTTCAACCCCCATGCCAACGCGCCCCGAAATGCGCCAAATAAATAGGTACCGGACGGTCAGGGTACGGCAAGGCCCTGTAGCACGACTGGCGCCCCTCCCGTGACCGTGGGGTCGAGCTCTTTCACGGCACCGAGGTCCCTTACCAGCCGGGGCAACTGCGCCTGTGCCCAGGTGAGCGGGGCCGCCGAGCCGTCGGGCTAAGCGTCGACAATGCCGGTCGACGCTGTCTGCGGCGGGGCCCTTAGCTTATGGGCAGGGGCCCCTGCCACCCGGCTCACTGTGACCTCCAGGCTGTGCCAGCAAAGTTGTGCCTGCGCGCTTGTGCCCCCGCTTGTGACGTTGTGACGTTGGGCCCTTGGGACGGGGGCCGTGAGGCAGCTAGGTTGTTGGCCTGGGGGCGAGCCCCCTTCAGGCACCAACGAGAAAGCGAGGCACGCCGTCATGTCCTACGAGATCACCGAAGTGCACGCCCTGGAGGTCCTCGACTCGCGCGCCCGGCCCACCCTCGAGGTGAGCGTACGGCTGTCGTCGGGGGCGATGGCCTCGGCTGGAGTCCCCTCGGGGGCCTCGACGGGCACCCGGGAGGCAGTCGAACTGCGTGACGGCGACCCGGAACGCTTCAACGGGGCCGGGGTGACCAAGGCTGCCAGCAACGTCAACGGGGAGGTGAACCGGCTGCTGGCTGGGCGCCAGTGGCCCAGCCTGGCCGAGGTGGACCGGGCCCTGGTCGAACTGGACGGCACCGCCAACAAGAGCCGGTTGGGTGCCAATGCCATCGTGGGGACCTCCATGGCGGCCGCCCGGGCCATGGCCATGGCCGACGGCCAGCCCCTGTACCGCTGGCTGGCTCCCCAGGGTGCCGAGCTCCGCCTGCCTGTCCCCCACTTCAACGTGGTGAACGGCGGGGCCCACGCCCAAAACGACCTCGAGTTCCAAGAGTTCATGCTGGCCCCCATCGGCCTTCCCAGCTTCCACGAGGCCCTCCGGGCTGGCGCCGAGGTCTACCAGGCCCTGCGGGGCCTACTGCACGCCCGCAAGCACTCGACCGGCCTGGGCGACGAGGGCGGCTTCGCCCCCAACCTGGGGTCCCCCGAAGAGGTCCTCGACTTGTTGGTGGAGGCCATCTCCAAGGCGGGTTACTCACCCGGGCGCCAAGGCGTGGCCATCGCGTTGGACCCGGCCGCCTCGGAGATGCGCGAACCCGACGGCACCTACCGCTACTCCCCCGGGCGGCGCTTCAGCTCCGACGAGATGGTCGCCCGTTACGAGACGCTGGTGGCCGACTACCCCATCTGGTCGATCGAAGACGGCCTGGCCGAGGACGACTGGGAAGGTTGGGAAAGCTTGACCGCCCGCCTGGGCGGCCGGGTGCAGCTGGTGGGCGACGACCTGTTCGTGACCAACCCTTCCATCATCCGCCAGGGCATCGAGCGCAAGGTAGCCAACTCCGCCCTCATCAAGCTCAACCAGATCGGCACCGTGACCGAGACCCTGGAAGCCATCGCCATTTGCAACTCGGCTGGCTACTCCCAGATGGTCTCCCACCGCTCCGGGGAGACCCCCGACAGCTTCATCGCCGACCTGAGCGTGGCGGTGGGCTGCGGCCAGCTGAAGACCGGCGCCCCGGCCCGGGGCGAGCGGGTCGCCAAGTACAACCGGCTGCTCGCCATCGAGGCCGAGCTGCCCGGGGCACCCTACGGGCTGCCCGGCCAGGGCTGACCGGCCTGCCCCGGGCCCCTGGGGCGGTCGCGCGCACCCTGGGCGCCGGAGGTGTCCCCTCAACCGGCCGGCGCGGGGGCCAGGGGACGGCCCCCGGTGTCGACCTGGCCGTGGCTGACAAGCCAGGAGAGCGACTCGAACACGGCCTCGAGCGAGCTGTAGCGAGGCTGGTAACCGAGCAGCCGTGTGGCTTTGTCGATGCTCATGGAGGGGCTGCGAGAAATGTGCTCCCAGGTCGCCTGGGCGTCGGCGGGCGCCCAGGCGGCGGCCCAGCTTTCCCAGGGCTGGAAGGACAGGCGGGCCGGCTGGCCGAACCAGCCTGCGACCGCTTCGGCGTAGCCACGCAAAGTGACGGCACGGTCGGACACCACGTGGAACGCCTGGCCGCTGGCCTGCTCGGGAGCCGACAGGGCTTTCACGAAGGCTTGGGCCACGTCGTCGGCGTGGACGTGGTGCACCGTCTCCAGCCCGAAGTTCGCCAGCGCCAGCTCTTCGCCCCGGGCCAGGCGCCCGAAGACGTCCACGTTGAAGTTCCCGGCCGGGCCCAACGGGGCCCAGCCCGGCCCAACTATGTGGCCCGGGTGCAGCACCGTGCACCACAGGGCACCCCGGCGGGCCTCCCCGAGCAGCAGCTGCTCGACCTCGGCCTTTTGCGTCCCGTAACTGCCGAAGGGCTGGCGGGCGTCGTCCTCGCCAACGGGGACCTCCACGGCCGGGCCGTGCACCCAGATGGTGCCGCAGTGCAGCAGGTAGCAACCTATGGGGGCCAGGGCCTCAGCCAGCTGGCGGGCCGAGGCGACGGTGAAGCACGGCAGGTCCACCACAGCGTCGGGGCGCAGCTCAGCCACCCGGCGGCCGAACGTCCCGACGGCGTCCTCTGTCTCCCGGTCCACCTTCAGCTGCACCACTCGGCCCCAGGCGGGGCTGTCGACGTACGGCTGGCGGTTGCCCCGGCTCAGGGCCACCACCTCGTGGCCGTCGGCCACCAGGCGCGGCACCAGGTAGCTGCCTATATGGCCAGTAGAGCCGATCACGGCCACTTTCATCCCCACAAACCTCCGGTCCAGGTGACGGTCGCCCCAATCTAAGCACCGGGAGGCGGCCCAAGCCCCTGCGGCGCGCCGGGGGCCATTGGCTGCCGGCCCGCCGGCCGTGGCCGCCCTGGGCCGGGACGCCTCAGGGCACGGCTCGCAGCTGCTCCCCCGCTCCCACCAACGGCCGCGCCGCTTCCAGCAACCACTCCAGGCTGGCCCGGAGCTGTTCGGCTGAGCCGTCGCGGGCCATGTCGGCTTCGACGTCGGCGATCGCGCACGACAGGACGAAGCACAAGTCGTCCAGCCTTTCCAGCGACCGGCGGGCGACGACCAAGTCGGACTCGGCCAAGCCGAGCTCCCGGGCCCGGCGCCGGGCTTCGAAGTCGCGTTGGCGGCAGCTGCGCCGGCAGTACTTGCGGGGCCGCCCTCGGCCCACGGGCGCGGGCAGCGACCGCCCGCACCAGGCACAAGCCAGACGTTTCGTCACTGTGACAGAAGATAGCACGCCAGGGGCGGGGACGGGCGGGTGCCAGGACCACGACCGCGTGCCGACCGGCGCGATTTGCGCTTGCCCGGCCACGTTGTAGCTTTGTTGTGTGGCCCGCCGGATCGACATAGAGCTGACCAGCGCGCGACCAGACGGCACCTGGACCTGGCGCGCCGCCGGCGCCCTGAACCCCCGCGGCGTCCTACCGGGGTCCCTGCTCTACGAGGGGGCCAAGGCCGGCGACGTAGTGCGAGCCGAGGCTGAGTTCGACCTCGAAGGCATCAGCGTGGTCGCCGTCGAGGCCCCCAGGCCTCGGGAACAGCCGGACCCCAACCGCATCGAGCTGGTGGGGCGTGCGCCGGCCCCTGAGGTGACCACCCAACTGGCCCGCAGCCGGCCAGGCCCAGGCGGCCGCCCCGAGCACCGTCGCCCCGCCCAGCCCCACCTGCAGCCCGGGCCAGTACCCCGGGCCGGCGCCGGCCGCGACCACCCCGCGGACCGGCCCCGCCTGGGCGGGCCAGCGGGTGAGCGCCCGGCGGGCGGCCCTGAGCGGCGGGCACGTCGTGAGCTGGGCGAGCGGCCCGCCCGGGCCGCCTCCGGCCCCGAGCGCCATGGCCCCGGGCGGCCCCGCCCGGAGCGCGCCCGCCCTGAGGCGGCCGAGGTGGCCGACCTGGCTGGCGGGCACCGGCCCGGCGCCCCTGCGGGCACGGGCAACGCCCGGCGCGCCCGGCGCCTCAACCCCGGCAACGCCCACCGCTCGGCCATGCTCGAGAGCCTCCCCCCTGAGCACCAGCCAGTGGCCCAGCAGCTACTGCGAGGCGGGATACCAGCGGTACGCACCGCGCTTTACTTCGAACGGGAACGAGCCCGGGAGGAGGGGCGGCCCGAGCCGAGCACCGAGGGGGTCCTGGCCCTGGCCGAGTCCTTGCTGCCCCGGGTCAAAGCCGCCGAGTGGCGGGACCGGGCTGAGGCGGCGCTGAAAGCGGGCGACGACCTGTCCATGCGGGACTTGCGCACCCTGGTCGGCAGCTCCGACGTGGCCCGGGACGAAGCGTCGCGTGAGCTGGCGGCGGCGCTGCGCGAGATGCTCGAGCGCCGCATTGACCGCCAGTGGGCCGAGTGGCAGGACAAGGTCACGGCTGCCTTGGGCTCGGGCCAAGTGCTCCAAGCCTTGCGCCTGTCGAGCCGTCCCCCTGAGGTGTCGGCTCGGTTCCCCGCCGACTTGGCCACCCGCCTGCGCGACGCGGCAGGCGCAGCCATGTCGCCCAGCACGCCGCCCGACCAGTGGCTGGCACTGCTCCAGGCAGTCGTCGAGAGCCCGGTGCGCCGGACGGTCAAGCCGGCCGGGCTGCCCGAGCACCCCACCCCCGAGCTGCTCGAGGCGGCCCGCCAGCACTGTGGCCAGGTCCCGGCCCTGGCCCCCCTGCTCGGCATCAGCGTCCCTCCCCCACCCGGGCCGGCCCGCCCGGCCCGGGCCCGGCGGACCTTCGGCTCCCCGGCCCGGCTAAGGCCACGTTCAGGTCTGCACCCGCCCAGCGCGACGGGCCGGCCCGGCCGGCCGCCCAGCGACGGGGGCACCACTGGAGCGGTCACGGGGCCCGTCGCCCCAAGCACGGGCGAGCTAGAGGACCTAGCTGCTGGCCCGAGCCCGTCGGGGGCGGGGGACAGCACCGAGGCCGCCCTGCCGCCAGACGCTCAGCCAGCACCCACGGAGCACACGTCTGTTGAGCACGCGGCTGCTGAGCTGACGGCCACCGACCAGGCGGCTGGGGGCCACACGGCCGGCGGGCCGGGGGCTAGCGACCAGACGGTGGTGGAGCCGGCGGTGGGATGAGCCCGTGAGCGTGGAGGAACTCCGCCATCGCCGGAGCCAGCTCCAGGCCGGCCACGTCGGCCAACGGCACCCAGGCCACTTCGGCTGCGTCCCCGCCCGGCCGGGCCGCTGAAGGGTCGCTGACCTCGACGCTGAAGTCGAGCACCACGAAATGGCCTTCGGCGGAGATGACCTCTGCCCAGCCCACCAGCTCGCCGCAGGTCCCCGACAACCCGGTCTCCTCGGCCAGTTCTCGTTCTACCGCGTGGCGGAGCGGTTCCCCAGGCATCACCTTGCCCCCCGGGACGGCCCACTTGCCCAGCGCCGGCCCGTGCCCCCGCTTCACCAGGAGCAGGCGCCCCCGGTCACGGGCCACGGCCCCGACCCCCAGCACGGGCCTCAGGGCCGGGGCCGGCACCGCTGCCCCTGCTCGTCCAGCCGCCGGTGCATGACCAGCAGCCGCGCCGTGAAGCCAGCGGCCTCGAAGAAGCTCTTGGCCGCTCGGTTGCCCGGCAACGCCAGGCCGTCCAGCCCGCAACAGCCCTGCTGGCAGCACCAGTCGACCAGCTGGGCGGCGATGGCCCGGCCCACCCCCTGGCGGCGGGCGGCCGGCTCGACGTACAGCTCCTCCAGCGAGCCCACCCTCTGGCCGTCCGCCAGCGTCCTGGCCCGGCAGCTCCCGTAACCCACCACTCGGCCGTCTTGGCCTACCCCTACCACCAGGTGCCGGGCCGGGTCAGCCAGCTGCTCCCGGAACGAAGCGGCAGGGGCCCGGGCGCGTGCCGACGATGCGACCAGCAGCCAGCCACCTCGTTGGGGCCGTAGCTCCTCCTGGGCCGCCCCCCAGAGCTCAGCCAGCCGGCTGCAGTCGTCGAGCCGAGCGGGCCGGGCCGCTGCCACGGTTGGCTCAGCTGAGCAGTTGCTCGGCGCGGCTGATTATCGTCCGGCGGCCCCGGGTGGCGCGCTCATAGTCCCGGACGGCTGCGACCTCCTCGCGCGACAGGCCCTCCAGCCGCTGCACCACCTGGTGGGCAGACAGCGAGTCGTAGCTCGGGATGGCCAGGTCGGCGGCACCTACCCCGGGCGCCCGGGCCGCGCTCCGGCTGGCGGGGCTTGGAGCCTCGGTGCTGCTCGGTGCGGGGCCGTCGGCAGCAGCCTGCCTGCCCGGCCCCGGACCAGCGCTAGCGGGCGCCCAGGGCGGCCGCCCGCTGCCGAAGCGGGTGGTGGCCAGCCGAGCCACTTGCCGGTAACCCTGCTTGACCGCCATTTGCCCTACCATCCGGGCCACCCGTACCTGTGGCTCGACCCGGGACCGGCCTTTGCGGGCCAGCTCGGGCACCGCTTCGGCGATGGTCAGGGCGAGCCCCAAAGGGACGTAGACCATGAGGTCCAAGAGCCGCTCTTCGGGGATCTTCGGCCTAGGCAACACCTTCATGCCCCCACCGTAGCGCTGCTGGCTGCCCTAGCGCTGCTCGGGGTTGGCCCAAGCGGGCCACCCCGGCTGGGCCGGTGCAGGCCCCGTCGTGCCCATGTCCGCCCGGCGCCCCCGCACCGCCGCCGGGTGGCCCGGGTGGGAGCCGCTCAGACGCAGTCCCGGCAGAGCTGGCGTTCCTTGTCTGCCAACTGGCTCTGGCGCTTCACGAGGAAGCAGGACTGGCAGACGAACTCGCCTGGCTGCTTGGGCAGGACCCTGGTAGCCGTCTCCCGCTCCCCGCCGTCTTCGTCTTCGGCGTCCTCCTCGTCCTCCTCCTCGTCGTCTACTACCACCAGCCTGGACTTCAAGATGACGTCGAGGCTGGCCTCCACGTCGTCGCCGTCTTCTTCGTCTTCTTCGTCGAGGTCCTCTTCGTCCTCGGCCCCGAGCAGCGCGCCCTCCACCTCGTCGACGTCGGCCTCGTCCACGTCGGCCTCGTCCGCCTCGTCCACGTCGAGGTCGGCGTCGTCGTCCAGGTCTTCTTCAGTCAGCTCCTCGTCGTCGAGGTCCAGTTCGTCTTCGTCGATGTCGTCCGGCAGCTCGGCGCCCTCGTCGTCGAGGAGCTGGTCATCGAAGTCTTCTTCGGGCATGGGGGTTGTTCCTTGGGCTGGCATCTCAAGCAGACAGGATGGCACACGCCGCGACTTAGCGGCGGGGGCATGTTAAGCCAAGCGGGCAGCGGTCACCAATCGGCAGGTCAAAGCCGTCTCGGTGCACCCGGCCAAGGCTGCGGGGTGGCCCCCAGGCAGCCGGCTAAGCAGGGGGCCCGGAGGGCTTTTGGTGCCGCCAACGCACACGCCAGGCGACCAAGCTGCCCGCGGTGCTGAAGTCGTTGTCTACTTTGCCCTCCGGGCTTCCCTGCCAGGCATTGCGGGGCCAGCCCCACTTACTGCACGCCCATCATGGCGCAGCCGGCCCCGCCCAGCAAGTGCCCGCTGTCGGGCCTGAGCTGGGCATTTTGCTGTTCAGCCTGGTCAGCGTCCCGCAACAAAACTGCCCCGGCGGCCGTCGGCCCTCCGCTCCCCCTCGAGGCGGCCGAGCCCGTCGGCAGCGTCGCGGGAGTGGTCCACGAAGCTCATCATGGCCGCCACCGCCCGGTGGCCCGCCTGCCTGGCGATGAGCTCGTGCATCTGCTGGCAGACATCCCGGTACTCGGGGTGCCCTTGGGGTGTGGTCCGCAGCTCCAACATGTGCATGGCCTCGCGAGCGTTCAACTGCACGCTGTAGCGCACCCGGTAGGCGAGGGCCACGGCGTAAGCAGCCACAGCTTCGCCAAAGCTCTCAGCCAGCGCCTCGTAGAGGGCCCAGGACCTTTGCATGGCGTCCTCATAGGTGGCGGTGCCACCTACCGCCTCGACTGCCTCGGGCATGCTGTAGCCGTGGTAGGGCGTGAGGCCCTGCCACTCGATCGTGAGCAACCGGTGCCGCTGCAGGTCCCGGAAGGCCCCGTAGTCCGAGACCACCTCAAAGCGGTAGTAACAGCGTTCCAGCGCCCGGCCGGGCCGGTGGCGGCGGTTGAGGCGCTCCCCGGTGTACCTCTGGACCACTTCCATGAGCTGTGCCGGCCCCATCTCCCGGGCCCGGGCTGCCACCTGCTGTTCTGGCAGCTGGGTGTAGGGGTACAGCATGGCCGTCACCATCTTGACCTCGGCTTCGGGGTCCCAGTCCACGAGGCGGACCTCGGGCCGCCCGGCACGGAAGGGGCGCTGGCCCCCACCGGCCGGGGGGCCGAAGATGGCACCGGCCAGGTCTTTCATGGCCCGGTCGTTGGCGGCCTTGTAGTTGGCCCAGGCCACACCCCGGTCGTCTACGTCCACCCGGCGCACCCAGGAGGGGATGACCTTGCGCAGCTCGGTCAGCATAAGGTCGGCGTAGCGGACGGCCTCGGGCAGGGGCTGCGCCCGCATGCGCAGCACGAGGGCCTCGTAGGCCTGCCCTGACCCGTAGATGCCGAGGTTGGAGGTGGCGGCCGCCGGTAGCAGGCCCCGCAGGGCGTCGTAAGCCTTGGCCTTCAAGGACTGGCGGTAGGCGAGGTCGCTGGCTGCGGGTGGCTTGGGGTGACGCTTGGCGAACAGCTCATAAGTACGGGGCAGCAGCTCGGCGTAAGCGTCGAACATCCGGTCCATGTCGCCCACGAAGCGGGCACCCAGCGGCGATGCCAGGATCTCGGGGCTGCGGTAGTAGCGGTAGCGGCCGCTGGGCAGGCGGGTGTCGTAGGCGACGTAGCGAGTCGACTTCTCCATGTAGGACATGAGCCGGCTGCGCTCGAGGACCTTGGTCAGCAGGTTGGACGCCTGCTCGCAGGCCAGGTGGACACCACCGAGCTGGGCGACGGAGTCGTCGCCGTACTCGAAGAACACCCTTTCGTAGAGCTGTTCTGCCCGAGCCAGCCCGACGGTGGCGTCCACGCCCTGGTCCCCGCTCACGTCCAGGTCGCCGACGAACTCGTCCAAGAACAAGCGCCGGAGGCTCTTGGCCGAACGGGAGTAGCGGGCGAACAGGGCCCCTTTGACCACCTCGGGCAAGTTGACGAGGGCGAACACCGGCCCCTGGAGGTTGGTGAAGTACCGCCGGAGGACGTCCGCCTCGGCCTGCGTCCAGTCCTCCAGCGCGTAGGGTACGTCGGCTACGAGCGGCTTCATGCGCTCCGCCAGCCTAGGCGTACAGGCGTGCACCGATGGGGGACCACTGTGGGTGGCGAAGGCCAGGCTGGCCGGCTCAGGGCGCCACCACGGCAATGGCAAAGCCGTCGTGGCCCTTGGCCCCCACGGTCTGCAACGCGGTGGCGACCACGAGGCCGTTGCCGGCCATCTCTTCGAACAGGTGACGGGTGCCGGCCACCGCCGGGTCGGTGCTGCCAGCCTCGGCCACTCGGCCGCCGCGTACCACGTTGTCGACCACGACCACCCCCCCGGGCCGGCACAGCTGCACAGCCCAACGGAAGTAGGCGGCGTTGTTCTCCTTGTCGGCGTCTATGAAGCACAGGTCGAACGGCCCGGGGCCGTCCCGGCCAGCCAGCTTGGGCAGCGTGCCCAGGGCCGGCCCGACCACGACCTCGACCTTGTCGGCCAAGCCGGCTCGGGCCAGGTTGGAACGTGCCACTTGGGCGTGGGAAGGGTCGGCCTCCAAGGTGACCAACTTGCCGCCGGGGGCCAGGGCACGTCCCATCCAGATGGCGCTGTAGCCGCCAAGAGTACCTATTTCCAGGACCCGGCGGGCTCCCAGGGCCAGCACCAGCACCTGGAGGAAGCGCCCCTGGAGGGCAGTGACCTCTATAGCCGGGAGCTGAGCTTGGTGGCTGGCCGCCAAGGCCGACCGCAGCACCTCGTCGTCCGGTGCCAACGCGCCGGCCAGGTAGGCGTCCACCTCTTGCCACAGCCGCTCAACCACTTCGGCCATCCTAACGGCCCAGGGCCGACGCCTCAGGCGGGGTGCCGGAGGACGACCTTGCCGAACTGGGCGCCCGACTGCAGGCGGCTCAGGGCCGCCGGGTAGTCGGCCAGGTCGAACACGGCGTCTACGACCACCGGCAGGCGACCGGGGAGCAGGGAGGTCATCTCGGCGAACTCCCGGAAGGTGCCCATGGTGGAACCGATGACCTCGTGCTGGCCAAAGAACAGCCTCGGGAGGTTGAGCTGGGCGCGGCCGCCGCCCGTTGCCCCGCACACGGCCAGGCGGCCTCCGGGGCGCAGCGACCTCACCGAGCGCTCCCACGTGGGTGCCCCGGCACTGTCGACCACCACGTCGGCCTGGACCGGGAACGGCCCCTCCCCCTCGGAGGCAAAAGCCTCCTCGGCACCCAGGGCGACAGCCCGCTGCCGCTTGCCGGCCTGACGGGAGGTGGCAAAGACCCGGGCGCCCATGCGCAGGCCGAGCATCAAGGCCGCGCTCGACACCCCGCCGCCGGCGCCCACCACGAGGAGGGTCTCGCCCGCCGCCAGGCGAGCCCGGCGCAGCATCCGGTAGGCGGTGAGCCCGCACAGCCCGTACGACCCGGCCTCCTCCCAGCTGCTGGCCGGGGGCTTGGCCACCAAGTTGGCCTCGCCCACCACCACCCATTGGCCATGGGAGCCCCAGTAGTGCTCGCCCATGATGCCCCACTGCGGGCAAAAGACGCTGCGGTCGGCCAGGCACTGGGGGCAACGCCCGCAGGCGAGCGAGGGGTTCACCACCACCTCGTCCCCCGGCTGCCAGGCGCTCACGCCCTCGCCCACCGCAGCTACCACCCCGGCGGCGTCGCAGCCCGGCACCATGGGCAGCTGGCGGGGCCTGGGCTGGCCCTGGCGCAGCCACAGGTCCAGGTGGTTGAGGCCGCTGGCGGCCACCCGCACCGAGACCTGGCCCGGCCCCGGCGGCCCAATGCCCACCTCGCCAAAGCGGTAGTCGCCGGGCGACTCGTCAAGTACCCACGCCTGTATACCAAAAGGCTAACGCGCTGAAGGGGCCGGCTTGGCTGCCCGGCTTGGCCACATGCCGAGCGGCAGCGGCCTGGGCAGCGAGCATCGTCCCGACAGGGCCTGGCCTCGGCTACTCGACCGCGCCCACAGACGAAGAGGCAGCCACGACGCCCCGGAAGAGCGCCTGGGCGGCCGCCCCCGCGGTGGCCGCCGAAGCCGGGTCGGCCAGCACGTCGGCCAACTGGCGCAGCAGGTCGACCAGCTGTTTCACGTTGCGGACGAAGTCCCCGGCCGCCATGGGCTCCTCACCGGCGGGGGCTGTCGAGCTGAGCAGCTGGCCCAGCTCCCCGCCCCGCGCCCAACCGTAGGCCAGGGGGGCGAACCCCGGGCTCACGTCTCGGGTGGTGGGCAGGCCGAGGCTCTCCTCGTCCCGGGCGAGCTCAGCGGCCAGCTCCCTCACCGCTCGCCACCGGGCCCGCAGGCGCCCGCCGGGCACCGCCATCGTCGTGGTGAGGGGGCCGGGGCCACGGGGCTCGTAGGTGAAGACCGACACCAAGGCGGCCATCTCTTCGGGGCGCAGGCCGTCGAGCAACCCCCTGCCTGCGCACTCTGCCACCAGGAGGTCCTGGTCGTGGTAGAGGCGAGCCAGGCGGCGGCCGGCATCGGTGAGGGCCCAGGAGCCCTCGCCCTGGTCCAAGTAGTGCCGGCGCTCGAGCAGGTCGACGAGCCGGTCGAACTGCCGGGCCACCGGCTCGCGGCGGGTGTGCAGTTGGCGCTGCAGGCGCTCGGCCTGCCTGCCGGCGCGCTCGGCCCGCGCCGCGGCCCGCAGGTGGGCGCGCAGCTCGGGGCAAGCACCCACTCCCCCGCCCACTCCCCCGCCTGGTGGCACTGGCGTCCCCGGGCCGCGCCCTGTCCCCGCCCGGTGGCCGCCGGCCAGTTGTGCCGCCAGCCGCCGCTGGGACTCCCGGCTCTTAGGGGCGAAACCCGCCGGCAGCTCCAGGCTCCACAGCACTTGGGGCGGGTGGTGGAAGTCGGCGGGGACCAGGCTGACCAGCCGGCGGCGCGCGGTGACGGCTCGTAGCACCAGGTCCCCCCTTTTCCTCTGCTTGGTGGAAACGACGGCCATTTCTCCCCCTGCCCGGCCCGGTCCCGGTGCGCACAGGACGTCCCCGGGCCGCAGGCGCTCCAAGGCCGCGACCACGTCGGCCGCCTGGCCCCGGGGACGGCCGGCCCGGCGGCCTTCAGCCCGGGCCTGCTGGCGGTACTGCCAGATGTCCCCCCGCCCGCAGGCGGCGGCGCGGCGAGCCTCGGCCGCCTCCTGGCGTACCCGCTCCAGCTGGGCCTCCAAGCGCACCACGTCGGCGTCGGCCCGGTACTGGGCGAACGACAGGTTGAGCAAGTGGTGAGCGACCTCCGGGCTGTGGCGCTGCACCAGGTTGGCGGCCATGTTGTAGGTGGGGCGGAAGCTCGACGTCAGCGTGTAGGCCCGGGAGCGGGCCAAGGCGGCCACCCGGGAGGCGTCCTGGCCCGGTGCCCAGGTCACGACCGCGTAGCCCACCTCGTCTATGCCCCGCCGGCCGGCCCGTCCGGTCAGCTGGGTGTACTCGCCGGGTGTGAGGTCTTCAGTGCGCTCCCCGTTCCATTTGGCCAGCCGCTCGACCACCACGCTGCGGGCTGGCATGTTTATGCCCAGGGCGAGGGTGCCCGTGGCGAAGACAACTTTTACCAGGCCGGCGGCAAAGCAACGTTCCACCGCCTCCTTGAAGGGGGGGACCAGGCCGGCGTGGTGGGCGCCAAAACCGGCTTCCAGGCCCGCCAGCCAGCGCCGGTAAGCCAGGGCGCGCCGGTCGGCAGCCGACAGGCAGGCGGCCGAGGCCTGGGCTATGGAACGGATCTGGAGCCGCTCAGGCCCCGTGGTGAGCGGGGGCACCTCGCGCAGGCACTGGCGCACGGCCTCGTCGCAGCCAGCCCGGCTGAAGATGAAGTAGATCGCCGGCACCATCTTCTCGGCCGCCAGGAGCTGGACGACCGCGGCCCGCCTGGGGGCAACCGCCCCTCGGTGCTTCCCCCGGCGCCCCTCGGCCGCCCGAGCACCCTCGCCTAGGGCCACCGCCTCGGGGTTGAGCTGGCCGTCGGCGAAGACCTGGGTGAGCTTCAGCTGCCCGCGGGTGGGCTCCCCGGCCACGAGCAGGTCCTCGAGCGGGACCGGGCGCCGGTCCTCTATGACCGCGGCCGTCGACCCCCGTACCGTGCCCACCCAGCTGGCCAGCTCCTCGGCGTTGGAAACGGTGGCCGACAGGCAGACCAGGCCCACCTCGAGAGGCAGGTGGACGATCACCTCTTCCCACACCGAGCCCCGGTAAGGGTCCTGCAGGTAGTGGACCTCGTCCAAGACGGCATAACGCAGGCCGGCCAGGGCCGCCGAGCCGGCATAGACCATGTTGCGCAGCACCTCGGTCGTCATGACCACGACCGGCGCGTCACCGTTGAGCGAGTTGTCCCCGGTGAGCAGCCCGGTCCGGGCCGGGCCGTAGCGGCGGGCCAAGTCGGTGTACTTCTGGTTGGAAAGCGCCTTGAGCGGTGTGGTGTAGAAGGCCTTGCCCCCTTGGGCCAGGGCCAGCTCTATCGCGTACTCCGCCACCAGCGTCTTGCCGGACCCGGTCGGGGCAGCCACGACCACGCTGTCGCCCCGGTCCAGCGCGTCCAGGGCCGCCACCTGGAAAGTGTCCGGCTGGTAAGGCAGCGAAGCCAGGAACCTCCGGCGCACAGCAGCCAACGTCGCTTTCACAACTGACCTTTGTAACGCCTCTGGCGGCCCGAGCGGGCGGGCCATGCTCCCCCCAGGGCGCGCTGGCCCTCAGGCCGGGGCCACGAGCCTGGCTATGCCAGGCCCCGGGCCTCGCCCCGCCAATGTAGCCTCGGCCCTCGAGCCGCCGCTCAGTTCTTCGGGGAGGGGGCTGGCAGTTCCTGAGCCGTGGCCGTGGACGCCGCGGCCGCGGCCTCCGAATGGGCGTGGCGGAACTCGCGCAACGCCTCCCCGGCGTTGCGGGCGATCTTGGGCAGCTGCGACCCGCCGAAGAGGACCACCACAGCCACGAGGACCACGATCAAGTCGTCGTACCCGGAGAAAATGGTTGCGGTCATGAACCTTAACCTCCTCTGGCCAGCCGTCCCGGCTCGGCGCCTTTGCTCCGGTGCCCTTGCCGGGCCCGTTACCGCGGCACACTACCACCGCCGCGACTGGCGCCGGGGCCAGGGGCGCCTGGGCCAGCGGGCACCCCGTCCGTTAACGAACTGGAAAAAAAACCCGTTCACCCAGCCCGTACAGCGCTTACAGCCCAGGGCAAAGGGTTGCTTAGGGAACGCTGCCTTGCCCCCCTGCCATGTGAACGCTAACCTCCCTGCCGATGCCGAGGCCTCCAGCCCGCTCCCGGCCCCTCCCGACGGCTGCCGGCCGGCCCGCCGGGGACGGCTTCCGGTCCCCCCTGCAGGCGGGACCACCCTTCCCCGGCCACCTGGCCGTCACAGCTGCCCGGGACTGGGCACACGAGGTCGATGCAAGATGTACCGGACATGCCGGCTCCGGCTGGCCGGCGCTTGCTCCCCGCTGCGGGCCCGGGCCTGGGCATCCTCAGCGGCGGGCCGCGCCCGGTCGGCCGGTCGGCATCACTAGGGACTAAGGAGCATTTAGCCATGCCCAACAACGACCATGTGGACGAGCCAAGCCCACAGCAATGGGAAATGTCACGCCGGCGCCTCCTGCGCAACCTGGGGGCCGCCGCTGTGGCGGTGCCGTTTGCAGGCGTCCTCACCGAGGCCCTAAATGACATGCCCGCCAACGCCAGCCCCCGGGAACGCTTCCTGGCCGGCAAGCGGGTGACAGCCAACTCCATCTTCGAGAACCCCTGGGCCAAGCACCCGCCCTACAAGTTCACCTTCGTCAACCACGTCACCACCAACACCTTCTTCACCGCCACCATCTACGGCCTGCAGGACGCGGCCGCTACCCTGGGCATCCCTACGCCTCAGTGGACGGGCTCCCAGAACTCGATCGTCTCGGAGATGGTCACCGCCATGAACACGGCCATCGCCGCCAACGTCAACGGCATCGCCGTCGCCCTGATCGACCCCGTGGCCTTCAACGGCCCGACCAACAACGCCCTCAACAAGGGCATACCCGTCGTCTCCTACAACGCCGACGAGCCCGGCAACAACCGGATGGCCTACATCGGCCAGAACAACCTCACCGCCGGTGCCGCCGCCGCCCAGAGGATCATCGCCAGTGGCTTCGTGCACAAAGGCGACCTGGTCGGCATGATCATCGCTACCCCGGGCAGCGGCAACATCCAGCCTCGGATCGACGGGGCCAAGCCGTTGTTCGAAAAGGCTGGCTACAACGCGGTCGAGGTGGCCGGCGGCGCCGCGCAGACGGCCGAGCTGGCCGCGGTAGACTCGTGGTACCTTGGCCACAAGGACGTCAAGTTCATGTACGCCGTCGACTCCGGGGACTCCATCGCCGTCGCCACCACCATCGCCAAGTACAACCTGAAGGGCAAGGTGGGCGGCTCCGGCTGGGACGTGGGCATCCCGGTGCTCCAGCAGGTGCAAAAGGGAGCGCTCCTGTTCTCCATCGACCAGCAGGCGTACCTCCAGGGCTTCGTGCCGACCGTGCAGCTGTTCCTCTACAACATCTCCGCCGGCCTCATGAAGCCCTGCGACACCGACACCGGCCTTGGCTACGTGACCCAGGCCACGGTCGGCGCCTACCTGCAGCACGCCACCCGCTTCGAGGGCAGCGGCAAGGCCGAGACCGCTTTCGCGCCCCCGAAGAAGATCTGAGCCATGGCCCAGGCGGCAGTCTCCACCAGCGACCGCTTGCCTAGCCCCCCCGCCTCGCCGCTGGCGGCGAGGCGGGGGGCCTCTCCCCTGTCGCTGCTGAAGCTGGCCGTCCAGCGCCGAGAGGCGACGGTCATCATCGTCACCATCGGCGCGGTCATCTACTTCTCCCTGCGGGCCTCGTCGTTCTACTCGGTGGCCAACGTCATCGTCATGGTGCAGTACATCGCCCCCATCATGGTCATCGGGGCCGGCGAGGTGCTGATGCTGGTGCTGGCCGAGATCGACCTGTCGGCCGGCCAGGTCTACCTGACTTCTCCCTGGTTCACCTATTGGTTCTGGTCCGCCGGGGTACCGCTCGGCCTGGCCATAGCCATCGCCTTGGTCCTCTCGTCAGCCATCGGGCTGATCAACGGCCTGTTCACGGTCCGGCTGGGGGTCCCGTCGCTCATCGTGACCCTGGGCACCTTGTACGCCTTCTTCGGCCTGGTGCTGGTCAAGTCCAACTACACCCAGGAGCAGACGCCCGGGACTACCGGCAACTTCGGCAAGATCTTTGGCATCGGCAGCTGGTCGACCATCTTGTGGGGCCTCCTGCTCACGGCGGTGATCTGGGTGCTGCTGAAGCGGACCCGCTTCGGGCTCCACACCACCGCATCGGGGGGCAACCCCCTCGCCGCAGCCGAGGCGGGCATCCCGGTGGCCCGGGTGAAAGTCTGGTGCTTCATAATCATCGCCTTTGCCGCCGGGTTCATGGGGATCTTGGACGCCATCCGCATCGGGAGCATGAACCCCGGCAACAGCGGGCTCGACATCGTCCTGTCGCCCATCGTGGCCGCGGTGATCGGCGGCACTGCCCTGACCGGTGGGCGGGCCACGGTGCTCGGCACGGTGATCGGCGCCATATTCCTGGGGATCCTGGAAGACGGCCTCAACATCATCGGTGTCCAGGCATCGTGGTTCTACTTCTTCGAGGGCGTCATAATCTTGATCGCCATGGCCGCCAACGTGCAGCTGGGCCAGCTGGCTGCCAAACTGCGAAGATGAGCACCACCGCCCTGCCCAGCACGCCTCCGGTTGGCCCGGCCGCCACCGAGGTCATCCTGCGGGCCGAGAACATACACAAGCGCTTCGGCGCCGTGGTGGCCCTCCGGGGCGTCGACTTGGAGCTGCACCGAGGAGAGGTGCTCGGCCTGGTCGGGGACAACGGCGCCGGCAAGAGCACCCTGGTCAAGATCCTCTGCGGGTTCCTCCGCCCGGACGCGGGCCGCATCTTCGTGGAGGGCCGGGAGGTGAGCTTCCACTCGGTCAAAGACGCCCGGGCCCACGGCATCGAGACCGTCTACCAGGACCTCGCACTTGTACCGCAGCTGACCGTCTACGAGAACCTGTTCCTCAACCGAGAGATCACCTGGCTCGGCCGGCTCGGCTTCCTGGCCCGGCGCCACATGCGGGCGCTGGCCCGCCAGTACCTGGAGGACATCAAGGTCAACGTCCCTGACCTGGAAGCCGAGGTGGAGATGCTCTCCGGCGGCCAGCGCCAGGCCATCGCCGTGGCCCGGGCCACCCGCCTGAACGCCAAGATCCTCCTGCTGGACGAGCCCTTGGCGGCCATGGGCGCCAAGGAGTCGGCCCTCATCATGGAACTGGTGCGGGACCTCTCCGCCCGGGGAGTGTCGATGATCGTCATCGACCACAACTACGCCCACCTGTTCGCCTTGTGCGACCGCCTCAACGTCATCCAACAAGGCAAGGTGACGGTGGACACCAAGGTGGCGGACACCTCCGTGGAAGAGCTCACCGAGCTCATGGTCAGCGCCTTCCGGCGCCAGCTCCAAGCCGGCCAGGAGGCCCTGGGGGAGATCTCGGTCGACGGGAGCTGAGCTGGAGGCCTCGCTCAGCTCGCCCCGCCCACCTGCACCACCGTCTTCAGCCCCTCCCGGCGCGCCGCGTGGGCGAAGGCCAAGGCGGCATCGGCCAAGGCGAAGCTGTGGGACACCAGCGGGCCCAGGTCGACCACTCCCCGGGCGACCAGGTCTATGGCCCTCGGGTAGGCGTGCTTCATGCGCCGGGCCAGGGCGACGGTGAGGCCTTTGCGGCGGGCCAGGGCAGCGGGGAAGCTGGTCCGGTCATCGTCGGGTATGCCCACCAGCACCACCCGGCCCCCGGGCCGCACCAGCCGCATGGCCACCTCGACGGCGTCGTCCGTCCCGGCCACCTCGAACGAGACGTCCACCTCCGCCTGGTAGGCGCGGGCTTGCTCGGGCGACAAGGCGTGGTCGGCGCCGGCGCCCAAGGCTGCCGCCTGGCGGTGGGCCAGGGGCTCGACCGCCACCACCGAGGAGGCGCCGCCGGCTCGCACCGCCATGGCCAGCATCAGGCCGATGGGCCCGCAGCCGACGACGGCGACGGAGCCACCCAGGCGCAGGTGGCCGAGGTCCAGCGAGTGGAGCGCCACTCCCAGGGGCTCGAGCAGGGCCACGGTGGCGTCGCTGAAGCTGTCGGGGACCAAGTGGAGCAGCTGCGACGGCCAGGCCACGTACTCGCGCAGCCCACCGTCGGTCTCGGCGTGGCCGGCGAAGCGCACATGGGGGCACAGGTTGGGGTTGCCCTCCTGGCAGCGGGCGCAAGCACCGCAAGCTATGGCCGGGTCAACCGCCACCCGCCGGCCGTCCCAGGGGCCGCCCTCGACGGTGCCCCCGAACTCGTGGCCCAGCACCAACGGCCGGCTCAACCCGGCGTCCCCGATGGCCCCCTGGCCGAACCAGTGCAGGTCCGACCCGCAGATGCCCACTGCCCCCACCCGCACCAGGCTCTCGCCTTCGCCGGCCTGGGGGGCGGGCTCCGAGACCAGGCCGAGCTGGCCGGGAGCCGCCAGGCGGGCCGCCCTCATCGGGCCCTCAGGGACGGCAGGCCGCCGGCGAGGGGCACGGACCCGCTCCGGCCAGTCATGGCTGGCCGTAGTAGGCGCCGGCACCATGCTTGCGAGAAAAGTGCCGGTCGACCAAGTGAGCGGCCAGAGGGCCCGCAGAGGGCTCCAGGACAGTGGTAAGCCAAGCCATCTTGGCCACCTCCTCCAGCGCGACCGCGGTCTCGACCGCGGCGGCGGGCGAGGCGCCCCAACAGAACGGCCCGTGCCCCTGGACGAGCACGGCCGGCACTTCCCCGGGCCAGTGGCCGGCCAAGGCGGCCAGCACCGCCCGCCCGGTGGCCTCCTCGTAGTCCTCCCGGACCTCTTCGGGCCCGAGCGGGGCCGTGAGGGGCACCTCGCCCGGGCAGAGGTCGGCGTGGGTGGTGCCCAGCACGGGCAGTGCCCGCCCCGCCTGGGCCCAGGCCGTGGCCCAGGTCGAGTGGGTGTGCACCACCCCTCCGATGCCGGGGATGCCACTGTAGAGCACCAGGTGGGTGGGGGTATCGGTGGACGGGCGCCGCTCGCCCTCGACGACCCGGCCGTCGGGGCCCACTACGACCATGTCAGCCACGGTCATCCGGTCGTAGGGCACCCCGGAGGCCTTGATCACCACGAGGCCGCTCTCGGGGTCCCGGCCAGAGACGTTGCCCCAGGTGAGCTTCACCAAGCCAGCCGCGGGCAGGGCCAGGTTGGCGGCCAGCACCGCGGCCTTCAGGTCCTCCAGCACCAAGCCCCCCGCCGCTAGTGAGCCGAGGGCACGGCCCCGGCCTGGGCCTTGGCCCGCTTCAGTTCGTGCAACCAGTTCGGGCGGCCCCGGCCCAGGTTGTCGTGCAGGCCTTTGTAGATGCCGTACACCTGCCGGTAAGCGGCCGTCGCCCGGGGGTCAGGGTAATAGGCCCGGGCCTCACCGGGCCGCAGCGCCTTGGCCGCCTCTACGATGCCGGCATACCCGGAGGCTTGCGGCCCGGCGGCTACCGCCCCGAACAGGGCGGCCCCGCGCGCCGGCACCTGGGACGACGCCGGCACCTTGACCGGCAGGCCGGAGACGTCGGCCAACATCTGCATGAGCAGCGGGCTTTTTTCCGCTATGCCCCCGCAGGCGATGACCTCTTGGCTGGCTAGGCCGCCGGCCGCAAAATTGTCCATGATGGCCTGGTTGCCATAGGCGATGGATTCCATGAGGGCACGGTAGATCTCGGCCGGGCCGGTCTGGAGCGTGAGCCCGGCGATGACCCCCGAGAGCCCGGCATCGGCCAGGATGCTGCGGTTACCGTTCCACCAGTCGAGCGCCACCAGGCCGGACTGGCCGGGGGCAAGGGCGGCAGCGGCACTCTCGAGGGAAAGGAGGGTACTGGTGGTGTCGCTGCCGCTCGACTTGCCGCCCCCGCCATCGCCCGTCCCCCACCTCTGGCCGTTGACCAGCGTGGCGAACCAGGCGAGCATGTCGCCGACCGCCGGCTGGCCTGCCTCGTAGCCGAACAGGCCCGGGAGGATGCCGGACTCGGCGACACCGGTGATGCCCAAAAGAGGGATCTCCTTTGGGTGCACGACGAGGTCGCATATCGACGTACCAATGACCATCACGTAGCTCCCCGGGCCCTCGGCCCCTGCGCCCGGGAACGACACAAAAGAGTCCACGTTGCCCACGGCCACTGCCACCTGCTCGGACAGGCCGGTCTTGGCTGCCAGCTCAGCCCGCAGCGTCCCCGCCTGGCTGCCCAAGGGGTAGAAGTCCTGGCCCAGCTTGTCTTGTGGGCGGGAGAAACCCGGGTAGGCGGCTTCGAAGTAGCCGGCCCCCGGGATGCCCTCGCTCGGCGACCACAACGCCTTGTACGCGGCTGGGCAAGCAGACCGCCGCAGCCGGCCGCACAACTGCCATACGACCCAGTCGGTGACTTCGACGAAGTGGTCGGTGGCATCGTAGACCTCCCGGTCCTCCAGCCAGATCTGGACCAGCTTGGGGAAGTACCACTCCGAGGAAATGCGGCCTCCGTAGCGGGCCAGGAAAGGTTCGTGCCGCTCGGCTGCTACTTCGTTCAGGCGCTCGGCCACCGGGGCGGCGGCGTGGTGCTTCCACAGCTTGGGCCAGGCATGAGGCCGGCCCCGCCAGGCCGGCAGGGAGCACAGGGGCACCCCCTCGCCGGTCACCGGCAGAACGGTGCACGAAGTGGCGTCCACCCCTATACCCACGACGCGCTCAGCCGCCCCGGGGACGTCGGCCAGCACGCTGGCGATCCCTTGTCCCAGGACTTGGACGTAATCGTCGGGGTCATGCAGCGCCCAGTCGTCTGGCAAAGGCTCCCCTGTGGCAGGTAGGCTGTTATCGATCACGCCGTGGGCATATTCCAGTTCGCAGAGGCTCAGCTCCTCGCCAGAGCTCAGGTCAAGCAGCAAGGCCCGAGCGGACGCGGTCCCAAAGTCGATGCCGATAGCCAGAGGCGAACTGTCCATGGTGCCGATGTTAGCGATGCCATCCTGGGCCGGCCAACTTCCGGCTGCCGCTCGTGGCATTGCCAGTAAAAGCCAGGAGGGGCGGGCCCCCGGCCAGGGCACCGGCCCGCAGCCACCAGGCTCCTAAGGCCGCGGCGCGCCCGGTCCCCGGTGCCGTGCCGGCGAGTGACGCCCCCCCCGCCCGGCCACCTTCCATTGCTGACGTGGCCCGTTTTGCGGGGGTGTCGCACCAGACCGTCTCCCGAGTGCTCAACAACCACCCAAACGTCCGTGAGCTGACCCGGGCCAGGGTGCAGGCGGTGATCGACCAGCTGGGCTACCGGCCCAACACGGCGGCGCGCGCCCTGGCGAGCGGGAAGTCCAAGACCCTCGGGGTCGTGGCTTTGGACAGCACCCTGTTCGGCCCGGCCTCAACCCTGTGGGGCATCGAGAGGGCGGCCCGGAGAGCCGGCTATTTCGTCTCCGTGGTGAGCGTCCGTTCCATAGACCGCCAGTCGGTGAGAGAGGCGGTCCGCCGGCTGACCGACCAGTCTGTCGAAGGCCTGGCGGTCATCGCCCCCTTCACGTCCGCCCCCGATGCCCTGGCCAAGCTGCCCACGGGGATGCCAGTGGTCGCCGTGGAGGGCGACCCCGAGGGCGATGTGCCCGTGGTCACCGTGGACCAGGTCGAGGGTGCCCGCCTGGCCACCGAGCACCTGCTTTCCGCCGGCTATGCGACCGTGTTCCACATCGCCGGGCCCCCGGACTGGCAGGAAGCCAGGGGACGGGTAAGCGGGTGGCGCAGCGCCCTGGAACAAGCCGGCGCTGAGGTCACACCCCCGCTGGCCGGCAACTGGAGCGCCCGCTCGGGGTACGAGGCGGGCCAAGTCCTGGCCCAGATCCCCGACGCCCGCGCCATCTTCGCGGCCAATGACCACATGGCGCTCGGCCTGCTGCGCGCCCTGTACGAGCGCGGCCGGCGGGTGCCAGAAGACGTTGCCGTGGTCGGCTTCGACGACACCCCCGAATCTGGCTACTACATCCCACCCCTGACCACCGTCCGCCAGGACTTCGCCGGGGTGGGCCGGGCCGTCGTCCAGCTGTTGGTGGACCAGCTGGCCAACGGTGCCCGCACCGAGGACCGGGTCGTGATCAAGCCCAAGCTTATCTGCCGGCGCTCCAGCATGGCCGATGCTGGGCCGCCAACGGCCCACTAGCCGCCAGCGCTTGTGGCCCACCAGCCACCCATGGCGGCTCAGTGGGCGCCCACTAGCGGGCCCAGCAGCAGCGAACCAGCGGCCCAGTAGCAGTAGCGCTCACTAGCGGCCCAGCAGCCGGCCAACGATTATCGACAGCTCGTAGAACACCACCATCGGCACCGCCATCCCGAGGAAGGTGAAGGGGTCGTTGGAGGGGGTGACCACGGCGGCGACGCTGAAGAGCACCACGATGGCTGGCCGGCGCCACTTGCGCCACTTGGCCGAGGGCACGACCCGGGCCAGCATCAAGAACACGACCACGATCGGGTACAAAAAGACGATGCCGAACACCAGGCAGATCAGCACGTAGATGTGCACGTAGCCGGCAGGGCTGAACACGGGCGTGATGTTGCTCCCGCTGGCGCTGATCAGCCAGTCCAGTGCCTTCGGCCACACGAGCACGGCCACGGTCACCCCCATCGAGAACAGGGCCAGTGCCGACAGCACGAAGGGCACAGCGTAACGCCTCTCGCTGCGTTTCAGGCCCGGCGTGATGAAGCGCCACAGCTCCCAGAGCCACACGGGGGCAGCCAACGCCAAGCCGATGTACATGGAGACCTTGAGCCGGGTGGTGAAGCCCTCGGTCGGGCTCAGGATCACCAGGTTGCCCGTGACCATGCCTTTGTGGTGGGCAACGAACGACCGGTAGGGACCGGTCATGAAGTGGAGCACAGGGTTGTAGAGGAAGTACCCGGCGATGGAAGTGACCACCACAGCCACAGCGCACACCAGCACCCTCCGGCGAAGCTCGGCCAGGTGCTCGAAGATGGTCATCCGGCCGCCCTCGCCGTCGAGCTCGGGCTCCCGGGACGCCCGGCCGTTCAGCTTGAGGGCCCGGTGCCCGGCGGCCCGGGCCGCGCCGTTGCCCGCCAGGGTGGCTGGCCCGGCTGCCTGGCCCGCCGCCAGCTGGTCCTGCTCTCCCCCCAGCTCACCATCGCCTGGTGCCATCAGCGGGCCCTAGTCCCCTCTAGTTGAGCGTCGGGTCATCAGGGGCTGGCGGAGCTGGCCCAGGGCCCGGCTCGGCGCTGGCCACCGGTGCCGGGTCGGGCGCCAGAGGGCTGGCAGGGGCGGCCTCGGCAGCCTCGTGGACAGCCGTGTCGATGATGGCTCTCGGCTCGGCTAGTACCTCTCGCAGCTCCGTCTGCAGGCCTGAGGTGTACTTGCGGAACTCGGCCAGCCCCCGGCCCAAGGACCGGGCCACCTGGGGCAGGCGCTGGGGGCCGAGCACCAACAGGGCGATGACCAAAAGCACCAGGAGCTTTTCTGGGTCCAGGTTCACCAGGCCTGAGCTTACCGCCGGCCGTGGGCCCCTGGCAGGCGCCGTCCCGCCCCTGGCAGGCGCCGTCCCGCGCGGCTGGTGGTGCAGATGGGCCTCGTGGGCCACTTGCTGGCAACAAGCGCCGAGACGTGAGAGACTTTACCCAAAGGGCCGGTAGCGCCTGAGCTGGAGGGGACGCCCTGAAACCAGACGGCAGGAAGCGATGGACGATAGTCGACGTAGCTGAGCGCGCCGGGGTTTCCATCGGCACCGCTTCCAAGGCGCTCAACGGACGGGGCAACCTGCGGCCCGAGACCCGGGCGCGGGTCCTGCGGGCCGCCGAGACGCTCGGCTTCGAGCCCAACGCGCTGGCCCGTAGCCTCCTCGCCGGGCGGAGCTTCACCGTCGGGTTGCTGACCACCGACAGCTTTGGGCGTTTCTCGATCCCGGTGATGCTCGGGGCCGAGGACGCGCTGGGAGAAGGACGGGTGTCGGTGTTCCTCTGCGACGTCCGGGGCGACCCCGAGCGAGAGCGCCGCTACCTGCGCACCCTGCTGTCCCGGCGGGTCGACGGCATCATCGTGGCCGGGCGCAGGGTTGACGTCCGGCCGCCGGTGGGCACCGACCTCCCGGTCCCCGTCGTCTACGCCATGACCCAGTCAGAGAACCGCGCCGACCTTTCGGTGCTCCCCGACGACGAGGGGGGCGGCTACCTGGCAGCCGAGCACCTGGTCAGCCAGGGCCGTCTCCGTATCGGCCACATCACCGGCCCGGAGCGCTTCGCCTGTGCCCGCCGCCGGGCCGACGGGGCGGTCAGCGCCCTGGGCCGTGCCGGGCTCACCCTGGCCGGCGACCGGCCCCTGTTCGGGCAGTGGAGCGAGGCGTGGGGGCGCGAGGCAGCCGCCCGCCTGCTCGACCTCGAGCCTGCCACCGACGCCATTTTCTGTGGGAGCGACCAGATAGCACGGGGCGTGGCCGACTACCTGAGGGAGAGCGGTCGCAGGGTGCCAGACGACATCGCCCTGGTGGGCTTCGACAACTGGGACGTCATGGCCGAAGCGTGCCGGCCTCCGCTCACGACCATCGACCCCAACCTGACCGAGCTCGGCCGGGTCGCCGCCCGCGAACTGCTGGCCGCCATCGAGGGAGGCTCGGCCGGTGGGGTCCGGACCGTGTCCTGCCGCCTGGTCGTGCGCCAGTCGAGTGCCGCCCCGCGGGTGCTGGCCGCGGTGCCCTCCCCGGGCCGCCGAGCGCTGGTGGCAGACGCCAGGGGCCCAGGGCGTCAGCCCTTCAGGGCGCCCGAGATGAGCCCCCGCACGTAGTAGCGCTGCAAGGCGACGTACAAGGCCACGCAGGGGACCATCGCGATCACCACCCCGGCGGAGAGGTAGCCGAAGTTGACGGCGCCGTAGGTGGCGATCTCGACATTGAACAGCTTGACCGGCAGCGTGAAGAGGTTGTCGCTGGTGAGGAAGGTCAGCGCCTGCAAGAACTCGTTCCAGGAGTACAAAAAGGCGTAGATGGCAGTGGTGGCCATGCCCGGTACCACCAACGGGCGCAGGACCCGCACCAAGGTGGCCATGGGACCGGCACCGTCTACGTGGGCCGAGTCCGCCAGCTCGTCGGGGACCTCGGCGAACGTGTTGCGCATCACGAACACCCCGAAGGGCAGGTTGAAGGTGCTGTAGACCAGCACCAGCCCGAGCAGGCTGTTCAACAGATGGAAGAAGTGCAGCTCCAAGAACAGTGGCGTCAGCACCGCCTGGAAGGGGATCATGAGCGCGACCAGGATGGCCCCGAAGGCCAACCCGGACCCACGGAAACGAAAGCGCGACAGGCCGTAGCCCGCCAGGGTCGAGGCCACGACCGTGAGGGCTGCGGTGCCCAGGGCGGTTATCACGCTGTTGGCCAGGTTCAGGCCGATGTCCTCTGCCGGGCCGAGCAGCCCGGTGTAGTTGGACACCGTCATGTGGGTGAAGTCAGCTGCCTGGGGCGCGGCAGTGGCCAGGACGGATGGCTCCAACGAGCGGACCACTGCCCACAGCAGCGGGAGGGCAAAGGCAAAGGCGAGGCCACTGCCGGCGGCAAGGTAGAGGTAGGAACCTCGCCCCCTGGGCGGGGCCTGCCGCCCCATCACCTGGACCTTTCCCGCAGCAGCACGAACTGGGCCGCGCTGACGACAGCGATAACGACCATGAGCAGCACCGCCATGGTCGTCCCATAGGCCAGGTGGTACTGGTTGAAAGCAGTCTGGTACACCCACTCCACGACGGTCTCCAGGCTGGAGTTGTTCTGCACCAAGATGAAGAACTGGTTGAAGGCCAGGAAGGACCCGATCACAGAAATGATCAGGCTGAGGGCGATGGGCCGGCGAATGAGCGGCAGCGTGATCAGCCTCTCCTTGTCCCACCAACTGGCCCCGTCCGCGTCGGCGGCCTCGTAGAGCTCGTCGGGGACCGCCTGCATGCCACCCATCAGGACCAGCATCGTGAGACCGGACGCGAACCAGACCACGATGACCGATATCGCCAGCAAGGCTGGGCCGTAGTTGACCGTCCAGGCCTGCGACGCGGAGACCAGCCCCAGCTTGGACAGCACGAAGTCCACCCCGCCCGAGCTCGGCTGCAGCTCGAGGCTGAACATGTACGACACCGTGGTCAGGCCGACCACAAAAGGCAGGAAGAACACCGTGCGGAAGAACTTCGCCCCGGGACGGTTCGACCTCACCAGCACAGCCAGGCCGTAGCCCACCACGAAGATAGGGCCGGTGACTATGCCCGTGTAAGTCAGGGTGAACAAGATGGCGTGGACGAACTGCGGGTCGTGGAACGCGTTGGCGTAGTTGGTGAACCCGACGAAATGGTACGGCCCCACCAGGGGCCAGTCCGTCAACGATATGTAGATGGCAAAGCCGAGGGGGAACAGGACGAAGGTCGCCACCAGCACCAGGGCCGGGGCAGTCAGCCATGCCCCGGTCCTGGCGGCGGCGCGCTGCTGGGGGCTGCGCCTAGATGGCACCAACTGGGCGCGCTCTTTCACCTCCTGTGCCACGCTGCCACCCAGGCGGAGCACCCCAGTTCAGCGCTGGCTTGCTGGCCGGGCCCTCAGCTGGCCAGGTCGCCGGCTTGGCGAGCGACAGCTTCGAACCCGCTCTGGCCGGTCTGCAGGGCTCCCGTTATGTCCCCCTTGTAGACGGCCTGGCTGAACATTTGGTACCACGGGGAGCCCGGGGCGTTGAAGGCCGCGTTGTAGATGGTGGTGACCGGCGCCGAGCCCCTGGCCAGAGCTTTCAGAGCCACCGCGTTGTAAGGGTTGGCCTTGTAGTACGAAGGGGTCAGGATGTCGGTACGCACCGGCGTGTACCCGTGGCTGGGGTAGATGAGCTGCTGCGCCTTTTGCAGTACCCAGGTGATGAACTCCCACGCGCCTGAGGGGTTCTTGGCCCCCTTGGGGATGATGAAGTCGTCCCCACCGTCGAAGGTCGAGTACCCCCCGTTGGGGCCAGGAAGGGGCGCAATGCCCGTGTCGGCGAGCATGCCTGCCTTTTGGATCCCAGGGAGGAAGCCGTAGGCCCCCGGCAGGATCCCGATCTTGCCGGCCTCGAAGTCTGCCCCCCACGTCGAGCCGTTGTCGGTCTGGTCATTGGCCGGGGCGAGCTTGTCCGCCCAGATGTCCCGGTACAGCTGGAGGAGCTGGCGCAACGGGCCATTGCCCACGATGTTGACCTTCTGGTGCCCGATGGGCCCCTCTATCAGGTTGTCCCCCACGGCCCACAGGTCCGGCTGCATCACGAACCCCAGGCAGCCCTGGCAGTCCCCGGCGAAGGAAAAGCCATAGACCCCGTGCCCCAGTGCTTGGATCTTCTTGGCGTCGGCCAGGATGGACGCGAAACTGGTGGGTGGCTGGTTGGGGTTGAGCCCGGCTTGGGCGAAGAGCTTCTTGTTATACCACAGCACCGAGAGGTCGGCCAGGTACGGTACCCCGTAGTAGCGGCCGTTGTACTCGGCCAAGGCCAGGTGCCCCGGGCTCAGGTACCTCTTGTAGGGCAAGGCGTTCACATAGGGGGTCAGGTCCATCAGCGCGCCCTCCCGGGAGAAGACCGGCACGTTGATGTCGTTCAGCCCGACCACGTCGGGCACCGCACCTGCCCGGATGGCAGTGGACAGCTTGGCGACCGCCTCGTTGGGCGTCGTCAAGGACAGCACTACCTTCAAGCCCTTGTGGGTGGCGTTGAACTCGTCCACCAGCACCTTGCACAAATTGGCCTGGCAGGTGGCGGCCCGGTTCCAGAACTGGACCGTCCCCGTGGCGTTCACGCCGAAGCCGGACGTCGCCGCGCTGGCGGTGCCCGCGCCGGCGCTGACCGCCAGGGCTGGTACTGCAGTGATATAGGCCGTGACGGCGGCGATGACCACCTTCGGCCACCTGCGCCTCGCTGGGTGGGTCACTGTCATGACGTTCATCCCCTCCTGTTGTCCTGCTCGCATGGAGCATGGTTGCTTGCTGGTCGGACGCCTGGGCGGCGCGCTCAGCCCCGCAGCCAGGCGCGTTGTACGGGTTGGCCCTGCTGGCACAGCCAAGGAAAACCTTTGCCTCTACAGTAACCAGTAGCTCCTCCCTGGTCAAGCAGGCCTTCCCCGCGGGCCCCGGGGGCCCGTAAGCAGCCGGGGGGCCGCCCTTGCCTGACCGGCCCAGGCACCCGCTCAGGCGGGCTGCGCCAAGAGGCAGCAGCCGGCTCAACCGGCCACCTCCGGTACCCAGGCACGCATCTGTGACGGGCCCCGGTTCGCCCACGTGTAGTAGGGGATGGCTACCACTTCGAAGCCGTCGGGACCGGTGCCAAGCCACGGCTGGGTCTCGTAGTACGGCCAGCGCTGCCCGCTGGGCCCCGTGCCCCACCGGCGGGCGCGGCACACCAGCTCCACGGTGGGCTCGGGCCCGACCTGGCCGTGCCGCTCGGCCACGTCCCCCGGCTGGGTGGGTACCGCCACCCCCTCCAGGGACGGGGCGGCCGGGCCGGGCTGCTCGAAGCAGTAGACCAGCGGCCCCCTCTCGAAGGCCACGCAACCGGTGGCGTCCTCTATGCGGGGGTCGGCCCGGGTCACTCGGACGCTCAGGCCGAAGCTCAAGGCCAGTTCATCACCCGGCTGCCATTGCCGGCGCACGTGCAGGTAGCCGTCGGCGGCGGGCTCGGCCGGCACCGGGCGCCCGTTGGCCCGGGCTTGGACGTCCTTCGCCCAGGACGGCACCCTGAGGGCCAGGTCCGTGGGGGCGGGCGGGGCGTCGTCCAGTACCACCCGCAGCTCGCCCTCGTAGGGGTAAGCGGTCTCCACCCGGCCAGCCAGGCTGCCCCCGGCCAGCGCCAGGCGGAACGAGCAAGCCATGAGCTGGTGCAGCTGGAGCCCCTCAGCCGTGCGAGTGGCGACGTAGTGCTGCAGGCTGGCAACCAGGCGCATCACGTTCGGCGGGCAGCAGGCGCACCGGTACCAGGGCTGGCGGCCGGCCCCACCTCGGCTCCGCAGCGGGTTCACATAGAAGAACGAGCGGCCGTCAAGGCCCCAACCGGCCAGGAACCCGTTGTACAGCGTGCGCTCCAGTAGCTCGGCAAAGCGGGCCTCGCCCGTGGCCAGCAGCATCCGCCAGTTCCACATGATGCTCGCCACAGCCGCACAGGTCTCGCAGTAGGCGCCCTCGGCGGGCAGCTCGAAGGCGGCCCCGAAGGCTTCCCCCTCGTGGCGCGCCCCGACCCCTCCGGTCAGGTAGGTCTTGGCTGCCACCATGTCGTCCCATTGGGCCAGGCAGGAGGCCAGGAGCTCCTTGCGGCCCGTCTCCATGTACAGGTCGGTAGCCCCGCACAGCAGGTACAGGGCCCGCACCGCATGGCCCCTCACCTCCTGGGCCTTCTCCAGCTCGATGTCGTCTTGGAAGTAGTCGGGCCCGAACGACCCCCATTCCAGGCGGCCCCGGCCCCGCCGGCCCACCAGCTGCTTGGCCAGGCCCAGCCACCTCCGGGTGCCGCTCAGCCGGTACATCTCCACCAGCGCCATCTCCACCTCAGGGTGCCCGGGGACGAAGCCTGGCCTGTCCCTCATCGCCGTCGCCACGCAGCGCGCCAGGCGGCCTGCCACCGGGCCCAGCAGGCCCCGCTCGAGCGGGCCACCAACCTTGGGCACGCTGCGCGCCTCGGCCACCGCGGCCTGCATGAGGTGCCCGGCGCAGTACAGCTCATGGCCCATAGCCGGGTCGCGGAAGCGCCCCTCCGGCTCGGCTACCTGGAAGTAGGAGTTCAGGTACCCATCGGGCATCTGGGCGGCGGCCAGCAACCCAGCAGTGGTGGAAAAGAACCGCTCCTGGTCGGGCTCCCGGCCCCGCCGGCGCTCCCAGGCCACCGCCTCCAGTACCTTGTACACGTCTGAGTCCATGAACTTCGGCTCGTGGTACTCCCCCTTGGCCTGGCCGGCCGCGGCACGCAGGTTCTCGATGTTGCCCCGCTCTTCCAGCATGGCTATGCCGTGAGGGATGGTCACTTCCCGGTTGAGCAGCTGGCGCTGGCCCCAAAACCCTCCGCTGAGCTCGACCTCCTCTCCCCCGAGCGGCCGCAGGGCCACGGCCGCCGCGGCACCCGGCTCGACCGGCCCGCCAACCGCCGCGCCCCCTGTCCTCACGCTTGTCATCTCCAGACGACCTCCCACTGACAACGCCCGGGCTGGCACCCTGCCCACCTTCGGGCGCGCTGGCCCCCGCGAACGGCTTGACCGCCAACCACCGAGCGCAACACTAACCGGTCAGGCTGCCCAGCAGCAGCCCCCCACGCCAGTACCGCTGCAGGACTATGAACATCGTGAGCAGCGGGAGGATGCTGATCATCCCGGCGGCGATCGTGATCACGGTGAAGTTCTCCGTGCTCCCGGGGATGTTGGTGTGCCAGAACCACACCTGCAGGCCCTGGGTGAGGGTGTACAGCTTGGCGCTGTTGTTCACGATGAAGGGCAGGAAGTAGTTGTTCCAGGCACTGACCACGTTCAGCATGAACACCGTGACCAGGGCCGGCACCATCAGGGGCGTGGCGATGCGCAGGAAGATCCGGGCCTCCCCTGCCCCATCGATGCGGGCGGCGTCGATCAGCTCCCGAGGCACCGAGCCCCCGGCGTACACCCGCATGAGGTACACGCTGACCGGGCTGATCATGAAGGGGATGAAGATGCCGGGCATGGTGCTGTTCATGTGGAACTTGGCATAGACCAAGTACAGCGGCACCGCGAACGCCACGATCGGTATTAGCAGCGAGCCCATGATGAACAGGAAAAGGACGTTCCTGCCCCGGAAGTTGAAGCGGGCGAAGCCATAGCCGGCCATTGCCGACAGCACTGTGCCCCCGACGCCCCCGATGCTCGCGTATATGGCGGTGTTGGCCAGCCACTGGAGGAACGAACCCGACTCGCGGTTGGAGAACACCTCCTTCAGGTTGGACCACAGCACGAAGGGCCGGGAGAACCAGAACCCGAACGTGGAGTTGAAATTGTTCACCGTCTTGGTGGAGGAGACGAAGATCCACCAGATGGGGACCAGCGTGAACACCGCGAACAGCCCACAGGCTATCGTGACCAGGTTCACGGTACGGCGGCTGGCCCCGTAAAGCCGCAAAGGCACCCCGTCGCCCCCGGCCGGCAACCTGCGCTTGGGCCCCGCCGGGGCCGGCCCCGCGGGAGCTGCCACCGTGCTCATACTATTGCCCCTTTCCGGCGCTGCGTGAGCAGGAACCCCGCCGAGATGAGGATGATTATGAAAGCCAGCACCACGGCAATGGCAGCAGCCAAGTCGTAGTACTGGGCGGAGAACGCCACGTTGTACATGTAGACCGTAGGTGTGTAGTTGGCTGAGATGTTGGGGGCCATCGGCGAGAGCAGGTAGGGCTCGGTGAACAACTGCAAGGCCCCGATCACGTTGATGATGACTACCAGGATGATCGCTGGGCGGATGATCGGCAGCTTGATGCGCGTGACGATGCGGCCCAGCCGGGCCCCGTCCACTATGGCGGACTCGACCACGTCGCGGGGGACGGACTTGAGGGCGGTGTACAAAAGGATCACCGTAAAGCCGGTCCATTCCCAAATGGCGATCACCACGATCACGCCGAGCAGGTGGCCCGGCCCGAAGAAGTTCGGGTCTGGGAGCCCCAGGTCCTCGAATATGCGCACGAACACTCCCACCCTGGTCTGGAGCATGGAGCCCCACATGGCCGTCGCCACCACGCCGGGCACCGCGAAGGGCAGGAAGAACACCGCGCGGAAGCCCCCGCCGAAGCGGGCAACGCCAAGGTCGAACATCGTCGCGAAGAAGGTGGCGATCACGATCATGATCGGTACCTGGATGGCGGCAAAGAGCATGGTACGCCCCATCCCGGTCCAGAACGCACCGTCCCCCAGGGCCTGGGTGTAGTTGGAGAGCCCTGTGAACACTGTGCCACCGATCATCCTGGTGGTGAAGAAGCTGGTGTACACCGAGTAAGCCAGCGGCACCACCAGGAACATGAAGAACAGCACGAAGAACGGTAGGACGAAGACGATGCCCCGCCGGTCCCGCCGCGTGCTGAAACTGCGCCGGCCCGTGGCCCGGCGCGCCGCGACGGCCAGTGGCGCTGCCTCCTGCCGCTGGCCGTCGCCGCCACCGGCCACGCTGGGCAGGGCGTCCGGCGGCCCGGCCCAGCGTGGCACTGCACGCTTAGGTGTGGACAATGAACCCCTGGCTCTTGGCGTACTTGACCATCGTGCTCTGCAGGAACTGGAAGTACTGAGGCAGGGTTTGCTTACCGGCGAAGAACTTTGACGCCCAGGCGGTCGTGCTGTTGAGGTAGTAGGTCATGAACGGCGGCCAGCTGATGGTGGGGATCCGGGGGGCCGACTTGGCCGGGGCGGCGAACAACGAGCTGCCACCTTTCAGCATGGGGATCGTCATCTTGAGCAGGGTGGGGTCGGACAACGCCGGCTTGAAGTTGGGGAAGAGAAGCGAGGGAGGAGTGATCTCGATCTTCCAGGCGGCCGGCGACGCGCACAGCCACTCCACGAAGGTGGCAGCCTGGGCCGGGTGGGCACTTTCGGTGAACACGGGGTAGGTGGACCCGCCCCAGTTGCCCGAGGAGGTGGCGCTGCCCGGCAGTGGCCCCTGGACCCAGTCGCCGGCGGACTTGCTGGTGACGTAGCTGGCGAAGTACGAAGGGCCCCACGCCGAGGTCGGCCAGGTCAGGTACAGGCCGCTGTTGAGGCCCTCGAAGAACGGGCTGCTGCTCGTGAAGGGGTCATTGGCGTGGTCGATGGCCCCGGAGCTGATCAGCCTCTGCCAGAAGTTGGCAAAGGCCATCTGCTTTGGGCCAGTGAAGTTGATGGTGACGTCGGCCCCGCCGTTCCACACGAAGGGCCATGCCCCGGCCTGCTGCATGAGCGCCAGCACCCATTGGCCGTCACCCGCAGCGAAGTCCCCGAAGAAGACCTTCGGGTTGGCCTTGTGGACCTTGATGGCGTCGGCCGCGTACTGGGCCCAGGTCGCCGGGGGCGAGGTGATGCCGTACTGCCTGAGCAGCGTGTCGTTGTAGAGCAGGCCCATGGACCCTCCGTCGTCGGGCATGGCCCAGACGTGGCCGGCCTGGCTGACTTCGTCCCAGGCCCAGTTGACGAAGTCGTTCTTGTACTTGGTGGCGCCGTACTGGGCCAAGTCAACCGTGTAGTGAAGGGTCTCGAACTCCGGCAGGACGTCGAACTCGATCTCGGCCACGTCCGGCGCCCCGGAGTGGGCCTTCAGGGCGTTGAGCAGCGGTATGTACTCGCCTGAGCCGCCCACCTTGGTCACGTAGTCCACGCAGATGCTCGGGTGGGTCTCGTTGAACAGGTCGACCACCCGGTAGATGCCAGGCACCCAGCCCCAAAAGGTGATGGGGGTGGCACCGGACTTGCAGTAGGAGGTGGTGTTGGTCCTCCACCCGCCGCTCGACGCGGCACCGGCGGGCGTGCTCAGGCCTGGGACCACCACGACTGCTAGTGAAGCGGAAAGCGCGGTGGCAGACACCCCGCTCAGCACCTTCCGCAGCAAGGCACGGCCCTTGTGGCTCGTGCCCAACCGGTCATAGCTCATCATAGACAGCTCCTTATCCGCTCTTTTGTTTGGGTTGGACTTGAGTTTTGCTGTGCTGTGTTGTGACCAACTGTGCCTGTCTGGCTGGGTCGATATGTCAGCCTCCTTGTCGGGCTAGTAACTGGGATTGTTGTGCTGCCCCGCCGGTCAGCCGGGCGCGATGCTTGCCTGCACCACAGCGAACGACTCGGGTGGCAGGGCCCCCTGGGTGCCGGGGCCCTTGGCTGGCCATGTGGCTTCGTCCAGCTGCACGGCTTCGATGCCGGGGCCGGCCGCGGCCGGGGGCCCCGAGCCAGCCGTCAGCACCTTCACGCTCACGTCCCCGGTGAAGGCAAATCCCTGCAGGGCCAAGCGGACCTTGCTCTCGCCGGCCTGCCTGTTCACCAGCGTCACCGACAGGCGGGTACGGCTCGCGTCGGTGGTGGCAGCCGCGTCCACCACCGGGAAGGGGCCCAGGTCGCCCAGGCGGTGCTGCCAGCGGCCGGCGGGTTCGGCGGGAGGGCTCACTTGAGGCCCGTCCACCCAGGCGTCGCAGGCCTCCTCCAGGGCGGAGCTGGAGTGCAACCAGAACGGGTAGTAGGTCGGCTGCAGGTAACAACCCTCAGGCGTCGCCACCACGGGGGCGATGGCGTTCACCAATTGGGCCAAGTTCGCCATCTTCACCCACCGGCAGTTGCGGACGAATATGTTCAGGTAGGTGGCGACGGCCAGGGCGTCGGCAAACGAGTAGCGCTCCTCCAGGGCCCCGTCGTCGGTCCGGTACCAGACGTTCCACTCGTCATAGGCGATCTTCGGGACCGTCCCGGCCTGGCGCTCGTAGGCTGCCCGCCACAGCCAGGCCGATGCGCAGGTGATGGCCCGTTGCGCCTGGTAAGGGCTGAGCACGTTCGTCCAGTAGTCCGGGGCCCCGGTGTAGAGGTGGACCGAGTGCAGGTCGACCAGGCCGGCCAGGCCGTCGACCACCACACGGTCCCAGTCGCTCCAGCCGTTCAGGCCGCAGCTCACGAGCTTCAGGCCCGGGCTCACCCGGCGCAGCGCCCGGGCCCAGCGCGACGCAGTGGCCACGTACTCCTCGGCGCTCAGCTGGCCCACCTGCCAGTCGCCGTACATCTCGTTGCCCAGGCCCCAGTAGGTCACTGCGTAGGGCTCCCGATGGCCGTTGTGCGCCCTTTGGCCCGCCCAGTAGGTGCCCACGGTGCCGTTGCAGTACTCGACCCAGTCCAGTGCCTCCTGCAGCGTGCCGGTGCCCATGTTCAAGCAGATGTAGGGGGCCGCCCCGAGCAGCCCGCAGTACTCCAAGAACTCGTCGGTGCCGAAGGTGTTGGGCTCGGTGCCACCCCAGGCCAGGTTGGCCCGGGCCGGCCGCGACGCGCGGGGGCCAACGCCGTCCTGCCAGTGGTACTGGGAGACGAAATTGCCCCCCGGCCAGCGCAGCACCGAAACCTGCAACCGCCTCAAAGCTTCAAGGACGTCTAGGCGGTACCCCCGTTCGTCGCTGAACGCCGACCCCGGGTCGAACAGGCCCCCGTTGATGCAGCGCCCCAAGTGCTCGACGAAGCCCCCGAAGACATTGCGGTCGAGACGGCCGAGCGAACGGGCCGGGCTGACCACCACCCGGCTGGTGCCCCCTGCCGGCGCCCTCGCCGTCCCGGCCTCCGCGCTCGGGGTAGCCTGCACGCCCATGCCCGTCTCAGCCGCCATGTGAGCGCTCACGTACCGGGCCGCCAAAGAAGCCACCCAGAAGGGGCCTCTCCCCACGCTGCCCAGCTGCCGGTGGGTGGCCGCCTTGGGCCCCCCCGGGCCGGGGTTGGCCCCCGTTTGGGGCTGCTTGCTGCCACTGCCCATCCTCCTGCCTGGGGCTGGTTTAGACAAAGCTTTTCCGGACGACGGCCAGCATAGTGACGGCCAGTTGGCCATGCAAGCCTCCCCCGCACGCCGGCAGGCTTCCCCGGCTGGCGGCCTGCCGTCGTCACACCGCGCGCTGCCTTCGCCGCCGCAAAGGCAGTCAGTGTCGCAAAGCTTTGCTTAGCACGGTCGCCTTGGCTCCCGGCTACCCAAGAAGGGTGGGCCAGCCCTAAGCGGCAGGGTTAGTTGTTACCGTGCACACCCTGCCGCCCGCGCACTACCGGGAGGGGCACCCGCCCTCGACCGGCCCGCCCCGGCCCCGCCGGCCCCGCCAGGGGTGCCGGGCCCGGCCACAGGCCCCGGCGCGGCCTCAGCTACCGGGCCGGTGCCCCCCGGTCGGCCGGCGCAGCTCCACCAACGCCGGGCGCAAGCCCTCGAGCTGGGCCCTCGCCTGGCGCAAGCGGGCCGCTTCGGCCTGCACGGACCGCAACAAGGCCCCGGCGGCAGCGACAACCACAGCCGCGGCCCCCAGGGGAGCAGCCCAGGCCCAGCTCACCGCAGCCGGCCGTAGGTCCCTAGCGCGACCCGATGGGGCCGCCGCCGGCGATCACGTTGTCCAGCCAGTCGTCGGACTCGAGCTCGAAATGGAACGCCAGCAAGTCGTCGTAGGTGATGGGGGGGCCGACCTTGGGCTCGGACAGCTCGGCCGGGAGGTCCCAGTTGACCTGCCTCACCCCCGCCGCTACCAACAGGTCCACCACCCTGCGCTCGGCCGGCTTGTTGACGATCAGGTGGCAGCGGGGGCACACGAACGAGTAGGTCCCCTGCTCGGTTGCCGTGCATACCTGCACTTGGACCTCCCGCGTCGTCATCTCGACGTCCCCGCATGTCGGGCAGCTCGCCCTCACCGTAGCCACGTGGCCGCTCCTTGGTTGTCGTCCCCTGGCCCACGGCCCCGGGTTCTTGTTCATCTCCTGCCCCCCAGGTGTGGACCTTGGGCACCGAAGCTCTCAGGGGAGATATCGGCGCATGGCACAACCCCTTGAGCCCGGGGGCCAACGCTTGGGCCGTGAACGGACATGCTTCCCGATCTTCTTAGCGCAACTGCCCGTATGTGTTGGGGGATACTGGCACATCCGGGACGGACCTTGGTCCCGGGGCGGCCATGCCCCAACCGCCCGCCGGCCCAGGCCGTGGCGCGGGCTGCGCCCGCCGGGCGCCGCCCTCGGCTACAGCCCCTCGCCTACGGGCCAGAGGCTACAGGCCGCCCAGGCGGCCCGGGGGCCAGATACGCACGAAGGCCCGGCCCACGATGTAGCTGGCGGGCAGTGGGCCCCAGTACCGGGAGTCGTAGGAGTCCTGGCGGTTGTCCCCCATCACCAGGTAATTGCCGGCGGGGACATGGTAGGGGTTGGGCAAGGGCGACCCCGCCGGCCAGGTCGTGCAGTAAGGGGACGAGGGGTCCTGCCACCCCTTGGGCAAGTAGGGCTGGCTCAGCAGGTGGCCGTCGATGTAAACGCTGCAGTCCTTCACCAGCACTGTCTCCCCGGGCAGGCCGATCACCCTTTTGATCAGGTCGCCGATCTGCATGTCGGTGTCGCCGGGCGGCCGGCGGAAGACGATCACGTCGCCCTCGTGGACCGGGTGGAAGTCGTAAGCCAGCTTGTTGACCAGCACCCGGTCGCCCGGCTCCAAGGTGGGCTCCATCGACCCGCTCGGGATGTAGAAAGCCTGGATGGCGAAGGTCTTGATGAGCAGGGCGGCCACCAGCGCCACCACCAGCACCACCAACCACTCCACCAGGGCACGCCGGTGCTCCACCCGCCTTTTGGCCTCGTCCTGGTTGGCCGGGCCGCTCCCGGGAGCTCCGCCCGGCGCCTCACCAGCCGTCGGGGGGACGCCGGGGGCGCGTTGGTCCCCCCTCGGGTTGCTCACGTGCACTGCTTACAGGCTACAGGCCGTAGACCGCCAGTAGGCGTCTAGCCGCCTCCTGGGCCACCCCCTCCGCTCCCGAGACCACCTTGGCATCGGGCCCGGCCCGCAGGAGCAGGCGCTCCAGCCAGGCTTTGGAACTGGCCCGCAACCTTACCCTGAGCACCCCGCCCCCCCGGTCCTCGACCCCCTCGTGCGGGTAGCGCTCCACTACCCAGGACGCAGCGGGGGCCAGGTCCAACACCACCACCGGGTCCTCCGGCCTGGCCGAGTAGGTCCGGGGAGGCAGGACGCCTGAAGGAGGCTCGAAGGCCTCGTCCAGCAACGTGGCCGACAAGGCCCGGTCCAGCCGGAACAGCCTCTCCCCACCTGCTTTCTCGCACCAAGCCTGCAGGTACCACTGTCCTTCAGACGAAAAGACCCTCCAGGGCTGCACGACCCGGGTGGTGGTCTCGTCCCGCCCGAACGAGTAGTACTCCAGGCCTACCTTTCGCCTCTGGGCTACCGCCCGCTGCAGCGTGGCCAGGACTTGGGGGGAGGCCTCGCCCAGCTCTACGTCCAGCCCCTCTTCGGCGCTGGGGCCGACGAGCAGCTCCAGCTTGGCCAGCGCACTGGCCAACGCGCCGGCGGCTTGGGGGGCCCGAGCCCCCTGTCGGCCTGCCCCGACGCTGGCCCGGGGCTCCCCGGCTCCCTCGCCCTCGGCGGCCTGGGCTTGGCCCAGGCCCAGGACGGCCCGGGCAGCGGCGACGAGGGCCAGGGCTTCGAGAGGGGTCAACCGCAGCGGCCGGCGGAACCAGTCAGCGAAGCGGATCCACACCCGGCCGTCTTCGATGTCCACCTCGATCAGCGAGTCCGGCGTGTAGGGGTACACCCCGCACATGAACAGCAGGTTGAGGTCGGCCACCAGCTCGCGCTCGGAGATGCCGAAACGCTGGCACACCTCGGCGATGGGAGGCCCGTCGTGGGCCACCACCCAGGGGACTATGGCGAGCAACCGCTCCAGGCGCCGGCCCGAGCTCGGCCTGGTCATGGCTGGCCCTCGGCCCCGACCAGGCGGCGCAGCCACGACACCATGTCGTCGCGCACCTGGGGAGGCCCCACCACCTCGGCGTGCTCCAAGAAGCCGAGGACGAAGTTGCGCAGGGCCACCCGGTTGGTCACCGTGAGGCGGAACCGGGCGCTGCCGTCTGCCTCGGTCCTCGCCACGGCAGCCGGGCCGGCCAGGCTGGCTACGAAGGGTACTTGGCTGGCGTCCACCCGCAGCTCCACGGCCACCTCTTCGTCGTCCCCCAGCCGCCAAGGAGGCGGTGGGCCGGCGGCCACGTGGGCGGGCCGCGAGAAGGCGCCCGGCTGGCCCTCGGTGGCCACTTCAGTGGCAATGCGGTCGACCCGGAAAAGGCGCTCGGCGCCCCGCTGGTGGTCGAAACCGGCCAGGTACCACTTGCCCTGCCGGTAGGACAGGCGCCAAGGGTCGACCCGGCGCTCCAACCCGCCGTAGGAGAACCGCACCGGCCTCCTCTGGGCGACCGCCGCGAACAACGTGGCCACCTTGGTGTCCGCCGGGACTTCCGCCAGCGGCGCCCCGCCTCTGGCCAGCGGCACTGCGCCCTCCACCGCCAGCGCGTCTTGCGTCGCCCGCTGGCCCCCCGCCGCCGGGACCTGGCCCTGGGCCGGCCGGGGCTCGGCTCTCGCCGCCCGCTCGGGCCGGGGCGCGCCCAGCCCGGGTGCAGGGCTCACCGAGGCCGCCGCCAGCTTCCACAGCGCCGAGGTGGCCGCCCCCTCCGCCGCCTGCTCGAACGACACAGCCGATACGGCCAGGCGCAGGGCCGTCAGCTCCTCCTCGGTCAGGCCGGGGTCCGGCAGCTCGTAGGCCTGCCGGGGGACACGGTAGCCGGCCTCGGCCTCTGGCGACGACGGGCCGGGGAGGACCACCTCCAAGGGGATGCCCATCTGGCGCAGGAGCTCTTTGTCCCGCTCGAAGTTCCGCCGGAAGTTGGCCTCGTCGTCGCTGTAGCCCCCGACCCGCTGGCGCAGCTCCTCGCGCGTGAGCGGCCGCTCGGTGTCGAGCAGCGCTACCAGGAGGTTCACCAGCCGCTCGGTGCGGTCCACGTGCCTGATCGTAGGCCGCCGGGCCCAAGGGGGTGCGGCCGCAGCCGGCGGGCTGGCTGAGAGCACAGCCGTCGACCGGTAGGGCTCTCAATCCGCGGCCGCCAGCGCCGATGTACTTGCTGGTGAGCACTGATGAGGACGCAGGAGGAGGACACCAGGCCGCTCGGGCCCGCCTGGACGTCAGCCGCGACGACCTCGAGCGCATCTGCATGCGCAACCTCTTGGAGGCATCGGAAGAGCGCATCTACTTCAAGGACCTAGACAGCCGGTTCATCCTGGTCAGCCGGGGGTTCATGCTCTACCACGTGGCCAAGGGCCTGTTGCTCGACGACGTCATCGGCAAGTCGGACTTCGACCTGTTCAGCGAGGAGCACGCTCGCGCTGCCTTCGAAGACGAGCAAAGGATCATCCGTACCGGTGAGCCGATAGTGGCCAAGATCGAACGGGAGACCTTCCGCGACCGCCCCGACGCCTGGGTGTCGACCACCAAGCTGCCCCTGCGCGACGACCACGGCCAGGTGGTAGGCACCTTCGGGATATCGCGTGACGTGACCGCACAGGTACAGGCCGAAGAGGCCCTTGCCTACCAGGCCCTCCATGACCCGCTCACCGGCTTGGCCAACCGCCTGGCGTTCACCGACCGCCTTGCCCAGGCCCTCCTCGCCCTCGAGCGGGCCGCCGGCACCGTGGGCCTGCTGTTCATCGACCTCGACAACTTCAAGGAGATCAACGACAGCTTCGGCCACAGCACCGGCGACCGGGTGCTGGTCGAGGTGGGCCGCCGGCTGTCCCGCGCCGCCCGCACGGGCGACACCGTGGCCCGCTTCGGCGGCGACGAGTTCGCCGTGCTGTGCCAGGGGCTGCGCAACGGGCCCGACGTCGCCCAGGTCGCCCACCGGGTGCTCGCCGCGCTGAGCAAGCCGCTCGTCGACCAGGGCCGGGACCTGACCGTCTCGGCCAGCATAGGGGTGGTCACCACCGACAACCCCCAAGCCAACCCGGGCGAGCTGCTGAGGCAGGCGGACATGGCCATGTACGAGGCCAAGGCTGCTGGCCGCAACTGCGTCCGGGTGCACAACCCCGCCCTCCCGGGGCCACCGGCGGGCGAGGACGACTCCGCCCTGGCCCTGCTCCAGGCGGTCGAGCAACGCCAGCTGTTCGTCGTCTACCAGCCGCTGTTCGCGCTCGAGGACCGCAGCCTGCTCGGGGCAGAGGCCCTGGCCCGCTGGCAGCACCCCCAAAGAGGCGTCGTCCTGCCCGGGGAGTTCATAGCCTTGGCCGAACGCCACGGCCTGGTAGGGCTGGTCGACGACTTCGTGCTCGAGGAGGCCTGCCGGCAACTGGCGCAGTGGCTGGGCAACGGCTTGGTCGGCAAGGACTTCACCATGGCCGTCAACGTGTCGGGCCAACAGCTGAGCGACCCGGCCCTCCCCCAAAAGGTGGCCGCCGTCCTCAACGCCCACGGGGTCGCCCCCCGCCAGCTTTGCCTCGAGGTCAGCGAAGAGGCCCTCCTGGGCCGGTCCAACGAGGTACAGGTGGCCCTGAGCGGCCTGGCCCGCTTGGGTGTGCACCTGGCGGTCGACGACTTCGGGACCTCCACCACGCTGTCCTACTTGGGGCGGCTCAACGTCGACATGCTGAAGATAGACCGTCGCCTGGTGGCCGAGGTGGCCACCGGCCCCAGCCAGCCCGGCCGCGTCGTCGCCGCCATAACCACCCTGGCCCACGCCTTGGGGATGTCGGCCGTGGGCGTGGGCCTGGAGGACGAGGGCCAGCTGGCCGCCATAGCCAAGGCCGGCTGTGACGGCGGCCAGGGTTACCTGCTGGGCCAGCCCCTGCAGCCAGAGCAACTGGCCGCGTTGTGGCGCGCCCAGCAGCCCCCCCCACGGCGCCGGGCCAGGCCCGAGCCCCGCCGGCCGCCCAGCCGGGCCCAGCCGCTCACAAGGACGCGATCAGCTTCTCCACCCGCTCGTCGCGGGCTTTGAAGGGGTCCTTGCACAGCAGGGTCCGCTGGGCTTGGTCGTTCAGCTTGAGGTGCACCCAGTCCACGGTGAAGTCCCGCCGGCGTTCCTTGGCCTTGCGGATGAACTCTCCCCGCAGGCGGGCCCGCGTGGTCTGAGGAGGTTCGTCGATGGCCCGCTGCACCTCTTCTTCGGTCACGACCCGTTCGGCCAGCCCCCGGGCCTCCAGCATGTAGTACAGGCCCCGGCGCCGGGAGACGTCGTGGTACTGGAGGTCGACCAAGGCCACCTTGGGGTGGGTCAGGGCTATGTTGTCCCGGGCCCGGACCGCCTCGATGAGCTTGTGCTTCATCACCCAGTCGCACTCCCGGTCGAGCGACAAGGGGTCCTTCTCGATGCCCTTCAGGCAGTGCTCCCACATCCCGAGCGCCTTTTCCTCCAGGGCCGACAGCCCCTTGGCCTGCTGGTAACGCTGGGCGCGCTCCAGGTACTCGGCTTGGATGTCGAAGGCGCTCGCCTCCCGGCCATTGGCCAGCCTCACCTTGCGCCGGCAGGTCGTGTCGTGGCTGATCTCGCGGATGGCGCGGATGGGGTTCTCCAGGGTCATGTCCCGCATGACGACCGAGGGGTCCTCCAGCATGCGCAGCATGATGCTCGTCGCCCCCACCTTCAAGAAGGTGGCGTACTCGCTCATGTTGGAGTCCCCCACTATGACGTGCAACCGCCGGTAGCGCTCGGCGTCGGCATGGGGCTCGTCCCGGGTGTTTATGATCGGCCGGCTGCGGGTGGTGGCGGACGAGACGCTCTCCCATATGTGCTCGGCCCGTTGGCTGATGCAGTACTGTGCCCCGCGGGCGGTCTGCAGGACCTTGCCCGCCCCCGCATAGATCTGGCGGGATATGAGGAACGGGATCAGCACTTCGGCGTAATGGGCGAAGTCGTCGCGTCGGGTGGTCAGGTAGTTCTCATGGCAGCCGTAGGAGTTGCCGGCCGAGTCGGTGTTGTTCTTGAACAAGAAGATGACCCCTCGGATCCCCTCCTCGCGCAGGCGGGCCTCGGCCGAGACCACCAGGTTCTCCAGTATGCGCTCTCCCGCCTTGTCGTGGGCCACCAGGTCGCTGATCGAGTCGCACTCGGGCGTGGCGTACTCAGGGTGGCTGCCCACGTCCAGGTACAGCCGGGCCCCGTTCTCCAAGAACACGTTCGAGGACCTTCCCCAGGACACCACCCGCCGGAACAGGTAACGCGCCACCTCGTCGGGGCTCAGGCGGCGCTGGCCCCGTAGGGTACAGGTCACGCCGTACTCGTTCTCCAGGCCGAAGATGCGCTTGTCCATGTCCAACCCTTTGATCGGCACGCTACCGGGCCCCTGGAGGCCTGTAGGGTCACCACCTATGGAAAGCGACGGCCGCTCTGCCTAACCTTGGCCCGATGGGCTCAGCACGGGGGGCCGACCTGCGGATGGTCCACCTGCGGACCGTCCCTGATGCCTGGCAGGCCCGCGTCCTGGCAGCTCGGCTGGGTTCGGAGGGCATCTTGACCGAGATCCGGGGCAACCTGTACGGGCCCTATCCCTTCGGCCCTTCGTACGTCCTGGTCGAAGCGGCCAAGGCACCCCTGGCCGCCCAGCTCCTCATGGCCGACGAGGTGGAAGCGGCACTGTCCCCCCCACAGCCAGCTGCGACCGACGCCGCGTCCCGCTGGCGCCGCTCGGCTGCCTGGCGAGTGGCCGCTGCGGCCGCCGCCATGGTGGTGGCCGGTGCCCCCCTGCTCGCCCACCTCATCGGCCAGTAGCGCGGCCCGCCAGTGAGGGAGCCAGGCCCGGTGACGGGGCTGGCCACCGGGAAGGCCGGCCCGGTCGCCGGGCTGGCCTCAGCCGCTGTCGGGCCCCCCGTCTGGCCGAGCCTCATCCACCGCGCCGGCTTGGCCCTGGGCCTCATCAGCCGGCTCAGGGCCCGAGCCGGCTGTGCCCAGGCTCTGCTGGCCGGCCAGCAACTGGGCCACTTCTTCTTCCAGCACCCGCCGGAAGGCACGGCGACCATTGCCACGGTCCAAGACGGCCACCTCGAGCTCGTGGGCCGACACCTTGCGCTCGCCTCCCCCCAACGCGTCGACCGAGGCGGCCAACGCCTCCCCCAAGGACCACTCCGGGCGGAAGGCCCGGCTCAGGCGCCCGGCGATCGCCTCTGCCTCGCCGCCGAGGACGGTGAAGCGGTCCTCGTCCACCACCGTCCCGTCGTAGAGGATGTGGAACATCTGGTCCTCACCCGGCCGGGCCCCCACCTCCGCCACCAGGATCTCCACCTCGAGAGGCTTCATCTCGTGGGTGAACACCGCCCCCATGTACTGGGCGTACAGGTTGGCCAGGGAACGGGCGTCCACGTCATCGCGGCTGAACTGGTAACCCTTCACGTCCGCATGCTGCACCCCTGCCCGGCGCAGCTGGTCGAACTCGTTGTACTTGCCCACCCCCCCGAACGCGATCCGGTCATAGATCTCGCTCACCTTGTGGAGGGAGCGGGAAGGGTTCTCCGAGCATATGAGCACCCCTCCCTCGTACACGGTCGCCACCAGCGGCCGGCCCCGGGCGATGTTCTTGCGGGCGAAGTCGGCCTTGTCCTTCATGAACTGCTCGGGAGCTACATAAAAAGGCATGGTCATGGCTGGTCCCCTCCCGCTGGGTGCGGGGCCACGTTCAAGCTTGCGATCACTCGTTCGAACGCGGCCTTGACTTCCGCCTCCGAGGCCCGCTCGAACCCCCGGGCGGTGATGGTCGCCACCGTCGGGTAGATGCCCCGCACGGCGTCCGGGCCCCCGGTGGCACTGTCCTCGTCGGCTGCCTGCCACAGCGCCCGCACGCACAGCTCCACCGCTTCGTCCCTGGGCATGTCCTCCCGGTAACCGAGCTTGATGGTCGTGCGAGCGTCGCGGCCGCCCGACCCCTCGGCCTGGTAGTCGGTCTCCTCGTAACGCCCACCGGTGAAGTCGTAGGTGTAGATCCGGCCACGCCGCTGGCGCAGGTCGTAGCCGGCGAACAGAGGGACGACGACGAAGCCCTGCAGGGCCATGGCCAGGTTGGACCGCACCATCTGGGACAGCTGGTTGGCCTTGCCCTCCAGGGACAGGGCCTGGCCCTCCACCTTCTCGTAGTGCTCGAGCTGGAGCTGGAACAGCCTGACCATCTCCATGGCCTGGCCGGCCGCCCCAGCCAGCGCGACCCCGCTGTGGCTGTCCGCGGGGTGGACCTTTTCCATCGTCCGGTGAGCGATGGCAGACCCCGCGGTCGCCCGCCGGTCGCCGGCCATCACAACACCGTCGGCGTAGCGGACGGCACAGATGGTGGTGCCATGGGGCACCTCTGGCAGGTTGAGGGGGACGGCCGCCGGGGGCGTCCGGAACGGCCCCAACCCCAACCTGCGTAGCACCTCGGCGAAGTCGGGCCCGGGCCCTTGCCCGGGCGGGAACATGGGAAGGGTCATCAGCAGAACGACCCTAGTTGCTCTCGGACCGGGGAGGCTAAAGCCTGCGGTGCCGGCCCTGGCCCCGCGCCTGGGGCCTACTCACCACCTTTTTGGACGTAGGACTTGACGAACTCCTCAGCGTTGTCTTCCAGGACCTCGTCTATCTCGTCCAACAGCTCGTCCAGCTCGGCCTTCAGCTCCTCGCCACGCTTGGAGCCAGCGGGGACCTCTTCGACCTGCTCAGGCTCCGAGCGCGAGGGTGCTTGCTTTTTGATCTGCTCTCTCTCAGCCATAAGGTCGTCTCTCCTCAGGAACCCAACTGCTCCAGCAGTTCTGCTGGAGTGCTGCACCGTGCAAGTAACTGATCGACATGTGCCGCCGTGCCCCTGAGCGGCTCCATCATCGGGACCCGGCGCAAGGGGTCGTTGCCCAGGTCGAAGACCAGCGAGTCCCAGTTGGCGGCGGCGATGGCCCAGGGCCAGCGTTGCAGGCAGCGCCCCCTGAAGTAGGCCCGTGTCGTGACCGGGGGCTCGGTCATTGCCCGGGCCACGTCGGCGGGCGACAGCAGCCGCTCCATGCCGGCCCGAGCGTACAGGGACCGCTCTGGGCGCACGTCATGGTACTGCAGGTCCATGGCGAAAAGGCGAGGGTCCCGCCAGTCCAGCCCATGGCGCTCCCGGTAGCCGCTCACCATCCTGTACTTGGCCACCCAGTCCAATCTATTGGCCAACGACAGCGGGTCGGACTCCAACCCGGCCAGCACCTCCTCCCAGCGGCGCACTATCTCCGCACCCACCTCTGGGCCCCCCACCGCCTCGTAGCCGATGTCCTCGCCGTACTTGCGGGCCAGGTCGAGGTGCTCCCACTGCACCTCTACCGCCGTCATACGCCGCCCGTTGGCCAGCTGGAGGGGCTGGCGCAACGACAGGTCGTAGGAGACCTGGCGCATGGCCTTCACCGGGGCAGCCAAGCTGTAGTCGCGCCCCTGGCGGCTGAACCAGTCGTCTTCGACCATGGCCAGCACCAGCGCGGTGGTGCCCACCTTCAAGAAGTCGGCCACCTCGGACAGGTTGGCGTCACCGAGGATCACGTGCAGGCGCCGGTACTTCTGGGCGTCGCAATGGGGCTCGTCCCTGGTGTTGACGATGGGGCGCTTGAGGGTCGTCTCCAGGCCCACCTCCTCCTCGAAGAAGTCCGCCCGTTGGGTCAGCTGGAAGTCGACCTGTTCGGCCCCCGGGGCCTCGCAGCCCACCTTGCCTGCTCCGGTGAAGATCTGCCTGGTCACGAAGTGGGGGACGACGTGCTGGACCACCCGGGAGAAGGGCACTGCCCGGTCCATCAGGTAGTTCTCGTGGGAGCCGTAAGAGTTGCCCTTGCCGTCGGAGTTGTTCTTGTACACGCTGACCTGCTGGCCAGCCGGCAGGTACCGGGCCGCTGCCTCCACTGAGCGGGCCAGGATGGCCTCGCCGGCCTTGTCGTAGAGGACCGCCTCCCACACCGTCGAGCACTCCGGCGTGGAGAACTCAGGGTGGGCGTGGTCCACGTAGTAGCGCGCCCCGTTGGTGAGGACGGCGTTGACGAGGTGGGTCTCCACTTCCGGGGCCACCGCCGTGTCCCGGACGAACCCGCGGGCGTCCCGGCCCGGCGACTCGTCGCCGAAGTCCCACTCGACCCGCCTCTCCAACGAGGCCACATAGGCATTGATCAGGGCGGAGGACGCCGCGATGGGGTTGGGCTCGGCCGCGCCCCGCACGATGATGCCGTACTCGGTCTCCATGCCGAGGACCTTCACTATGGCCACGAGGCCGACGTTACCCCGCTTTGGGGCGTTCGTTGGCCCCACCTGGGTGGCCACCGGGCACGGCCCCGGCCTGCTGGCCGCTGCCTGCAGGGTAGCCGCTGGGCACGGCCCGGTCATGGCCCCCGCCCCTCTGCCCGGTGCTCGCCTCAGGCCCGGCCCCCGGGCCGGGCCTGCCCCCGGGCCTGCCATCGGGCCGGGGCCCCCGGCCAACGGGTGGCCGGCGCCCTCAGAGGTACTGGCCCGTGGCCACCCTCTCGATGGAACGGCCTCCCTTGGTCTGGTCCCCTTGGGACATGATCGTGCGTATGTAGACGATCCGCTCGCCCTTCTTGCCGGAGATCTTGGCCCAGTCGTCGGGGTTGGTGGTGTTGGGCAGGTCCTCGTGCTCCTTGTACTCCTGCTTTATGGAGTCCAAGAGGTCCTGGGTCCTGATGCCCTTGCCCTGGCCGGCGATCTGGCGCTTGATGGCGAGCTTCTTGGCCCGCCGGACGATGTTCTCGATCATCGCCCCAGAGGCAAAGTCCTTGTAGTACATGACCTCTTTGTCACCGTTCTGATAGGTGACCTCGAGGAACTGGTTCGCCTCGTCGTCGCGGTACATCTCTTCCACCGTGCGCTCGATCATGAGCCGCACGGTCTTGTCCTTGTCCCCGCCTCCCCGGGTGGCCACCTCCGACTCGTCCAGGGGCAGGTCCGGGGTCAGGTAACGGGCGAAGATCTGGGCGGCGGCGGCCTCGTCCGGGCGTTCGATCTTGATCTTCACGTCCAGGCGCCCAGGCCGCAAGATGGCCGGGTCGATCAGGTCCTCCCGGTTGGAGGCACCTATCACGATCACGTTCTTCAGGGACTCGACCCCGTCGATCTCGGCCAGCAGCTGAGGGACGATCGTCGATTCGACGTCCGAGGAGATCCCGCTGCCCCGGGTGCGGAACAACGAGTCCATCTCGTCGAAAAAGACGATCACGGGCACCCCCTCCTCGCTTTTCTCGCGTGCCCGCTGGAACACCAACCGGATCTGGCGCTCGGTCTCCCCGACGTACTTGTTGAGCAGTTCCGGGCCTTTGATATTGAGGAAATAGCTACGCGCCACGCCGTCGCCCGAGCGTTCCGCCACCTTCTTGGCCAGGGAGTTGGCCACCGCCTTGGCGATCAGGGTCTTGCCGCAACCCGGGGGCCCGTACAAGAGCACCCCTTTGGGGGCGGGCAACTTGTGCTCCGCGAACAGCTCCCGGTACAAGAAGGGCAGCTCCACGGCGTCTGTTATCTGCTCGATCTGGGCGTCCAAGCCGCCCACGTCCTCGTAGGAGACGTCCGGGACCTCCTCGAGGACCAGGTCCTCCACCTCCGGCCGGGGCAGCTTCTCGAGCAGCAGGCCGGTACGGGGGTCCATGAGCAGCGAGTCGCCCGAACGGAGCCTTTCCCCCCACAGGCCCTCGGCCAGCTCCACCACCCTCTCCTCGTCCGCCCTGCCCACGATGATGGCTCGGTGCCCGTCGTCCAGCAGCTCCTTCATGGTGACCACCTCGCCTGACATCTCCGGGCCCCGGGCCATCACCACGTTCAGCGACTCGTTCAGGACTACCTCCTGGCCACGGCGCAGGCCGGCGGCCCCCAGGCTGGGGTGGAGCGACACCCTCATCTTGCGGCCACCCGAAAAGACGTCGGCCGTGCCGTCGTCGTTCAAGCCAAGGAACGTCCCGTACGCAGCCGGGGGCTGGGTGAGCTTGTCCACCTCTTCACGTAGTGAGGCGATGTGCTCGCGTGCCTCGCGCAGGGTGTAGGTCAGCCGCTCGTTCTGCGACAGCGCCTGCTGGAGCTGGCCCTTGGTCTCCAGCAAGCGCTCCTCCAGGGTCCTCACCCGCTTGGGCGCCTCGGCCAAGCGCCGCCGCAGGGTGGCCACCTCCTCTTCCAGGGCAGCGGCTTGGGCCCGCAGCTCAGCCAGCTCCTGTTCCACCTCTGCGCTAGGACTGCTGCCTCGGTCAGCCATTGGGCCACCTCCTCGCCTTCGGGCACCGGTTCGCAGGCTCGACCTTGACGTTACCCCCCTGGCGGGCCCGCCCGGGGGCTCTTTGGCTCACCTGGGCCAACCTCCTGGCGGCGACGCCCGCGGCCTGCGACGGGGGGTGTCATTGACACTTTTGGGCTGGGGCCGGTACCTTGGGACCAGTGGGCGCAGGTCGTGCCTACGTCCCCGGAACGAAAGGCTGACTGGGAGAGCATGAAGGTCTGGATCGACCAGGATCTTTGTACAGGCGACGGCCTTTGCGAGGAGATCGCACCGGCTGTGTTCACCTTGCTCGACGACGGCCTGTCCTACGTAAAAGAAGGGGACAAGATCTTCAACGACCCCGGCGGTCACGCTGGCTTGGCCCTCGTCCCCGAGGACATGGAAGAAGCCACCCGGGAAGCAGCCGAAGAGTGCCCCGGGGAGTGCATCTTCATCGAGGAGTAGGCTTCCCGGCCTGGGCCACTGCGACCGCGCCTGGGCCTCACCCGTTGACGCACGCTTGCGTCGGTACCGCTGCGGCGTGAGGCTCCGCCAAGAGGGGCCGGAGGTTGCCGGCGCTGAGGGCGTAGGCGGTAGTGGCGCTGTCGGGTGCGATGGCGAACGCTATGCCCACCACCTGGCCCCGCGAGTCGACCAACGGCGCCCCCGAGTCGCCCGGCGCCAGCCTGGCAGCCAGGACGTACACGTCACGACGGGTCTGGTGGGTACCGTACAGGTCGTAGCCGACCGCGGTCACCTCTTGGGCGATGACTGCCGGCTGGACAGCCAGGCCCGGCTGCCCACCGGGGTGCCCGAAGACCGCCGCCCGCTCGTCCACCCTGGCGGTGCCCACCGCGAGGGGGGCCTCCCCCAGCCCTGGGACCGACAACAGGGCCAGGTCGGCGTCCGGGTCGAACAGCACCACCTCCGCTGGCTTGGTAGCCCCGTTGGGCAGCAGCACGCTCGTCCCCCCAGGCGGCTCACCCGCTACGACATGGGCGTTGGTGACGACCAGGTCGGGGGCGACCGTCCAGCCGCTGCCCTCTTGGGTGCGCCCGCAGGCCGTGCCCTCCACCCGCACCGTCGACGCCGAAACGGCGGCCACCACCGAGGCTGGCAAGGGCACGGCCCGGGGTGGTGCCAGGGCCGCCTGCGGCCCCCCCAGGCCGCTGAACACCTGGGGGAAGCCGTCCTGCACCACCAACCGGCGGAGGGCCTCCAGCGGGTTGGGCGGCCGCGGGGTGTGGCTGGCGACCCAGCGGGCAATGGCCGAGCCAGTGGTCAGCCGGGAAACCGTGCCCGGGACAGAAGCCAGTGACGGGGCCAGCAACCACAGCGCGGCGAGCACCACCACGATGCCGAGCAGCGCCCCTACCAGCCGGTCGAAGGTGCGCAACCCCCCGAAGGGTAGGACCGAGTGCAGGCGGGAGCCCACCATGAGGCCCACCGCTTCGCCGACAAAAGCACCCACGACCAGAGCGCCGATAGCCAACGCGACCCGCGCCACGGGCTCGGAAAGGTTGGAAAGCTTGACGATGGTCGGCAGGTAGCGCACCGCCAGGTAGATCCCGCCCGCCAGGCCCGCCCACGACAGCAGCCGGGCCAGGAACCCCGCTCGCCAACCGCCGAGCCCCGCCAAGGCGGCAACGACCAAGACGCCGTAGTCAAAAGAGTTCATCGGACGGCAGCACCCGCCTGACCGGCCTGGGTGGAGGGGAGCTCGCTGGCCTCCTTGCCGACCTTGGCCCCGGCCAGGCGCCGTGCCGCCGTGAGGAAACCGGTGTGGGCCACCATCCTGTGGTCCGGACGGACCGACTGGCCTTCCACGTGCCACGAACGCTGCAGGACCTCGATAGTCTCAGGCATGCCGAAACCGGAACTGGAAAGGGACTCACGCAAGGCCATCACCTGGGCAATGCTCGGGAGATAGGAGAGTATAATGCCGCCCGGCCGGAGGGCACGGGCTGCGTGCTCGACTGCCTTCCACGGCTCGGGCAGGTCCAGCAAGACCCGGTCGAGGTCGCTCTCACCGATCCCTTCGTACACGTCGCGGACCTCGGTGTGGTAGCGGGACAGGGCCGCCTCACCCAGGAACCCGGCGACGTTCCGACGGGCGCGAACAGCAAAATCTTCGCGCAGCTCGTAACCTGTCACCTCTGCACCGGCGCGCAGCAAGGCCATGGAGAGCGCACCCGAGCCAAGCCCGGCCTCCAGGACCCGGGCCCCGGGGAAAATGTCAGCCATTACCAGGATCGGGCCGAGGTCCTTAGGGTAAATGACCTGTGCCCCCCTGGGCATCTCCAGTACCACTTCGGCCAGGGTGGGCCGTACCGCTATGTAGGCAGCACCGCGCGACGAGCGTACTATGGACCCTTCTTCACGCCCAATGACATCGTCGTGGGCCACCGGGCCATTGTGGGTGTGGAACTCCCCTCCTTTTTCCAAGCTCACCAGGTAACGCCTGCCTTTGCGGTCGAGCAACAGGGCACGCTCGCCCGGCTCGAAGTTCCTCATCCGGCGCTCACCGGGATGCGCTTTTTCGGGTCGCCGCCAGCCCGCTCGACCAGGCGGCAAAAGGCGCAAAGCTGGGAGGTGGTGGGCGCGCCGCACGAGGGGCAGGGGTGCAGGCTGGTGCTGGCGTTGGTGCCGGCGGCGGCTGCGACGGGCCCTGCTGCCCGTTCCAGGAACTGGGCGTAGAACGCGGCCTTCGTGCCCGGCGAGCGCTCTTCGATGAGGCCGAGAGCTTCTTTATAGCCCAGGTGGCGGTTGCCGGCCGCCATGGGGCATTCGTCGACCTGGTAGTCAATACCGCGCAGCACGCAATAAGCGGCGGTCTCGCGCTCAGCCAGCCGGACCAGAGGTTTCACTTTCTTCGGGAAGCCGTCGGTGGCGGGGAGCACCGGCCGCTGGCGGGCCATGTACTCGAGGTCCCAGCGCAGGACGTTGCCCAGCAAGACGGCGGCTTCATCGTCCAAGTTGTGGCCGGTGGCCACGGCGTCGTAGCCGCCTTCGAGGGCGGCACGGTCGAAGATGTGCCGCTTGGACAGCCCGCAGGCCGAGCAGGGCACCCGGTGGTCGGCCGCCGCCCCGCTGCGCACGTCGAAGCCATAGTGGCCCTTTAGGTCGACCTCGACCAGCCGAGCCTGGCGGCTCTGGGCGAACGCCCGGGCATAGCCAGCTGACGGCTCGCTGTAGCCGCTGATGCCCAGGCCGATGTACAGCCCGTCCACGTGGTAGCCCAGGTCCAAGAGGAGGTCCCAGAGGGCCAGGGAGTCCTTGCCGCCCGAGACGGCGACCAGCACCCGGTCAGCTGGGCGCAGCATCTCGTGCTCGTCGATAGCCCGGCTGACCTGGTTGCGGCAATAAGCCAGGAAGCAGTCACGGCACAAGGCGCTGTTGTGCCGGGGAAGCTCGATGACGGCCCCGGCACGGCAGGCCCGGCACTTCACGGCCAGCCCGCCCCACCGGAGATGACGGGGCGCACCTCCACTTCCGACCCCTCCTCTATGGAGGCGTCCCCGGTGACAAGCGTCCCGTTGACGATGACGAGCACGGCCTCCCGCCGGTAGCCGAGCTGGCGCAGGAGGGCGCTGACCCGGACCGGGCCGCTCAGCTCGACCTCCCGCCGTGGGTTGCGGAGCAGGACTCTCACTCCCCCCATTGTGCCCGAACGCCAGCTACAGGCCGCGCCCCTCAGCGGCGTGGGCGGGGCCGGTGGGTGACGACCAGGCTCTCACCTGGCCGCAGCTTCTCCGAGAACACCACCTCGGGCTTCTTGTTCAGCACCCGCAGGACCAACTGGGCCAGGAGGGCGGCGCCACCGAGCACGAGCCAGGCCTGTTCCCCGCCGAACAGGCCTCGGCGGGCACCCTCCCGCACCCCCCGGCGGAGCACCCAGGACACCCAGCGCGCCATCAGCCCGGCCGTTCACCCACGACGGATCTCGACCACCGTGGAACGCCGCCGGCCACTGCGGCGCCCCAGCCAGTACGCGCTCAACGCCAGCAGCACCGCCCCGCCCACCGCGGCATAGGTGAGCAGCGGCCGGGCGCTCTGCACGGTCTGCTCGACCCCGCCCACCAGGTGCTTGATGCTGTCCCGGATGTCCTCGGGGGTGACCCGGCCTCCCGGGCCAGTCCCCTGCGCGGCACCGTCCCGCTCGCCGGGCCGGCCCAAGCGGGTGCGCCTTGCCCCCAGGGTCACCGCCGCCCCCGCTTCAGGGCCAACAGCACGCACCCGGCCGACACGGCCAGGCAGAACACGGTGGCCCCCATGTACGGGGCCCACGAAAAGTCCCCGGACAGGTGCCCTCCCGACCCAAAGCTGGCCACGCTCCCGCTCCCGGCCCCGAGCTCCACCTGCAGGGCTCTAACGAACCCTATGGCAAGCAGCACTGTGCCCACGGCCAGCAGCAGCGCGCCTCCCAGGCCCCGTCCCAGGTGGCGGACCTGCGCCCGGACCGGGTCAACGGTCTCTTGTTTGGCGTAGGCGACGACCAGCCGGACAAGGCCGGCAACGTCGTCTGCCCGTCCCTGGTGCCCAGGCGGCGAGGTCGGTCCGCGCGCTCTCACTGCCACAGCAAGCTAACCGCTCCGGCCCACCCCGTGCACGTGCTAGCCGAGCCTGCTTGCGGCCAGCGGTGCCCGCAGCCATGCGCTTGCGGCCAGCGGTGCCCGCAGCCATGTGCTTGCGGCCGCCGGCTGTGCTTGCTACCCGGGAGGTCACGTCGGGGCAACCAGCAGCTCACGGGTGGGGAGGGCCGTACCTGGCCATTGCCTCCCTGACTTCCCAGACCACCCGGCGCCCGTCACGAGCTACGTCGGCCCAGGAGTAGACCAGGACGAAGGTGCCGCTCAGCCGCAACCGTGCCCGGCGTCGGTCGTCCTCGGCCTTGTCTTCGGGCGAGCGGTGGTAGGCAAAGCCGTCCACCTCTACCGCCACCGTGGGGCATACGAGCACGTCCAGGCGGTAGCGGCCCTCGCTGCCAGTCCTTACCTCGACGCCGGCTGGCTCTATGCCGGCGCCGCGCAGCAGCCGCAGGAGGCGGCTTTCGAGCACGCTCGGCTTGGGTGCTCCCACGAGGCCCCGCCTGGCCAGCGCCGCCCTCATTGCCCCGGCGCCTCGGCGGCCACGCCTGGCCAACCTGCCCAGCTCTGCCTCCATCCCGGCGACCGTCACCAGTTGGCTGGCCAAAGCCCGGTCCAAGGCGTCGTCCAGTTCCCTGGGGGTGCTGACGGCAGCAAAGTCAACCAGGGCACGCAGTGGGTTGCTACAAGGGATGCCCCTGCGCAGGACCACGTGGCCGGTGGCGTCGGCCAGGCGGTGGACCTGAGCTCCGTCGACATGCCGCTTGACCGTGGGAGCCACAGTGACAGCGTGGACTTGTGGCGGACCTGCCAGTTCCCAGAGCCATACCGCCGACTGGTGGGAGGCGACCGCACCTGGCCCCGCCTCCAGGCATACTGCCATCAGCGCCTGCTCTGGGGTCTCGGGTGCACCGGCCAGCCGCAACACGTGCTTACCCACGCGCTCCCAGTCCCCCCGAGCTACACGCCGCCGCTCAGCCTGGGAGCTGATACCCAGGCGGCGCAGCTCCGAGCGGCTCACGACCCCGTGCTGGTCACGGAACCGGTAACGCAGCTCTCTAACGTCAGCACTTGTCATGCTATTACATTATCTTCCCTGTCAGGCCTTCGCTAGGGCCCTCACCTGCACTGCCGGTTCTTTGCCCTGGTACCGGGTTCCCTGTCCCGAAAAGTGCCGCAAGGGCCGCTTGGCAGGACAGAGAACACACAAACGGGGCAAAGAACCGGGCCCGGCCGCGCTCAACGGCTCTGGCCCCCACAACCGTCCCCAGGTCACCGTCCCCGGCCCAGGTCACTCACCCAGGTCACTGCACCCCAGGTCAGTCACCCAGGTCACTGCACCCCGGCCAGCGTCCTCGGCGCCCATTGGCCCCTGGGCCACCGCCCCGGGGGCCGCTTACCCGTCGCCCTTCAGCCCGCCCGGCACCCCGATCGGTTCGAAGTTGCGCAAAGGCGGGGCTTGGGGGTACAGAGCCAGGTCTACTGCCACCCTGTCGGTGAGAGAAGCCGGGTCCTCCAGCTGGAGGGACAGTTGGTTCAGCACGACTGCGAACACAACCGGGGCTGCCAGCACCGGGTTGCCACCCCCTTGGCCGGGTGCGGGGAGCACCCAGCCTGACAAGGCCGCCACCCCGTCCAGGGTGCCGGTCTTGGCCCTCACCCGCCCGGCGGCCGGCGTGCCGACCAGGCGGCCGGCCAAGGTGCCCGACACGCCCGCCACGGGCAGGTCCCTGGCCAGGAGGCCCTGCGGGCCCGACCTTTCCAAGACGGCGACCAGCAACCTGCAGGTCACCCTGTCCCTGGGCGACAACCCGCTCCCGTCCAGGTTGACCAGGCCTCCCACGGGTAGGTGGTCGGCCGCGAGGTCTGCTCGCACCACGGCGGTGCCGGCGGCGGTGGTGCCTTCCCCCCTCACTTTCAGCCCCAGCTCCTTGGTCAGCAGCTCCATGGCGGTGTTGTCGCTCTCGCGCAGCACCTCGCCCAGGATCTCACCCAGGGGGGGCGACACCACCTGGGCCAAGACGACAGCTCCGGGCGGCACGCGACCTTCTTGCGGCCGGCCTCCCACCTTGATGTGGGCGACCTGAGCCAGCTTGGTGAGGACACCAGCGGACTGGACCGGGGGAGGCGCGTCCAGGGGCACCGGGGGGCCAGCCGTGGCAAAACCGTCGTCGATCCCCAGGGCGGACAGCGGCCCCACGTCGCCTTGGGCAGTGAACCGCTCGGGCCAGCCGGCGACGGTCCGGGCCGAGTCGTAGCGCAGGTCGTCGCCTACGACCGACCCGGTCACCTGGCGCACCCCGGCGGCCTCGAGCCCCCCGACGAGCTCGGTGACATTGGTGTACACGGGGTCGCCGCCGGGGATCCCGGCGGCAAAGCTTGGCAGCCGCAACAGCGGGTCACCACCGCCCCGGAGGTACAGGTCCCCCTTCACTACCCCGTCGTCCGGCGGGCTGGCGGCCAGCAGCTCGGTCTTGAACCTGTAACCAGGCCCCAACTTGTCCAACAAAGCGGTCGCCGTGAGCAACTTCATGTTGGAAGCTGGCACCACCTGGGCGTCTGGGCGGTCGCTGTAGACGACCTGGCCGTCCTGGGCCACCTCTGCGCAGCTTGCCCTGGCCGCCGCCCCTCCAATCGAGCTAGCCGACAGGTCCCTGGCCAGCGAGGCACCGGCTCGCTGGCGGGCGTAGAGGACCTGCAGGGTCATGGGGATCCGGGTGGGAGACAGGACGGAAGTGGCCAGCAGGACCGAGCGCTGCTTGGGGGGGTGGGCCACAGCCGGGTGGGGAACGGCCGGGTCAGGCCGAGCAGGCCGCGAGGCAGCCGGCCGCGAGGCAGCCGGCGGGGAGGCAGCTCGTGCGAGCGCGGCCGGGCCAATGGCAGGGAGAGCCGCCGCAATGCTCAGCCAGAGGGCGCCCACCGCCAGCAAAGCTGAGCTGGTCCCGGCAACATTGCGGGAGGCCCTGGTCCTGAAGGCCCTGGTGCTGGAGGCCCTGGTGCTGGAGGTCCCGCCCGGGGCGCCCGCGTGCCCGATGGGGGGCACCTTCACCCCCGTCCGCGCCCTCCCCTTGGCGAGCGCCCCCCTCCCCACGGAGAGCACCCGACCCAAGGGGCACACTCTGCCTCCAGCCCCCACCCGGCCCATAGCCTGCACCCGGCCCATAGCCTGCACATGGTCGCGCAGTTCGAGGGCCGTGCGAGCGCAGCCCACCCGCGGGCTTGAGACCACGACCAGCCGGTAGGCTAAGGTGGCCCACATGCCACACCTACTGGTAGCCGTCATAGTTGGGTTGGCGGTGTGCCAGCTCGGCCTGTTGCTCACCACCCTTTACCTGCACCGGGCGGTTACGCACCGCGCCGTGTCCCTGGCACCGGGGTTCGCGTTCGTACTGCGCGTCCTCGTGTGGCTCGTCACAGGGATCAAGCCGCGCGAGTGGGCGGCGGTCCACCGCCGCCACCACGCCTACACCGACGTGCCCGGCGACCCGCACTCCCCCATCCTGGACGGTTATTGGAAAGTCCAGCTCTTCAACGCCGTGCTCTACCGCAGGGCGGCCCATGACCCCGAGACCCTGCGCAAGTACAGCCGGGACATCAAGGTGGACAAGTGGGACAGGGCCTTGTTCGACCACGGCTTCCTCGGCCTGGCCGTGGGCGGCGCCATCCTGTGGCTGGCGCTCGGTTGGCGCTTGGCCCTGGCCGCGGCTGGCGTCCACGTCGTCTCCTACCTCGTTCTCAACGCCGCCATCAACGCGATAGGGCACCGGTTCGGCAAGCGCCCGTTCCCCGGGTTCGCCACCAACAACCAGTGGCTGGCCTTGCTCACCTGGGGCGAGGGCTTCCACTCCAACCACCACGCGGCCCCGACCTCGGCTCGCCTGTCGTTCCGGCGCGGGCAGCTCGACCCGGGTTGGTGGGTCGTCCAGCTCTGCCAGCGCCTCCACTGGCTCCAGGTCCGCCACGACGGCATCCACTTCACCCGAGCCGCCCAGGCAGCCTTGGAGCGGCAAACTGGGGCCCACCTGCCCGGAGCAGCGGCACCCGCAGCGGGCAAGCCCTCGCCCGACGTACCGGCCGGCGAAGGGACGGTGCCCGAGGAGGTCCTCAGCCGTGTGCTGGGCGTACCGGCCGGCGAGGAGCGCCTGCCCGAGACCCCCCCAACCGAAGACCGCAAGCCCCAGCTCGTCTGAGCCCCTGGCTCCACCCGCCGGTCCCCCACCCGCCATGGACGCCCCCAACCATCCGTGGGCCTCCCATCCGTGGGCCTCCCATCCGTGGGCCTCCCATACGTGGGCCGGCCAACCCTCTGGCCCCCGCCAACAATGGACATAGTCTCTGCCCTGTTCGTAGAGTCCTTCGACCTGCGCCCGGTCCCCGGGCCATCTACGCGCGTGGACCTCATTGGGGTGATGTTCTCCCTGCCCGCCCCCGCTCCCCCACCGGTGACGGTGACGCCCCACCTCATCGTCCTGGTCCGCTCCCGCCCCGACGACCACCCCAGCGGCATCTTGGAGGTCGTCTTCCGCGACGCTGCCGGCGAACAGGTGGCCCGCAACGTCTCGCCCTTCAGCGTGGAGCCGGGCAAGTTCACCTACCGCCTGGTCCGCGGAGAGCTCGAGTACAAGCAGCTGGGCACCATCGAAGCCCATTGCCGGCTCCTACCCGACGGCTCCCCGACGGTTGTCCCCCTCACCCTGTTGCCACCCTTGTAGGGGCTGGCCCCGGCTGCACCGGCCGGGCTCGGCCGCCGGACGTAAGGAGCGGGCACCCCACCGCACCGCTTGGCCCGCACTGCCAAGCGCCCCTCCGGCGCTAGCGTAGGGACCATGACCGAGACCACCCCGGGAGGGGCCGCGCCCAGCCAAAGTCCCACGAACATCGAACAGTTGGGCATCAACGTCATCCGGGGCCTGGCCATGGACGCCCCCCGCCAAGCCAGTTCCGGGCACCCCGGCACGGCCATGGCCCTGGCGCCTCTGGCCCACGTCCTGTGGACGCGCGTGATGCGCTACGACCCCAGCCACCCGGACTGGCCCGACCGGGACCGCTTCATCCTCTCCTGCGGGCACGCATCGGTGCTGATCTACTCGATGCTCTACCTCACCGGCTACGACGGCCTCCAGCTCGAGGACCTCAAGCGGTTCCGCCAGCTGGGCTCCCGTACCCCCGGGCACCCCGAGTCGCGCGAGCTGCCCGGCGTGGAGGTGACGACCGGCCCCCTCGGGCAGGGCTTCGCCAATGGGGTGGGCATGGGGGTGGCCGAGCGCCTCCTGCGCGCCCGCTACGGGCCGGAGCTCGTCGACCACTACACCTTCGTCCTGTGCAGCGACGGGGACCTCATGGAAGGGATCAGCCACGAGGCCGCCTCGCTGGCCGGCCACCTGGGCCTGGGCCGCCTCATCTACGTCTACGACGACAACCGGGTCACCATCGACGGCCACACCGAACTGGCCCTCAGCGACGACGCCCTCGGGCGCTTCGCTGCCTACGGCTGGCACACCGAGGACCTGGGCGAGGTGGCCAACGACCTCGATGCCCTGGAGGCAGGCCTACGCCGAGCCATGGCCGTGGAGGACCGGCCCAGCTTCTTGAAGCTGCGCAGCCACATCGGCTGGCCAGCGCCGCACCTGACCGACAGCCCCAAGGCCCACGGCGACCCCTTCCCCCCTGAGGAGATCCGGGCCACCAAGCAGATCCTGGGGCTCCCCCCGGACGAGACCTTCTGGGTCCCCGCCGAAGTCCTCGGCTACTACCGGGCCGCTGGCCAGCGTGGTGCCCAACTGGTCCAAGCCTGGGGGAAGCGCCTGGAGGCCTCGGGCGTAGACCGGGAGGAATGGGACGCCGTCTGGGCGGCACGGCCTCTGCCCGGTTTCGAAAAGGCGCTGCCCAGCTGGGCGGCGGGAGAAAAGGTGGCCACCCGGGCAGCCATCAAGGAGTGCCTCAACGCCGTCGCCAGCTACGTGCCGGCGCTGGTCTCGGGCGGCGCCGACCTGACCGGCAACACCGGCACCAAGTTGGAGGGCACCCCGCTGCAGTCCCGTGAGCACCCCGAAGGGCGCCTCATCGCCTACGGGGTGCGCGAGCACGCCATGGGCGGCGTCATGACCGGCATGGCCCGTCACGGCGGTGTGCTGCCGGTGGGCGGCACCTTCTTCGTGTTCTCGGACTACATGCGCGGAGCGGTGCGCCTGGCCGCCCTGTCCGGCTCCAAGGTCATATACGTATGGACCCACGACTCGGTGGGCCTCGGTGAAGACGGCCCGACCCACCAGCCCGTCGAGCACCTGGCTTCCTTGCGGGCCATGCCTGGCCTCCTGGTCGTCCGCCCCGCTGACGCCAACGAGACCGCCGAGGCTTTGGCCGTGGCCCTGGCCCACGACGGGCCCAGCGCGCTGGTGCTGTCCCGCCAGGCCCTACCGGTGCTCGAACAGACCACCGAGCGGGCCGAGGGCCTACGCCGGGGCGCCTACGTCCTGGTGGACGCCGAGGCCCCGGACATCGTCCTGGTGGGCACCGGTTCGGAGGTCGCCCTGTGCGTCGAAGCTGCCCGCCTGCTGGCCGCCGAGGGCACGACCGCCCGGGTGGTGTCCATGCCGAGCTGGGAGCTGTTCGAGCAACAGGGCCCCGCTTACCAGTCGGAAGTACTGGGCGACGGCGTACCGGTGCTGGCAGTGGAGGCCGCGGCCAGCTTCGGCTGGTCCCGCTGGGCCGACGCCTCGGTTTCCCTCGACCGCTTCGGCGCCTCCGGCCCGGGGGCACAGGTGCTCGACTATTTCGGCTTCAACCCGCAAAACGTGGCCCGGCGGGCCGGCGAGCTCTTGGCCAGCGCACCACCCGCAGGGAGGCCCGCGGCCCGTCAGAGAGGGGGGCGCCCCGCTGGCACGGGCAGCCCTCCCTCACCGTAGGTCCCGGCTACAGCAGAAAGGGGAACACATGACGCGTCTGCACCAGCTCTACACCGAGGGCGGCCAAAGCCCCTGGCTCGACAACCTCTCACGCGGTTCCATCCGCTCCGGGCACCTGGCGAAACTTGCCGACGACGGGATCCGGGGCGTCACCTCCAACCCCACCATATTCCAAAAGGCCATGACGGGTTCTGACGCCTACGCGGACGAGCTCGCCCGGTTGGTCAAGGCCGGCAGCGTTGAGAACGCCTTTTGGGAGATGGCCATTGCCGACGTCACCGCGGCACTGGAGATATTCCACCCGCTGTACGACCAAAGCGGTGGTTCCGACGGTTTCGTCTCCTTGGAGGTCTCGCCGGCGCTGGCCTACGACACGGAGGGGACGGTAAGCGACGCCCGCAGCTTCCACGAGCGCATCGCCATGCCCAACTTGTTGGTGAAAATCCCCGCCACCGAGCCCGGGGTCCCGGCCATCCGCCAGATGACCAGCGAAGGCCGCAACATAAACGTGACGTTGATCTTCAGCCTCGACCGCTACGACGAAGTGATCGAAGCCTACCTGTCGGGCTTGGAGGCCTTCGAAGCACGAGGTGGGGACCTGTCCCGGGTGCACAGCGTCGCCTCGTTCTTTGTGAGCCGGGTGGACACCGAAGTCGACCGGCGGCTGGAGGCCATAGGCACGCCCGAGGCGCTCGAGATGAGGGGCAAAGCGGCCGTGGCTCAAGCCAAGTTGGCCTACCAGTTGTTCCTGGAACGCTTCTCTGGCCCCCGCTGGGAAAGGCTGCGGGCCAAGGGGGCCCACCGCCAGCGGCCCCTGTGGGCCTCCACCTCCACCAAGAACCCCGCCTACCCGGACCTGCTGTACGTGGACAACCTGATAGGCCCCCACACCGTGAACACCCTGCCGGACGCGACCATCGAGGCCTTCTTGGACCACGGCCGGGTGTCCCCCTCGGTGGAAGACGGGGTGCCCGAAGCGCGCGAGCACCTGGACCGGCTGGGGCACATGGGCATCGACATGGCTTCGGTGTCGCGCACGCTGGAGGAGGAGGGCGTGGCTGCTTTTTCCAAGAGCTACGAGGCACTGCTGCAGGCGCTCGAGGACAAGGCCAACGAGCTGGGCCAGAAGTGACCACCGAGGCTGCCTTCGACAACCCCCTGGCCGAGGGCCTGGACACCGTCCGGCGGGCCCCCCCAGGGGTGCTGGTGGTGTTCGGCGCGTCCGGGGACCTGACCCACCGCAAGCTCCTGCCTGCCCTGGAACGCCTTTCGCGCCGCCGGCTCCTGCCCGCCGCCTTCGCGGTCATCGGGATAGCCCGGACCGAGATGTCCGACGACGCGTTCCGCGACGTCATGGTCGAAGCCGTGCCCGGGGCCGGCCCGGGCTGGGCCGAGATAGTGAAGAACAGCTCGTACATAACTGGCGACTACGCCCACCCTGGCACCTTCAGCGCCCTTGCCCAGCGCCTGGGGCAGGTGGACGAGGCGCTGGGGACAGGTGGGACGCGCACCTACTACCTGGCCACGGTGCCCGACGTTTTCGCCGAGGTGGCCCGGATGCTGGGCCAGGTGAAGCTCAACCGGCCGGCCCACCCGGGGGCCACCGTCCGCCTGGTGATCGAAAAACCGTTCGGCCACGACCGGGCCACGGCCCGCCAGCTCGACGCCGCCCTCCACGAGGTCTTCGACGAGGAGCAGATCTACCGCATCGACCACTACCTCGGCAAAGAGACGGTGCAGAACGTCTTGGCCCTGCGCTTTGCCAACGCCATCTTCGAGCCGCTGTGGACGCGCAACTACATCGACCATGTCCAGGTGACAGTGGCCGAGTCGCTCGGCGTCGAAAAGCGCGGCTCGTTCTACGAGAAGGCCGGCGCGCTGCGCGACATCGTCCAGAACCACGTCATGCAGGTGCTGTCCCTCACCTTGATGGAGCCAGCCAGCTCCATCGACTCCGAGAGGATCCGCGACGAGAAGGTGAAGGCCCTTCGTTCGGTGGTGGTCCCCCAGGTACCCGAGGTTGCCAACATCGCCGTGCGGGCGCAGTACGACTCGGGCTGGGTCGAAGGCGTCTCCGTGCCCGGCTACCGCCAGGAAGACGGGGTCGACCCCCACAGCCAGACCGAGACCTATGTCGCCCTGAAACTGGCGGTCGACAACTGGCGCTGGGCGGGCGTGCCCATATACGTGCGGACCGGCAAGCGCCTGCAAAAGCGCCTCACCGAGGTGGCCCTCCAGTTCAAGGAGGTGCCCCACCTGGCCTTCCCCAAGGCCGCCGCCGAAGGCCTCCACCCCAACGCCTTGGTGCTGCGCATCCAGCCCGACGAGGGGGTCACCCTGCGCTTTGGGGCCAAAGTGCCCGGCCAGGCGTTCCGGGTCCGGGACGTGCTGATGGACTTCTCCTACGGGACCGCCTTCTTGGAGGACCCCCCTGACGCCTACGAGCGGCTGCTGCTCGACGCCATGGTCGGCGACCCGACGCTGTTCATCCGCACCGACGAGGTGGACACCGCCTGGCAGATCGTCGAGCCCGTCATCGAAGCCTGGTCGGCGGGAGCCGCCCCCCTGGCTGGCTACGCGGCAGGTTCGTGGGGCCCCCGCCAGGCCGACACCCTCATCCAGCGCGACGGCCGGCAATGGCGGACACCCTGAGCCCGCCCGGCCCGGTGGCCGTCCAGCGCTGGCAAAAGACTGGTGCCCACCTGGGCGAGGTGCTCGACGCCCTGAGCAACCTCCGCCGCCAAGGGGCAGGCCAGGGGGCAGGTACGCGCACTGCGGTCATGACCCTGGTGGTCGTCGGCGGCACTGACGCCGAGGCCGACAGCTGCCTCAGCTCGGTGCGGGCCCTCGGCTCGCACCACCCCTGCCGGGCCCTGATGGTGAGACCGGAGCCCGACAGCACCCCGGCTATAGATGCCGAGGCCTGCCTGTGGCAGGCACGCACCTCCGACGGCACCGACGAGCACCCGGTGTTCTTCGAAGAGCTCCACCTGCGCGTCGGAGGCCAAGCGGCCTCGCACCTGGCCTCCATCGTCGGCCCCTTCGCCCTGGCCGACATGCCGCTCGTGCTGTGGTTCCCAGGCCCCCCGCCCGACCCGGCCGACCCGTTGCTGCAGGTGGCCACCGCCGTGCTCGTCGATACCCGGTTTGCCAGCTCGGACGTAGCCGAAGTGGCCCACGTCTACCGCACCCTGCTGGAACTGGCCAACCGCCAGCCCGTAGTCGACCTCTCCTGGGCCCGGCTCCAGCCCTGGAGGGAGCTCCTGGCCGGGCTCTTCGAACCAGAGCCGGCCCGAGAGCTGCTCCGGGGGGTGCGCTCCGTGGCCGTCAAGGGCAAACCCGGCCCCCGCCACCTGCTGGGCGGGTGGCTGCTTGCCCAACTGGACTTGCGCACGCGCGAGGTCACCCTCCAAGACGCCCGCCACGTGGAGATATCGCTCCACGCCGCCTACGGCGAGGAGGAGGGGACGTTCGTGGTCAGCCGGGACGACACCGCCCGGGCGGTATGGGCACGCGCCACCCTGTCGTGCGGGGTCGCCCACTCGCAGGCCCTGCCCCTGCCCGACGACTCGCTCACCACGGCCCTGTCGGCAGCCATGGGCAACCTGCGGGCGGACCGGGTCTGGGAACGCGCCTTGGCCGCGGCCGCCACCCTTGCGTCCTGACGCCTCCCCGGTTTCGTTTATCGTCTAGCGACGTGGGGAGCAACCATGAACGGTGAGCTGGTCGTCACCGACGACCTCCCGGGAGCTTTCGCCCAGGAAGTGATCCGGGCTTTCGCCGAGCGTCCAGGGGAGGAGTTCGACATAGCCCTTTCGGGAGGCGAGACGGCCCGGGCCTGCTACGAACGCCTGGCCGTCGAGGGCGCCCACGCCATCGACTGGCTGGTGGTCAACGTCTTTTGGGGTGACGAGCGCTGCGTGCCCCCCGGCCACCCTGACTCCAACGAGCTGCTGGGGCGCCAGGCACTGCTCGAACGGGTGGGCGCGGCCAACGCCGTCTACCCTATGCGCTGCGACGAGGGCCCTGACTCGTACCAGTTGCGCTTGGGCGAGGTCGGCCGGCTCGACGTCGTCCACCTGGGCATGGGGGCCGACGGCCACACCGCCAGCTTGTTCCCCGGGTCCAAGGCCCTGGACGCCGACCCCGGCCAGCTGGTGACCCTCAACGAGGACCCCAGCGGCCGCAACCGGCACCTGCGCATGACCCTTACCTACGCCGGCATCGCCCGGGCCCGGCAGGTCATCTTCACCGTTGCCGGCCAAGCCAAGCGCCCGGCCCTCGAGGCCGTGCTGGCCGGGGCGGACCTACCTGCGGCCCGGGTCAGGGCCCCCAGGATCCTCTGGTTGGTGGACGAGGAGGCGGCGCCCCGCGCCGTCTTGTAGGCCTCCGGCACCGATGACCACCCACCCGGCCTCCGCCGCCCACGAACGCAGCACCGGGGACGCCGCCCTCGACCAGCACCTGGAGCAGCTCCTGGACCAGCTCGGGGTCAATGCCAACCGGGACCAGCTGCGCGAGCTGCTCATCTCCGTGGTGCGCCTGGCTCAGGGCCACCCTGACCGCCTCGACTTGAAGATCGCCAACGCGGCGCTGCGGGAGATGAGCGAGGGCTTCGAGGTCTTCGCTCCCTACCGCGACGTGAAAAAGGTGACCATGTTCGGCTCGGCCCGCACCCTGCCCACCGACCCCCTGTACGCCCAGGCCCGGGACCTCGCCTCCTGCCTGGCCGAACGGGGCTGGTCGACGGTGACCGGGGCCGGGCCGGGGATCATGGCCGCCGGCCTGGAAGGGGCCGGCCCCGAGCACTCCTTCGGGATCAACATCCGCCTCCCCTTCGAGCAGGAACCCAACCAGTTCATCTCGTCGGACCCCAAGCTCGTGTCCATGAAGTACTTCTTCACCCGCAAGCTGCTGCTGGTGAAAGAGTCGCACGGCTACGCCGTCCTGCCGGGCGGCTTCGGCACCCTCGACGAAGCCTTCGAGCTGCTGACGTTGCTCCAGACCGGCAAGGCCCAACCCTCCCCCGTGGTGCTGCTGGAGGTACCCGGAGGCAGCTACTGGCAGGCCTGGGAACGTTTCGTTGCCGGCGAGGTCGCCGCCCGGGACCTGATCGGGCCGGACGACACCACCTTGTACCTCATCACCGACGAAGTAGCGGAGGCCGCGGCCGAGATCGTGGGCTTCTACCGCAACTACCACTCCTTGCGCTGGGTAGGCGAACGACTGGTCATCCGCCTCCAGGCCCAGCCCACGCCGGAGGAGGTCGCCGCCTTGTCCGAGGAGTTCGCCCCCATCTGCCTGCGAGGGGGCATCGAGCTGTTGCCCGGCCCCTTGCCGGCCGAGACCCGGGAGGCCGACCACCCGGACCTCCCCCGGGTGGCGCTCAGCTTCGACCGGCTGTCGTACGCTCGCCTCCGCCAGCTGATCGACGCCCTGAACGCCCTCCCCAGCGCGCCGCCACCGCCTGCCGGCCTGCCGTTGCCGGCCGGCCAGCGGGCACGCGCCTAGGCTGCGCCGCTGCCGCCCAGCAGGCCAGCCGCTTTCAGCACCGACCGCCGGGCGCTCGCCAACCGGCGTTGGCGCGCCGCCACCTCCAGGCTCTCGCCACCCTGGGCAAGAGCCTCGCGCAACAGTTCCAGGCCCAGGTCGGCCAGCTCTTCGCCGATGGCCTCCAGCCGGCTGCGGATGTCCGCCACGGCTTCTTCGTTCACCGCTGCCAGTGTTGCACGCGAGCTATGGTCAGCTCATGCTCCCCGCCCCTGGCACCGGCACCGGCCCCGGCCAAGCCCCTGGCACCAGCACCGAGCCCGCCCCCGGTGCCGTGGCCGGCCCTGGTCCCGGTGGCCTCGCGCTCGCCGGCTATGTGGGACGCTCCAAAGACCGCGTCCTTGCCACCCTTGTCGACTGGGTCAGGATCCCGTCGGTGTCCGCCGAGCCCAGCCATGCCGGCGACCTGGCCGCCTCGGCCGAGCTGTGCCGCCGGTTGCTCGAAGAGGCGGGCCTCAGCGACGCCCAGGTGTGGCCCACCGGGACAGCGGAGGAGCCAGGCGGCCCAGCCGTGTTCGGCCAATGGCTGGGCGCCGGCCCGGACGCCCCCACCGTGTTGGTCTACTGCCACCACGACGTGCAGCCCGCCGACCCCCGCAGCGAGCCCTGGTCCACACCCCCGTTCGAGCCCAAGGTGGTGGGCGGCCGCCTGTTCGGCCGGGGCTCCAGCGACGACAAGGGCCAAGCCCTCATGCAGGTCGAGGCCGCCCGCGGCCTCCTGGCCGAGCGGGGCCGGCTGCCGGTGAACCTCAAGTTCCTGGTCGAGGGGGAAGAAGAGGTGGGCAGCCCGCACCTGGGAGCCCTGCTCCAGCAGCGGCGCGACCAGTTGGCGGCAGACGTGGTGGTGGTCTCCGACACGACCATGCTCGCCCCCGACCTGCCTTCCACGTCCGTCAGCATGCGGGGCCTGGTTGCCTTCGACATCGTGCTGCGCACCGCCCGGGCCGACCTGCACAGCGGGATCTGGGGCGGCACGGTCCCCAACGCGGCCCTGGTGGCCGCCCGCCTGGCCGCCCGGCTCCACGACAGTGCCCACCGGGTGACGCTGCCGGGCTTCTACGACCGCGTGGTGGAACTGAGCGAGGCCGAGGCTGCCAGCCTGGCGGCGGTGCCCTTCGACGAGGAGCGCTACAAGCAGCAGGCGGGCGTCGCCTACCTGGAGGGCGAGGCGGGCCGCTCCCCCCAGGAACGCACCGGCACACGCCCCACGGCCGAGGTCGTCGGCATCCACGCCGGTTACGGGGGCCCGGGGATGAAGACCGTCGTGCCCGCCGAGGCCAACTTGAAGCTGGCCCTGCGCCTGGTGCCCGACCAGCGCCCCGACGAGGTCGAGGCGTCGCTGCGCTCCTGGCTGGCCGACGAGGTGCCTCCCGGGGTGGAGCTGAGCGTGGCCCGCTACGGCGGCGTCAAGCCGCTTGTCACCCCCCTGGGGCACCCGGCCGTGAAGGCCCTGGCCCAGGTCATCGAGCGGGTGTGGGGCAAGGCTCCCGTGTTCACCCGAGAAGGAGGCAGCGGGCCCGAGGAGGCTCTGAGCCGCGTGCTGGGGGCACCGGTCATCGCTCTCGGCGTCTCCCTCCCGGTGGACAACTTCCACGCGCCCGACGAACGCTTCGAGCTGGAGCAGCTGTGGCGTGGCATCCTGGCCGCCGGCGAGCTGCTCATCGAGCTCGGCGCCCTGGGCCGGCCAGGCCTTGGGCCGGCCAGGTAACCCGCCGAGTGCCTGGGCCTCGCCCCAAGCGGCGCTGGCAGCTGGTCCCAGCCGACGCCCACGAATGGGTCAGCTTCGAGGACCCCGACGAACAACGCACCTGGCGCTTCGACGTCACCTTCCTTTCGTCCAACTGGCAGTGCATCTACGGCCGGGGCTGCCAGGGCACCCTCACCACCAAGGCCCCCGAGCGGGCCGAGGGGTGCTGTTCGTACGGAGCCCATTTCACCGATGACGCCGACCGCCACAGGGTCCAGGCGGCGGCCAAGACGCTCACGGCCGACCAGTGGCAGTTCGCCCGCGAGGGCCGCCGAGGGGGCGTGGCCCGACGGGCGGCTTCCTCCCCGGGGACCACCCGGCTGGTCCAGGGCGCCTGCATCTTCCTCAACCGGCCCGGCTTCCCCGGAGGGCCGGGCTGTGCCCTGCACCGTGCCGCCCTCGAGCGAGGCCAGGCGCCCATGGAGCTCAAGCCCGACGTGTGCTGGCAACTGCCCCTGCGCCGGGAGGACACGGTGAACGCCGACGGCTCGGTCACCTCCACTGTGGGCCAATGGGAACGCGCCCACTGGGGCGAGGGCGGAGCCGAGTTTGCCTGGTGGTGCACCGAGGCCCCCGAGGCCTTCAGGGCGCGCCGGCCGGTCTGGCGCAGCCTGCGGGCGGAACTGACGGCCATGACCGGGCCCGCGGTCTACCAACGGCTGGCCGCCTACTTGGAGGCCAGGGAAAAGGCCGGCCCCATGCTCCCTCACCCGGCCACGAGGCCCCAGGCCAAGCGCGGCTGAGCCAACCCCCGTCCAGCTCGGGGCCGGCAGCGGAGGGCCAGCCAGCAGCTCAGGACCATACTGCCCCCACGTCCACTCGCACCCTTTCCCGGGGCCGCCGGGTGGCCGCCAGGGCGTCCGCCAGGCAGGCAGGACCGGGGGCACGGACAAGGAAGCGGCCGGCCCGGTCCGGTCCCTTCACCTCCACCTCGGCCGAGGCCCTGGCCAGCTCGCGGGCGAACGCGGCTGCCCCCGGGCCGCTCAGCGAGGCCACCGAGGAGTAAGGGGGCAACCGCAGGCTTTGCCGCACGGGCTCCTCGGCCGCGGACAGCACAGCCGGGTCGGCCAGCAGCGCGGCCCGCAGCACCGGGTGGGCAGGCAGGCGGGTCTGGACCAGCACCTGCCCTCCCCGCCGGCGCCCGCCCACCACCCGGGCCGCCCGGGCCAGCAGGGCCAGTGCCTGTTCCCCAGCTCGGTAGCTGGGAGCCAGCAGCTCCTGGTCGAAGTCCAAGAACCCCACCACGTCCACCCCGCCGGTGGCCCTCAGCTCCCGCTCCCGGTACAAGGCGGCTTGCGTACCCACTATCACCGGGGTTGGGGGCAGCTCCCGGGTGGTGGCTGTGACCTCGCCAACAGGCCTCCCGGCCAGGGCCCCCACCTGCTCCACCGCCCCGCTCACGCCCACCCGGAGCACCGCCAGGCGGTCCGAGCCGCAGGCGGCGCACACCTCCGGCCGGGTGGCCCCGCACCGCCGGCAGCGCAGGCGCCCGCCCTCCAGCAGGACCGCTCCTCCGCAGTCCTCGCACCGGGCCAGCTCCCGGCAAGCCCCGCAGGCCAACAGCGCGGCCCGGCCCTTTCGGTTGAGGACGCAGACCACCCGGGCGCCCCCGCGCAACTGCCTCACCAATGCCTCTGAGTACAGCCCCTGGCGGGGGTCAACGCCCCGCATGTCCACCACCTGCAGCACCGCCCAGCCCTGGCGTTCCTCGGACCGGCTGGGCAGGTGCAGCCGGGGCCGGGCGGCGAGCATCTCCAGGCTGGGGCAGGACGACACCCACAGGCAGGCCGCCCCAGCCCGCCGGGCCCTTTCTGCCACTACGTCCGGTGCGTCCCAGCAGGGCGTCGTCCCCTGCACCAGGCCGTCGTCGTGGGCGTCGAGGACCACGGCCGAGGCCATGCCCGGGCACGGGCCCCACGCCGCCCCCCGGCTGCCTATGACCACATCAGCCCCGGCCCGGGCCTGGGCCCAGTCCCCCGGCAGCAGGGCCACTGCCCAACCTCGGCGGCGCAGGGCCGCCGCACCCGCGGCCGCCCGCTCCTCGGAAGGCGCCACGACCAGGACCGGCCCCCGCTCCGCCAGCGCGCTGACCAGCTCGGTACCGTCGTAGTCGGGCGGCAGGCGCAACAGGTGAGGACGGTCGCCTGGCTGCCTCGACTGCCAAGCTGCCTCCACCAAGGCGCGCGCCGCCCGCCCCCGGGGGCCGGCTGGGGGCGGCGAGCCGGCTAGATGGCGCAGCGCACCGCTGGCCGGGGCCGGCAGCTGCTTCACCACAGCCCGGGGGGTGGCGCTGACCAGCAGCGAACGTCGCCTGCCGGCCCATCGCCAGGCTGCCCATGAGGCCAGCTCGACCAGCTCAGGCGGTGGCCCCCACCCGCTCACCCGGGCGATGGGCCGCAAGGCCACACCCTCGGCCGGGGCCACCGGGTAGGCGGTCACCCAACCCCGCACCCGCCGGCCCTGGAGGGGAAGGCGGACCACGGCTCCCACCCGCACCTCGTCGGCCAGCTCCGCCGGGACCAGGTAGTCCAGCTCCCGGTCCAGGGCGGGCAGGTCGGGCAGGGCCCGGGCCACCAACGGCAGCCGAGGCTCTCCCCCGGCTGCCTGGCCGGGTAGCGACAGGGGGCTGGCGGGCACCCGCCTATCCTGCCAGCCCGGCCCGGCTGCTCGATGGGCCCACCCGCCCGCTGACGCCTCCCGCTAGCCGGGAACGCTCTCGCTACGAGCTGGGCAGCCCGCCTGGCGATGGGATAGCTAGCCGTGCACCAGCTCGAGCCCTTGCCGCTTGGCCCGGTCCCGGTCTAGAGTCCCCCAAAGCAACCTACTGGTCAGCGAAGTCCGGTGAGATGCCGGCGCTGTCCCGCAACTGTTGTCCCCCAGCCCGGCGCCACTTGCGTACGGGCCAGGGAGCAAGCCAGGTCGCCTGGCCAGTGGGGACGACCGAGCACGTCGAGGCAACGGGCTGGTCGCAGGGTCCCGCCCCTGTCCCCAGGCGTCCACCTCGACCAAAAGGAGGAACGCCATGCCAAGACAGCGGGCCGTGGCCCCCGGTGCCGGGGCGGGCAGGCCGGCCCCCCTGCAGCGCTCGTGAGCACCAGCGCCCCCGCTCACCCCAGGCTGCACGCAGGCGAAGCGGTGCTCGGGCCTCTCCCGAGCCAGCCGCCACCGCGCCTGCGGCCTACCCGGCTCGCCCCGGTCCAGGTGCTGGCGGGCGTCGCGTTCTTGCTGGTGTCGGCAACGGCCAGCATCTTGGTGGGCCCAGCCGGCTTCTCCCCGGCCACCGTGCTGCAAGCACTAGCCAGCCGGTTGCCCTTCGTCCACCTGCACAGCGGCCTGGCGGCCACCGTCGTCTGGCAGCTGCGGATGCCCAGGATGGTGCTGGGCTGCCTGGTGGGCGCCATGCTGGCCGTGGCCGGGGCGTCCTACCAGGGGGTGTTCTCCAACCCTCTGGCCGACCCCTACCTGCTCGGGATCGCTTCGGGGGCGGGGCTGGGGGCCACCTTGGCGCTGGTGGACGGGCCGTTGCTGGGGCACCTCCCGGGCGCAGCCGTGCAACCGATGGCCTTTGGCGGGGGCCTGCTGGCTGTAGCAGCCACGTTCGCTCTCGGCCGTCGCCGGGGCAGCCAGCCCTCGGCGGCGTCCCTCGTGCTGGCCGGAGTGGCCGTGGCCGCCTTTTTCACCGCGGTGCAGACCTTCTTGCTCCAGCAAAGCTCGAGCGTCGACCTGACGGCCGTCTACCACTGGATCCTGGGCGGCCTGGCCACTGCCGGCTGGGCCCAGGTCGTACAGGTGCTGCCCTACGTCGCGATTGCCATGGCGGTGCTGGTCGCGCTCCGGCGGGTGATCGACGTGCTCGCGGTGGGGGACGAGGAGGCCACCAGCCTCGGGGTCCACGCCGGGCGGGCACGCCTGGTCGTGGTCGCGGCGGCTACCTTGGGCACCGCCGCCGCGGTGTCGGTGAGCGGGCTCATCGGCTTCGTCGGCATCATCGTGCCCCACACCATCCGCCTGCTGGCCGGCCCCAGCTACCGGCGCATCCTGCCCCTGTCTGTCCTGTTCGGAGCCGGGTTCTTGGTGCTGGCCGACCTCTTGGCCCGGGCCGTGCTGTCCCCCGAGGAGCTGCCCCTGGGGGTGGTCACCGCCTTCTTGGGCGCCCCCTTCTTCCTCGTCGTGCTTCGCCAGGCCAGGCAGGGGGCCTGAAGGTGCTCCGCCTGGAAGACGTGTCGGTGCGCTTCGGGGGCACTACCGCCGTGGCCGGCATCTCCTTGCAGGTCGAGCCCGGCGGCTGGTTGGGCCTGGTCGGCCCCAACGGCGCGGGCAAGTCCACGCTCCTCAGGGCCATCGCCGGCCTCGTCCCCTACGAGGGCTTCATCGCCGTTGCCACCCACCAGGCCGCGGCCCTTCCCGGGCCGGGCGGACGGGCCGCTGCCCGCACGGGTGGGGGTGGGCGGACAGGGGCAAGTGCCGCCCCGGTCCCCAGGCGGCGTCCCTGGGCGCGCACCCGGCGCACCGGCCCGGTCCCCAGCCGGCGGGCGTGGGCACGCACAGTGGCCTATGTCCCTCAGCGGCCGGTCTTGCCTCCGTCCATGACGGTGACGGACTACGTGCTGCTGGGCCGCTCCGCCCACCACTCCTACCTGGGTGCCGAGACGGCCAGGGACCGCCGGGTCACCTCGGAGGTGCTGGGCCGCCTCCAGCTGGGCCGCCTGGCCGGGCGACGGCTGGGGGAACTGTCCGGGGGCGAAGCCCAACGGGCGGTCCTGGCCCGGGCGCTCGTCCAAGAGGCCCCCGTCCTGCTCATGGACGAGCCCACGGCCTCCTTGGACCTGGGCCATGCCCAGCAGGTGCTCGGCCTGGCTGACGAACTGCGCCACGAGGTCGGCCTCACCGTGGTCTGCGCCCTGCATGACCTCACGTTGGCCGGCCAGTACTCGGACCGCCTTACCGTGCTGTCCGATGGCCGCGCCGTGCTCTCAGGCCCTCCTGGCCAGGTGCTGACCCAGGCCAACGTAGCCCGCCATTTCCGAGCAGCCGTCGAGATCCTGGCTGGCGCCTCCGGGCCGGTGGTAGCCCCGGACCGGCTCGGCTCAGCCACCGGCCCAGCCGGCGGGCCGGCCGTCAGGTTGCCGGCCCCGAGCACGAGGGGACCGTGATGGAGGAACCTGCCGCACCGCAACCTGTCGCACCGCAACCTGGGGCACAGCAACCTCCCACCACGCCACCGGCCCGGGCCACCAAGCGGGCGCCGTCGCTCGTGCTCGTCGCCACCGGGGACGGCAAGGGCAAGACCACGGCCGCGATGGGGACCGCCCTGCGGGTGCTGGCCCGAGGTTGGGCTGTTTGCGTGGTGCAGTTCGTGAAGTCGGGTGACTGGCACTCGGGCGAGGTGGGCCTGCTCAGCCAGCTCGGCGCTGAGGTGCACACCGTGGGCGACGGCTTCAGCTGGGACAGCCAGGACCTGGAGCGTTCGGCGGCACTGGCCCGCGCCGGATGGCAGGTGGCCAGGGACGCCATCGGCGGAGGGCGCTACCGCCTGGTCGTCCTGGACGAGCTCACCTACCCGCTCAACTGGGGCTGGGTCAGCCTGGACGAAGCCCTGGACTGCATCGCCCGCCGCCCGGCCAAGGTGAACGTGTTCGTCACCGGCCGGGACGCACCGGCGGCGTTAGTGGGCATCGCCGACACGGTCACCGACATGCGCAACGTCAAGCACGCCTACCAAGCCGGCATCATGGCGGCCAAGGGCATCGACTTTTGAAGTCACAGCCCGACGGCAGCCTTGAAGTCGGCCAACCGGCTCGTCTCCTCCCAGGGGAAGTCCTTGTCCGGCCGCCCGAAGTGCCCGTAGGCAGCGGTAGCCCGGTAGATGGGCCGGCGGAGGTCGAGGTCGCGGATGATGGCTGCGGGCCGCAGGTCGAAGACCTCGTTGATGGCCCGGGTGACCCGGGCCGGGTCGACCTGCTCGGTACCGAACAGGTCCACCATGACCGAGACCGGCCGGGCCACCCCGATGGCGTAGGCCACCTGCAGCTCGCAACGCCGGGCCGCTCCGGAGGCGACCACGTGCTTGGCCACCCAGCGGGCTGCGTAGCTTGCCGAACGGTCCACCTTGGAGGGGTCCTTCCCCGAAAAGCACCCACCTCCGTGGCGAGCTGCCCCCCCGTAGGTGTCGACGATGATCTTGCGCCCGGTCAGGCCGGTGTCCGCCCCGGGGCCACCGTGCTCGAACAGCCCCGTGGGGTTGGTGAGCAGCTGGTACTTGTCCTCGGCGAACTCGGGGGGCACCATCGGTGCTACCACGTGGTCCCGCAGGTCGGGCTTGAGCAGCGTGTCGAGGTCGATGCTGGGGCTGTGCTGGGTCGACACCAGGACCGTCCGGAGGCGCACGGGGCGGCCGTCTTCGTACTCGAAGGTCACCTGGGTCTTGCCGTCGGGCCGCAGGTAGGGCAGCACACCTGCCTTGCGCACCTGCGCCAAGCGGCGGGCCAGGCGGTGAGCCAGCCATATGGGCGCCGGCATGAGGTCCTCGGTCTCGTCGCAGGCGAAACCGAACATCATCCCCTGGTCGCCTGCACCCTGGGCGTCCAATGAGTCAGCCGAGCCGGCCCCGTCGTGGTGGCGCACCTCGTAGGCCCGGTCCACGCCCAGCGCGATGTCCGGTGATTGCTGGCCGATCGAGACCGCGACCCCGCAAGTACGGCCGTCGAAGCCGACATCGGAGCTGGTGTAGCCGATGCTCGAGACAACCTCCCGCACTATCTGGGGGATCTCGACGTAGGCGGTCGTGGTGATCTCCCCCGCCACCACGACCAGCCCAGTCGTGAGCAGGGCCTCGCAGGCGACCCGGGCCGCTGGGTCCTGGGCCAAGATGGCGTCCAAGATGGCATCGGAGATCTGGTCCGCCATCTTGTCCGGGTGCCCTTCGGTCACCGACTCTGAAGTGAACTGCCACTTGGTCACGAGCTTGCTCCTTGTCTGTTCGTGCGACGCAGGCCTCTTGCTCCCTGGCCTCCTTGGCGGGAAGGCCCAGGCAGAGGTGCCCCCGGCGAAGGTGCACAGGGCGGTGGTGCCCCTAGGCTCCCCCTTCGGCCTGGCCGGGTGCTTCGGGCGGGGTTTTCGGTGGCGCACCCTGTGGTGACGACAGTAGGCCCTTGGCACCCAGCATCTCCACCACCGCGTCCACCACCTTGGCCGCCACCGCCTGCTTGTCGGCCAGGCCTAGGTCCACCACCGACCCCGCCGACACCATGACGGCGCTCAGGCGGTCCTCGCCGAAGCCGGCGCCCGGCGCGCTCACGTCGTTGGCTACGACCAGGTCGGCACCCTTGGCGACCAGCTTCTGGCGGCCCAGTTCGGCCAGCTCGGGCCCGGCCGCCGTCTCGGCGGCGAAGCCGACCAGCACCTGCCCCTCCCTCCGGCGAGCGCCGAGCTCCGCCAGTATGTCCAGCGTGGGGACCAGCTCCAGGGGAGGCGGGTTGGCTGTCTTTTTGACTTTGGCCGGTGCCACCTGGGCGGGGCGGAAGTCGGCCACGGCCGCGGCCATGACCACCACCTGAGCGTTGGCCGCCTCGGCCAGCACCGCCTCGGCCATGTCCGCCGCGGTCTCGACCCGCCTGACCTCCACCCCCGGCGGGGGCTCCAAAGAGGCGGCACTGACCAGGCAAACCTGTGCTCCCCGAGCAGCCAGCTCGGCGGCCACGGCGTAGCCCTGCTTGCCCGAGCTGCGGTTGGCCAGGTAGCGCACCGGGTCGAGCGGCTCGCGCGTCCCCCCTGCGCTCACCACGGCCTTCACCCCCCGCAGGGCGCCGGCCGCTTCGAGCAGGCCAGCCAGGGCCATGACTATGTCGGCTGGTTCGGGGAGCCGGCCGGGGCCCACGTCCCCCCCGGCCAACGGCCCATCTGCGGGGGCCAGGACGTGGGCACCCCGGCGGCGCAGGACCGCCAGGTTGTCCTGGACCGCCGGGTGCAGCCACATCTCGGCGTGCATGGACGGGCAGATGAGGACCGGGGCGCGGGTCACCAGCAGCGTGGCCGTGAGCAGGTCAGACGATATGCCGGCGGCGTAGCTGCCGATCAGGCGGGCCGTGGCCGGGGCGACCACCACGGCGTCTGCCTCCCGGCCCAGCCGCACATGGGGCACGGGGCCGCCCGCTTCGCCGCCCACGTCGTCGAACAGCGACAGCCGAGCCGGCTCGGAGGCCAACGCGCTGAAGGTGGCCGGCCCCACGAAACGGGCCGCTGCCCGGGTCAGCACTGGGCTCACCCGCGCCCCGGCAGTGGTCAGCCGCCGGCACAGCTCCACCGCCTTGTAGGCGGCAACCCCGCCGCACACGCCCAGCACGACCCGTCGCCCAGCCAGCGCCGGGGCCGCCATGGCGCTCAAGCCACCTCGGGCTGGCGCGCCCGGGTCACTCGCTGAGCGCCTGTTCCTGGGGTGGCTCCGCTTCCAGCTCCGTCCTGCGGTGGTAGGTGATCTTCCCGGCCGCGATCTCTTCCAGGGCTATGGACAGAGGCTTGCGGGATATGGACGCCACCTGGGGAGGGACTATCGAGCCGAGGCCCTCCCCCAGTTGGTTGAAATAGGAGTTGACCTCCCGGCACCGTTTGGCCGCCAGGCTCACCAGCGTGTACTTGGAGTCGACCTTTTCGAGCAGCACCTCGATAGGTGGGTCCATCATGGTCGGCCGTCTCTCAGCCACATGCCCTCCTCGCTCAGCACGCCAGCGGGCCCCTGCAGGCAATATGGCAGTGGGCTGCCGCCTGGGCCTCGCCGGTCACGGCGAGCTTACCGTACCGGCCACCCGCTCCCGGTGCATGTCGACGATGCCAGCCAGCTCCGAGGCGGCCCTTTGCAGGTCGTCGTTGACCACCACATGGTCGGCCACCAGGCGCCCGGCGGCCTCTTCGGCTTCGCCCAGCTCCAGGCGCCGGCGGACGGCCGCCTCCTCGTCACCCCGGCTGCGCAACCGCTGCGCCCGCACCTCGCTGGAAGGTGCCACGACCAGTACGAGGACGGCACCCGGGTACCGCTTCTTCACCTGCCGGGCGCCGTTGAGGTCGATCTCCAGCAGCACGTCGTGGCCGGGAGGGGGCTCGAGTGTCGGCGTCCCGTAGAAGTGGCCGTTGCCGGCGAACTCGTTCCACTCGATGAACCCACCGGCCTCGGCCCGGGCGAGGAAACTACCCCGGTCGGTGAACACGTACGCGTCCTCGGGCTCCCCCGGCCGCCGAGCCCGGGTGGTCCACGAGCGGGACAGCCACAGGCCCGGGCGCAGCTCGAGCAGCCGCCCCACCAACGCACCCTTGCCCACCCCGCCGGCGCCGAACACCACGAACACCAGTGGCCGGCGCGCGGGCGCCGGTTCAGGGCCGGAGGTGCTCAGCTCAGGGCCGGAGGTGCTCAGCTCAGGGCCGGAGGTGCTCAGCTCAGGGCCGGAGGTGCTCAGCTCAGGGCCGGAGGTGCTCAGCCAGACAGTGGTAGCTCAGCCCAACCGGTCCAGCAGCTTGCGGCGCTGCTGGTCGCCGAGGCCCTGGACCCGCCGGGTATCAGAGATGCCCACCTCGTCCATCACCCGGCGCGCCTTGACCTTGCCCAGGCCAGGAAGGCTCTCGAGCACGGCCAAGACCTTCATCTTGCCTATGACCTCATCGTTTTGGCCCTGGTCGAGAAGGTCCTTCAGAGAAACTGAGCCCATCTTGAGCCGGTCCTTGAGCTCGGCACGCTGCCGGCGGGCGGCAGCCGCTTTGGCCAGGGCGGCTTGGCGTTGATCTGCAGAAAGAGCAGGCGGCAAAGGCATGGAGCGCACCTTAGCGCGTCAGGCACGCACGCGGGGCATTTCGGAGCTTGCCCGGCCGGCGGCCCTGGCCCGGCCTAGGCCGGCGCTCCGACCAGCTCAGCCAGGAGCTCCGCCGCCACCACCTCGGGGTCGGGGGCAGCGGTCACCGCCCGGCCGACCACCAAGAGGTCAGCCCCTGCCCGCAGCGCCTCGGCCGGGGTAGCGACCCGGACCTGGTCGTGCGCCGGCGCACCGGCCGGCCGTACCCCCGGCACGGCAGCCAACAGCTCGGGGGCCACTGCCCTCACCACGCTCAGGTCAGCGGCGGCGCAGACGACCCCACCGCAACCGGCCTCCTGAGCTGCCCGGGCACGGCCCTCCAGCTGCGCCCGGGTCGTCCCGGGCTCGTCCGGCTCGCTGGTGAGGACCGTGACCGCCAGCACCTGGGGAGGCGGCAAGCCGGTGCTCTGGGCACCTTCGGCAAATCCCTCCACCCCCGCCCGTAGGGACGCTGGGGCGAACGAGTGGACGGTCAGGTAGGAGGCCCCCAGCCCGCCGATGACCCGCGCCGCCTTGCGGTTGGTGTTCGGGATGTCGGCCAGCTTGAGGTCGGCGAAGACGCTGAAGCCAGCCTCCACCAGCTCAGCCACGACAGACGGCCCGGTGGCGCTGAACAGCTCCATGCCCACCTTGGCCACCCCGAACCAGGGCCGCAGCCGGAGCGCCCAACGCATGGCGACGACCGAGTCGTCCACGTCCAAGGCGAGCACCAGCCGCTGGCGGGGGTCAGTGGCCAAGCGGGCACGCGCGGCCAGCAGGGCGCTCCCGCGGGTGGCGGGCCCGGCCTGCGCCTCAGTCATGTGCCCTGCCCACTAGCTCGGAGATGCTAGCCAAGCCATGTCCCTGGCACCAGGCCTCCAGCTCGGCCAGCACCCGGGCCGGCGCCCGGGGGTCGGCGAAGCTGGCCGTGCCCACCTGGACCGCGTCCGCCCCCGCGGCCAGCATCTCCGCCGCGTCGTAGCCCGTGGTCACCCCTCCCACGCCGATGATGGCCGCCCCGGGGAGCTCCCGGCGGCACTCGTACACCGCCCTCACAGCCACCGGGTGCAGCGCCGGGCCCGAGATGCCGCCCCCGCCGCCCCCCAGGCGGGCCTTGCCGGTGGCCGGGTCGAGGGCGAGGCCCATCAGGGTGTTCACCAGGGTCAGGCCGTTGGCCCCGGCCGCCAGCACCGCGCCGGCGATGTCCCTCAGGTTGGCCACGTTGGGGCTCAGCTTGGCCCACACCGGCAGCCCGGCCCGGCCCAGGCCGGCCACGAGCGCCTCCAGCGCAGCCGCGGCCGCCGCCTCGGAGTGGGCGAACATCTTGTCACCGTCTTCCACGTTGGGGCAGCTGATGTTGGCCTCCACGGCCACCACGCAGCTGGCTGGGCCGCCCTCCACCACCAGCTGGCCCAGCTGCTCGCCCACCTCGCCGAAGTCCTCCACCGACCGCCCCCAGACGCTCACCACCACCCGTGCCCCGCTCCGGGCCAGCGCAGGGAGGTCGTGCCTCGCCCACGCGGCCAGGCCCGGGTTCTGCAGGCCCACGCTGTTCATCATCCCGCCCACCACCGGCAGCAGCCGAGGAGGCGGGTTGCCGGGCCAGGGCCGGGCGGAGAGGGACTTGACCACCACCGCCCCGAGGGCAGCCAGGTCGAGGTAGGCGCCCAGCTCGGTGCCGTGGCCGGAGGTGCCCGAGGCGGTCATGACTGGGTTGGGCAGGCTCAGCGGGCCGACCTGGGCGGCCATGTCCACCGGCGCCCCGCTCACCCCGCCCGGCCCCCGCACGGCAACGAGCTGGCGCCCCTCACCGGGCGGCCTGGGCGCCGCGCCGGTGGTACTCCTGGAGCGACTTCACCCGAAGGGGGTGGGCCGCCCTCTCCTGGGCACCGGCCGCCGCGGCCCGAGCGGCGGCGACGGTGGTGAGCAGCGGCACCTTGTACTGGCGAGCGGCCCGGCGGATGTGGGCGCCATCGGCCCTGGGCCCCCGCCCGCGGGGCGTGTTGACCACCAGCTGGACCTTCCCGGAGCGGATGAGCTCGACCGCGTCCACCGCCGCCCCCCCAGGCTCCCCCCGCTCGGCGTCAGCCAGTGCCCCCTCGGTGGCAGCCACTTTGGCTACCACCGTCCCCACCGGCACCCCGGCCGCGGACAGGTAGCGGGCCGTCCCGGCGGTGGCGGCGATGCGAAAGCCGGCAGCCACGAAGCCCACCGCCGCCTCCAGGCTGGCCGCCTTGTCCCGGTCTGCCACCGAGAAGAACACCGTCCCTTGGTCGGCCAGGTTGTCCCCCGCCGCCAGCTGGCTCTTGGCGAAGGCCCAGCCGAAGGACTGGTCGATCCCCATGACCTCCCCGGTCGAGCGCATCTCGGGGCCAAGCAGGCTGTCGGCGTCGGGGAAGCGGTCGAAGGGCAGCACCGCCTCCTTCACGCTCACATGGCCGCTCACCGGCTCGGGCAGGGCGCCTTCAGCTCGCAGCTCGGCCAACGTGGCCCCCACCATCACCCGGGCCGCCACCTTGGCCAGCGGCACCCCGGTGGCCTTGGACACGAACGGCACCGTGCGGCTGGCCCGGGGGTTGGCCTCGATGACGTAGACCTGGGCCGGCCCCTGGCCGGCACCCCGGGCCGCCGCCCCTGCATGCTGGACCGCGTACTGCACGTTGAGGGGGCCGCGCACGTCCAGGGCGTCGGCGATGGCCCGGGTGTAGCCCTCGATGACCTGGACCACCTCGGCACCCAGGGTGGGGGGCGGGATCACACAGGCGCTGTCGCCCGAGTGCACGCCGGCCTCTTCGACATGCTCCATCACCGCCCCGATGAGCGTTTCCCCGGTGCGGTCCCGCACCGCGTCGACGTCCACCTCGATGGCGTCCTCCAAGAAGCGGTCCACCAGCACGGGCCGCTCCGCCGACAGCCCCCCTTCCCGGCCGAGCGAGCCGAAAGTGCTCAGGGCCTCCATGGCCGTGCGCAGGCCGTCTTCCCCGTAGACGATCTCCATGGCCCGGCCGCCAAGCACGTAGCTCGGGCGCACCAGCACCGGGTAGCCCACCCGGGCGGCGATGGCCAGGGCCTCCTCCAGGCTGGTGGCGGTCCCACCCGCTGGCTGAGGGATGCCGAGGCGGGCGCACAGGGCGTTCCAGCGCTCTCGGTCCTCGGCCAGGTCTATTGAGGCCGGGGAGGTGCCCAGCACCAGCTCGGGAGGGATCTGGGTGGAAAGCTTGAGCGGCGTCTGGCCGCCCAGGGCCACGATGACCCCGGCCAGCTGCCCGTTGGCTGCCTCCCTGTCCAGTACGTCTTGGACGTGCTCCAAGCTGAGCGGCTCGAAGTACAGCCGGTCGCTCGTGTCGTAGTCGGTGGAGACCGTCTCTGGGTTGCAGTTGACCATGACCGTCTCGAAACCCGTCTCCCGCAGGGCGGTGCAGGCCTGCACGCAGCAGTAGTCGAACTCGACCCCCTGGCCTATGCGGTTGGGGCCGGAGCCCAAGATGACCACTTTGGGCCGGCTGGAGGGGGCGACCTCGTCGCTGTCCTCGTAGGTCGAGTAGTGGTAGGGAGTGCGAGCGACGAACTCAGCCGCGCAGGTGTCCACCGTCTTCATGGTGGCCCTCACGCCGCTCGCCAGCCGGGCCTTGCGCACCTCGGCTTCATCGGTACGCCACAGGTAGGCGAGCTGGGCGTCCGAGAAGCCCAGCCGCTTGGCCCGCCTCCAGTCCGCCCTCCCCAGGGCGGCCGGGCCACCGGCCAGGGCCAGCCGGGCGCGTTCTTGGCTGATGCGGGCGATCTGTTCCAAGAACCAGGGGTCCACGCCGCTGTCCCGGTGCAGGCGGCCCACGGGGATGCCCCGGCGCAGGGCGGCTTCCAGCTGGAAGGGCCGGTCGGGAGTGGCCACCGACGCCCGGGCCACCAGTTCGTCGTCGCTCAGCAGGTCGTAGGCCCTTTCCCCGGGGTCGCAGTTGAGCCCCGCCCGGCCGGTCTCCAAGGACCGGAGGGCCTTTTGCAGCGACTCGGGGAAGCTGCGGCCGATGGCCATCGCCTCGCCCACCGACTGCATCCGGGTGCCCAGGACCTCGGGCACCCCGGGGAACTTTTCGAACGCCCAGCGCGGCACCTTGGTGACCACGTAGTCGATGGTCGGCTCGAAGCTGGCCGGGGTCTGGCCGGTGATGTCGTTGGTGACCTCGTCCAGGGTGTAGCCGACGGCCAGGCGGGCGGCGATCTTGGCGATGGGGAACCCGGTGGCCTTGGAGGCCAGGGCGCTCGAGCGCGACACCCGGGGGTTCATCTCGATCACGACCATGTCGCCGCTGTCGGGGTCGATGGCGAACTGGATGTTGGACCCGCCGGTCTCCACCCCGATCCGCCGGATGCAGGCAAATGCCGCGTCCCGCATCCTTTGGTACTCGACGTCGGAGAGGGTCTGGGCGGGGGCCACGGTGATGGAGTCCCCGGTGTGGACGCCCATGGGGTCGAAGTTCTCGATCGAGCAGACGATCACGCAGTTGTCGGCCCGGTCGCGCATGACCTCGAGCTCGTACTCCTTCCAGCCGGCGATGCTGCGCTCGATCAGGATCTCCTTGATCGGGCTGGCCGCCAGGCCCACCTCGGCGGCGGTGGCCAGGCTGGCCCGGTCGGTGGCGATGCCGGTCCCACCGCCACCCAGGATGTACGACGGCCGGATGATGAGGGGGTAGCCGATCCTTTCCCCGATCTCCAGGGCCTCGTCGAGGTTGTAGGCGAACCCGGAGTCAGGAACGGCCAAGCCGATCTCCTGCATGGCCGCCCGGAAGCGGCCCCGGTCCTCCGCCGTCGCGATCGCCTCCGCCTTGGCCCCTATCATCTCGACCCCGAAGCGTTCGAGCACGCCGGCCTCGTGGGCCGCCATGGCCAGGTTGAGCCCGGTCTGGCCGCCCAGGGTGGGCAGCAGCGCGTCGGGGCGCTCCCGGGCGATGACCGCCTCCAGGACCTCGGGGACCAAGGGCTCGATGTAGGTCCGGTCGGCTACGTCCGGGTCGGTCATGATGGTGGCCGGGTTGGAGTTGACCAGGACCACCCGGTAGCCCTCGGCCCGCAGCGCCCGGCAGGCCTGGGTCCCCGAGTAGTCGAACTCGCAGGCCTGGCCGATCACTATCGGCCCCGAGCCGATGACCAGGACCGAGCGGATGTCCTTGCGCTTAGGCATACGGCCCCTCGGCGGCACGGGCCCCGGCCCAGGCCCCCCCAGCGCGGGCCCCCTTAGCCATGGCCCCCCTAGCCATGGCGCTGCGCTTGGTGGCGGAGCCTCTCGAGCGGCCGGCCCAGCGCACCATGAGGTCGGCGAACTCGGAGAACAGGTACCGGGCGTCATGGGGGCCGGGCCCGGCCTCCGGGTGGTACTGCACCGAGAAGGCGGCCAGGTCCTTGCAGGCCATCCCCTCGATCACGCCGTCGTTCAGGTTGACGTGGGTGACCTCTACTGACGCCGGAAGGGTCCCGTCGGCCACTGCGTAGTTGTGGTTGTGGCTGGTGATCTCCACCGTCCCGGTGGCCAACCGGCGTACCGGGTGGTTGCCCCCGTGGTGGCCGAACGCCAGCTTGTAGGTCTTGGCCCCCAAAGCGGTGGCCATGACCTGGTGGCCCAGGCAGATACCGAACACCGGGAGCTTGCCGAGCAACTGGGCCACCAACTGGGCGGCTCCCCGGACCGCGGCCGGGTCTCCCGGGCCGTTGGAGAGGAACACCCCGTCGGGCTCGAGCCCCAGCACTTCGTCGGCCGTGCTGTAGGCCGGCACCACCCGCACGGTGGCGACCTCGCCCAGGTAGCGCAGCATGTTGCGCTTGATGCCGAAGTCCACGGCCACAACCTGGAACGGGCCTTCGCCGTAGCTGTAGGGAGCCGCACAGGTGACCTCGGCCACCAGGTCCCGGCCCTCGGTCGGCGGCTCGTCCTGGGCGGCTCGGAGCAAGGCGGCCTGGTCGAAGGAGCCCGGCCCGCCGTCGGCCGGCCCGAAGGCACCCGGCATGGAACCCGCGTCACGTAGGTGGCGGGTCAACCGGCGGGTGTCGACCCCCGCCATCACCGCCAGGTGGTGGCGGGACAGGTAGGCGGGCAGGCTCTCGGCCGAGCGCCAGTTGCTCGGCTGGCTGGTCAGCTCGCGCACCACCACACCCCGGCAAAACGGCCGGCGGCTCTCGTCATCGTCGGGCGCCACCCCGTAGTTGCCGATGTGGGGGTAGGTGAAGGCGATGACCTGGCCGGCGTAGGAGGGGTCGGTGAGCACCTCTTGGTAGCCGGTCATCACCGTGTTGAACACGACCTCGCCGGTGGCGGGCCGGTCCCAGGCCAGCCCCGCCGCCACCTCGCCTTGGAACACGGTGCCGTCGGCCAGCACCAAGAGCCCCTCCCGCCACTGGCCTCCCCCAAGGCCCGGTGCAGGGCTGTGCCCGGCCTGCCCCGGGAACTGGCTCTCCCGGCCCCCGCCCGGGCCGGGCGCGGGCAACCCGGCGTCAACGGTCACCTTTGGGCCTCCTCCCCTATGACAACTGGCTCGCCAGCGTACAAGGTGTGCCGCACCCGGCCCTGCAGCCGCCGCCCGGCGAACGGGGTGTTGCGGCTCTTGCTGGCCAGCTTGGCCGGGTCGACCACCCAGCCGCGGGCGGGGTCGACCACGCACAGGTGAGCCGGGGCCCCGGGCACCAGTGGGCCACCCTGCCCGTCGCCCAGCCCGGCGAGCCTCGCCGGCCGCCAGGACATGAGGGCGAGCACATCGGCGATGGGCAGGGCCAGGTCGGTCAGCGCCACCGCCAGGGCCGTCTCCAGCCCGACCATGCCTGGGGCGGCCTCGCACATCGTCACCTGCTTGGCTTCCGGCGAGTGGGGGGCGTGGTCGGTGGCGATGACGTCGATGGTCCCGTCCGCCAGGCCCTGGCGCAGGGCCTCGACGTCGGCCCGGGCCCTCAGGGGAGGGTTGACCTTGAACACCGGGTCGTAACCGGCCAGGGCTTCGTCGGTGAGGCTCAGGTGGTGGGGTGTGGCCTCAGCGCTCACGTTGGCCAGGCCAGCGGCCTTGGCCCGCCGCACCGCCGCCACGGCGGCGGCCGAAGAAAGGTGCATGAGGTGCAGGCGTGCCCCGGTCAGCCGGGCCAGGGCCAGGTCGCGCTCCACCATCACCTCCTCGGCCAACGACGACCGGCCAGGCAGGCCCAGGCGGCTGGACCACTCGCCTTCGTTCATGCAGCCGCCAGCAGCCAGGGCATCGTCCTCGCAGTGCTGGGCCACAACCACGCCGAGGCTGCTCGCGTACTCCAGGGCCCGGCGCATGAGCGATGGGTCCTGGACGCCGTGGCCGTCGTCGGTGAACAGCCGCACGCCGAGCCCCGCCATCTCTGCCATGGGGGCCAGCACCTTGCCCTGGCGGCCAACCGTGATGCACCCGGCGGGCTGCACCGAACAGCAGGCCGTCCTGGCCCGCTCCAGCACGTAGCGGACCACCTCGGCGGAGTCGGCCGGGGGTTCGGTGTTGGGCATGGCCACGACCGCGGTGAAGCCCCCCAGGGCGGCAGCTCGGCTGCCGCTCTCGAGCGTCTCGGCCTCCTCGCCCCCCGGCTCGCGCAGGTGGGTGTGGACATCGACCAGGCCCGGGGCCACCACGCAGCCCTCGGCATCGAGGGCCAAGGTCCCCCGGCGCCCTCGCTCCAGGTGAGGGCCGACCTCGGCTATCACGCCACCGGCCACGAGCACGTCGGCTCGCCGGGCCCCGGTGGCGTCGACCACGGTGCCCCCGTGCACCAAGACGCGCCGCTCGCTCACCCCGCCTCCCCCGAGCCGAGCGACCCCCCGCTGCCGAGGAGCAGGTACAGGACCGCCATGCGCACCGCCACGCCGTTGCCCACCTGGGTGGTGATGACCGAGGCTGGGCTGTCGGCTACCTCCGCCGCCAGCTCGACCCCCCGGCACACCGGCCCCGGGTGCATGACCAGGGCGCTGGGGCCGAGCAGGCGCGCCCTTTGGACCGTGAGCCCGTAGGTGGCGGTGTACTCCCGCAGGCTGGGCAGGAACTGCTCTTTCATCCGCTCGGCCTGGATACGCAGCACGTACACGACGTCGCACTTGGCCAGCTGGGCGTCCAGGTCGTGGCTCACCTCCACCGGCCAGCCGGCCAGGCTTGCCGGCAACAGCGTGGGCGGTGCCACCAAGGTGACCTCGGCGCCCAGGGTGCTGAAGGCGGCCACGCAGGAACGGGCTACCCGGCTGTGGCGGATGTCGCCCACGATGGCGATGCGCAAGCCGGCCAGCACTGCCGGCCGGGGCGGGTGCACCCCCAGGCGCCGGGCACGCTCCCGGCTCAGGGTGTAGCAGTCGAGCAAGGCTTGGGTCGGGTGCTCGTGGGCGCCGTCCCCGGCGTTCACCACCGAGGCGTGGGACAACCAGCCCGCCACCTGGCTGGGAGCACCGGCGCAGGAGTGGCGGACCACGAACGCGTCCACGCCCATGGCTTCCAGGTTGCAAACGGTGTCCCGCAGCGACTCGCCCTTGCTGAGCGAGCTGCCCGAGGAGCTGAACGACATGACGTCGGCCGACAGCCTCTTGGCCGCGGCCTCGAACGACATGCGCGTCCGGGTCGAGTCCTCGAAGAAGCCGAGGACCACCGTCTTGCCCCGCAGGGCGGGCACCCTCGGTATGGGGCGCCGCCCCACCTCGGCGAAAGTGTCGGCTAACCGTAGGACCTCGTCGATCCCCTCTGCACCCAGGTCCGAGACCGACAGCAAGTGCCGGGCCTGGCTCACCGGCCGCGCCCCTCGACCGCTGAGGCCGGGCCGCTGGGGGCTGGTGCTGCCCCGGTGGCCGGTACCTCCGGCGGCACCTCCCCCAGGACCACGCCCTCGTCGCTCACGTCCACCATTTCGTCCCTGCGGGTGGGCAGGTTCTTGCCCACGTAATCGGGGCGGATGGGCAGTTCCCGGTGGCCTCGGTCCACCATCACGGCCAGCTGCACCGCGGCCGGCCGCCCGTGGTCGCACAGCGCGTTGAGCGCGGCCCGCACGGTCCGGCCGGTGAACAGCACGTCGTCGCACAGCACCACCACCGCGCCGTCAACCTCGACTGGGATCTCGGTGGCCGCGGCCGGCACCACGGGGCGCAAGCGGATGTCGTCTCGGTAGTAGGCCACGTCCAGCGTGCCCACGGGGACCTGCACTCCGGCTACCGCTTCGATGACCCGGCCCAGCTCCGCTGCTACCCAAGCCCCGCCCGTCTGCAGGCCCACCAGCACCAAGCCCTGGGCGCCGTGGTTGCGCTCGACGATCTCATGGGCAATGCGCCAAACGGCTCGGCGCACGTCGTCACGATCCATGACAACGGCTCGGACCTGCAACGGCCCCGTGCGCGCCCCCAGGGCAGCGCGCTCGCGCTCAGCCACGTCCGGCTCCTTCCTCCGTACCGGCCTCACCGGGCCGGCTTCACGGTCGGGACCTCAGCATAGCGCCCGGCACCGGGCGGGGGCCACTACGAGGCTCGCACCCCGTACCAGCTCGGCTGGTCTCAGTTCGGCTGGTCTCAGCCCGGCCGGTCAGCCCAGCGGGGTAAGCCGGCCGGGGCCAGCCCAACAGGCTCAGCCCGCCGGGCGGGCTTCCCGGGCCACGGCGGCCAGCACCCCGTTCACGAAGCCGCCCGACTCGTCGGTCGAGTACGCCTTGGCCAGCTCGACCGCCTCGGAGATGACCGCCGCGGTAGGCACGTCGGGCTGGAACAAAAGCTCGTAGGTGGCCAACCGCAACAGCGCCCGGTCCACCACCGGCATCCGCCCGAGCGACCAGTCGATGGCGTACTTGCTGATCAGCTCGTCAACTTGGGGTTGGTGGGCCTCCACCCCTCGCACCAGCTCGGCCGCGTAGGCAGTGGGCTCCACCGGGAGCTCGGCCAGCAGGCTCCCGGGGGCCAGCTGCTTCAGCTCGGCTTCGTAGAGGAGCTCGAGAGCCCTTTCGCGCGCCCCCCTGCGGCTGCCCAGGCCCAGGGAAGGCGCCCGCTCCCGGTGCCTGGGCAAGGCTCAGCTCCCGACGCGGGTCAGGTACTCGCCGCTGCGGGTGTCCACCTTGACCCGGTCGCCCGGGTTCACGAACAACGGTACCTGGACGGTGAGCCCGGTCTCGAGCACGGCCGGCTTCCTCGCCCCCGACACCCGGTCGCCCTGGACGCCGGGCTCGGTCTGGGTGACAGTCAGCTCGACGGCTGCCGGCAGGTCCACGCCCACTATCTCGCCTTCGAAGAACTGCAGCAGCACCGAGTCGCCTTCCTTCAGGAAATTGGCGGCCGGGCCCAGGGAACTACGCGGCGCCGAGAGCTGTTCGTAGTCCCGCGAGTCCATGAACACATAGGAGCCCCCGTCGGCGTAGAGGAACTGCATCTCCCTCTTCTCGATGATCGCCTGGTCGAGGCGCTCGTCGGCCCGGTAGGTGCGGTCGATGACCGCACCCGTGCGGACGTTCTTCAACTTGGTCCGCACGAACGCCCCACCCTTGCCCGGCTTCACGTGCTGGAACTCCACGACCGAGAAAAGGCCCTCGGGCAAGTTGAGGGTCATCCCGTTCTTCAGGTCGTTGGTCGATACTGCAGTCATTGGCTTAGGACCTTCCTAGCGTTCAGGCGTCTTCCCGGTAGGGGTTAGCGGTGCAAGCCTGCCCCTGGCGGGCCTCGTCACGGGGTGCCACCTGGCCGGTGCTTGGCGGTGCCGGTCAAGACGCGCCCACCGTCCTCGCGGACAGCCACCGTGTCCTCGATGCGCACCCCACCGAGACCAGGTAGATAGACGCCCGGCTCCACGGTCACCACGTGACCCGAGCCGAGTATATCTTCCGAGGTGGCGGCCAGGGCGGGGGCCTCGTGGATGTCGAGGCCCACCCCGTGGCCCGTCCCGTGCACGAACTGCTCGCCCCAGCCGGCTGCCTCGACCACCTCCCGGCAAGCCCGGTCGACGGCGGCGGCGGGGACGCCGTCGCCCAGTGCGGCCAGGCCTGCCTCCTGGCTGGCCAGCACGACGGCGTAGGCCTTGGCCAGCTCAGCCGAGCGCCCTGCCCTCTCTGGGCCGGCCCAGACGGACCGGGTCATGTCCGAGCAGTAGCCGTCGACCCGGGCCCCGAAGTCCAGCACCACCAAGTCGCCCGGCTCGACCCGGCGGCCGCTGGGCCGGTGGTGGGGCTCGGCCGCGTTGGGGCCGGCGGCGACTATGGTCTCAAAGGCGCAACCCTCCGCCCCCAGCTGCCGCATCTCGGTGTCCAGGGCAAGGGCCAAGCTGGCCTCGGTGGGCCGCTCGTGGACGAGGTGGGCAACCCGGGCAAAGGCGGCGTCGGCGATCGCGGCCGCGGCCTCCACCCGGGCCGCCTCCGGCGGGGCCTTCTTCTCCCGCAGGGCTTCCACCAGCGCGCTGGTGGGCACCAGTTCCAACCCCTTGGCCCACCCCTCCGACCACCGCCGCTGGGCCGCCCAGCTGACGTGCTCGGCCTCGAGGCCAACCTTGCTCACCCCCGCCAGCACGTCCCTTAGGAGCTGGCCGTGCCCGTTCGGCCGGTGGGCCTCGACCCGGACGTTGGCCCCCACCCTCGCCGCTTCCTGCGCCGCCTGGGCGCCGTAGCGGCCGTCGGTCACCAAGACGGCCTCCTTGGCGAGCACCACCAGCAGGGCGGACGACCCGCTAAAGCCGCTCAGGTACCTGACGTTGGACAGGTTGGAAACGATGAGCGCGTCGCAGCCGGCACCCTCCACCCGGGCACGCAGGCGCTCCAGGCGCCCGGCTACGTCCAGGGGCGGCAACCCCTCCCCACCGGGCCCCACAGCAAGCTCACCACCGGGCCCACCAGCGGGCCCCCCAGCAGACATGGTCACATCGTGGCAGGCTATAGCTGCTGTGAGCGACCTTTCCCAACCCGCCTTGGCTGGGCCACCAGCCCGCCCGGCATGAGCCAAGGGCCTACCGCCCGGCTGCTCCTGTCCGCCCCCGACCGCCCCGGCCTGGTAGCGGCCATCGCCAACTTCATCTACGACAACGCCGGCGACGTCACCCAAGCCGACCAGCACACCGACGAGGAAGAGGGGATGTTCTTCCAGCGGGTCGAGTTCCGCCTGGAGGGCTTCAAGCTTTCCCGGGAGGAGATCCCGGCGGCGCTGGGCGAGGTGGCAGCACCCTTGCAGATGGCCTGGCGGGTCCGCTACTCCGACGAGGACCGCCGGGTCGCCGTCCTCGCTTCCCGCCAGCCCCATTGCCTGGTCGACCTCCTGGGGCGCTGGCACTGCGGGGAACTGCCCGGCCGCCTGGTGATGGTCGCCTCCAACCACCCGGACCACGCTGAGCTGGTCCAGCGCTTCGGCCTCCCGTACCACTACCTGCCCGTGACCCCCGAGAGCCGCTCCCGGCAGGAGCAGGCGCTGCTCGGCCTCCTGGCTGAGGCCAAGGTGGAACTGGTGGTGCTCGCCCGCTACATGCAGATCCTCTCGGACCGCTTCATCGAGCGCTACCCCTCAGCCATCATCAACATCCACCATTCCTTCCTGCCTGCCTTCTCCGGCGGCCACCCCTACCACCAGGCCCACGCCCGGGGGGTGAAGCTCATCGGGGCCACAGCCCACTACGCCACCGCCGAGCTGGACGAGGGCCCGATCATCGAGCAGGACACCGCCCGCGTCTCGCACCGCGACGGCGTCGCCGACCTGGCTCGGACCGGCCGTGACCTCGAGACCGTGGTCCTGGCCCGGGCTGTGCGCCTGCACCTGACCGACCGGGTCCTCGTGCACGGCCGAAAGACGATCGTCTTCGCCTGAGCCGGCGCCTTCGCCAGAGCCGGCGGTCATTGCCTACCGCGCCGCTGGGCCCCACCGCGCGGTTGCGTAGACCCCCAGCACAAGCTCCAGGGCGTGGCAGCCGTCCTCACCGCTCACCGGCTGCTCCCGCCCCTCACGTATGGCCGCCACCACCTCGGCCAGCTGCGCCCGGTGCCCCGCCGGCATCCCCAGCCTCCCCGCCGCCTCAGGCTGACCGCCTTGGCCCCCGCCGGCCAGCGCCTCCACCACTACCACCTCGTCTTCGAGCTCGACCGTCCCCTTCGTGCCGCTCACCCGCAAGCGCCGGGGCAGGCCCGGGTACGCCACAGTGGTGACCTCCAAGGTGCCCAAGGCCCGGTCCCCCCAGCGCAATATGGCCAACGCCACGTCCTCGACCTCGATGTCGTGAGCCAGCGTGGCGCACCGGGCGGCAACCACCTCCGGGGCCCCTAGCAACCACACCAGCAGGTCGGCGTAATGCACCCCCTGGTTCATGAACGCCCCGCCACCGTCGAGCGCCCAGGTGCCCCGCCAGGCGGCGCTGTCGTAATAGGACTGAGGCCGGTACCACGGCACGCTGGCCGCCACCAGCACTGGGGTGCCTAGCGCGCCGCTGTCCAGCAGGGATTTCAGCCGGCGCACCCCCGGGTTGTAGCGCTCCTGGGAGATGACGGCCAGGGCCACGCCAGCCGAACGCGCCCCCTCGACCAGCCGGTGGGCGGCGGCCAGGTCGACGTCTATCGGCTTTTCCACGACCACGTGCTTGCCAGCCCGGGCGGCGGCCAGGCCCACCTCGGCGTGCAGCCCGCTCGGGACACAGGCGCACACGACGTCGACTTCGGCCATGGACAGCATGTCGTCCAACCGGGGCACGGCCAGCGCCTCGTGCTCGGTCGCGAAACGCTGGGCGACGGCCGCGTTGGTGTCGGTCACGGCCACCAGCCGGGCCCCCTCCAAGCCTCTCAGGGCCAAGGCGAAGGTCTGGGCGATCACCCCGCAGCCGACCAAGCCGAAGCCGAGCTCACCCGGGCCGCCCGCCTGCCCGGGCACCCTCGGGAGGCGGCCTCGTGGCCGAGGTCCCGGCTGAGCCATGCCCGTCCTCCCTGTCCGCTCCGTCCTCCCTGTCCGGCGCCGTAGCCTACCCAGTGCCACGGAGCCTATTGCGTCACGGCCAGTGGGCCAATGAGCGAACGGCCCGGGGAGGGGGCCGTTGGTCAGGGACGGCCTACGGGCCTCCAAGCCCACCACTGCTCGGTCGCCCCAAGGACCACGGTGGAGGGACGGCAGAGGCGGTGAAGGCGTCCAGGCCCAGATGACCTCGGTCTTGGTGGACGCAAGTGTCATCCTTGCCGCTTTTGACACCGCCGACACCGAGACTGAAGCAAGCAGGGCCATCTTGGGAGCGTCGTCAGTGACGGTCGCCACACTGGACCTGGCCCGCTACGAAGTGGCCAATGTGGCGGTGCGAGCTTGGCGTTCCCCAGCCGAGGTTGCAGGGCTGCTGGCAGCCATTGAACTGGTGGGAGAAGATGGGCGGCATTGTGCGGTCTACGTCCAGCCTCCTTGCATCGGCTGCGGCCTTCGCCCACGAGCACGACCTGTCGGTGTACGGCTCTGCGTACGTGGTCACGGCGCGTGGCATGGGCCACCACCTGCTGAGCTGCGACGTGCGTGACCTTGTCAGCCGTGGGTTGGCAACCTTGCCCAGCACCTTCATCCGCCATGTGGAGGCACCGCCCTCAGCTGCGGGCTAGGGGCTCCCGGCCGCGCACCCAGGGACGTGAGCCGCTGGGCGCCCCGCCGCCAATCGCTCCGCAGGCTGCTCAAGCTGTGGGTACCTAGCGTTCATGACGTCGTCCCCACTTCGAGAACGGCCCAGAAGGCCGCTCTCAGAGGCGCCGAGGCCCGTCGGCGATGGTGGGGGCACCGGCCCCACCAACGGCGACGGCGGTCATGGCAGGGCCTGGAGCCACTCGGCCAGCCGCTGGCGCTGGCGGGGCAACGCCTCCTCGGGGGCGGCCAGCTCCGGGTGCCATTTCTTCTCGTACTCGAGCGAGACCCAGCCCCGGTAGCCGGTCGCTTTCAGCAGGCCGAGCAGCACCCGCACCGGTACTTCTCCCTGTCCTAGGTCCACCAGCTCCCACTCGTCCTGGCCCAGGCCGGCGGCAGGGTCCGTGGCGCCCTCGGCCGGTGCGGACGGGGGGGCTGGGCGGCGCCGGGCATCTTTCACCTGCACGTGCCAGACCCGCGGGCCCAGCGCAGCCAGCACGTCGGCTGGGCTTTCCCCCATCCGGTGCGGGTGGTGCGAGTCGTAGACCGCCCCGGCCACCCCGCCGGCCCGGTCCAACAGCTCGGCCAGCGTGTAGGCACTGGAAAAATCGTCGTGGGTCTCGACGGCCAGCCGTACCCTGTGGCGCTCGGCCACCGCCGCCGCCGAGCGCAGCAACGCTGCCGCGGCCTCCAGGGCCTCTTCCCGGGCCGGGGACGAAGCCGGCAACCTACCCCCGAACAGGCGCAGCAGTGGGGCCCCCCAACGTTCAGCCAGGCCGGCCAGGTCCTCCAGCTCGGCCAGGAACCGGCCCCGGTCCTCAGTGGTCACGGTCAAGGAGGTGTCCAAGGCGGCCACCGGGACGCCGCTCTCGCGCAGGCAGGCATCGGCCCGGCGCCGGGACGCCTCGCTCAGCCCGGCGCTGACCACCTCACCGTCGAACAGGCGGACCTCCAAGCCATCGAAACCGTACTCCCCCACTGCCTCCACGCAGCGCTCGAAGCTCCACTCCGGGCAGGCAAGGTTGCTGTAGGCCAGGCGCAGGGGTGCCTCCGGCGGTTCAACGACGCGCGTCACTGGGGGCACCAGAGCGCAGCAAGGCGGCCACCGCTTCGATAGCCAGGCGGTAGCCTTCGCCGCCGAAACCAGCGATCACGCCCGTGGCTACCCCGCTCAGCACCGAGCGCCGGCGCCAATGCTCCCGGCGCCCCGGGTTGGACAGGTGCAGTTCGACCACGGGGCCGGAAAAGCAGGCCAGGGCATCGCTGAGCGCCCATGAGTAGTGGGTCAGGGCCCCCGGGTTGACCACGATGGCGGCCGCCCGGCCCCTCGCCCCCAAGACGGCCTCCACGAGCGCACCTTCGTAGTCCGATTGCACGTGCTCGACCGCCAGGTCGTGCTCGGCCGCCGCCCACGTGGCCCGCTGGACATGGTCGGCCAAGGTGTCGTGGCCGTAGATCTCCGGCTGGCGCTGGCCCAGGGCACCCAGGTTGGGCCCCGACAGCAGCAGCACCAGGCGGCGGGGCAGGGCCTCGGCTTCGCCGGCTCGCCGGCCGGCACCGGCTTCGGGCGCCCCACCCCCGGGCACCACCGTGAGGCCGCCTCGTGGCGGGGGTTCGTCCCGAGCCATGTCCGTCCTCCTCGTCCGGCACCGTAGCGTACCCAGTGCCGCTGAGCCTATTGCGTCACGGCCGCCGGGGCTGCTGGGCAGAGGACCTGGGGAGGGTGCTCACTGCTCAGGGCCCGAGGCTCGGTACGCCCCTACTGCGGCAAGTAGCCGGTGCATCCCCGACGAGGGGTTGTCCTGGGGGAAGCTCTTACCGTTCCGGCGGTGCACCTCGTCCAGCTCGGCCGCGCGCCGAGCGGCCTCCTCAGCGTGGGGCATGTACTTGGCCGGGTCGAGGCCCTTGTCACCGGAGCCATCAAGCCGGCTGCGCAGCCTCCTGGCCTGGTCCGTGGTCAGCCCAGCGCTCTGGTCCCGGAAATGCAGGACGAGCCACAGTTCAAAGCAAGGGTTGGAGACGGCTACCTTGACGCCCCCGCGACGGGCCTGTTCGCCGCTTCGACCAAGCGCGGGTGACTTTGTGGCTGCTCCACGTCGAAGACGCACCAGACCTCGTCGACCTCGGCCTCTTCCCCGCAGGCTCGGCTCCGGGCGCTGACTGCTCGGTCCACGAGCGCTACGGGGACCGGGCTGCCGCGGCCAGGAACAATGCGGACATCGACAGCGGCCACATCCCGTACTGCCTTCTGGCGCTTCAGCGCTTCGAGGTACTCGGGCTCAGTCCTCACGCCCTCGCAAAACACCCAGATGGTCTTCCGGGGGCGGCGGGTGGCCACACGGTGTGCGAGCGCCCGTCTCCCGGTGGCCCGCTGGCCGGCGGGCACCGAACTTCTCCGAGGCGCTGCTGAAGGCACGGCTATTGCCTCTGGAGGCCTGGTCAGCACGCCAAGCCGAGGGCCTTGCGGACGGTGAACTGGTCGACATCGGGCACTGCACCGAACCTGCCCTGGAGGTAAGCCCGCTCCAGGTTCAACGACCGACGGACTTTGTCACCGCCGAACTCCGCCAAGGCGGTAAGCGTCGTCATGCCGTCTTCGCCCTTTTCGGTCAGCCAGACCTCGTCCCGGTTGAGGTGGTTGAGGAGGCTGGTGTCGTGGGTGGTGAAGACGAGCTGCCCTCCGTGCGGGTTGGACTCCGGGTCTTGGAAGAGCTCGACCAGTTGGGCAGACAGCCTGGGGTGGAGGCTGGCGTCGATCTCGTCCAAGAGGAGCAGCTGGCCCCTCTGCAAGGCGTCCAGGGTTGGCCCGATGACCGAGAACCACACCTGGGTACCGGCTGATTCCTCGTCGATGTCGAAGGGGAGGTCCTCGTTGCCCGCCCGGTGGACGAACCTCAACTGAACCCTCGGCGCCCGTAACGGCCCTTCCGGGCCACGGACGGCTTCTAACTGTTCCTCGTCAAGGCGCACCTGGTCGATCCCCGGGTCGGCGAGCCGCAGTAGAGCCAAAGCAAGCTCGCGGCTACTAGAGGCTGTTGGCTCGCTGCCAGCCAATTGGGACGCCTGCGAGGGTGTGCCCCCCCCCGCCATGGCAGGTACCTGTCGTCGAACAGCACCTCGGTAGGCGTTCCTCGGTACAAGGGGAGCCCCCGCCACCCGTACCGCCCCCGGGGCCCGAGGGTGCTCGCCCTGGCGATAGCCCGGCCGAAGGCCCGGACATCCCCCTCGTCAAAGCGCATGGCCGCCGACAGTGCCAGAGTGGTCGGGGTCAGCAGCTCCTTGGTGGCAGCCAAGGGCCCAAGCCCCCTCCGGAAACGAAGAGCTAGGCCCTCCCGCTCGAACAGTACCCGCCGGCGCCGCTGCGGGTAGCTGTAGAGGCCCTCGAAGACCACGGAGGCGTCCTCGACCTCGAGGTGGTAGGCATAGCGGACGCCCCTTACGACCATCTCGATTTCATAGGTCGAGGGCCTGGCTGGCCCAGGGCCGAACTTGAACGGCTCGCGCGGTACGGCTCGCTCCCAGGTCCTGAGCGACATCCCGACAGCCGCTGACAGCCAGGTCATGGCGTGGAGGACGTTCGACTTGCCGGAGGCGTTCGGCCCGTAGATCCCGGCGACCGACAGCACGCGTTCGCTGAGCCCGGGGAAGGCGCGAGCCGCGGGCCGGTCCTTGTCCACGGCGACCATCGACAGCTCGACTGGCTCCAGTACCGACCGGTGGTTGGACACCTCGAACCTCAGCAGCACGCGAGCATCATAACCGCGGTGCCGCGGTTTCGCGTTGATTTTCGTCAAAAGCTAACGAGTTGCCAACGAAACGTGCAAGCTAGCCGCTGTCACGAAGGGGGCAGGCCCCTCTTTCAGCACACGGCCTGCCTCCAGTCCCCGGCGCAGGCGCCCGCCACCTTACGACTGGCTCACCAGGGGGCCCGGGAGCCTCGAGCACCAGGCGCGCCCGCCCCCCACGCCTGTCGTGGCGGCCGCGCGCAACCAGCGCCACCGCCAGGTGGCAATGCTCAAGTTCGCCCTCTTCCCAGCCGACTACAACCACGAGGTCACCCGCCCGAACAGAAGCCGGCCGGAGCAGGTCAGCCCGGAGGGCTGGGGGACGAGCTCTACACAACGGAGTGCCAGGTGCATTTGGAAGAGGTCCGCGACACAGGTGGAGCCGTGCTCATCCGGGGCTTGCACCCCGCCATCACGGTGGTCGCCGCCAAGCCCGAGGCCCGCGCCCTGGTGACTTCGGCTGCAGCCCGGACCAAGAACTGTACCGTCCTGCGGAGCACGGACTTGGACGAGGAGCTGAAGCGCGCTGCCATCTGGGTGGCCAACCAGCACCAGGCCGCGGTCGAAAGCCAGCGCGAGAAGGTGGCTCAGGCCGAACACGACATCCAAGAAGCAATCGCGGCCAACACCCGGGCGGCGCGCGAGGCAGCCGTGGCCACTACTGATGCCAGTCGTTTCCACGACTTGGCCACCCGCCTGAGCGCGGCCGACGAGGCCTTCGAGGCCGCCGTCCACGCCGAGGCAGAAGCGGCACGCTCGTTGACCGCCGCCCTAGGAGAACTGGAAAGGATCCTGGGCCAGCGCCACACGGCCACCGCATCGCTGGAACAGGCCCGCAACGGCCGGGGCAAGCGCGGGGTGCCCGAGGCCGTGGTCCAGCAAGCCTTGGCCCTCCAGGCCGCCTTGGCCAAGGCCGAGGCGGAGCGCCGAGATGCCGTGCAGCAGGCCGACGAGGACCTGCAAGCCGCCCGGGCAACTGCCCAGCAGGCCTCCGAAGCCCTGAGCCAGACGCACCAAGCGCTCCTCGCCGGCATGGAGACCTTGAGCGGGGGGCCGCCTCCGTGGGGCGATGGCGTCCCCCTGCCTGGGCTGCTGGACGACTTCCGGGACCGCCTGGCTCAGGCCCAGGCCACGGCCGAAGAGGCCGCGGCCGAGGCCAAAGGTGTGGAGCACGCCACCCGGGCCCGCTTGGAACAGGCCCAGCGGGACCTCGACGCCATGGTCTCTGCCGGCCCTCCCGTCCTCGACCATCTGGACACCGCTGGCCGCTGGGTCGGGAGCGACCTGTTCACCTCGGACGAAGTCGTCTTCGCCGATGACGCCTTCAGCCGTTTTGGGCCCGACGGCGCCACCACCTTGGTCAAGGCCCTGGCTGGGCGGGGGTGCCAGGTCGTGTACCTGACCGAGGACCCTGACCTGCTCAGCTGGGCGATCAGCCTCCCCCACGACGAGGGCGCGGTGAGCACCGTGTCCAGCACCCGTGACCAAAAACCCGTGCTGGTCGGCGATGGGCCGCGTTGAAAGGCGGCGCCCAGCGTTGAGGACCACCCTTTGCCCCGGGCCAGGCCCCGAGCTAACGGCCGCCCGACCCCAGGGGCCTCCCCGTGCCCAGGCGCCGGGGTCCCTCCTCCCCTACCGTCCGAGCTGAAGACGCTCGCTTTGGGCCACGACGAAAGAGGTAAGTGGAATTGTCCCGGTTCCGGCGAATCCGAACGAAGCTAGCGGTTGCCTTTGCCGTCCCCTTGGTGGTCCTGGTGGCCGTGGCGGCACTGGGAGCCATCTCCAGCATCTCCCAGGTCAACAGCGTTGACCGCCAGAGCGCCCTGGCCACCACCTCGGTGGGGCCAGGAGGCGTCGTCCAGGCACTGCAAAACGAACGCGAGGAAGCGATTTTGTCTGTCCTGAGCGCGGCCACCGGCCTTCCTGCCGGGTTGCGCGGCATCACCCCCGCCACCGCTGGCCTGGGCGGGCCGGCGGCCTCCATAGAGCTGGCCACTGACCAGAGCATCGCCCAGTTCGAGAGCTCGGTGGAGCGCGCCGGGAGCCAGGCCAAAAGCGACTACCAAAACGCCATCGCCACGATCAAGGAGTACCTGGTCCCGGCCCGCAGGCTGTGGCAGGGCCTGGGCCACGGCTCGGTGAGCGACCCCCAGAGGTTGGAGACCGACGTGTTCCGGAGCTACACGTCGATGGTCGGCATCCTCATAGGGGCCGCGTCAACGGTGCCCCTCCAGGTCAGCGACCCAACCCTGCGCACCGGGGTCGAGGTGCTCAACGCCAGCCTGGACAAGGCTGAGGCCGACTGGGCAGTGGTCCAGGACCTCATCGTCGCCGCCTGGAGCCCTCCCGGGGCTGCCCTGGCGCAGGCCGCCGACCAGGCCACCCAGGACTTCGGCGCCGAACAGGCCCTTGCCCAGCGGCTCGCCGACCTGGCCAGCGGGCCCTACGCCAACGCCGTCAACACCCTGTCGTCCAGCACCGTCGGCGAGTCCTTGCAGACCGAAGGCGTGCTCATGGTCCAGCAGGGGACCACCCCCCTGCTCCCCGCCATCCTCGGTGCCTTCACCGACTCGGCACCCGGGATCCCAAATACCGGCGCTGGCCCCGCCAGCTCCCAGGCGTTGCAGCCCGGCAACCTCGTGGCCGTGGGCGACCGCGCCATCGCAGCTGTGGTGGCCAAGCGTGCTGCACAGCTGCACAACGCGGCAGTGGCCAAAGCTGAGGAGCTCGGGGCGGCCACGCTGGCCGCCGCCCTGCTCGGCCTCGTCCTGCTGGTCCTGGTCAGCCGCTCCATCTCCCAGCCGCTGGCCCAGCTCGCCCGCCAAGCAGAAAAACTGGCCAGCGAGGACCTCCCCGCCGCGGTCCAGTCCATCCTCCAGGGCAACGAGGTCACCTATGCCCCACCCGTCGACGTGGCGGGCGGGGACGAAGTGGCTGAAGTGGCCAGGGCGCTCGACGCCGTCCAACGGACAGCCCTCGAGCTGGCGGGCGGCCAGGCGTCCCTGCGGCGCAACCTGGCGCAGGCGTTCGTGAACCTCGGCCGGCGCAACCAGAACCTCGTCACCCGCCAGCTCGAGTACATAAGTGAGATCGAGCTGAAGGAGGCCGACCCCGAGTCGCTCGAGGACCTGTTCCGCCTCGACCACCTCGCCACTCGTATGCGGCGCAACGCGGAGTCGCTGCTCATCCTGGCGGGCAGCGGCCCGGCCCGCCCCTGGAGCGCGCCGGTGGCAGCCATGGACGTGGTGCGGGCCGCATCGGCCGAGGTCGAGGACTACCAGCGCCTGCGCCTCCACCACTTCGACCACGCCCTGGTCACCGGTCCGGCCACCACCGACTTGGTGCACATCTTGGCCGAGCTCATGGAAAACGCCCTCCAGTTCTCCCCGCCCGCGTCCCCGGTGGACGTCTATGGGCGCCTGCTCGACGAGGGCTACGTGATCGCCATCGTAGACGCCGGCATCGGCATGTCCCCCGAAGACCTGCAGGTGGCCAATGCCCGCCTGCGGGGCGAGGGCGCCGCCGACGCCGTACCCGGCCGGTACTTGGGGCACTTCGTCGCCGGCCGCCTGGCGTCCAACCTGGGCATCGTCATCTCACTGCAAAAGGCTCAGTCGGGCGGCCTGGTGGCCCGGGTGAAGGTACCCGCCTCCTTGCTCGAGGAGCCAGTGCCCGACCTCTCCGCCGAGGCCAGTCACCACCTCTCACCGGCTGGAGCAGCTGGGCCCACGGGTTCCGTCGCCCCTGCTCCGGCACCCGCCCAGCCAGCCGACGTGCAGCCCGAGCCCGACGGTGACGAACTGGAGGCGGCCGAACCGGAGACGGTCGGCACCGTTGGGGCCACTGCCCCCATGAGTGCCGGGGCACCTGAGGCCGAGCCCTTCGCCTACCTCGAGCCTCCAGCTGCCGAGGCCCAGGCAGCCGAAGTACCGGCCGAGGACACCTGGGCCGAAGCAGCGCCGGCCGCTGCCACCGCCGAAGGTGCCCGGCCGGCGGCCACCGCCACCCAGCAGCCCCCCGACCATGACCTCCCCCGCAGCTGGTCCGACCTTGCCTACACGGCCGTCGACTTCGAGCGCGAGGACCAGCCTGCTGAGCTGCCCGGGGAGGCAGGGGTTGGCACTGAGCCTGAGGCCATTACCGAGCCTGAGGAGGACACAGCGCAAGCCGCTCGGGCCGAGGCGGGTGCCGAGCCGGCCGGTGCCGAGCAGGCAGTAGCCAGCCCCACCTCCTCCTCCGGGCCAAGTGGCGAGGGCACCCTGGACTGGTCCAAGGTCTGGGCCATCAGCTGGGGCACGCCGACGCCCGAGATGGCCGGCGCTGCGCCAGCCTCGCCGCTCGGGGCAACCCGTCCCGTCGGGGCAACCCAGCCGCTCGGGTCAACCCAGCCCGTCGGCGCCGGCCCTGTTGCCGGCCCCAACGGCACCCTGGGAGCGGCCGGAGCCTCCAGGGCGGGCGAAGACCGGCCCTTGGTAGGCCTCAGCTCGGTGCCGGACCTGAGCGCCCACGGGCCGAGCCTCGCCGGGGCAAGCAGCATGGGCCCCGCCGGGGCCACCTCCTACCGCACCTCGCCCGAGGCTCCTGCCACCTCCTACCGCACCCCGCCCGAGGCTCCCACGGCCACCGCCCCGGCGGGAACGGGGCCCAGCTCGCTCCGCCCCGCCGTGCAGGCTGCCGCCACCGCAGCCGGGCTGCGCAAGCTCACCCGGCGCGTCCCGGGGGCGTCACTGGCCGACCAGGACAGCTCTCTCCGGCGCCCCACCCCAACTACGACCACCGCCACAGCCAACCCGATGGGGCTGGCCGGGGCCCTGTCTCAGTACCTGTCCGCCACCACTTCCGAAAGCCGTTCTGCCACCACTTCTCAAAGCCGTGCCGACAAGGAGCAAAAGGACTAATGGCCACAGCTGCGCTAAGCAAGGAGGCAGCCAATTTCAACTGGCTGCTAGACAACTTCGTGACCACCAGCGCCGGGGTGTGCGACGCGGTGGCCGTGTCCTCGGACGGCCTGCTGATGGCCATGTCGCACACCTTGGACCGCGCCGGTGCCGAACGAGTGGCCGCTATCATCTCGGGCACGGTGGGCCTGGCCCGGGGGGCGGCCAAAGCCTTCGGCTGGGAACCCGTCCACCAGGTCGTCATCGCCATGGACGGCGGCTACCTGTTCATCTCGCTGATCTCCGATGGCTCCAGCCTCGGGGTCGTAGCCAACGCCGGCTGTGACATCGGCCTGGTCGGTTACCAGACGAACCTGCTGCTGGAAAAGATCGGGGCCCTGCTCACTCCCGCATTGGTCGCCGAGCTGCGCGCTGCCGTGCTCCAGTGAAGCTGGGAGGAGCCTCGATGAGCGCCCAAGGGACACCGCGAGACCCGGGGCTCATACGCCCGTTCATCCTTACGGGCGGCCGCACCGCCACCACCCGGCCCGACCTGCGTTGGGAGACCCTCGTGGAAGCCCTTGTGGGCCGGGCCAAGCTGGCCAAGACCACCGAACAGCGAACGCTGCTGTCCTATGCCGGGACGCCCATATCGATCGCTGAGCTGTCCTCTTACATGCACCTGCCCACCCAGGTAGTGACGATCCTGGTCGGTGACCTGCTGGAGATGGGTGCCATCCGCATCCACCAGACAGACCCGGTCGAGATCGAGCTATCGGCCCTCACGAGGATGATCGAACGTGTCCGTGCTCTCAAGTGAACACACCTCAACCCGTCATGTGACAGCAGTCAAGTTCGTCATCGCGGGCGGCTTCGGCGTCGGCAAGACGACCTTCGTCGGCGCCATATCCGAAGTCGAGCCCCTCACCACCGAGGCCGCCATGACGGTCGTCGCCACCGGCGTGGACAACCACTCGGCCTTGGCCGGCACAGCCAAGACAACGACGACCGTGGCCATGGACTTCGGCCGCCTCACGGTGGACGAGACCCTCGTCATGTACCTGTTCGGTGCTCCCGGCCAGGCTCGCTTCGCGTTCATGTGGGACGACTTGATCAACGGTGCCCTCGGAGCGGTGGTGCTGGTCGACACCCGCCGGGTGGAGGACTGCTTCGCGGCGGTCGACTACTTCGAGAAAAGGCAGCTCCCCTTTGTCGTGGGGGTTAACAACTTCGACGGCGCCGAGCGCTACCCGCTCGAAGAGGTGCGAGAGGCCCTGGGTATATCCCCCGGCGTACCCGTGTTCGACATGGACGCGAGGGACAAGGCCTCGTGCCGGGACGCCCTGCTCACGCTGCTCGAGCTCCTGGTGGCCAAGATGACGGCCAAGGGGGGGCCTACCGGGTAACTGCGCCAAAACGGCGCTGAAGGCAACAACCGACGAGCGTCAGCAGGCCAGCGCACGATCCGGCCCGTCACTACCGAGCCACCAGTCACCAGCGAGTCACCACCCGAGGGCAGTGGGCACTCGCCGCCCGCGCCGAGCATGGAAGAGGTAGAGCCGCTCGAAGGCCCGCTTGGCGAGCAGCCACCGGCGGCCCTCCGACACGTGGGGGATCTTGTTGCGCGGCGGGCGGACGGGGTGCACGGCCATGTGGACGCCCCGGTCGCCCATGTCCATGAGGCAGTGGGCGCTCAGCTCCGCGGTCTTGCCCTCGCCTCCTGCGGCCCGAGCCGCTATGTCTGCCGCGGCGGTCCTGGCCATCTGCTCTGTCATGTGCCCGGTCTTTGGGAAGTTGACCGGCACCGGTGCCTGGCTGACCGGGGCCATGGCCACCGCCACGCCAACGGCGTAGACGCCCTCTGCCTCCGGGTGGCGGTAGTGGGCGTCGACGGGCACGAAGCCCTTCGGGTTGGAGAGCCCCGGGCTTTGGGCCACGGCTTCCACGCCGGCCAAGGGAGGGATCACCATCGACAGGACCGAGGGGACCGGGCCCGTCCCTTCGACCTCGACCGATCCGCCGGTGATCCTTGTCACCGCTTTCGATGTGGCATAGGCGATGTCGCGTTCTTCGAGCGCTGCCTCGAGGAGCTGGCGGATGTTGCCCGCCCCGCCCATGCCCATGTGGCCTAGGAACGGTTCGGGGGTGACGAAGGTGATCGCCACCACATGGCGCAGCCGCCTGCGGCGCAACAGGTGGTCGAGCTCGAAGGCGAACTCGTAGGCAGGGCCGATGCAGCTCGCACCGGGTGCCGCCCCGACGACCACCGGGCCGGGGTCGACGAGGAGGCGCTGGACCGCGCCGGCGAGCTCCTCAGCTTCTGGTCCGGACATGAGCGAGTGCCCCGGCCCGTCGAAGGGGCCGAGACCTTCGACGGCCTCGTTGGCGCTGCGGTGCCCGGTGGCTATGACCAGGAAGTCGTAGCGGCGCTCGGCCTTGTCGGTCGTGACCGTCTTAGCCTCGTGGTCGATGTGCAGCACCGTCTCGTGCGCGAAGCCCACCTGCTTGCGGGCGAGCACAGGCCCGAGGTCGAAAGAGATCTGGCCCATGGTGCGGCTCCCCATCGCCACCCACGGGAGGGAGGGCACAAAGACGAAGCGCGGGTCCTTGGAGACGAGGGTGACCGACGCCTTGTCGGGGCCGAGCCGGCGTCGTAGCTCGTACGCGGTGGTGAGCCCGCCGAAGGAGCCTCCGATGATCACCACGTTCACAGCCATGGCCATCGTCCTTGTCCCCGCGGTAGATGGGCCAGAACGAGCGTGCCACCGTGCGAGCTTCCTGCACCCAACCCGTGCGACAAGTTCAGAAGCTGACTACTTTGTCTGCCCAAAGGGCCCAATCAGTCACCTCCTCCAGCGTGGAACGGCGGGCACCTTCGACGAGGCCCGCTTCGGGCAGGGCCCGAGCGTCCATGCACGTCCCGCAGCAACCCACCTCCCCGCCGTGGCGGACAACGCTTTGAAGCATGCGGTCCAAGTGGTAATAGCCGTCGGGGAGCTTCTGGTTGGCCATGGCACAGCCGACCGCGTCGCCGAAGAGGAACACCTTGACCTCGACCCCGTCGCGCTTGGCGAGAGAACCCGCCAGGCGCAGGCCGTTGTAGCTGCGCTCGGTGCCGTAGGGAGGGTCGTTGAGGATGACGAGGACCTTCAATTCAGCTCCGGTCGGCCTGTCTGGGCACGAGAAGCTCGCGTGGGAGCCGAGCGGCCCTTCGGGCCACACGGCCCGCGCTGTGGCGGCGCGTCGGCGCCGACGGCGACCGGCAGCCCCGCCTGGCGCCACTCGGGCATCCCGTCTTCGAGACAGTGAGCCCGGTGCCCGTGGCTGCGCAACAGTGCCACAGCCTGCGGGGCGAGCAAGCAGAGCGGGCCTCGGCAGTAGGCAACGACCTCCACGGCGGGGTCGAGCTCCTCCAGGTGGAGCTCGAGGTGCTCCAGGGGTATCGAGCGCGCGCCCGGGATGTGGCCTGCCTCGAACTCTTCCGTCGGCCGGACGTCTACCACGATGACGTCGCCGGCGCGGGCACGCCGGAGCAGCTCTGCACGGCTGACCCGCTCGGTTGAGCGCTGGCCGGCGCCGATGTCCCCCAGGATCTGTTCGACCTCGGCCAGCCGGGCGCGGGCCAGCTCCCCGAGGGCGGCCACCAAGCGGCACACCTCCTCTCCCGCCGCCCGGTAAAAGACGCGCACCCCGTCGCGGCGGGTCACGACCAGCCGAGCGTGGCGCATCACCTGCAGGTGCGCCGAAGTGGTCGTGAGCTTGAGGCGGGTGACAGCCGCCAAAGCTTCCACGGTCCGCTCGCCCTGACAGAGCAGTTCGAGCAGCTCGATGCGCTTGGGGTGCATGACCACCTTGCCGATGCGTGCGAGCTGGTCGTAGAGGTCGAGCCGGTCCTCAGTTCTACTGTTATCCATAGATTTATGAATTACCGTAGCACACCCCGCCGCCTGCCGACCGAAAGCCCACCTAGAGTTAGAGGTGACGACCGGCTAGCTCCAAGGCGCCAGCCACGCCGGCGGGACCCCCAGGGCAACGCCCGGCCCCGGGCTTAGCACCCCGGGCCCCGGCTCGCGCCTGCCCCCTCAGAGGTGCACCAGCCCCAAGTACCAGTTGACCACCGGCGCCCCGGCCAGCACCGCCAGGGCCGCTCCCGCCCCGAGGAACGTCCCGAACGGTACTGCGGTACGCCTCCCGGCCCGCCCGGCCGCCATCATGGACAGGCCCACCACCGAGCCGAGGACGCTGCCGGCCAAGAACCCCAAGAACGCGTAGGCGGCGCCCAGCCACCCAAGCCCCAGGCCGATCAACAGGGCGAGGCGCACGTCCCCGAAGCCGAGGGCCTTGGGCGAGACGAAGTTGATGGTGAAGAACACCCCCCAGGCCACCAAGGCCGCCAGCGTGGCCACCGCCAGCCGGCGCCACTGCCCGGCGCTGGCGGCGCCAGCCAGGAGGGCCAGGCCGACCAGGCCCACGGTGGCGTAGACGACCTTTTTTGGCAACAGCATGTGGTCGAGGTCGATGAAGGCGAGAACCACCAGGCCCACCATCAGGGCCGCTTCGGCCACCGCCGTCCACGACAGGCCGAAGCGCAGGCCCACCCCAGCCAACAGTGCCCCGGTGAGCAGCTCGACCAGCACGTAGCGGGCAGAGATGGGGGCAGCGCAGTCCCGGCACCGGCCTCGCAGCAGGGCCCAGGAGATCACCGGGACGTTGTCGCGCGCCCTCACCCGGGCACCGCAGGCCGGGCAGGCCGAGGGTGGCTTGACTACCGAGCGGCCGGCCGGCACCCGGTAGATGACCACGTTGGCGAACGACCCCAGGGCCAGCCCCAGGGCTCCCAGGCACGCCGCCGGCAGGGCCCCTGCCGGCACCCAGGTCGCCCCCACCGCAGCCAGCACTGCCTCCACCCGGTTACCTGTCGGCTCAAGCGGCCGGTGACCTGAGGGCGGCGAGGGCCTGGCGCACCGGCTCGGGCGGGACACCCTGCACCACCTCCAGGCCCCGGGGGCCGTCGAGGACGAAGCTCAGCCCACCTGAGGTGGCCTTTTTGTCCCGGCCCATGAGCACCACCAGCTCTTCGGGGTCGGCCTCGGCCGGCAGGCGGGTGGGCAGCTCGTAGCCGGCCACCAGCTGCTCGTGCTCTTGCACCCGCCGGAGGGGGATGCGCCCCAGGCGGTGGGCCAGGTGAGCAGCGAAGACCAGCCCCACGGCCACCGCCTCCCCGTGGCGCAGGTCGTAGCCACCGGCTGTCTCCAAGGCGTGGGCCAGTGTGTGGCCGTAGTTGAGCAGGGCCCGCCCGCCAGCCGGTACAGGCCCGTCACCAGGCGCCGGCCCCCCACCCGGCGCTAGCCCGCCACCAAGTGCGGAGCCGCTCGCGGCCCCCCCTCCGCCCACCGGCGGGCCGGCCCAGGCACCCCCGAGGCCCTCGCGTTCGTCTGCTGCCACCACCGCCGCCTTGCAGGCCACGCAGCGGGCCACCGCCTCCTCCAGGGGCAGCGAGGCCAGGTCGGCCACGCCCAAAAAGGCGTACTTGGCCATCTCACCCAGCCCGCTGCGGCGCTCACGGGGGGGCAGGGAGGAAAGCACCTCGGTGTCGCACAAGACCGCGCTCGGCTGCCAGAAGGCGCCCACCAGGTTCTTGCCCTCGGGCAGGTTCACTCCCGTCTTGCCCCCGATAGCCGCGTCGACCTGGGCCAGCAGGGTGGTGGCCACGTGCACCACCGCCACCCCCCGGTGGTAGACGGCGGCGGCGAAGCCGGCCACGTCGGTCACCACTCCCCCGCCCACCCCGACCACCACATCGGCTCGGGTGAGCCCGAAACGGGCGAAGCCCCGGCACAGCTCCTCGACTGTCCGCAGGCACTTGGCCTCCTCGCCGTCGCCGATCAAGAAGGTCTCCTGGCGCAGGCCGGCCGACACCTCCACGCCCACCCCGGCCTGGGTGACCACCGCCGCCCGCCTGGAGCAGGCCGGCACCACCGCGGCCAGCTCGTGCCTGGCCCCCGGCCCCACCAGCACCGGGTAGGACCTTTCCCCCAGTTCGACCCGCAGCTCCCTCACAGTTCCTCCGTCCGCCCTACCCACAAGCTCTGGCACAGCTTGTCCACGACCTGGCCGGGGGAAAGGTCGTCCACGTCGATGACCAAGTCTGACACCTGCCGGTACAGCGCCTCGCGCTCAGCCAAGAGCCGCTCCAGGGCGCCGGGCCCCCCGCCGGCCAGCAAGGGACGGCCGGCGCCGTCCCCCACCCGGGCCGCCAGGGTCTCCGGGCGGGCCCGCAGCCACACCACCGTCCCGGCCCGCCTCAGTGCCGAACGGTTGGCCTGGTCCAGCACGGCACCCCCTCCCACAGACACGACGAGCGGCTCCGGCCCGGCTTGGAGGCCAGCCACCGCCGCCGACTCCAGCGCCCGGAAGCGGGCCTCGCCCTGGCCAGCGAAGATCTCCGCCACGCTCGCCCCGGCCTGCTGCTCGACCAGCGCGTCGGTGTCCACCAGCGGCCAGCCGAGGCGGGCGGCCAGGGCCCCGGCCACCGTCGACTTGCCGGCCCCCATCATCCCCACCAGCAGCAGCCGCTGGGGCCTCACGCCAGGGAGGCCAGGTAGGCGTCCCGGTTGCGCACCACCTCGTCCAGCGAGTCCCCCCCGAACTTGCGCAGGGCCTCCGACGCCAGCACCCAGGCCATCATGGTCTCGGCCACCACGCCCATGGCCGGCACCGCCGTGTGGTCGGTGCGCTCCTTGAACGACACCGTCTCCTGCTTGCTCACCACGTCCACGGTCTTCAGCACCGGCCGGTTCAAGGTGGACAGCGGCTTCATGTAGCAGCGGGCCACCACCGGCTCGCCGTTGGTGATGCCCCCCTCGATGCCCCCGGCATGGTTGCTGGCCCGGGTGTAGCGGCCCTGGCCGGCGTCCCAGCCAATGGGGTCGTGGGCCACCGAGCCCCGCAGGGCCGCCACTTCCACCCCATCGCCCACCTCGACCGCCTTGACCGCCTGGATGCTCATCAGGGCCTGGGCCAGCAGCCCGTCGACCTTGCGGTCCCAGTGGACGTGGCTGCCCAGCCCCACCGGCACCCCATAGCCGATGACCTCGGCCACCCCGCCCAGGGAGTCGCCCTCCTTGGCCGCCGCCTTGATGGCCTCCACCATCTGGGCCTCCGCCTCGGGGTCGAAGCAGCGCACCGGGGAGCGGTCCACCGCCTCCAGGTCGCCCGGCCCCGGCCGGTGCCCACCTTTGGCAAGCACCGGCCCGAGCTGGACCACGTGGCTCACCACCTCGATGCCAAGCTGGCGCAGCAGCAGCTTGCAGACCGCCCCGGCCGCCACCCGGGCGGCGGTCTCCCGGGCCGACGCCCGCTCCAGCACGTCCCTGGCCTCGTCCAGCCCGTACTTCTGCATCCCGGCCAGGTCGGCATGCCCGGGGCGGGGCTGGGTCAGGGGCTTGGCCGTCTGGCCCGGCTCAGGCGACATCTCCTCGGCCCACTTGGGCCACTCCGAGTTGGCCACCTCGATCGCCACCGGCGAGCCCAGGGTGCGCCCGTGGCGGACCCCCCCCAGCAAGGTCAGCTGGTCGGCCTCGAAGCGCATACGCGGCCCCCGGCCGAAGCCCAGGCGCCGGCGGGCCAGCTCCCGGGCAATGTCGTCGGCGGTGACAGCCAGGCCCGCGGGCAGGCCCTCGACGACCACCACCAGCGCCTTGCCGTGCGACTCCCCGGCGGTCAGGAACCTCAACACCATGACCAGCCTAACCTGGGCCTGTGACCGCTCCCGGGCGGCCTGAAGGGCCGCTGTTGGTCCACGGCACGGGCAAGGAACTGGTACCGCCGGACTGGCCCCCCCTCGAGGACGCCGAAGCCCAAGCCGTGCTGGCGGCCTGCTTCGGCCGGGACGCCGCGGCGGCCCGCGTGGCCTGGCGCAGCCCACGGCCGCTTTCGGCCGCCGGGCTCGTCGAGGTGGCAGGAAGGTTGGTCTTCCTCAAGCGCCACCACCTCCGGGTGCGCACCCCGCGGCAGCTGCTGGCCGAGCACGCCCTGGCCCGCCACTTGGCCGGCCGCGCCCAGGCCGCCCACCTGCCTATCGGGGTGCCCGCCGTCCTGGCCCCCCCGCTGCGCCGGGGCCCCTGGGCCTACGAAGTCCACGCCCAAGCTCGGGGCTTCGACCTGTACCGGGACGAGCCGTCGTGGTCCCCGTTCCACAGCCTCGGCCACGCCTGGGCGGCCGGCGCCGCCCTGGCCCGCTTCCACCTGGCCACGGCGGGCTTCGGGGCGCCCGAGCGCCCCTTTGGCGTCCTGGTCGGCTCCTGCGCCCTGGTGCGCGTCCCCGAGCCACTCCCGGTGCTGGCGGCCTGGGCCAGGCAACGCCCCGGCCTGGCCCGGGCGCTCGCCCCCTACCCCTGGGAGGACGACTTCGAGCGCCACGTGCTGCCCGCCGCCCGGCTGGCTGCGGCCGCCCTGGCCCCCCTGGAGCCGGCCTGGGCGCACTGCGACTGGCACCCTTCCAACCTCACCTGGGCCTCTGAGGCCCCTGGCGCCCAGGTGGTGCAGGTCATCGACCTCGGCCTGGCCAACCGCACCTACGCCGCCCACGACCTGGCCACCGCCATCGAGCGCAGCGCCGTGCCCTGGCTCGACCTCAGCCCCGGGCCTGCCCCTGGCGCTGCTACCGGGCCTGCTCCCGGGCCTCGGACCGGGCTTGGTACCAGCCCGGCCGTAGAGGCCGACCTGGATGTGGTGGACGCGCTGGTCGACGGCTACGAGTCGGTACGGCCGCTGGCCCCGGCCGAGCACCAGGCCCTGGTGGCGGTGCTGCCGGTGGCCCACGTCGAGTACGCCCTGTCCGAACTGGAGTACTACGCCGACGTGGTCGGCTCGGCCGCCAACGCCGACGCCGCCTACCACACCTACCTGCTGGGCCACCTCGCCTGGTTCGCCGGCCCGGACGGCCAGGTCCTCCTGGCCCACCTGCACCGCCGGGCGGCCCGCCCGTCCCGTTAGAACTGCTCCTGCACCTAGATGAGCCATGCATTATGATGACAAAGGTGCGCACGACCATCGACCTGCCGGACGACCTGCACAAGCAGGCTCTGGCCATAGCCCGTGACCGCCACCAGAGCCTCAGCGCGACGGTTGCCGACCTGCTGAGGCGTGGCCTCGGCCAGGGGGAGGCCGCCCCGGTCATCACCAGCCCGCGTACCGGCCTGCCTCTCGTCCGCTTGGGCAAGGTGGTCACCAGCGAAGATGTGCGCAGCTTGGAAGACGACCAGTGACGTTCCTGCTGGACGCCAACGTGCTCATCGCGCTGGTGGTGGCCGACCACGTGCACCATGACGCAGCGGAGGGCTGGCTTGCCGGGCTGAGCGGCCACTTCGCCACCTGCCCGCTCACCCAGGGGAGCTTGCTCCGCTTCCTAGTCCGGGCCGGCCAGCCGGCCAGCACGAGCGCCAGCGTGCTGCGCGCCGTGTGCGAGGACAGCCGCCACCGCTTCTGGGCCGACGAGCTGGCCTACACCGAGGTGCGGCTGGCGGGGGTGGTCGGGCACCGGCAGCTCACCGATGCCTACCTGGCCCAGCTGGCGCGCCACCACGAGGGGCGGGTGGCCACGTTCGACCGGGCGTTCGGCTTCCTCCACGACGACGTGGCGCACCTGGTGCCCGTGGGGTAGCTATGGGCTAGGAAGCCATGCCCCCACCGCTGCTGCAGGGCTGCACGCTCAGCACCGTGCCGTAGCCCGGGTGGCCGGGGTTGCCCTCGTAACCGGGGTCGGTCTCGATAGTGGCCAGCCCCACGACGTTACCGGAGATGGTCGAGCCGACCTGCGTGATCGAGCTGGACACGATCACGGTGACCTCGGAGGGCACGCTGGCCGGCGGCGGTGTGCTGTTGCCCGTGTCCGTCGACCACAGCGTCGGGCAAGTGGGGTTGTCCACCGTGTCGGTGAAACCTTTGAAGGACGCCGGCCCGCTGCCCAGCGAGTTGTCGTCCGTCCACTGGGCGCCCCAGAACTCGACCGTGGCCCCCGGGGCAGCCACGGCGCTGCTGATGACGAAGAACCCCGGCGGGGTACTGGTGCTGGTAGTCGCCGCCGACGCCGGAGGCGCCGCGGCCAGCGAGCAGAGCAAACCAAGAGCCGACGTGATGACTAGCCGATGACCCACCGTGACCTCCCTGGAGGGGGCGAAGTCCGCCCTTTGCCATTGCCTTCGGCCACCGGGCGCGCCGACTTGAGCGCGACCCGGGCGAGGGCGGGCCAACCCAGGCCACAGCTTCGGGTATTACGCAGCTGCGTCAGCACTGGCTGCCGCAGCCCGCGGCGTAAGCCACGCCCGCCAGTGCCCGGGACGCCGCCCCCGCCCGGCCCTCGGCGTAGCCGACCGGCTCCCAACCCGAGCTGGTCGCCTGCAGGTAGTAAGGCGGCCACACCGTCTGGAGAGAGGTGTCGTAGTAGTACTCTTTTTCGTACCCGGAATAACCTATGAGCCCTACTGGGCCACGGAAGTCCTGGCCGATGGCCCCGAACAGGTCCAGGTGGCAGAGGGCGCCCCCGGTCCAGTTCTCGGCGTAGACCGAGTTAGTGAGGGCCAGGAGGGCAGCCTCCACGGTCAGCGGTGGCGAGGGGCAGCTGTTGGCTGTGTGGAGGATCTGGACGTAATAGTCAGCCACCAACCCGAGCGCGTCGTAGGGGTCCGAGCGCGGGCAGTAGCCCGCAGGGACACCCCCGCCCGTGCCCCAGGCGGGGTCGCAATGGGTGGTGGTGGTCAGCACGTGCTGGGCCCCGTTCACCGAGTAGGGGTAGGTTATGGGGCCACCGATGATGATGTTGCCCGCCCCGGGCGGGCCGATTATGTCCGAGGAGGCGCTCATGGTGGGCGCCTGGGAAAAGGTGAGCTGGTAGTTGCACCACCACCCCCCGGTTGCCACCTTCACCGTGGTGCCCGCTGGCAGCACGCCAGCGCTGTCGGTCACCCCGACGCCGGTGCTCTCGCCCGCCCAACCCGGGTCCGAGCCGACGCAAGCCGTCTTGCTCCCAGCCGAAAGGTTAGCAGTCACTTTCGACCATTGCATGGGGCCGGTCCCGGTGTCGTCTCCGGCCACTATCGTCGCGAAGCCGGCAAAGCCAGGGTTGGTGGCGGCGTCTTGGACCGTGACATTGCCGTCCACGTATATGAGCGCCGACCCCGGGAGGGTGCTCAGGTTTATGGTGCCGCCGGTGCCGTTCGTGCCGCAGGCGCCCCCGCTCCCGCCGTTGGGGTTGCCGACGGCGTTGTCCACGTTGGGGGCATTGGGTGCCGAGGGGTCCTTGGCCCAGTTGAGCGTCGTCACACCGGTGGAAGACGAGAACGACAAGGTTATGTCGACCCAGGTGGGCGACGGGCTTGTTATCGTCCCGCCGGATATGTAGCAGCCGACCAATTGGGCCGCGGTGGCGTCCGCCGACGTGCTCGGTTGCGGCTCGTCGCCGGAGAACTGCGGTGGCAGGCCGGTGGCTGGCCCGGGCTGGCATTGGGCCGTGGTGCCGTCGAAGTTGTACTGGCAAGGCACGGCGCTGCCGGTGAAGGGGTCCTGGCGTCCCTTGGCCGCGCTGAAGACCTGCCCGTAAAAAGTGGGCGTCCCGTCGATGCGCAGGGTGTCGTTGGAAAAGGTCGGGCCGTTCACCGTGTCACCGGTCGCGAACCATATCCAACAGTTGTTGGTGTCGGGAGGCCATGGGCTCTGGGAGTAGGCGGTGACGCCGCCGCTGTAGCTGAGGGCCGTCTTGGTGGTGTACAACGTGTCCGCGCTCAGCGTGCCGGTGGCGTTGTTCGACATGGTGATGGACGAGGGCCCGGTGATGCTCGCCACAGTGGTCCCGCTGGGCACCTTGCCCGCCGTGTCCTTGATGGCCATGCCAACGGCCAGGCCAGCCGTGGTAGTCAGCCCGGTGACGCTGTTGGAGCCGGCGGACAGCTTGGCGGTGCTGGTCCACAGCGGCGCCGGCCCATGGGAGCTGTAGTAGCTCCCGTACGCCGCGTACTGGCTGCGGGGCACGCTCGAAGGTATGTGCAGGTCGTTGGCGCAGCTTTGGTCGAGCGTCGGGTCCATCATCTCGTAGTTGGTCCAATAGATGTTGTCCAGGAAGCTGGCAGTGGGGACGATGTTGTAACTGAACGTCCTCACCACAGCCCGGTTACCGGTCCCGGCCTCGCCGCTGACGGTGAGAGCCAGGGACCCGTTCTGGGTCCTGGGCAGGGAGTACTCGTACCACTCGGGCGGGTTGGCGTTGGGCACCGAGTACCAACCGCACAGCCCCGGGTCCTTCAGGTCCACCCAGGTCCAGGTGCCGTTGACCAGCTCGTAGCCCTGGGCTGCCATGGCCGGGCTGTACTGGCAGCGGAAGTAAGGGTTGCCCAGCGTCCACTCGTCGTAGGCCGGGTTCTGGTCGAGGTGCTCTATGTAGTCGTTGAGCCCGGCTTGGGCGGCCTCGTAGGCCGCGTTCCAGTTCAGGTTCTCGGTCGTCTGGGCCAACTGGCCTACAGCTGTGGCCATGACCACGGCCGGGACGGTTGACAACAGTGCCATCAGCGCCACCACGACCAGCATGGCCTGGCCCCCCTCGCCCCGCGGCCAGCGCCGCCGCGCTCCGGCCACGGCCCTCGGTGGCCGCTTGCGCCGGGATATCAGCATGGGCCTGTCATGGGGTGTCAGCATGGGTCGGTCATGGGTGGGCTCGTTTGTGGGTCGACCTGCCACGCCGCCTGGCACTGGTCCTCGACGTTCCATATGTCCACGATGTGGTCGGCGACGGTCGTGCTCACCCCGTTGGGGCCGGACATGGTGAGCGACACCCCCAGAGCGGGGTAGAAGCTATAGGACGCACCGCTGCCCCCCGTCCAGGACGCAGGGGCGGTAGTGGGGAGGGGGGCGCAGGACCCCAGGTTGGCGCACCCCGCTACCGTGAAACCGCTGCTCGAGGTGAGGTTGGACGCCAGCGTGGCCACCGGGGCACTGGCCAGGCCGGCGCAGGTGGTGCTGCTGGCCACGGTGAGCTGCCCACCGCTCAGCTTGATGTCGAACGCCTCGGTGGTGCCATTGATGTTGGCGGTGAACTCCAGCTCCGACGAGGGGGTCGCGGAAGGGGACGTGCCGCTGCCGTAGCACCACGGTGCCGTCGCCGGCGGCACGTTGTCGGCGGCATGGATGTCGCGCACGATGGTCTGCTCGGCGGTCTGCAACTGGTCGATGTCCACGGTCTTGGTCGTCATCACGGTGGACTGCTCCGAGATCAGCTTGACGGCCGTGCCGACCGAGGTCATGACCACCGCCATGAGGGCCATGGCCAGCGCCGTCTCCACCAGGCTGACCCCTCGCTCGGAGCGGGGCTGCCCCCTCATGACACCGGCACCTCCACCACCGCCCCCGGGCCCAGCGGGGCCCAAGCCGAGCAGGTGCCCCCCGAGTAATAAGGGCCCGAATAGCTGCCGCCGGTGCACTTGCTCTCCCAGGCACCACTTGAGCCCACCTTGAGCACCACCGCCGTGGTGGTGTTGGTGGACAGCTGGGAGCCGCCCGACGCCGACGCCCACAACAACCAGTAGCCGGCCGGCAGCCCGCTCAGGGTGTCGGTGCCCACCACCTGCTGGGCCACCGACGGCGAGCTGGAGCCCGACCAGTTGGGGTCGGAGCTGGTGAAGACAGCCGAGATGCTGTCCGAGCCGGTGCCCAAGGACGAAGTGGTGCAGGTGGCCGTGCCGGAGGCCACCGGCTGCGCCCCGCAACCGGCGATACCGCTGCCATTGGCCAGGAACTGCACCGTCCCGCTGGGGGTACCCGTGGCCGGCGAGGCCGGGCTGACCGTGGCCGTGAAGGTCACCGCCTGGCCAGCCACGCTCGGGTTGGCATTGGCGCTCAGGGCGGTGGTGGTGCCGTCCGGCGACGTGCCCACGTTCTGGGACAAAGGTGCCGAAAGGGCCGAGGAGGCGAAGTCCTGGTCCGCCCCCTGGGTGTACTGGGCGGTGATGCTGTGGCTGCCCGGCGAGGCGAACACGTAAGCGAGGGTGGCCACGCCGTTGGCCGGGGTAGCGGTCCCGATGGCCGTGCCGTCGCTGTAGAAGGTGACCGTGCCCGTGCTCGGGGACCCGTTGCCCGAGGAGCTGACGGTAGCGGTGAAGGTGACGGGCTGGCCGGCCACGCTCGGGTCGGCGCTGGCGCTGACCGAGGTCGTGGTCGCGTAGCCCTGGCCCGTGGGCTCGACGGTCTGGGACAGGGTGGTCGACGACGAGGCGGTGAAGTTGGGGTCGCCGCTGTAGACGGCGTACACGCCGTAGGGGCTCCCCGAGCTGGTGAGGGTGACCGGCGGCGAGGTGGCCGTGCCGTCGGCGCCCAGGGGGGCAGTGCCGATGACCGTGCCGCCCGTGCACGACGGCCCTGTCCCCCCCTGGCAGAACAACACGCTGCCCGTGGGCGTGCCCACGCCCGACGAAGCCGTCACGGTGACGCTGAAGGTGACCGCCGTGCCCGAGATGCTCGGGTCGGCGCTCGAGCTTATGGCGGTCAGCGTCCCTCCCCCCGGCAGCGGAGGGGAGGCGGCTGCGGTCGTGCCCAGTTGCAGGACCGGCATGGCCGTGGGGGCCACTGACGGGCAATTGGCGTCCTGGCCGCCGGTGGGGCTGGCCGCCCGGGCCGCCACCACCGCCCCCGACAGGTCCGAGCCGGAGCTGGTCACGGCCACGCCGACCGGCACCAAGGTGAAGTTGGCCGTGGCCACCTGGCCCGGCGCCAGCGTGCCTGAGGTGGGGACGGCCACGCCGTCAGCCGGGTTGCCTCCGCTGAAGCCGTCAGGGGAGCTGTCCGTCCCGCAAGTGCCGGCGACCACGTAGTAGCTGGGCGACGACGCCTGGAAAGGGAACACCGTGTCGCCCGATGGGCTGGGGGCCGGGGCTACATAGGGGTTGGTCACCAAGTTGGCGTTCCAGAACGACAAGGGCAGGGAGGTGGCGAGGTCTCCCGGGCTGGTTACGTAGGGCGCCTGCCAGCTCAGCCCGTCGACCTGGGGCACCGTGTAGCTGGCGTTCACGTAGGCGGCCGGGGCGTAGTAGAGGGGCTTGCCACTGGGGAGGGTCAATGTCTGGCTCGCCCCCACGTTGCCGTTCATGTTGGCCCCGGCGAGGGGGGCAGGGACGCCGCCGCTCATGTCGTTGTTGGAGTCGATGTAGGTCCCCGAGCTGGGAGAGACGGACACGGAATAGGGGTCCGGGGGCATGTTCAGGAACAACGCGCAACCCAGGTCCGTGGTGGTCGCCTTGTAGACCAAGCCCGTGCTCAAGTCGGTGGCAGTCACCTGCAGGTTCCTCTGGCCACTGCTGACATCGTCGGTCACTGCCACCTTGATGGAGCCGTCCGCCGGGTTGAGGGCCACTGCGGGCACCGCCACGATGGTGGACTCTTCCACGTACCGGCTGGCCACCGACCCGGGGAGCGAAAGCCACCAGTTGGCCGGTGGGGCCGGGTCCCAGGTGACGAAGTCGACCACCTGCAGCTCCGGAGGAGCACCACCGGTGGGGATGCCGCAGGTGCCGCTCCCCGGCTCCACCTCCTGCTCGATCGTGAAGGGGTAACCTCCCCTGGAGACGCTGGCCAGGCTCTCGTAGCCGAGCGCGCTGATCAACTGGGACGGTTCCCCGCACGGGGTCGGGAAGTTGGCCGCGGCCACGTTGAGCGAGGCCACCGCGCAGTCGAGCGCGCTGGACGCGATGTCGGTGGCCAGGAGCTTGAGGCGGGAGTTCTGCCCCACCTGCAGGCCGGTCACGACCAGCCGGCCCGTAGCCGCCAGCAGCGTGGCCAGGATGGCGATGGCCAGGACGACCTCGACCAGGGTGAAGCCTGCTTGCCGGTCGGCTGGCGGGCACGGCCACCGGGGGGCCTTGCGGCGTGCCACGCGCGGCCGCCAACCGCACGTGCTGTTGTCCACGCGGCCATTGATCGGCATCAGGCCCCCAAAGCTTGACGAGTTACCAAGGACCGGAAAAGCCCGCAGCTGGCCCGGGTGCTCAAGAAGCCGGGCTGTCCGCGTTGGGCAAGGCGTAAAAGGCGCGCAGGCTTATCGAGGTGCCCGTCTGGGAGCTCCCCGCGCCGGCCCTGGGCCCGGCGGCTACGGGGGCAAGGGCCAGCCCGAAGCTGTCGACCACGAACAGCCGGGGAGCCGAGCCGAGCACCCGCACCAGGTCTTCGATCTCGCCCGGCGTGCCGCTCACCTGGAGCGTGAGCTGCAGCTGGGCCGGGGCTGGGCCTGCACTGCCGGAGCCCGGGCCGTAACCCGCGGGAGCGGGCGAGCTTATGCTCGTCAACTGGACGCCGGCGGTGGCGGCGGCGGCGTAAAGCCCGGTCACCAGCCGGTCGAGCTCCGGCCCGTTGGGGACCAACCTCTCCAGCCGGGCCAGGTCCGCCCTTTCGGCCGGTAGCTGCCTCTGGCTCCGGACAAGCTGGGAGTAGCGGGCGTCCAGCTGGGCCAGGTTGGCCTGGGCCTCCTGCTGCTTGGACTGCAGGGCCTTGATGTGGCCGGACTCGGGCCGGTAGAAACCCATGTACCAGCCCGCCACCAGCACGAAAATGACCAGGGCGGTGGCGATGGCGATCCTCCGGGTCACTTGGTCCCTCCTGGGAGCAGGGCGGCCCGGTTGCTGAAGGCCGCCGTGGTCACCTGGGCCGAGGCGCTGATGGCCGTGAGGCCGGTGGACTTGGTGGTGGACGAGACCCAGAGGGCCTCCAGCCCCTTTACCACCGAGACCCGGTCAATGAACTCGGCCACGGCCGCCGCACCGCCGGTGGTCTGGGCGGTCATGGTGATGTTGCCCACCACGGCCCCCTTGGCCGGGGCGGTGCCCCCGACCGTGGTCGGCTCGGTCTTGGTGAGCTCCACCGACTGCACCGTCACGCTGGCGGGCAGGGCCCGGGCGATGCGCTCCAACAGGCCGGTCCAGTCGATGTCGCCCACGAGCGCCTGGGCAGCCAGCTGGCGCCGGGCCCGCACCGCCTCCGGCACCGCCATCACGTAGCCCAGCTTTTTTATCTTGACCTGGAGCACGCCCGCTTCCTGGTTGGCCAGCGCGATCTGGTGGCTGAGGTTGCTGGCCGTGTGCACCCGGGCGTAGGCCGCGCCTCCGAGGGCCAGGGCGACCACGCCCACCACGGCGGCCGCCGCCGTCATGGCTTTGCGGGCCTGGCGCCGGGCGAACACCTCGGGCGGCACCAGGGAGGGCGCCTGCTCCCCGTCGGTGCCCCACAAGGCCAGCCCCACCGCGGTCGCCCACCGGGACGACGCCTCCTCGACCGCCTCCGGCTCCAGCCCCATCGACTTGTAATCGAGCTCCAAGGGCACCTCGGCCAACTTCACCGGTACCCCCACCGCCGCGCCCAGGGCCGTGGCCAAGCCGGGTAGCATGGCCCCGCCCCCGGTCACCAGCAGGCGGCTGAACTGGCCGGAGTGGCTCTGGGAGACGATGTACTCGAGCGAGCTGCGGACCTCGGTCACCACTGCGTCCAGCTTCGACTGCTCCGGCTCAGGCGCCCCCGCCGGCACCACGCTGCGGTTGGCTGCCCGCCGGGAGAGATCCCCGGCCGGCGCCATGGCCATCTGGTCGCTGAGGTCGGCAGTAGCCGGGACGGCCAAGGCCACCGTGCGGACGAAGCGGGCCACGCCCGCCTCGCGCACGGCCACGGTCATGAGCTGGGCGCCGACCCCCACCACGGCTTCCAACCCCCCGCCACCGTCGCCCTTGCCTGGCCCGCCACCCTGGGGGCGTACCGCCCTCAGCAGGGCCAAGGCCGACGAGTCGACCGCCGCGACCCGCAGGCCCGCCTGTTCCACCGCGGCTATCTCGTCCACCACGACGTCTTTTTGGGCGGCGACCAACAGCACCCGGCGGGTGCCCTTGGGCCCGTCGGGCCCTGGGACGGAGGCGAAGTCGACCACCGCCTGGTCGACCGGTATGGGCAGGAACTCCCCCAGCTTGTAACGCAGGGCGGAGCGCAGCTCCTCGTCGGGCATCTGGGGCATCTCCACCTGGCGGACCATCGTCCGCTGGCTCCCCAGGCCGACCACGACCCTCCTGCTGGCGAACCCCCCGTGCTGCCACAGCTTGCGCAGGGCGGCGCTGACCGCCCCCCGGTCCCGTACCTCCCCTTCGACGACCGCCCCCTGGGGCAGGCCCACCTGGGCGAAGCGGCGCAGCACCCGGCGCTCGCCGTCCACCACCACCTCTGCCGCCCGTACCGCCGACGAGCCGATGTCCAGGCCAATGCCGGTCTTCTTTGCCATCAGCTTTGCCATGCGCGCTCCACTCGTCCGGTCTCCTCGTGGTCCATCCATCAGGTATCGGCGCGCCCGCCCTCGCCCTGTAACGACTTCCACCCGCCCTCCTGGCGCAGCTTGGGGCCGGCCTCCCGGCCGGCCCCAAGCGTCAATGTTCAGGCAGTCGCCGGTACTACCAGCTGGAGTACCAGTGGCTGTTCGCAGGCAGAGTAGATGCCTTGTTCTTAGCAGCACCGGGGCCCAACGTTGAATCGGGCTCCGTTGACGGCAGAGCGGAGGGGCAGCCTCCAGTGGTGACGGCGTACGCGGTGACGCCGTTGCCGGTCTGGTCGGACATGACAATGAAACAGTCGTTGCTGCCGGAAAGCGCCTCCAACAAGAAGACGTTGCCAGTGGCAGTCGAAGCGTCGTTAGTCCCACCGGCTATGGTCGAACTCCAAGAGCTAGCCACCCACACGTCTACCTTCCCTGACGCTGCCCCGCCGGTCACCCAGGGGATCGAGGAGTCCAGCTTGCTGGCGCCAGCGCCGCTGGGCACGAAGGTCCCGTTGTTGACCTGGTAGGCCAGCTCACTGGTGGTCACGTTGGTCGCGTTGCTCTGGGCGGCCGCGTCGTTGGCGCTGCTGCGGGCCCCCAGGAAGGTCGGGATGGCGATGGCCATCAAAATGCCCAAGATGAGCACGACGACCATGAGCTCGATGAGGGTGAAGCCCTCTTCCTCCTCACGGCGCCGCTTGTACAGGTCCTTCAGCACTTGTTTCCTTTCTCTGTGTCGAGAGGCCTAGGTGCGAGCCTCACGAGCCTCACGGGCCTCGTCGGCCCCGGGTCTGCCCCGGTCTTGCCACCCCAGAACGGCCGCCCGGCCCCTTTGTTCGCTCACTGCTCGGCGTTTCGGGCTGCTTGCCTGGCGCGCCCACCGGTTGCGGCGCGCCTGCTCTGGTGCTCGCTAACCCAGGTCTCGACTGCCGCACTGGAGGGCTTTAGGGCCACCGCTTCGCGGTCTTCGCCGATTGCCGGCTTAGCTCCCACCCGCGTTCACCAACTTGTAGACGTTGAACATGGGCAGGTACAGCGAGATGACCATCGAGCCCACCGCCCCGCCCAGGATCACGATCAGCACCGGCTCCAGCAGGGAAGTGAGGGCCTCCACGGTGCGCTGGATCTCGTCCTCCAAGAAGGTGGCCGCCCGTCCCAGCATGGCGTCCAAGGCGCCTGTCTCCTCCCCCACGGTCATCATCTGGGAGATCATGGGAGGGAAGACGGGCTGCGAGCCCAGCCGGCCGGCGATGGGCTCGCCCCGGCGCACCCCCTCGCTCATGGCGTCGATGCCCCGGGCGACGACGACGTTGTTCACCGTCTCCTTGGTTATCTCCAGGGACTCGAGCACCGGCACGCCCGCCCGCAGCAGGGCCGAGAACGTCGAGCAGAAGCGGGAAATGGCCGTTTTGCGCATGAGCCCGCCGAAGATGGGCAGCTTGAGCACGGTCGTGTCCCAGGTCGCCTTGCCCTGGGGCGTCCGCAGCCACCGGGTGAGCCCGGCCAGGCCGAGCAGGGCCACGCCCAAGATGATGGGGCCGAACTTGACCGCCGCGTTGGACACCGAAATGAGCACCCGCGTCGGGTAGGGCAGGGTCCCGTGCAGGCTGGCGTAGATCTTCTTGAAGATGGGGACGATGAACAAGATGATGGCCGAGACGATCAACAGCACCAGGAACAGCACGGCCACCGGGTAGGCCATGGCCGACTTGATCTTGCCCCGCAGCGACGCCTGCTTTTCCAGCATGGTGGCCAGGGAGGTGAGGGACTGGTCCAGGCCGCCACTGGCCTCCCCCGCTCGGACCATGGCGATGAACAGCCGGTTGAACACCCGAGGGTGGCTGTTGAGGGCCTGGGAAAGCGAGGTGCCCCGTTCCACCTGGGTGTGGATGTCGGAGACGACCCTGGCCAGGGCCTTGTTCTCGGTCTGGTCGACCAGGATGGTGAGGGACCGCAGCAGCGTGAGGCCTGAGCTCATCAGGGTCGAGAACTGCCGGCAGAACACGGCCAGCTCCTTCAGCTTCACCCGGTCGGTGAGCCCCGGGATCCGGATCTCCTTGTTCAAGGTGCCCGCGTTCTTGGCCTCGATGTCGATGGGCGTGTAGCCCATCTGGCGCAGCCGGCTGGCGACGAGCTTTTTGTCCTCGGCGTCCAGGGTCCCTTTGACGATGTTGCCCTGGGTGTCGCGGACCCTGTAGGCAAAGGTGGTCTGGGCCATCAGCGGTTCCTTTCCCAGCTGGCGCCGCTCACGGCGCCTCGATCAGCCGTCGCAGGTCCTCGAGGTTCTGGCAGCGCTCCTCGGCCACGCTGCGCTCGACGATGCGCCGCTTGACCAGGTTGGCCAGGTACTGGTCCATGGTCACCATGCCGTACTTGGCCCCCGCCTGCATGGCTGAGTAGATCTGGTGGGTCTTGCCCTCCCGCACCAGGTTGCGCACCGCCGGCGTGGCCACCAGGATCTCGCAGGCGACCACCCGGCCGGTACCCCCCGCCCGGGGCAGCAGCTGCTGGGTGACGATCCCCTGGATGGTGGTGGCCAGCTGGGTGCGGATCTGCTGCTGCTGGTGGGCGGGGAAGACGTCGATGATGCGGTCGATGGACTGGGGCGCGTCCTGGGTGTGCAAGGTGGCGAAGACCAGGTGGCCGGTCTCGGCTGCGGTGAGGGCCGTGGATATGGTCTCCAGGTCCCGCATCTCGCCCACCAGGATCACGTCGGGGTCCTGGCGCAGGACGTGCTTCAGGGCCTGGGCGAAGCTCTTGGTGTCCTCGCCCACCTCCCGCTGGTTCACCACCGCCACCTTGTGGTGGTGGAGGTACTCGATGGGGTCCTCGACCGACATGATGTGGAGCGGCTTGGTCCGGTTGATGATGTCGATCAGGGCGGCCAGGGTGGTCGACTTGCCCGAGCCGGTCGGCCCGGTGACCAGCACCAGGCCGCGGGGCAGCTCGGCGAACTGGGCCACCGAGGGGGGCATGCCCAGCTCTTCCAGGGAGCGGATCTCAAAGGGGATGCTGCGCAGCACCGCGCCCACCGCGTCGCGCTGTTGGAACACGTTCATACGGAACCGGCCCACGCCGGGCACCACGTGGGAGGTGTCCAGCTCCTGTTCCTCCTCGAAGCGTTCCCGCAGCTTGTTGGAGAGCACGGCGTAGACCAGGTCCCGCACCTGGGAGGGGTTGAGCGGCTCGTAGCCCTCCAGGGGCCGCAGGTCCCCGTCCACCCGGATGGTTGGGGGGAGGCCGGCGGTCATGTGCAGGTCCGAGGCCCGCTGGGCCACCGCTTCGGCCAGCATCTGGTTGAGCGACAAGTGCCGCGGCATCTCGGCCACGACGTCCTCGGCCAGCGCCGCCGCCGGCCCGTACATCTCGTTGATGGTGCCCACGATGTCGCTGCGGGCCGCCAGCCAGGGGACGACCTTCCAGCCCGTGGCCCGGCTGAGCTCCCGGACGGCAGCCTCGTCGGAGGGGTTCTCCATGGCCACCACCAGCCCGTCGCCGGCCAGGGACACGGCCACAGCCACGTACTTGCGGGCCAGCTCGGGCGGGAGCATGGACTCGACCATCGGGGAAATGGGCACCACCGAGGGGTCCCAGAACCCGAGCTTCATCTGGTCGGCGATCGCCGCCACCAGGTCCCGTTCGGCCACCAGGCCGTCGCTGGCCAGGATCTTGGCCAGCGGGACCCCGGTCTCCTGTTCCCGGCGCAGCGACTCCTCCAAGGTGTCCTTGGAGAGCACCTTCCGGTTGACCAGGAACTCTCCCACCAGGCGCGAGGTACTTTGCATCCTTTCTTGCTTCGGCTGGCCCGGCCGAGACCTTGAGCCCGCCGGGCCCGGGGCGCCGGCCCCCACTTTGAGCACCCGGCCCCGGTCAAGACCTTGAGCCCGCGGGGCGCCAGCCAGCCGTGAGGCCCGGGCACAGCAAAGCCCGGGCCTGAGCTTGCACCGACCTCCGGCCTCGGTGCCGGCAGAGGTAAGGGCCAGGCCCCACCACCCGATAAATGACTGATGGGGTCTGCAGGGAGCGCGACTGCGGCCGGCTCGTCCCACCCCAGGCCCACCCTGGCCCAGTTCATGGTCGGGCGCCAGCCGATATTCGACGCCAAGCTGGCGGTGCTCGGCTACGAGCTGCTGTACCGGGACGCTACCTCCGCCCCCCCGCCCAGCGGCGACGTGATGACCGCCGAGGTGCTGGTGCACGCCGCCCTCGACATCGGCCTGGCCCAGCTGGTGGGCCCCAAGCTGGCCTTCGTGAACGCCACCCGCTCGTTCATCGTCGGGCCCCAGGACATCCCCCTTCCTCCCCGCCAGGTCGTGGTCGAGGTCCTCGAAGACGTCCCCCGGGACGCCGAGGTGCTGGCCGGCTGCCGGCGCCTGCTGGCCAACGGCTACGGCTTGGCGCTCGACGACTACGGGGGTGACGGCGCGGACGACCCCCTGCTCGAGCTGGTCGACATGGTCAAGCTCGACGTCCAGGCCCTCGACCGCCAGCGGCTGAGGAAGCTGGTCCGCCACTGCTCCCTCTACGGGGTGCGCCTGGTGGCCGAGAAGGTGGAGACCCGCGAACAGCTCGCCTACTGCCAGCGGCTCGGCTTCGACCTGTTCCAGGGGTACCTGCTGTCCCGCCCGGAGGTCATCGAGGGCCGGTCCCTGTCGCCCAGCCGGGCCACCTGCGTGCGGGTGCTGCGCCAGCTGTGCGACCCGCTGGCCTCGGCCAGCGACATCGAGCGGGTCGTCCAGACCGACGCCGCCCTCAGCTACCGGTTCCTGCGGGCCGCCGGCGCCGGCGCCGCCCGGGGGTTGTTCCGGCGGATCAGTTCGGTCCGGGACGCGGTCGTGCTCCTGGGCGAGCGCCGTGTACGGGCCTGGGTGACCCTCATGCTGCTGGCCGGTACCCACGAGGGCTCAGACGAGCAGCTGCTCATGGCCATGACCCGCGCCCGCATGGCCGAGCTCATGGCCTTGGCCCGCCACGAGCCCCAACGGGCGGACGCAGCGTTCACCGTAGGCCTGGTCTCCGCCCTCGACCTGTTGCTCCGGGCGCCCCTGGCCAGCATCGTGGAGGGGATGTCGCTGTCGAGCGAGCTGGAACAGGCCCTGCTCCAGCGGGCCGGCGGCCTGGGTGAGATCCTCTCCGACGTGGTCGACTGGGAGCTGAACGCCTGGCGGAGCCAGACCCGCTCGGGCCTGGCGCCCGCCGTTGTCGGCCAGTGCTACCTACAGGCGGTGGCCTGGGCGGCGGATGTGTGCGAGGTCCTCGACCTCACCCGCTGAACCCGGGCCTGGCGGTTGGCCTGGCCGGCCTGGCCGGCCCCGGCCCTGACCTCGTCTGTCCCTGGTACCGCCCTACCCTCTCCCGCCCCGGCCCAGCCGGTGCTCAGGCGATGACCCGCATGACCTCTTCGAGGGAGGTGACGCCGGAGGCCGCCGCCATGAGGCCGGCCTGGCGCAGGGTGACCATGCCGTCAGCGATGGCCGCCTTGCGGATGTCTTCGGCGTTGGCGTGCTCGACGATCATCCGCTCGATCTCCTCGTTCACGTTCAGCACCTCGTGCACGGCGAAGCGGCCGGCGAAGCCGGTCTTGTTGCACACCTGGCAGCCGCTGGCGTGGAACAGGTGCTCGGGCAGCTCCAGGCCGGCCAGGTCCCAGCCCATGCTCTCCAGCTTGGCCTTGTCCGCCGGGTAGGCCACCTTGCAGCGCTCGCACAGCTTGCGGGCCAGGCGCTGGGCCACGATGCAGTCCAGGGCGCTGCCCACCAAGAAAGGCTCGACCCCCATCTCGATCAACCGGTTGGGGGTGCTGGTGGCGTCGTTGGTGTGGACCGTCGAAAGCACCAGGTGACCGGTCAGGGCGGCTTCGACGGCGATCGTAGCCGTCTCCCGGTCCCTTATTTCCCCCACCAGGACGATGTCGGGGTCCGACCTCAGGATGCTGCGCAGGGCGGCGGCGAAGGTGAGGCCTGCCTTGTTGTTGACCTGGATTTGGTTGATGCCGTCCAACTGGTACTCGACGGGGTCCTCCACTGTGATCACGTTCTTGGTCGGCTCGTTCAAGATGTTGATGGTGGCGTACAGCGTGGTGGTCTTGCCCGACCCGGTGGGCCCGGTCACGAGGATGGTGCCGTAGGGCTTGGTGTACGACACCTTGTAGCGTTCCATGTTCACGGGCAGGAAGCCCAAGTCGGCCAGGTCGAGGTGGGCGGTCGACTTGTCCAAGATGCGCATCACGACCTTCTCGCCGTGCACCGTGGGCAGGGTCGCCACCCGCAGGTCCACCGCCCGGCCCTCGATCGAGGTGGTGATGCGCCCGTCCTGGGGTACGCGCCGTTCGGCGATGTTGATGTCCGCCATCACCTTCAGCCGGCTGATGATGCCGTTTTGTATGTTGCGAGGTGAGCGCATCATCTCGTGGAGGACGCCGTCGATGCGGAAGCGGACGCGCACGTCCTTTCCCGTCGGCTCGATGTGGATGTCCGAGGCCCGGTCAGCAATGGCCTGGGTGATGAGCAGGTTGACCAACCGGACGATGGGGGCGTCTTCCCGGACCTCCTTGATGCTGACCAGGCGGTCCTCTTCAACCGCAGCGCTGCTGGCGGAGGCCTCGGCACTGATGTGCTCGGCTTCGGTGTCCTTGCGGTGGTACTTGTTGATGGCGGCCAGCACCGCTTCCTTGGTGGCCACCACCTGGCGCACGTCGGCACCGGTCATGGTGCGGATGTCGTCGATGGCGAACACGTTGGAGGGGTCGGCCATGGCCACGACCAGCCGGCCTTCCCACCACCCGATCGGGATCACCGTGTAGCGCCGGGCCAGCGACTCGCTCACCAGGCGGGCCGCCGTCGGGTCGATCGGGTAGGTGGCCAGGTCGACGAACTCTAGGCCCAGCTGTTCGGCCAGGGTGCCGACGAACTGCTCCTCGGTCAGCAGCTTGTCCTCGATCAGGACCCGGGCCAGGTTGACGCCCCGGTCCTTGGCCCGCCGCAGGGCCTCGCCCAGTTGCTCGACGCTGATCTGGCCGCTTTTGACCAGCACCACGCCGAGCTGCTCGTCTTCGGACAGCGCGTCTTCCCGCTCTCGGGCCCTTGTGTCTGGCATCAGCGCTCCCGGCCAGCTCGGCGCGTGCTCGAAAGCACCGCGGACGGCATCTTGTTCATGGTCGGCAGGTCACCCGGGCCGATTGAGCCGGCTGGCTCGTGGGCGGTGGCCTGTTCTCCAACTACCTGGGGATATAGACGTAAGGTGAGTGTAATACTACTTTGAGTGTTCTGCCATGTGGCCCGCCACTGTCGGTGGCGGGCCAGCCGCCAGAAGCCGGGCACCGGTCCGCCGCTGCGGGCGGCGGCGGGGGCCACCGGCTCCTGCCCGTGCCAGCCAATGCTGCTGGCTGGGCGAGGTGGTGCTCGTCGCGCTGGTTAGGCGCTGGTTGCGCGCTGGTTGCGCTAGTTGCGCGCCGCGCCGAGGAACTTGAGCAGGAGCCCCCGGTTGACCGGCTCGGGCACCGGCTCGGGCACCGGCTCTGGCTCCTCGGCATCAACCGCGGCCTCGCCCTCTTGGTCGCCCCAGATCTCCGCGGAACCGTTGACCTCGTCGCCATCCTGCCACCCGGCCTTGGCTGGGCTGGCCCCCACCGCGCTGGCGGCCTGGGCACTCCCGTTGGCCCGCTCGTGGCCCACCGAGGCCACTTCGGCGAGCCCCTGGTCGACCAGGGCCTTCACCGCCTTGCACCCCTCGAACTCGCCGAGCTCGAGGGCGGCCAGCACTTCGCCCACCGGCCGGCCCCATCCGATGGTGGTGACCAGCTGCCACTGCTCGGGCTGAAGGGTCACCGGGCCGTTGACCTGCCCCTGGAGGCGCACCACCGAGGCCAGGGAGGGCACCGCGGCCTGGATGTCGGGCCACTCCAGCAACCAGCTCTCTGCCTGCTCCAAGACCGGGGCCACCTCTTGGGGCGCCACGGTGTTGGCCGGGACGGTACCGGTGTGGAAGTTGAAACTGCCCTCTTTCAGCCGGAGCAGGTAGAAGAGCGCGTCGCAAGCAGTCCTCTGCCCACCCACGTCGAAGCCCGCCAGCCGGCCGGCGTCGAACCAGATGCTGCCGCCACTGCCGTTGGCTTCGATGCGCAGCTCCCCCGTCTTGGCAGTCACGGTCAGCAGCGCCAGCACATCTGGCAAGGCGATCGTCTCGAGCGAACCTTCAAGTGACACGGCAACCTCCGTAGCCTACGGTCTTCTACTTCGGCACCTCAGCTCGGGGAGTTGAGAAAACTCGGCAAGGCCGCCCGGCGCCTGCAGGGGCCGGCGGCAGGGCGGCGGGCAGGGCGGCGGGCAGGGGCCGGCGCCTACATGTCCGCCGGGTAACCCGCCCGCGCTCCTGCCAGGCAGCTCGCCCACACCTTGGCCCGGTGGCCGCGGGTCGTTGCGTAAGCAGCCGGCCTAGGCTCCTGCGGGGTGGCCGGCCCGCTCCCCGGCCCGGGCCTCGACGCTGCGCCCCGCCTGCTCGGCTCGCCTCCTCAGCTCCTGTAGGGCGGCGGCTGACATGGCCGCCACGGGTGCCTGGGTGCCCGTCCAGATGGTGACCTGGCGGGCAGCTTGGTGGACTAGCATCCCCAAGCCGTTGCAGGTAGCCGCGCCCGCCCGACGGGCAGCGGCCAGCAGAGGGGTAGTGGCAGGGGCGTACACCAAGTCGGCGACAAGTTGCCCCGGCCCCAGGCGGCGGGGGTCCAAGCCGAAGGGGAGCGCCCGCCGGCTGCCCCGTGCCCGTCGGCCGGGCCCCTCGGGGCTCACCGCCTCCATGCCTACCCCCCCCATGCCTACCCCCCCCATGCCTACCCCCCCCATGCCTACGCCTTCCATGCCCACCGGCGTGGCGTTGACCACCAGGTCAGCCTCCCCCACCGCCTCCACCAGCCCCACCGACCCCACCCGGCCGGCCAGGGAAGCCGTCTCCGAGGCTTGCTCGTGGCGGCGGGCCACCACTACCACGGCTGCGGCGCCCGCTTCGGCCAGGGCCAGGACGACGGCCCGGGCAGCTCCGCCGGCACCCAGCACCAGGCACCTCTTGCCCTCCGGCGCCCAGCCCTGGTCGGCCAACGAGCTGAGGAACCCCGCCCCGTCGGTGCTGTCCCCTACCAGCTGCCCCCCCACGTTGGCCACCGTGTTGGCCACCCCCAGGCGCTGGGCGACCGAGCTCAGGCGGTGGCAGGCAGCCGCGGCAGGCGCCTTGTGAGGCATGGTCACCGACAAGCCCCGGATGCCCAGGTCCGCCATGGCCGCCACCGCCGCCTGTCCCCGGCCGGCAGGGACGGGGAAGGCTACGTAGACCCAGTCCAAGCCCAGCTCCCGGAACGCAGCATTGTGAAGGGCAGGGGACAACGAATGCGACACCGGGTCACCGATCACCCCCGCCACCACGCTGGCCGCGCCTGGCCAGCCCGTTGGGCGCTGGCCCGCCCGACGACGGGGCCCCCGAGGGACAGACCGAAGAGCCTGAGGTGCATGGGGAGAAGGCTGAGGGGCGCTCGTACCGGGCGGCGCGGCGGCTTGGGCGGCGGCCTCGGCGCCGGACGTGCCCGCAGCCGCGGCCTGGGGGCCAGTCGTGCCCACAGTGGCGGCCCCGGCGCCAGCCGCGCTTTCGGCGGCTTGGGCGTCGGCCCTGCCCGCAGCATGCAGGTGGGGCTCGCTCAACAGCCCAGGCCCGCGGCCCGGCACTCGGCACGCAGGCGGTCGAACTGAGCGGCGGTCGAGGCGAACCCCATCTTGCCGTCCGGGTTCACCTCTACCCAGTACAGGTAGGTGGTCTTGGGGGGGGCCAGGGCCGCCTCCAGCGACGCCACCCCGGGGTTCGATATGGCCGTGGGGGGCAGGCCCAGGTGCAGACGGGTGTTGTAGGGGTTGGGGGCATCGAAGTTCACCGGGCCCGTCGGGTTGCCTAGCCCGTACAACAGGGTGGAGTCCGCGCCGATAGGTATGCCCCGGGCCAGGCGGTTGTAGATGACGCTGGCGATAGGGCCCCGGTCCGCTTGCAACTTGGCTTCCCTTTCCACGATGGAGGCGACCGTCACCACCTGGTAGGGGGTGAAGCCCAAGCGGCGGGCGCGCTGGGCCAACCTCAGCTGCTGAGCGTGCTCGTCGAAGGTCTGCACCATGTAGGTGACGAGGTCCACCGCGCCCTCACCCGGCTGGACCGGGTAGGTAGCAGGGAACAGCAGGCCTTCCAAGTCGTTGGCGCCCGCTGGTTCGTAGGGTGAGCGCACCTCACCGCTGGTGGCTGCCTTCAAGAACGCCTGGGCGGAGATGCCCACCCCTCGCAGCCGGCTCACCGCGGCGGCGATCTGGGCGACCGTGTAGCCCTCCGGCACCACCAATTTCTCCGTCACCAGCACCGGCCCGCGCTGGAGCGCCCTGATGACCGCCGCGTAGCTCTCGTTGGTGGCCAAATGGTAGGTGCCGGCCAGCAATGGCCCTCCGCCCTTGAGCTTCAAGTACAGCTCGAACAGGTCGGGCTCGTGGACCACCCCGGCCTTGGCCAGTATGTGGGCTATCTCCAGCGTCGACGCACCCTGGGGCACCACCACTGTCACCACGGGGCCAGGTGGCCCGGGCGGGTTGATGTCGTGGCTCACCCGTACGTAGCCAATGGCGCCGACGACGACGACAGCGACCGCCACCGCGGCCACCACGACGCGCCAGCGCTGGCGCCTCTTGGGCCGGTGCCCGCTTGGCTGCAGCTCGGTTGCCTGCGCCTGCGGCTGCGGCTCGGTTGGCAGCGGCCCGACAGGCTCCGCCTCGGCGGGCTCGGGCACCACCGGCCTGGCCTGGGTTGGTGGCTGGCAGCCCGGAGCGCCCGCCGCCCCAGCAGCGGCGGCCGGGCCGGCTGGCCCTGCAGCCTCGGCTGGGCCGTCTGGTCCTGCAGCCTCAGCTGGGCCGCCTGGTCCGCCCCTCAGCCCGGCCCCCGCCCCCACTTGCCCACCTATCGCGTCGGCGGGCCCAGTTGGCTCACTCTGCGTGGCGTCCCGGGTGGCTAGAACTGCTTGCTGCCCGTCATCCCCCGCCGTTTTTTGCCATGATAAGTGGTTCTCTGTCCCAAAAGAGCCCCTCCCGGTCACTTTTCCGGACGGAGATTGCTCTACCAGGGCAAAGAAAGCCCTAGGACCGGGCTCGGCCAGCCCGGGCCCAAGCGGGGAGCGCCCCTCTGCAGGGCTATCACCAGCCCAGTAGGGCCTCTCCGCCCCGCTCACCTACGGCTCACTGAGGCTCCCGGCTCGCTGCTTGTCCAGCCAGGTCTGCAAGATGGCAGCAGCAGCCATGTGGTCCAGCACCTCCCGGCGCAGCGCCCGCCTCCTCCCGCCCGACGCCAGCGCGCGCCGAGCAATGAAAGTGGTGAACCTCTCGTCGCTGGCCACGACCGGTACGCCCAGCGCCTGGCGCAGGGTGGCAAGCTCCCCCTGAACCGCCTGGGCAGTAGGCCCGAACCCCCCTGACAGCGACAGGGGAAGGCCCACCACCACCACCTTCGCCCCCGTCTCGCCCACCAAGCCGGCCAGGCGGGCGTGGTCCTCAGCCATCGACGCGCCCCTGGCCAGCACGGTGAGGGCCGTGGCTACCCGCCGCCGGTCGTCGGACACGGCCACGCCTATCCGCCGAGCACCGAGGTCGACCCCCATCGCCCGCCCTGGCCCGCCCAGGGCCCCGCTCACACCGCTCACACCGCTCAACTCGCTCAACTGTCCCCCTCTTTGGTCGCTCTGACCGTGCCCGCTCCCCTGCCCGTCCCTGCACCCGTCGCCGCCCCGGCGCCCCTAGCCGTGGCCGCCCCGGCGCCCCTAGCCGTGGCCGCCCCAGCGCCCCCCTGCAGCATGACCCGGGCAACCTCCAGCGCCTCGTCCAGGTGCTCGGCGCCCCTCCCCCCGGCCATGGCCAGTTCCGGGTTGCGGCCTCCCCCGCCGCCGCCCACCACTCGAGCCGCCTTGGCCACCAGCTCGGGGGCGTCGGGCACATGGCCCTTGGCCACCGCCGCCACCAGGGACACCTTGGCGTCCTCCGGGCAGCCACCCAGGACGACCGCCCTCACCCCCGGATAGGAACGCACGGCCACAGCCAGCTCCCGCAAGCCCTCCGGGCTCAGGCCGTCGCGCCGGGCCACCACCGCGCCCTCCGGCCCCACCGAAGCCGCCAGCGCGGCGGCCTCGGCGACCAGGGCCTCTCGCCGGGCGGCGCGCAGCTCCTCCTGGACCGCCCGGTGCTCAGCCAGCCGGCGCTCGATGGCCGCGACCAGCTCCTCGGGTGGGGCCTTGAGCAGGCTGGCCGCCTGGGCCAGGCGGGCTTCGTTGGCCCGCAGCCGTTCCAGCGTGGCCGTGCCGGTCAAGGCCTCTACCCGGCGCAGGTTGGCACCGATGGAGCTCTCCGAGACCACCTCCAACGGCCCCACCATGCCCAGCCGCTCCACATGGGTGCCCCCGCACAGCTCGACCGAGTGCTCCCCAGCGTGGACGACACGCACCACCTCGCCGTACTTGTCGCCAAAAAAGGCGATGGCCCCCTTGGCCTCGGCTTCGGCCCGGGGCAGCTCCTCGGTGGTCACCATCATGTCGGCCAGCACCTGGGCATTGACCAGGTCCTCGACCTGGTCCAGCTCGGCCCGGCTCACCGGCGCGTAGTGGGTGAAGTCGAAACGCAGGCGGTCGGGGGCCACCAGCGAACCTTGCTGCTTCACGTGCGGCCCCAGCACCTGGCGCAGGGCCCAGTGCAGCAGGTGGGTACCCGTGTGGTTCCGCCGGATAGCCGCCCGGCGCTCGGCGTCCACCACCGCCCGTGCCTGCTGGCCTGCCTCCACCGTGCCCTGCTCGATAACCGCCACGTGGCGGTGCAAGCCGGGCAGGGCGCTGGTCGTATCGGTCACCCGCGCCCGTCCGCTGCTCGTGGAAATGGTGCCCGTGTCGCCCACCTGGCCGCCTGCCTCGGCATAGAACGGCGTGCGGTCCAAGAAGATCTCCACTTGTCCGGGCTCGGTCCCGGCCAGCACCGCCAGCACCCGCCCCTCGCCCTCGGTCCCCTCGTAGCCGGTGAAGACCGATGGCCCGAACTGCTCCAGGATCTCCCGGTAGGCCCTCAGGTTGGCCTCGTCCGTGCCAACCTGCCCCTTGCTTGCTTGTCGGGACTGTTCGCGTTGGCGCTCCATGGCGGCCGAAAACCCGTCGTAGTCCACCCGGGCACCCCGAGACTCGGCAATTTCCCGAGTCAGCTCGATGGGGAAGCCATGGGTGTCGTGCAACTTGAAAGCTGCCTCGCCGCTCACTTCGCCCCCGTCCGCCAGCTCCGCGTCCAGCAGGGACATGCCCGAACGCAAGTTGGCCCGGAAGCGTTCTTCTTCCCGAGAGGCCACGCTGGCCACGAAGTCGGCGTCCTTGGCCAAGCTCGGGTAGGCCTGGCCCATGACGTCCACCACGGCTTGCACCATGGCCGGGCACACCAGGCGCTGCGCCCCCAGCGAGCTGGCCTTCAGCACGGCTCGCCGGATTATCCGCCGGAGGACGTACCCCCGGTCCTCGTTGGACGGGAACACCCCGTCAGATATGAGGAACGACATGGCCCGGGCATGGTCTGCCAGCACCCTCAAGCTCACGTCCACCTCGGGGTCGCGCCCATAGCTATGGCCGGTCACGGACTCGGCCGCTTCGACCAGCGGGCGCAGGACGTCTGTCTCCCAAATGGTAGGGACGCCCTCGACCACGGCCAGGAACCGCTCGAAGCCCGCCCCGGTGTCGATCCCTGGCTTGGCCAAGGGCACCAGCTCGCCGTCCTTCTGCCGGTCGTACTGGGGGAAGACCAGGTTCCACAGCTCCACGTAACGTTGCTCGCTCCCGCCCACCGGGCCCCCGCCTTCGCCCCAGTCTTCCCCCCGGTCGAAATGGATCTCCGAGCACGGCCCGCAAGGGCCGGTGTCGCCCATTTCCCAGAAGTTGTCGGCCCCTGCCCGCTGGATGCGCTCGGGCGGCACGCCCACGGCATCGGCCCATATGCCCGCCGCTTCGTCGTCGTCCACGTGCACCGTCACCCACAGGCGGTCAGGGCCCAAGCCGACCACCTCGGTGACGAACTCCCAGGCCCACCCGATCGCCTCCGCCTTGAAGTAGTCCCCGAAGCTGAAGTTGCCCAGCATCTCGAAGAAGCTGAGGTGCTTGGGCGAACGGCCGACCTGGTCGATGTCGTCGTGCTTGCCCCGGACGCGGACACATTTTTGAGCGGTGGTCGCCCTTTTGTACGGCGGGATCTCCTCGCCCAGGAAATAGGGTATGAACTGGTTCATGCCTGCATTGGTGAAAAGCGGGGCCCGCGGGTGGTGGGGCACGAGCCCCGCCGACGGCACCTCGGTGTGCCCTCGGGCGACGAAGAAGTCCAAGTAGGCGCGACGAAACCCGTTAGCGTCCATCTGCTACAAGGTTAGCCCCCGCCGGCACCGGCCCCGTGGGCACCCCCCTCGGCGGCTGGCCCGGGCCCCTGGGGCCGGCCCCACAACTGGGCACGTAGCTGCGCTTCTTTCTCCACCATGCCCACCCGGGCCTCTTGAGCCGCCTCTTTGAGCCCTTGGCCGGCGCGTGCGGCCGCCGAGCGGGCGCTGCCGGCCACCCTCCCCGGCAGGCTGGCTACCCTCCCCGGCAGGCTGGCTACCCTCCCCGGCAGGCTGGCCAACAAGCCAGCCGCCGGCAGGTAGCGCCTCACCCGCTGGCGGACCTTGCGTTCCACCCACTTGGAGGCCCCGGCTCCCGCCACCAGCCCGACCCCCAGCCACGTGAGCCGCCGGGGCATCAGCGGGCCTTGGTCCGGGCCCGGTTGGCCGCGTCCCGGGTGGCACGGCGGGCCCGGCCCCGGCGCCGGCGGCCCCCGGTGGCCGTCGGCGGCCCCTCCGGGAGCGGCGGTGGCAGCGGCGCCACGCCTTGGCGCAGGCGGCGCAGGCCGCGCACCAGGCCGGAGCCCAGGGCCACGGCCTTGATCAACGGCCCGGTCACGGCCCCGCCCACCAGGCGGGAGGCCGACCCGACGGCCTCGCTGATGGCCTCGGCACTGCCCACCATGCGGTCCACCCGTTCGATCTCCCGGCCCGCCTGCTGCACCGTCTGGCCCAGCTCGCCCAGCAGCCGCTGCGCCTCCTCAGCCAGCCGGGCTGCCTCCCGCCGCAGTTGGCGGGCGGCCCGCAGCAGGTGCACGACGGCAACCACCAGCCCCAAGAGCAACAAGGTGGCCAGTACGGTGACCCCCACGACTACGGCGTCGGTGGCCGCCACCGGCCAGGCGGCTCCCTGCCCGCTCGGCACCAAGGTCACCAGGAGCACAGGCCTGCAGCTTACGGCTCGCCTCGCTGGCCCGGCGAGCGGCGCACGTCACGGCCCCGCCCGGTCGGCTCCCAGTAGACATGGCCCTGGAGGTGGCCGGGCCGGTACTGTTGCTCGGCCCACCCGCCGGGCTCGTTGTGGGGGTAGATGTAGCCTTCGCCGTGCCCGAGGCGCGCTGCCCCCGGGTAGTGGGCGTCTCGCAGGTGCACCGGCACCCGGGCACCACCGCCCAAAGCCTCGCCCCGGGCCACCGCGCCCTGCACCTCCACCACGTCGTCGCGCGCCCGGCCCAAAGCGACGGTCACCGAGTTGGACTTGGGCGCGTTGGCCAGGTACACGACTGCATGGGCCAGGTTGAGCTGGGCCTCGGGCAGGCCCACCACCTCGACAGCCCGGGCGGCGGCGTCCGCCACCAACAGGCCGGTGGGGTCAGCCATGCCCACGTCCTCGCTGGCCAAGATGACCAGGCGCCGAGCGATGAAGCGGGCGTCCTCGCCCGCTTCCAACATGCGAGCCAGCCAGTAGAGCCCGGCGTCTGGGTCAGAGCCCCGGACGCTTTTTATGAACGCGCTGACGACGTCGTAGTGCTCGTCCAACCCGTACTGCAGGGCGCGTGCGCCCCGGGCCGCCTCCACGTCGCCCACCGTGACCTCCGGGACCGCCTGGGGCCCCCCTGGCCCCCCGGCACCGGCTTGGCGGGACGCGGCTATCGCGATCGCGACCTCCAGGCTGGTGAGGGCCGCCCGGGCATCGCCCTCCACGAGGTGGGCCAAGCGCACCAGCGCCTCCTCAGTGGCAGACGCGCCCTCGCGCCCCAGTGCCCGGCGCAACAGGACCAGCAGCGCTCCCACCGACAGGGGCTCCAGGCGGAAAAGGGTGCTGCGGGACAGCAACGGCGGGTTGACCGAAAAGAACGGGTTCTCCGTGGTGGCCCCGACCAGGGTCAGCTCGCCCGCCTCCACCGAGGGCAGCAATGCGTCCTGCTGGGCCCGGTTGAAGCGGTGCACCTCGTCCAAGAACAAAATGGTGCCCTGGCCCCGCTCGGCCAGGCGCCGGCGGGCCTCGACGAGCACCTCGCGCACGTCCTTCACCCCCGCGGACACGGCCGACATGCCCACGAACGCCCGCCTGGTCGCCCGGGCCACCAGGCGGGCCAGAGTGGTCTTGCCCGAACCCGGAGGGCCCCAGAGAACCATGGAAGACAGCCGGTCCGCCTCTATGAGGGCACGCAGGGGCCGGCCGGGGCCCAGCAGGTGCTCCTGGCCCACCATCTCGTCCAGGCTCTCGGGCCTCATGCGGTCAGCCAAAGGGGCCTTCCCCGGCCGCGCCGGGCCCTCGGCCTCCTCGGGGGCGGCCTGCTCGGCCGCCTCGGCCCGCCGGCTACGCCCTCGGGGCGCGCTGGCCCTGCCGGGCCCAACAGGGGCGGGGGCGAACTGGCCCTCGGGGAACAAACTGGCCACGCCAGGCCTCCTCGCCAACGGGCTCAGCCCCGCTTGGCGTTGCCCGCGCTGTGCCCCGGGAGCGCCCGGTAGGCGTCGTACACGCTGTCGAGCCGCTTCAGGGCACCGAGCACGGACTCCAGGTGGGCGGGGTCGGCTACCTCGAACTCGAAGCGCATCTTGCTCACCCGGTCGGCCCCCGTGTGGCTCTCGCTGCGCAGGATGTTCAGATGGTGGTCGGACAGCACCTTCCAGACGTCCACCCCCAGGCGGCTGCGGTCCAAGGCCCGCAGCTCCAGCGCGGCGACGAAGCTGCCCGGGCGGTCGCGGTCCCACTCGACCTCTATCAGCCGTCCCACCTCGCCCACCGCCAGGGAGGCGGCGTTGGCGCAGTCGCTGCGGTGCACGCTGACTCCTCGGCCACGGGTCACGAAGCCGATGATCTCGTCGCCGGGGACGGGCGTGCAGCAGCGGGCCAGGCGCACCATCACGTCGTCGAGCCCCTCCACGTGCACGCCTATGCCCTTGGTGCTGGTGGCCCGGCGCGGCTGGCGGACGGTGGAGGGCAGCTGCACCTCGCCCTCGCCACCCCGCAGTTCCTTGGCCAGGCGCTGCACCACCGCGTGGCCCGACACGTGGCCCTCGCCCAGGCTGGCGTACAAGCCCTCCAGGTCGGTGTAGTGCAGGGCCTCGGCCACCTTCTTCAGGGCCTCGCCACCCAGGATCTTCTGCAACGGCAGGCCCTCTTTGCGCAGTGCCTTGGCCAGCTCCTCCCGGCCCGCCTCTATGGCGTCCTCCCGCCTCTCTCGGCTGAACCACTGGCGGATCTTGTTCTTGGCCCTGGGGGTTACGACGATGTTGAGCCAGTCCCGGCTGGGGCCGGCGTTGGGCACCTTGGAAGTGAATATCTCTACGCTGTCACCGGAGCTGAGCTTGGAGTCCAGCGGGACGAGCCGCCCGTTGACCCGCGCCCCGATGCAGCGGTGGCCCACTTCGGTGTGGATGGCATAGGCGAAATCGACCGGCGTGGCCCCCACGGCCAGGGAGATGACATCGCCTTTGGGCGTGAACACGAAGACCTCGTCGGTCTCCAGGTCCAGCTTCAAGCTCTCCAGGAACTCGCCCGGGTCGGTGCTTTCCGCCGACCAGTCGACGATCCTTTGCAACCAGGCGATGTCCGCCGGCTGGGCGTGCTCCTTGTAGCCCCAGTGGGCGGCGATGCCCCGCTCGGCCCGCTGGTGCATTTCTTTGGTGCGGACCTGCAGTTCGAGGGGCTTGCCTTGCGGGCCCACCACCGTGGTGTGCAGGGACTGGTAGAGGTTGAACTTGGGCGTGTTTATGTAGTCCTTGAACCGGCCCTGTATGGGTGCCCAGGTGCCGTGGACCGCCCCCAACGCCGCCCAGCAGTCCCTCACCGAGCTCACGATGATGCGGACACCCACCAGGTCGTATATCTCGTCGAACTCCTTGTTCTTCAGCACCATCTTCTCGTAGATGGAATAGAGGTGCTTCGGCCGGCCCGTGACCTGGGCCTCGACGTGGGCCGCGTCCAGGCGCTCTTGTACCTGCTCTATGACCTGGGCCAGGTACAGCTCGCGCTCGGGGGCCCGGGCCGCCACCATCTGCTCGATCTGGGCATAGCGGCGAGGGTGCAGGGTGGCAAACGCCAAGTCCTCCAGCTGCCATTTGATGTCAGCAATACCGAAACGGTGGGCCAGGGGGGCGTAGATGTCGAGCGTCTCTTGAGCGGTACGCTTCTGGCTGGCTTCCGGCATGGCCGCCACCGTCCGCATGTTGTGCAGGCGGTCGGCCAACTTGATCAGCAGCACCCTTGGGTCCTTGGCCATGGCGACCAGCATCTTGCGCATGGTGGCAGCCTGGGCGGCGGCCCGCGACTCGAAGCTGACCCGTTCCAGCTTGGTGACCCCGTCGACGATCTGGGCGACAGTGGGCCCGAACTCTGCCTCCACGTCCTCCAGCGACAACGACGTGTCCTCCACCGAGTCGTGCAGCAGGGCTGCGGCCAGGGTGACGTCGTCCATGCCCAGCCCGGCCAGGACGGTGGCCACGGCCAGGGGGTGGGAGATGAAGGCCTCACCCGAGCGGCGGACCTGGCCCCGGTGAGCCACCTCGGCGGTCTCGTAAGCCTTGATGATCAGCCCGATCTCGCCCTTGGGGTGGCGCTCACGGTACGACTGCAGCAGTGGCCCAAGGGCGTCGGCCGCCTGGGCTTGACGGCGCCAGGGCAGGACCCGCTCGACACTGGCAACCGCCCGGCCTCGGGCGACCCTTTCTGCCCGCTCTAGCGTGGGCACGGGCTGCCCATCCTCACTCGTAACTGGCCAGGGCCAGCACGTCCAGCCCCGCCAGCTTCGACCTCCCCCCCAGGAAGCCCAGCTCGAGCACGCAGCCGAACCCAACCGCCCTGGCGCCCAGGCTCTCGACCAGCCGCCACGTGGCCGCCGCGGTGCCCCCGGTGGCGAGCACGTCGTCGACTATGAGGGCACGCTCGCCGGGCTTGAGGGCGTCGGTGTGGACCTCCAAGGTGTCCGTCCCGTACTCCAGCTGGTAGGTGTAGGAATGGACATGCCAGGGGAGCTTTCCTTTCTTGCGCACCGGCACGAAGGCGGCGCCCAGGCGGTAGGCGACCGGAGCGGCAATGATGAACCCCCGTGCCTCCACCCCGAGCACGGTGCTTACCCCCTTGCCGGCGAAGTGCTCGGCGATGGCGTCCACGCAGCTCCCGAAAGCCTCGGCGTCCGCCAACAGCGGGGTTATGTCCTTGAAGGTGACCCCCGCCCGCGGGAACCCCTCGACATCTCGCACCAGCTCCTTCAAGCGCGCCACAGGCACCCGTCCCAGACGGCTGCCCCCGCCGTCGGCCAGGCCGCCGTCTGCCAGGCCAGCGTCGGCCGGCAGTGCCATAGCCGCCTGGGCGCCGAGCGCCTCCTGTTTGGCCCTCACATGGCCAGAGTACTTGTTGGCGGCGGCCAGGCACCGCCGCCCGGCGGGCCGCTGGCCCCAGCCCCACCCCCAGCAGGCCGCTGCCCCGGCCGAGGCTGCTGCGCACGGCCGAAGCTGCTGTTGCCCCGGCCGAGGCTGCTGCCCCCGGCTCTCAGCGGTGGCGAGGCACCTTGCGCCGGGGCCTGGGCGGAGCCTTGCGGCGCGCCCCTCCGGGGCTGGCCGAGCCGGCCTTCCCACTAGCGGCGCTGCCTCCTCCGGTACCCACTCGCCCGGCAGCACCTGCCGGCCCGGCGGCACCCGGGGGGCCGGCAGCACCCGGGGGGCCGGCGACAGGCACAGTCCCCCCAACGCCCAGAGGCGCCCCGGGGCCTGGTGGCCCGGCGGTCGGCCCGGGCAAGGGGGCAGCTGCCTCCAGGCCCCCGGCACCGTCCGTCCCGCTCGCAGGCCGGGCCACGCCGGCACCAGCCCCGAAGGCCTCGGGGGCTGGCCCCACCGCTCCGGTACCGCTCGAAGGTGCCCCGGCAGCGCCACCCGCTTGCCCGTCAGGGGCCGCGCCCCTCACTGCCCCGCCCGCCGCCGGGCTCGGGCTGGCTGCTGCCCCCCCAGGGCCGGGAGGCAACGGACCTTCGCTGCTCGCCCCGCCCGCCCAGCCACCGTTGCCCGAGCTGCCAAGGCCAGCAGGGCCGAGGCTCCCCCGGCCGAGGCCACCCGGGCCGCGGCCGCGGGCGCTGGGACCGCCCGGGCCGGAGCTGCTCGAGCCGGAGCCACCGGTGCCAGCCGCAGCCACGCTGGCCGGGGTCAGCACCTGGCGAGCCTGCGGGTAAAGAGCCAGCCGGCGGCGGATCTCCGTGTAGCGGGGCTCACGTTCCTTGAGGAGGGCCAGCAACGGCGAGGCGATGAAGATCGACGAGTAGGCCCCGCTGGTCAGGCCGATGAACAGGGCCAAGCCGAAGTCGTTGAGCGCGCTCGCGCCCAGGATCCAAGCGCCGATCACCAAGATGCACAGCACGGGCATGATGGCCACGAACGACGTGTTCAGCGAGCGGGCCAGCACCTCGTTCATGGACAGGTTGACCACGTCGGTGTAGGTGACCCGGTTGGTCGACGCCAGGCCCCGGGTGTTCTCTTTGACCTTGTCGAACACGACGATCGTGTCGTAGAGGCTGTAGCCCAGCACGGTCAGGAAGGCGATCACCGTGTCGGGGCTCACCTGGAAACCCGACAACGCGTAAATACCCACGGTCACCAAGATGTCGTGCAGGAGCGCGACGAAGGCAGCCACCGCCATCTTGGTCTCGAAATAAACCGACATGGCGATCAGCAAGAGCACCACGAACACCACCACCGCCTCGATGGCCTTGCTGGTGATGTCGCTGCCCCAAGACGGCCCTATGGCATTGAGGCTCACGTCGTCCTTGCTGACGTGACCTATCTTGGCCAGTTCGGTCGTCACCTGGTCTATGAGGGCGGGGTTGCTGGTGGTGGTGGCCGGCAGCGCCACCTCGATGTTGACCTGGCCGGTCTGGCGGTTGGTCAGTTCCGTGATCGTGCCCTGGCTGAGCGATGGGCTGATCTTGCCCAAGTCGGCCCGTACCGCGGCCACGGTGGCGGTGCCCGGAGCCGCGTGGCTGGTAGGCACCTGCCACACCGTGCCGCCCCGGAAGTCGATGCTGAAGTTGAGGCCCCGCACCCCGAGGGCCACCATGCCGATGGCGATCACGGTGCCCGAAAGGGCGAACCAGTACCGCCACCGGTTGATGAAGTCGAACTGGGTCTGCCCCCGGTACAGGCGTACCAGGGCATTGCGGCCGAGGGGCCGGGCCGGCCGGGCCGAGGCGTAGGGGGCGGCGGTGGTCATGTCGCGCTCAGCGCCCCTGCCCCCAGCCCGCGGTTGACGCCCAGCACCCCACCCTCGCTCAGGCCCGCTCGCCGGCCCAGCAGGACCACGAGCGGACGGGTGAAGAAGTAGGTCGTCACGATGTTCAAGAGGGTGGCCAGGCCCAGGAAGAAGGCGAAGCCCCTAACGTCGCCCACGGTGAGGAACCAAAGGACCATGGCCCCGAGGAACGAGGAGAAGTCGGCGGCCAGGATGGTACGGAACGCCCGGTTGAACCCCTTTTCCACCGACGTCCGCACGGTCCGGCCAGAGCGGACGTCCTCTTTCAGGCGCTCGAAATAAATGACGCAGGAGTCGGCCGTGACACCGACGGACACGATCAGGCCGATCACCCCCGACAGGGTCAAGGTCAGCCCCCACGCCTGGCCCAGCAGGGAAGTGATGCTGTAGAGCAGGGCGCCCGAGATGCAGATGCCGATGACCACCACGAGCCCCAGCGCCCGGTAGTAGACGATCAGGTAGATGAGCACCAGTGCCACCGCCACCGCACCGGCAATGGCGCCGTCCACCAGTGAGTCGGTCCCTATCGTGGGGGAAATGTTCTGGATCGACTGGGGGACGAAGCGCACCGGGAGGGAACCGTAGCGCAACGCCAGGGCCAGGTCGTTGGCCTGCTGCTGGGTGAAGGGGTTGGTCGTGGACCCGCTGATCTGGGCGGAGCCGTGGAACGCCGGTGCCTCGATGTTGGGGGCCGACTCCACCGTGCCGTCCAGCTCGATGGCCTGCTCGGCACAGTAAGGCGGGCTGTTGGGGTTTTGTTCGTAGCACTGGTAGTGCCGGGTGGCGTACTTGTCGAACTGGGCCGAGCCCGAGCCGGTGAAGGTGATAGCCACCACCCACTCCGACGTGGAGGGGTCGATGGTGGCTACGGCGGTCTTGATGATCGAGCCGCTCATCTCCGCCGGCCCGAGCACGTAACGGTAACCGGCGCCGGGCACGTAGTAGGGCAGCACCACCCAGGACCCGGCGAAGTCCTTGGACGGCGGCGTGGTCGGCCACTGGGCCTGCTGGGCTGCGCTCAAGTTGCACAGGTTGGCGATCGGCGACGCCGTGGTCGTGGTCGTGCTCGAAGGCACCGTAGTGCTCGGCCGCCCGGTGGTGCTCGGCTGCCCCTTGGGCACCGTGGTGCCCTTAGCCGCCACCCCGGCCCGCACGAAGGCAGCCAGGCGGGCGCCCAGGTGCACGGGCGGCGGGCCCAGGGCCTTGGTGGTGCCGACCTTGGCACCAGTGGTGCCGGCGCCGGCCCCAGTGGTACCGGTCACCGGCCGGGTGGTGGGCGGCCTGGGCCGGGTGGTCGTGGTGGTCCCCGTGGGGGTGGTGCCGTGGGTGCTCGGGGCCGGCTTGTGGTAGGCGGCGATCACGCACTGGACGGGCCGGAAGAACAACTGGGCGGTCTCGCCCACGATCTTGAGCACCTGGGTGTCGTTCTTGGCCCCCGGCAGCTCGATCACGATGTCGCTGCCCTGGCGGGTCACATTGGAGTTGGAGACACCCAAGCCGTTGACCCGCCGGTCGATTATGTCCACCGCCTCTTGGAGGATGCCCGAGTCCACCCGGCCCTGAGGCTGCTCGACCACCGACACCCCGCCCTTCAGGTCCAAGCCGAGCACCGGCGTCGTGCCGGTGCCGACCATGGCGCCCACGCCGGCGACGGCCACTATGAGGATCGTGAGCAGCGACCAGACGAGCGGCCGCGACCGCATCAGCCCTGCCCTCCCTTGCCCTTGCTCTCAGTGGGGCCCTCAGTGGGGCGGGCGCCTTCCTCCGGCCAGCCCTCCGAAGGGCTGGGGCCCGGCCCGGCCGTGGTGGGTGCCCGGGGGCCGCTCGAGCCAGCACCACCGGCGCCCCAGCCCCGCCCGGCCCCGGTGCGCCCGGCAGCCGAAGCGGTGTAGGCCTGGCGCGACTGGACCGCCTGGTTGACGAACTTGAGGACCACTCCGTCGGCCACCTCGACGTCGACCTCCCCGTCGGTTATGCCCACGCACCGGCCGACCATGCCCGCGGCCACCACCTCGTCGCCCACGTCGAAGGCCCGCGCCTGGCGGGCGGCCATCATGCGCCGGCGCTGGTTGGGCCGCATCCACATGAAGTAGACCAGCGCCAACAGCACGATGACGACCAGCAGGAAGTAGGAAGAACCGCCAGAAGAGCTCTTGGTTGCCGTGGTCGTGGTACTTGCGGCAGCGAGCCAGGCGGGCATGTAGTTCATGGGGGACCTATCCGACAGGTAGTGCGCGGCCCAACGAGCTGGGCCCCTTCGGCGCCAAGCCTACTCGTTGGCCCCGGGCCCACGAAGCGCGCTCGGGCCCCCGAAGCCTGACCAGACCTCGTCCACCTGGCGGCGCAGCTCGGTCAGGGTGCCCTCCCGTACCGCCCGCCGGGCCCGGCTCACCAGGCCGAGCAGCCAGGCCAGGTTGTGCAGGCTGACCAGCCGGCCGGCGCTCGGCTCGCCCACGTTGAACAGGTGGCGCAGGTAGGCCCGGCTGTGGCGCTGGCAGACCTCGCAGCTGCAGGCGGGGTCGAGCGGGCGCTCGTCCCGGGCGTAGCGCGCCGCTTTCACGCTCAGCCGGCCGGCCGAGGTGAGCGCCCCGCCGTGGCGGCCCAGGCGGGTGGGCAGGACGCAGTCGAACATGTCCACCCCCAGCTCGACCGCGGCCAGGACCGAGCTCGGGTCCCCTACGCCCATCAGGTACCGGGGGCGGTCCGCGGGCAGTTCCCCCAGGGCTGCCCCCAGTGACGAGAGCATCTGGGCCCGGCTCTCGCCCACGGACAGCCCACCGACGGCGTAACCGTCGAAGCCGAGCTCCGCCAACCGGCTGGCGTACCGGGCCCGCAGGTCGAGCTCGGTCCCTCCCTGGACGATGGCGAACAGGAGCTGGCCCGGCCGCTCACGGGCACGCTGGGCGCGCTCAGCCCAGGCCAGCGTCCTTTTCCCCGCCGTCTCCACCACGTCGCGCGACGCAGGCAGGGGCACGCACACGTCCAGCACCATCTGGATGTCTGCCCCCAGGGACTCCTGGGCCGCCACCGCCCCCTCGGGGGTCAGCCGCTGCCAGGAGCCGTCGTAGCACGAACGAAAGGTCACCCCCTCGTCGTCCACGCTGCAGGGCAGGGACATGACCTGGTAGCCCCCCGAGTCGGTCAGGAAGTGGCCCTCCCAGCCGCTGAAGCGGTGCAAGCCCCCCAGGGCCGCCACCACCTCCGCGCCGGGCCGGAGCATGAGGTGGTAGGCATTGGCCAGCACGACATCGGCCCCCAGGCGGCCCAGGTCGGAGGGAGCCAGGAGACGCACCACCCCCCGGGACCCCACGGGCATGAAGCAGGGGGTCGGGAAGCCACCCCGGGGCGTGTCCACCCAGCCGGCGCGCGCCTGGCCGGAGCTGGCCTCAAGCCGGAACATCCCGGCCCACGATCATCGCGTCCCCGAACGACAAGAACCGGTACCCGCCGGCCAGGGCCTCCTGGTAGAGCAGGCGCCACCGGGGGCCGCAGAACGCCTCCACCATGAGCAGCAGCGTGCTGCGAGGCAGGTGGAAGTTGGTCATCAAGACGTCCACCGTGGAGAACACATGGCCGGGCCGTATGTACAGCTCGGTCCTGTCTTCCAGCCGCCCGGTGGCAGCCGCCGACTCCAGGGCGCGCACCGTCGTGGTGCCGATGGCCACCACCCGGCCCCGGGCCTCTCGCACCGCCTCCCAGGTGGCCTCAGGGATGCAGTAGTGCTCGGCGTGCATGGTGTGGTCCTCGGCCCGAGCGGCCTTGACCGGCCGGAACGTCCCCAGCCCGACGGCCAGGTCCAGCCCCACCACCTGGGCGCCGCGCTGGCGGCAGGCCTCGAGGACGCCGTCCGTCAGGTGCAGGCCAGCCGTCGGTGCCGCCACGCTCCCGGGCCGCTCGGCGTACACCGTCTGGTACCGGCTGGGGTCGGCCAGCGGCTCGTGGATGTAAGGGGGCAGGGCCAGCTCGCCCACCTCGGCCAGCTTCGCCTCCCCCACCAGGGGCCTCACCACCCGGCGGCCCTCGCCCAGGCGCTCACCCACCTCGATGACGGGGAGGTCGCCGTGGTAGAGCACGGTCCCGGGCCCCAGTCGTCGGCCGGGACGGACCAGCGCCTCCCACTCGCGACCGCCGAGCGGCTCGACCAGCAGCACCTCGGCCGCTCCTCCGCTGTCCTTGTGGAGCCGCAGGCGGGCGGGCATGACCCGTGAGGTGTTGATGACGACGACGTCGCCCGGGCCCAGCAGCTCGGGCAAGTCGGCCACCCGCCGGTGCTCGACCGTGGCCCCCAGGGCCACCAGCAACCGGGCCGCGTCGCGCGGCTCGGCCGGGACCTGGGCGACCGCCTCTTCGGGTAGCTCGTAGCCGGGGACTTCCACCAGCCAACAGTCTGGCCGACACGCTGGCCGGTCAGCCCCACAACGACGGGGGGGCGGCGGTGCTCGGGGCGGCGGTGCTCGGGGCGGCCAACCCCAGGTGGTCCCAGGCGGCCGCCGTCGCCACCCGGCCCCGGGGCGTGCGCATGAGCATGCCCAGCTGGAGCAAGAAGGGCTCGTAAACGTCCTCGACGGTCTCGGGTTCCTCGCCCACGGAGACGGCCAGGGTGCCCAGCCCCACCGGGCCACCACCGAAGCGGCGGCACAAGGCGTCCAAGATGGCGCGGTCGACCTTGTCCAGCCCCAGCTCGTCAACCTGGAAAAGCTGGAGGCCGGAGCGGGCCACGGCCAGGTCCACCTTGCCCTCGCCTCTCACCTCGGCGTAGTCGCGCACCCTCTTCAGCAGGCGGTTGGCGATGCGGGGAGTGCCCCGGGAACGCCGGGCGATCTCGGCACCGCCGGCTGGGTCCACGTCCACGGCCAGCACCCCGGCCGAACGCCGTACGATCGCCTCCAAGTCGGCCACGTCGTAGTAGTCGAGGCGGGCGACAAAGCCGAAGCGGTCCCGCAACGGCCCGGTGATGAGGCCGGTCCGGGTGGTGGCCCCGACCAGGGTGAAGCGAGGGAGCTCGAGGCGTATGCTGCGCGCCGCCGGCCCTTTGCCCAGTACGATGTCCAGCTGGAAGTCCTCCATGGCCGGGTAGAGGATCTCCTCGACCGGGCGGGCCAGGCGGTGGATCTCGTCCACGAACAGCACGTCGCCCGGGTTGAGGTTGGTCAACAAGGCAGCCAGGTCGCCGGCTCGCACCAGGGCAGGGCCGGACGTCACCCGCAGCCCGGCGCCCATCTCGTTGGCCACGATGCCGGCCAGGGAGGTCTTGCCCAGCCCAGGTGGGCCGGCGAACAGCATGTGGTCGGCTGGCTCCCCCCGACGACGGGCGGCTTCGACCATGATGCCGAGGTGCTCTTTCAGCTGGGGCTGGCCCACGAACTCGGCCAGCCGGCGGGGCCGCAGGGTCACCTCTTCAGCCTGCTCCGTGGGGCCCGCCTGAGGGGCGAGCAACCGGGCCTCAGGCCCCTGGCCGTCGGCCACGTAGGCACTGGCGCTGCTGGCGGCCAGCGGCCCCAGCCCAGCCTCGGCGCCGGCTGGCCCGGCGGCTGGCCTCCGCCCCGCGTCCTGCCCCCTCACCGGGCACCTGCCAGCTCACGCAGCGCGTGCTTCAACAGCTCGGCCGTACCCCCTTCAGCGGGCAGGCGGGCCAGGGCCTGGCGCACCTCTTCTGGGCCGTAGCCGAGCCCCACCAGCGCCGCCCGCACTTCATCGCGCTGGGCAGCCCGGTCGTTGGCGCTGGCTTCGTGGGGCCCGGCTCCTGGTGGCCTGCCCTCGCCCCCCAGGTTGGCCCCGGCGGCCTCCCAGCCGGTGGCGCCGTTGCCGAGCTCGCTGGCTTCGAAACGGGGGCCGAGCTCCATGATGAGGCGCGCCGCCGTCTTCTTGCCGATGCCGGGCACCAGGCTAAGGGCGTCAGCGTCCTGGTTGAGCACGGCCCGGCGCAACGCCCCGGGCGAGAGCACCGAGAGCAAGCCGAGGGCGACCGCCGGGCCCACCCCGTGGGCCCCCAGCAGCAGCTCGAAGCACTCCCTTTCCTCCCGGGAGGGGAAGCCGTACAGGACTATGGCGTCCTCCCGCACGTGGGTGTGGACGTGCAAGAACGTGGGGCCGCCCATCTCCCCTGCCCTCGCCGCCGCACCGGCGGGCACCACCACCCGGTAGCCCACTCCCCCCGCCTCGACCAGCAGCTCGGCTTGATGGTCCCCCCGCAGCAGCCGCTCCAGGACCACGCCCCGGAGCGAGCCGATCACCTGGCCACCTCGGCCCTGGCAGCTGCGGCCGCGGCGGCGAGAAGGGGGGCGTTGGCCAGGTGGCACAGCGCCAGGGCCAGGGCGTCGGCCTGGTCAGCTGGGGACGGCCTCTCGGGCAGGTGGAGCAAGGCCTGCACCATGCGTTGGACCTGTGGCTTGCCGGCCCCGCCCCAGCCGGTGACCGCCTGCTTCACCTCGTTGGGGCTGTACTGCACCACCGGCACCCCCACCTCCGCCGCCGCGGCCAGGGCCAGGCCGCTGGCCTGGCCGACCGACATGGCAGTCCGGGCGTTGACCTGGAACAGCACCCGCTCCACCACCACCACGTCCGGCCGCCACTGGGAGAGGAGGCGGCGCAGCTGGCCCAGCAGCGACGCCAGCCGTTCGGGCAGGGCGGAGCTGGGCGACGTGGTCAGCACCCCGGCCGCCACCGCCACTGGGCTGGCACCGCCCTCTTGGCGCACCCCACCGTAGCCGCACCGGGACAGCCCGGGGTCTATGCCTACGACGAACATTAGTTCGTGAGCCTAGCAGGGCCGCCGGGGCCGGCGGTGGACCCGCGCCGGCCTCAGACCTCGACCATCTCCATCACCGAGTCGGGGATGTCGAAGTTGGACCACACCGACTGCACGTCGTCGTGGTCGTCGAGGATGTCTATCACCCTCAGCACCTTGCGGGCGTCGGGCTCGTTGTCGATGGGGACCGACTGCGAAGGCACCATGGCCAGGTCGGCCGACGAGACCGCCCACCCCTGCGCCTCGATGGCCGAACGGACCGCCGCCAGCTGGGCCGGAGGGGCAACCACCTCCCAGCCGTCGCCGTTGTCGCGTACGTCCTCGGCCCCGGCCTCGGCCGCCACCAGCATCAGGTCGTCCTCGTTGACCCCCGGCCCGTGGGGCACGACCACGATGGCCTTGCGCTCGAACTGCCAGGACACCGCGCCCGGTTCGGCTATGGACCCACCGTTCTTGGTGAAGATGGAACGGATGTCCGCTCCCGTCCGGTTGCGGTTGTCCGTCAGGCACTCGACGATCACCGCCACCCCGCAGGGAGCGTACCCCTCGTAGGTCACGTGCTCGTAGCGGACGCCCTCCAGCTCGCCCGTACCCCGCTTTATGGCCCTCTCGATCGTGTCCAGGGGCACCGAGGCGTCCCTGGCCTTTTGGAACATGGTCCGCAGGGTCGGGTTGGCGTCCAGGTCCCCCCCGCCCTCGCGGGCCGCCACTTCGACCTGCCGGATCAGCTTGGCGAACAGCTTGCCACGGGCCTTGTCCAAGGCTCCCTTTTTGTGCTTGGTGGTGGCCCATTTAGAATGCCCGGACATTTTCCTTCCTTTGGGTGAGGCTTTGCAGGAACCACTGGTGCAGGCGCGGGTCGCCCGCCAGCTCGGGGTGGAACGCGCTCACCAGCACCGGGCCCTGCCGGCACAGTACCGGCCGGCCGTCCACCCGGGCCAGCACTTCGACTTGGGGGCCCGCCCTTTCCACGACGGGGGCGCGGATGAAGACCGCGTGCAGGGGGCCAGCCAGGCCGCTCACCTCCAGGTCGGCCTCGAACGACTCCCGCTGGCGCCCAAAAGCGTTGCGGCGCACGGAGATGTCGATGGCACCGAGGTGGCACTGGTCGGGCCGGCCGTCGAGGACCTCCCTGGCCAGCAGGATCATGCCCGCGCAGGTCCCCAGGGCAGGCATGCCCTCCTGCAGGCGGGCCGCCAGGGGCTCGTACAACCCCGAGGCCTGCAGCAGCACGGACATGGCCGTGGACTCGCCCCCAGGGATGACCAGGCCCTCGACCGCGGCCAGGTCCGCCGGCAGGCGCACCAGGACCGGGCGCGCCCCCAGGCGCCTAAGCAGCTCTACGTGCTCGCGGAAGTCCCCCTGGAGGGCCAGGACGCCGACGGGCCGGCCCTCGCCGCGCACCACCGCCAGCACCACCTGGGGGCACCTTTCCCATCGCTACCAGCCCCGCTCAGACAAGCGCACCTCGACCGCCCCGGCCTCCTGGCCCCGCATGGCCTCCCCCAGGCCTCGGCTCACCTTGGCCACGATCTGGGGGTCTTTGAAGTGGGTGGTGGCCTCCACGATGGCGCGGGCAAAACGGGGCGGGTCCGAGCTCTTGAAGATGCCCGAGCCGACGAACACGGCCTGCGCCCCCAGCTCCATGACCAGCGCCGCGTCCGCCGGGGTGGCGATGCCGCCCGCGCAGAACAACGGCACCGGCAGCTCGCCGGTGTCTGCCACCTCCCGGACCAGTTCCACCGGGGCTTGCAACTGCTTGGCCCAGCTGTAGATCTCCGACGAGGCGGCCTGGGCCAGCTTGCGGATGTCCCCCAGGATCTGGCGCAGGTGGCGCACCGCCTCCTTCACGTCCCCGGTGCCCGCCTCACCTTTGGAACGGATCATCGCCGCACCTTCGGAAATGCGCCGTAACGCCTCCCCCAAGTTGTTGGCACCGCACACGAAGGGCACCGTGAACTGCCACTTGTCGATATGGTGCTCGTCGTCGGCCGGTGTGAGCACCTCGCTCTCGTCGATGTAGTCGACGCCCAGGGCCTCGAGCACCCGGGCCTCGGCAAAATGCCCGATCCGGGCCTTGGCCATGACCGGGATGGTCACCGCCGCCTTGATGGCCTCGATCAAGGCCGGGTCGCTCATGCGGGCCACGCCCCCGTCGCGGCGGATGTCGGCCGGGACCCGTTCGAGCGCCATGACGGCAACCGCGCCCGCGTCCTCGGCGATCTTGGCGTGCTCAGGGGTGACCACGTCCATGATCACGCCGCCCCGCAGCTGGGTGGCCAGCCCCCGCTTGACCAGGTCCGTCCCTGTCCGCCGCCCTGATGCCGGTTCAGTTGCCATAGCCCGCATCCTACCTGACCGGCGGGGCACCCTAGCGGGCCGCGGGGCACCCTACCGGCCGACGGGCCTCACAGCTCCCGGAGGGCGGCGATGCGGTCGGCCAGGGACGTCTGGGAGGGACGGGTGCCGGGGTCAGCGAACCACAAATGAGCGGCGGCCCGGGAGACCCCCTTCACCGTGGTCCCCTTGGCCTCCATCTTTTCCAGCGCGCTGATGAGCCCGGGCGGGTAACGGGTGAAGCTCATGGCCGCCCGGTCCATGGCAGTGACGGGCTCGGGGGGCGACAGCAGGGTCGCCCCGATGCCCAGCGTGGCGACGGTCACGGTGGCCGGGACCATGTCGTTGGCCCGGACGCGGGTCAGCAGCTGGGCAACGACCCCTTCCAGCTCGACCCGGTCCAGTTCGTCGAGCAAACCTTGGGTCGCGACCAGGGTCGCCGTCCTCCGGCGGCGCCCGCACACGGCCGCATTGAGCCCCTCCGCCGGGCGCACCCTCACCTCGGGCCGGCGCACGCCCACGGTGGCGCACAGGCCCTCGACCAAGTTGAGCAAACGGGCGTGGGAACGCACGGCAGGGTCAGCCGGCTGGCCTCCCGTCGCCCTGCGGGCCAGGGGCTCGGCCGCCCACCACATGGCCAACGCCAGGACGATGCTGGCAGCCACGAACGCCCCCAGGCCCTCGGCCCACCCCACGTAGAACCAGACCAGCAGGCCCACCACCAGGCCCAGGGGCACCGAAGAGACGGCCACCAGCGACACTGCTCGACGGCGGTTGGCCTTGGCTCGGGCGCGCAGCGGGTCGGTGGCCATGCTGACCTCGATGCTAGGAGACGGCCAGGCCGCTACGCGCCGCCCGCCACCCCTGCGCCCGCGCCTCGCAGGTTGCTGCCCCCCTTGGCCAGCCGGCCCTCACCTGCCGGCCCCGGTGGCCGCAAGTCGAGCTCGGCCGCGGGGACGGGCCTGCCGAAGTAGTAACCCTGCCCCTGGGCACAGCCCAGCTCACGCAGGATCGCGGCGTGACGCTCGGTCTCGACCCCCTCGGCCACCACGGACAGCCCGTAGGAGTCGGCGATGGCCAATATGGCCATGACGACCGACAGGTCCTGGGGGTCGGGCAGGTGGGAGGTGAAGGTCTGGTCGACCTTGATCGAGGTTGCCGGCAGCCGTTTCAAGTAGGCGAGCGAGCTGTAGCCGGTGCCGAAGTCGTCTATGGCGATCCCAAAACCTTGGTCCCGGAGCTTGGCCAGCACTTCGGCACTGGCCGGCGCGTCCCCCATCAGGGCCGACTCGGTGATCTCGAGCACTATGGCACCAGGTTCTGCGCCCGCTTCCACGATGCGGTGGGCCGCCGACAGCAGGCGGCCTTCTCGCAGCTGCAGGGCGGAGACGTTGACGGACACGGTGAACTCGGGGCAGCGCTGGCGCCAGCCCCGCAGTTCGTTGGCCGCGTGCTCCAGCACCGACTCACCGATGTCGGCGATAAGCCCCAGTTCTTCGGCCAGAGGCACGAAGTCCTTGGCCTCGCTGGTGCCCAGCACCGGGTCCTCCCAGCGCACCAAGGCCTCCGCCCCGACCACGGCCCCAGTGTGGAGGTCGACCACCGGCTGGTAGTAAGGCACGAAGTGACGGGCCTCCAAGGCCAGGTGCAAAAGGCGCGACCCTTCGGCCTTCTTCTCCAGGTAGCTCTGGGTGCTCGGGTCATAGCGGGCCACGCTCCCCCGGGCGCGTTCTTTGGCTTGGTACATGGCCGCGTCCGCCTGGCTGAGCAGTTGGGTGACCGACGACGACGGGCCGCCCCGGGCCATCCCGGCGCTCATGCTCACCCAAAGCTGGCGGTCAGCCAGCACCACTGGTCCCGAAAAGGCTGCCATCACGTGGGACACGATGGTCTCGAGCTGGCTGTCGTCGTCGATGTCCTCGCACAGCACCACGAACTCGTCGCCCCCCATCCTCGCCACCGTGTCCATGCTGCGCAGGGACCGGCGCATACGGCTGGCCACCGCCCGCAGGAGCTCGTCGCCCACCTGGTGGCCAGCGGTGTCGTTGACCGTCTTCAGGTGGTCCAGGTCGAAAAAGACGACCCCGATGCCACGGCCTTCCCGCCGGCAGCGTTCCAGGGCGTGGCTCATGCGGTCCTCGAGCAGGGCCCGGTTGGGCAACCCGGTCAGCGGGTCGTGCAGCGCCTGGTAGGCGAGGGCACGCTCGGACGCCTTTTGTTGGGTGATGTCCCGTACCACCTGGGAAACGGCGGTCACCTGTCCCCACCGGTCACGAAGCGGCGCCAGGCTCACGGAGACCTCGATCCGGGTGCCGTCCTTGTTGGCCCGCACCGTCTCGACCCCCGATACCACCTCGCCCGCCCACGCCCGTGCCACCAGTTCCCTCGCCTCTGCCTGCTGCTCAGGGGGGGCCAAGACGTCCAGGCTCAAGCCGACTACCTCGCTCTCGGCCCAGCCGAAGAGCTCCTCGGCGGCGCGGTTCCACACCCGGACCACTCCGTCGGGGCCCGAGCAGATCATCGCCTGCTCGGACTCCTCGGCCATGGCTGCCAGGAGGGCTTGGCGTTCGTTCTCCCCGACCGGCTTGGCCCGGGCCCGGACGCCCACCACGTAGAGCCGCTCGCCATCTGGGCCCACCAGGCTCCATGGCTGCAAAGCCAACCGTAGGCGCCGCCCGCCCGCACCCCGGGCCCACCACAGGGCGGCCGGCACCCTCCCCGTACGGCGGGCGCGACGCAGCACCTGGCGGGCAGCTGGCCGCTCGTCAGCCTCGACAAACCCGAGCAGGTCTTGCCCGACCAGTTCCTCCGGGCCCAGCCCCAGGCGGGCGGCCATGTCCTCACCGGCCAGGGTGACCCTGCCCGAGGCGGTCAGTACCGCCAGGCTGCCCACACCTGGGCCGCCTGCTCGCGGGTGGGCCAGGCCGCCTGCCGGCTGGCGCGCCCAGCCGCTCTCACCGGCGCCCCCGGGCTGCCCTGCCCGCGCCGCTGTCCCCCTGGCGTCGCTATGCCTGCTGTCTTCGTGCACCGCTACAGCCTCCCTACCCAACCTTCCGGCTGGCCACCCCTGGCCCGGCCACCACGCGAAGAGCCGGAAGGACCGCCCCCTCGGCCCGACCCGGGGTAGCCCTCAGGGCAGCGACGCCAGGAACCGGCCCAGGACATCGGGCGCTTGCCCGGCGCCCACCCCCCCGGCCACCGTTGCCAGCTCCGGTCCCGCTCGGGCCCGGTCCGCGGGGGAAAGGGCCAACAGCTCGACCAGCCGGTGCGGGCGCCAGCGCAGCAGGCAGGCGCACTGGAAGGCCGCCCCCCCTCGTACCCGGCGTTGGGAAATGCCCACCACCTTCGTACCGGTACCAGACCGGACGACCTCACCCGGCCCCAGGCCGGCAAAACAAACCCGCTCAGACCAGGGGCGGCGCTGGAGGGGGCCTCTCCACACGCTGAAGCCCGCCCCGTCGGCCCCGCTCGCGCCGGTCGCCACGGGAGCCTCGTCGGCCCCGCTCAGCGCGGCAACCCAGGCCTCCCCCAGCCACCAAGTCGCCCGGCCCACGTCCGCGCACCACAGGGGGTCACCCGCAGGCACCACCACGTCCACCCACACCATCGAACCTGGTTCCACCAGCACCGCCCCACCTCCGCTGCGCCGGCGGACCACGTCCACCCCGGCAGCCGAGCACCGGGCCAAGTCGACGTGGGCCAGGGGCTGGGCGGAGCCGACCACCACTGCCCGGTCGGTCGGCTCGAGCACGCTGACAGCCCGCGCCCCTCGTCCCACGGCGGAGGCCAGACGGGGGCCCAAACCTTCGTGGAGCTCGCGCACCCGGCCCCGCTGGTGCACCACCTCCCAAGCCGGCCCGCCCGCCGGGGACCCACTGGCGGGCGGCGCCCCTACCGCCGGCGCACCTACCGCCGGCCCGTGCGCCGTCGGACCGCTCGCCATGGCCCTGCCCGCTCCGCCTGCCCCTGCCCGGCTCCTCAGGGCCTCAGGCGGACAGGGCTGCCGCCTGGTTACCTGCCGCCAGGTCCAGCACCCGGCCGCCCCCGCCGGCTGGCCCGTGCCCGTTGCCATCGGCCAGAGCGGGCCGCGCCAGGCCCAGGTAGGGCTCCCAATCGGGCAGCACAGCCCCCAGGGCGGCCAGTGCCCAGGCCCGGCCCCGGGGGACGCGCGGTTGGCGGAGCAACCTCATGCCACTTTCTTCGAGCAAGTGGTCGCGCTTGCGGGCGTTGCAGCGCCGGCAGGCGGCGACCACGTTGTCCCAGGAGTGCCGCCCGCCCCGTGACCGAGGCACGACGTGGTCGATGTTCTCGGCCTGCTCACCGCAGTACTGGCAGCGGTGCCCGTCCCGGGCGAACACAGCCCGCCGGTTGAGGCTGACGTGGGCAGGGTGAGGTACCCGGACGAAATAGGAGAGCCGCACCACCGAGGGCTCGTCCACCACGAGGCGGGCGGAACGCACGACCCGGCCGCTGGCCGCCAAAAGCTCGGCTTTGGACTGCAGGACCAGCAGCAGGGCACGACGGGCAGGCACCACGCAGAGCGGCTCGTAGGTGGCATTGAGGACGAGCGCTCTCGACATGGCCTCGCCCTATGGCCGTGCCCGGTATATAGGGAAGGGGCTACCCGCGGCGGCTCTCTGGCTTCCAACTGCGGGCATGAGACGACCTTAGCCGACAAGCGCGCACCTCCTGGCACCATTGCAGGTAGCCGACCAGCTCCTCGCCCGTCAAGCGGCCACCGCCCGGCCCGTACATGGCCTGCAACCGGAACTGGAGGTACGGGCGAGAAGGCAGGGGCAACCAAGGCCGCCTTTTCCACCACCCAGGCGCCACCATCGCCCGCGCCAGCCGGGCGGCGGCCAGCCACAGCGAAGGCCGGCGGGCCAGGGCAATGACCGCCTCGGCCGACAGGTACCGCCCCATCAGTAGTACCAGGGGAAAGCCGACCAGTCAGGGGGGCGTTTCCCCAAGAACGCGTCCCGCCCCTCGGCCGCCTCCTCGGTCATGTAGGCCAGGCGGGTGGCCTCGCCGGCGAACAGCTGCTGGCCCACCAGGCCGTCGTCGAGCAGGTTGAAGGCGTACTTCAACATCCGCACCGAGGTAGGGCTCTTACGGTTCACCTCTGCCGCCCAGGCCAGCGCGACCTGTTCCAACGACTCATGGGGCACGACGGCGTTGACCATCCCCATGTCGTAAGCCTCCTGGGCGCTGTAGGTCCGGCCCAGGAAGAACACCTCGCGCGCCCGCTTTTGGCCCACCTGGCGAGCAAGGTAGGCGGACCCGAAACCACCGTCGAAGCTGGCCACTTCGGCGTCGGTCTGGCGGAACCGGGCGTGCTCGGCACTGGCCAGGGTCAAGTCGCACACGACATGGAGGCTGTGGCCCCCGCCCGCGGCCCAGCCGGGGACCACGGCGATCACGACCTTGGGCATGAAGCGAATGAGGCGCTGGACCTCGAGGATGTGGAGCCGGCCCATGCCTGCCCGCCGCGCCCGCTGCCCCCCGGGGGCTTGGCCAGCCTGGCCCCCGTGGTGGCGGCCGTCGCCCTCCTGGTCGTGGCCCTCGTCCCGGTGGTGCCCAGTGCCCCAGTGGTGGCCCTCGTCGTCGTACTGGTACCCCGACGGCCCCCTGGCCCGCTGGTCCCCACCCGAGCAGAAGGCCCAACCACCGTCCTTGGGCGAAGGGCCGTTGCCGGTGAGCAGCACGCAGCCCACGTCCGGGCTACGGCGGGCGTGGTCCAGCACGGCCAGCAGCTCGTCCACGGTCCGGGGCCGGAAGGCGTTGCGGACCTCTGGCCGGTTGATGGCCACCCGGACCGTGCCGTGCGCCCGGGCCCGGTGGTAGGTCACGTCCTCGAGCTCGAGCTGGAAGCCTTCCACCGGCCGCCAGGCGCTCGGGTCGAACAGTTCGGACACAAGCCCCATGCCAAGAGAGGTTAGGGCCTGTGCAAGCACGGCCCCGGCCGCATCAGCTCGCCTTGAACCCCCAGTACTGCTCGTCCCAGGCCACCTGGCTGAAGTAGGGGCCCACCTGCAGGTTCAACAGCCCAGGGTTGGCCGCCACCAGCACAGGGACGGCCACGAGGGGCATGTCGGCCGCGTCTTGCCAGGCCAGAGCGTCAACCTGGCCGTAGATGGCGAGCCGCCGAGGCCCACTGGCGGTTGCCGCCTGCCTGAGCAAGGCGTCCATGGCGGGGCTGGAGTAGCCGTCGAGGTTGCTGGGCCCGCCGGTCTCGTACCGGCTGGCCAGGGCCGAGGCGAGCACCGGGACCTGCCTCTCTTCGATGGCCATCTGCCACCCGGGGGCGGGCCGCCCACCTGCCCCACCCGCCAGTGGCCCTGCGCTCGGGGGAGCGGAGGCCACTTTCACCGCGATGCCGATGGCCGCGCAGGAGCTGACCACCTGCTGGGCCAGCTGCTCGGCGACCGGGTCCCCGGGGTCGACCGACAGCCTCAGCACGACCGGCAAGCCGCCGGGGGTGTGCAGGGTGTGGCCGGAACTGATGTAGCCGGCGCCTTCGAGCAACGCCAGGGCGCGGGCCGGCTCAGCCTTGTCGTAGCCCGTCCCATCCGCCGCGTAGCCTGGCTGGCCGGGCAGGTAAGCGCGGTCTTCGACCGGGGCCCCGGGCAACCGGTAGGGCGCGTACAGGGCCCCGGCCATTGCGCTCCGGTCCAGCGCCGCCATCACCGCCCGGCGCACCACGGCGCGCGAGAACGGCTGGGAACGCTCGTTGAAGTCCAAGTCTTCGTAGTAGCTGGCCGCCACCACCTGCAGGGCCAGCCCCCCGGCCGCCTGCAGGGCCTGGTAGGGGCCGGGCTGGGCCAGCAGCGTGGCCACGTCCAGCTCACCGGCGGCCAGGGCGTCTTCGGTCTCGGCCGCGCTGGGCATGAAGTAGTAGGTGACCGTGGCCAGGTTGGCCGGGGGGCCCCAGTAGCTAGCGTTGCGCACCAGCTCCAACGAGTAGCCCGGCTGGAGCTCGGCCACCAGGAACGGCCCGCCGGACACCAAGTCGGCCACCGGGTCAGTGAAGCCATGGTCGAAGCCGACCGCCCGGGCCACGTGGGCCGGCATCAGGTAGCTGAACAGCGACTGCCAGCCTGGGTAGGGGGAGGAAAAGGTGACCGTCACCGTATAGGGGTCAGCCGGGGTGCCCGACACGGAGGCGATGCGGTCGTAGCCGGCCGCGTCCAGGGGCTTGAACGCTGCCCCTCCCTTGTCCCTGAAGCGGCCCCGGCCCGATTGGGCCTCCCAGTTGTAGACGAAGTCCTGGTAAGTGACCGGCGTCCCGTCCGACCAGACAGCACGCGGGTTGAGGTGGTACACCACCACCTGAGGCCGGCTGCGGACCTCCTCGGCGGAGGTCAACAGAGAGGTGTTGAGCTGGAAGGTCCCGTTGGGCAGCAGCCAGAACGCCGACGGCCAGACCTGGGCCAGCACCTGGCCCAGCGTCCGGCGCCATGGGGCAGCCGCCGCGGCATGGATGTCCCAGTTGGCCGGTTGGGGGCCGACCGCGAAACGGGCGAACGCGTTGGGGTCGTAGGCCACCTGCCCCCCCGGGACGGTACTGGAGGTCACGGTGGCGCCGGCGCCCCCGCTCCCCCGGCCGCCAGCAGCCGCGGCCGGGAGGGGCCCCGCCCCATGACCTGGCGCCGGCCCGGCCCCTGAAGCTGTGCCCCCACCGGCTGCCGCCAGCCAGGCCAGCGCGACGACGGCGGCTCCCCACAGGCGCGGCCCTCGGCGTGACAAGCCCTCCCGGTAACCGCGAGCGGCCGGGGGCAAGGCCTACGGCTCCCGGGCGGGCAGCGGCTGGGCCAACAACGCAGCCTCCCCCACCCCTGCCGGGCGCCGAGGGCGCAGCGGCCGGGTGGCCAGGAACGACCCCCCCAGCACCAGGACGAAGCCGGCACCCATGGCCGGGCCGAAGTGCTCGCCCAGCACCGCCACCCCCAGGACAGCGGCGACGGCGGGGTTGAGGTAGGTGACGACCGTCGCCCGCATGGGCCCAACCTCACCGATCAGCTCGAAGAAGATGACGAACGCCACTGCGGTGCACAACACCCCCAGCCCGGCCAGGGAAGCGAGCACGTCCGTCGAGGGCACCGTGGCGGGGTGCTGGGCCACTGCCGCCGGCAGGTAGGCCAGCGCCGCCAGCAACAACGAGCCTTCGACCACCACGATCCCGGGCAGCCCGGAGAAGTAGCGGGAGAGCACCCAGGGCCCCAGCGCGTAGCCGGTGACGACCAGCAAGAACGAACTGGTCGCCAGCAGGTCGGGCGCCCCCACGTCGAAGCCCACCAAGGTCCCGACCCCGACCAGGCCCAGGCCCAGGCCGCTGGCCCGGCGCCGGTCAAGGCGGTCGGTCCCGGTGACCTTGGCGATCACCGCGCCGGCCAGCGGGACGGCCGCGATCAGCATCCCCGACAGCGAGCTGGTGACCTTCTCCTCTGCAGCGGACAGGAACCACCAAGGGACGGCGATCTCGACCAAGGTGTAGCTGACGAGGGCCCTCCAGTGCCTCAGCAGCTGGGCCATGGCCCCGGCCCTCCACGCGAAGGGGGCCAACAGCGCGGCGCCGAGCGAGGTGCGGACGAACACCAAAAAGGCGGGGCTCACCTCCCGCACGCAGACGCGGATCAGCAGGTAGGGCAGGCCCCATATGAGGCCGAGGCTGATGAAAAGTGCCCAGCCCCGGCGGGTCATGGGCGGGCCCCGGGCGCTACGGGCACGTCGTCAGCTCAGCCGGACCCGCGGGTCGATGAGCGCGTAGATGGCATCGACCAGGATGTTGGCAACGACCACGAAAGCCGCGGCCAGGATGGCGATGGACATGGTCACCGGCAGGTCGCCGTCGGTCACCGAGTTCAGGATCTGCGAGCCCAGCCCCGGCAGGCCGTAGACGCTCTCGGTCACGATCACGCCGCCGAGGAGGGTGCCGACATCGATCCCGAACTCGGTCACGATCGGGGTGATGGCCGCCCGCAGCCCGTGGCGGTAGATGACGCGGCGTTCGGAGAGGCCCTTGGCCCGAGCCGTGCGGATGTAGTCCTCACCCAGCACGTCCAGCATCGAACCGCGCGTCAGGCGGGCGTATATGGCCGCGGTGACCAGGGCCAGGGTCAACCAGGGCAGCACCATGTGGGAGAACCAGCCGCTCACGCTCTGCGACAGGCCGACATAGCCAGGGGGGGCGAAGATGTCAATGCCCTCGATGTGCAGCCAGTAAAAGAAGATGGTCAGGGCCAGGAGCCCGAGCAGGAAAGTGGGCATCGAGTAGAAGAACAGGGCCACCGAGGTGACCGTCCGGTCGGCCAGCGACCGGGGCCGGCGGGCGGCCAGCACGCCGGCCAGCACTCCCAGCACCAGCCAGATGATGGCCCCCCCCACCGCCAGCGAGGCGGTGACCGGGAGGTCCTGGGCGATGATGGTGCTGACCGGCTCGGAGTTGTAGTAGGAGTAGCCCAGGTTGCCCTGCAGGTACCGCCACAGGAAGCTGCCGTACTGGTCGATGAGCGGCCGGTCCAGGCCGAGGTGGTGCCGGATAGCCGCCAGGGTCTGGGCCGTCGCCTCCTTGCCGGCGATGACCCGGGCCGGGTCGTTGGGGGTGACGAAGTACAAGATGAAGATGACGCTCGCCACCACCCACAGCACGACCACGCCCAGCAGCACCCTCCGGGCCAGGAACCGGGCCACAGCTACTCGGTCTCCCGGGCAAAGAGGCGGTTGTAGCGGGGGTCGAAGGCGTCCCGCACGCTGTCACCGAGGAGGTTGAACGCCAGCGTGGTCGCCAGCAAGGCCCCGCCCGGGAACACCACGTACCACCAGGCCGGGTTGTACCAGTTGATGGCCTCCTGCAGCATGCTCCCCCAGTCCGGGGTGGGCGGGGGGACGCCCAGGCCCAAGAAGGCCAGCGTGGCCTCGAACACGATGGAAGACGGCACCAGCAGGCTGAAGTACACGATGACCGGGGCGAGCAGGTTGGGGAATATGTCGATGAACATCACCCGCAACGACCCGGCCCCGAGCGAGTGAGCCGCCTCGATGTACTCCTTTTCCTTGATGGACAGCACCTGCCCCCGCACTATCCTGGCCACGGCGCCGAAGGAAAAGAACGAGATCACGGCGATGTCGATCAGGATGCCGCCCTGGCCGCCGATGGCAGCCACCAAGGCCAGCGCGAAGACGAGGTAGGGCATCGCCAGCACCACGTCGAACAACCGGGCCAGGGCAGTGTCGACCACGCCACCGAAAAAGCCGGCCAGCATGCCGAGGACGACGCCCCCGGCAACCGCCAGGGCAGCCGAGCTGACGCCCACGAGCAGGGAGATGCGTGCTCCGTAGAACACACGGACCAAGATGTCCCGCCCCTCTTCGTCGGCCCCCCACGGGAAATGTGCCCGTGGCCCGACCGGTACGCCGGCAGAGGTGAGGCCGGTCAGGTGGTACTGGGCGTCCATGCCGTGGCCGGTCAGCGCGGAGGCCAGGGGGGCGAAAACGGCCATGCCGGCGATCAGCACTATGACGACCGACGAGCCGATGGCCACCCGGTCGTGGCGCAGGCGGTCCCAGGCCAACCTCCAGGGGCCCTTGGCCTCGATGACGCCAGCCTCGTAGCCCGCGGCGCCCAGCTGGGGCTCCTGGGCGACCTCCTCCACCAGCTCGCCGAAGGTGCTCACCCTGCCCTCCTGTCCCCGTCGCCGGGGCCTACCCGGGCTACGTCCCCAGCCTCAGCCCTGGGCAGCTCCTCACCGTCGGCCAAGGGGAAATGGCACGCCGCCAGGTGGCTGGGGGGATCTTGGAACTTCACTTCCAGGCGCGGCACGACCTGGGCGCAGATGGGCTGGGCCTTGGGGCACCGAGGATGGAACCGGCAGCCGCTCGGCGGGTTGATGGGCGAGGGGAGCTCCCCGCTGGCCTGCACCCGGGCCCGGCGTTCGGACTGCTCGGGGTCAGGCACGGGTATGGCCGACTGCAGCACCTTGGTGTAGGGGTGGCGGGGGGTAGCGTACAGGTCGTGGCGGTCCGCCAGCTCGACCACCTGGCCCACGTACATCACGGCCACCCGGTTGCTCACATGGCGGACAACCGACAAGTCGTGGGTGATGAAGACGTAGGTGAGCCCCAGCTCGTCCTGCAGGTCGGCCAGGAGGTTGACCACCTGGGCCCGCACCGAGACGTCCAACGCTGACACCGGTTCGTCGGCGACCACCAGTTCGGGCCGCAGGGCCAGCGCCCGCGCCACTCCTATGCGCTGGCGCTGCCCACCGGAGAACTCCGCCGGGAAGCGGTTGTAGTGCTCGGGGTTCAAGCCGACCAGGTCCATTAGCTCCTGCACCCGCCGCTTGCGCTCGGCGCCGTCCGCGACCTTGTGGATGGCAAAGGGGTCGCCGATGATCGAGCCCACCCGGCGCCGGGGGTTGAGAGAGCCGTAGGGGTCCTGGAAGATCATCTGCACCCTCCTGCGGTAAGGGCGCAGCTGGCTGCGTTTGAGGTCGGTGATGTCCTCGCCGTCCAGCAGGACCCTGCCCGAAGTAAGCGGGAGCAGGCGGGTCATGCAGCGGGCCAGGGTCGACTTGCCGCTGCCCGTCTCCCCCACCAGCCCGAGCGTCTCCCCCCGCCTCACCTGCAGGTCCACGCCGTCGACGGCGTGGACCGCGTCGTGGCTCTTGCGCCAGAAGCCACCCCCCTTGACCGGGAAGTGCTTGGTCACGCCCTGCAGCTCCAGCAGCACCCCCGGCCGGTCCCCGCCACCCTCGCCCACGGCCCCAACGCTCCTGGGCCCTTCGCCCCTGGGCCCCTGGCTCACGGCTGTGCCTCCTCAGCCCCGCTGGCTGTGGCCACGGCCGTCGCACCTTCGGCCACGGCCGCCAGGTGGCGGGCGGCGTCCACCTCCACCGAGTAGCCGGTCAGCTCGAGCGGCAGCCAGCACGCCGAAGTATGGCCGGGCGCCCCCGGGACGGCCCGCAGCGGGGGCACCTCCAGCCGGCACTTGGGCATGGCGAAGCCACAGCGGGGCCAGAACGGGCAGCCGGGGGGTGGCCCGATCAGGCTCGGAGGCTGCCCGGGGATGGGCACCAGCCGCTCACCCTCGTGCCCGCTCTGGGGCAGCGACCCGAGCAGGCCGGTGGTGTAGGGGTGGTGGGGCTCGTAGTAAAGGTCGTGGCGCGAAGCGGTCTCCATGACCTTGCCCGCGTACATGATCATGACCTCGTCGGCCATGTCCGCGATGATGCCCAGGTCGTGGGTGATCATGATGATCGCCATGCCCAGTTCGGCCTGGAGCCGCTTCATCAGCTCCAGGACCTGGGCCTGGACCGTGACGTCCAGGGCAGTGGTGGGCTCGTCGGCGATGACCAGCGAGGGGTTGAGGGCCAGGGCGATGGCGATCATCGCCCTCTGGCGCATGCCACCGGAGAACTGGTGCGGGTAATCGTCGACCCGGCGCGCCGGGTGAGGTATGCCCACCAGCCCCAACAGCTCGACCGCCCGCCGGCGAGCCTCAGCCCGGCTGACCTTCTCGTGCGCCCGGATGGCCTCCTCGATCTGCCATCCCACCTTGTAGAAGGGGTGCAGGCTGGACAACGGGTCCTGGAAGACCACCCCTATCTTCGACCCCCGGACCTGGCGGAGCTGGTCCCGGGACATCTTCAACAGGTCGCGTCCTTCGAACAGGGCACTGCCCGACACCCGTGCACCCCGGGTCAGCCCGATGACCGTCTGGGCGGTCACGCTCTTGCCCGAGCCGGACTCCCCGACCACCCCAAGGGTCTTGCCTGCACCGACCGCGAAGCTCACGCCCCTGACGGCCTCCACCAGGCCATCAGGGGTCGGGAACGAAACTACTAGGTCCTTTACCTCCAGCAGCAACGCCTGTCCATCCCGAAGTGGCCGGGTGCACAGCCTCGGCACTCCCGCCGGGCGCCGCGGCTGTGCACCGGTAGCCCCGTTACTTCAGCCAGACGTTGGTGGGGTCGTAGTCCTGGGCGACCCACCAGAAGATGGCGTTTTGCACTCGCGAGTTGTGGTAGACGGCGGTCTTCTGCGCCCCCTCGGGCACAATGGCCGCGTCCGCCATGACTTGCCGGTTGGCGTCCTGCCAGTACTTGGTGGCGACCGCCTGGCTGGTCGCCGACTCGGCCAGGTCGATGTCCCGGTCGACGATGGGGCTGTTGTAGTCGCCGTAGTCCACCGTGTTCGGCCCGTAGGTGCGCCCGTCGAACAGCGGCTCTATGACCGCCCGGCCGTTCAGGCCCATCCAGTCGGGGATCCAGCCCGGCTCGGCGATGTCCCACACGCCCGCCTTGGTGCCAGTGGGGTTCTCCAGGTACTTGGAGTAGTAGGCACCGCTCGAGTTGACCGGGACCAGCTTCACCTTGAAGCCGGCTGCCTGCAGGGAGGCTTGGTCGTTCTGGGCGATCTGGGGGTGGACGGTGTTGGTGCGGTAGATGAGGGTGAGGGTGATCTGGCCAGGCTTGTAGCCGGCCTCCGCCAACAGCTGCTTGGCCTTGGCCGGGTTGCCCAGCCCGTTGTTGTCTGGGTACGGGTTGAAACCGGGGATGTAGCCCACGCTCCCGGGCGGCACGGCCTGGTTCAGGATCCCGGAGATCACCGACCCGCCATAGGCCTGCGAGTCAGCGTACTTGTTGATCGCGTACTCCATGGCCTGGCGCACCTTCAGGTTCTTGAGCGCCCCACCGTTGTTGGGGCTGAGCAGGTTGATGACCAGGTAAGGGTTCATGGTTATGTAGTTGTTGCCCTGGGGGCCTATGGTCAGGTCCGGGTCATGGGTGGCGACCATGTGGGCCAGCTGGGCGGTGGGCACGTCCTGGTCCCAGAACATGTCCTGGGTACCGGCCTCGATCTGCTGCAGGGCGGTGGCGGCAGTCGAGTTCTTGTTCTCGGTCACGACGATCTCGTTCACGTACGCCTTGCGGATGGGGTCGGTCGAGGCCTTCCACGCCGGGTTGCGCACCAGGTCGAACGAGCGGCCCGGTACGTAGCTCTTGATGATGTACGGGCCGTCCGAGATGAAGTGGGCGTGCATGGCGGGGCTGTCCGGCACGTAGTTGAGGTACTCGGCCGGTGCCGGGGAGGCGAAGGGCAGCGCCAGGATGTCCAGGAAGTCCGAGGCCGGGCGGACAAGGTCGAACTGGACGGTCCGCTCGCTGATGGCCTTGACCCCGGCGATGTTGTGGGTCTTGATGAACTGGGCCATGGCCGCCGCGGTCTGCGACTTCAAGCTCAAAAAGGCGTTGCAGTAGGCTTCGAAGCCCACGATCGTCTGCTCGTAGTAGCCGGGGGCGCCCGTCGGTGACACCGGGTTGCACAGCCTCTTGATCCCGAGGACTTCGTCCGCCGCGGTGACCTGGCGGGGCGGGTTGGTGTCCCACATGGCGCCCTGGCGGATGGTGATGGTGTAGGTCTTGCCCCCGTTGGTTATCTGCGGCATGGCTGTAGCCAAGTCGGGCACTACCTGGGCCTGTTGCGCGAAGGTGGGCGCCGTGGGCCAGGTGTACAGCTGGCGCGACACAGCCCGCAGCAGCTTCCAGGTGACGTCGTAGTAGGCGCTGGCGGTGTCCAGGTGGTCGACATCGCCCTGGCCGATCAGCCGCAGGGTCCCGCCGTACTGCGGCCCGGAGGCCGCGGCCACGCTGGCACCGGCCAGGGAGATGCCCACCATGGCCCCGGCGGCCACGAAGGCCCCTACTGCTCTGGCTCGCCGCCGCCGGAACAGCCCCGGCCCAGCCGGAGCCTTCCTGACAACCTTGTCATGTTGCATGTTCCTGTCCCTCTCTCCTGGGCGGTTGACGTGCCCGCAACTGGCGAGCCGTTGCCCCTCGGCACCGGGTTGCACCTGCCCCCCGGTGCTTACTGCAAGCGGATCGCCAGGATCATCGTGGTGAAGGCGAACGCGATGGCCGTGAACACGGTGAAGCGGTCCAGGTTGCGCTCCACGACGCTGGAGGCAGCCGCGGCCGAGCCGAGCCCGCCCCCGAACATCTCCGAAAGCCCTCCGCCTTTGCCACTGTGCAAGAGGACCGAGATGACCAGGGTGACGCACAGCACTATGTGCACCGCGATCACCACCCACGTGATCACCACTTAGCTGGCACCTCCTCCATTTCCATTTCCAAACTGTCCTTGCGGACAGCACCGGCCTGTGAGCCGGGCTGGCCGTAACTTAGCTGAAGCCGCCGGAGGGCACAGCTCAGGCGGGCCCCCTGCCCGCCTGCGGTGTGCCGTCTGCGCTGCATGGGCTGACCTTAGCTCCCGCCAGCCCCGCCGTAAGGGCAACACCCTGGGCCCGGCCAGCGACCACTGTTGCGTCCCCAGCAGTATAACCGCCACACCCCAGGGCCGGCTAGCACCGGCCCGGCAGGTACCCCGGCCCACAGGCTGCGGGCCACCCGCGCACCACCTGAGCGGCCCCGGCAGCTCACTACCGCACCTGGGCGGGCCGGGGGCTCACCAGCGCACTATCTGGGCGAACTTCTCGGCGTCGAGGCTCGCCCCCCCCACGAGCGCGCCGTCTATGTCCTCTTGGGCCATCAACGCGGAGATGTTGGCCGGGGTCACCGACCCCCCGTACTGGACCCGGACCTGAGCGGCCACGGCAGTGCCGAAGCGCTCGCCCAGCGCGCTGCGGGCCGCTTTGCACACCGCCTGTGCGTCTTCGGGGCTGGCGTTGCGCCCCGTCCCGATGGCCCAGATGGGCTCATAGGCAATGACGACCCGTCCCATCGCCTGCGCCGAGACCCCGGCCAGGCCGGCTTGGAGCTGGCCGAGCACCTTGGCCTCGGTCTGCCCGGCCTCTCTTTCCTCCAGGGTCTCGCCTACGCACAAGATGGGCGACATCTGGTGCTTGAGCACCGCCAGGAGCTTCTGGTTGACCTGCTCGTCGGTCTCCCCGAACAGCTGGCGTCGCTCGGAGTGGCCCACGATCACGTAGGACACGTTGAGCTTGGCCAGCATGACCGGGCTCACCTCGCCGGTGAACGCCCCCGAGTCGGCTGGGTGCACGTCCTGGGCGCCCAGGGCGATCGGGATGTTGTCCGCCTCCAGTAGCGTCTGCACGCTGCGCAGGGCGGTGAAGGCAGGGTGCACGGAGACCTCGGCCCGCTCGTAGTCCGCCGGCGACAGGCTGTACGCCAGCTTCTGGACGACCGCAATGGCCTCCAGGTGGGTGTGGTTCATCTTCCAGTTGCCGCTGATGAGCGGCTTGCGGCCAGCCACGGCTCAGCCCCGCCGGGCCGCCGCTTGGCGCAGCGCCTCCAGTCCCGGCAGGTCGCCCTTCTCCAGGAACTCCAGCGACGCCCCGCCGCCCGTGGAGACGTGGCTCACCTTGCCGTCCAGGCCGAAGGCCTTGAGGGCGCTGGCGCTGTCCCCTCCCCCCACCACCGAAAAAGCCCTGGTGGACGCCACGGCCTCAGCAACGGCACGAGTGCCGGCGGCAAAGCGGGGGTCCTCGAAGACGCCCATCGGCCCGTTCCAGAACACGGTGGCAGCCGCGGCGACCTCGTCGGCGAACGCGCTCGCCGTGCCCGGGCCGATGTCGAGGCCCACCCAGCCGTCGGGCACGTCCGCGCCGACCTGGCGCACCTCACCGCTTGGCTCCCGGCCAGGGCCAAAGGCCCCGCCCGGCGAGAGGACGACCAGGTCGGTCGGCAAGAGGATCCGCTTGCCGGAACCGAGCAGCTGGCGGCAGGTGGCAACCTGGCCCTCTTCAAGCAACGACGCCCCGGTGGAGTGGCCCTGGGCGGCCAGGAAGGTGAAGCACATCCCTCCCCCGACCAGCAAGGCGTCGACCCGGGACAGCAGGGCACCGATGACGCCCAGCTTGTCGGAGACCTTGGCACCGCCCAGCACCGCCACGAAGGGGCGCTCGGCCCGGTGCAAGATGCGGTCGAGCACCTCCACCTCCCGGGCCAGGACCCGCCCGGCAGCCGAAGGCAACCAGGCGGGAGGGCCCACGATGGAAGCGTGGGCCCGGTGAGCCGCGCCAAAGGCGTCGTCCACGTAGAGGTCCTGGCCCTCGACCAAGGCCCGCACGAAGGCCGGGTCGTTCGCCTCCTCCCCGGGGTTGTAGCGGAGGTTGTCCAGCAGTTCGACCCGGGAGGTGTCCGCCCCCTTTTCCTTCAGCAGCTCGTACAGCCGCGCCCGGACAGGGGACATGTCGTACTTGGGGCCCGGCTTGCCCTTGGGCCGGCCCAGGTGGCTGCACACGGTCACCTTGGCCGCCCCCTCGTCGAGCAACCACATTATGGTCTCCAATGGGAGCCGGATGCGCAGGTCGTCGGTGATGGCGCCATTGGCCATGGGCACGTTGAAGTCGGCGCGGACCAGCACCCGTTTGCCGGCCACCGGGCGCAGGTCCTCCAGCTGGGGGAGCTGCACGGCCCTACGAGGCGCGGCCGACGATCAGGGCCAGGTCGACCAGCCGGGACGAGTAGCCCCACTCGTTGTCGTACCAGCCGAAGACCTTCACCATCGAGCCCATGGCCATGGTGAGCTTGGAGTCGAAGGTGCACGAGGCGGGCGACCCGACGATGTCGGAGCTCACGATGGGCTCGTCGGTGTAGGCCACGATCCCCTTCAGGGGGCCGGAGCTGGCGGCCGCCTTGAACGCGGCGTTGACCTCGTCGACGGTGACCTCTTTGCTGAGCAGCCCGGTGAAGTCGGTGATGGAGCCGCACGGCACCGGCACTCGCAGCGACATACCGTCCAGGCGGCCCTTCATGGCCTCGATGACCAGGCTGGTGGCACGGGCGGCACCGGTGGTGGTGGGGATGATGTTGATGGCCGCCGCCCGGGCCCGGCGCAGGTCCTTGTGCAGCAGGTCCAGGACGTTTTGGTCGTTGGTGTAGGCGTGGATGGTGTTCATCAGGCCCTTTTCGACCCCGAAGGCGTCGTCCAGGACCTTGATCATGGGCACGAAGCAGTTGGTCGTGCAGCTGGCGTTGGAGACGACCCGGTGCTTGGCCGGGTCGAAGGTGGCGTCGTTGACCCCGACCACGAAGGTGGCGTCGACGTTGGTGGCCGGGGCCGAGATGATGACCCGCTTGGCGCCGGCGTCGAGGTGGGCGGCAGCCTTTTGGCCGTCGGTGAAGCGCCCCGTGGACTCGATCACGATGTCTGCCCCGAGGTCGGCCCAGGGAAGCGCCTTGGGGTCCTTCTCGGCGAACACCCGGAAGCTCTGCGAGCCGACCGAGATGGTGTCGTCCGAGGACTTGACCTCCTGAGGGAGCACCCCCAGGGTGGAGTCGTACTTGAGCAGGTGGGCGTTGGTGGCTGTGGGCCCCAGGTCATTTGCCCCAACGACCTCGATGTCGGCCCCACTGGCCAGCACAGCGCGCAGGAAGTTGCGCCCTATGCGACCAAACCCGTTGATCCCGACCCTGACCGGCATGATCTCTCCTTTGGTACCTGTGGCCTAGCCCGCGTCCCAGCGCGAGGCGCCGCTTCGCTCGCGACCGATCTTAGGCCGAACACTGGCCGGTCCCGCCCCCACCCGCCCAGGGCACCAGGTCAGCAGGCCTAGAGCCGTTCGTCACAGGCTGCGCCGGCCCCGGCTGGGGGACGGCACCACAGGGGTGGGGCAGCTGCCTAGCCAGGCGGTAGGTTGGTCGACCGTGGACGTGGAACGGGTGCTGCTGGCGTCGCCGCGTGGCTTTTGCGCCGGGGTCGAAATGGCGATCAAGGCGCTGGCCTGGATGGTGCGCGTGTTCGAGCCCCCCGTCTACTGCTACCACGAGATCGTCCACAACCAGGTCGTGGTGGAGCGCTTCCGTCAGTTGGGCGTGGTCTTCGTGGACGACATCGCCGAGGTGCCGCCGGGCCGGCCCCTCATGTTGTCCGCCCACGGGTCGGCCCCCGAAGTTGCCCAGGCGGCCAGGGCCAAGGGCGGGGCCGTCGTCGACGCCGTCTGCCCCCTGGTGACAAAGGTCCACCATGAGGTCAAGCTGCGGGCGTCCAAGGGCTACAGCATCGTCTACGTCGGCCACGAAGGACACGAAGAGGCGGTGGGCACCATGGCCGTGGCCCCCCAGGCGATCCACCGGGTGGAAAGCGCCGAAGAGGTGGGCGCCCTGCCCGAACCCGGGGCGCCGGTCGCCTTCCTGGCCCAGACCACCCTGGCGGTCGACGAATGGCGCTCCATCCTCGACGCGGCCCTGGCCCGCTGGCCCGACCTTTGGGTCCCCGGCCGCAGCGACCTGTGCTTCGCCACCACCAACCGCCAAGCTGCCCTGAGAGCCGTGGCCCGGCGCTGCCCGACAATGGTGGTGATCGGCAGCGCCAACTCCTCGAACACCTCCGCTCTCGTGCGCACGGCCAAGGCTGCCGGCTGCCGGAGGGTGCTGCGGGTCAACAGCGCCGGCGAGCTCCCGGAGGACATCTCGGGGGTCGTCGGGGTGATCGCCGGGGCCTCGGCCCCCGAGTCCCTGGTCGAGGAGGTGATCAGCCGTCTGGCCCCTGCCCATGGGGTCGAGGAGGTGCGCGCCGTCGACGAAGACGAGTACTTCCCCCTGCCCCGGGAGCTGCGCGAGCTGCTCCGGGCGTTGGCGACCGCGCTGGCCGTGGCGGCCTTTGCCCCCGGCGGCGACCCCGCCGGCAGGCAGGACGGGCCCCCGCCCCTCGACGGCCGGGACGTCCCGGCTGCCGACGTGCTGGCCAAGCTGCCCTAGCCCGTCGTAGCCCAGTCCTGGCCCGGCCCGAGCCCGGGCAGGCACCCACAGGGGGCACCCACAGGAGGTTAGAGTCACTGCCGTATGGTTATTGAGACGGCCCGCTTCGGGCGCACCGGGCACGACAGCACCCGGGTGGTCTTCGGGGGGGCGGCCCTCTACGCGGCCAGCCAGGCCGAAGCCGATGCCACCTTCGAGGTGCTCATGAGCTTTGGCATCAACCACATCGACGTCGCCGCTGGCTACGGGGACGCCGAGCTGCGGGTGCGGCCATGGTTGCGGCGGGCCCCGGGGCAGTTCTTCCTGGCCACCAAGACGGCCCAGCGGGCCCGGGCCGCGGCCCGGGAAGAGCTCGAGCGGTCATTGGAACGCATGGGGGTGGACCACGTCGACCTCTGGCAGCTGCACAACCTGGTCGACCCCATCGACTGGGACGTCGCCCTCAGCCCGGGCGGTGCGCTGGAGGCCGCGCTTGCTGCCCGCGACGAGGGCCTGGTCCGCTTCATAGGGGTCACGGGCCATGGCCTACAGGTCGCTGCCACCCATCGCCGGAGCCTCGAACGCTTCGACTTCGACTCGGTCCTGCTGCCCTACAACTTCGTGACCATGCAGGACGACTACTATGCCCGCAACTTCGAGGCGCTGGCGGCCACGTGCGCCGAGCGCTCCATTGCGGTGCAGACCATCAAGGCCATCGCGGCCAGCCCCTGGGCCGGCCGGCCCCACACCCGTAGCTCCTGGTACAAGCCGCTCGAAGAACCCGCTGACATCGCCCTGGCGGTCAGCTGGGTGCTATCGCGCCCCGGGGTGTTCCTGAACAGTGTGGCCGACATGGGCCTGCTACCGCGGGTGCTGGCCGCTGCGTCCCGGTTCTTCGAGCAGGGCCTAGCGCGCCCGACCGACGAGGAAATGCGCGACCTCGTGTCCCGGGCTGAGATCGAACCTCTGTTCGTATAGGTTATGCGTGCGCTCGTCGGGGTACGCGAACTAGTTGCATGGGACGCCAGGTGACGGCACTGCCCAAACCGGCCCGGTCCCTTGCGGCCAAGGCGGCCACGGCCCTGGCTGCCTGGTACCTGCTCGCCCCGCCCAGCTCGCTGGCAGGGGCGGCCCAGGCGCCGCCCACGACGACCCACTGGCCCAAAGTGGTACAGGAGGCCATGGCCTACGTCCGCCCCCGCGCCCACGTCCCCCTGGAAGCGCCTCGCTGGCTGCCCAGTGCCGGGGGCGTCCCCAACTCGGCCCAGGCCTACGCCGGCCAGTACTACGGGGTGGCGCTGTACCGCTGCCCCGCCCCCCTGCCGGTCAACAGCCCAGGGGTGGGGACGGGGCGCTGCGGCGCCATGGCCAGCTACTACGGCTACTTCCAGGGCCACCGGTACCCGACCGCCCGCACCGCCGTGTCGGCCCTGCCCAACGCTTCGGCCAGCCTGGCTGGCTGCACGAGGACGGCTCGAGCCACGCTGAGCCCGGGCGTCGTGGCCGAGGTGCACTCGGGCGGCACCGGAGGCGGTGACTGCGCGGTCACCTGGTCTCACCGGGGCTGGCAGTTCCAGTTGACCGGTGACCTGGGCAACGGCCAGGGCAGCGGCAGGGCCGCCCCCTGGCACCAAGTTGCCGCCAGCATCCTTGGCTACCTCGCCCACCACGCCCTGCCTCCCGGGCCCGGGGTGCTCCAATGCGACATGGCGGGCGACGGCCTGCACACCGGGCTGTACTGGGTGGAAGGCAGCGACCTGTACGTGGCCTCGGCCTACCACAGTGCCCTGGCGGCTATTTCCTTGGCCGAGGCCATGGCCCCCTACCCGGGTTGAGCCCCTGAGCGCCGGGCCCCGGCGCCAGGCGGCACAACGGGCGCCAAGCCGGGCGGCATAACGGGCTAAGCGCCCTGAGCGGCCAGGACTTTGTGCCCTGCGCCCTACACCAGGCGAGTGCGACACTTTTTACCAGGACGTCTGCACGGAGCACTCGTCCCGCTTGGAGTGTCACGTGAACGGGCCTACAACGTCGCTGCTTGTCCCACCGGCCACGCTTGAGGCCAAGGCTCTTCGCAAGGCGCGCGCAGTACTGGCGTTCGTGAAGCCTCACATTGTGGTCACGTTCGCCCTTATGGCCACGACGGGCAGCCTGGTGGCGGCCGCCGGCAAGCCAGCGCCTATCCTACGCGTCCTGGCGGCGGCAACTTCCGTCCTGCTCCTGAGCGCGGGAGCCGAGTGCTGGACCAACATATTGGACCGCGACATCGACGCGGTGATGCCCCGCACGGCCCGGCGCCCCCTGGTCACAGGCCAAGTCTCCCTTCTCGAAGCCAGGGCCCTGGCCGTCGGGCTGTGCGCCAGCGGTTTGGCCCTAGCCGCCGTCCTGGGGCCCTTGCCCCTGGTCTTCCTCGGCCTCGGCTTGGCCAACAACGTGGTCGTCTACAGCTGGCTCACCAAGCGTTCCACGCCATGGAGCGTTGTGCTGGGGTCACTGGTGGCGCCCCTCACCCTATGGGCCGGTTACGCCGCCGTCGCCGTGCCTATCTCAGCCGCGGCCTGGCTGCTCGGCGCCATGGCCGGGGCCTGGGTCCTGGTGCACATATGGGTGATAGCCCTGCGCTACCGCCAGGACTACGCCGCGGCTGGGGTCCCGATGGCGCCGCTGGTGTGGTCACGGCCCCAGTTGGTGGCTGCGTTGGGAGCCTCGGGGCTGGCCATGGGCGCCCTGGCAACGGGGGCCCTGTTCGCCCTGGGCAACGCCCCCGGGCACTGGGCGGCCATCCCCGTGGCCGGCGCCTCCCTGGCCCTGGCGAGCACGGCCGCCCTGGCCCCCCGACGGGCCCGGCCCCCCGCCTGGCTGGTCCATGCCATCACCGCTTACCTCATCGCCGTCTTGGGGACAGTGCTCGCATGCGCCCTCTGAGCCCGCTTCTTACATCCGCCCCACTCGTCGTAGCCCTGGAGCAGGCGAGGCGTGGCCTGCCCGGCCACCGGGCGCCCACCGGCCGCCCGCCCTTTTAACTGGAGAACAGGAGGGACCAACCAAATGGCAATACCAATGCAGAGCAGCGGTACCGCCCCGGCACCAGGCGCGGGCAACGGCCCCACCGCCTGGCTGGACGAGCGCGGGCCCCGCCCGGCACTGGACTTCACCACCGTCATGGTCCGGCTGCTGATGGCCTGGGTCGTGCTCGTGGCGGTGCTCTCGTTCATCACCGTGCCGTGGCTCAGCGCCAGCAACGGAGGAGACCTGACGGCCGCTCAGGTGTGGTTCTACCACGCCCTGATGCTCCCGTCTGCCTTGCTCTTCCTGATCCTGTGCACAAGGGTTTTCGTGCTGCACGCATGGGTCAGGTACCTCGTCACCCACAGTGCCCTCGTCGCGATGTTCGAGGGAGCCGGCTTCTTGGTCCTGGGCTATGGGACCCAGCACCACGTGTCGTCCCTGGTTGACTTCGGCTACTGGGTCATCATGCCGGCCACACTGGAGCTCTTGGGGGTGACGGCCCTGTTCGTGGTGGACATCGCCTGGGTGGCGGCCAGCTGCGCTCTGGTACCAGAAAGGCGCGCCGTGCTCTCCCCCCGCAAGGCAGAGATAACCTGGGCCTTCTTCTTGACCGGGGTGTCGACCCTGACCTGGGTCGTCTTCGGCCTCGTGGCCGCAGCCGACCAGGTGGGGATCAGTTGGAACTTCTGGGCCCAGGCGCAAAAGGAGAGCTACTCCACGCTCATGGGCAACGTGGTAACTGCCCACTCGCACGGGATGCTGCCGAGCTTCATGGCCGCCATCGTGCTGCTGGCGGCCGAGGCCTTTGGCTATTCCAGGTTGGTTGGCCCCCGCGCCCAGGCGGCGCGCGCCGGGGTAGGCGTCATGCTGGGCGGCATAGCCCTCTACTCCGGCGTCTACACCGTCTCGGCGCTCGGCACCTTCGTGATCCCGGCCTGGTTCCCCTCGGGCCCCGGTGGCGCCAACGGGATCGCCATGGACGACACCTTCACCGGGCTCATGGGGGTGGGAGCGCTCGTGCTCGCCGGGGCCATGCTGCCCGAGCTACGGGGGCTGTTCGTGCGGGCCGCGGCCGCCACCGGTCGTGCGCTGCACCAACTGAACCCGCTCCGGGCGGGAGTGTACCTCACCTACGTGACCGCAGCCGTCGCTCTTTTCTTCTACGGCTATTACATCGAGATGCACGAGGCCAGCTTCGGCGCCGGCGTGAGCGGTCCCCGCATGATGGGTGACCAGGTCTTCTCCCGCAGCCACCTGCTGTTCGCCTTCGGGTCGCTGCCCATCATCGCCGTGTTCCTCCTGGCCGTCGAGCTGACCGCCAGCGGCTCGGCTCGCGCTCTGGCCTTCCGCCGGGCCATGGGACAGGTCGTCATGGCCGGCATGCTCATCACCCTGGCCGGCATGGGCATCTGGGTCTTCACCGTCCCCGGCCACAGCGCGAACTGGGGCTCGGGCAACGCTGGCGAGGTCCTCTACGCCATAGGCCAGAGCCTGATGGTGGTTGGCGCCATAGTCTCGCTGTTCGCCCCCCGGCTCACCGCTGAGCACGAGACGGCCGTACCCCTGCCGGCGTCACCGCCGGGGCCCGAGGACCTGGCCACCGCCAAGCCGCCGGCCCCGGCGGCCACCTCCTAGGCGCCTAGCAGGTCGCTCACCGCGGCCCGCTCGGCCAGGAGCTCCTCGGTGGTGGCGTCTATGCGTTGCTGGGCAAAAGCGCTGTGGCGCAGCCCCTCTTCCACGTGCCAGCCTTTGCCGTCCGAGATGACCGGGTAACCGAACACGAGCCCCTCAGGGCGCCCGTACTCCCCGTGGGAGACGACCGCCAGCGAGGCGCAGTCCCCGGGCGGGGTGGGGCTCAGGATGCTTTGCACCGAGCCCACCACGGCATTGGCGGCCGACGCGGCCGAGGAGGCTCCTCGGGCTTGGATTATCTTGGCCCCCCGCTGCTGGATCTCCGACAGGAACGTCTCTTTCAGCCACTGGTCGTCACCGATGACCGACGGGGCCGGCTGCCCGTTGACCAAGGCGTTCTCGAAATCGGGGAACTGGGTGGAGGAGTGGTTGCCCCAGACGGCCACGTGGGAGACCGCGCCCACCGGTACGCCCGCCTTGGCGGCCAGGGCCGTGGCCGCCCGGTTGCGGTCGAGACGGGTCATGGCGAACCAGCGCTCGTCGGGCACCTCAGGCGCGTGCGAACGAGCTATCAGGCAGTTGGTGTTGCAGGGGTTGCCCACCACCAGGACCCTCACGTCCGAGGCCGCATGGGCGGCGATGGCCTCCCCTTGGGGCCCGAAGATGCCGCCGTTGACCGAGAGCAGGTCGTTGCGCTCCATGCCCGCTTTCCTCGGCACCGACCCCACCAGCAATGCCCACGAGGCCCCGTCGAAGGCCACTTTGAGGTCCGTCGTCATCTCGATGCCGGCCAGGAGGGGGAAGGCGCAGTCGTCCAGCTCCATGGCCGTGCCGGCCAGCGCGGGCATGGCCGGCTCGATCTCGAGCAGGCGGAGCACCACTGGCTGGTCGGGGCCGAACATCTCGCCCGAGCCGATGCGGAAGACCAAGCTGTAGCCGATCTGCCCGGCCGCCCCCGTCACGGTCACCTGGAGGGGGGCCTTGGCCGCGCTCACTTCGGCCCTCCGGTAGAGCCGGCGCTGAGGTGGCGCAGGCCGGCGCCCACGTAGAGCTGGCGGGGACGGGAGATCTTCTGCTCGGGGTCGAGGATGCCTTCCTCCCACTGCGCCAACCAGCCTGGCACCCGGCCGATGGCGAACAGCACGGGGAACATGGTGACCGGGAACCCCATGGCCTGGTAGATTATCCCGGAGTAGAAGTCGACGTTGGGGTACAGCTTGTGGTGGACGAAGTACTCGTCGCCCAGGGCCACGCGCTCGAGCTCCAGGGCAATATCGAGCAGGTGGTTGCGCCCGGTGACCTCGAAGACCTCGTCTGCGATCTTCTTTATGATCTTGGCCCTGGGGTCGAAGTTCTTGTAGACCCGGTGGCCGAAGCCCATCAGGCGCAGCTCACCTCGTTTCACCCGGGCCACGTACTCGGGCACCCGCTCGACCGAACCTATCTCGTTGAGCATTTTCAGGACCTGCTCGTTGGCCCCGCCGTGCAACGGGCCGTAGAGGGCAGCGGCTGCCGCCGCGGCTGCCATGTAGGGGTCGGAGTGGGCGCTGCCCACAGCCCTCATGACGTTGGCAGAGCAGTTTTGCTCATGGTCGGCGTGCAAGATGAACAGCACGTCGAGGGCGCGTTCCAAGACCGGCTCAGGGTGGTACTTGAGCTCGGTCATCTTGAACATCATGTTCAAGAAGTTCCCCGTGTACGAAAGGTCGTCGTCCGGGTAGGCATAGGGGAAGCCTTTGGCATGGCGGTAGGCAAAAGCCGCCAGCGTCGGCATCTTGGCGATCATCCGGACCACCTGGTGGTGGCGGAGGGCGTCGTTGGTTATTTCCTTCGACTCTGGGTAGAACGTCGAAAGGGCGGCTATCGTGCTCACCAGGATGCCCATGGGGTGGGCATCGTGGTGGAAGCCGTCGATGAACTTCTTCACGTTCTCGTGGACGAAGGTATGGTTCGTGACCTCCTCCGCCCACTCGTCCGCTTGGGCCTTGTCCGGCAGCTCGCCATTGAGCAACAGGTAAGCCACCTCGAGGAACGACGAGCTCTCGGCCAGCTCCTCTATCGGGTAGCCACGGTAGCGCAGGATGCCCTTCTCACCGTCTATATAGGTGATGGCGGACCGGCAACTGGCGGTGTTCATGAACGCCGGGTCGTAAGACATAAGCCCGAAGTCGTCGTCCGAGACCTTCACCTGGCGGAGGTCGGTGGCCCGGATGGCCCCCTCGTGGATGGGCAACTGGTAGGTGCGCCCGGTCCTCGGATCGGTGACCTGGAGCGAGCCTTCTGTATCGGCTGTCATCAAACTCACCTCTTTCTCCAAGGGCTAGTATGCCCCACCCCCGGGCCTCCCAGCGACCCGGCCCCAGGGCTATGGCCCAGGCGCCCTCACGCTTACGGCTCACCCACCCGCCGCCGCGCCTCGTCGAAGGCCGCCTGCAAGCTAGAGCGCAGCTGGGCGGTGAGCTCCGAGACGGCGGAGCGGGGGACCGCCGAGCCCGGAGGGCGCGCCGGGGGCCATATGGGCTTGCCAACTACCACGGAAACCTTGCCCGGGCGCAGCCAGCGGGCACCGGGCGGCATGGCCCGCTCGCTCCCGCCGATGCCCACCGGGACGATGGGCACGTTCATCCGCAGGGCGACGAACGCCGGGCCGTCGAACAACGGCTGGACGACCGGCCCCGAGCGCCGGGTGCCCTCGGGGAACATCACGACCGGCTCCCCCCCGGCCAGGGCCACCTGGCAGCTGCGCAAGGCTTCCCGGTCGGGCGTCCCCCGGCGTGAGTCGGTCCCGCTGATGCCCCGGAGCTGGACCGGGAACGCACCGAGGGAGCTGAACAGGCGGGCAGACCACCCCTTGGACCACATCTCGCCCTTGCCCATGAACCGTACCCGCCGCCTGGTCACGCTGGCCGCGAACAAGGCGTCCAGGTAGGAGCGGTGGACGGGGGCCAGCACGTAAGGGACCGTCTGGGGGAGGTGCTCCCGGCCGTGGACCTCCGTCCTCCACATGAGCCAGGCCAGCCCGAGCACCAACGTGCGGGCAAAGCTGTACCAGGCCAGCTCAGCCCGGGCCGGTGGCCGCCCGGCCGGGGCCTCTGCCGGCTGGCTCAAGCCAGGCCCGCCTTGGTGGCCAGGTCGAGCACCAGGTCCACCACTTCGCCGACGCTCCTGGAAGTGGTGTCCACGACCACGGCGTCGGGGGCCGCGCTCATGGGGGAGGCCCGGCGGTTGGCGTCCATGTGGTCGCGCCGGGCTATGTCCGCCGCCACCTCGTCGAAGTTCATGTCGAGCACCTCCCGGCTCCGGCGGGTGGCCCTCTCTTCGTCGCTGGCGGTCAGGTACACCTTGAGCGGGGCATCGGGGAACACGACCGTGCCAATGTCCCTGCCCTCCACCACGCCCCCACCGTGGGAAAGGCCCCACTCCTGCTGGCGGCGGACCAGCTCCCGGCGCACCTCCGGGTTGGCGGCCACCACGCTCACGGCCCGGCTCACTTCCGGTCCCCGGATCTCGATGGTGGCGTCCACCCCGTCGACGAGCACCCGGTCGGCCACCTCCAGGTCCAGGGCCGCGGCCAGCTTGGCCACCTGCTCAGCGTCTTCAGGGTCGACCCCGCGCCGGATGGCAGTGAAGGCCACGGCCCGGTACATCGCCCCCGTGTCGAGGTAGCTCATGCCCAGGCGAGCTGCCACCGCCCGGGCCACGGTGGACTTGCCCGACCCGGCCGGGCCGTCTATCGCTATCACCTTGAGCGGCGGCCGCCCTTGTCGCCCCCGGGAGGCGCCCCCGGGAGGGGGGCCGGCTGGGGTCACTTCAGGCATCTCCGCAGGTCCTCCTCGAAGCTTGGGTAGCTGGTCGCGGTCGAGCTCCATCCTTGTACATGCACGGGCCCCTTGGCTGCCAGCGCCCCGACCGCAGCAGCCATGGCGATGCGGTGGTCGCCATGGGAGCCCACAATGCCCTGGTCGAGGGGCGCACCGGCGCTGCCCTCCACCACGAGCCCGTCGGGCTGGGCCTCGGCCTTGGCCCCCAGGGCCCGCAACATCTCCACGGTGGTCGCCAACCGGTCTGACTCCTTCAGGCGCAGCTCAGCTGCCCCGCTAAAGCGCGTGGTGCCATCGGCCAGCGCCGCCGCCACCGCCAGCACTGGCACCTCGTCGATGAGCCCAGGGACCTCGGCCCCGCCGACCGAGGTGCCCACCAGCGGCCCAGCCTGCACCCGCAGGTCGGCCGTGAGGCGCTCGGGGTCCCGGCCCACCACCTCCAGGCGGGCCCCCATGCGCTTCAGTACGTCGATGAAGCCACTGCGGGCCTGGCCTACGTAAACGTCCTCCAGCACGAGGTCACTGCCCGGCACGATGCAGGCGGCCACGGCCCAAAAAGCCGCCTGCGAGGGATCTGCCGGCACCCTCAGGCTGATGGCATGGAGCGGGCCGGGCTGGAGGGTGACGCTGGAGCCAGCGCCCTCAGGGCGGACCTCGATGCCGGCGCCCGCCTCGGCCAACATTTCCTCGGTGTGGGCCCGCACAGGGACCACTTCGTGGACCCGGGTGCGCCCTTCGGCCCCCAGCCCGGCGAACAAGATGGCCGACTTCACCTGGGCGCTGGCTACCGGGAGGGTGTAGTCGATGCCCGTGAGGCCCCCGCCCCGGACCACCAGCGGGGGGTAGCAGCCGCCCCGGCGCCCGTCGATGCGCGCTCCCATCAACCGCAGGGGGGCCGCCACCCGGTCCATCGGGCGGCGGGCCACAGAGCCGTCCCCCTGCAGCACACAGAGGCCGTCGATGGTGGCCACCAGGCCGGCCAGCAGCCGGATCCCGGTGCCCGAGTTGCCGACCTCGATGACCGCCTCCGGCTCACGAAGATGCCCGTGGGTGCCCTCCACCAACAGTTCGGTACCCCTGGGGCGCACCCTGGCCCCGAGGGCGACGACCGCGTCCAGGGTGTGGCTCACGTCGGCACCGCGGTTCAGCCCGGCCAGACGGGACGTGCCCGACGCCCAGGCGGCAACCAAAAGGGCGCGGTGCGATATGGACTTGTCCCCCGGCACGCGCAGCCGGCCACGCAGCGACCGCCCCCCGGCCGGCTCCACCACGGCCACGTCGCCCACAGCCAGGTCGTTCACCGCGCCACCCGCCCGCCACCGCCCCCCGCTGCCGCCCGGCGAGCTCCCGCCCGGCCCCCTCCCGCCCGGCGAGGCCAGCCCACCGCTCCGTCTGGAGGAGGACAGCTCATTGCTCCATCCGGCGAAAAGAGGCCCGGAAGCCACGTTGGGCCAGCGCCTCCCGCACGGCCCCTTCGGTGCTGGCGTCGACCACCAGCACCATCACCCCTCGGTCCCCCTCGGAGGAGTGCGCGATCTCCAGGTCGAAGATGTTGACGCCCATGGACCCCAACAGGGTGGTCACCTCAGCGATGGCCCCGGGCCGGTCCGGCACCGGCACCCTCACCTCGGTCGCCTCGCCCAGCGCAGGGGCGCCCACGGGCAGGTTCACCCGGCCCTCCCGGGCACGCTCCAGCAAGGCGAGCAGGCCCTCGCGGTCGCCCGCGGCCACGATAGCGCGAACCTTGTCCAAGGCGCCCGACAGCCGGTCGAGGCTGTCCAATATGGCCTCTTTGTTCTCTGCCACCACGTCGGGCCAAATCCCGGGGTGCCCGGAGGCGATGCGGGTCATGTCCCGGAAGCCGCCCGCCGCCAGCCGTGGCAGGCTCGGGTCGGAGGCGGCCACGTCGGCAGCCAGGTTCATGAGCGTGGCGGCCGCCAGGTGGGGGGTGTGCGACACCAGCGCCACCAGCTGGTCGTGGCGGTGGGGGGGCAGGGCGACCGGGTTGGCCCCCAGGGCCCTCACCACGCTCAGCACCTGGGTGTAGGCCTGGCCGGAAGTGGCTTCGTCCGGCGTCAGCACCCAAGTTGCCCCGAGGAAAAGGTCAGGGTCGGCCCCGTCCACCCCCTCCTGCTCGGAGCCGGCCATGGGGTGGCCCCCCACGAAGCGAGGGTGCCCGACGGCCGAGACAATGGCCTGCTTGACCCCGGCCACGTCGGTCACGGCCTGGTCCCCTCTCTGGCGGGAAAGCACGGCCCGGGCCACGCCCGCCACCTGGCCGGCGGGCACAGCCACAAAGGTCACCGCTGCCTCGTCGTCCATGCCGACGCAGTCGATGGCGCCGATCTCCAGGGCACGGCTGGCCCGAGAGGCGTCTTGGTCGGAGCCGCTCACCCACCACCCCAGCCGGCGCAGGGCCAAGCCGATGGACCCGCCGATCAGCCCGGTGCCGACGACAGCGGCCCTGGGCTGGCCGCTCGCCGGCTGTCGGCCGCCCTGGCCAACTGGGCCCCGGTCGGCCTTGCCCGGGCCACCGGCCCCCGTGGCGCTCACCGGGGCCCGCCCCCCGGTGCGCCCGCCGGGTCACTCGGGCAGGTCATCGCGCAAGCCCCGGGCGCCCTCGAGGTAGACGTGGTGCAGCCGGTCGGAGCCGGTCTCCACGTGCATCAGGACGCGGATGCACCTGGGGGCCCCCCCGACGATGTCCAGTTCCCGGGCACAGATGAGGGGGACGTCACCGAAGCCGATACCCCGTGCCGCCGTAGCCGGGAACATGGAGTGGACGTCGTCGGTCATCGTGAACAGCACCGACACGATATCTTCGTGCTGGAGGTGGTTGCGCTCGACCATGGCCCGGAGCAGGGCCTGGGTGCGCTCGGTCACCTGGGCCTCGCTGTCCTCGTCGACCGTCGTCGCCCCCCGTAGCGCCCGTAGCCGTCGTCGCGGCGCGCCGGTACCCCCGAGCTGGTCGTCCTGCACGGCCACCAACGATACACACCCACCCAGGGCCTGCTCCTACCCGGCCGGGGCCTCTACGCCCTGGGCCGCCTGCCAGAGCCCACGCACCTCCGCCGGGCGCAGCCGCCTCCACTGGCCCGGTGCCAGGCCGTCAGCACTGAGCGGGCCGATCCGCGAACGCACCAAGCGGCGTACCGGTAACCCGACGGCGTCGCACATCCGCCGCACCTGGCGCTTGCGCCCTTCGTGGACCACGATGCGAGCCGCGTTGGGGGCGACGACCTTCACTTTGGCCGGCGCGGTCGGGCCGTCGTCCAGCTCCACCCCTCGGCGCAAGCGGGCGACCGCCTGGGGGGTGAAACGGCCACCCACCTCGACCAGGTACTCCTTGGCCACCCCAAAGCGCGGGTGGGTCAACTGGTAGGCAAGCTCGCCGTCGTTGGTCAGGACCAACAAGCCCTCGCTGGCCACGTCCAGGCGTCCCACCGAGAACACTCGCGGGGCGGGAGGGACGAGGTCGAGCACGCTTGGGCGCCCGCCCGGGTCACGGGTGCTGCAAATGACCCCGGGCGGCTTGTTCAGCAGGTAGTACACCAGGCCCGGGTGCAAGGCCACGGGCACCCCGTCCACCTCCACCCGGTCGCGGGCGGGGTCGGCTCGTTGCCCCAGCACCGCCACCGTCCCGTTGACCGTCACCCGGGCCTGCTCGATCAGCTCCTCAGCCCGCCGCCGGCTGGCCAGGCCGGCCCGGGCCAGCAGCTTCTGCAGACGTTCTCCTTCGCTCGCTCCCGGGCTGGCTCCCTGGCGCGCCCGACCTCCGTAGCCCGTCGGAGCTCCCCACTTCGTCGGAGCTCCCTGGTCCTGGTTCGCCGGAGCCCCCTGGCGCACCTGTTGCCCTGGTCGGGCCATGGCCTTCCCGCCCACTATCGATATATCGCGATATACTAGAACTCGGCCGCTAATGCGACCGAGCCAGCGACATGGCTACAGCACGAGCCAAGGACATGGCTACAGGATACGAGAGCCAAAGGAGCACGACATGCACCCTCATGAGCACTTCGGACCGGGAATGGAAGAGGAGGGCCCCCCCGAGGGCTGGGGAGGCGGCCCCCGCATAAAGGTCAAGGGAGGAGGCGGCTGGTGGGGAGGGCCTCCTTGGGCAGGCCACTGGGCCGGCCCCGGCCACCCGCACGCCGGCGGCCCTCCGTGGGCCAGGTTCGGTCCCGACTTCATGTGGTTCTTCGCCGGGCCCCGGCGGGGGCGGGGCTGGGGGCGGGCGCGCCGGGGCGACGTCCGCAGCGCCATCCTGGCCCTGCTGGCCGAACGGCCCATGCACGGCTACGAGGTCATCGGCGAACTGTCTGAGCGGACCGAGGGGTTCTGGCGGCCCAGCCCGGGCTCCATCTACCCCGCGCTGCAAAGCCTGGAAGACGACGGCTTGGTGACCGCCAGCACCGAGGGCCCCGGCGGCAAGCGCCGCTACTCCCTCACCGACAAGGGCCGGGCTGCCGCCTCCGCCCTCGGCCAAGCCCCCTGGGAGGACGTGACCGCCGGGGTGACCGCCGACGCCCGGGCGCTGCGCCATTCCATCGCTCAGCTCATGCCGGTCGTCGCCCAAGTCTTCCGCAGCGGCGGCCGCCACCAGTTCGAGCGGGCCATCGAGGTGCTCGACGACACCCGGCGACGGCTGTACGCCATCCTGGCCGACGGCGAGCCGGCTGAGCCGGCTGGGGAGCCCCCTGCCCCACCGGCTGCCGGCTGAGCCACCACCTGGTGACCGCCTGCTGCCGGCCCGGCTCACTGGCGCGGTGTACCTACCTCACGCTGCTGCTTGCGGCCGTGACATCGCTGCCAGTCGAGCCGGCCGTGCCGTCTTCGCCGCCGAGGCACCATCGTGCTCCTCAACGTCCATCGACCGCCCGGCCCGGATGGCCCGGCACGACAGGCAGGTGCCGCACGGCTCACCGTGCTCGGGAACGTCGCAGTTGAGGGCCATGGCCAAGCTGCGCGCTGCCGAGGTCTTGCCCGTGCCCCGCGGGCCGCTGAAAAGGTAGGCGTGGGCTGCCCTACCCTCGGCCACCGTTCACAGCGTGAGCGCCTCGGCGAGGACAGGGTCGTCCCCGGCCCGGCCCCGGTCGCTCACCACGTCCACATGGGCTCAGGCCGAGGTGCCCCAGGGCTGGATCAGCGTAAGGCCGAGCCCGTCGAAGTCGGAGGTATTGCGGGTCGCGAGCACGGCGCCGTGGGCCCGGCAGATAGCCGCGATCTGGGCGTCGAAGCCAGCGATCGGCCGCCCGGCACGCTCGCGAGCGACGACGATCTCTCCATAGTGCTGAGCGGCACTGGCGTCGAAAGACAGGACGCGGTCGGCGTAGTCGGCAAACACGGCGTTGGCTGCCGCCACCAGGGCGTTCCGCCTTTGCCCGTCGGGCAAGCGGAGCAAACCGTAGCCCACCTCGGCCACGCTTATAGCAGTGGTATGGAGCGCTGTGGGCTCCTGCTCGTCGACCCACCCCACTACTGCCCTGGCCGGGGAAGGTCGCATGAGCTCGGAGATAACGTTGGTGTCTAAGACGATTACCGCCGAGCGGTGCCGGTGAGAAATGCTCACCCGAAGAAGTCCGCAGCGCGGGGCGGCTCACTGCGCCTCGGCAACTGGAGGACGACCCCACCAAGTCCGCTGAAGCGTGCCCGTAACGCCTGGGCGAGCCCGCGCTCGCTCGGCCCAATCACAACCTCGGTCAGAATGGCCCGGGCTTCTGCCTCCATTGAGCGGCCATGCTCTGCCGCTCGGGCCCGCAAGCGCTCTCGCACCTCGTCGTCGAGGCCCCTGATGCTGATCGACGCCATCGCCACCTCCGTATGCTAGCAATGCTAGCATACGAGGCTTCTTCGCGAGGTTCTCCTGCGCCACGACGGTCGTCCTGGTGGCCTCAGCCCGATCCGCCCTCAGCTCGGCGGCGCTGCCGAGGTCTTGCCCGTGCCCCGCGGGCCGCTGAAAAGGTAGGCGTGGGCTGCCCTACCCTCGGCCACCGCCCGGCGCAAGGCGAGGGCCACGTGGCCCTGGCCCGCCAGCTCCTCGAAGCGCGCGGGGCGGTAGCGGCGGTACAGAGCCAGGTGCGCCTCGGCCACGTGCCGGTCCCAGGTCGACCTTCTCCCCGTCGGCACCCAGCATCACCCCGGGCGCAGGTGGCGCTGGTCAGGGCTCAGGTAACGGAGCACCTCGGCACGGTACTCGGGGAAGTACCGCTCGATCACTTCGAGGCTGAAGCGGGGCAGGACCGAGGTCCCCGGCTCTCGTTCGAGCAGGAAGGCGAACGAGGCGCGCACGAGCTCGTCGCCGGACGCGCCCGGGACGCCCAGCACCGCCCCCCAGCCAGGCGGTACCGCCACCACATGGCTCGTCTCCACCCGGCCATCGCGGACCTTGACCAGGTAGCTCCCGTCATCTTGGGCCGAGACCAGCACGTTCGGCACGCTCCCAGGCTAGCCGCCCTGGCCCCAGCCACCACCGGGCCGGCCAGGCCCAAGCTCAGCCCGGGCGCAGGCCCTGCTCCAGGGCCTCCATGACCTCGGGGCCGGGCACGAAGCCCCCCAGGGGCGGCAGGTCCTCGATGCGGTCGAGCCCCAGGCGTTCGAGGAGCAACGGGGTCGTGCCGTACAGCACGGCCTGGCCGGGGCCGGGGTCGCGGGCCACCTCGGTGACATAGCCACGCTGGCACAGCGTCCGCAGCACCCCGTCCGAGTTGACGCCGCGGATGCTCGCCACCTGGGCCCGGGAAATGGGCTGCTTGTAGGCGACGATGGCCAGCGTCTCCAGGGCCGCCCCCGACAGCCGTGGGTTCTGGCCCTCCAGCACGAACCGCTCTATGTAAGGGGCCAGGTCCGGGTGGCTCTGGAACCGGTAGCCGCCCGCCACCTTGGCCAGCACGAACCCCCGCTGCTCGGCCCGGTAGGACTCAGCCAGGGCCGCGCACAACGCTTCCACCCGGGCCGGCGCCATCTCCAGCAGCTGTGCCAGCATCCCTACCTCGACCGGGGACTCGGCCACCATCAGCACGGCCTCCACCGCCCGGCGGGCGTCCAGTTCGCTCCGGCCTTCGGCCATGGAGGCCATCTCGGTCACCTCGCTCCCCCAGTCGCCCGGCCCATCGCCGTCCCCGTCGTTCAGCCCTCGTACTCCTCGGCTTGGCCCGCTCCTGCCCCCGCCACGACCGCAGCGGCGGTGGCCAGCTCGGCCCCTCCGGTCCAGGTGACGTGCAGCTCCGCCAGCCTGCCGGCCTGGTCCAGCTCCACCAGGCCACGCTTGTACAGCTCGAGCAGGGCGAGGAAGTAGACGATCACCTCCAGGCGGTTGCCGAGCCCGGTGGTGAGCTTGCGGAAGGTGGTCTGGCCCTGGGCGGGCAGGGCCTCGACCAGCACCTGCAGGGTTTCGGCCACGCTGGCCCGCACCGGCGCCACGTGGTCGGTGTTGACCCGGGGCACTGGCTTGGGGGCCAGCGCCCGCCGGGCCGCCTCTTGCAGCTGCTGCGCTGTGAGCCCGGCCAGCGGGTCGGGGGCCAGGGCGGCGAAGCGTTCCTCCATGCCTGCCCGCCGGGGCTGGGAGAGCCAAGCGCGGTCCATGAGCTGGGACATGGCCACCGACGCGTCCTTGAAGGTCTTGCACTCCAGGAGCCGGGCCAGCAGCAGGTCCCGCTCCTCCCACAGAGCCAGGTCCTCCTCGGAGGCGTCCGGGCCGGGCTCGGGCAGCAGGCGGCGCGCCTTCAGCTCCAACAAGACGGCAGCGATGAGCAGGAACTCGGTGGCGACAGACAGGTCCAGTGCCGGCAGCTGTTCGAGGGCGGCCACGTACTGGTCCACGATCGCCGACAGCGACAGCTCCCAGATGTCGACCTCCTGCTTGGTGACCAGGTGGAGGAGCAGGTCGAACGGGCCCTCGAACACCGGCGTGCTCACCTGGTAGGCCATGGTCCCCGAGCCTACCGGCGGGGCGGGCCACCACTGGGGGACCGCTCTGAGCGAGCCTCGTGGAGCCAACGGCCGCGGAGCGAGCCGCCCTGGGACGAGCCACCGCGGAGGGAGCCGACGACACGCAAGCCGCTGCGTAGCGAGCCGCCGTGAGGCGGGTGGGGCTGGGGAACTACCCTCTTGGCGTGGCCACCGTCCTTTCCGGCATCCAGCCTACCGCGGCACCTCACCTGGGCAATTACCTGGGCGCCTTGCGCTGGTGGGTCGAGTTCCAAGACGCCCACGACGCCTACTACTGCGTGGTCGACCTGCACGCCCTGACCGTCGCCGGCGACCCGGCGGAGCTCACCCGGGCGACCACCACCATGGCCACACTGCTGCTGGCGGCCGGGCTCGACCCCGGGCGTTGCACCCTGTTCGTCCAGAGCCACGTGCCTGAGCACGCGGAGCTGGCCTGGCTGCTCGAGTGCACCGCCAGCATGGGCGAGCTGGCCCGCATGACCCAGTTCAAGGACAAGGCGGCCCGAGGGGGCGAGGGCTCCGCCCGGGTCGGGCTGTTCGCCTACCCGGTCCTCATGGCCGCAGACATCTTGCTCTACGACGCCAACCTGGTCCCCGTAGGCGACGACCAGCGCCAGCACCTTGAGCTGACCCGGGTGCTGGCCCAGCGTTGGAACACCCGCTACGGCCAGACCTTCACCGTCCCCGAGGCCGCCATAGCTCCCCCGGGCAAGGGTGCCCGCATCATGGACCTGCAGGACCCCAGGCGCAAGATGTCCAAGACGGCGGGGTCCCCCGCCGGCACTGTGTTCCTCCTGGACGACCCCAAGACCGTCGAGCACAAGCTGAAGCGGGCGGTCACCGACACCGACCCGCCTGGCCCCGGTGCGGTGCGCTGGGACCCCGAGCACAAGCCAGGCGTCTCCAACCTGGTGGAGCTGCTGGCGGCGCTCACCGGCCGCCAGCCCGAGGAGGTCGCCTCCAGCTACCAGAGCTACGGCCGGCTCAAGTCCGACACCGCCCAAGCCGTCATAGCTACCCTGGAGCCGGTCCAGAAGCGCTACCGGGAGCTGAGCGAGGACCCCGGCGTGGTCCGCAGCGTCCTGGCCACGGGGGCCGAACGGGCAAGGGAGGTGGCGAGCCGCACCCTGGCCCGTGCCCGCCAGGCGATCGGGCTGCTGCCCCGCCAGGGCTAGGGCCAAGACCGCCCGCCAGGGCTAGGGCCAAGACCGCCCGCCAGGGCTAGGGCCAAGACCGCCCGCCAGGGCCCCGGCCGCCCGCCGGGGCTGCGGCCGGCCTCGGCGTCGCTAGCGGCGCTTGGCCGCGCAGCTGATGCAATAGCGCGCCGCGGGCATGGCCTCCAAGCGAGCCGGGGCGATCTCCCCCTTGCAGCCTTCGCACAGGCCATAGGTGCCCTGGTCGAACTTGGCCAGCGCCCGCTCCACCTCGATCAGGTTGGTCGTGAGCGTCGTCGCCAGGGCTTCTGTCTCACCGCGCTCCGCCGTCACCTGGCTCGAGTCCGCAAAGTTGGGGTCGTACTTGAGGCCCTCGCTGCCATAGCCGAGCTCCTCCAGCTCCCGGCGCAGCGAGGCGCGCTCGGCCTCCAGCTCTTCCCGCAGAGCGGACATGGTGTCGGCTTCCATCGGCCCGCAGTGTAGCCGCTGCCGAGGCGGCTCGTGAGGAAGTTACGAGGGAAGCCTGGGTACCTCTGCCTGGTCACCCGTCGCCCCGGCGAGCCCGGGGTGGCGGGCCTGTGGCCCGGGCCTACCTCCCCGGGCTCCCCAGGCGGGCCCGGGGGTGGGCGGCCTCGTAGGCCGCTCGGAGCCGTTCGGCCGAGACCTTGGTGTAGACCTGTGTGGTCGCGATCGACGCGTGGCCCAGCAGCTCCTGGACCACCCGGATGTCGGCCCCGTGGTCGAGCAGGTGGGTGGCGCAGCTGTGGCGCAGGACGTGGGCCGAGACCCGGCCGCCGAGGCCGGCCCGGCGGGCATAGTGCCTCACGATGAGGTCGACGCCCTGGCGGGTCAGGCGTTGCCCCCGGGCATTGAGGAAAACGGCGTCCGCGTCGGCCCGCCGTGCCCGTCGCCTCGGCACCAGCGCCTCGCGCCCGCCCGGTCCGGTCCATTCGTCCAGCGCCTGGCGGGCGTAGCGGCCCAGGGGGACCAGCCTCTCCTTGTTGCCCTTGCCGTAGACCCGCACCAGCCGCTGGTCCAGGGCCAGGTCGGCCATGGACAACCCCGTCAGCTCCGAGACCCTGACCCCGGTGCCGTACAGGACCTCGAGCACCGCCCGGTCCCGGCGTTCCCGCGGCCCGTTGCCGGTGACGGCAGCGAGCAGCGACGACACCTCGTCCTCGGTCAGGGCCTTGGGGAGGCCCTTGGGCACCGGCGGGGGCCGCACGGCGGTGCCCGGGTCGGTGGCGGCCAGGCCTTCGTCCCGGAGGAAGCGGTGCAGCAACCGTACCGCCACCAACGCCCGGGCCACCGACGAGGGGGCACGCCCCGAGGCCTCCAGGTGGGCGACGTAGCCGGTGACAATCCCCTCGTCCACCCCGGCCAGCTCCGCCCCCTGCCCCGCCAACCAGGCGGCATAGGCGCTCAGGTCCCGGCGGTAGGCGGCCAGGGTGTTGGGGCTGCGGCCCTTTTCCACCGCCAGCCAGCTGAGCAGCTCCTCGGCTGGAAGGGGCAGCGGCCGACCGGCCCGGGGCCGCCTGGGACCCCCGGGAGCCAAGACCCGGCCACCCCTTTCCCCTCCTGGGCCAGTGCTCGGCGTCCCCGAGGCGCCCGCCTCAGCCAGCCAGGGCCTCCCTCGCCAGGAACAGCCCGGCGATCGTCTTGGCGTCGGTCACCTGCCCGGAGCGCACCAGTTCCCCCACCTGGGCCAGCGGCCAGCGCTCAACGGTCATGTGCTGCTCCTCTATACCGTGGCGCTCGTCGGGCACCTCGCTTAGGTCCCGGGCCAGGTAGCACCACGACTCTTCGTCGGAGAAACCGGGGGAGTTGTAAAAGCGGCCCACCAGCTGCCAGCTGCGGGCTTGGAGCCCTGTCTCCTCAGCCAGCTCCCGCTGGGCTGTCAGCTCGGGGGCTTCGCCGGCCACGTCCCGCTTGCCCGCCGGTACCTCGAGCAGCGCCTGGTCCAGCGCCGCCCGGTACTGGCGGACGAAGACGACCTCGCCCCTTCGCTCGTCGTAGGGCACGATCACGACCGCCCCGGGGTGGTGGACTATGTCGCGCTCGAAACGCTGGCCGTCGGGGGACTCGAACGTCCCGACGGCGACGCTGACCAGCCCACCTCGGTGGACGGTCCGCTCGCCCAGCTTGCGGAACGCCGCCGGCTGGAGCTCAGAAGGCATATCCCGGCTCCTTGGCGCCCGAGCGTTCCCGGGGCTCTGTTGCACCCAGCGGGCCGGGCTCACCCGGCCCCAACGACTCGGGGTCGATCAGGTGGGGCAGGCGTCCCTCGGCCCTGGCCAGGGAAGCACCCACCAGGGCCCGGAACAGCGGGTGGGGCCGGTCAGGGCGGCTCTTGAACTCCGGGTGGGCCTGGGTACCGACCCACAGGGGGTGGCCGGGCAGCTCGATCATTTCCACCAGCCGGCCGTCGGGGGACTCGCCCGAGCACACCAGGCCGGCCTGTTCCAGCCGGCTGCGGTAGCGAGGGTTGACCTCGTAACGGTGGCGGTGGCGGTCGAACACCAGCTCCTGGCCGTAGATGGCCGCCATCTGGCTCCCTGGGGCCAGCTTGGCCGGGTAGGTCCCCAGGCGCATGGTGCCCCCGTAGTTGCTGGACGACACCACCTCGCGCTGGTCGTCCATGAGGTCGATCACCAGGTGGGGGGCGGTAGGGGCGAACTCCCGGGAGTTGGCCTGGGCCAGGCCGGCGACGTTGCGGGCGAACTCGATGACCATGACCTGCAACCCGAGGCAGATCCCCAGGCAGGGGACGTCCTGCTCGCGGGCATAGCCCACGGCGGCGACCATGCCCTCCACCCCTCGTTCCCCGAACCCGCCGGGCACGACCATGCCGTCCAGTTCCCGCAGCCGGCCAGCGGCCATCAAGCCCTCCACTTCCTCCGCCTGCACCCAGTCGAGCTCGACTCGGGCCCCGTGGGCGTAGCCACCGTGCTTGAGCGCCTCCACCACCGACAGGTAGGCGTCGGGGAGGTTCACGTACTTGCCGATGAGGCCGATGCGCACCGGCTTGTTGGCTGCCTCCACCCGCCGCACCAGCGCCTCCCACTGGGAAAGGTCAGGGTGCCGGCTGACGACCGGGGCGCGGCCAGCACCGCCACCGGCTGGCCCGGGGTCGCCCGGGCCCTGGCCGTCGCAGCGCAGCAGCCGGCACACGTAGCTGTCCAAGCCCTCCTCGTGGAGGGCAAGGGGGATCTCGTAGAGGTTGGGGGCGTCGACGTTGGCGATGACGGCCTCTTCGGGCACGTCGCACAGCAACGAGATCTTGGTCTTGAGGCTGCTCGGGACAGGCCGGTCGCTGCGCAGGATGATCACGTCGGGCTGTACTCCCCGGCTGCGCAGCTCGGTGACCGAGTGCTGGGTGGGCTTGGTCTTCTGTTCGCCCGAAGGCCCCAGGTAGGGGACCAGGGTGACGTGCACGTAGCACACGTTGTCGCGGCCCACGTCCTTGCGGAACTGACGGATGGCCTCCAAGAAGGGCAGGATCTCGATGTCACCCACCGTCCCGCCCACCTCGGTTATGACCACGTCCACGTCCTCGGTGGCCAGCCGGCGGATGCGCAGCTTGATCTCGTCGGTGATATGGGGGATCATCTGCACCGTCCGGCCCAGGTACTCGCCCCGGCGTTCCTTGGCGATCACCGCCTGGTAGATCGAGCCGCTGGTGGCGTTGGAGTCACGTGAGAGCGCCTCGTCGATGAACCGCTCGTAGTGCCCGAGGTCCAAGTCGGTCTCGCCGCCGTCGTCGGTGACGAACACCTCGCCGTGCTCGAAGGGGTTCATGGTACCGGGGTCGACGTTTATGTAAGGGTCCAGCTTCTGCATGGTCACCCGTAGGCCACGGCACTTCAACAGCCGTCCCAGGGAAGAAGCCGTCAGGCCCTTGCCCAGGGAACTGGCCACCCCTCCGGTGACGAAGATGTGCTTGGCCAACTCGCCCTCCGTGCTCGGTCCTATGTGGCTGGCCGGCGGGAGGCGTCACCGCCCCGGCTGCCCGTCCGCGCGGCATCGCTGAGCTAAGACGGTCAGGCCGTTCCCAGGAGGCCACCTCAGCCTAGCGCACCGGGCCTCGCCCAGTGGTGGACCGTCTCAGTGTGCCCGGCGGGCAGTGGCCAACAGCTCTTCGGCGTGCCGGCGAGCCGTGAGGCTCCCGGGCTGGCCTGAGAGCATCCGCGACAGCTCGACCACCCGCTCCTGGCCGTCGAGCGGGCGGGCCACCGCCACACTGCGGCCTGCCCTTTCCACCTTGGACACCGCCACCTGGGCGTCGGCGAAGGCCGCGACCTGCGCCAGGTGGGTGACCACGATGACCTGGTGGCGCTGGCCCAGGGCAGCCAGCGCCCGGCCCACGGCCAGGGCCGCCTCCCCACCGATGCCGGCGTCCACCTCGTCGAACACGAGCGTCCGGGGCTCCTCGGAGCCGACTGACGGCACGCAGGGCCCTGCCTCGCCGCTCAGGACGGCCCCCGACAGCCCGGAGAGCACGAGCCGAAGGGCGAGCATGGCTCGGGCCAGTTCACCTCCCGAAGCCACCTTGGACAGCGGCAGCGGGACCTCGCCCGGGTTGGCGGCCAGGAAGAACGCCACCTCGTCGCCGGCCAGGGCGGCCATCTCCGCCGGGCCGACCGGGCCGCCGTCGGCCCCCCCTACCCGCACCTCGAAGCGTGCCCGGGGCATGGCCAGGGCCTGGAGCACTGCTTCAACTGCCGGGCCGAGCGACGCAGCGGCCGCCCGGCGGGCATGGCCGAGCTCGGTCGCGGCCTGGCGCAGGTCGGCACGAGCCTCGGCCAGCGCCCGCTCCAGCTCGGCGGCCCGGGCCGCCCAGCCCTCCAGCTCGGCCAGGCGCTGGCGTGCCTGGTCCTGGTAGGCGATCACATCGGCCAAGCTGCCTCCCGGCCCCGCGTACTTGCGCCGCAGCTGGTGGAGCAGTGCCCGGCGGGAGGTGACCTCAGCCAGCCGGGCCGGGTCGTCCAGGAGCGACTCGGCCGCCTCCCGTACCTCACTGGCCGCGTCGGCCAGCTCGGCCTCCAGGGCCCGCAGCCGGGCTTGGAGCGCCTCCAATGGGGGATGGTTGGCCAGTGCCTTGACCACTGCGCCCAAGCGGTCGAGCACCTGTTCCTCGCCCGCGAGCGCCTCGTAGGCGCGATAAGCCGCCTCCCGGTGGGAGGCGGCTCGGGAAAGCCGCTCCTCCTCTGCCGCCAGTACCTCGTCCTCCCCGGCACCGGCCAGGTTGGCCGCCTCGAGCTCGGCCAGTTGGTGGGCCAGCAGCTCGGCCTCCCTCTCCCGGCCGCCGGCGCCACCCGCACCGCCCCCGGCCGTGCCGCCTCCCCCCGCCACGCCGCCCCCGGCCGCGGCCAGTGCCTCCTCCAGCTGCCGGGCCCGGGCCTGAGCCGCAGCCCGGCGCCGAGGGTCGGTGCCGCCAAAGGTGTCGAGGGCGTCCCGCTGGGCCGGCGCCGACAGGAGGGACTGGTGAGAATGCTGGCCGTGGAGGTCGACCAGGCCGCTCCCCAGTTCGGCCAGCGCGCTCGCGGTGGCCATCTGCCCGTTGACATAAGCACGTGACCGCCCGTCCACCGGCACCACCCGGCTCAGGACCACTTCGCCCGGCCCACCTCCGACAAAGCGTCCCTCCACCAGGGCCTCGGCCGCTCCCTGGCGCACCCGCAGGCCCTCGGCCCGGCCGCCGACCAGCAGCTCGATCGCCTCCACCACCAGGGTCTTGCCCGCGCCCGTCTCCCCGGTGACCGCAGTCATCCCCGGCCCCAGGACGAGCGCGAGGTCCTCGATCACGCCCAGCTCGCGCACCCTCAGCTCGCTCAGCACGGCCCTAGCGGTCCGGCAAGTGGAACTTGGACTTGAGCGCCTGCTCGAAGCCCCGGCCACCGAAACTGACGAAGAGGGCATCGGACGCCCCGGCGCGGCAGGTCAACCGCTCGCCGTGGTGGAGCTGCCCGGCCGCCGCGCCGTCCACCACCAGCTCAGCCGTGCTCCTGCCCTGGAGCTCGAGGCCGACTTCTTCCGAGCCCGGCACCACCAGGCTGCGGTCGAAGAACATGTGGGGGGAGACCGGGGTGAGCACCTGGCAACGCAAGGTCGGGGAGACGATCGGGCCCCGAGCCGACAGGTTGTACCCGGTGGAGCCCGTCGGGGTGGCAACGATCATGGAGTCGGCCGTGTAGCTCAAGAACTTCGTCCCCTGCAGGACGACGCTCAAGTCGATGGTGTGGGCACCCCCCGGCCGGGTGAGCACTATGTCGTTCAGGGCGCTGACCACCAGCCGGGGCTCGGGGCTGCCCTTGGCCTCCACCCGGCCGTCGAGGGTCATACGGCGCTCGAGCTGGTAGTCGCCCCTGAAGAACCGGGCCAGCGCCTCCTCCAAGCCCGAGGGCTCCACCGCGGTCAAGAACCCGAAGCGGCCGAAGTTGACCCCCAGGACGGGTACCGCCGAGCTGAGCACCATGCCCACGGAGCGCAGCATCGTCCCGTCCCCGCCGATGCTGACGAGGAGGTCGAGCTGGCCGTAGCCTTCCGAGGAGGCGGCCGCCGACTTGGGGTCGCTCAGCACCACGGCTTCGTGGCCCTCGTGCTCCACCCAGAGCGCGGCTGCCTTGGCCAGCTCAACCGCTCGCGGGCGGCCCGAGTTGGGCACGAAACCGATGACGGCCATCTACCCGGCCATCCGCAGGTGCAAGAAGAACTCGCGGTTGCCATCGGCGCCTGCCAGGGGGGAGGGCACCTGGCCGGTAGGGACGGCTCCCAGGGCACTAAAGGCCGAGGCCACATCCCCGAGAGCTCGTTGCCACACCTCGGGGTCACGCACTATGCCTCTTCCTCTCGAGACCTCCGCCCGGCCCGCTTCGAACTGGGGCTTGACCAGGACCACCAGGTCCGCGCCGGGCTTGGCAACAGAACTTAGCGCAGGTGCCACCGTCTTCAGGGAAATGAACGACAGGTCCGCAGTCACGAGCTCGAAGCGGCGCCCACCCAGTGCGGCTGGGCCCAGGTGGCGCACGTTGACCCGTTCCATGACCTCCACCCGAGGGTCGGCTCGCAGGCGGGGGTGGAGCTGACCGTGCCCTACGTCCACCGCCACTACCAGCTTGGCCCCCCGCTGGAGCAGGCAGTCAGTGAAGCCCCCGGTGGAGGCGCCGGCATCGAGCACCTCGCGCCCCGCCACGAGCACGCCGAAGTGGCCCAGCGCCGCGTCCAGCTTTTCCCCACCCCGGCTCACGAACCTGGCCGGCGGGCCGGCCAGGACGATGGGCTCCGAGGCGCTCACCTGGTGGGCCGGCTTTTGCGCCACCGACCCGCTGACGAGCACCCGGCCGCCAGCGATGAGCGAGGCCCCCTCGGCTCGGCTCGCTGCCAGCCCGCGCCGCACCAGTTCGACGTCCAGGCGCCGGCGCCCAGCAGCCAGCTCAGCTCCCCCGCGGGCCGCCTGCCCCCGGGCGCGGGCGGGACCGGGAGGTGCTGGCCCGGTTGGTCCTGGCCCGGTTGGTCCTGGCCTGGTTGGCGGTGGCCCCGGTAGCACTCGCCCGAGTGGTGCGGGCCCGGGTTGTCCCGACCGGGGTGGTGCCAGCCCGAGAGCTGGCCCGGGGGGTGCGGGCCCCGGTGCTGCCGGCCGGGGTGGTACGGGGCGGGGTGGTACGGGGCGGGGTGGTGCCAGCCCGAGAGCTGGCCCGGGGGGCGTTGGACCCGTCACTACCGGCAGGGCCCCGGCCCTCCTCGGGGGGCGGCCCTACGTCAGCCGCCCGAGGGCCGCGCAGGGACTGCTCCAGGTGCTCCATGTGGCCCAAGAGGCCGGACAGCTCTCGCCGCAGCGTCCCAAGCACCTCCGCGGCCGCCTGCCTGCCCTCGTCGGCCAGGTCCTCGGCCCGGCCCAGGCCTCCCCACCCGGCCGGGCGCGAACCGCTGAGCAGCTCCTCGGCGGCGCCGCGCGCCCGGTTGGCTAGCGCGCCGGCGAGCACCGCTCCTGCCCGAGCGCAGCGCCTCAGTTCGTCTGCTGGTCCCACAACCACGAGTGTACGCCTCGCCTGTCCCGAGCTTGCCGTTGCGGACGTGCCGGCCATGGCAGGCCTGCTCAGGAACCGTGCCCCAGGTGGGCCGCCTCAGGGGGTGGCTCGTCCCAGACAGCTCGTTGCAGGTTGCTCCTTCCAGACAGGTCGTCGCAGGTTGCTCGTTTCAGACAGGTCGTCCTAGGTAGGTAGCGACCAGGTGCGCCAAGTCGTCGCCCACCAGGTCAGGGGCAGGCTCCACGGGCAGGTCCTGGCGGCGGGTGACGCCGCTCAGGACGAGTCCAAAGCGGGCACCCACCTCCTTGGCAAACAGCCCGTCGGTGCCGGGACGGTCGCCGGCCACCACCTCCAGCTCCCCGTAACGGGCCAGGGCCAACCGGGCCATCGGCCGGTTGGGCTTGCCGGCCACCTCGGGCTCCCGTCCCGCCGCGGTAGCCACGAACGCAACCAGGGCGCCGGCGCCCGGCAGCAGGCCGTCGGGGCTACGGCCATCGCTGGTGGGGAACGTGCTGTCAGTGTTGGTGGCGATGAAGCGCGCACCCCGGCGCACGGCTGACGCCGCTGCGCTCAGCTCCCAGTAGTCGAGCACGACGCTGCGGCCCACCACCACCGCTTGGGGGTGGCCTCCGGGAGGGACCACTTCCACCCCCCGCTCGGCGAGCGCTTCCCGGATCCCTGCATCACCCACCACCATGGCCCGCTCGCCTGGCTCCAGCATGGAGGCAGCAGCCTGAGCCGACGTCAGCAGGTCATCGGCTTGGGCGTCGACCCCGATGCGGCCCAGCGCCTCCAGGTGGTCGCCAAGCAGTGGCCCGGAGTTGTTGGTGAGAAAGACCACCCGGTGACCGGCAGCCCGCAGGGCCGCCACCGCTCCCGGTGCACCAGGTACCGCTTGGCCAGCCAGCCAAACCACCCCGTCCAGGTCGAGAGCCCAGGTCAAAACGGCACGCCTCCGTGCCACTGGGCCCCTGCCCGGTAGCCGGCGCCTCGGCGCGACACTGACCGCGCCCCCAGCGTCGCTTGCAGCCGGGCCACGGCGCGCCGCCCGGCCTGCCGTGCCTGCCTGGCCCGCCTCCTCATCGCCGTAGGTGCCTCATTGCCCCGGGCTCTCAGCCTAGTCCCGTAACCCGCGCTCCTGCCCAGCTAGGCCCCCACGGGGCAAGCGCATACAACGGCTCAGCCAATATATGCAATGGAAAGTGACCACCTATGTGATGACCGTGTCTGGCAACGGCCAGGTTTTCATACCCGCGCAAGCCCGGGCTCGGTGGAAAACCCGCAAGGTGATCGTGGTCGACCACCTCGTGCGAGTGGTCGGCGCCGACGAGGAAGAAGCAACATTGGACCTGGCACAACTCGGGCTCCTGGAGGGCAGCGTCGTTGGCTCCACCCTTGGGGCCGAGGCGGGCCGGCTCCGTGCTCGCCGGTCCCATCGGGCGCGTTGCGATGTAAGCATGGCTGACTGCATCGCAGCACAAACGGCTCGGTCCAACGGGGAGCCGCTGGCCACGTCCGGTCCTCACCTCTTGGACCTTTGCCACCAAGAGGGCATCCCTACGGTGGTCCTCCCAAGAAGTGACGGGTCTATATGGGCAACGCCTTCTTGACCGCGACCTAGCTACTACCTCCCGAAATACCAGGTCTCTGACCAGGACCTTTGGCCGGGAGGACCCACCAAGAGCTGCCCAAATGCTGCGATGACGGGGAGCACTCCTTATCGCCGAAGGGATCTTCCCCACCATGTTCAGGCCATAGCCCCCCAGCAGTCCCTGTGGGCGTCGGGGCTGCCAGAGGTAGCCCGAGGCCTGCCCGCTCGGCTCGCCGAGCTCGGCTCCTACTTCGACGACCCCCGCCTGTTCGAGCCGCTCAGGCCGTACTTCCACCCGACCGACGGCCGGCCGGCGTCCCCGGTGACCTACAACTGCGGCCCGAGGGCATCGCCCATCACCCAAATGCTTGGCGAGCTGACCTCAAAGGGGTGGCCCGTGGGCCACCTGGGGGACAAGAAGGAGGGCAGCCGCTCCGGGCCGCTCGCGGGGCTTCAGCGGCTGAAGGCCAATCGCCAGTGCCGGCCGCCGTCAGACGTGTACCAGATGTCCCCGGTACTGCCCGACAGGGCCCACCAGCCATCGGTGGCATTGGCAAAGGACAGCTCGGCCGGGCCTGGCGAGAGCCACCCGTCCTCCGGCAGTGCGTGGCGTGCCCAGCTGCGGCCTCCATCTGCGCTGTACCACAGCAGCGCCCTACCGTTCGTGGTCGTTGACCAGCCCACGATGGTCTTCGGCGACACCAGCTGGACGCTGTCCAGCAACGGGGCGCCCCGGTCGGCCTGCCAGGTCTGGCCCGAGTTGGAGGTCAGCTCAGGGTGGGCTAGCCCACCTTCAGACCAGCCCACCCAGTTGAGGCGCCCGCTGGTGCGAACGCCTGACGGGGCAAAGGCGGCCGTGGACAATGACACGACGACGGGCACTGTGCCGACCTTGGCCCAGGAGCGCCCCCCGTCCGAGGTGCCCCAGAGCACGGCGGGCCCGACCCCGCCCGTGCTACATGGAGGGGCCCCCCCTTGTCACGAGGGCCAAGCCGTCGCCGTCCCGGTCGAACCACAGCCCGCTCAGGTCCTCTACTGCGGGGGACGGTAGAGCCTCGACGGGCAACCGGGAGCGCTGGTGCCAAGCCCGTCCTCCGTCCTCAGACACCTCCAGGTGGACCGAACCGGTCACGCCGTTGCAAACGGCGGCGTGACCACTGGCCTTGTCAGGGAAGTCGAGGTAGAGGACGTCCCCTGGCAGCGTGGCAAGCACCTGCCACTTCGCGCCGGCGTCATGGCTGGCCAGGACCGCGCCCTGGTCGACAAGGTCCTTGGCACCCATGAGCAGCTCGGCGCTGAGGGGGACGAGGGGGCCGGTAGGGGCCTCAGGGGGCCACACTTGGGCCCAATGCCTGCCCGCGTCCTCGGTGCGCGCCACGGCTTGGTAGGTACTGGCAAAGCCTTCCCTTTCGGTGGGCCAGGTCATGGGGCCAAAGCCAACCGGGCCGCTGATGGCGCTAGCGAACCGCCACTGCCCGTGTGACCAGGAGAACACCTGGACCTCGGGATTGGTGCAACCGGCACCGTAGTCCAAGGCCAGGTAGGGCCTCAGGTGGCCGCCAAGGCCCAACGACAAGCTGCTCGGCCCGCAGAACTGCCCTACGCCGGGCGGGACCGCCGCTTGGGGCGTGCCTTCAGACCACCGGCGCCCGCCGTCACCGCTGTGCCAGGCCTCGACCAAGGAGCACCCGTGCATTGCGCAGCTGTCGATGTCGAACAGGCTCAGCCAAACCTCGCCACCCCTGGCCACCAGCGTCGTAGCGGCGCGGGCAGTGAGCAACGGCAGGTGAGGCAACTGGCCACGACGGGACCACCTGAGGCCGCCGTCAGTGCTCGCCCACACCACCAGGCTGCCCTGGTAGCCGGGCCGCCCTGGCAAGTCCTCGACGGCCCACCACGTCGGCCCAGTTGCGCCTACGGTGGTCACCGGGCCTGGTACTCGGAGCACGCTAGACCACTCGTGGCCACCGTCAACAGTCCGGGCCACAACACCCAAGCATGAGGTGGGCCTTGGGACCAGGTTGTCAGGACAGGGGCGGGGCACCACCGCAGCCAACCCTGTGGAGGCGTTGGCCAGGGAGAACGAGGTAATGACGCGGCTGGCTGCGCCCAGGGGCGCCCAGGAGCGGCCCCCGTCCGACGTGGCCACCAAGGTCGTCTTGCAACTTGGCGGAGCCATCCCGGCGGAGCAGCCGAAGTTCCCTTGGACGCCCAGCACGGCAGTGGTGGCGTTGACCGCGTCCAACTGGACAGCAGCCCCCTCCCCGGCCCACTCCTGGTGCCAGCTGGCGCCACTGTCCCTGGTGCCGAGCACCCAGGCGGACAGCTCCGGGCTGCCGCCCGGGCGTGTGCCGGTCACGGCCAACCACCCGGTCTCGGACGTGGCGAAAGAGACCTGCGCTGACTGCAGCTCATAACCCGCCAGCCCACCTGCCCCCAGGCCCAGCCCTAGCACCGGCCCAGCAGCGGCACTGGGGCTTGCCGGCAAGGCACCCACCATGGCCGCGCCGAACAGGCCGAACAGGCTCACCATCCGGGCGAGTCTTGGGCCCACACGGGTGTCAACTTCCCCGAGAGGTCCCCGGTTCCGGCTCAGGCAGACAAGCCAGCACAGGACGCCGGCTCTTCTCGACCGGCCGGCGTGGCGCCGGGTGTGCTCGTCGAGCGCCTCACGGCCGACGTCGCCGAGATGTCGAGCGGGCTTGCCGTCCCCCGGCCCCCCTTGCTAGTCACACTAGACATGCCCCAGCTCCTGCCGTTCGCCGGCCTGCGACCCGACCCCGCCGTCACCGGGCCCCTCGACGACGTGGTCTGCCCCCCTTACGACGTCATATCCGAACACGAACGCCTGGCCCTGCTCGAGCGCAGCCCTTTCAACCTAGTCCGGGTCGAGCTCCCCGAGGGCCGCTACGGCGACGCCGCCCGCCTGCTCCAGCAGTGGGTGGCCACCGGCGCGCTGCGGCGCGAGGCCGCCCCCGCGCTGTACGGCTACCGCATGACCTACAAGGCACCCGACGGGAAGCAACGATGCACCCTGGGGGTGCTCGGCGCGCTAGTGCTCGAGCCCCCCGGGCAGGGCATCCTGCCCCACGAGCACACCACCCCCAAAGCCAAGTCCGACCGGCTGGAGCTGCTGCGCGCCACCCGGGCCAACATTTCCCCCATCTGGTGCTTGTGCCCTGAGCCGGGTCTGGCCGCGGCCCTTGACCCGAGCCACCTGGGAGCCGGCCCAGCCCTCGCGGCGAGCCGCCCGGCCGATGTCCTGCCTGCGCCCCTCGCTTCGCCCACCGCCCGAGCCATGGCTGCCACCCCAGCTTCGGCCCGGGACGACGACGGCGTGCTGCACGAGATCTGGCCCATCTTCGACCCCGCCACCCACCGCCGGGTCAACCAGTTGGCCCAGGCCGGCCCCCTCCTCGTGGCCGATGGCCACCACCGCTACGAAGTTGCCCTGGCTTACCAGGCTGAGGCCCGCTCGAGCCACGGGCCGACCTCCCAGCAGAGGCCCGCTTCGCAACAGGGGCCCGCTTCGCACCAGGGGCCGCCAGCCGGGGCTGACCAGGTCTTGGCCTTGGTCGTCGAGCTGGTGGAGGGACAGCTCCAGGTCCTCCCCATACACCGGTTGGTCTCCGGCTTGCCGGCCGGCTTCGACACCCTGGCGGCCCTGAGCCGCCACTTCGAGCTACGGCCAGCGACAACACCCGGGACTCGTTTGCCAGCCGAAATGGCTCGGCAGGGTGCTCTGGGCATCCTGGCACCAGGAGGAGCTTGGCTGGCCTTTCCCAGGCTGCTGCCCGAGCCAGCTGCCCCGGGTGGGCTGCGGGCTGACCTGGACTCCGCCCGCGCCGACCGCGCCCGGTCGGACTGGCCGCCTCACCAGGTGAGCTACGAGCCCAGCCTGGAGGCGATCACCGAAGCCATCTCATCGGGGCGCTCCCAGCTGGCACTTCTGTGCCGGCCAGCGACGGTCAGCCAGATCGCAGCCACTGCCCAGGGTGGTGGGCGCATGCCCCCGAAAACTACCTACTTTTGGCCCAAGCCCCGCACAGGTATGGTCCTGCGCGACTTCTCGGCCTAAGCGCCCGGTCTCCCGCTGTGGCGGCCTTCAGCCCCCCTTGACCACCGGCTCCTAATCATATATACATATCCTAGTGCCACTAGGACAGCCAAGGACAGATAGGCGCACTCGACGGCACCAGGCGACCAAAGACGAGATCGTGGCTGCCGCCTGGGAAGTGGCTCGCGACAAGGGCCTGGCCGGCTTGTCCTTGAGCGACGTCGCGGCCCGGGTCGGCATGCAGGTGCCGTCCCTCTACTCGTACTTCGCCTCGAAGAACGACATCTACGACGCCATGTTCGCCCAGGGCAACGACCAGTTCCTCCAGTTCATCAGGGATCGGGCGGTGCTCCCCCGCTCGGCGCGCGAACGGCTGCGGGCCGGGTTCTGGGTGACGTTCGACTTCTGCACCGCCGACCCGGTCCGCTACCAGCTCCTGTTCCAGCGCACCATCCCCGGCTTCACCCCGTCGCCGGCTTCCTACGCCAAGGCCCTGGAGGTGCTCGACCTGTTCCGCCAGGGGCTGGCCAGTACCGGGCTCGTGAGCGAACCCGCGGACCAGGATCTCCTGACCGCCCTGAGCATCGGCCTCGTGGACCAGCAGATCTCCAATGACCCCGGAGGCAGGAGGTGGGCCAGCTTGGTAGACGACGTCGCCGACATGGCCTACGACTACCTCCTGAAGAAGCGCCGTCGGGCCCGAGCGCGCCCCTCAACGCGCTCTCGCAACAAGGAGGCACAATGACATCTGCCCGGTCAGGCAGCGTCAGCGTCCACATCGACGCACCTGCCGAGACGGTGTGGGAGGTGCTCAGCCACCTCGAGCGCATGGGAGAGTGGAGCCCTGAGTGCTACCGGGTCAGGTGGGAGGACGGCCCGACCTCACCCCTCGTCCCTGGGGCACGTTTCCGGGGCTGGAACCGCTTCGGCTGGATGCGCTGGTCGGTCGCCTGCCAGGTGAAGTCAGCTGTCCCGGCGAGGGAGCTCAGCTTCGCCACCCTGGTCAGGGAGAGGGAAATGACCACCTGGTCCTACCACATCCGCCCTGTCGGCCAAGGCGTGGACTTGGTCGAGTCCTTCCAGGTCCACTGGCTACCCCCCTCGGCCCGCATCGCTGAGGACTACCTGATGCGCGACCGCAACCGGCGGCGACAACAGGCGATGCTCGCGACCCTCGAGAACATCAAGCGGCTCGCCGAGGCGCAGGCGCCCAGTGCGCCATAAGCAACCTCGGCGGTAAGCGCCCCTCAGGAGCACAGTCCTCCCCAAACGGGCGTCTGTCGGCTCAAACTAGGCTCTTGTCGGCGCTATAAACGCGTGCGCCAGACTGCATGTTCCGGCGACCATGGCGAACTTGCCCGGGTGGGCAGCGTGTTTGCCAGGACGGGGCTGCGTAACGCTCCGGCCCCCGGCACCTTTCGCGTGGGCCTGCCGACGAGCGGGGAGGGTGGCTCCTTGGGCCAGCGTGAAAGCAAAGCGGGGTGAACGCCGGCGCAGCCTCCCCGAGCAGCTGCCGTGCGCAGCCTCCCTGGGCTGCTCCCGCCCGCTCCCGGCCCGTTCCCCGACCGTCGTGCCGGCTGGGCAGGGGGGCGCCAGCCACCTCGCCCGCCCCTCCTGCCCAAGGCTCAGCTGACGCTCAGGTAGCGTTCAGGCAGCGGCGGCACGCTGTTGGTTGAGCCACCACAACTGAAGGGAGACCAGCTGTGAACAGTGCCGACGACAACCAAAACCTGTACCCCTACACTCCTCCCCCACCGTCTGCCACCCCGGCCCCGCTTGGCCAGCCTCCGAGGCGGCGCAGCTCCCGGCTGACCCGGACAGCCGCGGGCCTGGCGGTCGTGCTGGGTGCGGGCGCGGGGGCAGCAGCGGTAGCCCAGGCCACCACTTCCGGCTCCGGCTCCAATGGCACCACCAGCACCACCAAGCCCGCCCCTACTACCCCGGCCCCTAGCACCCCTGGGCCTTGGGGCCGCATGGGGCGCATGTTCGGCGCCGGGCTGGGTGGCCCTCGCGCCTGGATGATGGGGCCCATGGGAGCCGTCCACGGGCAGTTCACGGTGCCCGCCCCGAGCGGGGGGTACGAGACGATCGCCACCCAGGTGGGCACGGTACAGTCCGTGAGCCCCAGCTCCCTCACCGTGAAGAGCGCGGACGGCTACAGCCAGACCTACGCGGTCAGTTCTTCCACCATCGTGGACGCAGGCTCTGAGGGCATCGGTTCGGTGAAGACCGGTGACACCGTAGCGGTAATGGCCACGGTCAGCGGCTCCACCTACACCGCCCAACGGGTCACCGACACCACCCAGGTCCAGGCCAACCGCCAGGCCTGGGCTCCCCAGCCGCCCACCGAGCCATCGCCCGCCGCCTGACCCCTGAGGCCTCCTACCGCACCAGCCCCCCAACCCCCTCGGCCCGCTGGGCCTCGCCTGGCCTCCAGCTCCACCGCCTGCCACAAGGGCCAGCCGGGCTCAGCGGGCCAGGCGGCCCACGAGCGAGGAAGCAGCGGTCACGCCGGCCACCACGGCCAGGGCCATCACCCCGAAGTCCAAGCCCAGGTTGGCCGGTGTGCCCACCAGCAGGTCCCTCAGTGCCTCCACCTCATAAGACAAGGGGTTGCACCGGCTCAAGGCCCTCAGCCAGGCGGGCATGATGGCCACAGGGTAGAGGGCGTTGCTGGCAAAGAAAAGGGGCATGGTCATGAGCTGGCCGATGCCCATGAGCCGGTCGCGTTTCATCACCACCCCGGCCACGGTCATGGAAAGGCAGGCGAAGAACGCGGACCCGAGCATGACCATGACGAACGACCCCAGCAGGTGGAGCACGTTCAGGTCCAAGGCAACCCCGAGGACGGCGGACAGCGCCAGCACCACCACCACCTGGGCGAGGGCCCGTACGCCGGCCGAGAACGCCTTGCCCACGATCAGGGCCGAGCGAGGGGTGGGGGTCACCAGGAGCTTGGTCAGGATCCCGGCGTCGCGCTCCCAGATGATCTGGATGCCATAGAAGATGGCCACGAACAAGCCTGACTGGGCGACGATACCCGGTGCCAGGAAAGCCAGGTAAGCGAGGTGCCCGGTGGGTATGGCGTGGGTGCGGGTGAAGGTCTCGCCGTAGATGACCATCCACAGCACCGGCTGGACGGCCCGGGTGAACAGCTCGGTCCGGTCGTGGCTGAGCTTCTGCAGTTCCACCAGGCAGAAGGTGCCCACCTTGCGCGGGTAGCCGGCAAGGCCCGGTGGCTTCGGGCGGTTGGCAGCCGCGGTGGCTTCAGCCGAGCCGGCTGGCGGTGCGGCGAGTGCCACGGACTTCACGCAGGCCTCCTTTGCTCTCGTCTTGTCCCAGCGTGCCGCCGGTGAAATGCCGGAAGACGTCCTCCAAGCTGGCAGCCGGGCCTACCTGCGCCTTCAACGCCGAAGGGGGGCCTTCTGCCCGCTTTTGGCCCAGGTGCATGAGGGCGACGCGGTCGCACAGGACGTCAGCCTCCTCCATGTAGTGCGTGGTCAGCAGCACGGTCATGCCGGTGGCCCGGCGCATCTCCTCCACCCTCTCCCACACGCCGTCGCGTGCCACCGGGTCGAGGCCTACCGTCGGCTCGTCGAGCACCAGCAGCTCGGGGCGGTTGACCAAGGCCTGGGCCAGTTCCAGGCGGCGGACCATGCCCCCGGAGTAGGTCCCGGCCAGCCGGTCGGCGGCATCGGCCAGGCCCATGACCTCGAGCGCCTGGTCCACCCGAGCCTTGCGTTCGCGCCGCGGGATGTCGAAGAGGCGGGCAAACCACATCACGTTCTCCCTGCCGGTGAGGGCGGCCTCGATGGAAAGCATCTGCGGCACGTACCCCATGAGCCGCCTGACGGCCATGGCCGACCGGGAGACGTCATAGCCAAAGACCTCGACCTTTCCCTCCTGGACGGGCAGCAGCGTGTTGACCAGCCGGATGGTGGTCGTCTTGCCTGCGCCATTGGGGCCGAGCAAGCCGAACACCTCGCCCCGCCGGACGCAAAGGTCCAGGCCCAGCACCGCCGCTTTGCCCGAGAAGCGATGGGTCAGCCCACGGCAATGGACGGCCACCTCCAAAGGAGCGCTCATTCGGGGCCTCCTCCCAGGTCGAGGGCCCGGGCCAGGCGCTGGAGCGGGCCCACCGCGGCGGCCAGGGCTTCTTGGTCCTCCTCTGCCAACCGTCCGAGCGCGCCCGAAAGGGCCGCCACCCGGCGGCCGGCCCACTCCCCCACCCGCTGGGCAACGCCGGGGGAAAGGGCTAGGCGCACCACCCGCTTGTCCCCCGGGCCCACTTGCCTCTGGACCACTCCGGCCCGGGCCAAGCGGCCCACCAGCGTGCTCACCGTGTTGGCCGCCAGGCCCAGTTCGGCCGCCACCTCGGCCACCGAGCGCCCCGGGCGCCTACGCAACGCCCTCACCAGCTCCATCTCCGCTCCGCTGAGAGACGACAGCGCCTCCACCCGGCCGGCCTGGCGCCGGGCCGCGCGCCGCACCGACGAGATGGCATCGACCAGCGCTTCGGCCACGTCGGTGTTGCGCCGGGCGAGGCCAGGCACGGCAAGGTTCATACTGCTATGGTAGCTCTGTTACAGAGGTAACGTTCGGGCCCAAGCGAGGGAGGGTAGCCTGCGACCATGGGACATGACATGAAAGCCGAGACGATCTCGATCACCGGTCACGGGGGGGACCGCATAGAGGCGTACCTGGCCCAGCCCCTGGGGGCCGGTCGCTACGGCGGTGTCGTCATCATCCACCACATGCCCGGCTACGACGAGAGCATGAAAGAAAAGGCCCGCCGGTTCGCCTCGGCTGGGTACATAGCTTGCCTGCCCAACCTCTACTCCCGGGAGGCGCCCGGGGCCAGCCCCGACGATGCAGCCGCGGCCGCCCGGGCCCAGGGCGGGGTGCCGGACGAGCGGCTGGTGGGTGACGTTGCCGGGGCCGCCGACCACGTCCGTTCCCTCCCCAGTTCCAACGGCAAGGTGGGGGTGATCGGCTACTGTTCGGGCGGCCGGCAAGCCTTTCTGGCCGCCTGCTCGCTGCGCCTGGACGCAGCCGTCGATTGCTACGGGGCCTTCGTGGTCGGCACACCTCCCGAGGGCACCGGCCTCAAGGTCCAGCCCCTCTTGCACATGGTGGGTGACCTCTCCTGCCCCCTGCTCGGCCTGTTCGGCGAGGACGACAAGTACCCCTCGCCCCAGGACGTGGCGGAGCTCGAAGCAGCCCTCAAGGCCGCCGGCAAGGCCTACGAGTTCCATAGCTACCCCGGTGCCGGCCATGCCTTCTTCGAGGCCAACCGGCCAAGCTACCGGCCCGAAGCCGCCACGGACGGGTGGGCGAAGATATTCGACTTCTTCGGCCGCCACCTTCGCTGACCATGTGCACCTACGAGACGGCCAGGGTCGAGCTAAGCGGCAGCGGCAAGGGTGCCTCCGGCTGGTTCCCTCTGTCCACGGCCACCGTCTATTTCGACCACCCCACCCACGCCCCTGCTGACCACACCCTCAACATCGACTTCCTCAACCCCGAGCTCGGGCCCGGCGCCCGGCTCGCCGTGGAACTGGGCCCGGGTGCCGCCCAAGCCCTGGCGGAGGCCATATTGGCCATGCTCGGCCGGGCCCCCTAAGGGTGCCGGTGGTGCTTGGCGAGGCTGCCGGCCTTGGGGGGTTGGCGGGCATTGGTAGGGCTGCCGGCGCCGGGGCGCTGGCCGAGTTGGCAAGGCTGGCGGCGCCGGGGCGCTGGCCGAGTTGGTAAGGCTGGCGGCGCCGGGGCGCTGGCCGAGTTGGTAGGGCTGGCGGCGCCGGGGCGCTGGCCGAGTTGGTAAGGCTGGCGGCGCCGGGGCGCTGGCCGAGTTGGTAGGGCTGGCCTGGCGGGCCAGTCTGGTGGTGTTGGTGGCGCTGTTGCGCACCCGAGCCGGGGTCCTTGGCCCCCGCGCGGGCCTTCTTTGCCTTGCCGCCGCACCTAAGGCGGCGTTCTTTGCCCTGTTACCAGCTTCTCTGTCCTGAAAAAGGCAGCGAGCACTCCCTTTGCGGACAGAGAACACCAAACCCGGGCAAAGAACGCCACTAACAGCCTTGCGGCCCCCCGGCCAGGCCCCCCGCCAGGCGCCCAGCGGGGCTGGCCTCGGCCAGTCGCCCGGCACCAGCTCCAAAAACCGAGCTGGGGAGCCCCTCTCGGTGTGTGGATCTCGGCCCTGTAACTGCCGGTGCTGAGCGGGGCGGTGCCGGTGCCGAGCAAGGCGGCAAACAGGGCCCAGTAGCGTTGGCCCATGCAAGTAGGAGTGCACCTTCCCAGTTTCACCTGGCCCGCCGGCCCGGCCAACCTCCGCCGCGACCTGGCCCAGGTCGCCCAGGCCGTCGATGCCCTCGGGTTCTCCAAGCTGAGCGTGATGGACCACTTATGGCAGATCCCAATGATCGGCCCGCCCGACCAAGAGATGCTGGAGGCCTACACCACCCTCGGCTTCCTCGCCGCCAACACACAACGGGTGGGCCTGTTGGCCTGGGTGACCTCCGCCGTGTACCGCGCGCCGGGCCTGCTAGCCAAGGCGGTCACCTCCCTCGACATCCTCTCCGGCGGACGGGCCTGGCTTGGGATCGGGGCTGGCTGGTACGAGGACGAGGCCAAAGGCCTCGGGCTCGGCTTCGCACCCGTAGCCGAGCGCTTCGAACGCCTCGAAGAGGCATTGCAGATCTGCCTCCAGATGTGGTCCGGAGACGACGGCCCTTACCGCGGGCGCCACTACAGCCTGGAAAGGACGCTCAGCTCACCTCAGCCTCTCAGCAAGCCGCACCCGCCCGTCATGATCGGCGGCGGGGGGGAGACCAAAACCCTTCGCCTCGTCGCCAAGTACGCCCAGGCCTGCAACCTCTTCGTCGGGCCTGACTTGCGGCACAAGCTCGACGTCCTGCGGCGCCATTGCGACGAAGTCGGGCGCGACTACGACGAGGTCACCAAGACGGTCATGGGCCCGCTCGACCCTGGCCCTCAGGGAGAGAAGCTCGCCGGCCTGGTCGCCTCGATGCGCGAACTGGCCAGCCTAGGGGTCTCTCACTACCACGGGTCAGTGCCCGAGGTGGCCTCCATCCGCCCGCTGGAGCTCCTCGGGGAGCGCCTGGTACCTGAGGTCGCCGCCCTTTGACGCCTGGCACCGTGGCCGGGCCGGTAGCGGGCACCCAGGCCGGCGCCGGGGTGGCAGGTGCCGGTCGTCAAAGAGCGGCTCGTTCCCATGCCGCTGGCAGGTGAGGCACCACGTCGCGCGCCCAGCTGAACGACAGCTGGCTCACCGGCACAACGGGCCGCACCAGCAAAAAGGTGTACGACTCGGCCCAGCCGCCCTTGGCGCTGAGCGAGAAACCTGCGCCAGCGATGCAGTCGGTGCAAGCGGTACCGGTGCCTTCGCCCAGGAGCAAGTCGCGGTGGCCCCAGCAGCCGGGGGCGCCCGGCCCTGTGCAAGCGAGGTTGGTAGTCCTCTGCGCGCTCCCTCCCCAGCCGTCGGAGTACATCCAGCCGAACACAGCGGCAGTCGCGTCCACGACATTGCCCGCCCAGGTGGCACCGTAGCCGTACAGCCCCCCGTCCTGCGGCCACCACACCCGCACGGGGCCGTAGGCAGCCCGGAAGGGGGGATCTTGGCCGGCTTGGGCGGCAGCCGCGGCAGCCGCGTCCAGGTAGGGGGACAAGCCGACGAGCGGAGGGACGCCGCGTGACAACCGCTCCAGGTTGACCAGCACGAACAGCTGCTCGGGGACGCTGAGCGAGCGGAAGTCAGACGGCAGCGCCAGGGTACGGACGTGCTCGGAACGTTGGGCGGCGTTGAGCGCGGCCAGGAGCAGCGACAGGCACCCGGGGGAATCGTTGTAGCCCAGCACCCAGTGCGGGAAGCACGGAGAGGCGCAGTCCCAGGACATGGGCGAGCCGGAGGCCGTCGAGACCGCCGCCGGCTGGCAGGCCCCGGTGCTCGTGCTCAGGGCCGGTGGCCCGAGGTTGCCCGCGGGGTTGGCCAGGGGGCCAGCCTGTGCCCCGGCCGGGGGAACTGCCACGGCACTGGCCATGGAGGCAGCCAGCATGGTGGCCCCGACCACCAAGGCCGCTGCCAGCTTCAACCGGAGCCCGAACGCACAGGCTCCCCGACTCACCAGCGAAGGCTGGCCCCAACCGGCCCGCACCGCTCCACCTGCCCCTACCCGCGCCGCTCCACCTGCCCGTGATCGGCTCTTCCAGCCACCTACTTGAGCGCGGCCAGCACCTTAGTTGAGCGAGGCCGTCACCGTCCAAGGCTGCCGGCCCCAACCGGGCGGGACCGACCCGAGGCCTTGGGAACGCACAACCCGCCGCACCTGGCGCCTACATTGCCCACGACCAGCGGTGCCCGTCCCAGCGCTCAGCCAGGGCCTGGTTGGGCGCCCCTGAGCCGCTGTAGTAACCCACGGCCATGCAGAAGCCCGCCACCGGGCAGGAGACAGCGTCCAGTGCACCGTTGGCACCCGGGTCCGGGGGTAGCGCCACCGGCACCTGGCTCCAGGACCGGCCGTCCCAGAGCTCGGCCATGACGCCACCGTCACCCCAGTTGCCCACGGCTGCGCAGCTGGCCCGGGAAGCACAAGAGACGCCGTTCAGGTAACTGTTCGCGCCGACGTGGGTAGGGACCGTGAGGTACGCCCACTTAGCCCCGGCCCAGCTCGCCGCCATCGTGGCGTTGCGGGCTGCACACCCGCGGCACACGTAGTACCCGGCCGCCATACAGCTTTGGGGGCCAGTGCACGACACGGAGTTAAAGCCGCTCCACGACGAGCCCCCCAGCGCCGGGGTGGCCAGGACGTGCCAACCGGCCCCGTCCCAGCGCTCGGCCAGCGGCAGCACGGCGGCGGCGCTGCCTAGGCCACGGTTGTAGTAACCCGCAGCCAGGCAGGTCCCGGTGCCGGGGCACGACACGGACAACGTGGCCCCGTTCGCCCCTTCCACGCTGGCGACCGGTGTGCCGGCCCAAGACTTGCCGTCCCAGCGCTCGGCCAGCGGTACGGCACCCGAGCTGCCCACGGCCATGCACCAGCTCGGTGACCGGCAGGACACCGAAGTGAGCACCCCATAGGCGCGCCCCTTGGGCAGGGGCACAGGCTCGATGCCCCAGGCGTGCCCGTCCCACAGCTCTGCCACCGGGCGGGCCGGGAGGAAATGACCCGGGCTTCCCCCGGTATAGCTGCCCACTGCCATGCAGAACGTTGCCGTCGGGCAGGAGACCGATGCGAACGATGGCGGGTAGGGGCCGTAACTGCGTGCAGCGTGCACCGCCCAGGTGCTGCCGTCCCACCACATCGCCAGCGCCTGGTCCCCGACCGCCATGCAGGACGCCGGCGAGGGGCACGACACCCCCGACAACATCCCCTGGGGCACCTTCGGCGCTACGGGGGCACCTCTCCCCCGGAAAGCGGCGCCGGCTGGCACCAGGGCCGGTGACAGCCGGCCGGTAGCAGAGCCGTCCGCCGGGCCGGTGACCCCGCCGGTGACCGCAGCCACCTGGCCGGCTGACGCCCTACCGGGCACAGCCACGCCGGGCAAGGCCAAAGCGGCCACGAGCGCCACGAGCGCTACGAGCTTGGCAACCTTGGCTCGCATGGGCTCAGCCAGTCTCCGGCGCGCACTGGGGACCAGCGTAGCCATGAGCCTGCCCGCCCTAGGCACCAGGTCCCGGGCACCGGCATGGCCTGGGCTCAGACGTCAGCCAGGTCGTTGGCGGTGTACAGGCGCCAAATGGCGCGGCTTTCTTCCCTGGGCTCGTGCAGCGGGTTGATCCGGCGCTGGAGGACCAACCGCAGCCGCCGGTACACCCGGTCCACGGCGCCGGCCTGGCCGCACCGCCCCAGGGCGTGCATCCAGATCTGGAACAGTTCCTCCCGGGCGGGGTCCATTTGCAAGCCCTTTTCCACCGCCCAGGTCGCCTCTGCATAGTCCCCGGCCGCCAGGGCGGCTTGCCCCAGGTCCTGGGCGGCGTCCGCCACCTTGGCGCAGATGATGAGGTCCAGGTGCTCGCTCGACACCCATTCGAAAAAGTGGCTCGTAACTGAACCGGCAAAGGGTTCACCCCGTACCAGTTCCAGCGCCTGGTGCATGGTTGCCATTGACTCGGCCGGCCCCTGCCGGCGGGCCAGGCGTTCCAGCCGGCAAAAGCGGGCCCAGTCGCAAGTGACATCGGGGGCCAAGTAGTAGCCCTGAGGGCCGTGAGCCAAACGTTCCTCTCCACCCTCTCCGTAACCGAGCACTGCCCGGGCCCTGGAGACCACGTTCATGATCGTCTTGCGCTGCGGGCCGCTCAGGTCGTCCTTGGTGAGGTCGAGAGGCCACAGAGCGCCACCCAGTTCGTCGGCGGCCACCGGCCGCTCGCGGGTGGCCAGGTAGGCGAGAGCGGCCAGCGCCGGGGCTCTCCGGGACGGCTCAAGCGAACCGGTGCCGGAGCCCACCAGGTCCACCGGGCCCAGGACCCTGACCTCCACCGCTCCTCGCGGCACACTTGGGGCGGGACCTGGCACACCTGGGGCGGGACCTACCGGCCCTGGGTACCCAGCGCCGTCCCGGATGTCAATTACCGCGCCGGCCCCGGCGCTCGCCACCTCCTCACCACCCCTGCCACCGGGCCCGCTGCCCTCCCCCACAGCGGCGCGACCTACGGCGCCATTGCCGTCCTCCCTGCCATCTCCATGGCCGGCTTCCCGCTCGGCCGTCGCCCCCATAGCCTCCGACAGCAACACAACCTCCTTTTGGCCGTAGTCGAGCCTGAGCGCTAGAGAAATTGACCGCGAGCCCACCTCCCCTTGCAGCAGTCCTTTTCCCTCGTCAGTGAGGGTAAGCCGCCAACGTGTACCCGCGCAAGGCCCTTTAGCCACGACCGCCACGCCGCTGCTGGCTGGCTCAGCCGCCTGTACCAACGAAGCCACCGCAGGCCCCGGGCTGGCGGCAAAAGCGACCACCACATTGGGAAGTGCCTCGCAGGTGCTGGCCCGCAAGACGCCGAGGTCGGCGGCCCCGGCCTGCTGGCGGTGGGCAACCGACACCAACCCCAGGCGGGCTGCCAGGTCAGCCGCCTGGTGGTCGGCCACCCGTTCGAGCCCGCCCAGGCGCTCGTCCAGGGGGCAACGGCCCAGTGCGTACAAGCCGGCCAGCATCTCGTCCGACCACGGCTGGCTAGCCAGTTGGAGGGCAATGGCCGCCAGCACGTCCTGGACGTCTTCGGTGCTCCCCTCGACCGAAAGAGAGCCGGCCTGCTCCAGGTTCAACAGCACGGTACCGGTCGACGCCTGCCCCAAGTTGACCAAGGCCGGCCAAGCCGACCAGTGGTCCCCTGCCAGCACCTCCAAGTCCTCCAGGCTGATGTCGGGGTCGAGCACGAGCGAGCCACCGCCCGCCAGAGGCCGGAACCACCCCAGGGCGGGCAGCTCTTCGCCCCCCACCACAACTTCCAGCCCTCCCTCTCCGGCTATGGTGAGCACCGGCGACGCCGCTGCAGCCCCTTCCCGGAAGGCCTGGCCCACCAGACCGCTCAGGTAGCGCATGCCCAGGTCCACCCAACGGAGAGCCTCGGGGCTGGCGATGGCCCGGGCACGGCGCTCGGCTGCCTCCACCTCCGGTCGGTTGCGAGCAATCGGCGCTCCTTTGCGCCGGGCATACATTTGTTCCCGGCGGTGCCGGTCCAGGCGCCAGATAATGCCGGCCGCAGCGACGGCTCCCGCTCCCACTATGGCCGCCAGCCCGGGGTTGCCGTGGTGGCGGGCACTGCCGTGGTGCGGTCGGCCGTTGCTGTCGGACGACGTCACCGGTCGCTGCGGCGGGCCTGAAGTACCTGCCGTCGTGGCTGGCCGCGAGCCGGCTGCTGCCTCGGGCACCTTGACCTTGCCCGGATCCGTCGCACCTCGGGCCCCCACCGTGGACGGTGGCCCCGGCGGCACAGCCGTGGCCCCGGTCTCGGCCGGGGGCCCGGCGGTGGCCGGCCGCCTGGCCTCTGAGCCACCAGGAGGACTGGGCCTTGAGCCACCACGAGGGGAAGAGGCCTCCCCAGCCGCCCCCGCCCTGGGGCCCCCAGGAGCCAGCTCTGGCCCGGCCCTGCGGGCAGTGTGAGCGAGGCGGTGCCGGCTGGCCTCGCCGGGCCCGGCCTCGCCCACCACGATCGTCCCGGTGGCCTGGGGTGGCATGATGAGCACCCACCCCGGGTAGATCCAGTGGTCGTCCACCAGGGCGCGTCCGTCAGGCTGCAGCCGTCCCCAGTTGAGGGCCTCGATCTCCGTATCGAGCCGCCAGTCGCCCAGGTGGCGCTCGGCTAGCACCGAAAGGCAATCGCCCGGCTGCACGACCACCACCTTGGTGCCGGGTTCAAGGCCGGCAAAACCGTTGGCCTGGCTCGGTACCTCGCCGGTGCCCTTCCGCTCGGCAACCGCGCCGGCTGCCGGCGGCACGTGGGCGATCACCCCTGGATGGGGAAAATGACGGCCGATGGCGCTCGAGCTCACTCGCGCGGGAGGAAAGGCAGGTGGCGGCCCGGGCACGGTCTCCATCACTCTCCAGGGGTGCAGAGGCTGCACGATTGCGACCGGTGGCGGGACGGGCAAGGCCGATGCGGCGCTGGCACTCGTCCCGAACGAAGCCGCGACCATCGACGCAGTGGCGGCCGCGTCCAGCACCCGCCGGAGGGCCGGCAAGGTGAACGGGCGCGCGCCTCTCAACAACGAGCGCCTCCCGCTCCACACAGCCAGGGCGTAAGCCACCGTCGTAGTGAGGAGCCAACCCGAGACGGCCAGGCCGAGCAGGCGCACCAAGGCTGTCAGTGCGCCTTGGGGGCTGACGGTCGCCAGCCACCTTTGCGGGTGGGAGAAATCTACGCTGCCGAGCCAGGGCCCAGACCGGGCGAAGAACAAGAAAAGCGCTGTTTCACCGGCAAGTACCAGCGAAGCGTCCACGCAACCGCGCCAGCGAGCCTTGCGCACTCAGCCCTCCTTCAGTGGTGGCCGACCCATGCGCACATGGGGCGACCCATCGTGCATGACCACACTGGGGCCGAGCCGGGCGAAACCCAACCCCTCGTAATAGTGGGCCAGCTTCTCGTTGCTGGCCTCGGTCACCAGCCACCAGCCCTTGTCATCGGCTTCCGCCTCGAGGGCTACTAGCAGCTCCGCCCCAGCCCCTTGGCGGGTGCTCGCCAGGGAATGGACGTAGCGGTAGGGACGTGGAGGCCGCCCACGCCGCAGGCGGCACTGTGCCGGCAGTGACCTCAGGGCACCGAGCGCCTGCTCCCCGAACATGATGGCGACTATGCAGAGCGCCCCCGCTGCCACCCACGGCGCCAGTGCCCCCAGGGCCATCACTGCCACGACAAGCAAGGCGACCGCACAGGCAATGCGAAGGCGCCTGGCCCCGAGCAGGCAAACAGCACAGCCAGAACCATGAGCCCTCTTCTCGAAGACCAGCAACGCCAGGAGCATCCCAGCCCGGAGCGAAAGCCGCGCGTACCAACTAGGCCGGCTGCCGCGAGAGAACGCGTTGGCCTCGACGCCCGAAAGCCGCCAAATGCCCACGCTCCGCTGAGCTCGCACCCTGGCCCGCTCCTTCGCCCCGCGCCTGCCCGGAGAGCTGGCAACGGCAGGGCCCCGCTCACGGCGCACCCTAAGCGTCCCCCTGGGTGCCACCCGGGCCGCCAGTGCCCGGCGGCACCAGTACGGAGCGGGCTTCCTGAACGGTATAGGTTTGCATGACTTCAGCCTGGTCGTAGTCGCCCAAAGACGTGCTCACCGTCACGCCATAACCGGAGAAGGTGTACGAGCCCGCGTACCGTACCGTCAGGGTGACGTCGTAAGTCCCCTTGTCCAGGTAGGTGTGGGTCACAGATGGGTGGCTCTCGTCGCCTGCCGACGTGCTCTGGGCCGTAGTCCCGTCGCCGAAGTCCCAGTCGTAGGAGACCGGAACTGCAGACGCGGTCACCACCCAGCCATCGAGGTTGGCCGACGCGGACACCGGCCCGGCTTCATTTCTCGCCCAGAACCACGTCGGCAGCTGGGTCAACCCCGCTAGCGAGGGGTTTATGCCCACCACGGGGACCGGCAACGGCACGTACTGCCAGACCTGCGCCGGAGAGGGCGGGGCCTGAGGTCCCGGGCCACCGGGGCAGACCCGGATGGGGTCACCCGTCCATACCCCGCTCGGGCTCACAAGCTGCAGTTCAATGTACGCCGTCCACTGCCCCTGTGCGTTGCGGCACCCGAGCGGCCAAGTCCCCAGCACTATCCAGTAGTACGAACTGGCCGGACCGCCCCCCACTGGCCCACCCGGGGTCGGGTTGCCACCAGGGCACCCGATACCAGTCGAAACCCCGCCCGCACCCAAGCTCCCCGACCCCTGGCAACCCGAGCCGTCACCCGCATCCGCCAACGCAAGACCGTGGGTGGAGCACAGGGCCAGCGCTGCCAGCACAACTGCGCCAGTAAACCTTCGCATCATCACCTCTGTAGTTCGCGCTCCCACTGTTCGAGTCCTCCACCAGGATGTAACACGTACCACCTAGCAATGCGGAAGTGCTGAGCGGTTGTTGCCCTTCCCAAGATAATTGAGGCCGCATACCGTCCCCCACCCACTTGATATCCAACTGTTTGGTTGGCGTTGTTAAGATACGGGTCTCTGCGTGCGTCAATGACCACATCAACCGTTCCGCCCAAGAAACCACTTGCCTTCACGGGCGGCTGTATAACCTTCAGGAAGTTGACCTCTGTTGGGTTAGGGTATTCATGCCAACCGCGTCTGACAAGAGCCTCCACAATGTCAACCCAATACCGGTAGATATTCGCGGTTGGAACAACAGCATTTTTCACAAGAACAGGGTTCGGATGGGCAAACACCCAGTCCATGTAATTCAATAGTGAGATCAACGCCTTCTTTAGGTTCGTGCTATAGGCACCTGCGAGGCTGGGCGGGTACGGCTTGGCCGCGGGCCAGGTGGAGGGGTTGCCCCCACCCATGACCGTGCTGCTCGTGGTCCCATGAGCGGGTGTGGCCCGTGGAAGAGAGCTTGCGGTGGACCTCGGGGCCCTGCCGGTCCCAACCGAGGTACGCGTGTTGGCGGCACCGACAGGGACCGTGCTGGTCGTGACCGCTGCTCTAGCAGTGGGCCGGGTGCCCAGCGCTGATGCCCCAGTTCGGGCCACGGCCCGAGCTGGAGCTGCTGCCCCATGTCTGGCCGAGGTGACCGGGACGGCCTGGCCCGGCCCCCCACAGGCGCCAAGAGCCACGCCCAAGGCTGCCAAAGCCGCTATCAGCCCTGGCACCAGGGCCGACGGGGCCCACCCGGGCCACCTATGACCAGGGCCAGCGCCACGGTGCTGGCACCGACCCTTGCCTGTCCCCGTCCTCCGATCGCCGGGCAACCCCACGTTCATTCAGCACCCCTCCTTCTGTCCAAGGGAACCCCTGGCCTGGCTGGTAGCCGTTGCGGCTACGACCATGCCACGGTTACCCTCTACCCACCCGAGGAGCGTCAAGTGCACGTCCTCGCTCAGGGAGACGGTTACCGCGGTGCCGTCAGGGCTAACTGTGACGGAAGTGGAGGACAGTGGGCCAAGGCCGGCCTGGGCGAACAGGTTTTGCTGGGCCAGGGCTACAGCCCTGGCCGGGTCGAGCAGTATGCAACCAGTGGAACGGTAAACGGCGGTGTCAATACCAGACGCGCCCGCGGCGGCCGCGTCCTCCGCCGCGGCCTCCAACTGGCGCTGTACCGCGATGCCGTGCCACAGGTCGGTGCTCAGCCCGCCCAGCGGCAGCAGCATGACGGCGAGCAGCAGGCACCAGACGACTATGGCGTCGCCGCGTTCATCCCTCTTGGCTGCCGCACAGCGGGGCCATTGGCAGCAGCCGAGAACCGTCTTGGGCCGGCGCACCCCTACCCCCCGCTCCCATAGCTCCGATAGCTGTCCACGTGCTCGGTCGAGGTGGCCGAGTAATGCAGCGTGCCAATGAAGCCGAGGCCGGGCAGGTCGCCCACCGGGATGGCCACGGTCACCGTGGCCGTCACGGACGCACCCGGCGACAGTGTGCCGGCGTAGTCAACTGCCACGTCCGAGGGTGCCAGCCCGTCGCCCGTTTCGACTTCGGCCACCGACTGGTCCGCAGACGACACACCTTGGTCCCACGTACTGGCAGTAGCCAGTGCCCGGGCGGCTGCCCGGGCCGCGTCCTGGGCGTCGACGGCCCGCTGTTCCCATGCCGGGACGCTGAGCACGAGGACCAGGACGGGCAGCACGATGAGCCCCGTGCCGAGCACGAGGGACAAAGCGGAGGCGGTCCCCTGGTCGTCAGCCCACTGGCGGCGCCCTTTGCCTCTGGTTGCTGCCGGTCCTCTGGCCCTTGTCACTGGAGCGGCCCCTGCTCTATGACCGACACGCCGGTCGCCGCCACCTCCACCCTGGGCACCACCGGGAGCAGGCTGGGCAACGACCCACTGGCCGAAGCCACGACAAGGTTGCCCTGGACAGTGCACGTTATGGTGACCCCCGAGCCAAAGGCCCCGTGGAGGAGGCCGGCTTGCACTTGGGCGGCCTCAGCCTGGCAGGCGGCCAGCGACCCACCCGCTGCTGCCCCGGCTTGTGCGCCCTCGTCCACAGCGGCGTGGAGGGCACCTTTGGCATACTCGTCCAAGGCCAAATTGAGCGCACCGGCGAAAAGCAACAGCAAGAAGCCGATAGCAGCGACTCCCGTCAGCACCGCGGAGCCACGCTGGGTCGTCTGGCTCCCATCTGCCTTCAGCCGCCCAGGCCAAGCTGCTTGGTCACCCAGTTGAACACGGTTGTGTCCAAACCCGAGATCAACCCGCCAATGGCCACTATGGCGACGACCCCGATCACTATGAGGCCCAGGTTGTCCGTTATCTGGCTGCCCCTTTGGTCGGCCAAGGCGGCCCTCAGGCGAGCTCGCGCCCGCCTGGCGCTCCGGGCCAGCCGGCAAGCGGCTGCACGCCAGGCCAGCCGGCAAGGGGCGCGGCCCTCCGGTCGTAGTTCTTCCAGGTACAGGTTGGTTGCCACGGCGGGCATCAATTTCTCCTTTCATTGTGTGTCAGTTCCCGAACAGGAGCTGGGGAAGGGGGGCAAGCAGGAAGACGAACATGACTGGGGCCATGAACACGAGGTTGGGCACCACGAGCGACATCTGGCGACGGGCGGCGCTGCGCTCGACTTCTTCGCGCCGCTGGGCGCGCAGCTCGTTGGCCTGGTCCAATAGCGCCCTGGCCAGGTCCAACCCCCCGCTCGTCGCCGCCGCGAGGAACCGGTAAAAGCGCGCTGCCGAGGGCTCGGGGGTTTCCTGAGCGATCAGCTCGAACGCCGGCGCCTCGCCGTAGCCGGCGTTGACCAGGTGCAGGGCTCGCTGCAGCTCGTCCACCACCGGGCCGGAGCCCTGGGCAACTAGGTCAGAGACCGCCACAACCAGGCTCTTGTTGTTCTCGATCTTGAGCGCGAGGACGGCGGCGACGGCCGGCAGGTCGCTACGCATGCGCTCGCGCCGGCGCTTGGTCCTCGCCTTCACCTGCTCCGGAAGGCGCCGGGCGCCAGCCACCAGGCCAGCCAGGAAGAACGCAACTACGTAGCCGGCCTTCCCGGCAGTAGCACCGAGTGCGCCCAGGGCAAGCGGCGTCCCCGCCAGCCAGCGCAGGTAAGCCCGCCGGTAGCCCTCGGCCGTCATGGCCATGCCAGCTTGGCGAAGCTTCAGCTCGAGGTTGGCCGAACTGCCGGCCCCAAGCCACCGGTTGAGGAAGGCGAGCACCCCTCCGGTGAGCGGCCCCAGCACCCGGCGCAGAGCCTCGCCGGCTACCAGGGCGCCCTGAGCCGGGGCCGGGCTCCCGCCCAGCTGCACCCGCGCCGCCTCGAGGGGCAGCTCCATCCTGCGCTGGGGCGAGCGACGAGGGTGGGTGGCGCGCAGGGCGGCCGATGCCAGCGCCCCAGCACCGCAGGCCGCAGCCAAGGCAGCAGTGGTGCTCATCGCGCTCCCGCCCCGGCGAACACCCGCTCAGTAGTGGCTATCGGCCGGGCCAACCGCCGGGCCACCACTGTGCCTGCGGCCGACATGGCCGCCCCGGCCAGCACGAGCGCCAGCCCTATGGGCTCAGAAAAGAAATGGCGGTAGGAGGTGTTGGTGGCGCACAGGAAGACCAGCAGCGCGTAGGGCAGGACCAGGCACCCCCAGGTCGCCACCCGCGACTGGGTCTGCAACGTGCGGATCTTCTCCGCCAGCTGCAAGTCGGCGGTTATCTGTGCGCCCAGGTCGGAGAGCACACGAAGGACCGTGTCGGTGCCCTCGTCCACTGCGCCTTCAATGGCCAGCAGTACTGGGTCAGAGATGGGGTCAGCCAGCTCCGCCCGGACCGTCTCCAGAGCTTGGCGGTCGCCCAAGCGCCCGGCCAAACGGCTATAGCGGGCCATCGGTGCCCTGAGCGGCGCCGGGCCGGAGGATGCCAGCTGTTCAAGACCGTCGTGCAGGGTTGCTATACCCGCACCGAGGGCACCGACCAAGTAGCGCAGCGCGTCCGGCCAGGCAGCACTGCGCGCCGCGGCCCGCTTGCGCCGCTCCGCCGACCAGTAAGCATAGGGAGCGGCGGCGCTGGCCGTGGCCGGCAGAGCCGCCACCACCAACGTGCGCGACACGGCCAGCAGGGTCACGAAGGTGCACAGCCCCACCCCAGCCGACACAGCCAAGAACTGCCCGGGGCTGACTGCAGCACCGACCTGGAGCAGCCAGGCTTGGAAGCTGGGGCGCCCCGGGCCTCGGGCCGAGCCCTTGGCTGCTCGGGCCTGCGCCCGCCACCCCAGCAGCTCGCTGCCCGAGCCGGGAAGGACCCGACGCCCAGCCCGCCGGGCTACGGCCCACACGAGGGCCCCAACCAACACCGACGCGACCAGGCTCACCCCAACCCTCCCAGCCAGGCCTGCCCCGGCACCCGAGCCTGGGCCTCCGCCGCCGTCGATGAGCCCGTCAAGTTCACCACAGCACCTCAGCACCAGCCAGCAGCTCGGCCAGCGACAGCCCGTACTGGCTGAGCACTCGTCGGCACCGCTTCTCCAGCCTCTCGCCCACCGCCGCGGTCCGCAGCTCCATGGGCTCCCCGATGTCGTCCCGGGCGAAGATGGGTGTCACGGCGACCCCGCCGGTGGCCGTGCACAGCTGGGGCGGCACTACTGCGATCTCGGTCACCTGACGGCGCACCCGGTCACCGGTGTCGTCCAGGTCGCAGTACACGACCACGTCGAACATGGCCGCGAAGCGGGCCTCGACCTCGGCGAAGGGAGTGGCCGGGACAGCCTTGGTGGCGCAGACGGCCAGCGCCTCGAAGGCTCCCGCGGTGTCCTCGGCATGGACGGCAGCCAGCACCCCGATGCCCAAGGTGCCGGCCATCAACAGCTCCCATGCCTCTGGTCCTTTGAGCTCGCCCAGGACCACCAGGTCGGGGGATGCGACCCGGGCCGAGCGGACCAGGTCAGCCAGGTTCTCTACCTTCGAGGTCTGCCAGTACTCGCCGTTCAGCAACGGGGCGTTCAGCTCCCTTTGCTCTTCGACGCTTATCACCCGCCGCCGCGGCGGTACCGCCCTCAGCAATGCTTCGATGAGCGTCGTTTTCCCTGCCCCCGGAGGGCCGGCCACAAGCACCCGCGCCCGGCGGATCCTCATCAGCAGTTCCAAAAAGGCCGCACCAGGGGGGCATATCGCCCCCCACGAGACCATGTCGGCCAGGGTGGTGTTGCGCTTTTTGGGCACCCGTAACGTAAAGGAGATGCTGCCGTCGGTACGGGGCGGGACGGCGGCCGACAAGCGGGCCTGACGGCCACCGGGCAGGTGGACACGAGCACCGTCCACCTTGGGGTGCGAAGCGTCCAGGTTCTCGCCGGCACTGGCCACCAGCCGCTGGACTACCGCCAGGACTGCCTCAGGCTGGGTAGGGCAGTCGAGGGCACGCGTCTCGCCCGAGACCAGGCGCGCCGTCACCTCGCCGTCGACGCCGAAGACCTCCTCGACCTCAGGGTCGGACACCAATGCCTCGAGCTGGGGGCCGATGCCGTTGAGCTCGGCCAGCATCCGCGTGACCACGTCCAGGGGGTCGGCGAAAGGCTGGTAGCCATTGGTGCCCCGCATCAGCTCGCGCTGGAAGCGTTCGGCCTCCTCTTCGACCAGCCGCCGGAGGGCGTCGTTGGCCGCGGTGACGTCCATGTCCCGGGCGGCGATCACGGCGTGCACCCGGGCCCGCAGCTCGTCGAAGGCGGTGGCCCTCAACTGAGCACCCCTGCCATGCGCCGGGGCCTTGTCGCCAGTGCCTCCTGACGGGGCAGGGCCGCGGGAGCTGGGCCAGCCGCCACGGCTCCGGCAGCCGCCTGGTGCACGGCCTCTACCAGCGCCCTGACCGCCTTGCGCCAGGGCCCTTTCCAGACCAGCTCCGCGTTCCATCGGGCCCGGGCTACGACGGGGTCATCGGGCAAGAAAGCCACACCCGCGAAGGGGGAACGACCGGTGTTGGCCTCGACCAGGCTGCGCAGGTGGTCCCGCTCGTAGCGGCTGGCGGGTGACCGGCCGAAGACCGCCCAGCAAGGAGCGGTGACCCCAGCGGCCACCGCCGCCGCCCTCCACTCGACCAGCCGGGCGGCCCCCTCGGGGTCCGCCGCGCCCACGACCACCACGTAGTCGGCGCGGCGCACGACAGGGGCGGCGGGCAGGCGCGGCCCGGGGACCGAACGGTCCACCAGCCAGCCGGCCTCGACCATCACGTGGTCATAGGGGACAACGGCTTCTTCGGCCAACCGGGCGACCAAGGCGGGGTTGACGGCCTGAGCCGGCCCTGGCAACGCGCAGACGGCGTCGAAGCGCCCCAGCGGTCGCGAACCGTCCCCTCTCCCGGTGGACAGGGCTTCGGGGAGCGCCGGCAACCCCTGGCTGGCCCGGGACAGCGCCCAGTTGAGGCCGGTCTCAGCCGAGCGCAACAAGCGGGACGCGAGCACTGGAGCCAGGTCGTCTGCTTCGATCAGGAGAGCTCGCTGCCTGCTGGCCAACATCTCGGCCGCGGCCACGACTAGCTCCGACAAGCCCGCACCGCCGCTGGCTTTGGCCCACACCGACAACCAGCCCCGCTTGACCGGGGTGTGGGCACGGCAGGAGGACGGAGGCGCCTCCTTGGCACCGGCGGGGACAACCGACCGAGGGCCCACCCGCAGGATGGCTGCGGCCAGCTCGGGCGGAGGGGTGCTGGCCGGCAGCAGCTGGTCTGCCCCCAGGTCGGCCAGGTACCTCTGGCCCATGCCCGCCGCCCCATCGAACAGGCCGATGACATGGGCCCCGCGGGATTGGGCGGCGGCGAGGTCGGCCCGGGAGAACAGGCGCATTATGTCGTCCACGACGAGCACGTCCAACCTTGGGGCCAAACGGGCCAGACCCGCCCGGTCCATCACCACCTCCAGCGCGATGCCTTGGGTGTGGTCCCGCACGTAGCTACGGAGGGCCGCGCTCCACGGCGCCCTTGTCGCCGAGACCCCTAGGTAGATGGCCGTCACGACTGGCCTCCCCCGCCCCCCATCTGGTAGGCCACGGCCCGGGCCGGGGCCTCGCCGGTGGAACGGACCACCTCGATCGAGCCCCCGTTGCCTCCGAGGCCAGCTGTCCCGATGGCCGCGCTGAGCCGCAGAGCCGTCAGCTTGTTGACGGCCACCACAATGAAGTAGTTGCTGCTGCTACCCCCGAGCACCCCGGCGGCCGAGGGGTTGGGGGCCACTGACAGCACCCTCAGCCCCTGGGCCACATAACGGGCTCCCCCTGAGCCGTTCGCCAAGACCACGTCGACCAGGTCGCCGGGGCCTATCGTGCCCCCGGCCGCGTGTTCCACCGGCACCTCGATGCTCATCGCTCCCAGGCGCTCCTCAAAGGGCCGGGTGAGCTCGCTCAGGGTGATCGGCTGGCCGGCCCCGATGCGGACAGCGGCAGCCCAGCCCTGGCCGAGCTGGCCGGTAGGGAGCAAACCGGCGGTCAGGGCCTGGTCGGCAGCGTGCACCTGCACCAGGCGGGTGTCGGCGGCATCCACCGGGGCGCCGGCCGGTATGGCCACCCGGGCCACGGGGACCTCGACCGTGGCGGAGCGGTCTTGGAGCGCCTCGTAACCGAAGGCCGCCGCCAGCACGGCCAGCACCACTGGGACCACGCTGCCGGCGCTGAGGCGCGGCGGGCGCCTCCTGGCCGGTGCAGGCAGCACCGCCAAAGCCGGGCCGGGGCCACCGGTGCCCAAGTCGGAGCGGCCCAAGTCGGAGCGGCCAGCCTCCTTACGCACGGCACACCTCCTCATAGGCCACTGGCTCACGCAGCACTGGCGACCACCACCAAGCCGGCCAGGGCCAAGAACGGCACCAGAGGAGCTGCCTGGCCTCCTCCGCCCCTGCTCCGGGCCTTGCGGGCCTTGGCGCTGAGGGCGGCCACCAGGCAGGCGACGGGCGCGGCCACCAGGCAGGCCGAGGGCGAGACAGCCCCGGCGCCGAAAGCCATGAGGGTGGCCACCCGTACATCGCCGAACCCGAGCTGGCCCGGGCGCGACAACGACCAGGCTGCCAGCGCGCCGCCCACCAGCAGGGCACAGACCGTGCCCAGTACAGCCATGCGCCAGTCACGGCTGAGAGCGCTCCCGGCCACGAACCAGGCCCCGCTGGCCAGCCCGACCAGCCTGACCGAGCTCGTCCGGACCGCCAATCCCCGCCAGTCCTGCCAGCTCAGCCAGCACAGCCCAGCCGCCCAGGTGACGGCCGCGCCTGCCCACAGCACGACCTCCGAGGGGTGGCCAGCCGGGCCAGCTGAGCCAACGGCCGCCACGCGCCCGAGGCCAGCTGGCAGCAGCCGGCCGGGTGTGAGAGGGCGGGGCGTGAGAAGGCCGGGCGTGAGGAGACGGGGCGTGAGGAGACGGGGCGCGAGGAGGCGGGGCGTGAGGAGGCCAGCACCGGATGGGCCGGCCAACAACGCTGCTGGGCCCCTAAGACTGCTCATAGCTCCCTCGTTGCGTCCCGACTGCCCTATTACCGGCCCGCGACCGGGGCCAGTTTCAAAAACAACCCCGAGAGCAGCTCAGTTGGCTATCGCCTAGTGGCCCGGGCCGTGGGGCAGGCCGTGGGACGGGGCTAGACGGTCCTCAGTCAGCCGCCGTCACCCGGTGGTAGAGGGCGAGGTAGCGACGGGCCAGGGCCTTGAGCGACAGCTCTGCGGCCCGCTCGTAGGCTGACCGGCGCATGGCCTCGACCTCCTCCCCGCCGGCCAGGGCCTGGCGCAAGGCCCCCGCTAAAGAAGCTGGGTCACCCGGTGGCACCAAAAGGGCGTCCCGGCCGGGACGGGCCACGCTCCGGTAGCCGGGCAGGTCGCTGGCCACGACCGCCGCCCCGGCGGCCATAGCCTCGAGCAGCACGACCCCGAAGCTCTCCCCGTGCAGGCTGGGCGCCGCCAGCACGTGGGCCCCCCGCATCCGGCTCAGCTTTTCCTCCTCGCTGATCACGCCCAGCCACTCGAAGCGGGGGTCGCCCAGCGCCCGCTCCTGGAGGGACCGGGTCTGGGGGCCGTTGCCGGCCACCCACACATGGGCGTCCACGCCGTGGTGCACGACGGCCTCGACCAGCACGTCCAGGCCCTTCCTGGGCTCGTGGCGGCCGACGAACAGCACCGTGGGCCCCCGGGCCGGCCAGGGGGCCGCGGCTGAGATGAGCTCGACGTCCACGCCGTTCCAAAGCAGCTCGTAGTCGCCGCCGAGGGCCTCTTTGGCCGTGGCCAGGGCCAGCTCGGACACGGCGCAGCGCAGGGCCAGGCGCCGTGCGGCCCAGCGGGCCAGGGGACGTACGTAGCGGTACCAGGCGATGGGCCCGGACCGGTGGAAGGTCCCGACCAGGGGGCCGTCCGCCGACAGGAGAGCGGTCAAGCTGGGGCCGGGCACCAGCGGCTCGTGCACGTGGACGACGTCGAAGTCCTCGTCCCGCAGCGCCCTGATGGTCCGCAGGGCGGCCGCGGGGTCGGGGGCTATGGGCGCGACCGACCCGTTGGCGGCCGTGGGGACCGACGCCCCCAGGGGGCAGACGCAAGGGTCGGGAGGTGGCCCGTCACAAGGAGCCAGGACCCTGGCTTCCACCCCCTCGTCCCGCAGCGCCTTGGCCAGCCCTAGCACCTGGCCCTGCACCCCGCCCGGGATGCTCAGGCTGTAGGGGCACACGAGCCCTACGCGCACCGTAGGGCCGGGTCCCCGGGCCAGTTGGGCTGGAGCAGGTGCCACTGGGTGGGAGCTGCCTGGACCAGGGCCTCCAGCTCGCGGGCGAGCGCCTGGGTGCCTGCTTGCACGTCGGAACGGAAGCTGCCCGAGCGGGGCAGGCAGAGCCGGGGCCGGAAGACTATGTGGTGGTCGCCCGCCTCCGGGCCGTAATAGATGGCTGCAGCCAGGAGGGGCGCCTCAGACCGCAGGGCCAGGGTCACCGGCCCAGCCGGGAGGCTGGTCGGCGAGCCGAAGAACTCCACCTCCACGCCGGTGGTGCCCTTGACCAGCCGGTCGGAGAGCAGGCACACCACGTGGCCCTGACGAAGGGCCCGCATGATCTCCCGGGCTGCCCCAGGCCCCACGGGGACGACGTTCATGCCGAGCCGTTGGCGGAAACGGGCAAACCATTCGAACAGCTCCGGCGGGTCCAGGGGCTCCACGGCCACGGTCATGGGCAGGCCCCGGCCGCTGGCCAAGTACATGGCCCCCCATTCCCAGCCCCCGAGGTGGGGGGCAGCGATGAGCAAGCCTTTGCCCCCGGCCAGGCACTGCTCCACGTGGTCGAAGCCGGTCATGCGGACGCCGGCAGCCACCTCGGCCAGGTCGATGGACGGGAGCCTCAGGCTCTCGGCCCAGTAACGGCCGTAGTAACCGAAGACCTCGGCTACCAGGCGCCTGGTCGCCCGGGGGCTGGCTTGGTCGCCCAGCAGGCGGCGCAAGTGGCTAGCGACCACAGCCCGGCGGCCGTCCCAGTCCGGCAGGCGGCCGATGGCCGCGCCCAGGCTCTGGCCAAGCCACAGGGCAGCCTGGGTGGGCAGCCACGAGGCGACGCGTTCTCCCGCCCGGTACATGGCCAGCTGGCGGCTCACGGGCGGCCTGAGTACCGGCCCGGCCTCAATCCGCCAGGGGGTGCCGGCGGGGGCGCGAGCCTTCCCGGCCCCGTAGCGCGCCCGTGTCCTGGGCCTCGTCGTCGGGACCGGCCTCTGGCCTTGTCCCCAGGGACCGCGCTTGGCGCCGCTGCCAACGCCGCTCATGCCACCGGGCGCCAGGGCGAGCGCCCGCCCCCGCCCTCCGGTAGGCCCCCAGCCGCCCGGTACCGGCTTCGGCGCGACCCGTGCCGGGACGGCCCAGCAACCCCTCCCAGCGAGCTGCCTCCGGGCCGCGCGGTGCCCGGGCCCACCACCCGGCCCCTGCTTCGCGGCCCGCGTGGGCTTGCCGCCCAGCGGCCCGCTCCTGCTTCCAGGCCCGCCAACGGACGACCACGGCGGCCGGCTCGGGCTTGGGCGGCCGGTCGGCCAGGCGCCAGACCCGCACGAAGCGCTGGCCGGCGGTGACAAGCGACAAGGCGAACACCAGCCACAGCAGTTGCAGCATGTCAGCGGAGAACTGGAGGGCAAAGCACAGCACCAGCACCCGCTCTCCTCGTTCCATGAGGCCGTTCTTGGCGTCTATGCCAAGGGCTTCAGCCTTGGCCCGCACGTAGGAGACCAGCTGGGAGGCACCGAGGACCGCCAGGGGCACCAAGGCCGCGTGCCCGTGGAAACGCGACTGCGCGTACCAGGCAAAGCCGCCCAGCACCACCGAGTCGCTGACCCGGTCGCCGACCGAGTCAAAAAAAGCCCCGCGGGCGCTGGCCCTCCCCGTCGCCTTGGCCAGGCTGCCATCGAACAGGTCAGGCAGGGCCGACGCCACCAGCAGCAGCAGGCCCAGCACCAGGCGGCCGGTGCCGATGGCCCAGGCGGCGGGCAGCGACAGCACGATCCCCGTTGCCGTCAGGTGGTCGGGTGACAGCCCAGTGCGCCGCAGGGCGCGCCCGACCGGGCTGGCTACCCGGTCAACTGCGCTGCGGAACCGTGCGTCGAACAACCCGTGCTCCCTGGGTCAGCCTCCGTGCTCGAAGGGCTTGGGGCCAGCGTACATGACTCGTCCAGCCTGCTCCGGGCCCGCCCAGCCTGCTCCGGGCCCGTCCAGCCTGGCCGGCCGCCGTCGGGAGGCTCCTGTCCCAGCCGCGGTATAGCCTGGCCCAGACCCACCACATCAGCTTCGACGAGTCAAGGAGAGACCCTCGGATGAAGGCGTACCCGCCAGCAAAAGTCCGCAACGTGGCGCTCGTGGGGCACGGTGGGGCCGGCAAGACGACCTTGTGCGAGGCCCTGGCCCTGTGCGCGGGCGCCATCAGCCGAGCGGGGAGGGTCGAAGACGGCTCCACCCTCTCCGATTTCGAGCCCGAAGAGCACTCCCACCACATGTCCACCTCCGCCGCCCTGGTCGCCTTGGAATGGCGGGGCCACAAGGTGAACGTCATCGACTGCCCAGGCTACGCCGACTTCGTGGCCGAGGCGCTCGGGGCGCTCAGCGTAGCGGACCTGGTGGTGGTGGTGCTGAGCGCGGTGGACGGGGTGGAGGTCCAGACCGAGGCCATGTGGAAGGCAGCCAGCCAACTGGGCCTGCCCCGGCTGGTGTTCGTGAACAAACTGGACCGGGAGAGGGCCGACTTTTCCCGTGCCCTGGACCAGCTGCGGTCGACCTTCGGCGCCGGGGTGGCCCCCTTGGAGCTGCCCATCGGCGAGGAACAGGACTTGCACGGGGTCGCCGACCTGCTCTCGGGCACCGCCTTCAGCTATGAGCCAGGCCAGGCCCAGGGCCGCCCGGGGCCTGTCCCCGAGGCCATCGCCGACCGGGAGCACGCCGTGCGCGACTCGCTGGTCGAAGGCATCGTCGTCGCCGACGACGACCTGATGGGCCGCTACCTGGAGGGCGAGGCGGTCCCCACCGAAGAGCTGTCCAAGACCCTGGCCCGGGGGGTCACTTCTTCGCAGGTCTTCCCGGTCGTGTGCGGTTCGGCCACCAAGCTGGTCGGCATCGACCGCCTGCTGGACTTCATCTGCGACGTGGGGCCGTCCCCCCTCGACCGCCCACCGGCGGTGGTGCGGGCGCCGACCGACGACGGGGCGGGTGAGCCGGTGGAGGTGGCCTGCGACCCGGCGGGCCAGCCGCTGGCCCGGGTGTGGAAGACCGTCGCCGACCCCTACGTAGGGAAAATCTCGCTGTTCAAGGTCCTGTCGGGCACGGTGCGGCCCGACCTGGTGCTGTTCAACCCGAGGTCCAAGGTGGACGAGCGCCTCCATGCTTTGTTCAGCCTGCGGGGCAAGGAGCAGCTGCAGGTGCCCGAGGTGCCGGCCGGCGACATCGGGGCCGTCGCCAAGCTGGCAGCCACCGGCACCGGGGACACCCTTGCGCCCAAGACCACGCCGGTCAGCGTGCTGCCCCCGGCCGGCTGGGAGGCCCTGGCCGAAGCCACGGCCCCGGTGCTTTCCGTGGCCATCCGGCCCAAGAGCAAAGCCGACGAGGACAAGTTGATGACGGCCCTGCACCGCCTGCAAGAGGAGGACCCCACCCTGGCCGTGGCCCGCAACGACGAGACCCACCAGACGGTGCTGTCCGGAGCGGGTGAGACCCACCTGGCCATCGCCATGGAACGCCTGGCCCGCAAGTTCGGCGTGGCCGTGGAACAAGAGGACCTGGTCATCCCCTACCGGGAGACCGTCACCGCCACCGCCGAGGCGGAGGGCAAGTACAAAAAGCAGACCGGTGGCCACGGCCAGTTCGGGGTGGCGTCGTTGCGGGTCGAGCCCATGGAAAGAGGTGCCGGCTTCGAGTTCGTCGACAACATCGTGGGCGGCGTCATCCCCCGTCAGTACATACCGGCGGTGCAAAAGGGGGCTGAGGAGGCCATGGCCGAGGGGGGCGTCTACGGTTGGCCGGTGGTGGACGTGCGGGTCACCTGCTTCGACGGCAAGCACCACCCGGTCGACTCCTCGGAGCTGTCGTTCAAGATGGCCGGTGCGCTGGCGGTGCGCGAGGCGCTGGCCAAGGCGGGGCCGGTGGTCCTCGAGCCCCTGTCGCTGCTCGAGGTGACCGTGCCCAACGCCTACCAGGGCGACGTCATGGGGGACCTGAACAGCCGGAGGGGACGGGTCCAGCGGACCGAGACGGCGGGCCCGGGCGAGTCGGTGGTCATCGCCTTGGTGCCCACGGCCGAGCTGGTCCGCTACGCCATCGACCTGCGCAGCCTCACCGGGGGCCGCGGCCGCTTCAAGGCCCGCCACGACCACTACGAAGTCATGCCCCAGAACCTCTGGGACAAGGTGCGCCGCGAGCGGGCCAGCGCCGACAAGTAGGGGGGCCGGCAGGCAGCCCTAGCAAGGCACCTCCTGGCCGCTTGGGCATCATCTCCGGCCTGTCGCGGGCCGCGAAGCCGTATGATTGGTGGCAGTCTGCCGTTCGGGACCGCGCCGCTGGAGAGGTGCGAGGGCTTGTGCCCCCGGCTGCAGCGATGGGGCGGGACGAGAGCGGCAGCTTTGGCTTGTTGTAGGCCGCGGCGGCCGCCATGAGGCGGCCCCCATGGGACAGGGAGCGTGCCCGGACCACCCAGGCGCGTTCCCCCGGAACGAGACGGAGGTGACATGGTCTTCGACGAACTGGAGCTGGAGGAGGCCATCGCGACAGCGCGGCCCTCCGCCGCGACAGGCAGCGAACTGGTCCTGCCGGCAGCCCGGGCCGACCGCCCGGGGCGCAAGGTGGTCCTCATCGGCACCTACCCGCCGACTGCCTGCGGGCTGGCGACCTTTACCGCCAACCTGCGCGCCGCCATCGAGTGCCCCGAGGAGGGCTGGGTGGCCGACGTGGTACGGCTAGTGGACCGGCCGGCGGGCACCGGTGGCGAAGTGGTGGACGAGTGGGTGGCGGGCGACCTGTCCACCTTGAGCCGCTGCCTCGGCACCATGGCCCGCTATGACGTGGTCGTCCTCCAGCACGAGTACGGCCTTTTTGGCGGGCCCGACGGTGAAGAGGTCCTGAGCCTCGCCTACGCCCTCGAGGTCCCGCTGGTGGCCGTCCTGCACACCGTGCTGCTACAGCCGAGCGCCCACGAGCGCAAGATCTTGGACCACGTGATGAAGGCGGCGATGACGGTCGTCGTCCAGAGCCACGCAGCAAAAGACCGCCTGGTGGCGGTGCACGGGGCGGACGGCTCGAAGATCTCGGTGGTGCCCCATGGGGCAGCGGCAAACTTCGCCCCCTACCTACCCCCCACCGGCACCCCCCGCGTCCTCACCTGGGGCCTGCTCGGGCCGGGCAAGGGCATCGAGCATGCCATCCGGGCGGTAGCCTCCCTGCGCCGCCAGGGCCGGGAAGTGGCTTACGTGGTGGCCGGCCAGACCCACCCCAAGGTCCAAGCCGTCTCAGGGGAGAGCTACCGCAACAGCCTCCAGGACCTGGCCGCCCACCTGGGAGTGGCCGACCTGGTGAGCTTCGACGACGGCTACCGGGGCTGGGAGGACCTGCGGGCCTTGGTGCGCTCGGCGGACGTGGTCCTGCTGCCCTACGACTCGACCGACCAGGTGAGCAGCGGGGTGCTGGTGGAGGCGGTCGCCTCGGCCAAGCCGGTGGTCGCGACCCGCTTCCCCCACGCCCAGGAGCTGTTGTCGCACGGTGCGGGCATCACCGTGCCCCACCGTGACCCCGAGGCCATGGCCGAGGCGCTGGCCCGGGTGCTGTTCGAGCCGGGCGTGGCCGCCGAGATGGCCGCCGCCGCCCGCCGGGAGGCCCAGCCGTTGCTGTGGCCGGCCGTGGGCGCTTCCTACCGCCGGCTCATCGAGTCCGCCCTGGAACGGGAAAGCCAAAGAGCCGTCCTTTGACCTGGCCCGACGGCCCGCCCGCGCGCTGGCCGGCCGCCCCGCCGCCTGCCCTGGGCCCACCACCGGCCCCCGGCTTAGGCCACCTACGCCAGCTGTGCGGGCCCCACGGCCTGTTCGAGCACGCCCTGCTGGAGAGGCCTCGGCCCGAGTGCGGCTATTGCACCGACGACGCCGGGCGGGCGCTGGCGCTGGCCTGCCGGATGAGCCAGGACCCGGGCGCCGAGGAGCTGGCCCAGCTCACGCTGGGCTTCTTGGAACGCGCCCATCTGTCGGAGGGCCGCTTCCGCCTCCGTCTCGGCCCCGACGGCACCTGGACCGGCGACGCTCCGAGCGACGACGCCAACGGCCGGGCCATCTTCGGCCTCGGCGTGGCCGCCGCCACCGCACCCTGGGACGCGCTGCGCGAGCAGGCCGGCGCGTTGTTCCTCGGGGCCTGCGCCTTCCGTTCCCCTTACCCCCGGGCCACCGCCTACCTGGCCCTGGGCGCGGCCGCGGTGCTGGCCGGCCCGGGGGCGGACGGGGCCCAGTGCCAGGCGGCCAGGCAGGTGGCGGAGCACGCCGCCGTTGCCCTGCCTCTGGGTGAGGGCGCCGGGCCCCTGGGCAGCACCGGCGACGGGCGCTGGGCCTGGCCCGAGGCCCGCCTGGCTTACGCCAACGCCCTGCTGCCTGGGGCGGCCCTGGCGGTGGCCCGGGCGCTGGAGCGGCCCGAGCTGGCCGAGCGGGCCTTGGGCCTGTTGGCCTGGCTGGTAGGAGAGGAGACCTGGGGCGACCATTTCAGCTTCACCCCCGTGGGGGGCCGGGGGCCCGGGGACAGGCGGCCGGCCTGGGACCAACAACCGATCGAAGCCGCCGCCATGGCCCACGCCAGCGCCCTGGCCTACCGGCTGAGCGGCCAAGCGCGCTGGAAGGTGGCCCGGCAGGCGGCGGCCGGCTGGTGGTTGGGGCACAACGACACCGGCGTGGCGGTGTGGGACCCGGCCACTGGCGGCGGCTACGACGGCCTCGGGCCCCGGGGGGCGAACCTCAACCAGGGCGCCGAGTCCACCATCGCCTTCCTGGCCACCATGGCCCTGGAAGCCCAGCTCAGGGACGCTCGGCCGCTGGCGGCCGAGGCGGCTCAGGCGTAGGCAGCCAGGGCCTTGAGCAGTTCGGGGACCGAGGCGGTAGCGGCACCCACGTAGCGGTCAGCCGCCCCGTAGGCCAGGTAAATCGTGTCCCCCTGGCGGTGGGCCCCCTGCACGAAGACCACGCCGTCCACGTCACCGTGGCGCTCCCACTCCAGCTCGGGCTCGAGCACCGCCGCCGGCAGGCGGCTCAGCACCCGGCCGGTAGCCCGGTCCAACAGGGCCAGGTTCATTGTGTAAGTGCCGTCGGCCCGCCTCTCGTGGTAGAAGAACAGCAACCCCGCCTCGGTGGGCACCGGCGGGGCGCCCGCCCCCACCCCCAGGGCGCCGGGGCCCGGGGTGATGAGCACGTGGGACGCCAGGTCGGCCATGTAGGCGTCCCAGTAGCCCTCGCCCGGGTCCCAGAGGTGCTCGACGTCGTCGAACACGGCCAGCTGCATGTTGGGGTGGATCCGGTGCACGAGGGCAACCCGGCCGTCGGCCAGCGAGAAGACCACTGCGTCCTTGTTGGGGACCCCGTGGGGCCCGAGCAACCGCCCGCTGCCTTCTTGCAGCCAGAACCGCCCGTGCTGCCACACCAAAAGGTGCGCCCCGATGCGCCACGGCCGCCCGCTGCCCGCTGGTGGCAACCAGGTGTAGGTCATGATCAGGTGCTCGCCGCTGGCCGAGCTCACCCACTGGACCCGAGGGTCCTCGAAGCAGGCGGCCCCGTCGGTCCCGGCGCTGGCCAGCACGTAGCCGAAGCGGTAGTCCAGCCCGTCGGTCGAGGTGAGCACGACGATGTCGGACAGGTAGTTGACGAACCGGTCCCCCGGGCCTGGGTTGCGCTGGTAGCCGGAGCGGACCGCTCGGGCAAAGAGGTGGTAGACACCGTTGTGGTAGACCAGGCCGGGGTTGAACATCGCACCGTAGCCCGGCACCAGAGAAGCCTCGGCCACCGGCTGGTGAGCAAGCCGCTGTACGGGCCCCGCCAGCACGCCCTGCGCCCCCCGGCCGCTGCTGCTCGTAGTCGAGGTCAACATACTGTTTGTAGTCGGCAACCCTTGGTAGCTATTGAACGGTATCGGACAGCAAGGATAGGTGCAGCATTGAGCTCAGACGCGGACCCTCGTGAGCTTTTCCGCCGCTTACCCACCAACCCTATCATCACGGCGGCCAATTTCCCTCGCATGGTCAATGCCGTCTTCAACCCCGGCGCCACCTTGGTGGACGGCCAGACCCTCCTGCTGCTGCGGGTGGAGCACCGTACCGGGCTGTCGTCGCTGTGCACGGCCATCAGCGCCGACGGCCTGAGCGGCTGGGACATCGACTGCCACAGGGGCCTCGAACCGGTACCGGGCTTCGAGGAGCACTGGGGCATCGAAGACCCCCGCATCACCCAGGTCGACGACAAGTACCTGGTCGTCTACGTGGGCTACTCGACCGCCGGCCCCTTGGTCTGCCTGGCCGAGACCGCCGACTTTTGGTCCTGGCAGCGGCGGGGCGTGCTGCAGCCTCCCGAGGACAAGGACGCGGCGCTGTTCCCGGTGCGCTTTGGCGGCCGTTGGGCCCTCGTGCACCGCCCGGCACCGGCCATGGCCGGCCTGGGCGCCCACATCTGGATCTCCTTCAGCCCCGACCTACGCCACTGGGGCGACTCCCAGGTGCTGCTGCCCGCCCGGCGCGGCGGGTGGTGGGACGCCAACAAGGTGGGCCTCGGGCCACCCCCCCTGCTCACCCGGGACGGCTGGCTCATCTGCTACCACGGCGTGCGCACCACCGCCTCGGGCTCGCTGTACCGCCTGGGCCTGGCCCTGCTCGACCGGGACGACCCCACCGTCGTCCTGGCCCGGGGCAACGAGTGGGTCTTCGGCCCCCAGGAGCCCTACGAGCGCCACGGTGACGTCGACGGCGTGGTCTTCCCCTGCGGGTGGGTGCTGAGGGACGACGGCGACACCTTGCACCTCTACTACGGAGGGGCCGACAGCGTCGTGTGCGTGGCCGAGGCCAGCCTGAGCAGCCTCTTGCAGTACCTGGAGAGCCACCCCTTCGCCGACGACACCGGTCACCCGCCCCGGCACCGGCCGCCTCAGAGGGCAGCGGGCAGCAACGAGTCGCCTACCAGGTAGCGGTCCACGGCGGCGGCCGCGGCCCGGCCCTCGGCTATGGCCCAGACAATGATGCTGGCCCCCCGGGTGGCGTCCCCGCAGGCCCACACGCCGGGGACATTGGTGGCCCAAGACCCGTCGTGGGCCACCGCGCCCCGCCCGTTGACCGCCACCCCCAGCTTGTCCAGCAGCTGGCGCTCCGGGCCCCGGAAGCCGATGGCGAGCAGGACGAGGTCCGCCTCGAGCTCGAGGTCGCTCCCCGGCACGTGCTCGTAGTGGCCCCGGGACACCTCCCTCACCCGGTGCGCCCGCAGCGCCCGGACCCGGCCGCCGGCCCCCCCGTCGGCGTCGCCGACGAAGGCGTCGGTGTGCACGGCGAAGACCCGCTGGCCGCCTTCTTCGTGGGCCAGGGACTCGCGCAATATGAGCGGCCGCAGGGGCCACGGGGTGCTCTCGGGGCGCTCGTCGGGCGGGCGCTCGTGGATGTCGAACTGGTGGACCGACGCCGCGCCCTGGCGGTGGGCGGTCCCCAGGCAGTCAGCCCCCGTGTCCCCCCCGCCTATGATGATGACCTTCTTGCCAGCGGCGTCGATGGGCGGGGTGGCCAGCAGGCCGGCCTGCACCCGGTTGGAGCCGACCAGGTAGTCCATGGCCAAGTGGACCCCTTCCAGGTGCCGGCCGGGGATCTCCAGGTCCCGCTGCCACAGGGCGCCCACGGCCAGGATGACCGCGTCGTGGCTGGCGCGCAGGTCCTTCACCGACAGGTCGGTGCCAACCTCCACCCCGCACTCGAACACCGTGCCCTCGGCCTCCATCTGGCCTACCCGGCGGTCCAACAGCGCCTTGTCCATCTTGAAGTCAGGTATGCCGTAGCGGACAAGGCCGCCCGGGCGGTCGTCGCGCTCGTAGACCACCACGTCGTGGCCAGCCCGGGTCAGCTGCTGGGCAGCGGCCATGCCCGCCGGGCCCGACCCGACTACCGCCACCCGCTTGCCCGTGCGCGCACTGGGCCGCACCGGGGTCACCCAACCGTGCGCCCAGGCGTAGTCGATGATCTCCTTTTCGATCTGCCGGATGGTCACCGCGTCGTCGTTTATGGCCAGCACGCAGGCGGTCTCGCAGGGGGCGGGGCACATCCGGCCGGTGAACTCGGGGAAGTTGTTGGTGGCATGCAGCCGGTCGATGGCGTCCCGCCAGCGGCCCCGGTAGACGAGGTCGTTCCAGTCGGGTATGAGGTTGCCGAGGGGGCAGCCGTCCAGGCTGGTGCAGAACGGTACCCCGCAGTCCATGCAGCGCGAGGCCTGGGCCCGCAGCTCGGCTTCGCCGACGGGCTCGTAGAGCTCCTGCCAGTCCCGGACCCGCACGTGCACGGGCCGATGGGGGGCGTCCCGCCTCGGGTGCTTCATGAAGCCCTGGGGGTCAGCCATCGCTCCTCCTAGCCATGGGCACCCGCCATCAGCACCGACGTGACTGCCTCGGGTGCCTGGCCAGCCTGCTGGGCCGCCTGCAGGGCCCGGCGGTAGTCGGTGGGCACGACCTTCACGAACGAGGCGGCCGGCCTGGGCCAGGCCGCCAAGAGGGCTCCCGCCACCTCCGAGCCGGTCTCTTGGGCGTAGCGCTGGAGCAGGGCGGCCAGCCAGGAGTCGTCGTCGGAGAGGCCCTCGAGCTCCACCATCTGGAGGTTGACCCGGCAGGCAAAATGCCCATGGGGGTCGTAGACATAGGCGTAGCCCCCCGACATGCCGGCCGCGAAGTTGCGCCCGGTGGGGCCGAGGACGACCACCCGGCCCCCGGTCATGTACTCGCACCCGTGGTCGCCCACTCCCTCGACCACGGCCAGGGCGCCTGAGTTGCGGACGCAGAAGCGCTCGCCCACCACGCCCCGCACGAAGATCTCGCCGGCCGTGGCGCCGTAGCCGATCACGTTGCCGGCGATGATGTTCTCCTCGGCGACGTAGCCAGCGGGGGCATCGAGGGGCGGGCGGACCACCACCCGGCCGCCGGAGAGGCCCTTGGCCAGGTAGTCGTTGGCATCGCCGAAGAGCCGCAGGGTGATGCCGGCAGGCAGGAAGGCCCCGAAGCTCTGGCCGGCGGAACCGGTCAGCTCCAGCTCTATGGTGCCGTCCGGCAGCCCCCTGCCCCCGTAGCGGCGGGTCAGCTCGGAGCCGAGCATCGTGCCCACCGCCCGCTGGGAGTTGTCCACTGGCCAGGACCCTCGCACCGGCTCACCTGCCTCCAGGGCGGGCCGGCAGGCCTCGATGAGCTGGTTGTCGAGCGAGCGGCCGAGCCCGTGGTCCTGGGGGCGCCGGCAGCTGAGGGCCGCGCCGGGCGGAGGAGGCACCAGGACCGGGGAGAGGTCGAGCAAGCGGGCCTTGGGGTGGTCGGCGGGCGGTGCCGCCTCCAGCACCTCGACGTGGCCGACCGCCTCCTCCAGGGACCGGAACCCGAGCTGGGCCAGCAGCTCGCGCACTTCCTGGGCCACGTACTCGAAGAAAGTGACCACCAGCTCGGGCGTGCCGGTGAACCGCTTGCGCAGCTCGGGGTTCTGGGTGGCGACCCCCACCGGGCAGGTGTCGAGGTGGCAGACGCGCATCATGATGCAGCCCTCCACCACGAGCGGCGCAGTGGCAAAGCCGTACTCCTCTGCCCCGAGCAGGGCGGCGACCACCACGTCCCGGCCCGTCTTCATGGAGCCGTCCACCTGCAGCACCACCCGGTCCCGCAGGCCGTTGCGCAGGAGCACCTGCTGGGCCTCGGCCAGCCCCAGCTCCCAGGGCCCGCCCGCGTGCTTGGTCGAGCTCATGGGGGACGCGCCCGTCCCGCCATCGTGGCCGGAAATGAGCACCACGTCGGCATGGGCTTTGGCCACACCGGCGGCCACCGTGCCCACCCCGGTCTCGGCCACCAGCTTCACGTGCACCCGCGCCCTGGGGTTGGCGCACTTGAGGTCGTAGATCAGCTGGGCCAGGTCCTCGATCGAGTAGATGTCGTGGTGGGGCGGGGGCGAGATGAGGCCCACGCCCGGGGTCGAATGGCGGGTCTTGGCGATCCAGGGGTACACCTTTTTCCCCGGCAACTGGCCGCCTTCGCCGGGCTTGGCCCCCTGGGCCATCTTGATCTGGATGTCGTCAGCGTTGACCAGGTACTCGCTGGTCACCCCGAAACGGCCGGCCGCCACCTGGCGGATGGCGCTGCGACGGCTGTCGCCGTTGGCGTCGGGCACGTTGCGTTCGGCGTCCTCGCCGCCTTCGCCGCTGTTGCTGCGCGCCCCCAGCCGGTTCATGGCAATGGCCAAGGTCTCGTGCGCCTCTTTGGAGATGGCCCCGTACGACATGGCCCCGGTGGAGAACCGCTTGACGATCTGGGAGACCGGCTCCACTTCCTCCAGGGGCACTGGGGCACGGCCGGTCTCCGAGGCCGGCCGCAGCCGCAGCAGCCCCCGCAGGGTGGCCAGGTGGCGGGACTGGTCGTCGACCGCCTGGGTGTACTGCTTGAAGATGTCGAAGCGCCGAGAACGGGTGGCGTGCTGCAGCTTGTAGACCACCTCGGGGTTGAACAGGTGGTACTCGCCCTCCCGGCGCCACTGCCAGTCCCCTCCGGGCTCCAGGTCGCGATGGGCGAGCAACGTGGCCCGCTCGGGCCAGGCGCTGCGGTGGCGGGCCAGCGCCTCTTGGGCGATCTCTTCCAGCCCGATGCCCTCGACCTGGGTCACCGTCCCGGTGAAGTAGCGGTCGACCACCTCCTGGGACAGCCCCACGGCTTCGAAGACCTGGGCGCCGGTATAGGACGCCACCGTCGAGATGCCCATCTTGGACATGGTCTTGAGCACGCCCTTGGCCGCCGCCTTGGCGTAGTTGTGGAGGGCCTTGCGGGCCGACATGCCGCTGAGCGCTCCCCGGCGCACCAGGTCGGTGACGGTGTCAAAGGCAAGGTAGGGGTTGATGGCGGCTGCCCCGTAGCTGATGAGGCAGGCCATGTGGTGCACCGAGCGCGCCTCGCCGGTCTCGATCACCAGCCCCACCTTGGTGCGCAGCTTCTTGCCCACCAGGTAGTGGTGCACAGCCGACACCAGCAGCAGCGAGGGGACCGGCACCAGCTCGGCGTTGGCATGGCGGTCCGAGAGCACTACCACGCTGGCGCCCCCCCGCACCGCCTCCTCGACCCGGGCGCAGATGTCGTCGAGGGCCTGGCGCAGCCTCTCGCCCGCGGGGAGCTCGCCCCGGGCCGGGAACAGCCCGTCCACCGCGAAGGTGTGCCAGCCCGGCACCAGGCCGTCCTCGTCGATGTAAAGGAGCGTGGCCAGCTGGTCGTTGGTCAGTACCGGCCCGGGCAGCGTGATCTGGTGGCAGCTGTCGGGGCCGGGCTCCAGCAGGTTGCCCTCCGGCCCGACCGACGACGCCAGCGAGGTGACCAGTTCCTCCCGGATGGCATCGAGGGGCGGGTTGGTCACCTGGGCGAAGAGCTGGCGGAAATAGTCGTAGAGGAGCCGGGGGCGGCGGGACAGCACCGCCAGGGGGGCGTCGTCACCCATGGCGCCGATCGGCTCTTGGCCGTCGCGCACCATGGGCTCGAGGACCAGGCGGACCTCCTCTTCGGTATAGCCGAACTGGCGCTGGAAGCTGACCAGGCGGGAGTACTGGGGCGTGAGCGCCCGGCGGAGGGGCAGGTCGTCGAGGTCGACCTGGCGGGAGCGCAGCCAGTCGCCGTAAGGGTGCTGGCGGGCCAGGTCGTCTTTGACCTCGTCGTCGTCCACTATGCGCCCCGCTTGGGTGTCCACCAGGAACATGCGGCCGGGCTGTACCCGGCCCCGGAGGACCACCTTGCTGGCGGGCACGTCCAGCACGCCCACCTCCGAGGCCAGGACCACCAGGTCGTCGTCGGTGACCCAGTAGCGCAGCGGCCGGAACCCGTTGCGGTCGAGCTGGGCACCGACCAGCGTCCCGTCGCTGAACACGAGGGCGGCAGGGCCGTCCCAGGGTTCCATCAGGCAGGAGTGGAACTGGTAGAAGGCCCGGCGCTCGGGGGAGAGGCCTTCTTTGTTCTCCCAGGCTTCGGGCACCATCATCAACACCGCGTGCGGCAGCGACCGGCCAGCCAGGTGCAAGAGCTCGAGCACCTCGTCGAAGCTCATGGAGTCGCTCCCCCCGGGGGTGACGATGGGGAACAGCCGGGAGATGTCGCCCGGCAGCAGCGGGCTGGCGAGCATCGCCTCGCGGGTGCGCATCCAGTTGCGGTTGCCCTGGACGGTGTTGAACTCGCCGTTGTGGGCCACGTAGCGGTAAGGGTGAGCCAGCGGCCAGCTCGGGAACGTGTTGGTGGAAAAGCGGGCGTGGGCCAGCACCAAGGCGGACTCGAAGTCGGGCTCGGAGAGGTCGGCGAAGAACTCGGGCAGCTGAGGGGCAGTCAGCATCCCCTTGTACACCATGGTCCGGCTGGAAAGCGATGGGAAGTACAGGCCAGCCACGTCATGCTCGGCCCGCTTGCGCACCACGAACGCCAGCCGTTCCAGCTCCATGCCCGACTGGCCGCCCTCGGCCGCCACGACCACCTGGCTGAAGGCAGGCATGACTTCCCGGGCCCCCGCCCCGGGCACGCTCTCGTCCACGGGCACGTCCCGCCAGGCCAGCACCACGAGCCCTTCTTGGCCGGCTATGTCGGCAAAGCGCTGCCGGGCCTCGTCCTGGCGGTCCCGGGGGAGGAACGCCAGGCCGGTCGCGTACGAACCCCGGGGGGGCAGGCCCGGGCCCAGGGCCCGGCGCAAGAACCGGTCGGGGACCTGGACCAGGACCCCCGCCCCGTCCCCGGTGGCCGGGTCGGCACCCCGAGCCCCGCGGTGCTCCAGCCGCAGGAGGGCGGAAACACCGGTGCTGACGATGTCGTGGCTCGGCCGGCCGTGGATGTCGGCCACGAAGGCCACGCCGCAGGCGTCGTGCTCGAGCTCGGGACGGTACAGGCCTCGGCCCGCGTCACCAGGTTGCCCACCCATGCGTCCTCCCAATGGTCCTTGGTACTTCCGGCCCAAACGGGACGACGTTGGCCCACCTGGCACGTACCCACCACCGATCATAGCTGCTGGAGGCACCGGAGCGTACATCTGGCCGCTCGGCCTGGCCGCTCGGCCCTAGCGCTCAGGCCGCCGGCCAGGCCTGGCGCAGCTTCTCGGCGCTCTGGGACAACGGCTCGGGCAGCACCCGGGCATCGGCGACCACGGTCATGAAGTTGGTGTCACCGGCCCAACGAGGCACCACGTGCACATGGAGGTGGCCAGGGACCCCGGCGCCGGCAGCACGGCCCAGGTTGGCGCCCAAGTTGACCCCCTCGGGGACATAGGCGGCCTTCACCGCCACCACGGCCAGGCGCACGCCCTCCCACAGGTCGCGCTCCTCGCCCGGGGACAAGGCCTCCAGGTCGGGGACGTGGCGGACGGGCATGACCATGAGGTGCCCGCTGGTATAGGGATAGGCGTTGAGCAGCGCCACCACCCTCCCGCCGCCGTGGCGCCAAACGATGTGGAGCTCCTCGTCCGGCCGGCCACTGGACAGCAGCCCGCAGAACACGCACGGCAGCGGGCGGCTGCCAGTGGCCTCGGGGCGCTCCTGGGTGGCGCCGCTGATGAAGTCCGACCGCCAGCCCGCCCATAGGTGGTCCAGGCGGCTCACGGCGCGCCCTCGGCCCCTCCCGGGCCGGCCCCACCTGGCCCGCCCGGGCCCCGGCCGCCTGGCTCCGCCACCTCGGCCGCCAGGCGGGCCAGCACCTCTTCCACCCGGGCCCCGCGCTCAGGCCGCTCCTGGCCCCGCAGGTTGGCGCCGACGGTGCCGGCAGCCACATCGTCGTCCCCGACGACCAGGACATAAGGGATCTTCTCCAACTTGGCCCGGCGCACCCGAGCACCGAGAGGCTCGTCAGCCGCCCCGGCCTCCGCCCGGAACCCGGCGGCCTCAAAGCGCCCGGCAACCGACCGTGCATAGGCGACGTGGTCGTCGCGCACCGGCAGCACCCGCACCTGCAGGGGCGCCAACCAGGTGGGCAACGCCCCGGCGTAGTGCTCCAGCAGTATGGCGAAAAAGCGCTCGACCGAGCCGAAAAGTGCCCGGTGGACCATGTAGGGCTGGTGCCGGGCGTTGTCGGGCCCGACGTACTCCATGCCAAAGCGCTGCGGTTCTTGGAAGTCGACTTGGATGGTGGAGACCTGCCAGCGCCGGCCGATGGCGTCGCGGACGTGCACGTCTATCTTGGGGGCGTAGAAGGCTCCCTCCCCTTCGGCCACGGTGTAGCCGATCCCCGAGGCAGCCAGGGCAGCGCGCAGCGACTCGGTCGCCCTGTCCCATTCCTCGACCGAGCCGATGAACTTGTCCGGGCGGGTAGAAAGCTCGGCTTCGAGCTCGTCCAGCCCGAACCGCCGCAGGACCCGGAGCACGAACTGCAGCAGGCTGGCCAGCTCGTCGTCCAGCTGGTCCCGGGCACAGAAGATGTGGCTGTCGTCCTGGGTCAGGCCGCGCACCCGCAAGAGCCCGTTTAGCACCCCGGAACGCTCGAAACGGTAGACGGTCCCCAGCTCGAACAACCGCATCGGCAGCTCCCGGTAAGAGCGCTGGCGGCTCTTGTAGATGAGGATGTGCATGGGGCAGTTCATGGGCTTGGGGTAGTAGGTGGCGCCCTCCATCTCCATGGGCGGGTACATGTTCTCGGCGTACCACTCCAGGTGCCCTGAGGTCTCCAGCAGCGTCGACTTGGTGAGGTGGGGGGTGAAAACGAACTGGTAGCCGGCGCGCTCGTGCTCGCGGCGGGAATAGTCCTCCATCAACTTGCGCACCATCCCCCCCTTGGGGTGGAAGACCGGCAGCCCACTGCCTATCTCAGGTGGGAAATGGAAGAGGTCGAGCTCGAGCCCGAGCCGGCGGTGGTCGCGCCGCTCGGCTTCGGCCAGGCGGGCCAGGTAGCTCCGGAGGGCGGCCTCCGACTCCCAGGCTGTCCCGTACACCCGCTGCAGCTGCGGGCGGCGTTCGTCGCCTCGCCAGTAGGCGGCCGCCAGCTTGGTCAGCCGGAAATGGCCGAGCCTCCCCGTCGAAGGCACGTGCGGGCCCCGGCAGAGGTCGACGAAGCTGTCCCCGTTGCGGTAGACGCTCACCACCCCGCCACCGGCGCCTTCGCTGGCGTCGACGCCCTCTATGATCTCGCGCTTGTAGGGCTGGTCGGCAAAGAGCGCCAACCCCTCGTGGGCGCCGTGCTCCTCCCGTACGAAGGGCTGGTCCTCGGCGATGATCTCGCGCATCTTGGCCTCGATGCGGGCCAGGTCGGCCTCGTTGAAGTGGTCCCCTCCGGGCAGCTCGAAGTCGTAGTAGAACCCGTCCTCGATGGCGGGGCCGATGGCGTACTTGGCCCCCGGCCACAGCCTGGTCACGGCCTGGGCCATCACGTGGGCGGTGGAGTGCCTCAAAATGGCGCGGCCCTCGGGAGTGCCGGCCGTGACCACGCTGGCTGACGCACCGGTCGGCAGGGGCGCGCCCAAGTCCTGCACCTGGCCGTCCACCACCACGGCCACCGCCTCCTGGGCCAGGCCCGGCCCCAGGGCGGCCGCCAGGTCGGCGCCGGTCGAGCCGGTGGGCAGGTGCTTGAGGGCCCCGTCGGGCAACCTCACGACAACGGTTGGCCCGGGCGCGTCTGCTTGAGCATCGGTGGCAGCCATCCAACCAATGATAGAGACCGCGCCGGGGGCCCCCGAGCTGACGGCCGGCGCGCTCGGCACCACTCAGAGGCTAAGTACCGCCGCTGTGCGCTGTCGGCGTGGGGCTAAGATGCTGCCGGACGTCGCGGCCGTGCCAGAGACGCCGTGCCAGAGATGAGGACGCCCCGCGCCAGCTCGCCGAACGGGCCCCGACGCCTGCCGGGGGTGCCAACGTTCGGCCTGCCCAGCACCGGCGCCCCCCAGGCGGCCAACTTCGGTTGGTGGGGCCTGGTGGGCGGGTTGGCCGCGGTAGCGGCGCTGGTGGGCGGCCTGGTGTGGTCCGCCGTCACCGGCCTCGCCCCCGCCTCCGAGAGGCCCCGGATCTTCGGCGGCTCCCTGGTGCTGGACGACTACCGGCCCCTCACCGTGGTCAACCTGGCCACCGGTTCGGTCACGGTCCAGCTGGTGGGCGTCTACGCCCAGGTCGGCGCCAGCACCTACTCGCAGGTGCAAGCCGTCCCCACCACCCAGGGCACGGTCCTGGTCAACCGCCTGACGGGCACGTTCAACCTGCTGGGCAAGGACAACTACGTGCTTGGCCCCCCGGTCGGGGGGATCTCCCTGGGGCCCCTGGCCGGGCTCCGCGCCGCCGTTGGCTTGGCCAACGGTGCCACCAGCTACATCGTCCGCTACGGGCCCCACAGCACCGTCTCCCTGGTGGGGCCGGCGACGGCGGAGGCCGCGGCCGGCGCCGTGGCCCGCGGCTCGCACCTGGCCGTGCCCCCACTTGGGTTCGCCAAGCTGGCAGGACCGGCCTACCCTGGCCCCGGCACGGCGGCCACCCGGTCCGGGGCCCTGTGGCTGTTGGAGGTGGGAAGCCCGGGCTGCCTGCTGGTACGGCTGGCCCCCTCTCCCCGAGCGCCCCTCGGCCTATCTGCCACCACGGTTGCCCGGCTGCCCCTACGTTGCGCGAGGGCGTCGCTCGAAACGACCACGGCCGGCACGGCCCTCGCCCTGCCGGGCAGGGTAGAGCTGTTCGGCGGCAGTGGCAGGCTTCAGGTGACGATGGTGCCCGGCACCCAGGCCGCCACTGCCTTCCTGCCCGTGAAGGGAGCCGGCCGCGAGGCTTGGTTCCTGGCCCGGGGCCCTTCTGGCTGGACGGTCTTCGGGACCGCCGGCGACCGTAGGGCCGTGGGCCCGTCGCCTCTGGCGGCCTTCGGCCCGGCCTCGCGGCCCACCGTCCCCGCCCTGTCCGGCGGCCGGCTGTACACCCTCGACCAGGCCCAGCCCGGCCAGCCGACCTTGTGGACCATCGACCCGGCGACCGGGGCCATGAGGCCACTGGCCGGCGCCCCTTCCTACCCCGCCAAGAGCGTCACCGAAAAGGCGAGCTTCCAGGGAGCCGAGGTGCTGGTGGACGGCCCTCGGGTCATCTTCAACAACCCGGGCAGCCTCTTGGCCGTAGTCGTCTTCACCGACGGGAGCCACGCCCCGGTCGTCATCGACAAGTCGGACGCGGTGGTGGTGAGCGCCGCCGGGCCGGGTGACGTCAACGTCAAGGCCAAGGGCCCCAAGCACCACCGCCCCGGGGCCCACCGGCCCCGGCCACCGGCCCGGCACCGCAGCAGCCCCAAGGGCAGCCCCGCCACCACCACTAGTTCCACCGTCCCGGCCACCGTCCCGCCGCGGCTGGCCCCGCTGCCGGCCCAGCCAGCCGTGCAGCCCATCAGCCAGCAGATCTCCTGCGCGACCACAACCGAGAAGCCCTACCAGCCCCAGGTGACCTCGGTCGCCCCGTCGGACCAGTCAGCGCTCGTGTCGTGGAGCTACCACCTGCTCTCCGAGCAGGACTGCCTGCCCAGCACGTGGGCGGTCACCGTCAGCGCCCTGGGCGGCGCGCCCCAGCCAGCGGTGCCCACCCAAGTTGTCAACGGCCAGCAGCAGCTGCTCGTGACCGGGCTGCGGCCCGGTACCGAGTACCAGGCAGTAGTGACTGCCTACATCGCCAAGCAGTCCACCTCGTCTGCCCCCTACATGTTCCGGACCACCGCGCTCGGCCCGGGGCCGCCCTCCCGGGTCACCGAGCTGGCCGACGGCCGCGGTGGCTGGCTGGTGTCATGGGAGCCATGCCAGGGCACCAGGTGCAACGTCCCTGCCGCCCGCTGGCGAGTGGTGGGCACGGCCTGCGGGGGCAGCTACGTAGGCCAGCCCCCGGTGCTCGACGTGGGCGGTGGCCAGAGCTCGGTCACCGTCAACCAGGGCAACGACCTGGGCCTGCTGGGCAGCTCCCTCACCTTCAGCGTGCAGGGCGTGAGCAGCGCCGGCCTGGTCGGTGCCCCCACCTCGGCCGGTCGCTGTTCGCAAGCCTGGCAACCCCCCGACCCGGCCGACCTGCGCCTTTTGGCTGCCGGGCTCCCCGCCGGAGGGACGGTCAGCGCGGAGCTGAGCGTGGCCGTGGCCCCCGGGGTGCCCCAGGCCATCGCCTTGGGCGGCGACCAGGTTGAATACACTTTTGAGGTGGCTGGAAAAGCGCTGGGCCCGACCACGTCGCCACAGGTGGAGGTGACAGGCCTGCAGCCAGCCAAGACCTACCAGGCCACGGTCTCACTGTCCCCCCTCGGCCACCCCCAAGCCGCAGTCAGCCTGACCAGCCCCCCGTTCACCCAGACGCTGCCCTGGCCTCGGCAGCTGCGCATGGAGGTCAGCGCCCTGGCCGGGGCCAACGCCAGCACAGGCACCGCCGTCGCCAGCTTCCCGGGCCTGCCTCCGGGCTCGTTCGAAGCTACCGGTGACGTCACTTGCGCCTCGGTGGTGGCCCCGGTGCACGGGCCGGTCACCCACGGCCAGTTCACGGCCACTATCGACCTCGACCAGATGGGCGGGCCATGCCGCCTGTCCTTGCGCCTGGACAGCGCCTTGTCCCCCGACCCCTATGGCCTGCCTTCACCTGTGCTGGTGGCCCCGTTCAGCATCGGCAGCCCCCCGGCCTACTCGTTCAGCGCCCTGGCCGCCAGCCCCTGCACCTCATGCCGCCACCTGGAGCTCTACGTGAGCTACTCGGGCAGCGGCCAACCGGCGGGCACGGACTGGGACGTCACCGCCGCGGCACCCGGGCCGTCGTGCTCCGCCACCTCCGGCACCCACCCGGTCGCACAGTTCCCGGTCAGCCTGGCCTGGCCCTTGTCCTGCCCCGCCCCCCTGGTCACGGTCTCGTGGCTGTACCTCGGCCAGGCGTGGTCGGCCGACGCCTCCCTGGCCGCCTTCGTCCCGCCCACCACGACCTCAACCCCGGCCCCCGCCCCGCCCACAAGCGTGCCCGCTGCACCACCTCCCTCCCCGTCGCCCTCGACCACCCGGGCCCCCACCCAAGCCACCACCACGGCCGCGACCGCACCGGTGACCACGGCCCCGCCGACCACGGCACCGACCACCACCGGGGCCACGGGCACCACAACCACCACCACCACGGCTACCGGGCCAACGACGACCACCGCCGCCTCGACCACCACGACCACCGGGGCGACCACCACCACTACTTCCGCCTCGACCACCACCACTGCCGCCCCGACCACCACGACCTCCCCGACCACCACGACCACCGGGGCGACCACCACCACTACTTCCGCCTCGACCACCACGACCACCGGGGCGACCACCACCACGACCACCGGGGCGACCACCACCACTACTTCCGCCTCGACCACCACGACCACTGCCGCCCCGACCACCACGACCTCCTCGACCACCACGACCACCGCTCCGTCTTCCCCCGGCACCTCCGGGGCGGTGGGCGCAGCCCTGGTGGCCCGGCCGGGCACTGGCCAGGGACCGGGGGGCCCCGGCGTAGGGGCCACCGGCCAAGGGAGGCGGGAGCAGCCCTGGCCAGGGCTGCTGGTAGGCCTGGCCGGGCTGGCGGGCCTGGTTGGCCTGGCCCGGCTGGTAGCCGGGCTTGGGCGCCGGGCCCTGGGGGCTCGTCCCCACCCAGCCCCTTCGCGCCCAGGCCGTCCCACCGCCAAGCTGTGGCCCCCTAGCGGCGCCGGGGCTCAAGCCCACCTTGCACGGGAGGCAGCGACGTGACCGCGAGCTCGCCCCTGACCGGTGCCTACGCCGGCGACCAGCCCCAACCTGGGGCTGCGCTCCTCCCCGGGGGCCCGGAGATGGCCAGGTTCGTACAGATGTTCGAAAGCCTGGTGGCCAACGTCACCAAGGTGCTCCACGGCAAGGAAACGGTGGTCCGCTCGGCCCTGGCCTGCATCCTGGCTGAAGGCCACCTGCTGATCGAAGACGTCCCCGGCGTCGGCAAGACAACCCTGGCCCGGGCCATCTGCAAGTCCGTCAACCTCACCTGGAACCGGGTGCAGTTCACCCCCGACCTCCTGCCCAGCGACATCACGGGGGTCACCGTGTTCGACCAGGCCACGTCCACCTTCAGCTTCCGCCCCGGCCCCGTGTTCGCCAACGTCGTCTTGGGCGACGAGATCAACCGGGCCTCCCCCAAGACCCAGTCGGCCCTGCTCGAAGTCATGCAGGAACAGACCGTGTCCACCGACGCCACCGTCTACCCGGTCCCCCGGCCCTTCATCGTGATCGCCACCCAGAACCCGATCGACCTGGAAGGGACCTACGTGCTACCCGAGGCCCAGCTCGACCGCTTCTTGATGCGCTTGTCCATCGGGTACCCGCCGCCCGAAGCAGAAGCCGAGGTGCTGCGCACCGAGCGGGACTCCCCCAGCGTCGACGAGCTGAGCCCGGTCATGGGCCGCGACGACCTGCTCTGGATGATCGAACTGGTGAAGCGCTCGGTCGAGGTGTCCCTGCCCATCGAGCACTACATCGTTGCCATCTGCGCCCACACCCGCGGCATGGCCGAAGTCCGCCTGGGCGTCTCCCCTCGGGGCGCCCTCGCCCTCCTGCGGGCGGCGCGAGTGGTGGCGGCCGCCACCGGGCGGCCGTTCGTGACCCCTGACGACGTCCAAGCGGTGGCCGTCGCCACCCTCGCCCACAGGGTCGTCCTGCGCCCCGACGCCGAGGTGCAGGGCCGGACGGCCGCCGAGGTCGTCACCCGGGCGGTGCAGTCGGTGCCCGTACCCCGAGCGGTCCTCCGCTAGCGAAGGGGCTGCCGTGGTAGTGCGCCTGCGAGGCCCCCAACCGTGACCCCTCTGGGCTGGGGAGCTAGCGCCGTTGGGGTAGCCATGGCCGTGGCCGGCGCCGGCCTCCGCTGGGCCCCGCTTTGCGTCCTGGGGATTGGGCTGGTCCTGCTGGCCGCGGGCGCGCGGTTGTACGTGGCCCGCCCCAGCCGGGTGAGCCTGGAGCGTTCCGTGGAACCGGCGCGGGTGGAAAAGGGCCAGCCGGCCATTGCCGTCATCCGGGCAACGAACGGCTCGTGGCACACCTTGTCGGGTGTGGTGATGGAGCAGCGCCTGGGAGACCTCGTCTACCGAGCCGAGCTGCCCAGGCTGCGCCCCGGGGAGGCTTGCCTGCGGACCTACCGGTTGCCAACTTCCCGGCGGGGCACCTACCAAGTCGGCCCGGTGGAGTTCCCCAGGGCAGACCCCTTCGGGCTGTGCCGCCGGGTGCGGGCGCTGGGCGACCCGCAGGTCATTTCCGTGCACCCGAGGTCACTGCCCCTGCGCCCGTTGCCTTCAGGCGTGTCGCGCAACCTCGAAGGGCCGTCGAGCGACATGTCGCCCCTCGGGACCGTGACGTTCCACCGCCTCCGGGAGTACGTGGTGGGCGACGACCTGCGCAACGTGCACTGGCCCTCAACTGCCCGGGTGGGCAAGCTGGTGGTCCGCCAGTACGTCGACACCGCCCAGCCCAGCACGGTCGTCCTGGTCGACCTGCGGCCGGCCGTGTACTCCCCGGAGACATTCGAAGAGGCGATGGACGTCGCCGCCTCGGTGGTGACCTCGATGTCCGCCAACCGGGCCCCGGTAGAGATCCGCACCACCGCTTCGGCCCGGGTCGGGGGGCGCGCCAGCCAGGGCCCGGCAGCACTGGTCGACTACCTCACCGACCTGGCTCCCGATGCTGGCGGCGACCTCACGGCCCAGCTCCTGGCCCTGCGCCACGACCGGGGTGGCAGCGCGCTGGTCGTCGTCACCGGGGCCTTGGACCTGGCGGACCTGCCCGCAATGGCCGGCCTGGCCCGGCGGTTCGACCACGTCTTGGTTGCCTCGTTGGTGCCCAGGCCCACCCCCGCGCCCACCTACCCGGGAGTGAGCGTGCTGGTCGCCGCCACCGCCGCCGAGCTGGCCATGGCCTGGGACCACCACCTGGCCCGGGCCGGGGGCGAGTGCCCGGCCGCAGTTGGCCAAGGACGGCCGTGACCAGGGCCACCCCGCCCGCAGCCCTGCCCGGTGCCTTGGCCGGGGGTGGGGCCTCGCCGGGCCGGGTCGCCTGGCTCGTCTGGGCCCCCCTGGTGCTCGCCGACGCCCTGGCCGCCTCCTTGGCGGCCACACCCTGGCTGCGGGCCTACGACGTGGCCCATGCACCCCTGCTCCTGGCCCTGGCGGCCGGCCTCCCCGTCCCGGTCGCCGCGGTCACGACCGGCTGGCTGCGCTTCCGCCCCCTTTCCTCCTACGGGGTGTCGGCCATCGCCCTGGCTACGCTGCTGGCCTGCGCCAGCTCCTTTGACCTCCACAGCCTGTGGGTGGGTGCCATCCGGGTGCCGGCCGAGCTGCTCACCGAGATCCTGCCCCTTGGGGGCGGGCCGTACCTGCTGGTCGCCCCCATGGTCGTGACCTGGGTGGCGTCCGCGGCCTCGGCCGAGGTGCTGCTGCGCCCGCTGCGACCGGCAGCAGTGGGGCTGGCTGTCCCCCTGGGGTCTTTCCTCTTCGCCTTCGCCGCCACCACTTCAGCCCCCCAGGGCGAAGAGATCCCAGCATCGGCGGCCCTGCTGGGTGCCACCGCCCTCAGCGCCCTGGCCCGCCAGGCGGTGCTCAGCCATGGCCTCGCCCGCGCTCAGGCCTTCAGCGCCCCCAGCGCCACTCCCCGCGCCTCCCAGCCGGGGCGGCACCGGCTCCCCTGGAGGCCCGCCGTGGCCACCCTGGGCGCCGCCGGGTTGGCCGCTGCCCTGGCCTACGTGGTCCCCGCAGTGCCGGCCCTCGCCTCCCGGCCGGCGGTCCTGGCCCGCCCGAGCCAGCTCCTGTCCGGGACGGTGGTGGACCCGGTCAGCGCCATGGCTGCCCTCAGCCAGGCCCGGGTGAAAGGCAAGCCGTTCGATGTCCTGTCTGTCAGTACCAACCGTCCCTGGAGCGGCTACGTCGCCGTCGCCATCTTGGACGACTACGACGGTGGGAGCTGGTCGTTCACCTCGACCTTCCGCCCCACCGGGGGACGCGTGCCGCCCGGGCCGGGCGCAGCCGGGCCCGCCCCACCCGGGACCAGCCTCCTCAGCCAGCGCTACGTGCTGGAGCACCCGATCGGCCTCCCCTTCCTACCTCAGGTCGACCGGCCCGCTCAGGTGGGGGGGCCGGCGCTGGAGGTGGACGCCACCACCGGGATGCTGGCCGCCCAGGATCGTGCACCTCTCGCCTACAGCGTCTTGTCCCAGGCCCCCGAGCTCACCCTCCCCGAGCTCCCGTCGGGAGCGGAGCTGGCCACGGGCAGTTCTGTCCCTGGTGGCCAACAACCGGCGTACACGTCGCTGCCGCTGGGGTCGGCCAAAGACATAGCGGCAGCGGTGCGCTTCGCCGTCAACCTGACCGGTGCCCCGCCAACCGCGTCGCTCACCTTCCTCCAAGACCTGGCTGGGGCCCTGCGGGACCGAGAGCGGCGGCTCAGCCTGTCGCCTGCCCAGCCCCGCTCGGTGCCAAAGAGCCCTGCCCGCCAGCCAAGCGCCCCGCCACCGCTGACGGGCACCTCGCTCGCCCAAGTGATCAACGCCGTCACGGTGTACCAGGCCGCCACCCCGGAACAGTTCGCCACCTTCTTTGCTGCGGTAGCCCGGTACCTGGGGGTGCCGGTCCGCCTGGTCACGGGCCTGCGCGTCCCGGCTGCCGCCCGGCGGGCAGCCCCCCTTGGCGCCGGTACCTACAACCTCACCAACACCGACGCCTGGACCTGGGACGAGATCCCGGTGGCGGGCTACGGCTGGGTCGTGGCCGACCCCACCCCCCTGGCCACCACCTCCAACGTCTCCGCGCCGGCTGAGCCGGTGCGGGCGGCCACACCGTCCAAGCCCAACCAAGCCACCGCCCAGCCCAGCGCTCAGGCGGCCCACGCCTTGGCCCCCCGCGTAGGGCTGCCAAACCACAGGCGAGCAACCATGGACTGGGCCGTGTGGCTGGGCGCCGGCCTACCGGTGGCAGCCGTGCTGGCGGCCCTGGCTGGCCTGTTCGGCCTCCCGGCTGCTCGGCGGCGGCTGCGCCGCCTGGCCCGCTACCGCCCGGACGACCCGGCGTGGCTGGCGGCCGGGGCCTGGCTGGAGCTGTTGGACGGGCTCGGGCGCCTGGGGTTGGCCTTGCCACCGTCGGCCACCAGCAGCGAGGTGGTGTCCCAGGTGGCCAGCCACTTCGGGGAGGCAGCGGCCCCACCGGCCAGGTTCGTGGCCAGCGTCGCCGACCAAGCGCTGTACTGCACCCGCTGGCCGCTCGACGAGCACTGGGCCCGGCTCGGCTGGAGCACCCAGCAACGCCTCTGCCGCGACCTGCGCCAGTCGGTGGGCCGCCGGCGCCGGCTGCGTTCCCTTGTGCTGGTAGGCACGGCGGCACCCCACCCCGGCACCGCCCGCCCGACGGGCCGCAAGGCGAGAGGCGGCGGCTCCCCCGGCGCCCAGCTGCCGGGCCCCGGGGACCGGCTGAGCGCCTACCGGCCCAGCGCCTACGACCGGCCAAGCGCCCACCGGCCACGACCGGGCGAAGGGCGGCGCTGAGTTGCCCTGGAGGAGCGGCCGAGGCCCGCTTGCCCGCCTGCCCAAGGAACAAGGGGCCCTGGGCAGCCGCAAGCCAGGCCATGGCGGCCCGGCCCCGGGCGGCCTGCCCGCCTCGTTGCCCGGGTACGCCAACGTCTCGGAGATCGCCACCGGTACCTTCGCCACTGTCTACCGGGCCACCGAGCTCGGCACCGGCCGCCCCGTCGCCCTCAAGGTGCTGAAGGTGGCCGACACCTCACGGCACATGGTCGAGGTCTTCAACCAGGAACTGGGGGCACTGTCCCGGCTGAGCCACCACCCCAACGTGACCACCCTGTACCGCACGTTCCTCACACCCGAGGGCCGGCCCGTGCTCGTGCTCGAGCTGTGCAAGGGCTCCCTGGCCCAACGCGCCCGCCACGACGGCCCCCTGCCCCCGGCCGAGGTAGTAGAGGTGGGGGTCAAGATCGCCGGGGCGCTGGCGACCGCCCACCGCTCGGGGCTCCTGCACCGGGACATGAAGCCCCAGAACATCTTGGTCTCCCAGTTCGACGAGCCCGTCCTGGCCGATTTCGGCGTCGCCACCTTGCAGGTGGCGGCCCAGTCCACCGAGGGCATCTTCGGCTTCACAACCCTGCACGCTCCCCCCGAAGCCCTGGAGGGCCAACCGCTTTCCCCTTCGTCCGACATCTACGGCCTGGCGTCGTCCATGTACCAGCTCCTGGTCGGCCGCGGCCCCTTCGCCGCTTTCGACGGCGAAGCACCTGCCTCGGTCATCCTGCGCATCCTGCGCGACCCCGCCCCCCGGGCGCCGGCCACCACTGTGCCGGTGGCGCTGGCCGACCTGCTCGAAGAGGCCTTGGCCAAGGACCCCGGGCGGCGGCCCCAGAGCGCGGTGGACTTTGCCGAGGCCTTGCGAGAGGTCCAGGCAGCCGCGGGCTGGCCTGTCACTCCTTATGTGGTCTGGGGCACCGATGCTGGGGCCGCTGACGCAGGGCCAGCTCATGCGGGGCCAGCTCGTGCGGGGGCCGCTGCCGGGCCCAGTGCAGCGCCCTCCGGCCCCGAGGGCCACGGGGAGCCTCCGGCGGCGGGCACCCCGGTGCATGTCCCAGTACCCCAGGCTCACGCCCGGCCCATCCCCGCACTGCCCAGCGCGCCGGAGCAGCCCGCCCCGGTACCACCCAGGGCCCCGGCGCCGCCCAGCGCCCCGGCAGCGCCAAGCGCCCCGGCAGCGCCGCCGCGGCCAGGCCCTGCAGCTCTACCGCCACGATCGGTAGTGGCCCCGCCCACCGCCAGGCGCAACGTGGTGCCACCCGCCCCTCGCCCCCCCACCCCGGCGCCGGGCCCACCTGGGCCGCAGCCGCCGCCCCCGGGCCGGGGCACCTACGCGGCGGCCTCCTCCTACGACATGTCGCCCGGGCCACAGGAGTTCTTCGCCCGCCCCGAGGCTGGGGCCACGCGACCACGGGTGGGGCCGCAGCCGATGGCGGAGCCATCCACCTGGGGCGGCGCCCTCCCCGGCCCACGGGACTGGGCCGCGCCGGGCTGGCCGTCCCTGCCGGCAGGAGATGGTGCCTCCCCGCCCAAGCGTGGGAGGCCTTGGGGCGCCCCCCTGGCCCGGTGGCTCCTGCCCACAGTTGCAGCGGCGGCGCTCGGCATATTGATCGGGCTCGCCATCGCCACTTTCCTCTTGCACACCTGACGAGCAGGGCAACCCGCGCCCGGGCACCGGCTACCGGCAGCACCCGGTGCCAGCAGGTCGCCGCAACTCATGTGCCGCCGCCTGCGGGAGCTGCCTCGCTTCGCCTGACCTGACCTGAGCAACCGCCCGCTCGGCACTTTTCCTTCGCGCCGTCTCGAGGGCCCGGCCGACCAGGCGGTAGATGAAACTGAGGGGCACGGCGGGCGAGGCTGGCCGCGCAGGTCTGTCTTGGTCAAGCCGGTGACCGGACAGTTCGGCCCTTCAAGCCCCAGCCTGTACCCGCCAGCGGCATAACGGACAGTAGGCACATCGCTTGGTCGGCTCGAGGTACACCACGACCTCGCCGATGCCCTCCTCCGGGCCGAGCACGACGAGGCCCGGCAGTCCCAGCAGCTTCTCCCTCAGCCCGGTACCGTCGCTCACCGTCAGGGGCCTCTTTCGTTGAGTGGCTGCGATCACCGCAACGATGGCGAGGCCCCTGTCCTCGGTGGTAGATGGTCAGCCCGTCTCGCGGGGGTTGCCGGCTCCACGCAAGAGGCTCCATGCTCCGTCATTTACCACGGGCTTGGCGTGCCGAGGGCGAACAGCGCCTCAATGGCGATACCCATCGCCTCGGTCGTGACGAAGTTCTTGACCTCGCCCTTGCGCACAACCGGCTGCCAGTCCGACTGCTCTTGGTAGAGGAAGCCGTGGCCTGCTGCGTAGTAGGCGCGCTCCGTCGCCACCTGAGCGAGCTCCGAGACGAGCGAGGAATAGGCACCGCCCGTCGCCAGGTCCGCGAGCCGGGCGGCGAGGAGCACCTGCTGCTGGCGACCCGCCTCCTTTGTCCTGTCCCGAACTGTCGGGTCATGGGCTGTGTCGTACGTAGCGCCCTTGAACACGACACCGTAGAAGTAGCCCCCGTCCTTCCGGTCCCAGAGGCCGAGTAGGTTCGATGCTGGGTTCACCGCACCGAGGAGGGTTTCGGCGTCTTCGAGCCAGGCCCGGTTGCCGGCCGCACGCCAAGCGCGCAGCAACGCCTGAGCGTCCATGCCGATCGCGGCCGCGGTGACCACGTGACCGTCGTCAGTACGGGTATGGGCGTGGCTGACCCAGATGTTCTCGTCGGGGTTGAGTGACGGGGGGCTCCCGACGAGCACGTTGGTCATGAGGTGCAGGTACACATGGTACGCAGGAAGCCACGCGTGGGCCTGCACGAACCTGAGCCCGCTTGCTCCCGCTGCCTCCCAAGCGGGATCGTGGAACCGCCGCCCCGCGTCGACGAGCGCGGCGGCCATCCCGAGCGCGTCGTCGACGTTGTAACAGCCGGTGGGGCAGCTCGGTGACACCGTGAAGAACGCACCCCATGCCGGCTGGTAGTAGCGCTCGTAGTACTGCTCAGCGACGTTGCGCGCTGCGGCCAGGTACCACGGGTCCCCAGAGAGCTCGTAGAGGTCGACCCATTCGTGGTAGACCCACCCAACCCCGTTGGTGGCTGCATTCGCGCCGTCGTTGAACTCGCCCTTCACGACCGCGGTGTACCGAGCGATCTCGCTCCTCGTAGTCGCGCTGTTGCCGCCCTGTCCCAGGTAGGACCACAGGTTGTGGAGGTACCTCAGGTCCGTAAGGGGATCGTGGGCGTTCGAGCCCGTGCCGCCGTTCGTTTGGAGTGGCACCGTCCCGTAGCGCCAGTCGACCCAGAGCCCCCCACGGCCACCATTGGCCTTCGGGTTCCAGCCGTCGTTTGCGATGTTCGCCATCACCGAGTGCTCTACGGCACCGACTGAGACCAGGTGAGCCTGGAGAAATGCAAGGGTGGCGGGGAACTCGGTCGAGCCGTAGGCGAAGGCGTGGGCACACAGGGAGTTCAGGTCCATTTGCACTGTCAAGCCGTCTGCCTGCGCCCGGTTGTCGACCTCTTCCTGCTGGCGTGGAGGAACGATCTCGCAGGTGCCGTTGCCCGTGAAGTCTGTCGACGAGGCGACGAGGATGGCAGGTGCCGCGGTGGATCCCGGCGGTGCCGCGTCGATGAGCTGCGCGGGCGACGCTTGCTCGTAGCGAATGAGGCACGTGTTCGCCGTCGGGTCCCAGGTTTGGCTCCATGGGTCGCTGCAGCCGAGGTACTTGGCCCAGCTCGTGTTGGCCAGGTCGAAGCCCGACGATATCCCAGACGATGTCTGTTGGTACTCGCCGATCAGTTCGAAGGTATCCGCGGTGCCCGACCAGCTCACCACGGTGTCCACGGCTGCCGAAGGTTGAACCAGTGGTGCGGCGAGCGCGGCGGACAGCGCCAGGTTCCCGCCAGCGGAACCACCCCAGAGGCCGATCTCGTTCGGGGCGACGCCATAGGTCGTGGCGTGGGCGCGCACCCATGCCACGGCGTTCATGACGTCGTACACCGGGTTCGGGAAGGTCGGCTGGGCGACGGTAGCGAGTGGGTAGTTGACAGCGAAAGCGGCGATGCCGTTCTGGGCCAGAGCGATAGCTTCGCTCGACACGTCGCACTTGTCGCCGGACACGTGGCCACCACCGTGCACGATGACCACCGCAGGAACGCCACCAGAGACCGCCTGGGGTAGGTAGGCATCGAGGTAGACGGGGTTGTTGAAGTCTCGTCCGTACACGAGGTTCGCCGTGTAGTTCACCTTCGAACCGCTAGGAGGTGGGCAGGTCGAGGTTTTCGTGGCCACAGAGGGCCCAGTGATCGGCGGCGGCAACGGAGATGGCACGGTGGGCGAGGGTGGGCTGGCGAGCGTTTGAAGCAGCCACGACGTCGTGTTCTCGATCATCGTGCCGGTGCCCGGGGGGTCGATCGGGTCGTTCGCGTACCCGATCGAATGCGCACAAGCGCTCGTCGTCTGGACGGTGACCGGGACGCCGTGAGCTTGGAGCGCAGTCGCCATCTCGACGGTGTTCTGCGGGTTGACGACCTCACATTGTCCGGGCTTGGTCCCCGCATCCGTGCTGGTGACGAGCAGAGACGGAGGATCAGCGCGTTCTACGTGGGTGATTGGCGAGGCGCTGAGAAGCTTTCCGAAGCACCCCGAGTCGGTGAAGTCGCTGCAACCGAGGTAGTCGACGGCGCCCTGGAAGTCCGAGGGGTGCGCGCTGGCATCGGCGTAGTAATCGGTCACCCAGTCATAGGCTCCCGACCAGCCGACCACGGCTTGTACGGCGCCCGAGGGGTTTGACCTGGCCGCCTCGTACGACGCGTCGAAGGCGATGGGTGCCCCAGCGGAGGTGCCCCACAAGGCGAGCTCGGCGGGGTTCGTCTGCAGTTTGGCAGCGTTCGCCCGCACCCATTGCACGGCGAGCGCGGTGTCGGCGGGCGCCTGCCGGAAGGGGTGCTGGGAGCCGGACGCCAGGGGGTAATCGATGGCGAACACTGCCAACCCTTGCTGGGCCATGTACGTCGCTTCAGGTCCGTTGCTGCACTTGGTCCCGCTGACGAAGTCTCCACCATGGACTACGACGACACCGGGGACAGGGCCGGAGGCGCCTTCGGGCAGGTAGGCGTCGAGGTACAGGTCCTCGCCGAGCTGGCTGTCGTACCCGTAGAGCAGGTTCCCGTAGTAGTCGACGCCACTTCCCGACGGGGGACAGCACGTCGGCCCGGAGTTGCAGCTACCGGGGCTCGGGAGGACAGGGGCGGAGAGAGCCAAGCTGCGGGGCGCCACATGGGCGACCGGGGTCGCTGCGCTTGGCGCTGCGGCCCCAATGACTTCCATCGACGAGCTCCCCAGCGCAAACAACCCGATCAGTACGCAAAGCGATGTGGGGGCCGGGCGAAGATGCTGTCGCAGGCGAGCCACAAAGCCCCCGGCTCCCTGCAGCACCTTCCTTTCTGTTGGCCCTTCTTTTGACCTTTCTGTTGCCTGGCGCATCTAAGCGGACCCCTCCTCTCATTGGGTGTTCCTTCGTCCCAGCCCGAATCATAGGGACTCCATCTCGGAGAAACTGTGAGCGGTAGGTTAGGAGAATGTGAGCGAACTCGACCACGCCGGCGTCGTCTGGGACTGCGGCCCGATTAGCATCAGCCAGGGGAGGTCGCCGAAGTGGACGGTCACCCCGTTGGCCCTGGGGCAAGCGCGACGAGCGCCTGGTGAAGTTCGGCGCTGGCTCTGTGCACACCGGGGCCTCGCGCGACGGCTCTGAGGTTGAGCGTCTGGACCTGCCCCGAGGAGCCGCGGTACTCGACTGCCGTCCACGCACCGTCGACGATTGGGCTGACGGAGCAAATGGCGGCCGCCGGGATTGTGGTGGTCTTGTTCGGACCGACGAGCCTGCGCACCGTGAGCTCGAGGCCAGCGGAGCCAACGGTGAGCTGGGCGAGGGGAGCTGTGACTGCACCGGTGGCTCGCACGCTGAAGCTGCTCCTCGGCATAGTCAGTTCAGCGGGTGTACGGAGGGCCGGAGAGGAACGGGCCGAGACAACGGTTGCGCCCGTGGTGGCTGGTGAGTCACGTCGACGGAGCCGACCTTGCTATCAGGGCAAGTGTGCTGAGCGCCGGCTGCGTGCCGTTGGCATCGAAGCAGATGAGCGCGAAGGTGTCACAGCGCACTGGCGTACCGAGGGCGGGTTCGAGCCACCAGGCGGTGCCGCCGGTCACACCATGGTGCGCTTCGGAGACCAAGACGTCGCCAACAGCCTGGACGACAGCCCGCTGATGTGCCGGCGACCCGCCTTGGGAGGACGCGGTCCCGCCCCCGAGGCCGGAGCGCCCGCCGAACTCGCCGACGAACACGGGTTTGCCCTTCGCGTCGGCGACGAGCGCTTGGAGGAACGAGCGGGCATAAGCGGCGTAGGCGGAAGGGTCGGTGGAGCTGCGGTCAGGGTGCTGGCGCGACGGCACCGCGTTGTCGGGGTAGAGGTGGGCGGAGACGAAGTCGACGAGGGGGACTACGGCCGGGGCAGTCGAGGGATCGTTGTAGAGAAAGCCGCGGCCGGCGGGATTGGGCGCCCGCCATCCGCCGATGGTGACCGGGATCCCCGGCGCCTCGGCGTGCACCGCGGCGATCGCCTGGGCGAGGTCGGGGACCGTCGAGGGGTCGACGGTGGGTTCGTTGGCCACCTCGATCCCCACGAGGGCCGGCGGGAATGACCCTCCGTTCTGGGTGCGGACCTGGGTGAGGACGGCCTTCTCGTCGGCGATCCAGGTAGAAGTGGGCATGGCGCCCGCCGAGCCGTCCCTTGCACCGGGCAGGCCTTCGGGGGCCCACGTGCCGCCGGCTGGCGTGCCGTCGGCACGGTAAGCGCCCGAGACCAGCAGCACCGCCCGCATGCCGGCGTGGTGGAGCTCCCCGAAGACCGTCTTCCACCCGCCTGCGGCGAGCGCCTGGGCCTGGGCGATGTCGGGAGCAGGGGGCGAGTCGAGCAGGCGGACCAGGGTGAGGTGGTCCCGGGCCAGCAGGTCGACCAGCGCCGGGCCGGTCGGTTGGAGGCTCTGACCGGGAAGGAGGTTGATGGGCGCGACGTCCACGCCGAGACCGAAACCCGCCATGGGGGGCCCGCCAGCCGTCGCCCGGGTCGTTGGCCTCGCAGGCGACGCCACGGTTGTGGCCGTGGTTGGCGTCGACCGCCTGTTCCTGTTCCCATTGGGATCGGACCTCGGACCGGCGCACGCGCCGATGGTGAGACCGACGAGCACGAGCGCTGCCATCTGGTGGCGAGGTGGTGGCCACCGGGCCGGGGCTCGGGCCTTCACGGCCTTGGCGACCGGGCGAGCAGCCCGTCGAGGACGAGGGCGGTGACGAACTCGGCGCTCTGCTCGGGGGCCTCGTCGCGAGCCTTGATCCGCACGAGGAGCAAGCTCGTCACCGACGCGGCGGTGTCCTCGGGGGTGGTGGGAACGCTGATCTCTCCGCGACCTGCCGCCACGGTAAGGATGGCGGCAAGCGGCCTGGGCAGCGGCAGGACCAGACGCGGGTCGCGCTCATCGGTCGGCGGCCCCTCGGTCCGGTGTACGGCGCTTAGCAGCGCCGTGGCGAGCACCCGGTGCTCGTGCACCGCTGTCGCTACCCGTAGAAGATGGCGGTACACGGCCTCGCGCACGGGCAGCGCGATCGCGTCCTCGGCAGCCGGGCCGTCGAGGTCGCCGAGCTCGCCGGCGAAGACGGCAGCCGTCAGGGCGTCCTTGGTGCCGTAGTGCTCGTAGATCGTGGCCGGGCCGACACCGGCGCGCGCTGCGATGGCGTCGATGGTCGTGTCGTCGTAGCCCCGGGCTTCGAACAGCGCCCGGGCCGCGTGGATAATCTTGGCCTGGCTGCGTCCGCGGCGGGTCGCGGCAGAACGGGCCCGCCAGTCGTCGGTCACCGTCTCCGAGCTCACACAAGTTATCATAGCGACTCCGTGTCAGAGGTACTATGATCCCGGTGTGGCGGGGGCGACAGCCGAAGGGCTGCACCGGGTGACCTGGGTGTTGGGTGGTAGTGCGAGGCGCTCCGGAACTGGTCAACGGCGCTGGTGAAGGCGTAACGGTTGGTGGCGCCGAACCGTTCGCCTCGCCCCACGACCCGGAGTGGTAGCCGGCACGGTTATCCGACCCGTCCAGGTTTCCTCGGCACCTGACGCGAGGACGTTGATCGTCACCGTCCCGCGACCTTTAGCCTCGGCGAGTGCGCCGCGACCGCTGACGACGACGAAGGCCCCCCTTACCGGCCCGGTCGCGCCGATGCACAGCCGCGGCCTACTCACCTGAACGGTCACCTCTCCCTTGGCAAGGGTGAGCCGCTCGCGGAAGCTCTCCGGCTTGGCGCAGAGCGAGCTCGTCGCCGGCACCTCAACATCAAGTGCGGGGCCGACCGTCACCGCGCCGAAGCCCCTTGCCACACCGTGACCCGAGAGCAGGAAGCACATCGCGCCGGCCGGGCTACCCGCCGGGCAGGGCACGTCGGCGACGCCGTCGTAGAAGCTGAGCGAGAAGCTGCCAGCCGGTCGGGAGGAAGTCGACGGGGTCGTACACCCCGCTGCTGGCAAGGTGGCGAGACCGTTGCCGCACCCGCCGACCACGAGCACCGTGACGGTCATCAGGAGCACCGTTCTGCCGAAGCCACCGCGACAGTGAGACGCCGCCCTTGGTGCGGGGGACCGCCGGCTCATGTCGGCCGTATCCAGGCGAACGGGCCGTCGAGAACGAGCGAGGTAGCTAACTCGGCGCTCTGCTCGGGGGTCTCGTCGCGAGCCATGATCCGCACGAGGAGCAAGCTGGTCGCCGACGCGGCGGTGCCTTCGAGGGTCGTCCGGACGCTGATCTCGCGGTGTCGATGACCTTGGCCCTGCTGCGTCGGCGCCGGGGTTGCGGCGGAGCGCCTACTCCAGTCGTCGGTCACCGTCTCGGAGCTCACCCCGGTTATCATAGCGACTCCGGTTCGGAGTTGCTATGATCTCGACATGGCCAGGCCGACCGGGCCCCGACCGTGGAGGTACCGCCGGCTGCACTCCGGGCTGGTCTTTGCCACGGCAGTGACTCTGCTGGCTGGCTGCACTGCCACCCACGACCCCACAGGCCCGCGGGCCCCTCTGAAGTCAGAGGTCTCGACACCAACCAGCGCGACCGCGACCTCACCCGCGTCCTCGCTACTTACCGGGGCAGGAGTTCCCTGCACGTCGACCGATCCCAGGGTCGCCGACCCCGCCGCCCCGCATGGGCTGTTTGCCAACGCGGTCAATTTGGCCAGCCCAGCCCAGCAACGGGTCATCCTCCACTATCTGCTGGCGGACCCGAGCGTCTGTGGGGCGGACATCGTAGTGCCATGGAGCGCGATCGACAAGGGGCCCGGTGCGACCCCCCGTTACGACTGGGCCCAGCTCAACCAGTGGACCAGGCCCTGGGAGGCGGCCGCTAAGGAGGTGAACCTCATCGTCTGGGGTGTCGACGAACAACCTCGCCAGACCCCGGTGCCCGCCACCCCCGCCTACGTGCTGGCCCGGGTAGACACGATCCGCTGCAGCCAGAACACCCCGCCAACGCCGGTCTACTGGGAGCCAGGCTACGAGGACAACTGGAAGGCGTTCGTCACCGCGGTCGTCGACCACGTGGCGGGGGACCCCCATATCGGCTACCTGCGCTTTGGGATCGGCACTGGCGGGGAGAGCTACGTCGAGAACGACCTGAAGGGTGCCTGCCTCGCCCGGTGGGACTCCCACGGCTACCAGCGCGACTTCCCCGCTTATGCCACCGAGATGCTCGCCTTCGAGGCCTCACTGCACTCGCCCAAGCAGATCATGGTGGGGATCAACACGTTCCGTGGCGGAGACGGCTTCCCGGACCAGGAGGCCGCAACGGCGGTGGCCCACAGGTTCGGCTTTGGCACCCAGGGCCTGGCCGCCTCAGCCATCAGCCAGACCAAGCGGGGCCAGCCGTGCTACGCTAACTGGTGCGCGCCGTTCAACCGGTACACGGGCCGGGTGCCGCTCGAGGTCCAGACCTACGAGAAGACCGACCCGACCGGCGCCGGCCCCGAGGGCACCCTCCCACCGCTGCTCCGCTTCGCCCTGTCCGAGCATGCCCAGATATTCGAGCTGTACCCGAACGAGTGGCTCGTCGCCGACGACCCGACCTGGCCTGGCTACTCCCAGGCTCACGCCGCCTACGCGCAAGCACTCCACGCAGCAGCGGCCGTCGTCGGGAGCGCTCCGGGCCGGTAAGAGGGCCATGGCCAGGAGGAAGTCATACTGACTACCGGTCCCATCCCCGCAGGCTCTGCGTCCGCGTCAACGGTGAACGCATCTGGCCTGGCGTGCTCCGCATTGGTCCTCGCCATCATCGGCGGCGTGTGGGCAGCGGCCTGCCCCAGCGGCAGGTCCACCCTGAAGGTCGACGGCCCCAAGCACACCCCCAGGACGTCAATGTGGCGGCGGTGCCGGGTCGGCATCGCCTGCTTGGCGACCACAACCCTTGGTCTTTCCGTGCCTGCAGCACCGGCCATAGCCAGCCGGGTCGCCCGGGTAGCCGTAAAACCGGGCCAAGACGTGCACGTAGGCGGGACCGGGTTGTGGGCGGTCGTCAGAAGTACCAACCAGGGCATTGCGGTCTTCGGCTATGACGTTCCCAGCGGCTCAAGGTACGCGGCCCCCTATTTCTTCGTCGCGACCGACCGAGGGGTGGCTGTCGGACGCTCTGGCGGGAACACCGAGGCGGCGCGCTACTTGTTCAGCCGCTCTCAGCCACCGTTCGCGGGCGTCTCGCACCCGCCGGCTGGGCATGCCTCCGGTATCGTCACCCTCAGCTTGGGCCGGGAGCTCCGGGTAGCTGGCACATCGCTGGTGCTCGCCGCTGGCCGTGACCCTCAGGGCCGGGCTGCCCTCGCTGTGGTGCTGATGCCCGGGCCCTCACCGGTGCCAGCGAGTTATGAGGTCGGGGTAAGCGCCCGTGAGGCGATCGTCCTGCGCTTGCATGGGAACCGGTTCTCCCCCGTTTTCAGCGTGGCTGAGCCTCGCGAGGCCACGCCGCGGGCGGGTGGCACGACGACAACCACGAGCCGTCCGCCCACTTCCACCAGGACGGCTCCTCCGGGCGGGAGCATTGGAAGTCCTGCCACCCTCGACGGGGTCACAGTGAAGCTCCTTTCCGTCTCCGACAATGTCGCGCCGGCCACGGTGTACGACACCCCTCCAGCCGGTCAGCAGTTCGACACGGCCAAGCTCGAGGTGACCGACGTGAGGTCGTCGGAGTACGTCGCCAGTTCGGACGGGTCCACTGCGATCATTGGCACCGATGGGAAGCTTTACTGGCCCGACACGGACTTCAAGGCTGCCGGCTGTACGGACTTCTGGGCCAATGGTGCCTCTGGCCAGATCGACCTCAAGCCGGGAGCCTCGGCCAGCGGTTGCGTCCACTGGAGGGTGCCATCCGGCGTGGGCGTGAAGTACCTCTACTACTCTCCGGACGCTGGCTGGGCCCATGGCGACTTCGTCACCTGGTACGTCGGCTAAAGCCGCCTCTGGGTGACAACACGTCTCCGGCCTGGACATGACCTAGACGACGTAGCTGAGCTCGGCGACCATGGACGCAACGGGCCGGCTCCCAGGCCCCAGCCCCACCAAGAGGCCGGCATAGCCCCGTTTGGCGTTACAGCGGCTACTATAATAGCGATTAGTGGAACGAACCGTTGCCTATCGCTTCGGCTCCCCGGTCGAGGCACCCTGGTTCTGCGACCGCGCCGAGGAGCTGAAGGCGGTTGCCAACCGGATGCGGTCGGGCATCCATGTAATGGTCCTCTCGCCTCGCCGGTACGGCAAGACCTCGCTGGTGCTGCGTGCCGCCGAGCAAGTCGGCCGGGAGGGGGTGCACACCGCCTACGCCAACCTGCTCGTGGCTACCAACGAGGCGGAACTGGCCGCCGTCGTCGTGCAGGCCGTGGCGAGGAGCGTCCTCGGTCCGTTGCGTCGCAGGCGCCACGGTCTCGAAGAGGCCCTCCGGCACCTGCACGTGGCTCCGAGGGTGTCGTTCGGGCCTGACGGGACGGTCACGGTCGGGCTCGACCCGAAGACCGTCGGCGGGGCGTGGGTGGAGGTCATGGGCGACGCCCTGGCGCTGCTCGAGCGAGCCTCGGAGCAGCGAGCAGGAGTGCTCATCCTCGACGAGTTCCAAGTGGTCGCCGGCATCGGGCGCCAGGGGGTAGGCGGCGCGTTCAAGGCGCTGGCAGATGCGGCTCGGCGCACGTGCTTGGTCTTTTGCGGTTCCCACCTGACCCTGATGGAGGGCCTGACGAAGGGCCGCGGCGCCCCGCTTCACGGCATGGGGGAGCGGCTCCTTCTCGATGTGGTCCCCGAAGAAGCGATGGTCCCATATCTGAGGAGACGAGCCGGGACGCAAGGCAAGACGATGACGACGCTCGCCGCGGAACGCATCTATCGGCTGGCGGATGCTATCCCGAACTCGGTGCAGCAGCTCGCCCAAGCAACCATTGAGGCTGCCAGCGAGAGCCGTGAGGTCAGCCTCGACCACGTCGAGCAGGGCTTCGCGGCCGTAGTCGAGCGCCAGTCGGCCGGGTTCGCGCAGCAGTACGAGGACTTGGCCGCCGCTCCCACCCAGCAGAGGGTGCTCCGGGCCCTCGCCCGCAACCCGACTTCCCGTGTCTACGCCAAGGAGTTCCTCGACTCGGTGCAGGTCGCCAACGCCAACGCAGTAACGACGGCACTACGGGCCCTCGACGGCAAGGAGCTGGTGGCGAGACGGGGACGGGAATGGCATGTGGCGGACCCGTTCCTGCGCCGCTGGATCGTTGACCAAAGCCCCGGCCTGTGAGGACGCGACAGCGCGGGCTGCTCCAGACCAGGCTGCGGCCCGCGTAGGCTGCGGTCGCGGCACCTGGCCGAGGAGCCGGAGGCCTCGGTGAAGGTGGCCCGCCTGGCGGGCGGCACCCGCCTCGCCTACGCCAGCCGGCCCACGGTCTACAGGCGCACCCCCAGCAGCTCAGCCGCCTCGGCAATGCCCCCGGCCAGCGGCCCGCCATCTCCCTGCCCCGCCCCGGCCGGGCCGCCGCCCCGCCCGGGACCGCCGGTACTCACCCCATAGCTGCTCGCTGCCCGGTCGATGGCCCGAAGTGCCCTGGGGGTGTCCAGGTCGTGGTCGAGGGCCGCCCTCACCTCGGCCAACAAGCTCGCACCGGCCTGCTCTGGCCGCCTCGGTGGCTGGCCCGCCTGCGCCCCCGCCCCCGGGCCCCCACGTCGCCCTGCACCGGTGGGCCGGACGGCAGCCGTTTGCCGGCGGGCCGCTTCGCGCCAACAACTGAGCCTGGCGGTCGCCTCCACCAGGAGCCCCTCGTGCCACTCCCACTCGGAGCGGTAGTGATGGGCGAGGACGGCCAGGCGCACCGCGGCCGGCTCCCAGTGCTTGAGCAGGTCGTGCACGAACACCAAGTTGCCCAGCGACTTGGACATCTTGGCCCCTGCGTAGTGCACCATGCCGGTGTGGGCCCAGTGGCGGACGAACGGCCGCCCGGTCACCGCCTGGGACTGGGCCGCCTCGCACTCGTGGTGGGGGAAGACCAAGTCGGACCCTCCTCCGTGCAGGTCGACGGTCTCGCCCAGCTCACGCACCGCCAGGGCCGAGCACTCGATGTGCCAGCCGGGCCGCCCCTTGCCCCAGCGCGAGCCCCAGGCGGGCTCGCCGGGGGCGGAGGGCTGCCACAGCACGAAGTCCAAGGGGTCCGCCTTGTTGGGGTCGGAGGGGTTGCCGCCTCGTTCGGCGGCCAGCCGCAGCATCTCGGTGCGGCTGTAATGGCTGACAGAGCCGAACGAAGGACAGGTGGAGACGTCGAAATAGACGCCCCCACCCGACTGGTAAGCGTGCCCTGAGCCCAGCAGGCGCCCAATGAACGCGAGGATGTCCGGGATGGCGGAGGTGGCTCGCGGCTCGGCCGCAGGGGCCAGCAGCCCGAGCGCCTCCATGTCGGCGGAAAAGCGCGCCATCTCTTCGGCTGCCAGGTCCAGGTAGTGGACTCCCAGCTCACGCGCCTTGCGCAGGATGTCGTCGTCGACATCGGTGACGTTGCGCACGAGCTTGGTCTCGTGGCCTCGGTCACGGAGCCGTCTCTGGAGGACGTCGTAGGCGATATAGGTCGCCGCGTGGCCGATGTGGGCGGCGTCATAGGGCGTGATCCCGCAGGTGTACATGGTGACTACCCGGCCCGGCTCCCGGGTCGGCTCGAACGCCCGCACCTGCTGGCTGGCCGTGTCGTACAGCTGCATGGGCGCGCCAGCACCTGGCGCAGCTACGTCGCCCACTGGCTCACCCACTCACCATCTGAACCCATCTGGCCCCCGAACTCTTCCCGCCCGCCGGGGCAGGCAGGCCACAGCCCCTCAGCCGATGCCCGTCACCTTGACCGAGGCGTGGGCCTTGTAGCGCCGGTTGACCTCCACCAGCGCCGCGGTCAAGGCCTCCACCGCCAACGCGGACCCGAGGCCGCCTACGTCCACCCCTCGCAGCCCCGGCACCCGCTCGACCAAGCCGACCACCTCCTCGGTAGCCGCCCGGTGGTCGGAGAAGACCATCACGTCTGCCGACAGCTCCTGGTCCAGGTCCCCCAGGGGCCCCGCGGGCAAGTGGTGGAACGCCCCCACCACCCGGCTGGCCGGCAAGGCCGTGGCCAACGCCGCGGCCACCGAACCAGTGGGCGGCAACAGGGGGACGAACCGCTCGCCCCACCGGGCCATCGCGTTGACCATGCTCACCACCGTCTTGCCCGCCAGCTCGCCCGACAGGGCCTTCACCGTGGGCAGCGCCCCCTCCCAGGGAGTGGCCACGACGACGACCGGGCAACCGGCTGCCACCTGGTTGGTGCCGGCCGTGAGCGCCAGGTGGCGCCCCGGCCAGCGTCCCAGGATGCCCCGCACCGTCTCGTCCGCCCGCTCCTGCAGGCGCGAACCGACCACGACCTCCACGCCGACCGACCCCAACCTCGACGCCAGCGCCGACCCGGCCGGGCCGGTCCCTCCCAGCACACCGATACGCACGCACCGACACTTGCACGCCACGGCCCCAGGGCGCCAATGAGCAGGCCCAATGGTAGTGTCGGCGGGCGTGGGCCAAGCGCAGCAGCCGACGGTGCTGCTCGCCTTCCTCACCACGTCTTGCGCCCCCTGCCAGGCATTTTGGCAAATGCTGGCCGACGGCGCCGCCCGGGCAGCCCTCGGCACCGAGGTGGTGGTGGTGACGCCCAGCGCTTCCATGGAAAACAGGCGGGCCGTGCAGCGGCTCACACCACCGGGGCTACGGGCCCACATGGCCTCGGGGACCTGGTTCGCCTACGGCATCGCCAGGGCCCCGTCGTTCGCCCTGGTCGCAGCCGGCCCAGAGGGCGAGGTGCCTCTGGGGCCCCCCGGCCGCGTGCTGGGCCAGGCCAGCCCCCAGTCGCCGGCGGAGCTGGTCGCCCTGGTGCGGTCATGGGAAGCAGCAGACAAGCCAAGCCGGCCATGAGCTCGGCCTGGGTCGTCGCCAGCCCCGGGCCACCCCGGGCTTGCAGCGTTTGCGCCTTTGCAACCGCTTACTCAAGGCCGCTGACAGGCCTGCCGATCTAGCCTGCGGTGCCCACTCAGCGTGGTTGTCCGATGAGCTCGGCGGCAAGGCAATGGCCGCGGCGCCCAGCCGCCCGGCCCAGTGACGCCTGCCTGGGAGACCACGGAGGGCCAGGAGGCGACCGTGGCCGGGCCGCAGCTACCGGGGACTAGCGGCCGCGCCCGCCCGTTCACGGTGGGCGTGCTCTCCCAGCTGCTGGCGGGGGCCTATTTCGGGTCGCTGCTGCAGGGAGCCGTGGCCGGGGCGCGGGCTGAGGGTGGCCGAGTGATCGGCTTCCAGACCCGGGACACCGGCCTCCACGAGGACGACTACCGGCCGTCTGACTACCGGAGCCGGCTCGCCTGGGACTACGTGGACGGCTTCGTGGTCGTGGTCCACGGGGTGGACCTGGCCTACTGCGAGGCCATCAAGCAGGCGGGCAAGCCGGTCGTGTTCATCAGCCCGACCGAGCCCTCGGTCCCCGGGCCGTCCATCGCGCCGGACAACCGCCTGGGCACCTACAACGCCGTGCGGCACCTGGTCGGCCATGGCCACCGCCGCATCGCGTTCGTGGGCCTCATGGAACAAGAAGACATCCGCCAGCGCTACGCGGGGTACCTGGACGCCCTGGCGGATTGCGGCATCGAGGCCGACCCGAGCCTCCTCTACCCCACCGACAGCAACATGGAGCCAAGCGGGAGGCGGGCGGCCCGGGCCATGACCTCCGCCGGCCTGCCCTCGACCGCTGTCGTCGCGGGCTGCGACTACAACGCCATCGGGGTGATGGAACAGCTCAAGGCGGAGGGCTACTCCCTGCCCCGCCAGCAGGCCGTGGTCGGCTTCGACGACCTGGCCAGTGCCCCCCACACCGTGCCCTCCCTGACCAGCGTCCGCCAGCCGCTGGAGGAGATGGGCAGGCTGGCCGCCGAGCTCGTCGCTCGTCAGCTGCGGGGCGAAGAGGTACCGGCGCTGCGCCATGTGGTCCCCACCGAGCTCGTGTGCAGGGAGTCGTGCGGCTGCTGGGCGGTGCCCGCCCCGCCACAGACCCGGCAGGCGCCGGCCGGCGCCGGCGAGCGCGGCCAGCTGTCCCCCGCCCAGCGCCTGGTGGCCGACCTCAGTTCGGAGCTGGCCGCGCCGGGGTCAGGGGAGCAAGCCGAGCGACAGGTAGGGCAAGCAGCCAGCGCCCTGGCTGCCTGCCTGGAGGCAGGCCCGCCGTCAGAAGGCCCGGCCGGGGCTGAGGCGCTCCGGCGCGCCCTGAGCGAGCTGTACGAGGCCCGGCCGCGGGTACAGACGGTCTGGTCGACCATCACCTGCCTCCAGCGCTACCGGGACGACCTGGTGCGCGAGGGGCTCCCCACCGACCGCCTCGACCAGCAGTGGGCCACCATCACCCAGGTCCTGGCCCACCTGCCGGCGGTCGCCCAGTCCGCCATCAACCGCCGGCTGCAGGCCACCATGTACAACGAGTACCGCTTGACGGTGGCGCTGCTCAGGGAGAACGGGCAGGACCCAAGGGCCCTGCGCTGGCTGGAGCCCACCGCGGTGAGCGCCGCCTGCCTGGGCTTGTGGTCGCAGAGCCCCAACCGGCTCCAGGTGGTTGGCACCTTCGGGCGCAGCGAGCACCTGGCGCTGACCGCGACCGACCTGGACGAGCCAGCCTTCCCGCCCCTCCAGCTGCTGGACGCGGCCGATGCCGCCGGCCAGGTCACCCATGTGCTGCCCGTGCGGGGCAACGGCAAGGCTTGGGGCGCGCTCGCCCTCACCAGCCCGGTGGAGGCGACGGGCACGACCGGGATGGACGTGTTCTACCAGTGGACCGGGCTGCTGGCGGCGGCCTTGGACCGCGACGAGATGCTGGCCTCGCTGAAGGCCCAGGCCGAAGAGCTGGCCCAGGCCGTCCAACGTCAGCACGAGCTGGTGGGCGACCTACGCCGCAGCGAGGAGCGCTACTCGCTGGCGGCCAGGGCGGCCAGCGACGGGTTGTGGGACTACGACGTGGCGACCGGCACCGTCTATTACTCGTCCCGCTGGAAGCAGGTCCTCGGTTATCGCGACGACGAGGTGGGCAGCACCCTGGGCGAGTGGCTGGGCCGCGCCCACCCTGACGACCGGCCGACGTTGGAAGCCGCCATCCGCGCCCTGGAGCGGGGGGCAACGGCCACCATGGAAGTGGAGCACCGCCTGCTGGCCGCCTCGGGCTCGTACCTCTGGGCCCACTGCCGGGCCCTGGCCGTACCCGGCGGGGGGCACCCCGCCCGAAGGGTGGTGGGAAGCCTGACCGACATAACCCGCCGGCGGGAGCTGGAAGAGCGGCTGCGCCAGCGAGCGCTGTACGACAGCCTGACCGGCTTGCCCAACCGGTGGCTGTTCTTGGAGAGCCTCGAGGCGGCCCAGCCCGCGGGCATGCACGAGCGGGGGGCTTTGCTGTTCGTCGACCTGGACAACTTCAAGAACGTGAACGACACCCTGGGCCACGACGCCGGGGACGAGCTGCTCGGGGTGATCGCCAAGCGGGTCAGCGCCTCGCTCCGCCCGGAAGACCTGGTGGCCCGCTTCGGCGGCGACGAGTTCGTGGCCTTCGCCCGCGGGGTGCCCCCGGCCGAGGCGGCCGAGATCGCCGACCGCCTGCGGGCCGCAGTCCGCCAGCCGGTAGACCTTGGCCCCGCCCAGGTCCAAGTCGGCTGCTCCATCGGTATCGCCATGTCCCGGGGGCAGGGCACCGCGCACCTCCTCCAGCAGGCCGACGCCGCCCTTTACCGGGCCAAAGCGGCCGGCCGGGACCGCTGCGAGATCTACCAGGCCGGCATGCAGGCGCAGCTGCAACGCCGGGCTGATATGGAAGAGCTGTTGCGCACCACCGTCGCCGAGGGCAGCCTGGTCGTGCTGTACGAGCCGGTGGTCAAGCTGGCCACCGGCCAGGCGGTGGGGAGCGAAGCAGTAGCCCGGGTGCGCGGCGCCAACGGCGAACTGCTGGCCCCCGACCAGTTCATGGAGGTGGCCGCGGCATCCGGCCTGGTCGTGCCGTTCGGTACCGCCCTGGTGGGACGGGCCTGTGCCCAGCAGGCCTCGTGGGCTTCCTCGGGGACCGGCCCCCGCTACGTGTGCGTCCGGCTTTCCCCCCGCCAGCTGGCCGACCGCTCCCTGGTGCCCTCGGTGGCCCAGGCGCTGGCTGACAGCTGTCTCGAGGCCCACCGCCTCCGCCTGGAGCTGGCCGAGACGGCCCTGGTGGATGCCGGCGCCCTGGCCAACCGCGCTCTCGAGGACCTAAGGGCCCTCGGCGTCGGGGTCACCTTGGCCGACTTCGGCACGGGGCGCTCCGGCCTCCTCCAGCTCCGCCGGTACCCCGTCGATGCCCTGAAGCTGGACGGTTCCCTCGTGGCTGCCTTGGGCACCGACGAGGCCGAGACCAGGGTGCTGGGCGCCCTCGTCGAGCTTGCCCATGCTCTCGGCTTGGAAGTGACGGCCTCTGGGGTGCGCCACCCGCGCCAGGCCGAACTGCTCCGCTTGACCGGCTGCGACTGCGCCCAGGGGCCCCTCTACGGTAAGCCGGCCCCCGCTGGTGACTGGCCCGCAGCGGCCCCGGCGGCCCCCTCTTGGTAGGCCCTCCTTGGCCCACGCCCCCCGGCCCGGTCCATAGCGGTTAACCTTGGCCCCGGTGCCCGGCTGGGGTGCCCCTGTCCTTGTAAGCGCTTCCCGACAGGGCCCGCCGGCAAGCGAACAAGGAGCGAGCATTGAGGTACGGCCACTTCGACGACTCCAGGCGAGAGTACGTCATCGACCAGCCAGCCACGCCGCTGCCCTGGGTGAACTACCTGGGGACCGAAGACTACTTCGGGATCATCTCCAACACCGCCGGTGGCTACTCGTTCTACCGGGACGCCCGGCTGCGCCGGTTGACCAGGTACCGCTACAACAACGCGCCCTTCGACGTCGGCGGGAGGTACATCTACCTGCGCGACGACGCCTCGGGCGACTACTGGTCCCCCACGTGGGCGCCCGTCCAGCGGCCCTTGGACAACTACCAGTGCCGCCACGGCCTGTCCTACACGGTCATCTCGTCCACCTACCGGGGAGCGGCGGCCGAGGTCCTGTACTTCGTGCCCCTGGGGGCCAACTTGGAGGTCTGGCGCCTGCGCCTCGCCAACCACCGCGACCAACAGCTGTCGCTCTCGGTTTTTTCCTCGGTGGAGTTCTGCCTTTGGGACGCCCAGGACGACGCCACCAATTTCCAGCGCAATTTCAATACGGGCGAGGTGGAGGTCGAGGGCAGCGTGATATACCACAAGACCGAGTACCGGGAAAGGCGCGACCACTTCGCTTACTTCGCCTGCTCCGAGCCTCTGGACGGCTTCGACACCCAGCGCGACGCGTTCTTGGGCCCCTACCGTGGCTTCGACCGTCCCCTGGCCGTCGAGGCGGGCCGGGCCAGCGGCTCGGTAGCCCACGGCTGGGCGCCCCACGGCAGCCACCACGTCCGCCTCAGCCTGGCCCCGGGCCAGTCCAAGGAGGTCGTCTTCCTGCTCGGCTACTGGGAGAACCCACGGGACAGCAAGTTCGACCCACCCGGCAGCCCGGTTATCAACAAGCAAGGCGTCCGCCCGGTGATCGAGCACTGGCTGCAGCCCTGCGTCGTGGAGGCCGGCCTGGCCCGCCTGCGCGACTACTGGGACGGGCTGCTCGGCCAGTTGAGCGTCTCCACGCCCGATGCCCACACCGACCGCATGGTCAACATCTGGAACGCCTACCAGTGCATGGTGACCTTCAACATGAGCCGGTCGGCGTCCTTCTACGAGTCAGGCATAGGGCGGGGCATGGGCTTTCGCGACTCCACCCAGGACCTCCTCGGGTTCGTGCACATGGTCCCCCAACGCGCCCGCCAACGCATAATCGACATCGCGTCCACCCAACTGCCCAGCGGCGGCGCCTACCACCAGTACCAACCGCTGACCAAACGGGGCAACGACGCCATCGGCTCGGGCTTCAACGACGACCCCCTCTGGCTGGTGCTGGCGGTGGCTGCCTACCTGAAGGAGACCGGGGACGCAACCGTCCTCCAGGAGCCGGCGCCCTACGACAACGCTCCGGGCACCGAGGCCCCCATATACGACCACCTCCGCCGCAGCCTGCAGTACACCACCGAGCGCCTCGGCCCCCACGGCCTGCCCCTCATCGGCCGGGCGGACTGGAACGACTGCCTCAACCTCAACTGTTTCTCGGCCACCCCGGGCGAAAGCTTCCAGACGACCGAGAACCGCTCCGGAGGGGTGGCCGAGTCGGTCTTCATCGCCGGGCTCTTCGTGCTCGTGGCCAAGGAAATGGCCGACATGGTGGACGCCTGGGGGGTGGCGGCGGGGTGGGCCAGCCCGGGCGAGGCCGCCAGCTACCGCCAAGCCGCCGCGTGCATGGAGTCTGCCATCGCCGCCCACGGCTGGGACGGCTCTTGGTTCCGCCGGGCTTACGACTACTTCGGCAACCCGGTGGGCTCGGGCGCCAACGAGGAGGGCCAGGTGTTCATCGAGCCTCAAGGCGTCTGCGCGATGGCCGGGGTGGGCCTGGCCGACGGCCGCGCCCGCCAGGCCCTCGACACCGTACGGGACCGCCTCGCCACTCCCCACGGCATCGTGTTGCTCCAGCCGGCTTACACCCGCTACCACCTGGAACTGGGTGAGATAACCTCCTACCCGCCCGGCTACAAGGAAAATGCCAGCGTGTTCTGCCACACCAACCCCTGGGTGATGATCGCCGAGGCGGTGCTGGGCGACGGCGACGCCGCCTTCGGCTACTACCAGCGCATCAACCCGTCGGCGCGTGAGGCCATCAGCGAAGTCCACCGGGCCGAGCCCTACGTCTACGCCCAGACCATCGCCGGGCCTGACGCCCCCAGTTACGGTGAGGCCAAGAACTCCTGGCTCACGGGCGCCGCGGCCTGGAACTACGTCGCCATCACCCAGTGGGTCCTGGGCATCCGCCCCGAGCATGCGGGCCTGCGAGTGGACCCGGTCCTGCCTCGGGACTGGGAAGGCTTCACCGCCACGCGCCGGTTCCGGGGGGCCACCTACCGGATCCGGGTGCGCAAGGCGCCCGGCACCAGCGGCCGGGCCCGGCGGCTGCAGGTCGGCGGCCGCTGCGTGGAGGGCAACCTGGTCCCCCTCGCCCCCGCGGGCACGGCCCTGGACGTCGAGGCCGTCGTCGAGTAGCCAGCCTGCCTACCGCCCCCGGTGCTCCCCACCGCCCCAGGGCCGGCGCGTGGGCCAGCCGGCAAAGGCGTTCGCGGACGGACGAACGAACTTTGGCCATATGGCTGCCCTATATGACAGCCCTTTCCGGCACCATGGCGCGCAAGCTGTAGCGTAATGGCCACCTGAAGCGCGCGCCTTTGTACGTATATGTACCATTTGTGCCAAAGCCCGTGCTCGGCACAGGGGGGCAGCCCAGGGCCGCAGTACATTCGTGCCCGAGGCGCCACCCGGGCCGCTGTAGTTGGCCGCTTCGACTGGTGAGGAGCCGGTACACGGCCCTGCGCGCCTCGTCCCATGGAAGTTCGGTCACGACCAAGGAGGCTCCATGCACTTTGCTCCTAAGGGGCATTTCCTCAAAAGGCGCTACGTCATCCCTGCCATCGCCGCGATAGCCGCCGTCTTTGCGGCTGGCGCTGCCTACGCCTACTTCACCACCAGTGGCGGAGGCACCGGCGCGACCGAGGTGGGGAAGACGACGCCGTTGGTCGTTAACGAGACAGGTGTGACCGTATATAACAGCACCATCGCTCTGAGCAGCTACTTCCAAGACCAGTGCCTCGCATGTGCGTCGCTCACCGAGTTCGGCAACGAGGTGACACTGGCGTCTGCTTCGAGCTCCCAGTTGCTAAGCACGGTTGTCGTGTCCATGAGGAACTGGGGTGCTGCCATCGAATCTCTGCCCATCACGTTGACGTTCTACAACCCAGGGACCGCGTCTGACGGTGCCCCTCCGGGCTCGGTCATCACTACCGACACCCAAAAGTTCTATATCCCAGCTGCACAGGCTTCGGGAGCGCCTACCCCGTTCAACATCACGTTCAACTTCAACGGGGATTTCGTGGCCCTCCCCAAGACCGTCGTCTACGGGATCTCCTTCGACCCCAGCTCGGCGCCGGCTTTGAACATCGCCCTGTCGAGCTCCGGCTCGCAGATAACGGTCGGCTCAGACCCCTACCCCGGCAACGTCTTCGTCGACGCGACCAGCAGCCTGGCTGGCTTTGCTTCTGACGCGGGCACCTGCGTGAACTCGACGCCCAATGAGTTCTCCATGTCCAATGTGTGGTGCGGTGACACCCCAGCCGACAATTACGGTGCCTATGGCAGCAGCGCCGGTGACGACATCCCCGCCATCGAGATAAATGACGCGGGCACAGGTAACCTGTACCCCAACGGCCCCGCTCAAACTGTGAACTTCAGCGTCACCAACCCCGGGTCGGTGCCCCAAGCGCTCGACGCTGTCACCTTGTCAGTTGCCTCCGACCCTGGTAACGGCTACGTCGAGTCCATCCCCGGTGACACCTCCACTGATGTCAGTGGGTGCTACGCCTCTTGGTTCCAGACAACCGGGGCCACCTACACAGGGGTGACGTTGGGCCCCCACCAGTCGACAACGGGCACGGGGACCATCTCCATGACCGACAATGGGGGCAACCAGGACGCTTGTGAGGGAGCAACTATAGGCTTAGAGTTCACAGCTAGCTAAAGGGCCGGCAGCTAGCCGGGAACTGTGGTGCCCACGGCCCTCAGGCTCAGCCGAGCAGCCCGCTCTGGAGCCGCCCGGCTGAGCCCGGGGCGATGGCGTGCGCAGCGGAGGTGACAGCGTTGCCACCAGCCGGGCAGAAGCTCTTCACCATAGGGTTGTGCGTCGCCGGCCTCAGCGCGCTCAGCTACTGGGGGCCACTGGCAGCTGCTTACTGGGGACCGGGAACGGCGTCCGCGTACCTCACCGCCCCTGGTTCGGGCACGGGCGCTGTCCTCGTAGGTGCGCTCGACCCGCCCGCGGACGTAGCCGCGTACAGCCCAGCGGGCGCCCACGAGCTGACCATCAGCTGGGCCACTACCACCGGCCCCTCCGAGCAGCTCCCGGAGGGTTTTTATGTGACCAAGACAGATGGTGTGACGACGCAAGCTGCCTGTTCTACGTCCCTGGCCCACCTGGTCCCGGCGGGCCCTGGCCACGAGTACGCCTGCAAGGACACCGACGTGGCCAGCGGCACGTACACCTACACGGTCACTGCCGTCCTGGGTTCGTGGACGGCGAGCGCGTCCTCCGGGCCCGTCACCGCCACGAGCTCGTCCACCACGTCTACGACAACATCATCTACGACGACAACATCCACGACGTCCCCTGCCAGCACCCTGGGCCCTGCCACCTCCACGACGGCCGGGCCTACCTCGGGCGGGGCCAGCAGCACCACAACGGCACCCACCGCAGAGACCTCCACCAGCACCTCAGGCCCCCCGGTCCCCACGACCTCCACGACGCCCGGGGCAGGCTCGGCTGCGCGCCAGCCGGTTGGCTAGCCTGAGGCCGTGCAGTACGTGAAGCTCGGCCGTAGCGGCCTCGAAGTGTCCCGCCTCTGCCTCGGTTGTATGAGCTTTGGCGACCCCCAGCGGGGCAACCACCCATGGAGCTTGGCCGAAGCGGACGCAACCCCGGTCATCCGCCGTGCCCTGGACGCCGGCATCAACTTCTTCGACACCGCCAACGTGTACTCCGATGGCACCAGCGAGGAGATCGTCGGCAAGGTCCTGGCCAGCCACGCCCGGCGCGAAGAGGTCGTGCTGGCCACCAAGGTCTACAGCCGCATGCACCCAGGCCCCAATGGAGCTGGCCTGTCCCGCAAGGCGGTCCTGGCCGAGGTCGACAACAGCCTGCGCCGGCTAAAGACTGATTACGTGGACCTGTACCAGGTCCACCGTTTCGACCCCACCACCCCCATCGACGAGACGCTGGAAGCCCTCCACGACGTGGTCAAGTCAGGCAAGGCACGCTACGTAGGCGCCTCGTCGATGTACGCCTGGCAGTTCGCCCAGATGCTGTACACCGCCCGTCACCGGGGCTGGTCGAGCTTCGTCAGCATGCAGGACCACTACAACCTCTTGTACAGGGAAGAAGAGCGCGAGATGCTCCCGTTGTGCGCGGCCGAGGGGGTCGGCGTCATCCCCTGGAGCCCCCTCGCCCGGGGACGGCTGGCCCGGGACTGGGACGAGGCCACGGAACGGAGCCGGACCGACGAGTTCGGCAAACGCCTCTACCTGGCCGAGGACCGCTCCATCGTGGAGGCCGTGGCCCAGGTGGCCCAAGCCAGAGGGCGGAGCCGGGCCCAGGTGGCACTGGCCTGGCTGTTGTCCAAGCCGGTCGTCACCGCCCCGATAGTGGGCGTGACCAAGTTGGAGCACCTCGACGACGCCCTGGGGGCACTGGAGGTCGAGCTCAGCCCTGAAGAGGTCGAGCAGCTCGAGTCCCCCTACCGGCCCCACCCCATAGCCGGCCACTGACGGCCAGGCCCGGCCGCCCGGGGTAGCCCTGGGTAGCCCTGCCCAACACCGCAGCAGGCAGCCCCGGCCGGCTTCTGCGAAGATCGTGCTGTGGCAGAAGCATGGCTCATCCAGCCGAGCGGGCCCCTGGTAGGTGACGTCCGGGTCCACGGGTCCAAGAACGCGGTGACCAAGCACATGGTGGCCGCGATCATGGGCCAGGGCCCCAGCACGATCACCAACGTCCCCGAAGTCGGCGATGTCGAGATCACCGCCGAGATCCTGCGTGCCGTCGGAGCGGGCGTGGAACGTTCCGCCGGTGCGGTGGAGGTCACACCACCCGAGGAGGCCAAGGCTGAGGTCCCGCTCAGCTTCAGTGGGCTCAACCGCATACCCGTGCTCCTGCTCGGCCCGCTCCTCCACCTGACCGGCGAGGCGTTCGTGCCCCGGGTAGGTGGCGACCGGATCGGGGGGCGCCCGGTCGACTTCCACGTCAAGGCCCTGCGCGCCCTGGGGGCAGAGGTGGAAGTGACCGACGACGGGATCCGGGCACGTTGCCGGCGGTTGCGGGGCGCCATCATAGAGCTGCCTTACCCGAGCGTGGGGGCTACCGAGTCGGCACTTTTGTCTGCCTCCCTGGCTCAGGGCAAGACCGTGGTCCGCAACGCGGCGACCGAGCCTGAGGTCTTGGAGCTGGCCCTTTTCCTGCAGAGGATGGGAGCCCGGATCGAACTGGCACCGGACAGGCGCGTGGTCATAGAGGGCGTGCCCAAGCTGCGAGGGGCCCGCACCCGCCTGGCCGGCGACCGTATCGAAGCCTTCAGCTACCTGGTGGCCGGGCTGGCGACACGGGGCACCGTCCGGGTGATCGGCTGCGCCCAGGACCGGCTGGTCACCGCCATCACGACCTTGTTGCGAATGGGCGCCCAGGTCAGCATCGACGAGCACGGCATCGCCGCCTTCGCCCCCGACGGGCTCCACGCCGCCGCCGTCCAGACCGATGTGCACCCCGGTTTCATAACCGATTGGCAGCCACCTCTCATGGTATTGTTCACCCAGGCCGAGGGGATGTCGGTGCTGCACGAGACAGTGTTCGAGGAGCGTTTTGTCTACGTGCCCGCCTTGCAGGCCATGGGGGGCGAGATAGAGCTGTTCGCCACCTGCCTGGGCGGCCCTGCCTGCCGGTTCCACGACACGAGCTACCTGCACTCGGCAGTGGTCCGGGGGCCGTCGAAACTGCAAGGCACCGAGGTCGAAGTGCCCGACGTGCGGGCCGGGTTCTCCAGCGTCATCGCCGCGGCAACGGCCAGCGGCCCCACTCTCCTGCACGGCGTCCGCCACTTGGAGCGCGGCTACCACCGCCCGGCCGAACAACTGCGCTCTCTCGGGCTCACCCTCCAAGAGAAATAGGCCGCAGCCGGGCACGACCGCTGGCCATGACGACAGAAGGACCGGCGGGGGATGCCGGTCCTTCGGTCATCGCTCAAGGGGCGGAAGGGGGGGACCGCCCCGAGCTAGTCCAACTGGCAGGGAGAGCCGTATGGACGCCCCCAGCATAGCAGCCTCCTCAACCACCTACCAGGGCACTGGCTACCAGGGCACTGGCTACCAGGGCACTGGCCAGCGACCAGGGCCCACGTCAGAGGTCCAGGCCGACCAGTACGGGCTCCGGCTCCAGGGTAATGCCAAAGCGGGCCCGTACCCCGTCGCGCACCGCCCGGGCCAGGGCCAGCAGGTCTGCCGCAGTACCGCCCTCCAAGACCGTGAGGGCCAGGGCATGGCGGCTGGAGATGGCAGCACCGCCCATCCGGTACCCGCGGGCAAAGCCGGCTCGCTCCACGAGCCAAGCGGCAGGCACCTTGACCCCTTTGCCGGTGGGGAACCCCGGCACACCGGGGGCGACTTCCTGCAACCGCTCCCAGTGCCCCTCCTCCAGGACCGGGTTAGTGAAAAAGGAGCCCGCCGTGCCAACAACCGGCCCTGCGGGGTCCAGCACCATGCCCTTGGCCCGGCGCAGCTCCAGCACCGCTCCTGCGACTTCCGCCAGAGGGGCCCGGCTCCCCACCCGGGCACCCAGGTGCCTGGCCAGTTCCCCGTAGCGGACAGGGCGGGACAAGCGCGACCGTTCCAGCTGGAAGGTCACCTCAGTCACCACAAAGCGCGACGACCTCTTGAGGAGGCTGTCCCGGTAGGCAAAGCCAACTTCGCCGGGGGACAGTTCGCGCAGGCACCGACGGGAGCGGTCCCAGACCGTCAGCTTCCAGATGGTGTCAGAGACCTCCTGGCCGTAGGCGCCTACGTTCTGCACGGGCGTGGCACCCACCAGGCCGGGTATGCCGGCCAGGCACTCGATGCCCGAAAGCCCCTCCGCCACGCAGCGCTCGACCAGCTCGCTCCACGGTTCGCCGGCGGCGGCACTGAGGAGCACCTCGCCTCCCCCCTCGGTGCTCAGCCGGGCACCCCTCAGGGCGATGCGCACCACCGTCCCTGGGAACCCCTCGTCGCAAACGACCACGTTGCTCCCTCCCCCCAGGACAAGCACCGGCTGGTGGTCGGCTTCAGCCCGCTCCAGGGCACGGGCCAGAGCCTCCACGCTGTCTACCTGGACGAAGGCACGGGCCGGCCCGCCCACTCTCAAAGTGGTGTGCTCGGAGAGCCGTACGCGGCCCGGCGACGGCGTGCTCAACCGGGGCATAGCGCCAGCCCGGCCACGTCGTCTCTGTGGGGCACCTTCCCCCCTGTGCCGCCTGTGGTCGCCTTCGCGCCTGTAGCTGTGGCCATGGCCTCTCGCTGCGTACTTGCCGCCCGAGAGCCTAACCGCTGCCTGCCCAAGGTGCCCCCCTCGCCCCCAGGGCCGGCTAGAGTCCTGGCGGTGCTGCGGCACCCACGGGTTAGGAGTGGCCGTGCAACAGCTGGAACAGGAGCTCAAGTTCGACGTGCCCCGCAGCTGGGCGCTCCCCGACCTCAGCGGGGTGCTGCCCGGCGTCCAGGCGGCGCCACTGCCAGCCCTGCGGCTCGTCACCACCTATTTCGACACCGCCGACCTGCGCCTGGCGCACCACGGGGTGACCCTGCGCCACCGCCACGTGATGGCCGAGCCGGGCAAGCCACGGGGCCGTGCCCGCCAGAAGGAGGAATGGACCGTGAAGCTCCCGGCCAGCGCCGGGGCCGGCCTGGCTCGCACCGAGGTCACCTGGCCAGCAAGACGCAGCCGGCCTCGCGCCCCTGGGGCCGGCGCCGGGACCACGGGACCGGTCGAGGGGGCGGCGGCGCCGGCCCGTCCACGGCTGCCCGCAGTACCCAAGGCCGCGGCCAACTTGGTGAGGGACGTCTGCCTGGGCCTGCCCCTACGCCCGGTGGCCCGCTTGGAGGCTGACCGCCAGCGCCTGCAGCTGCGGGCCTCGGATGGTCGCCCTCTGGCGGAAGTGGACTACGACTCGGTAGCGGGCTACCGCTTGGTTGGGCACCGCCGCTCCACTCACTTCCGCGAGGTCGAGGTGGAACTGGCCCCCGGCAGCTCGGCGGAGGTGCTCCAGGCCGCCGCCGCCCGGCTCCAGGCGGCCGGCGCCGCGCCGTCTGGCCGTGCCAGCAAGCTGCTGGAGGTGCTAGGGCCGGAGGCAAGCAGCTGGCAGCCCGCCCGGCCCGGCCCCGGCTCTGCCCAGCCCGGTGCCAGCGTGGCTGCCGTCTTGCCGGCCCAGGTAGGAGCCTGCCTGGAAGAGCTCCTGGCCCACGGCCCCGCCATCCGCCTGGCCCGCCCCGACCCCGAGCACGTCCACCGGGCCAGAGTGGCTGTCCGCCGTACGCTCAGCCTGCTGGGGCCAGCGAACCGATCTGGCGCCGACGAGCAGCTGGCACGCCTGCGCCATGAGCTCAGTTGGCTCGCCCAGCGCTTGGGCCGGGCGCGCGACGCCGATGTACGGGCTGAGCTCCTGCGGGCAAGCTGTGACGAGCTCCCTCCAGCCGACGCCGACGGCGCCCGGGCCCTGCTGGAGCGGGCCAGGGGCGACCAACGCCGTGCCCGTGCCCAGTTGCTCGCGGCACTGCGCTCCCAGCGCTACCTGGCCCTGTTGAGGTCGCTGGAGGACTTCAGCCCTGCCACCGCCCCCGGCCCGGCCGAGGCGCCAGCTGTGGCACTGGGGGCAGTGGTGCAGCGCAACTGGCGGTCGCTCAGCCGAGCTGTGGGCCACAGCGGCGACCAGGCCACGGACGACGCCCTGCACCGGGCGCGGGTGAGGGCCAAGCACCTTCGCTACACACTGGAGCTCCTGGCCGGCAAGCGTGCGCACCGGGCGGCCGCCGCCGCCACCCGCCTCCAGGACGTGCTGGGACAGCTCCACGATGCCGCACTGGCCGAAGCCTGGCTGCGTGAGGCAGCCGCCGCGGCACCCAGCCGGGCGGGCCTGGCAGTCGCCGCCGGCCAGCTCATCGCCCGCTCCCGGGCCAGTCAGAGCGAGCTGCGGGCCGCCTGGCCGTCAGCCTGGTCCCGCCTGCGCAAAGCCGTCTCCAAGTTGTGAGCTCACCGCCAGGGGCCGTGCCGGCAAGCCCTGCCGGGTGCGTTGCAGGTTCTTTGGCCAAGGGGCATTATCGGGCCTCATGCGCCAAAGGACCGCGGGTTGAGGGCAGCTCACTGGCCAAGGACCAGGCGCTGGGCCAGCGGGGCGAGCCTGGCCCTGGCCGGCGTGGGGGCACTGGCGCTGGCCGCCTGCGGAGGAGCCAACAACGCCGCTCCGGGCTCCCGGGCTACCTCGGTGTTCAACCTACGGCCCGGCGACTGCCTCGTCCCGCCCAAGGCCAACCCGAACCTCCAGGTCTCCAGCGTCACCGTGGTCCCCTGCACCGAGGCCCACACCGAAGAGGTCTACTGCGTCCTGCCCTACAGCCCGGCCCCACCCCAGGGGGCCCCCAAGTGCCCGGCCAAACCCCCCCGGCTGACCGGCCTGCTCGGGGAGGGGTACCCCGGTGACAAGGCCCTGGAGATGTTCGCCAACGCAATATGCTTGGACGAGTTCCAACCCTATGTAGGCACCCCGTACAAGGACTCGTCGTTGTACTACAGCTACCTGTACCCCTCCCCTCGCAGCTGGGACGACGCGGCCCGGCGGGACCGGGCGGTGGCCTGCGTCCTTGTCACCACCGGTGCCCCCCTCACCCGCTCCGCTCGAGGCTCGCACCTGTAGCGGGCAGGAAGGAGGCCAAGTGCCACCCCAGGTCACGGCCACCGCATCAGTGGTGTGCTCCTTCGGCATGGCCCCGGCCACAATGGACGTCCTGCCCGTGCGCCGGGCCCTGGTCGAGGGCAAGCCGGCCGCGACCATCGAGGACACGGTGCCCATGGTCAACCTCCCGCCCTTTGGGATGTGCACCAGTTTGTCCAACCCGACGGTCGCCAGTGCCACGGCCGCGGCCTTAGGGGCCCTCACCCCCATGCCCTGCGTGCCCGTACCGGTGGGGCCGTGGTCGCCTGGGAGCCCAACGACCTTGATCGGAGGGGTACCGGCGCTGGCTCAGGGCGCTATGTGCAACTGCGCCTGGGGCGGGGTCATCAGCGTGACCTTCGCCGGTTCGGTGCGCACGGTCGTCAACTGAGGCCGGCCAGCCGGCCGGTGTTGCGCCCATCTCGTACCTGTCCGTTTTGTCCGTTTTCTTGGTGGGGCGAGGCCGCAAAAGCGAGCCAAGGGATCGACAAGACGTGCTTGGCAGGCGCGGCTGTTCTATCTTCTTGGGTAAGGGCTGCCTAGTGCCCTTGTGATGTGCGTCCTTACAGCCGCCATCGCCAACCGTACGACGTGCTCCTCACAAAGGGAGGCCAATGCCAACATATGCAGCACCCGGCGTGTACGTCGAGGAGGTCCCCTCGTCCCAAAAGGTCCTCACGGCCGCGGCGACGGCTATCGCGGCGTTCGTGGGCTTCACCGGCCGGGCCCCCGACGACGACCCTTCCGACCCAGAGGGCGTGAAACCCCGCCTGGTAACCAGTTGGTCCCAGTTCGAGAACCTCTACGGCGGCTATGCCGAGGGTTGCATGCTGCCCATAGCAGTACGGGGCTACTTCGACAACGGCGGGTCCATCGCCTACATCGTCCGTATACCCAACACCGCTCCTTCGGGCCAGCCCTCCCAGCTGGCACTGCCGGCCGCCGACCGGGCCCTCGGGTCCCCGCTCCAGGTCACCAGCATCGCGCCCGACGCCCAGCTGTCGGTGGTGATAGAGAGCGCTGATGCAGCACCCAACGCCAGCGACGGGCCCACGCCGTTCAACCTCTCGGTCGTGGAAGGCGGCAAGACCGTCGAGAGCTTCGAGAACCTGACGCTAACGCCCGGTGACCGCAACGCCGAGAAGGTGGTCAATGCCGCCTCCACCAAGGTCAAGGTCAAGGTCAACCTGGGCCCCAAGGTCGACTTGAGCTCCATGCTCGACGTCATGAAGCCGGGCACCTTCACCCTGCAGCCCGCCCCGGCCAAGCCCGTGCCCGTCACCGGGAGGCGCTTCGCCGGCTCGGAGTCCTCCCGCAGCGGCATCAACGGCTTGGCCATAGCCGAAGACGTGACCATGGTCATCGTCCCGGACTTGGTGACCGCGGCCACCAAGCCGGACAAGAGCATTGACCTCGGCCTGTGGAAGGCGGTCCAGACCACGCTCATCACCCACTGCGAGTCGCACGGCAACCGGGTGGCCATCTTGGACGCACCCCCGGGCATGACACCCCAACAGGTGAAGGAGTGGCGCTCGGACGTGGCGATGTACGACAGCGCCTTCGCCGCCCTCTACTACCCCTGGATCAAGGTCGAGAACCCCTTGGCCACCAACGGGGCCGACGCCGAGATCCTGGTCCCGCCCTCCGGGCACATAGCGGGCGTGTGGGCACGGGTCGACGAGACCCGGGGGGTCTGGAAGGCCCCTGCCAACGAGACCATCGCCGGCTGCCTGGACGTCGAGTACCCGGTCACCAAGGCCGAGCAGTCCCTGCTCAACCCCGTCGGCATCAACTGCGTCCGCCCGTTCGGCACTCGCGGCATCCGCATATGGGGTGGCCGGACATTGTCCTCGGACACCGACTGGCGCTACATAAACGTCCGCCGGCTTTTCAACATGGTCGAGACCACTATCCTCGACGGGACCCAGTGGGCCGTGTTCGAGCCCAACGACGTGAAGCTGTGGGAGGGCGTGAAGAGGACCCTCAACGCCTTCCTGACCGGCCTGTGGCGGGACGGCGCCCTCTTCGGCACCTCACCGGACCAAGCCTTCTATGTGAAATGCGACGAGGAGACCAACCCGCCCGAGTCCATCGACCAGGGCAAGCTGGTGGTCGAAGTGGGCATCGCGCCGGTCAAGCCAGCTGAGTTCGTCATCTTCCGCATCAGCCAACAAAAGCAGACGGCCTAGTCACAACAGGAGCAAGTAGATGCCGGTAAGCAACATCGTCAAAGAAGACCCACTGGTAGTCAACCACTTCTTCTTGGAGATCGACGGGGAGGTGATCAGCCAGCTGTCCGAGGTGAGCGGCTTGGACGTCGAACTGGAAGTCTCCGAGTTCGCCCAGCAGCTCCCCAACGGCCAGTACTCCCAGCGCAAGACCTTTGCCAAGCCCAAGTGGACAGGCGAGATCTCGGTGAAACGCCTGGCTCCCCTGGACGCCACCAAGGACCCCCTGTGGAAGTGGTTCGAGGACATCCGCAACAAGGGGATGTCGGTAAGCGCGCTCAACGCCCAACGCAAGAACGGCTCAGTGGTCATCTACGACTCGAGCATGAAGGAGATCTCCCGCTGGAACTTCACCAACGGCTGGCCCTCCAAGATCTCCCAGGACGCCGTCACCGTGTCGGGCAACGAGCCCATTTTCGAGACCATCACCATCCAGCACGAAAAGCTCGACCGGGTGAAGTGAGTCGGTGGTGAGCGGTCTGCGCACCGAGTACGAGTTCGTGCTCCCCAAGGGGTACCTGGACGCCAGTGGCACGCTCCACAAGCGGGGCACCATGCGCTTGGCGACGGCCCGCGACGAGCTCGAACCACTGCGTGACCCCACCATAACCTCGGCCGACGACCCCCGCCTCACCATCTTGGTGCTGGCCCGGGTGGTGCGCACCCTTGGCACCCTGGACCAGGTCACCGCTCACGAGATCGAGGGTCTGTTCGCGGCCGACCTCGCCTACCTGCAGGACTTCTACGGGGTCATCAACTTCGGCACCCCGGCGGACATCGAAGCCCTGTTGCAATCTCAACAGGAGATGGAGCGCGCCAGCCGTCCACTGGCCGCCCAACCCGAGGGGGCCTCGGCGCGCTCCACTGCCCCTTTGGCTGAAACCCCGGCAGCCGCCAAGGGCCCGGCGGGTGCCGGAGCCAGCAAGCCAAGCCCGGACGAGCAACCCGCGCTCGCGGCCACCGCCGCCCCGACGGGCCGCCGGGCGGCCATAGAGGAGGTACCGACCACCCAGAAATGATGCAGTACCCGACCGAGGCGCTCTGGCAGGAGATCGTGTACCTCGCCTACCACCTGCACTGGTCCCTTGACGACCTGTTGGATCTCGAGCACGCCGACCGGGCACGCCTCGTGCACGGCGTGGCTGCCCTGAACGCCCGAGCCTGGGAGGCGGTGCGTAGCCAGTGAGCCAGCAAGCTGACGACTTCAAGGGCATAGTGCCCGTCAGCAACCAGTTCATCTTCGAGGTCGACGGCGTCCAGATCGGGGTCTTCGGCGAGGTCTCGGGCTTGGAGCTGCAGGTAGGCGTCGAGGAGTACCAAGAAGGCGGGCAGAACGGCTACGTGCACAAGTTCCCCGGCCGGATCACCTGGCCCCACATCGTCATGAAGTCCGGCGTGACCAACAGCGACGCCCTTTTCCAATGGGTGAGCAAGTCGTCCGGCGACGGCTTCGCGGCGGCTGGCAACAAGCTCACTCGCTGCACCGGGGCCATAACCGCGATCGGCACCGACGGCAAGCGCCTGCGCTCGTGGGAGATAGCGGACGCCTTCCCGGTCCGTTGGACCGGCCCCCGCTTCAGCGCCGGTTCGAACGAGCCCTTGCAGGAAGAGCTCGAAATAGCCCACCACGGCTTCAAGTCCCACACCTTCAGCGGGACATGACCCTAGCGGAGCAACGGTGACGACCAGGCCGGCCCCACCCCAAGGCGGGTTGCCACCCAGCGGGCCAGTCGGGGAGGCGAGCCCTGGCGGCCCCGGCCCCGCGGGTGAAGGAGGCCCCTGGCCCGTGCCCCGGCACCCCCTCGGCCAGGAAGCCAGCCGGCGCTACAGCTTCGCCGACTGGGGGCACCGCCGCTACCGCCTCCCAGGAAGGCGCCTGAGGGTTGGGGCGCTGGCCAGCAGCACCGCTCGCTTCGTGGCCGTCGTCGGGCGCTCCCTGGCCAGCCGCCACTTGGTCGGCCAGCGCGTGCTGTGGCCCGTCGGGGCCATGGAGGGGTTGCCGGTGCGCCCACCGCCTGAGTACCTCCCTCTAGCTGCCGAGCGTCGGCAGCCGGTGGTTTCGATGTCGGCAGCAGAGCGCCGGGCCCGTTCCTACTGGCAGGTGGAGGAGCGCCTGAGGGGCCTAGCTCCGCCGGTGCGGGCCGAGCGGCCAGCTCCGCGGGTGCCTTTGGGGTTGCCTCGGGCCAGCTCCCGGGCCACCCAGTCGCGCGTCGGCCGCCAGACCGGTCCTGCTGGGGCGCCCCAGCGCATGGCCAGCCAGCCCGTCTTCGTCTCCAACCCCCGGGAAGTCAGCGGGGCCGGCCGGGTGCTGACAGGTCACGACCGAGCCGCAGTGCCAGCCAAGAGCCCGCTCGCCCACCCTCCACATGCCCAGCTTCAAGCCCGCTTGGGAGCACCTCACGCTACGGTCGGCCCGGCCTGGCCGGTGCCCACGGCCGTTGGCGCCACCGCCGGCCGGTTGCTTCGTGGCTCTCCCCAGAGGCGCCGAGGCGCTCCCCGCCCGGCCCCGGGCCAAGGGACGTCATCGAGCCGCAAGGCCGCTGTCGGGAGCGCTCCCCGCCCGGTCCCGGGCCAAGCACCACCGCCCTTCTCACGCCGTCCGCGGCACGTTCCCGCCGGACGCTTCCTTCTTCGGGCGGCACTGCCGGGAGGGCCGCGGTGCCCGGGCAGCTCACCTATCGACGAGCCTCCAGCCCGGCCTATGGCTGCTCTCGGGGCCGAGATGGCCAGGCCCACAACGCCCCTTGGCCCCCACCCACGCCAGGTGCCGGCCCCAGCCACCCCGCCAGCACCGAGCCCACCTGTACACGGCCTGGCTCCGGCACCAACGCTCCACCCGGGGCAAGCTCGGCCTACCCGGCCATCCTCCACCCGAGCATTAGGGCCAGCCCAACGACCGGCCCTGGCCAGCCCCAGGCCATCACCCTCCTCCGGGGGCATCGCGGGCCAGGCCACTGGCGCCCCCGGGGCACCGCCACACCACCTTCCACTTCCTGGGCCCCGCTCGGCTGGTCGGCTTCGGCGGCCAGCCACGGCCCAGCTCCTTTTCGCTGACCGCTCCGCAACCACCGCGGTGGCAGCCGGCGCTGTGGCCAGGCCAGCAGCACCCAGGGCTGTATCCAAGGCTGCCGGGGTTGTGGCCAGGGCTTTCGCCCCCCCTTACGCTGCCCCGGCCAGGATGGCCTCGGCGCGCGTTGCTGCCCTCTTCCCCGCGGCTCCGGCCGGCAGCCCCACGGCATTGGGGAGGCCACAGAGCCCGGTACCCGAGCCGGCGCCGAGATCCCCCCTGGCGCCGAGATCCCCCCTGGCGCCGAGATCCCCCCTGGCGCCGAGACCGCCCTTGGCTGCTCCGGGCATGGCCGCTCCGGGCATGGCCGCTCCGGGCATGGCCGCTCCTACTGCCGGCTATGGCTGGGACCGGCGGCTGCCAAGCTCGCCCCCGAGCCACTTGGCCTCTCCGCCCGTCCGGAGCAGCAGCCCGGGCCAGGTACGTGCCGGGGCCTGGCCCACATATCTCACTGGTCGCCGGCCCAGGCCCAGCCGCCCACCCTTGGGCCGGGTGCCTGGCGCGCCTTGGCCGACGCCTCCCAGCCCAAGCCGGCGCACACACGGCTCGGGCCCCGCGCCCCGGCAGCCCGGGCACCCACCCCGGTGGCAGCCGGCTGGGGCCAGGCTTCGTGTGCCGCGTCCTGGCCAGGGCCCGCCCTCTCCCCGCCCCACGGCAACGGTTCTCCGCCGCGCCGCCACCGGGGGCCCCGCACTGGCCCGCTACGGCACCAGTCGGCCCGCCCTGGCCTACCTGGCCCGTCCCCAGGTCGGCCCCAAACCGGGCATGGCCAGCTCCCAGCCAGGTCTTGGACACGACGGTAGAAGCCCGGCCAGGGCGGCCCTCGTCGTTGCTGTGGCCGTGCCAGAAGTCCTCGCCCCCCTGGCCAGTCACCCGGCGCTCCTGCCCGCTCGCTCTGCTCGCCACCGGGCCGCGCTGGCCTCGCCCCGGCCCGGGGGACCTGGTGCCACGACGGCCGGTGCCCGCCCCCCTGGGCTGGCTGCCCTGCCCCGCTCGGCCACCTCCCCCTCCCCCGGCCAACCCGGGCTGCCCGGCCCTCCACCCGCGGCCCACGGTGCACAGGAGACCGCCAGAGCCCAGGCAGGCAAGTGGCCACCGGCCCTTCATGAGCCTTCCCTCGCCCGGGCCGTGCCCGCCCGGCCTCAGCCGGCCACCCCCCTGGCAGCCCGGGCGCCATCGGGCCCGCCCGCCCGCCCGGCCCCGTCTTCGCCCGTGGGCAAGCCCACACCATCAACAGCTGCGGCGCCGGTAGGCCCGGGGGCGGCACTGGCCCCGAGCCGGCCCCGGCCCGGAGGCCCGGTGGCCGAAGGCCCAGTGCTCGCCGCCGGGATGGCCCCGGCCCGGCTCAGCACGCCAGGGACGGCTGTGCCGGGCGGCCACACTGGCCCCCTCCTTGCCTTCGGCACCGCTGGCTTGCCCGTAGCCGGGGGCGGAGCCACGCCCGCGCTCGCAGTGCAACGCCAGTACCGCTCACGCTGGGCAGCAGCCGAGCGGCCCAGGCCAGACGGCCAGCACCCCGGGCCTGGGGGGCCCCCGCTGGCCAGCCCGGGCGGCCAACACCTCTCAGCTGCCAGCGCCGTACCACCAGGCAGGCCCGGCCAGCCCAGCCCAAGGCCTTCACCCGACCGGCTGGAAAGGGCCCTGGCTCGGCCCCAGGAAGGAGCAAGCACCATGGCGACCGCCGAAAGGCACGTCGAACTGGACCGATGGAGCGCTGCCGGGCCCAGGCCCGTTACCCCTGGACCGGGGCCGGTGGGCGCAGGGCCAGCCATCAGTACCCACCGCGCCACGAGCACCTACCACCCGAGCACGGGACCGGGGATGGTGGCGACGTGGCCCACCGCCAACGGGCCCGGCCCGAGGCCGGGGCCTGCCCTGCCACGGGGCCCGGAGCTGTCCGAAGCGCTCGACCAAACCAGCGAAGCCCTGGCCGCTCACCGCCTGGCCCAGCTCCGGCGGCGGGGCCTGCTACAACCGGAGGTGTTCTGAAATGGCCCCCACCACCGGGCAAAAGGCCTTCCTCCAAACAGAAAAAGGCGACAAGATCCCTTGCCTGTTCAACCCCACGGACTTGAGCTTCAGCCGCAGCAACTCCTGGTCCGCCCCCGAGATGCCGGGCAAGGGAGTGCCCACGTTGAACTACACCGGGGCGCAGTCGGGCTCGATGAGCCTCAGGCTCTTTTTCGACACGACGGCCACAGGCACGGCGGTCACCACCTACACGGACAAGCTCCTGGCCCTCATGGAGGTGGACCCGTCCCTGCCGGGCACCAACGAGAACAACAACAACGCCAGGCCGCCGTGGGTGCAGTTCCACTGGGGCAGCATGCACTCGTTCAAGGCCGTGATCACCTCGGCCACGGTCAGCTTCACCTATTTCTCCAGTGCCGGGGACCCGTTCCGGGCGACCGTCGACTTGACCCTCACCCAGTACGAAGACGGCAAGGTGTTCGGGCCCCAAAACCCCACCTCGGGCACCCCCCATCCTCACCGGTCCCACCGGGTCCAGCCAGGAGAGACACTGGACCGCATCGCCGCCGCCCACTACGGGACGCCCAACAACTGGCGAGCCATCGCCGAGCTCAACGGTATAGAGGACCCCATAGCGCTCAAGCCGGGCCGGGTCCTCGCCATCCCCGAGGTCACCTGACACCTACCGGGCCCTCCCGGCCCGAGGCCAACCTCGGGGCCTGGCGGGCTGCCACCCCACAGACCGCTCACCGACCACCGAAGGAACTGCCCCAAGACCATGCCCGCTGCCCTCACCCTCGCCCCAACCATCACCGTTGGCGGCCAACCTCTGGCCACCAAGTGGCAGGACGCCCTGCTCGAGTGCAAGGTCGACTTGGAGTACAACGCCCCCGGGCAGGTGACCCTGCGCTTCAGCGACCCTGGCTATGGCCTGACCCAGGACCCCACCCTGGCCCTGGCCACGGAGGTCGACGTAGGAGTGCCGCAAGCGGGCACGTTGGTCAATGCCGAGGTCACGGCCATCGGGGTGGAACAGTGCCCGGGTGAGGGCCCCGAGCTGGTGGTGACCGCCATGGACAAGGCGCACCGGCTGGGCCGGGGCTCCAAGGTCGCTACGTACCTGAACGTCACCTACTCGGACATCGTCTCGCAGCTGGCGGCCAGCCACGGGCTTTCGGCTTCCACCGACCCCACCGAGGGGACCATGGAGTACGTGATGCAGGTGAGCTCAGACCTCACCTTCTTGAACGACCTGGCCAGCCGGGCAGGTTTTTACTGGTGGGCGGCCGGCCGCACGCTCCACTTCAAAAAGCCGGCGGCCGGCGCCACGGTGGAACTGAAGCTGGGTGGCCAGCTCCGGAGCTTTTCCGTCCTGGCTTCGGGGCACGCCCCCGGGAGCACCGAGGTCTACGGCTGGGACCGCGACAACCAGCAGAAACTTACCGGCACCGCCTCTCGCACCACGCTGAGCGCCCGCTCGGAACTGGCCGACAAGGTCTCCTCACCCGACCGCGCCTTCGGCACAGCCAAGCTGGTCACTGCCGGCTTGGCCGGCCACAATGCCGATGAGGTCCAGGCCCTGAGCCAGGCGCTCATGGACTGGGCCAACGCCACCACCCTGAGGGCAGTGGGGCTGGCCGAGGTGGAGGCCGGCATCAAGCTGGGTGCCTCGGTGAAGGTCACTGACGCCGGGCCGCTTTCGGGGAGCTACCCCGTGAGCAGGGTAGAGCACACCTACCGTCCCGGGCGGGGGTTCCTCACCCGCTTCTGGTCGGGAGGCCAGGGCCAGCCCGACGGCGCCGGGCGCTACCCGCCCCTACAGGGCCCGACCACCTACCACCCGGGCCTCGTGGTGGGGCAGGTCACCAACGTCAACGACAGCGACAAGAGGGCCGGCCGGGTCAAAGTGCGCTACCCCGGGCTCGACGAGCAACAAGAAAGCGCCTGGGCGCGTGTCCTGCAGCCCGGCGCCGGCAAGGACATGGGGATGGTGGTGCTTCCCGAGGTGGGCGACGAGGTGCTGGTCGGCTTCGAGCACGGTGACCCCCGCCAGCCGGTCGTGCTCGGCGGCCTCTACGGGGCCAAGTCCACCATCCCCAAATGGCCGGTGCAGGAGGGCAAGGTCACTTCCCGGCTGTTCACCTCCCGCCTGGGCCACGTACTGGAGCTCTCCGACGGGGACAGCAGTGCCGACCAGTACTTCATGGTCCAGCTGGCGGGCAAGGAGCACACCATGAAGATCTCCAAGCAGGAGACGACCTTGGAGATCCCGAGCGGCCAGGCGCTCACGGTCAAAGCCGGCACCACCCAGGTGGAGCTGTCCACCAGCGGCGACGTCACCATCAAAGGCAACAACATCAATATCCAGGCACAGCAGAACGTGAAGATCGAAGGCCTCCAGGTCAACGTGTCCGCCCAGGCCCAGCTCCAGATGCAGGGCCAGGGCCAAGCCAGCCTCAAAGGCGCCATGCTCGAGCTGGAAGGCGAGGGCCAGGCTTCTCTGAAGGGTGCCATCGTCCAGATCAACTGACTACCGGCCGCTACGAGGTGGGGAACAGATGATGCCAATGCAAAACGGTGGGAGCGGGACGGCCCTGCCGGCGCACCCGGGACCAGGCACAGGCCAGGTGGCGTCGTTTGTCGGGCGCGGGTTCGCCTTCCCCATGGGAGTCGACCGGGACGGGAGCATACGGCTGACCCGCGGGGCCGAAGACATGGACACGTCTATCCGGGTGATCCTGTCGACCGCCCCGGGAGAACGGCTCATGCGGCCACAGTTCGGCTGCCGTATATGGGAGCTCGTCTTCGAGCCGGTCAACTTCAACACGCTCGGTCTGATGGAGCAGGCGGTCCGGGACGCGTTGGCCCAGTGGGAACCGCGTGCCGAGGTCACCGACGTGCACTGCGAGCCCGACGCACGAGACCCCTACCTGGTGCACGTGCAAATCTCGTACAAAGTGCGCTCGACCAACGACCGCCGCAACCTTGTCTACCCCTTTTACGTGATACCACGAGAGGAACCGTAATTGTCGCTCCAAGCCCCCAACCTCGACGACCGCCGCTTCCAGGACATCGTCGACGAGACCAAGCTCCTCATCCCCAAGTACTGCCCGGAATGGACCAACCACAACCTGTCCGACCCGGGCATTGCCCTGATAGAGCTTTTCGCCTGGATGAGCGATGCCCTGCTCTACCGGGTCAACCAGGTCCCCGACCGCTTCTACACCAAGTTCTTGGAGCTCATGGGGATAGAGCCCTACCCCCCCACCGCGGCCCGGGCCAACATCACCTTCTGGCTGTCCACCGTGCTCGGCCACCCGGTCACGGTGCCGCGCGGCACCCGGGTCGGCGCACCCGGCCTCGGCCCCGCCATCACCTTCGAGACAGTCGAGGACCTCGTCATATCGCCACCCGAGCTCATCGCCGCCCGCACCGGGCGTGGGGGGACAGGCACTTCGGCCCTGGTCGACGTGTGGGACGACCTCCGCTTCAACGGGTCGGTGCTGCGCTGCTTCACCTCCAGCCCCCGGCCGGTGCCCGGCGACGCCCTCTACCTCGGCTTCGCCGCCAGCCTGGCCCGGACCGTCCTGCGCCTGCGGGTGGTTGCCACCAACCCCGCCGGCATCGGCATCTACCCCTCACGTCCCCCCCTCACCTGGGAGGCCTGGTCCGGGGAAGCGTGGGCCACCGTCCCGGTCCACACCGACACCACCGGGGGCCTCAACCGCGATGGCGAGGTCGTGCTGCTCTTCCCCTCTGCCCACGAGGCTTTGGCCCTCGACAACACCCGCGCCTACTGGGCCCGGGTGGTCATGACCCCGACGGCACCGAACGAGCCCACTTACCAGGCATCACCCGAGGTGCGGTCCCTGGTGGCCGAAGCCCTGGGCGGGACGGTGGTGGCCGAGCACTCAGTCCGGCAAGGGCCAGAGACGCTCGGGCGCTCCAACGGCCTGCCCGGCCAGGTCTTCCGGCTCCAGCACCCTCCGGTCCTCGACCGCCGGGACGGTGAGGCCCTGCAAGTGGCCTACGGCAACGTCGTGCAGACATGGCAGGAGGTGGAGGACTTCAGCGCCTCGGGCCCAGACGACCGCCACTACGTGCTGGAGAGCGGCTCGGGGACAGTGCGCTTCGGGCCAAGGGTGCGCTACCCGGACGGCACCTGGCGCCAGCACGGTGCCGTGCCTCCCGCCGGAGCAGAAGTCATGATGCCCTCCTACCGCCAAGGCGGTGGCGCCGAGGGCAACGTCGGTGCCGGCGTCCTGAGCAGCCTGCGCAGCACTGTGGCCTTCGTCGACCGGGTGGCCAACTTGGAGCCAGCGGCCGGCGGGGCGGACGCCGAAGCACTGAGCGAGGCGAAGAAGCGGGGGCCGTTCAGCCTGCGGACCAGCCAACGAGCAGTGACGCCCCACGACTTCGAGCGGCTCGCCCAAGAGGCGTCCGTAGAAGTGGCCCGGGCCCGCTGCCTTGCCCCCGCTGCCCCGGGCGGGCCCGTGCGCCTGCTCGTCGTGCCCAAGGTCCGCCGCCGCCCAGAGGCCCAAACGATAGACGATTTCGCCCTCACCGACGGCCTGGTGTCCCGGTTGTCCCAGTACCTCGAGCCCCGCCGGGTGCTGGGCATGACGGTCGAGATATCCACGCCCTATTACCAAGGGGTCACCGTGGCTGCTCGCCTGCGTGCCCTGCCCACGGCCAGCGACGAGGTCCTGGCCCGCATCCGTTCGGACGCGCTGGAGATCCTCTACGCCTGGGCCAACCCCCTGAGCGGCGGGCCCGACGGCCGAGGCTGGCCCTGGGACACCGACCTCAACGCCGCGCCCGTAGCCGAGCGCCTGAGCCAGGTGGCAGGCGTGGACCGGGTCGACGAGGTCCTCTTGTTCGAGTGCGACCTGCGCACCGGCCGCCGCTACGGCCCGGCCAAGGAGGTGCTCCACCTGGACGAGCGGTCCCTGTTCCTCTCGGCCCCCCAGCCCCTGCCCGTCCTCGGGGAAGAACCTGGCTCCCAACAGCAGGCCTCCCCCAGCCACAGCGTGGTCGTGAGCAAATGAACAGCACCGATGGCCCTGGCCTGCCCCCGGCGGCCGGCCCGTCGCCCAGCCACCCTGGCCCCAGCCAGGTCCTCGACCCTGGCCCAAGCCAGGTGGCAGACGGCGCGCCAGCCCCCCCGGTACTGGCTCCCCTGGGACGGGGGCCAGAGGGCCCCCAGCCCCGCCGAGCGGACTGGCTGGTCGGCCAGCTGCCAGTGGGCATGCTGGACGACGACTTCTTCTACCGGTTTGCTTCGATCTTCCAGGAGGAGGCCTCGACCTTCCTCGACGTGGTCGACAACCTGGCCCACATCATCGACCCCGCGGTGGCCCCCCCGGCCATGGTCCGGTTCCTCGCCGGCTGGCTTGCCCTCCCGCCCCTGCCACCCAGCCTGGACGAGGCCTACCAGCGCCGCTACGTGAAGGAGGCCCGCGGTTGGCGCGCCTGGAGGGGTACCAGGCGGGGCCTTACTGAGCTGCTGCGCTTTTTGACCGGCGGCGAAGTGGAGGTGGCCGACAGCGGCGGCGTCTTCCGCCAGGGCGAGGCTGGCCTGCGCCCAGCTCAGGTCCGCGTGACGGTCGAGGGCACCGGCTGGCTCACCGAGGCCGACTTCATAGAGCTGGTGCGGGACGAAGTGCCGGCCAACGCCACCCTGGAGCTGTTCATAGGCCAGCGCCGGGCCTGGCCAAAAGAAAGCGAGCAACCAAATGCCAATTGACGTGGTCTGCCCGACCTGCAACACCGTCAGCCGCCTGGAAGGGGTCGAGCGCGATGCGTCCAGTTTCTGCCAGACCTGCGACTTCCCCCTGTTTTGGGCCCAGCCCTCCCGCTCCGCCTCGGTGGCAAGCAGGACCGAGGGCTGGGGCCTGCGGCGTCTGCCGGGCACGGAAGGCTGGGCCATCGCCGAGAGGCTGACCTGCCCCGAGTGCAGCGAGCCCAACCTCCAGACCGAGGACTTATGCGTACGCTGTGGCGCCGACCTGCACCCGCGCCCACCAGCGAGGCAGCTGCCTCCCCCGCCCCCGCCGCCGGCCCCTGGACCCGTGGCAGCCCGCCGACGGTGGCGCTGGTGGCCGGTTACGGTGGCTGCGGCGGTCGTCCTAGCGGGCCTGGTGGCCTGGGCACTGGTCCAGTACCTGGCCTGAGCCAAGGGCAGACGTGCTCGGCCGGCCCACAGCCGCCAACCGGTGGCTGGCCAATAGGCTGAGGCGAGTGACGCCCGAGCAACCAGCCTCTGTAGACCTGGCCGCAACCGGCACGCCATCGTCGAGGCCGCTGGCCTCGCCGTCCCCTGCCCCACCCTCGGTGGCCCACCCCGGGCTGGGCCTGGCCGTGGTCATGATCGGGGTCCTCATCACCGCCATCGACACGACGATCGTGGTCTTGGCCCTGCCCGAGATACAACGAGGGCTCCATGTGGCCCTCAGTTCGGTCATCTGGGTCGTGATCGGCTACCTACTGGTGATCACGCTCCTGGCCACCCAAGTCGGCCGCTTGGGGGACATGTTCGGCCGGGTGCGGATGTACGAAGCGGGTTTCCTCGTGTTCATCGCCGGCAGTGCCCTGTGCGCTTCGGCCTGGGACCAAGCCTCCATCGTCGCCTTCCGGGCCCTGCAAGGTGTCGGCGGCGCCCTCATGACCGCCAACAGCGGCGCCATCATCGCCGACCTGTTCCCGCCAGACAAGCGGGGGCGGGCCTATGGCTTCAATGCCGTGGGGTGGAGCGTCGGGGCCGTCCTCGGCATCGTGGTGGGGGGCGTGATCGTGACCTACGCTTCTTGGCGCTGGATCTTCTGGATCAACGTCCCGATCGGGGCCGTGGGCGTCAGCTTGGCCCTGCGGGCGCTGCGGGACAGCAACCGCCGGGCCCGCCACCAGCTGGACCTGGCCGGCATGCTGACCCTGGGGCTCGGCCTCTACGGTGTGCTCTGGGCCATGACCCGCCTGGCCACCTCGCCGTTCGGCACCGCTACAGCGGGGTACCTGCTGGGTGGCCTGGCCTTGGTGGGTGCGTTCGCCTTTATCGAACGAGCCCGGCCCGAACCCATGCTGGACCTCTCCCTGCTGGGGGCGCCGACCGTCGCCCCGACGTTGCTGGCCGCCTTGGCCCAGGGCCTGGCCAACTTCGCCGTGCTTTTCCTGGTGATCATGTACCTCCAAGGGCCACGGGCCATGTCGCCCTTCGACGCCTCATTGCTGCTGGTGCCCGGCTACGTGGTCGGCAGCGCCATCGGCCCCACCGCCGGCCGCCTGGCCGACCGCTTCGGCCCGGTGCTCCCAGCCACCGCCGGGCTGGCCGTACAGGTGGCCGCCCTGTTCGTGTACTCACGCCTGTCGCCGTCGACGGGGCTGTGGGTGGTCGTGGCCGCCAGTGTGCTGAACGGCACCGGTGCCAGCGCGTTCTTCCCGGCCAACTCGGCTGCCCTGATGAGGGCGGTGAAGCCCCAGGTGTTCGGCATAGCCTCGGGGATGCTACGGACCTTCGCCAACATCGGCATGGTGTTCTCCTTTTCCATGGCCATCCTGGTGGCGTCGCGCTCTATATCACGGCACTTGGCTTTTGCCATCTTCGTCGGCACGGCCAGGCTGCGCGGCGAGGTGGCCAGAGCCTTCACTTCGGGGCTGCATTCTGCGTTCTATGCCTCCATGGTGGTGATGGCCCTGGCGGCCGGCTTGTCCGCCACCCGCCAGGCTCGTGGCCGACGCTCCCGCCCCCTTCCCGACCAGGTCCCCGCCATGGCCACCAGCGCCGAGGGCCCCGCTCAGGGCTGAAGGCCACCAGCTGCGTGAGCCCGTTGGCGGGCCCGGCAATGGGCCCCCTCGTTCGAGGGCAGTGAGCTGCCGGCGACGTTGACCGCTTTCACGATGAAGTAGCTAGGTCGTGCCGGTCGTAAGCCCTGTGGCGGTGGCCCTCAGGTCAGCTCGAGGGGCGGCACCAGCTCCTGGGCTGGACGCGGTCGCACCTTGAGCGGCCGGGTGCTGGACGGCTGGGTCACCTTGGGCCCGTAGTGGCTGCTCAGCTTGACCACGGCGAAGACGGCCAAGGCAGCAAAGGCTATGACCGTGGCCACCATCGCCATGGCCTTCACCAGCCAGGACCGGGCCCACGGGGCCTGGACGAAGGTCGCTCCCACAGTGACCGGCACCCCTCGGGCCTTTACCGTTACCGTGAACGGCACCCGCCTGTGCTCGCCCATGAGCGCCCGTTTGTGCTCGACGGCCGCTTCCACCCTGGCACTGGCACCTGGGGCCAGCCTCAGGCCCGTCTGTGAACAGCGCACCTTGGCGCCGGCCGGGCTCGAACCAGCAAGCCGCACGAGCTGGGCCTCCTGGCCCCGGTTGCGCAGCAGCACCTCGAAGCGCCCGTTGAGCGAACCATGGACCTGGTCGGGCATGGACACCTCGACCAGCCCGGTTTCGGCTACACGCAGGACGAAACCGGCCGAGGCGGGCCGGCCGGCCACCACGCCGGTGGCCGGGTCGAGCGGCTGTGCCCGCACGCTGCCGGCCAGCTCACTGGCCGGGTGGCCAGGCGGTACGAGGAGCCTCAGGCTCATGCCGAGGACCTGGCCAGGCACCAGTGGGCCGAGGGGCGCCGGGAGCCCGGCCCATCCGGTGGCGAAGCCGGCCACGTCCAAGCGGGCGGCCAGTGGTACCGAGCCGTCGTTGCGGACAGCTACTCGCAGCTCGACCGGCTCCCCCGGGACGGCCTCCAAGGCTGGCGGGCACCCCACGGCTAGGACCGGCGCGCGCCCGGTGCCCCCGTCGTGAGGGCGCTGGCCGAAGCTGCTGGAGCTGCTGTGCCCGTTGCTCATCTCGCTCCCTTCACTGCGGCGGGATGGTCGTGGTGGTCGTCGTGGGGGCCTGGGTCGTCGCGGGGGCCAACGTGGAGGTGGTCGTTGGCACGGTAGTGGTCGTCGCCGGGGTCGTGGTAGTGGCTGTCGGGGGGGTGGTGGTGGTGACCGGGGTTGTGGTGGTGACCGGGGTTGTGGTGGTGGCCTGGGTGGTGGTGGTTGTTGGTGCGGTAGTGGTGGTGGCCTGGGTGGTGGTGGTTGTTGGTGCGGTAGTGGTGGTGGCCTGGGTGGTCGTGGTGGCCTGGGTGGTCGTGGTGGCCTGGGTGGTGGTCGGTGGTGCGGTAGTGGTCGTGGTGGCCGGGCGGCAGCTGCCGCCGGGGGTGCCGGTGCTCAGCAGCACTGTCCGCAAGTAAGCTGCTTGGCCCGGCTCGACGGTAACGACCTGCGTCTTTTGCCCTGGCGTCCCCCGGGGGTAGGCGAACTGGACCACGTACTGCTGAGGCGCGCCCAGGTTGGCGAAGGTGTAAGAACCACGGGCGTCGGTCGTGGTGCTGGCCAACGGGACCGAGGGGTACTGGGCGGCAACGTACAGGGTCACCGCCGCACCCCGCAGCGGAGCGGACGCGCAGTTGGCCACCTGGTCTACCGAACCGCTGAGCGAAGCCGCTTGAGCCAGCACCGGGTTGTACTCCAGGCGCTCCCCGGCCGACAGCGTGACCACCGCCGACGTCGGGAGCGCCCCCGTACGGGTGAAGCTCACCGTGTAGGTGCCGGGGGCAACCCCGTCCACCTCGTAGGCCCCCCGGGCCGGCACGCTGGCCGAGGTCACCGAGTACGTCGCCGTCCCGGAAGTCAACCTGACCGCCACCTCGCCCAGGCGCTGCCCGGCCCGGTCGGTCACCATGCCATAGATCGCGGCCGTGGCTGTCTGCATGGTCACGTCCAGGGCCTTGGGGTCAGCCACCGCGCCGGGCACGGCCGGCGCGGGCGAGCCTGGCGCCACCAGCACCACCTGGCGAACCTCGGTGAGCAGGTCGGGCCGCGAGAAGCTGACCTCGTACGTCCCCGGTACGGGCAACCCTGAGATCTCGTAAGCTCCGGCGCCCAGCACCGGCCCCTCTGGCGCCCCTCTGGCCGGCCCCCCCGGGCCCCCTACCCGGGCCTGGCCCTGCATGGCCTGGCTCAAGGTGGCGGTGGTGACCGACAGCGCCCCGTCGGTGACCGTCACGCTCACCCCCCCGGCGGGGGCCCCGTCGGCCAGCCTCACTGTCCCAGCTATGGTCCCGCTCCCCTGGGCCAAGCTCACGTCCTCGCCCCTCAGTTGCTGGCCCTGGGCCAACGAGACCGTCAGGGTCTGGCTGCTGTAGCCGGGCGCCGAGACGACAACCGTAAAAGTCCCCGGGGTCGGCAGGTCCCGGAGGACGAAGAAGCCCACCTTGCCCTGGGTCAGCGACACAGTAGACCAGGTGACCTGGTTGGCGGGCTCGCCCCCGGTGGCCGACACCGTCGCCCCGCCAACGGGCCCGCGCGGTGACGAGACCGTGCCCGAGATGCTGCCGTTGCCGGGCTCGAGCAGCACGGTCACCCCCGTGTCGTCCTGCCCGCTGGCCAGGTTTACGGGCTGGGCCACAGTGGAGTAGCCGGGCTTGGACACGACCAGCTCGTAGCTCGCCGGGGAAGCCACGTCCGCCAGCAAGAAGCCTCCCGAGGCGTCCGCGGTGGTGGAGCTCACCACCGCGGAGGTCAAGCCGGGCCTGGAGCCGGCCACCTGGAGGTCCACGGTTGCCCCCCCGGGCGAAGGACCGGTGACGGAACCAGAGATGCTGGCCGGCAACCCCTTCAGGCTGACGTCCACACCGGCCAGGGCTTGGGCCGGGCCCAGCACCAGGGCCTGGGCCGCGCCAGGCGAACCAGCAGAGGGGTACCAGAGGGGGGCAAACCCAGCGCCTTGGAACTGCAGCTTGTACGAACCGGCAGCCAGGCCAGCAAAGGCGTACTTGCCGCTGTGGTTGGTCGCCGTGGACGCCAGCGGCGTCGTGGTGTCGGCCGAGCTGTAGAGGTAGACCGTGACCCCACCGACCCCCTGGGTGGGCATGGACTGCAGGCTCACTACCCCGGCTATGGAACCCGCCCCTGTCCCTCCCCCTGCGGCCGCCTGGCTGTTCAGGCTGGCGTCCAAGGCCTGCATGACGGCGTTGGAGTCATTGGCCGAGGTGGCGTTCAGCTGGGACAGGGTGGCGGTCAGGACGGTGGCGAACACAGTGGCCGCGGCCAGCAGGCCCACCAGGGCCAGTTGCCCCCGCGTGACCCACGGCCTTTGCATGAACGAGCCGAACGCCTGCACAGCCGTGCCACCGCTGACGCTGCCGGCCGCCCCACCGGCCTCCCCGCCCGCGGCTTTCACGGTGAACGGCCGCACCTTGGGGTTGCCGAGCCAGGGCCGCCGAGCCGTGACCGCCACGCTGACCACGCCGCTCTCCCCCGGTGCCAAGTGGGCCACCGGCGGTGAGAACCTGAAGCGTGCTTGGCCCTCGTCGTCCGACCCAACCAGGGCGACGTCCTCTGTCGTGTTGCCGATGTTGGCCACCACGGCGGCAAGCTGGGCGCGCCGGCCGCCGGTAACGCTCACCGGGCCCAGCTTCAACGACAACGCCGGCTGGGCCACCACGTCCAGGTCCAGGTCCAGCACCTCGGTCGAAGCTGGCTCGGTGAGCTCGTTCACCTCGATGCTCACCCGTCTCCTGCCCGCCGGGCACCCCTTGGGCAACGTCAGGGTCACCAGCACCACCCCGGTCGCCCCCGGGAAGAGCGACAGGTGGTCGCGCTCCAGGCTCGCCCACCGGGAGTCTGCACCCAGCACCCTTAGGCGGTGGCCGCTTATGAGCGGCTCGGTGTTGAAGACCCGCACCGTGAAGGTGACGGGCTGGCCGGGGGTGACCGGCGCACGCCGGGGGCTCACTTCTGCCCTCATCGGCCCTGCCTCATGGGCTCGGCTCCAGCGCGATGTCCTGGACGGCTCGCTGGCCTGGCTGCAGGTGCACCAACGCGGTCTCAGCCGCGTACCCGGCGTAAGAGAAGGTCACTGAGTACGTGCCCGCGGGCAGTTGGGTGAGGGCGTAGCCGCCGGCCGGCGACCGCCCCGTGGCCGTCTGTTCGGAGCTGGCCCCATCAGTGGCGGAGACGGTCACGCCAATGAGGGGGGCACCCGTCCGGGCGTCGGTGACCGTGCCGGACAGCTGCCCCAAGGACTTCCCCAGCGTGACGTCGACGCCGGTGGCCAGCCCATTGGGGCCCAGCACCACCCCGACCGTCTTGCTCAGGTAGCCCGCCAGCGTGAAGCTAACGGCGTACGTACCTGGGGTCGGCAGCCCCGAAATGGTGTACGAGCCCACCTTGCCTGCCGTCAGGGTCTGGGTCGTGACCGGCGCCCTCACCCCCCCTACCGTCACCGTCACGCCGCCCAGCGGTGCCCCGTCGGGGCCCCTGACCGTACCCGAGATGGTGCCGCTACCTCCCACCAAGGCTACTTTCAGGTTGTCCACGACCTGCCCTGGGCCCAGGTCCACGGCGACGTCCTGGTCGCCGAAGCCGGCCTTGGAAAAGACCAGCAGGTAAGTGGCCGGTGTGGGCAAGCGGGGGAAGCTGAACCTCCCTGCCGGCCCGGTCGTCGCGCTGGCACTGAGGTAGGTGCTGCCGTTGGCGCTGGCCGTGACGGTGACCCCGCCCAGGGGCCTGGTGCCGTCGGTGACGGTCCCGTTGAGCTGGCCCGGGCCCGCCTGGAGCTGGACCAGGTTGGCAACGACGTGCTGGCCCGGTCCCACGCTCACCCGCTGGTCGGACTGCAGGAACCCGGGGGCCTTGAACCTAAGCGTGTAGCTGGCAGGAGCCGGCAGGTTGGCCAGGTCGTAGCGGCCGGTGGGGCCGGTCTCGGCCGTCACGCCCACCGGGGTACCGTGGGCGAGCACGCTCACCTGCACCGGGGGGGACGGTGCCTCGCCGGTCAGGACCTGGCCTACGATGCTGCCTGGCAGCCCGGTGATGACAGCGTCGATGTTGCTGACCGTGGCCTCGGCGCTGACCTGCACCACCGAAGCTCGGGCAGCCGAGGTCGCCGAGGGGTACCACAGCGTCCGGAACCCAGGGCCAGAGAAGGCGACCTTGTAACTACCGGGGAACAGGCCGGCTATCTGGTAAGTGCCGTCGGACTGGGTGGCCGCCGACACCGGGGGACCGCTCGCCCCCAGGAGGAAGGCCTGCACCGTGACTTGCCCGGCCCCGCCGGGCTCACCCGGGGCCGTGACCGTCCCCGAGATCGTCCCCCCCACACCCAAGGGGGCAAGGTCCTTCGGCTGGGCCTCGGACGGCGCGGCAGTGCTGGAGCCGCCCAGCCGAGCGGGGCGGGAGCGGGCCAGCGGGGCAAAGAACGACAGCGGGGCGGACTTGGTGAGGGGTTGCTGGGCCAGGACCTCTCTCAGCCCGAGGGTGAAAATGGCCGCCCACAGGGCAACGATCCCGGCCAGGGCCAGAGCCGTGACCACTCCCCGAGGTACCCGGGGGCGCTGGACGTAGGTGGCGGTTGCCTCGACCGGCCCGAGGGCCGTACCCGGGGCGGGGCCGGGGCCGTGCACGCGGGCATTGGCCACCACGTTCAGCGGCCGGGCCCGCTCTGAGCCAAAGACGTGGCGCGGCGCCCGCACGCTCAGCACCGACTCGGCCCAGCCGGCACGGCTGACCAACAGGCTCTGGGGAGAGAACCCAAGGCGAAGTGCCCGTTCCGGGTCGCTCGCCGCCAGGGACACCTCGAGGTCGGTGTTGCCCTCGTTGCGGCACACCACGCTGAAGCGGCCCTTGCCATGGCCGCGCTGTACCGACGGTCGCACCGACAGGGCCGCCTTGGGCGCGGCGGCCACCTCCAGGGCCAGGCCCAGCACCACAACGTCTCTGGGGTCGACCGACGAGCGCACCACCACCCGGGCCCGACGGTCGCCAGCGGGGAAGCTCCTGGGCAGCTCGATGCGGACGGTCACGCTGCCGCTGGTCCCGGGGAACAGCGCCAAGGACGCCGGGGTGGGGGCGACCACCGCGCCGGGCAACCCGTTGACCGCCACCGACACCGAGTCGATGACGGCGGAAGTGTTGGCCACTTCGACCCGGGTGACGAACGCCTGCCCGGGCGCTACCGAGGCTCGGTCCGGGACCAGGCTGGCGCGCAACTCCTCTGCTCGCCCCTCGTCAGCTCTCGGCTGAAGCCGGCCCCCGGCCCTGGTGGTCACCGGCCTCCGGGAGCCTCCCCTCCATCGTCAGCACCCCTGAGTTGCGCCTTCGCCGCAACAAAGGAGCCCCGTCTTGGCCTGCCGGCACCTTGGGGCCGGCCGCCCCGGTGGCGCTCAAGCGCTTGGCGCCAACGGCGATGGAGGTGGCCGGTGGCCCGGCCGCCACCCAGTCGAACACGCCGACCGGCAGGGTCACCACCACCTGGAGGCCAGGCTTGAGCCGGCCGTCCAGCGAGGACCAGAACTCGTTGGGCACACGTGCCTCCTCGGCCGCCAAGCCGAGCTTGACGAAGGGCGCGCCCCGCAGGGGCTCAGGCACGACGCGCTCGGGGAACGACGGGTTGGCCAGGACGCAACGCAGCACCGCCCCGAGCAGTTGGTGCTCGTCGCGATGTTCGCTGGCCCACGCGGTGACCAAGTAGCGCAGGTCGACGACCGGGTCGGTCGGGCGCCGCAGGGCATGGTGGTCCTCGGAGAACTGCTGGCCCAGCCCGGTACTGGACAGCAACTGGTTGCGGCGCACGTCCCAGAGGAACACGTTGACCGTAGGCCGGGTCACGCCCGCGCTCCAGGTCCGGTCGGGCGCGGCAAAAGAAACGTCCACCGTCGCCTCAGGCAGGGGCACCTCCCGGCGGAACAGGGCTTCGATCGCCTCGTCGATGAACTGGAGCAAGGTTCGGCCACCCGAAACTCAGAACTTTTGCTGACTTTAGCTCGGGCCTGGCCCCACCTGAGGGCATCTTTCTTGGTTGACTGGGGCACGTGAGCTTCCTCCCTCAGCCCGGCCCTCAGGCGGCCCCCTGGGCCGTGCTGGCCGATGTCCTCCTGCGCCGGGCGGCACTGGTGGCCCGGGTTGCGCTCGACCACCGGCCTGACCCTTTGGCGGGGCTGAAGGTGGACGACGACGACCTGAGCCGGCTGCTGACCGAGCTGCCCGGCTTGGCGGTTGCCGACCGGGAGGTGGTCGACGCCATCCACGCCGAGACGGCGCCGTCAGTCCGAGCGGCGCGAGAGGACTTCCGTTCGCAGCCTCCCGGTACCGACCTGTTCGGCCGGGTTGCCCGCTTTGCCCGCTTGTCGCCGCTCGAGGCAGAGGTCCTGGCCGTCACCTGCGCGGTCGAACTGGACCCCCGCCGCCAGAGGGTTGTCGGGTACCTGAACGACGACGTGGGCCAACGACGCCTGACCCTGTTCACCCTGGCCTTGCTCTTCCCCGAGCACCCACAGGTGGCGCTGGTGGCCGGGCCGGGCGGCGGCCTGCGCCGGGCGGCGTTGCTGGCACCAGTCGAACCTGGCCCCCTGTGCTCGGTGGCCATAACCCCCTCCCCCACCCTTCTGTGGTGGCTGCTGGGGGACCGGGCCCCTGACCCCGAGCTACCGCCAGGCGCGCTGATGACCGCTCCGGAGGCCACCGCCGGTGCCCCAGGAGGTGGCCCAGGAGAGCCTGGCAGCGTCAGGGTCTTCTTGGTGCCCGGGGGGGACCGGGTGAGGCGTAGGCAAGCTGCCCAAGACGTCCTGGGGCCACTGCTCGAAACCCCGCTGCCCGACGGGGCCGCCCAGTGGGACGCCCTGGTGCGCCAGGCGACCTTGGCCGAGCGGGCAGTGATGCTGCAGCTCACCGGCCCCCTGCCCGCCGAGGCCCGGGCCCGCATCGAGCAGGCCGGTCACTTGGCATGGGCGCTGGCCAGCACCGAAGAGCTGCCTTTGGGCTGCCTGCCCCTCCTTGCCTGGCGCGAGCTGCAAGTGGCTCCCGCAGCGGCGTCCGAGCTCGAAGTACAAGAGGCTCTTGGCCAGGCCCAGGCTGGCCCCCTCCTGGCCCGAGGGCTCAGCTTGAACGCCGAGCAGCTCGAGCTGGTGCGGCGGGCGACGCCCGGCCTGGGCGGTGAGCCGTTGGCCGCAGCCCGCCGCCTGGCCGCCGGCCACATCAGCACCCTGGCTCCCCGGACCCGGCCGGCGCGCTCGTGGGGCGACCTGGTGCTGGACGCCGAACGGACCGAGCGGCTGCGCGAGGTGGTGGCCCGCTGCCGCCACCGGCGCACGGTCTTCGGCGCCTGGGGGTACTCGCCCCTGCCCTCCAGCGGCGTGGTGGCGCTGTTCTCGGGCCCGTCGGGAACGGGCAAGACCTTGGCGGCGGAGATCATCGCCGGGGAGCTCGGGCTCGACCTCTACAAGGTGGACCTGGCGGCGCTGGTGTCCAAGTGGGTGGGCGAGACCGAAAAGAACCTCCAGGCCGTGTTCGCCGCGGCAGAAGCGAGCAACGTGGCCTTGTTCTTCGACGAAGCCGACGCCATCTTCGGGAAGCGCTCGGAGGTCTCCGACGCCCAGGACCGCTACGCCAATGTGGAGGTGGCCTACCTCCTCCAACGCCTGGAGCGCTACGAGGGCCTGGTCATTATGGCGACCAACCTGGCCACCAACATAGACCCGGCCTTCTTGCGCCGCATCACCGTCAGCGTCGACTTCCCCATGCCAGAAGAGGCTGAACGCCAGCGCATATGGGGCCAAAGCCTGCCCGACGGCGCCCCTCGCCAGGACCTGGACCTTGGCCTCCTGGCCAAGCTGTTCAAGCTGTCGGGCGGTTCCATCCGCAACGCGGCCCTGACCGCCGGGTTCCTGGCGGCCGACGCCGGCAGCCCTTTGACCATGGAACTGCTCATCGAAGCGGTCCAGCGGGAGATGCGCAAGTTGGGCCGGCTGCTCACCCCGGAGGACTTCGGGCCCTACGCCCGCCTCATCGGCCTGGGCCACCGACGAGAGCCGGGGTGACCGGCCCACCACCGTGGCGCTGGCGGTAAGCCGCCTCGATCTCGGCCAGGCTCCGGCGCAAGTCGCGCCCCTCCACCCACGACTGGCCAGCCTTCTCCAACTTCTCCAGCAGCTCGGGGCGGGTGCGCAGCCGACGGATCTGCTCGACCAGTTGAGGGACGTCGCGCGCCTCCAGGGCCAGGTCGCGGCGCACCATTTCCGCGGTCGAGGCGGTGCCGTGGCCGACCAGGGGCGCGAAGGCGACCACCGGGCGAGGAGTGCGGAGCGCCTCCAGGACGGTCACGCCGGCACCATTGGTGACCACCACATTGGAAGCGGCCATGAGCTCGGCCATGTTGGTCACGTACCCATGGACGCTCAGGCGGCCGGTCCGCTCGAGCGGGCGCAGGTCGGCTAGGAGCCCCGCGTTCTTGCCGCACACGGCGACCACGTGGACCGGCGGCTCCAGGTCCACCAGGCCTTGCACCCCGGCAGCTATGTCCCCCAACCCCCAGGCACCACCGGTCATGAGCACCACGAAGTCGCCTTGGGGCAACCCTAGCGACGCCCGGGCCTCGGCCCGGCTGATGGCCCCGAAGCCCTGCCGGACAGGCGGGGCCCCAAGGCGCATGGTCTGTTCGAACCCCGGCATGCCCGCGTCCTGCGCAGCGGTGTCGTACATGACGAAATGGAGGTCTATGCCCGGGTAGGCCCAAAGCCGGTGGACATGGAACGCGGGTATGTAAGTGACCGCCAGGGTCGACAGGCCCTGGTGCTCCCGGAGCCAGTCGAGGGCGGCGGAGCCGAACGGGTAGGTCGATATGATGAGGTCGGGCTCGATGCCCTCCAGAGCTTTCGCTGAAAGTGCGCGCGCCAGGCGCCGGCCGAAGAAGCGGCCGACGGCCACCCGGGCGGCACCGGCGAAGCGCTCGGAACGCGAAAGCCAGTGGTAGAAGACGTCGTAGGTCCAGGGCAGCACCGAAAGCTGGAAGCTGTACGCCCAGCGGGCCGCCCGGGCAAAACGCCGGCCTCGCAGCTCCATGGTGTCCAGCTGTTCGACGGTGCACCCTGGCCAAGCCTCCTGCATGGCCTCGGTCAGGGCGTTGGCCGCCGCGTTGTGGCCCTCCCCCATCTCGGCCGAGATGATAAGGACGCGTCTCGGCAGGTCCCCGGCCCGCGCCTCGCCCGGGCGCGAGCCATCGTCGAGGACAGTCCCCACCGCCCGGTTACCTCCGCCCCGCCACCCAGGCCCGGTGACGTGCTTGTGCCATTGTCAGAGCCATGCTGTTGCTAGGTAGCCTACTCGCGCTGGCCTCGGGCATCGCCAACGCGGGCGCGGCCGGGCTCGAAAAGCACCAAGGGATGCACCTGGCGAGCCACCACGGGGGCCTGCGCCTGCTAGCCGCGCTGGCGCGCCGTCCTTTGTGGGTGGCGGCGATCGGGCTGTCCGTGGTGGCCTGGGTGGCCGAAGCCGCCTCCTTCGCCCTCGCCCCCGTCCCCGCGGTGGCCACCTTGCGCAATGCCGGCCGCGGCCTGCTCGTGGTCGGTGGCGGGCGCTGGCTGGACGAGCGCTTCAGCCGCCTCGAGGTGGCCGGCGTGGTGCTGGCCAGCCTGGGTGGGGCGCTCACGGCCGTTGCCACCGCCCACGCCCAGGTGCAAAAGCAGCCCCTGGCCAACCTGACCGAAGTGGTGGTCGCCCTCGTTTTCGGGGGTGCTGCCGCCGCCGTCTCCAGCCTCCCCCGCCTGGCACCCAAGTGGCTGCCGAAGACCAGCCAGGCCACCGGCATTGCCTTGGGCGTCTCGGTGGGCCTACTGTTCGCGGGCACCAGCGTGTTCACCAAGGAGGTCGGAGACCGCTTCGCCCTCTACGGTGCCGGAGCGGTCAAGGCGCTGGCGGCCAGCACGGGCATGTGGCTCATGCTGGCCATGGCCGTGTGGTCGCAAAGCTTGCTCCAGCAGGCCTTCCGGCGGGCCAACGCGGCTACCGTCTCGGCCGCCAACACCTCGGTGTCGTCCCTCGGGCTGATCGCCGCCGGCTTCGTCGTCTACAGCGAAACGGCCCCGCCGGGCGCTTGGGCGGTGCTGCTCGCCATAGGCATCGCGGTTTCCGTGGTGGGCACGGTCGCCTTGGTCAACCCCTCGGCGCAGCCGGTGGCGCCCCGGCCGCCGGCAGGCTCGCCTTCAGCTCCGCGATAGCGGCCAAGAGGTCCCCCAGCCCTCCCTGGGTATGCACGTCGAGCAGGTTGATGATCCGCTCGACGTCCTCGAAGGTCTTGGCCGCGCGGGCGTCAGCCGCCTCGTTCTGGAGGTTCTGGCCCACCATGAGGGCCGGCAGCAGCACCAGCTGGATGAAGTTCTGGGAGATCCACGACACGCAGAGGATGAACCCGTTGGCAGTCAGCAGGCCCACCGGGCCGATGATGTGGGCGGCGTACAAGACAGCCAACAGCGACGAGAACGAGATCACGCAGAAGATCCAAAAGCAGGTCATCGTGCCCACGTTCTGGGTTATGGCCAGGGCCAGCTTCTTGTTGAAGCGGGCGTAGGGGGTGCCCGCGGGGTGGTGGTCGATGGTGCGGGCGTGGACCGGGTGGCCGAGGCGGGTCCAGCCGTGGGTAGGAGGGTGGGCGAGGCCAGGCACGGGCTCGCCCGAGGGGACGGTGCCTGCCATCGGAGGCGCTGTCAATGAGGGGCTCACAGTGGACATGGCGTGCATGATCGCGCGTGGTGGCCCCCGGGGCGAGCATCCTCGCCACCCGGTGGGCACCCTCCCCGCGCTTGGGCACCGCCGAGGCCCCGGGGCCGGCTCGGCGTCGCGCCCTTCGAGCCTCGGGGTCACGCCGGGCCCGGCTCGGGCCCTAAGCCCGCTCGACCCCCACGGTGCCCCCCGGCACCGGCCCGAACACCACCTCATCGGCCAGGGTCTCACCCGCGATCATCTCCTGGTGGGCCCGGGCGGCGGCCCGCAGGGCGGGAGACGAGGCGAAATCGACCGTGAGACGGATGTGGTCGGACACGTCCAAGCCGGCCGACTTGCGGGCTTCTTGCACCGCCCGCACCACGTCCCGGGCCAGGCCCTCTCGCTCCAGCTCGGGCGTCACCTCGAGGTCGAGGGTGACCACCATGTCGTTGCCGGGCAGGGCTCGGCTGGCGTCCTTGTCCCTGGGCACCAGCGCCAGGGAGTACTCGTCGTCGGCCAAGGCCCGCCCGGCAACCTCGACCGACCCGTCCCGGGCCCGCCTCCATTGGCCCCGGCGCACGGCTTGGATGACCCGTTGGGTCTCGGCCCCGGCGCGCGGCCCGAGGACCGCCGGCCTCACCTGCAGCACCAGGTCGGCAACCGGCCCCACCTGGTCCGAAAGCTCCACCTGCTTCACGTTGAGCTCGTCTTTGACCAGCTCCAGGTACGGGCCGAGCTCGGCCGCCCGGGGGCCGCTCACCGTGGCCGCCCGCAATGGGAGGCGGGCACGCAGTTGTTGGGCCTTGCGGATGGAGTGGCCGGCCGAGCAAACCTCCCGCACGGTGTCCATGGCGGAGCTCAGCTCCAGGTCCAAGGGCAGTTGGGCGGGGTCGGGCCAGTCGGCCAGGTGCACGCTGCGCTCGCCGGTCAGGCCGCGGTAGATGACCTCGCTCAAGAGGGGCAGGAGGGGTGCCAGGACCAGGCTGAGGGTGTGCAGCACGGTGTAGAGGGTGTCGTAGGCGTCGGCCTTGCTGGCGTCGGAGGCATGGCTGGCCCCTACCGGGCTCCAAAAGCGGTCCCGGCTGCGGCGGATGTACCAGTTGTTCAGCGCGTCCAGGAAGCTGCTCACATGGCCACAGGCGCCGTAGAGGTCATAGCTGTCCATGGCGGCGGTGACGCCTTCGACCAGCACGCGGGTCTTGGAAAGGACGTAGCGGTCCAGTACGTCGGCCCCGTCGGCCCGCCACCTCGCCCGGTGGCCGTCGGCATTGGCGTAGAGGGCAAAGAACTTCCATGCGTTCCACAGGGGCATGAGCACACCCTTCAGGGCCTCAGCCATCGCCTTTTCCTCGACCACGATGTCCCCGCCCCGCATGGCCGGCGACGACAGGAGGGACCAGCGCATGGCGTCCGCCCCGTAACGGCGGAACATCTCGTCGGGGTCCGGGTAGTTGCGCAGCCGCTTGGAAAGCTTCTGCCTGTCGCGCCCGAGCAGCACCCCGTGAGCGATGCAGGTCTTGAACGGCGGGCGGTCGAACAGCGCCGTAGCCAGCACGTGCAAGGTGTAGAACCAGCCCCTGGTCTGGCCCACGTACTCGACGATGAAATCGGCCGGGAAATGCCCCTCGAACCACCCTTGTCCCTCGAAGGGGTAGTGCACCTGGGCAAAGGGCATCGAACCGGACTCGAACCAGCAGTCGAGCACGTCTTCGACCCGCCGCATCATCGACCGGCCGGTCGGGTCGTCGGGGTTGGGGCGCACGAGGCCGTCGATGGCCGGGCGGTGCAGGTCCTCAGGCCGCACACCGAAGTCCGCCTCCAGTTCGGCCAGGCTGCCATAGACGTCCACGCGGGGGTAACGGGGGTCGTCACTTTTCCACACGGGCACGGGCGAGCCCCAAAAGCGGTTACGGGTTATCGACCAGTCCCGCGCCCCTTCGAGCCACTTGCCAAAGGCCCCGTCGCGGACGTGCTCGGGCACCCAACGCACCTGTTGGTTGAGCTCCAGCATGCGCTGCTTCAGCGCCGTCACCTTGACGAACCAGGAGCTGACGGCCCGGTAGATCAATGGGGTGTCTGTCCGCCAGCAGTGCGGGTAGGAGTGCTCGTAGGTCTCGTAGTGGACCAGGGCACCCATTTCCCTGAGGTCGGCCACCACGGAGGGGTTGGCCTCGAAGACCTGCAGGCCCTCGTAGCGAGGGACCTCAGCGGTGAAGCGGCCCTGGGAGCTCACGGGGCAGACCACCGCGATCCCGGCCTCCTCGCAGGCCCGCTGGTCGTCCTCGCCGAAGCCGGGCGCCAGGTGCACGATGCCCGTCCCCTCGTCGGTGGACACGAAGTCGGCGCCCAGTACCTTGAAAGCACCCGGCTGGTCAGCAAAGAAGCCGAACAGCGGCCGGTAGCTCAAGCCGACCAGCTCGCGGCCCGGGAGCACCCGTACCGGCTGGGCACCGGGCAGCAGGTGGGCCAGCGCCGGCCAGCGGGCCTCGGCCAGCAAGTAGCGCACCCCGGCGTGCTCGACCACGACGTAGCTGATGCCCGGGCCGACCGCCAGCGCCAAGTTGGAGGGCAACGTCCACGGGGTGGTCGTCCACACCAGCGCCTTCAACGGCTTGCCCTCGTCCTGGCGGTCGAGCTCGAAGGCGACGGTCACGGCCGGGTCCTGGCGCGGCCGGTAGGCGTCGTCTTGGCGGGTCTCGAAATTGGAAAGGGGGGTCTCGCACTCCCAGCAATAGGGCAGCACCCGGTAGCCTTCGTACAGCAGGCCCCGCTGGTGGAGCTGCTTGAACGCCCACATGACGCTTTCCATGTAGGCCAGGTCCATCGTCTTGTAGCTGTGGGCAAAGTCGACCCAGCGAGCCTGGCGCTCCACGTAGCGCTCCCACTCGTTGGTGTAGCGCATGACCGACGTCCGGCAGTAGTCGTTGAACCTGCCCACGCCGTAGCGTTCCACGTCCACCCGCCCCGGCAGGGACAGCTCCTTCACCGCTTCCATCTCTGCCGGCAGCCCGTGGCAGTCCCAGCCGAAGCGCCGTTCGACCCGCCGGCCCCGCATGGTCTGGTAACGGGGTACCGCGTCTTTCACAAAGCCAGTGAGGAGGTGACCGTAATGAGGTAGCCCGTTGGCAAAAGGAGGGCCATCGTAGAAGACGAACTCGTTACCGTCCCGGGGACGGGACTCAACCGAGGCCTGAAAAGTGCCGTCTTGGGCCCAGTAGCCGAGGACCTCTTGCTCGAGCGCGGGGAAGTCGGGCTTGTCAGGCACCTGGGGGTAGGGGAGCTCCCGGCCCGCGGGCTCGCCGGGCTCAGGCTGGCGCGTGCGATCGGCCTCAGAGGCAGGCATGGCACTCATGCTAAGCGACCCACCCTCCGAGCACGAGCGCCGCTCTCCCCCGGGCCAGCCGGGCCCGAGCGCTCGCCGGGCAGGGCCGGCGGCGGGGGAAGTCAGCCGCTGTAGCTAGGAGCTACGGCTGTCGGTGGAGTCGTACTCGTCCTCCCACTCATCGTCTTCCATGGCCAGGCACCATGAGGCATGGTCCTTGCCAGGCTCAGCACCACACTCCGGGCAAGGCTCCGCCACTGTCTCAAGCGCGCGCTTTAAGTTGCGCGCCTCCTCAAAGCGCCGATGCCGTCCCTTTTTCACGATCACTCCCGAGTCGACACGTGCGAGTACGAACAGCAGTTTACCGCCGTCCGGGGACCACCTTACAGCAACGGCCGCGGCTTACAGCAGCCGCCTACGCCAGCCTCGGCCGCCGTCACGCCCGCCACTGCGGGCGAAGCACGGTCACCGCCTGTAGGGGCATGGGACCGGGGCCATAGCATGGGGCCGATGGCAGCCGAGCTCGACGTTGAGGCCATGCTCAACCGCTTCAGGGAAAGGGCCAAGGCGGTGCGCCAGCGGGCCCTGCCCCCTGTCGAGGGGGCCGAGCGCCAGCGCTTCCTCGACCAAGCCCGCACCGACTACATGGACTACGCGATGATCGGTGACGCCCGCGCCGTGCTCGAAGACGGGGTGCTCACCTTGACCATCGACCTGCGCCCGCCCGGCGCCGGCGGCCGCCCGGCCGGGACGGGCACGGCCAGCCCCGAGCCGGTGGCCGGCTAGCAACCCGTCCCAGCCCGACGGCCCAGCCCGAGGACCAGGTTGGCCCCCTACTGGGCACCGGGGGCCAGCGGCCGGCCTGAGCGCGCCTCCAGCAGGAGCCTCCCCCGGCCATCGAGGGCCAAGGAGGCCTCTCCCCGGGCCAGCCGATCTATGGGCACGCCCACCAGCTCGGCTCTCCACCCTCGGCTGAGGCGGGCACCAGGCGAACCTTGCAGGTACTCGACGATGTCGGCCCGGGTCGCCAACAGCGCGGCGTCCACCCGTTCGTCCCGGGCCAGCTGGGCCACCCAGGCCGCCGCCAAGGCCACCGCCGGCCTCAGCTCCTTGGCCACCTCACCGTCGGGTGGGCACTGCAACAGGCCCGGAGGCAGCGCCCTGCCCCGCTCCACAGCCGACATGATCTCGCGGTCCGCGCCATTGCGCAGGTGCCTGGCGTCGAGCCCCCTGGTCTCGCGCAGGGCGCCCAGGCTGGCGGGGGGGCTGTGGGCGATGGCCAGGAGGGCCAGGTCAGGCAGGACCTGGCGGGGCGGCAAGTCCAAGGACCGAGCTTTGTCTTCGCGCCAGGCGGCCAGCTCCTGCGCCACTCCCCGGGAAGCGCCCCGCAGCCCTCGGCTGTCGCGGATCTTCCACCAGGCTTGGCGCGCCTCGCCTGGGCCCAGGGGCTGGGCCAGGACTGCCGCGCACTCCTCCTCTGCCCAGGTGAGCCGGGCGCGGGCCGACAGCTCGGCGGAGAGGGCGTCGGCCAGAGCCATCAGGTGGGCTACGTCTTCAGCCGCGTAGGACAGCTGGGAGGGGCGCAGGGGCCTCCGGTTCCAGTCGGTGAGCCGGTCGGCTTTGGCCATCCGGTGGCCCAAGAAGCGCTCGACCAAAGAAGCCAGAGAAGCCGGCCCCAACCCGAGGAAGCCAGCCGCCACCTGCGTGTCCAGCAGCCGTCGGGGCCGCTGGCGGCAGTAGCGGTCGAGCACCTCCAGGTCCTGGCGGGCAGCATGGGCCACCATCGTGCCTGGCCCGGCCAGCAGCTCGGCCAGAGGGGCCAAGTCCACTGCCAGAGGGTCCACCAGCGCCACCTGGGCACTGGCGGCCGAAGAGCCGGACGGGCCAGCTTCCTCCCAGGCCAGCTGGACCAGCGCGGCGCGCGGCCAGTACGTCCTTTCTCGGTGGAACTCGGTGTCGAGGGCGTAACGGGGGACGCCGCGCAACCGGGCCAGGAGCTGGCGGAGCTCACCGTCGTCCTCGATCACCAGGGGCTCAGCCGGCATGGTGCCCCCTCAGCCCCCGTAGTTGAGGCGCGTGTCTTCCATCCGCAGCACCGGGGCATCCTCGTCGGGCGCGGCGCAGTCCACCACCTCTCCTATGAACAAGGTGTGGTCCCCCCCGGCCACCCGCTGGCGGACCTCGCACTCGAGCCAGGCGGCGGCCCGGCACAGCAGCGGGGCACCGGTGGTACCGGTCCTCACCTCGGCACCGCCCAGCATCCCCGGGCCGGGCCCTTCCTGGGCCGGCTTGGTGAAGGCCCGGGCCAAGGCCCTGTCCTCCCGGCGCAAGAAGCACAGGCTGAAGGCCCCACCCTCGTCCACCAACGTGTGGGTCAGCGCGTCCCTGCGCACGGCAACTGCCACCAACTTGGGCTGCACCGACACCTGCATGGCCAAGCTGTGGGTCATGAGGTTGCGGCGGCCGCCGCTGGCACTGCCCAGCAGGTAGATGCCGGACGGCATGCGCCACAGCACCCGCCGCCGCAGGCGGTCGTAGCTACCTGGGTCCTGGCCCTTGGGGATGGGCCCTGTGGGTTGGCCGGCCACGGTCTTCGAGCGTAACCTCGTCGTCACGGAGCCGTGCGTGTTCGACCAGGTGGCCACCGGGGCCGTCCAAGCTCACATGGTGCTCGAGGAGGACGCCTTCATCGGCTTCCTCGACCATCGACCGGTGTTCGACGGCCACGTGCTCGTCGTCCCCCGGGCCCACTACCCACGCCTGGCAGACCTCCCTGAGCCCATGCTCGGTGGCCTCCTGGCTGCCGGACGGCGAGTCGCCACCGCCCAGCGAGCCGTGCTCGGAGCCGAAGGCACCTTCTTCGCCCTGAACGAGGTGGTCAGCCAGAGCGTCCCCCACGTGCACCTCCACGTGGTCCCCCGCCGCTTTGGCGACGGCCTGCGGGGCTTCTTGTGGCCGAGGCACCGCTACCCGAGCGAAGAGGCAGCGGCCTCCCTGGCCCACCGCCTGCGGGCCGCTCTCCCGCCGGCAGGTTGCTGAGGGCAGCCCGCCCCGGAGCGGCCGGGCCGCCGCCGGCAGGGGGGTGCCGGCGCTCCGGTCCCGGCCTCGCCAGTAGCCCTAGTCGCCAGCTGCGCGTTGCTCGCTCGTGCTCGCTACTCGCCGGTGCGCGTCGCCATGCGCACCACGTTCACCGCTTGCAAGCCCTTGGCGCTCTCTTGGACCTCGAACTCCACGGGCTCGTTCTCCTCCAAGGTGCGGTAACCCTGCCCTTGGATGGCCTTGTAGTGCACGAAGACGTCTGGGCCTCCCTCTTGCGAGATGAAGCCATAGCCCTTTTCCGGGCTGAACCACTTCACCGTGCCGGTTGCCATACTGCAGCTCCCTCCTTTCTTGGCCAATCACCGGGCCACCTCACTGCTTGCCCGGGGGCCCCGGCCGCAGCCGGGAGGGAACTGCTCGAACTCCGATGCTGCACCCTCGGTGCGCCAAGGTAGCACGGCCGCCCGCTCCCGCCAAGCAGCCACCCCCGCTTGCGAACGGGCCAAGCCAGCCGGGCCCCAGCGGCGCACCGGGGCCTTGCCCCTCCCGGCGCGCCACCTGCCTATGCTGCCTGCATGCACTACCGTCGACTTGGTACATCTGGGCTCCAGGTCAGCTGCCTCGGGTTTGGCTCGTGGGTCACCTTCGGGGAGCAGATCGGGGACAAAGCCGCCACCGACTGCCTTGTTGCTGCCCGGGAAGCAGGGGTCAACTTCTTCGACAACGCCGAGTCCTACGCCGGCGGGGCATCGGAGCGGGTCATGGGCAGGGCCTTCGCCGAGCTCGGGTGGCCGAGGCACAGCTTCGTCGTCTCGACAAAGGTTTTCTGGGGCTTGTACGACGAGGTCAACATGCGCAACACCTTGAACCGCAAGTACCTGCTGCAGGCCATCGACGGTAGCCTCGAGCGCCTGGGCCTGGACTTCGTCGACATCCTGTACTGCCACCGGCCTGACCCGGCCACCCCCATCGAGGAAACAGTGCGGGCGATGAGCGACATCATCGCTTCGGGCAAGGCCCTCTACTGGGGGACCTCGGAGTGGCCGGCAGCTGACATCCGGGCCGCCTGGGAGGTCGCCGAACGCCACCACCTGCGCAAGCCCGTCGTCGAGCAACCGCAGTACAACCTGCTCACCCGGGCGCGGGTGGAACGCGAGTACGAACGTACCTACGAGGACTGTGGCATCGGGCTCACGACCTTCAGCCCACTGGCGGGCGGGTTGCTCAGTGGCAAGTACCTCGACGGCATCCCCGAGGGCAGCCGGGCGGCGCTGCCCAACTACGACTGGCTGAGGACGAACCTGACCGACCCGGCCCGCAACGCAAAGGCACGCCAGCTGAAAGAGGTCGCCGATGAGCTCGGGTGCACCATGGCCCAGTTGGCCATCGCCTGGTGCCTGCACAACCCCCATGTGTCCAGCGTGATAATGGGGGCGTCGAGCGCCGAGCAGCTACGCTCCAACCTCGGCGCCCTCGACGTCCTGCCCTTGCTCACGGGCCAGGTGCTGGAGCGCCTGGACGCCATCAGCCCTCCTTGAGGGCGCCCACCGGGGGCACGCCCGGGCCTGGTGGCACCTGGCCAACCGGCTCACATCCGTCTGGGCGCCTCGATCCCGAGCAGGTCGAGGCCTTTGGCCAGCACACGGCCGCACAGGCCGGACAACGCCAAGCGTGAGGCCCGGGTGGCCTCGTCCGGCGCCCGCAGGACAGGGCAGTGCTCGTAGAAGTCAGTGAAGGCGCTGGCCAAACCGAACAGGTAGCCGCACAACTTGTGCGGGGCGTAAGCGTCCACGGCGGCGGCCACCGCGTCCCCGAAACCCAGCAGCCTCCTGGCCAGCAACCGCTCTTCGGGCTCGGACAGCGGCCCGAAAGCCACCGGTGCACCAGCCATCTCCTGGCCTGCCCTCTGGAAGATGCTGCACACCCGTGCGTGGGCGTACTGTATGTAGGGACCGGTGTTGCCGTCGAAGGCCAGCATCCGTCCCCAGTCAAAGCGGTAGTCGCGGGACCGGTCGGTAGAAAGGTCGGCGTACTTCACTGCACCTATCCCGACCGCTCGGGCTACCTCGCCCAGCTCGTCGGCCCCGAGCCGCTCCTGGCCGGGCGAACGGCCGGCGATGACCGCCGCCGCCCGCTCCACGGCCTCGTCTATGAGGTCGGCCAGCTTTATGGTGCCTCCCTGGCGGGTCTGGAACATCTTGCCGTCCGGCCCCAAGACGTTCCCGAAGCCGACGTGCACCGCCTCGGTGCCCTCCGGCAGCCACCCGGCCATGCGGGCAACGGCAAAGACCATTCCCAGGTGCTGTGCCTGTGGCAAGCCCACCACGTAGACGACCAAGCCGGCACCCAGGCGCTCGACCCGGTCGCGCAGGGCAGCCAGGTCAGTGGCGGCGTAGGTGTACCCGCCGTCCGACTTCTGCACGATGAGGGGGAGGGGTTGGCCGTCCCGCTTGGAGTAACCGGGCGGGAACACGCAACGAGCACCTTCGCTTTCCACCAGTAGCCCCAGAGCCTCCAGGTCCTCCACCACCTTGGGCAACAGGGGCTCGTAGGACGACTCCCCGACCACGTCGTCACGGGTCAGGCAGGTGCCCAGGCGCCGCAGCTCCCGGTCGAAATAGGCCACGCTCTGGTCGACCAGGAGCCTCCACAGCCGCAGCGTCTCGGGGTCCTTGGACTGCAACAGGACGACTCGCGCCCGCGCCCGGTCAGCAAACGCCGGGTCGGAGTCGTAGGCGCTGCGGGCCTGTTGGTAGAACAGCTCCAGGTCACCGACTGCCAGTTCGTGCGCAGCTTTGTCCTCGCCGATGTCGACAAGGTGCTCGATCAGCATCCCGAACGGCGTACCCCAGTCACCGATGTGGTTCTCGCGTACCACTTGGTGGCCCACGAAACCGAGCAGCCGGACCAGGCAGTCGCCTATGATCGTCGAGCGCAGGTGGCCGACGTGCATCTGCTTGGCCGCGTTGGGGCTGGCGTAATCCACCACCACCTTGACCGGGCGCGCCGCCCGTTCGGCGCCCAGCATGTCGTCGGTGGCCATGGCCCCGAGGGCATGGGCCACGAACTGGTCCGAAAGGGTCAGGTTCAAAAACCCAGGCCCGGCCACCTCAACACTGAGGCACACCTGCTCGAGGCCGTCCGCCCAGGCCTGCCTGGCTATTTCCTCCGCCACTTCGCGGGGCGCCCGGTGCAGCGACCGGGCCAGCGCCAGCGCCCCGTCCACCTGGAGGTCAGCCCGCTCCGAAGTCCGCACCCCCGGCGACGCCCCGGGCTGCAGCCGGTCGAACACCGGCACCAACAGCGCGTTGACAATAGCGGTCAAACCAGGCACCTGCTCATCCTATGGCCGGCCTCCGCCTCGCCGACGACCGCCGGTGGGCGACGGCAGCGCCCTTGCCCTTGCGGCCAGCTCCCTTGACGGCGGCCACCGGCCAAGCCTGGCCTATACTCCCGCCATCTTGTCCTACCCAGCAGCCTTGCGCATGAGCCGCGCCAGCGTTGAACGTGGCGGTGCCCCGGTGCTGTGCGACGTCGACTGGGAAGTGCTCCCAGGGCAGCGTTGGGCTGTCCTCGGCCCCAACGGGGCAGGCAAGACCACCTTGTTGCAGTTGGCTTCGGGTTACCTGCACCCGACCCGAGGCTCGGTGGAGGTACTGGGGCAGCTCCTGGGCCGGGCAGACGTCCGCGCCCTGCGCCAGCGCATCGGGGTCGTCTCCGCGGCGGTGGCCCGGATGTTGCTCCCCCGCCTGACGGCCAAGGAGGTCGTAGTCTCCGCTCGTCACGGCGCACTGGAGCCCTGGTGGCACAGCTACACGGAAGCCGACCGGGCCAGGGCGTCCTGCCTCCTCGCTGACGCCGGCTACGAGGACATCCAGGAGCGGCCCTTCGAGGTCCTCTCCGAGGGCGAGCGCCAGCAGGTGCTGCTCGCCCGCACCCTCATGGCCGACCCCGAGCTGCTCTTGTTGGACGAGCCTTGCGCCGGCCTGGACGTACCCGGGCGGGAAAGGCTGCTGGCCCGGCTCACCTCGCTGGCCCAAAGCTCGCCCCACCTGCCCATGGTCATGGTCACCCACCATGTGGAAGAGGTACCGGCCGGCTTCACCCACGTGCTCTTGCTCCGCAGGGGCCGAGTGGTGGAGGCCGGGCCTTTGCCAGTGGCCCTGTCTTCGGCCACCATCAGCAAGTGCTTCGGGCTGCCCCTCGAACTGTCCCGCGCCGGAGAGCGTTGGAGCTGCCAGGCGGCTACCTGGCTAGCGGGGGCTGACTAGTGGGGGGCCGCCACCGGGCCCCGCCGGCCGCGGGCCGCCCCGCGCACCCAGCGCATGTCCCGGTCACTGCGAAGTGGCCGATGTCTGCCTGGAAGCCGTAGTTATCTGCCAGTTGGCGCACCAACGGCTCGAACAGCTCCCTGTCCACCTCCACCACCCGGCCGCAGCGGCGGCAGGCAAGGTGCTGGTGCGAGCGCTGGGCCACCAGGTGCCACTGAGCCGGGCCATGGCCCAGGTGCACGTGGTAGGCCACCCCCAGGTCCTCGAGCCGCTCCAGGGCCCGGTACACCGTGCTCTCGTTCACCTCCGGGTACTGGGAACGCACCACGGCGGCCAGCTCCTCGGCACTTCGGTGGGCCTGCGCCCCAGCCAGGGCGGCGACGATGCAACGCAGTGCCACCGTCGCTCTCCCGCCGGCTTGCCTCACGGCCCGCACGACGCTGTCGACCACGGCCTCGCCCTCAGCCACGGGGGTACCAGCCACCGGGCTTTGTGGCACCGCCCCGCCCGCAGCCATCACCACGCCACGCCTTTACATCTCGGCTTCACTCAGCTCCCCCGAGCCTCCGCCACCGTTTGCCTGCCGAGCCTCCCAAGCAGCACGCTCCCAGCGGTCCTCCACACGGCCCAGGCGCCAGACCGCCAACGCCACCGCCCAGGTGACAGCGAACAGGCCGACGATGAAGAACCCCGCTGTATTGATGTTGAAGCCCGCCATCAGCTGCCAGAACCAGCCCTTCAAGTCGAGCTCCGAAGTGACCAGGCCCAGCACCTCCACGGTGCCGATGAACAGGGCGACGAAAACCGACAGGCCGGTGATCGTTATGTTGTAGTAGACCTTGCGCAACGGACGCGAGAACGCCCACCCGTAAGCGAAGTTCATGAAGCACCCGTCGAGCGTGTCGAACGTGCTCATGCCCGCCGCAAAGAGCAACGGGAGAGAGATGATGGCGTAGAACGGCAGCCCGCTCACCACCGCCGACCCGGCCAGCACCAGCAGGGCCACCTCGGTCGCGGTGTCGAAGCCCAACCCGAACAGCACCCCTATGGGGTAGATCTTCCAAGGCCGGTCGATAGCCCTGGCCAGGGGCCCGAAGAAGCGGTTCATCAGCCCACGCTTGTTGAGCTGGTCCTCGAGCTCGTCGTCGTCGTACAGGCCCCGGCGCATGGCAAAGAACACGCGCAGGATGGACACCAGCACGACAAGGTTCAGGACCGCTATCAGGTAGAGGAAGAACGACGACACCCCGGTCCCGATGATGTTCGTCACCTCGTGGAGCTTCGAGCCGCCGTTCTTTACCTGCTCGTCCAAGGCGCGTATGCCGAAGTTCAGCAGGACGGCAAGGCTGAACACGATCGTCGAGTGCCCCAGCGAGAAGAAGAACCCGATGCTGAGGGGACGCTGCCCGTCTGTCATCAGCTTGCGGGTGGTGTTGTCTATGGCCGAGATGTGGTCGGCGTCGAAGGCATGGCGCATGCCCAGCGTGAGCGCCAAGACGCCCGTCCCCAGCCCGAAGACCTCACCGGAGGCCCGGTAGTGGTGCCCCAAGGCGGCGAAGAGCATGGCGAAACCGGCCCCGTAGAGCCCGAGGACCACGAGCGCCATGGCAGCTACCTTCGCCCACTCGCCCGGCGAAAGGGCTCCTTTCACCCTGGCCAACCAGGACGCGTCCGGCCCCGTCCCAGGGGCTTGGGGGATCGCCATGGGCCCAATATAGCAGCACCAGCTCGCTACTACGACCTGGGTGCAACAAGCGCCTGAGCCCGGGTGCCTACGGCGCCGGGAGCAACGCCTCCAACCGGTCGTTGATGTCGGGCACCGAGTACATGCTGCGCCGCAAGGTCTCGGTCAACCACCTTTCAACCTCGCTCCGGGCCGGCCCCTCCTCGAGGGCACCCCAGAGGTCCAACAGGTGGTCCTGGACGTCAGAGGCCGGCACCGTCACCTTGCCCTCCAGGCCAGCAAGCCACCTCTCGGCCAGCTCCACCGGGCCGGCTGCTCCCCCGCCGGGGCGCTCGCCCCGGGCCACGCTGGCTGGCTGGCCTCCCACCGGCACCTGGGGGGCGGCGCCATCCTGACCTGTCTGCTCGGCGCCCTGGCCATCGCCCTGCAGCCGAGCACGTCCTCCACCGTCGGCCTTGGTCATGGCCACGATCCTACCCTCCCGTCCCCCTACCGAAGGCGCCGTCCGTTGGCGTCCAACCACTCTCAGTGCCCAAGAGTGCACCCAGTGGCCGGCAACCGCTCCCGGTACGCATAAAACACCTGGTCAGGCGCACCGAAAAAGCCCTTGCCAATATCTTGTCCCGTCGCGGCTGGCTGGCCAAGGCCCTATGACCGCAGAGCGCGCCTCGCAAGTGCATTTACCTCAGGTACGCATGCCGGCATTTGCCCAAAATCGCAGGTCAGAATGCAATAATACACGGCTGCTTGACTTCCCTGCCCAACGAGCCTATTATGGTCCGCAAAGGGCGTGCGTAGGTTACGCCTGTGCTTGCTGCCGAGAGGGGCAGTGGGTAGGTCGGCGCTGAAGTTCCCTTGAGCCTTCGCGTCCTTGTGGGTGCCTCTTGCCGAGGGTGCCGGCCCCTTTTGCCTCGTCGCAGCCTTGGTCGTACTGGCTCGTACCAGTGCGCGTAAGGAGACGTTGTTTTGACAGCACGCGAAAAGTACGCGCGCCAGCAACGCCTGACCGCTGGCCGTAGGCAGGCTGCTCCGGCGCACCGGCCTCCGGTCGCTCGCCTGGCACTGCTGGCTTTCCCGTTCTCGGTGCTCAGTTTGGCAGGAGCCCCCAGCGTCCAGGCCATGCCGGTACCCCTCGGCATGCCCAAGCCACCAGTTGGGCGTGGCCTGCGGTTGCCCGCGCCCACGAGCCCTTCCCACCAGCTGTCCCGAAGGCACCGCCTGGCCTTCGCGCAACGAACGGTGCGCCTGCTGGGCCCCGGGGCAGTGGGCAGCTTTGGCGACGCGCCCCGTCCCTGTGCCCTTGGCTACCGCCGGGCCGGCATCGTGAGCACAGATTTCAGCTCGAACGGCTCCGGTTACTGGGCAGCGAGCAGCACCGGTGGCGTTTACACCTGTGGCAATGCCCACTTCTGGGGCTCGATGGGCACTATACGCCACCAGGCGGTCATAAAAGCAATAGCTGCCCTGCCCGACGGCCGTGGTTACTGGCTCGCAGCCAATAATGGCAGCATTTACTCGTTCGGCAACGCCAAGTTCTACGGGCGGCCCTCGCCCTCCCAGCTCGATGGGGCCGTCGTGGGCCTAGCCGCCTCTCCCACGGGCCGCGGCTACTGGGTGGCAACTTCCCAAGGCGGCGTCTTTTCCTTTGGGGACGCCAAGTTCCATGGCTCCTTGGGGGCCTCGCACCTGGGTGCCCCAGTGGTGGGCATCGCAGCCACGCCCAATGGCCGTGGCTACTGGCTGGCGACTGCGGACGGGCGTGTATTTTGCTTCGGTTCTGCCCGCCCGCACGGCAGCCTGCACGGAGCCTACCGCGTGAGCGCGATCGCGGCGGACGCCGATGGTGGTGGCTACTGGCTGCTCTCGCCCAATGGCACCGTCCACGCCTTCGGCTCGGCCCACCTGTTCGGGCAAGTTGCAACGGGGTTGCAGGTGCAGGCCAGCGCTCTGGCCCCCACCCCCGACAGCCGAGGTTACGTGATCGCCACCCGCCCGCCAACCCCCCAGCCACCCCCCACCGCGCCCCAACCGGGGCGGTTCCTCGGGGTCTTCACGGTCACCTGCTACGACCTCACCGGGGTGACAGCCAGCGGCTCGTTGGCCGGCCCACAAGGAGTGGCAGTGGACCCTCGGGTCATACCGCTGGGGGCCCACATCTATATCGACGGCCTGGGGGTGCGCGTGGCCGACGACACCGGGGGGGCCATTATCGGCAACCGCCTGGACATCTGGGAGCCGACCTGGTACCAGTGCGCCAACTGGGGGGTAGAAGACCGGGCCGTCTACGCCTTGCCCTAGCCCGGGCCAACGAGCCCGGGCCAACGAGCCCGGGCCAACGAGCCCAGGTTGGCAAGCCCAGGTTGGCAAGCCCAGGTTGGCAAGCCCAGGTTGGCAAGCCCAGGTTGGCAAGCCCAGGTTGGTAAGGTCGTCCCGGATGCCCCCCGCCGAACTGTACGACGCGCTGGTCCTGGTGTCCTTCGGTGGCCCCGAGCGCACCGAGGAGGTGATGCCTTTCTTGCGCCGGGTGGCCGCGGGGCGCGCCGTACCCGACCGGCGCCTGGCCGAAGTAGCCGAGCACTACTACGCCGCGGGCGGGAGGAGCCCGATCAACGACCAATGCCGGGCCCTGCTGCAGGCTCTGCGGGCCGAACTGGCCGGGACAGGCCTTGAGATCTACTGGGGCAACCGCAACTGGCACCCCTTCCTAGCCGACACCGTGGCCCAGATGCGCGACGACGGCGTACGCCGGGCGGCAGCGTTCGTGACCTCGGCCTACGGCGGCTACAGCAGCTGCCGCCAGTACCTGGAGGACATTGCCCGGGCACGGGCAGCAGCCGGGCCCCGTGCCCCGGTGATCGACAAGCTCCGGCTCTACTACAACCACCCAGGCTGGGTGGGGCCCTGGGCAACCAGCCTCCGGCGCGCCCTCCAGGACGCCGCCCCCGCCGGCCCCGAGCAGGCCGAGGTGCTCTTCTCTGCCCATAGTGTGCCCCTGGCCATGCCCGGCGCCGACCTCTACCGTGCCCAGGTGCTCGAGTCGGCACGCCTCGTGGCCGAGCGCTGTGGGTTGCGCCCCGGCCAGTGGCGCGTCACCTGGCAGAGCCGCTCAGGGGGGCCCGGCACCCCCTGGCTGGGGCCGGACGTGGCCGCTACGGTCAGGCAGTCCCAAGCCAGCACCGTGGTTGTCGTACCCATCGGGTTTGTCTCCGACCACATGGAGGTGGTGCACGACCTCGACGTCGAAGTGGCAGCCGCGGCAACGCAACGAGGCGCCCGCTATGTACGAGCGGCCACCGTCAGCACCGACCCCGGGTTCGTCTCCATGGTGCGCGACCTGCTCCTGGAGCGCCAGCGCGCCTCGGCGCCCCGCCTCTGGCTGGGCCCGCTCGGGCCCTGGCCGCTGGACTGCCCGACCGGCCACTGCACGCCCCCGGCCGGCCCCGGCCAAGCGGCCTGAGCCGGCCAAGCCCAGGCTTTCAGCTCTAGCCCGCCTGCTCGAGGCGCTCCGCCAGGGCCGCCAGCTGGCCAGCCAACTGCTGGGGGAGGCGGTCGCCGAAACGGCGGTAATGCTCCTGCATCGAGCTGACTTCCTGGCGCCATTCCGCCACGTCCACCCGCAGCAGCTCCTCCATGTCCTCATCAGGCAGCTCAAGCCCGTCCGTCGGGATAGCACCCGGGCTGGGGGCCCAGCCGATGGGCGTGCGCACGGCACCACCAACGCGCTCGCCGGCCTCGCCCGTGCGACCGCCGCAACGAGCGAACACCCAGGCAATGACCCGGATGTTCTCACCGAAGCCGGGCCACAAATAGCGCCCTCCCGCCCCTTTGCGGAACCAGTTGACCAGGAACACCTTCGGCAAATTGGGCCGCTCTGCCCTAGCGGGCAGGGAGAGCCAGTGGGCCCAATAGTCGGCCATGTTGTAACCGCAGAACGGCAGCATGGCAAAGGGGTCGCGCCTCAGCACGCCGACGTCCCCGGCCGCGGCAGCCGTCGTCTCGGAGGCGAGCGACGAACCCAGGTAAACGCCGTGCTCCCAGTCGAACGCCTCGTGGACGAGAGGCACGGTCGTGCTGCGGCGGCCCCCGAACAGGATGGCCGAAATGGGCACACCCTCGGGCGACAACCATTCCGGGGCCATCGAAGGGCATTGGGCGGCGGCCACGGTGAAGCGGGCGTTGGGGTGAGCCGCCGGCCCCGGCCGCCCCGGCCACCAGTCCTCACCCTTCCAGTCGATGAGGTGCTCAGGGGGTGTGCTGGTCAAGCCCTCCCACCACACGTCACCGTCGTCAGTCAAGGCTGTGTTGGTGAATATCGTCCCATGCCTCACGGTGGCGAGGGCGTTGGGGTTGGTCAGCTGGCTGGTGCCAGGGGCGACCCCGAAGAAGCCGGCTTCCGGGTTCAGCGCGTACAGCCGGCCGTCCGGGCCCAGCCTCATCCAACATATGTCGTCACCTATTGTCTCGGCTTTCCAACCAGCAAGGGTGGGCACGAGCATGGCCAAGTTGGTCTTGCCGCAGGCAGAAGGGAAAGCCCCGGCCATGTACTGCACGTCGCCGGCCGGGGAAGTCACTTTCACAACCGTCATGTGCTCTGCCAACCACCCTTCGTCGCGCCCGATGACTGACGCGACCCGCAAGGCGAGGCACTTTTTGCCCAACAAGGCGTTCCCCCCGTAACCCGAGCCGTACGACCAGATCTCGCGGCTTTCGGGGAAATGGGCCACATAGACGTTGCCGGGGTTGCACGGCCAAGGCACGTCGGCCGCCCCCTCGGGCAATGGTGCCCCCACCGAGTGCAGGCAGCGCACGAAGTCCCCGTCCGTGCCCATTGCCGCCAGGGGGGCCTTGCCCATCCTCGTCATGATGGCCATGTTCACCACGACGTAGGGGGAATCGGTGAGCTCCACCCCCCAGGTCTCCAGGGGAGAACCAGCCGGGGCCATGGCGAACGGCACCACGTACATCGTCCTCCCCCTCATGCTGCCGGCGAACAGCCTGACCAGGCGCTCTCGCATCTCAGCAGGCGCCAGCCAGTTGTTGGTGGGCCCGGCGTCGGCCTCCTCCTCGCAGCAGATGAACGTCCGGCCTTCCAGGCGGGCCACGTCCCTGGGGTCAGAACGAGCCAGGAAGCTCCCGGGCCGCCGGTCGGCCGACAAGGCGGTGAACGTCCCGCGGTCGACCAGCTCCTGGCACAGCCGGGCCTGTTCGGCCTCGCTGCCGTCGCACCAGTGCACTCGGTCGGGCTGAGCCAAGCGGGCTACTTCCTCTACCCAGTGGAGGAGCGCCTTGTGCTCGGTAGGTGGCATCTGGTCATCCTCTCCCGCCCCCTGCGGGGCGCCTGTCACCCGGTGTGCCGCCAGCTTTGCATCGCTGACAAGGGTGGTACGAGTTTAGGCGCCGGGTACGCAGCCTTCAGAGAGCCGGCCGGCATTTGGTAAGATACCCCCAGGCTGGCCCATTGGGGGCCTCAGGGCTGGACAGCCCCGGCCTGGTATGCCTGTAAGCGCTCCTGACTGGGACGCGCACTGCCGCGCACGGAGGTCATGGTGTCACGAGCAACGTCCCCTGCTGGGCCCTCACCCACCGAGGGCCGCCAAGAAGTGGGCTACAAGGTGGCGGACATTGGCCTGGCCGACTTCGGGCGCCGGGAGATCGACCTGGCCGAGGTCGAGATGCCCGGGCTCATGTCGCTGCGCCAGGAGTACCGGGACCAGAGGCCCCTCGAGGGCGCCCGGGTCACGGGGTCGCTGCACATGACCGTGCAGACCGCGGTCCTGATCGAGACCCTTGTGGAGCTCGGGGCCCAAGTGCGCTGGGCATCGTGCAACGTCTTTTCCACCCAGGACCACGCGGCAGCCGCTGTCGCCTCCCGGGGCGTCCCGGTGTTCGCCTGGAAGGGCGAGACGCTGGAGGAGTACTGGTGGTGCACAGAACAGGCCCTCAGGTGGCCCGACGGCCAAGGCCCGAACATGATCGTCGATGACGGGGGCGACGCCACGCTGCTCGTCCACCTGGGGGTACAGGCCGAACGGGAAGGAGCGGTGCCCGACCTCGGCCCCGATGACAGCGAGGAGCATGGCATAATCGCGGCCACCCTGCAGAAGGCACTGCGCTCCAACCCGGGCATGTGGACGGCAATGGCCAAGGGCATACGGGGCGTCAGTGAGGAGACCACGACCGGCGTGAACCGCCTGCGCCAGCGGGCCGCAGCCGGCACTTTGCTCTTCCCGGCCATGAACGTCAACGACTCGGTCACCAAGAGCAAGTTCGACAACCTCTACGGCGTGCGCCATTCGCTCATAGACGGCATCTTCCGGGCCACAGACGTGATGGTGGCAGGCAAGGTGGCGGTGGTGTGCGGCTACGGCGACGTAGGCAAGGGCTGCGCCCAGTCGCTGCGAGGCCAAGGGGCTCGCGTGGTCGTCACCGAGGTGGACCCCATCTGTGCCCTGCAGGCAGCCATGGAGGGCTACCAGGTGGCCACGTTGGAAGACGTCGTGGGGTCAGCCGATATCTTCGTCACCGCCACGGGCAACCGCGACGTGGTCCTGGCCGAGCACCTCGCGCAAATGAAGCACAACGCCATCGTGTGCAACATCGGCCATTTCAACAACGAGATCGACATGGCCGGCCTGGCGCGCTACCCGGGCATCAGCCGCCACCCCATCAAGCCCCAGGTGGACGCTTGGGAGTTCCCCGACGGCCACTCGGTCATAGTCCTGGCCGAGGGCCGCCTGGTGAACCTCGGGTGTGCCACCGGGCACCCCAGCTTCGTGATGTCCACCAGCTTCACCAACCAGGTCCTGGCCCAGATCGAGCTGTTCCAGAACCACGACCGCTACCCCATTGGCGTGCACGTGCTGCCTCGCCACCTGGACGAAAAGGTCGCCCGTCTCCACCTGGGCAAGCTCGGGGCCAAGCTGAGCACGCTGACCGAGCGCCAGGCGGCGTACTTGGGCGTGCCTGTCGAAGGCCCCTACAAGCCCGAGACCTACCGGTACTAGGACCAGCCGGTTGGGCCACCCCACCAGGGCGGCTCGGGCGGGGCCCGGGGCCGGGGGCAAGCCGGGCGGCCAGGTGGGCCCCGCTCACCACTTGCCCCGGTGCACCACCTCTGCGAAGGGCCGGCGGTCCACCTTCTTGAGCGGGGCCAGAGGCTGGCCGGCAGGGTACCCGAGGGCGACCATGCACACCCCTTGGTGGCTCTCGGGCACCCCCAGGAGCCGTCTCAGCTGGGCCTGGTCGCCCACCGAGGCATGGCCGCTGCCAATGCCGAGGTCGGCGGCAGCAAGCATCATGGCCATGACCGCTTGACCTGCGTCGAACATGTCCAGTTCAGCATCCCTGCTGGTGGCGGGGACAGGCACCACGACCACAACAGTCGCGGCGGAACCGGCCACGTGCCGGCCCCACTGCCAGTTCTGGGCCAGGGCTTGGAGCTGGTCGCGCTCGGTGCACAGCACGAAGTCGCGGTGCTGGCGGTTGTTGGCCGACGGCGCCCTGCGCCCAGCTTCGAGGATGCGGTCCAGCTCAGCCGGCAGGACCGGGCGGGCCGAGAACTCCCTTACGTTGCGGCGAGCGGCAATGGCCTCCCAGGTTTGCATGGCCACAGGTTACGCCGGCCTCGGCCGTTGCCTCCCTCAACCCGCCGTCTTGGCCTCAACCCGCCGTCTTGGCCACGACGCCAGACGACTCGACCCGGTTGCGGCCCCGGCGCTTGGCCACGTAGAGCGCCTCGTCTGCCGCAGCCAGGACCGACCGCCAGTCACGGGCCAGGCCAGACCCTACCCCCAAGCTGATAGTGACGGCCAGCCGCCCGTCTAGCTGGCCCCAGGGGTAGGACTCCGCCCGCAGGCGTGCCCGTTCGGCAAAGCTCGTCGCCGCCTCCAGTTCCACACCCGGCATCACGAAGACGAACTCGTCCCCTCCATAGCGCCCGACCACCTGGCCTGCGCGCACCTCGGCGCCCAGCAGCGCCCCCATCGAACGCATGACGAGGTCACCGAGCTCGTGGCCGAAGCTGTCATTGACCTCTTTGAAGTGGTCGATGTCAACCACAACCAGCGAGAGGCCCACGGGGGGCTCAGCGGAAGCCACGGCCGTCAAGAAGCGCTCGAGCCGCCGCCGGTTGCCGATACCCGTGAGGGCATCTTCCTCGGCCGAGCGCACCGCGTCGGCCACGGTCGCTTCCAGCTGGCGCCTTTGTTGCTCGAGCGCCGCTCGTTCCCAGGCCTGCTCGACGAGCTGGGCGGTCTGGCGCTGGTGTATGGCCCACAGCCGCCACTTGACGTCCAAGGCGTCGGCCACCGCTCCCTCCAGGTACCCCACTGCCTGCTTGGCGGCCAGTCGCTCCTCCAAAGCGAGCATGAGCTCATGGTCGTCATTGCTGGTGGCTGCCAGGCGCACCGCTTGCTCGGCGGCGGCAACGGCGTCCCGGTACCGGCCATTTGCCCGCAGGCACCGGGACTCCACCAAGGCCAGGGCAGCCCTTTGGGCATCGGCCACCGCCGCCGTGCGCGCCTTGGCGTCCTTTACCGCCTCCAAGGCCTCTTCGGGGTGCCCGCTCTCCAGTAGCAGCTCGGCCTGCAGGCGGCGGCTGCCGAAGCGGGCCAGCACCTCTTCGGGCGCTTCCTCCAGCAGGCGGGCCACCGCCTGCCCGGCGCGTCCCAGGCGCTGGCGGTCCGCCGCGCTCAGGTCTTCTGAGGGCGCAAGCGAGAACCTACGGTTGACCCGCACCGAGAGGAGGAGCGCATCAGCGATGTTGTGCAGCTGGCGGTACACCACGTAAGAGTCACCACAACGCTCGGCCGCGGCCAGGGACACCTCCATCTGTTCGGCAGCGCGCTCGTAGTCCAAGAACGAGTAACAGAAAATCCCCAGCCGGTTCGCGACCTCGGCCACCAAGCGGTCATCGTCCAGCGAGCCCAGGCCCAAGATGGCCTTGGTCGCCAGCTCGGTCGCCAGCGAAAGGCGGCCCAGGCGGGAAGCGAAGGCGGCTCCCAGGCTGGCCGCATTGAGGACCCCGCCAAGCTCGCCGGCCTCTTCGAAAAGGGCCATGGCGGCCAGGGCGTCGTCGAGCACCCCAGCCGTCTGCCACTGGTTGGAGCGCACCCGGGCCCGGCACAGGTACAGCTCGGCCCGCTCCAGGGGGCCGAAGGCCCGCTCCATCGCCTGTTCTATTTCCCTCAAGCAGCTCGCCCGCTCGGAGGACGACCTGGCTGCCTCGGCCCGCTGCATCAGGGCGGCCGCGGCTTGGGTCTTGAGGCCGCGGCTAGGCACAGCTCACCGGCGCTGACGGTGCTCGCCCGCCCAGCCGGCAGCCATGCCGGGTGGGCGACTTGCCGCTCGGGCACACCGGGCGCCGGCCGGCACGCACCCCCCGGCCAAGCTGGCGGTGGCCCTGAGCTGCCCGCACGTGCGAGGTCGGTACCGTGGCCACCGCTCCCGCGCCGGGCAGCGAAATGTCCATGTCCCGCAAGCAGGCGTCACGCTCCTCTGATGAGGCCAGGCCCCGAGCACGGGCAGCTAGCTCCCTGGCCTCACTTCTGCAGGCACCAGCGCCAGTTCGCGGCTCACGAGGCAGCGTTGGTCGCGTGGCTTGTATCATATGCCACCCTGGGGATCGACGCCGGGGCTTTGCCGCCTTAGCCCATTTCGCCATTTGTGCGCATTTGCGCCAAGGCGCGAGGTGCCAGGCCCCGGGAAGCGGCTACGGCACCACCAACACCGGCCAGCGGCCCGAGCCCAGCAGCCGGCGCGGGACCCCACCCAGGTGCAATGCCGGGTGACGGGAGCGGCCCACGACGACCAGGTCGGCGTGGTAGGCGTCGGCCAGCGCCTCGATCTCCCGCCCGACGTCCCCGCTGCAGAGGGTGAAGTCCCCCGCCACGCCGGCTCGGTCGAGCTCCTCGCGCACCAGCTGGCCCACCTCGCTGCCCCCCTCCTCCTCGTCGCCGGGCACCACGGGGACGACACCCACGGCCAAGCCGACCGCTGGCACGGTGGTGCGGCTCACGAAACAGGCATGGACGCTGCCCCGCTCACGGCTGGCCACCCCTACCGCCATGGCCAACGCCCTCAGGCTCGGGGGGGTCCCGTCGACGCCCACGACAATGCAGCTCACGCCCAACCTGGCGAGCCTCCAGCCCTGCTCAAGCCCAACCTGGCCAGCCTCCTACCCGACTCGCTCCACCCTAGCGAGCCCCCGACCCCACGGGGGGAGGCCGGCGGTGCAGCCGCTTGGCCCCGGGGGCCGGGACCGCGCCCTGGCTGTGGCCGCCCGAGGGCACCCCCTCGGCCCAGGCCGGGGCACCCTGGGCCAACGGCTGGGCCGGCGGAGCTGAGGGCTGGGCGCCGAGCGCCCCGGCCCCCGGGGCCACTGGCACCACCGCCCGGGGGTGGCCCCAGTGGTGCAAACGTGCCTTTTGGGCACGGGACTCCTCGTCTTCGTGTATGTACTTGGCCCCCCGCAGGGCCGAGGCCAGGGCAGCCACCAAGCTCATGGCGATGGCAAATACCAGCACGTACAAAAGAGCATGCTTGAAGGCGGGGCCGACCAGCTGAGGGAAGAAACTGTGGCCGGTCAGCACGCCCCACTGGGAGGCGCTCAGGTGCGAGCGGACGCCCTTCAGGAGGCTGCCCAAGGGGTTGAGGCCCAAGAAGGCGGCGAACAGGTAGCCCAGGGGCGGCAGGTGCCCCAAGGCAGCCGCCTGGTGAGCGGGCACCCCGTGGGCCACGAGCCCGCTGTACATGGTGCTCGGGACCCGGGCGTTCAGCCCCAGCACGAGGAGCGTGAAGAACAGCCCCATGGACAGGGGCAGCCCGACGTTGACGAAGGTGACCCGCATCCCTGAGGCTGCCCCCCGGTGGCGGGCAGGGACCGAGTTCATGATGGAGGAGGTATTGGGCGAGGCGAACAGCCCCCCGGCTACCCCCATAGCGAACATGACCACGGCAAAAGGCGCGTAGGAGAAGTTGGCGGGGAAGGCCGCCACCAGGGCGAACAGGACGGCGTTGAGCAACATGCCCGCAGTGGCGAACGGCCGCGCCCCGTAGCGGTCGGACAGCTTGCCCGACACCGGGCCAGCCACGACGAAGCCCACGGAGAAGGGGATCATGTATATGCCGGCCCACAGCGGCGTGTCCACGTAGTTGTAACCGTGCTGGGGCAGCCATATCCCCTGCAGCCAGATCATGAGCATGAACTGGAAGCCCCCCCGGCCCACTGACCCGAGGAACCCGGCCAGGTTGCCGGCGGTGAAGGCCTTGATGCGGAACAGCGACATCCGGAACATCGGCTCTTTCACCTTCATCTCCACCCAGACGAAGGCCACCAGCAGGGCAAGGCCGCCGAAGATCATCTCCAGCACGAAGGGGTCAGCCCAACCCGTGAGCGAGTGGCCGTAGGGCTTGATGCCGTAGGTGAAGCCGGTGAGCAACATCGCCAGCCCGGCGGCAAAGGCGACGTTGCCGGCCCAGTCGATGCGGGCCTTGGTGCGGATGCCGATCTCCCTCAGCTGCAGGTAGGCCCACACGGTGCCGAACACCCCGATAGGCACGTTGGCCAGGAACACCCACCGCCAACCGGCCTGGGACAGCAGCCCGCCGACCAGGATCCCCAAAAAAGACCCGACTATCGAGGCCATCATGTTGGTGCCCAAGGCAAAGCCCAGCTGCTCGGCCGGGAAGGCGTCAGTGATGATGGCGGCCGAGTTGGCGAACAGCAGGGCACCGCCCACGCCCTGGACCATGCGGAAGATGACGAGCTCGAGGGCCCCGGTCGAGCCCTTGCTCCAGACCACCGACAGCAAGACCGACGCCACCGTGAACCAGGCAAAGCCGAGGTTGTACACCCGGACCCGGCCGAAGATGTCCCCTATGCGGCCCACGGTTACTACCAAGGCGGCCGTCACCAGCATGTACCCCATCATCATCCACAGCAGGTAGGGGAAGTTCGAAGGCGCCAGCGGGTCGAGGTGGATGCCGCGGAATATGACCGGCAGGGCGATCATGAGGCTGCTGGCATTGAGCGACGACAGCAGCACCCCGATCGTCGTGTTGGACAGGACCACCCACTTGTAACGGGGGCCGACCCGGACCGGGCCTGGGCCCCCACCACTGGGGACCGTGCCGGGCCCGGCACCGGGGCCGTCGACGCCCCGCTCCCCTGGTGCCTGGCCGCTCGCCCCGCTTTCGCCCATCGCGTCCCAGCTCATCCAGGCAACTCCTTTCCTGCGTGCCCTGCGTGCTCTGCATTGTCTGCGTGGTCCGCCACCAGGGCCTCCAAGAGGCTGACGGCCCGCTCGACGGCCGCCCGGTCTGGTGCCGACAGCGACTCCAGCCGGCCGGCCAACCAGGCGTTGCCGGCTCGGTTGCGCCGGGCCACCAGTTCGGCCCCGGCGGCAGTTGCGACCAGGAGCACCCCGCGCCGGTCGGAGGGGTTGACCCGCCGCTCGATGAGGCCGGCCTCTTCGAGCTTGTCGGCCAGGCGGGTGGCGGCGGGCGACGGCAGCAGCTCCGCCTCAGCCAGTTGGCCCACCCCAAGCGGCCCGCAGCGCACGACGGTGGCCAGGGCCGACAATTGCGCGATGCTCAGCGGGGTGGGGTCCTGGCGCCGTAGCTGGCGAGCCAGGCGGGCCAAGACCAGCCGGAGCCGGCCGGCCAGCTGGTGCGTGCCCGAGCCAGCCGGGGCCAGGCCGCTGCCGGCAACCGTGCTCCCGTCGGTGCCCATGGCAGAAAGTATACCATAGGCACTAGTTGCTAGTGGTACCTAAAATACCCATGGTGGTGTACCTTCAGCCCGGGTACTATCCCCCCTGGAGCTCCTCACCATCCGAAGGCCCATCATCCAAAGGCCTCACCATCCAAAGGGAGGTGGTCCATGGCAATCTACGAGGAGGCCGGGGCCTCGGTCACCGAGGCCCAGATAGCGGTCCACTGGCGGGAGGAGGATTACCTCTACCCCTCGCCACGGTTCATCGGCCAGGCCAACGCCCCCGACCCCGCAGTCCGGGAACGCTTCAGCGAAGAGCACTTCCCTGAGTGCTTCCGCGAGTACGCCGACCTGCTCGATTGGGACACCTACTGGCACACCACGCTTGACACCTCGAACCCGCCGTTTTGGGACTGGTTCGTGGGCGGCCGGCTCAACGCCTGCTACAACTGCGTGGACCGCCACCTGGCCACCCGGGCCAACCAGGCCGCGTTCATCTGGGTGCCGGAGCCGGAGGCCGACCCGGCCCAGAGCATCACCTACCGGGAGCTGTACCGCCGGGTGAACGAGCTGGCCGCCTTGCTCCGGGACTTCGCCGGCGTCCAGGCCGGCGACCGGGTCACGCTGCACCTGCCCATGGTCCCCGAGCTGCCAATAGCCATGCTGGCCTGCGCCCGGCTGGGCGCCGTCCACTCGGAAGTCTTCGCCGGCTTTTCGGGTACCGCCTGCGGCGGGCGCATGGCTGACTCCGGGAGCAGGGTCCTGGTGACCATGGACGGCTACTACCGGGACGGCAAGGCCCTCGACCACAAGGCCAAAGCGGACGAGGCCGTGGCGGTGGCCAAGGACCAGGGCACTGAAGTAGAAAAGGTGCTCGTGTTCCGGCGCCACGCCGGCCAGTACATGTCCAAGGCCCCCATGGCCGAAGGCCGCGACTACTTCGTGGACGACGTGATAGCCGGCTACCGGGGCAAGCTCGTCGAACCGGTCTCGATGCCCGCAGAGGCACCCCTTTTCCTCATGTACACCAGCGGCACCACAGGCAAGCCCAAGGGAGCCCAGCACTCCACCGGGGGCTACCTGGCCTACGTCGCCGGGACCTCCAAGTTCTACTTGGACATCCACCCGGAGGACACCTATTGGTGCTTCGCCGACATCGGCTGGATCACCGGGCACTCCTACATCGTCTACGGCCCCCTTGCCCTGGGGACGACCAGCGTCATGTACGAGGGTGCCCCGGCCTACCCCGACCCCGGGCGGCCCTGGAGGATAGCCGAACGGCTGGGTGTCAACATCTTCCACACCGCCCCCACGACCATACGCATGCTGCGCAAGGCGGGGCCGGACGAGCCGGCAAAGTACGGCTACCACTTCAAGTTGATGGTCACCGTGGGCGAGCCCATCGAGCCCGAGGTCTGGCGCTGGTACCACGGGACCGTGGGCAAGCGGGAGGCTGTGGTCGTGGACACCTGGTGGATGACCGAGACCGGGGGCTTCATGGGCGCCACCCTCCCGGCGCTCGAGCCCATGAAACCCGGCAGCTGCGGCCCGGGCGTGCTCGGCATCTACCCGGCCATCTACGACGAAGAAGGCAAGCCGGTCGAAGCTGGTTCGGGCCGGGCCGGCAACATCTGCATCCGCAACCCTTGGCCCGGGCAGCTGCAGACAATCTGGGGCCAGCCCGAACGTTTCGTCCAGACCTATTACGCCAAGTACTGCCACGACACCCAGAGCAAGGACTGGCACGACTGGCCCTTCCTCTGCGGCGACGGGGCCATGCAGGCCATCGACGGCTACTACCGCATCCTCGGCCGCATCGACGACGTGATCAACGTGGCCGGTCACCGGCTGGGCACCAAGGAACTGGAGTCGGCGGTGCTCACCGTCCCCGAGGTGGCCGAGGCGGCCGCGGTGCCGGTCGTGGACGAGACCCGGGGCCGCGTGGTGGAGATGTACGTCTCGCTGAAGCCTGGGTACTCGCCCAGCCAGGAGATAGAGGACAAAGCCAAGGCGGCCATCGAGCGCGAGATCGGCAAGGTGGCCCGGCCGAGGAACGTCTGGGTCGTCCCCGACATGCCCAAGACCCGCTCGGGCAAGATAATGCGCCGGGTCATCGCGGGCATCTCCAACTTCACCGATGTGGGTGACATCACCACCCTGGCCAACCCCGAGGTCGTGGAGGCGATCCGGCGCCAGGTCTATGCAGAGAAAAGCGCGCGCGGCGAGGCTCCTCGGCCGCTCACCGAACAAGAGCTGGAAGAGATAAAGGCCTTTGGCCGCACCGAGTAGCTCCTTGGACGAAAAGGAGGAGTACATGTCCGAGACCGAGCCGGCTGCACAAAGCTCGGCACCTGCCATAGCCGACCCTGCCCCCCTGGGCCTGGCCGGCTTTGCCCTGACCACCTTCATACTCTCCGTGCACAACGCCAACTGGGCGCCCGACCTGGTCTGGGTCGGCTTGGCCCTGTTCTACGGAGGCCTGGCCCAGTTCATGGCCGGCATGCACGAGTTCCGCAACCGCAACACCTTCGGCTCGACCGCGTTCACCTCGTACGGGGCGTTCTGGCTGAGCTTGGCCACCTTTGTGATCATGGACCTGCTGAAGGCGCTGCCCGCCTCGCTGAACGTCAACAACGCCCTGGGCTGGTTCGTCGTCAGCTTTGCCATCTTCAACACCTACATGTGGCTGTGGAGCTCGCGTGTCAACAAGGCTGTGTTCGCCGTGTTCCTCACCCTCGAGGCGACCGAGGTCATCTTCTTCATCGCCCAGTTCCTGCTGGGGGCCGGCCACACTACGGTCGGGACCGACCTGCTCCACGTGAGCGGCTACGTGGGCGTCCTCACCGCCGCCTGCGCCTGGTACGCGTCGGCCGCCGGAGTGGTGAACAGCATGGCTGGGCACCCGGTGCTCAAGGTCGGCGCCCCGCTGTGGACCGGCCTGCCCGGCGAGCGCCCGTCGCGGTCGGTGGCACCAGCAGGAGGTGGCTACGGCCAACCCGTGCCCCAGCACTAGCGCCCCGCAGGCGCGAGGACCGAAGGGCGGCGCCGACAGGCGCCGCCCTTCTTGCCTCTGCACCTATGGACTTGGCCCGTCCCCCCGGCTACGATCCGGGGATCCGGTCCAACAACCCTGGAGGTCGCCATGAGCCGGGCCCGGTTGCTGGTGGGCACCCGCAAGGGGGCGTTCGTCCTCACTTCCGACGGCAACCGCCGCGAATGGCAGGTCGACGGCCCTTATTTCGGCGGTTGGGAGGTCTACCACGTCAAAGGCTCCCCCGCCGACCCCGACCGGATCTATGCCTCCCAGTCCAGCGGGTGGTTCGGCCAGCTTGTGCAGCGCTCGGACGACGGTGGCCGTACCTGGGCCCCGGTCGGCAAGGACTTCAGCTACGAGGGCGCGGTGGGCACCCACAAGAGGTACGACGGTTCCGACCGGCCGTGGGAGTTCACCCGGGTGTGGCACTTCGAGCCCTCGCTCACCGACCCGGACAGTGTTTGGGCGGGGACCGAGGACGCCGCCCTTTTCCACTCGGCCGACGGCGGCCAGAGCTGGCAAGAGCTGGCGGCCCTGCGCAACCACAGTTCCGGGCCGAGCTGGCAACCAGGGGCCGGCGGGATGTGCCTGCACACGATCGTCCTCGACCCCCTCAACGCCGGGCGCATGTACGTGGCCATTTCTGCCGCAGGCGTGTTCCGGAGCGACGATTCTGGCGCCAGCTGGCGGCCGGCCAACAAGGGCCTGCGCTCCGAAGGGGTGCTCCCCGACCCCGATGCCGAGGTGGGCCACTGCGTCCACCGGCTGGCCATGAACAAGGCCCGTCCCGAGGTCCTGTTCATGCAAAAGCACTGGGACGTGCTGCGCAGCGACAACGGGGGTGAGTCCTGGCAGGAGGTCAGCGGGGACCTGCCGACGGACTTCGGCTTCGCCATCGAGGTGCATGCCCACGAACCGGGCACCGTCTATGTCGTGCCCATCAAGAGCGACACCGAGCATTACCCGCCTGGCGGCCAGCTGCGCGTTTACCGCAGCCGCTCCGGAGGCCACGAATGGGAACCGCTGACCAAGGGGCTGCCCCAGGCCAATTGCTTCGTCAACGTGCTGAGGGACGCCATGTCGACCGACGAGCTCGACCCCTGCGGCGTCTACTTCGGGACCACCGGTGGGCAGGTGTACGCATCCGCGGACGGGGGCGACAGCTGGCAAGCCCTGGTCCGGGACCTGCCTGCCGTCCTGTCGGTGGAGGCCCAGACCCTCCCGTGAGCGGGACGACGATCAGGGTGGTCCTGCCCTCGCCGCTGAGCACCCTGGCCCGCTCTGCCAGGGTGGTAGAGGTACAGGTGGAGGGAGCACCCACACAGCGTTCGCTGCTCGACGCCCTTGAAGCCCGCTACCCGGTGCTGAGAGGGACCATACGCGAACCGGCGAGCGGCCTGCGCCGGCCGTTCATCCGCTTTTTCGCCTGTGAGCAAGACCTGTCCGGGCAAGCGCCTGGCTCGCCCCTGCCCGGCCCGGTGGTGAGCGGAAAGGAGCCGTTCATCGTGGTGGGGGCTATCGCCGGTGGCTGAGGCTTGGGCCGGCGGGGTGACCCAGCCGGCCCCCAACCCGGCCTACCCCTGTGGTTGCGGGCAAGCCCGGTTGCTGCGGGCAATACGTCAAAGGCGGCAAGGCCCTGGAGGGCAGAGCTGAAGGAGGAGGACAATGGCTGAGCATGTGCAGCGGGTCGAGTACTACTACGTGGTACTGGACGACGCTCCGGGCGAGGGGGCCCGGGTCATGTCGGTCCTGAAGGACGCCGGGGTCAACCTGCTCGCCTTCCTGGCCTTCCCGGCCGGCGGCGGCAAGTCGCAGTTGGACCTGGTGCCTCAGGACCCTACGGCGCTCATAGAGGCAGCCAGGCAGGCACAGTTGGCCCTGAGCGACACGAAGTGGGCGTTTTTCGTCCAGGGCGAGGACCGGGTCGGGGCCGTCACCACCATCACCAATGACCTGGCCCGTGCCGGCATAAACATCACCGCCGCCTGCGCGGTGGGTGCCGGGCAAGGCCGCTACGGGATGATCTTGTGGGTGGCCCCGAGCGATTACGACGACGCTGCCGGCGCCCTGGGCATCTAGGCCACCCGCCGAGCCTCCCGGCGCTTGCCCCGGCCCAGGGGCGGCGCCTGGCCCGCGTTGGCCCCCAGCTCAGCCCTGGCTGTCAGCCTGGCCGGCTGCCCCCAGGCCGGCCACAGCCTCAGGCCCAGGCTGCTTGGGCCCGGTAGTGTTGCGCACCGCATCGAGGATGGCGCTCGCCTGCGCCGCCAGCCCCGCCACCAGGTCGCCCAGCCCCTGGGAGCCATTGAGGACGGTGACGTTGGCCTGGCGCAGCTCGCTGGCGGCCGCGGTCAGGATCTCGGGCATCTTCTCCACCAGCATGCGTTGGAGGACGACCCCGCCTCTGGTGGCAGTGGCCTCCGCCTGGAGGCGTATGGCGTCCGCCTGGGCCTTGGCCAGGGTGCGGACCTGTTCTGCCTCCGCCTCCGCCGGCCGTAGCACCTCTGCCACCAACTGCTGGCGGCGCAGCTCCGCAGTGGCAGCCGCCACCTTGGCCTGCTCGGCCAGCACCCCCTGCTGGGCCCTGGCCTGGGCCATGGGGCCAGCCTGGGCGGCCGTCTGCTGGGCCTGGTCGATCTGAGCCTGGTACTGAGCCTTGGCCACGGCCGTCTCCTGCTGGTACTGCGCCTGGTTGCGTTCCGATTCCTGGCGTGCCTTGGCCGCGGCTTGGTCGGCTTGGGCTTGGGCGATCTGGGCGGCCTGGTTGACCGAGGCGATGTGCGGCTGGGACAGGGCACGTATGTAACCAGCCTGGCCGTCATCGATCGACTCGATCTGGAAGGAGTCCACCACCAGGCCCAGCTTGGCCATCTCCGGCTTGGACGCGTCCAGCACTTCCGAAGCCAGCTTCTGGCGTTCCCGGATTATGTCCTCGACCGTCATGGAGCCCACGATGCTGCGCAGGTGCCCCGCGAAAATACGGCCCACGAGCGCCGGCATCGAGCTCTGGTCGTCGAGGAACCGCCGGGCCGCGTTGGCGATGGACTCGGGGTCGTCACCCACCTTGAAGGCGATGACGGCCTTCACGAAAAGGGTGATGCCCTGCTGGGTGACACATGGCTCGGCAACCTCGGACTCCTGCATGGCCAAGGTCAGGAAGGACACCCGGTTGCGTATGGGCAGGGCGAAACCCCCATGCCCCACCACGATCTTGAACGGGGCGTCCCCACGGCCCTTGCCACCCGAGATCAGCATGGCTTGGTTGGGTGCGGGGACTCGCCAACCGAACATTTGCACCTCCTCCTTTATGGGAGCTCAAAGGGGCGCCACGTCGAGCGAACGGGCCCCTCGGTCAGCCACCACCACGACCAGGGTGCCCCGCTCCACCGGCTCCGAGGCATAGGCGATGTAGGCCTCGGTACCCCCCCGGACCCGTACCAGGACCTCCCCTGGCTCGCTGCCGCCCGGGATCGCGGTCGTGACGTGCCCAGTCCGCCCGACAACCTCGTTGTTGCCACCCTCGCTCACGCCGCTACCATAGCTTGCCTGGGAGAAGACCTACTGGTCCCGGCCATTGCCCCGCTTGGTGCGGCTGGGGGGGCGGGCACTGGCAGCTTTGGCGCGTCGGCCGCCCGGCTCGGGGGGGGCCGGGGGGTACCGGCCCCCCCGAGGCCGACATGGGCCGCCCGTCGGGCGCCGTTGGCCGCCGTCGGGGCTGTTTGCGCCTGGCAGCTGTGGAGCCTGCGCGCCAGCACCCGGCCCGTCTCCTACCCCTTCGATGCTTCCGTCCACCTGCAAATGGCCCGCTACGCGACAGCCGCGATCTCGCGGGGCCGGCTCCCTCTGACGAGCTGGTTCCCCTACATCGACCTCGGGTCAGCCCAGTTCCTCCACTACCAAAGCCTGGCGGCAATGCTGACCGGCCTGGCCGGCACGGTGGCCGGGCCGGGGAATGCCTTCCGCTGGTCCCTCTACCTCCTGCTTTCCCTGTGGCCTGTAGCCGTGTACAGCTCGGCTCGCCTGGCTGGCATCCCTCGCCTACCGGCGGTAGCCGCCGCGGTGGCGTCCCCCTTGGTGGCGAGCCGGACCGGCGTCGGCTTCGAGCAGGGCGCCTACCTCTGGAGCGGGGGCGCCGAGCTGTGGACGCAGCTGTGGGGCAGTTGGGCACTGCCGTTCGCGTGGGCCGCGTCCTGGCGCGCCCTGCAGCAGCGGCGCTATGTGTGGGTGGCCGCCGGCCTGGTCGCGTTGACCACCGCACTGCACTTCGAGTCGGGGTACCTCGCCTTCCTGGGTGTCATGGTCGTCACGCTGGCTGGCCCTGGCCGGCTGGGCCACCGCCTGGCCCGGGGGGCGACCCTGTTCGCCACCTCCCTGGCCGCCGCCGCCTGGGTGGTCGCGCCGCTGATGGCCATGAGCCGCTGGGCGGCGTTGAACAGCGTCCTGGCTACTACGTACTACGTGAGAGGTTACGGGGCCAGGCAGACCCTGGCCTGGCTGTTCTCCGGCCAGGTGTTCGATGCCCGGCACCTGGTCCCGGCCACCAGCCTCGCCGTCCTGGCCGGCGCCGCCTGGGCCGCCGCCCGCTGGCGACGCGACCCGCTGGCCAGGGCCCTGCTCGCCTTGTTCGGCGCCAGCCTTGCCTTGTCGTTCGGCCCCACCACCTGGGGACCCCTCGCCGACTTGGTCCCTGCCCACGGCGACTTGTACTTCCGCCGGTTCCTCATGGGGGCCCAACTGAGCGGCCTGTACCTGGCGGGCATGGGTGCCACAGCCCTGGGCCGGTGGGCCAGGAGAGCCCTCGGGGCCGCGCCGCGCCGCGCCGGCAACCGCCTGGCCGCCGCCCTGGCCCAGGACTGGGGGCTGGTGCTGGGGTGCGCCTGCGGCCTGGCCTTGCTGGGGCCGGCGTTTTCCCACGTGGCCCGCAACGACCGTCTTGACGCCTCGTTGGTCAACGCCCAAGCGTCTGCCGACCTCCACCAGGGCCGGTTGATCGCGCCCCTCATCGGCTACATCCGCCACCACGGGGGTGGCCGCGCCTATGCCGGGCTGGTCGACAACTGGGGCTACCACTTCACCGTCGGCTACGTGCCGGTTTACCGGTACCTGGAGGCGCAGGACATCGACGAGACGGCCTATGTGGTGCCCACGTCGTCGCTCATGCTCGGCCCGGAGTTCTACTTCGACCAAGACGACCCTCGCGACTACCCCCTGTTCGGGGTGCGCTACCTCCTCCTGCCCCGGTCCATGGCCAGCCCGGTCGCGTCGCGGCGGGTAATGGTCAGCGGGCCGTACGCGCTGTGGGTGGTGCCGGGTAGCGGCTACGTAAGCCCAGTGGAGGTCACCGGGGCTATCTCGGCCGACCGGGCCGACGTGGCCTCCCGGAGCGCAGCCCTGCTCAGCAGCGGCGCGCTTCCCCTTCACGTCGACTGGGCCGTCCGATGGCCTGGCGGCCCCGCCCCCTTGCCCAGCGCTCCCCCGGCGGCCACCGGCCAGCCACCCGGGGCCGTCCGCCAGGTGGATGTCCAGCTGGCCCGCGGCCAGCTGTCCGCCCAGGTGGTGATGCACCGCCCCGGGGCCCTGCTCGTTTCGGTGGCCTTCGACCCCGGCTGGCGAGCTACGGTCGACGGGCGGCCCGCCCCAGTGGACATGCTGGCCCCGGCGGTGATGGGAGTGCAGCTGGGCGCTGGCCATCACCGGGTGCAGTTCAGCTACCACGGCTACCGGTGGTACCCCGAGCTGGCCGCCCTGGGCGCGCTGGCGCTCGCTGGCGCGTCCTGGTGGGGGAGGCGAGGCCGCGGGTTGGAGCCGGCAGCCACCGCGCCCACCGGCCAGCTGAGAGCGCCCAGCCTGGGGCCGAGCGCACAGCCCGGCACCTCCCAGCCTGGTGCCGAGCGCACAGCCCGGCAGCCGGCCCAGGATCTAGCCGATGAGACCGGGATCTAGCCAATGAAAGTCGAAGCCGTAGAGCTGCGCACGCTGTCCATGCCCCTGGTGTCCAGTTTCAGGGGGGCACTGGGGGCCGAGACCGAGCGAGAGCTCCTGGTGGTCCGCGTCATCGGCCCCGAGAGCGAAGGCTGGGGGGAATGCTCGGCCCTCGGCTCGCCCCTGTACTCGCCCGAGTACGTTGCCGGTGCGCTCGCCGTGGTGCGGGACCACCTGGTGCCGAGGCTGGCGGCCCACGCCCCCGAGCCCACGGCCGACCAGGTGGCCGCCGCCCTGTCCCCGGTGAAGGGCCACCGGATGGCTAAGGCAGCACTGGAGATGGCCCTCCTGGACGCCGAGCTCCGTGCCCGCGGCCAGTCGCTCGCCTCCTACCTGGGGGCAACCCGGGCCTCGGTCCCCAGCGGTGTCGCGGTCGGGATCGCCGGCTCGACGGCCGAACTGCTGGACACCGTGGCCCGCTACCGGGAGGAGGGCTACCTACGGGTCAAGCTGAAGATCCGACCAGGCTGGGACGTCGAGCCGGTCCGGGCCGTACGCGAGCGGTTCGGTGACCTGCCCCTCCAAGTCGACGCCAACGGTTCTTACAGCCTCGCCGATGCCGCCCACCTGGCGCGGCTGGACGCCTTCGAACTCTTGCTGGTCGAGCAGCCCCTACCCGAGGACGACTTGGCCGGCCACGCCGAACTGGCTCGCAGGTTGAAGACCCCCATCTGCCTGGACGAGCCCATCACCTCGGCCCGGGCGGCCGCCGACGCCATCTCCAGAGGCGCCTGCCGAGTGGTCAACTTGAAGGCGGGCCGCATGGGAGGCTACCTCGAAGCGCGCCGGGCGCACGACACCTGCACGGCCCTGGGGGTACCGGCCTGGTGCGGTGGGATGCTGGAAACGGGCCTGGCCAGAGCGGCCAACCTCGCCTTGGCCGCCCTACCCGGCTTCACCCTCCCGGGGGACATCTCGGCGTCCGGCCGGTACTGGCACCAAGACCTGACCGAGCCCTTCGTGCTCGGCCCTGACGGCCACCTGCCTGTCCCTGCCGGCCCGGGGCTGGGCACCGCCCCCCTGCCCGAGGTGCTGGCCCAGGTAACGACCTCGGTCACCCTCCTTCGCTGGGGCAGCTAACGCACCAGCGGCCCGGGTGCTGCCGCCTGGGCCCCGTGCTCAGCCGGCCCGGGGGCCTTCTGGCCGCTCGGGCTGGCTCGCGGCCCGCAGCCGCGCCCGGCCCGGGTGGCTGGCCACCGACACCGCCAGCCCCAGCACGCCCACGTCTCGCAGCACCAGGTCGGAAAGGCCGTGGGAAACAGTGAGGGAGACGACGATCTCCGCCAACAGCACTGCTGTGACCGAGGCGGCCAGCCGGGGGGCGGCACCGGCCACCAGGGCGGCCGCCAGCACCAGCAGCGCCCAGCCGTGGGCCAGGACCAGTACCACCGAGGCAGTGGACGTGGCCGGGAAGAACGGCACGTACCCTGTCCACAAGCGCGGGCTCACCAGCTCGTGGTAACCGAACCAGGCCAGCACCAGGCCGAGCAGGGCCCGGGCCACTACCGGTGCGCCGGCCTGGGCCAGGGCCGCCACCTCGCGGACAGAGCGCGGGGCGCGGTACTGGCCCCGCGGGTAGGCGCGGCCTGCCGGCCGGGGGGTGCTCCGGGCCCACAGGCGCGACCGGCTGGGGTGCGCAGCCACGGCGCGCGAGCGGGCCGGGCCTTGGCCCGGGCGCAGCGGGCTCAGCGTGCTGCGGGGGGCCGGCCTCACTGCACGATCCGTCCCTGGGAGTTGGTGACGAGCAGGCCGTCGTCGCCGAAGTTGTACTCGGCGTTGCCGGAGTCGTCGCCGAAGCTGGCCTCGATGAAATAGACACGGTCGCCAGCGGGGTAGGTGCTGACCTGAGGCGGCCCAGAGCTACCGCTGGCGGAGACGCTGAGGACGATGTGGCCCCCGCTGCGCTTCACCACCACATTGAACCCGGCCAAGGCTAGCTGTGCCTGGGCCGAGCGGGGGCCGGGGTAGACCTGGTACGCGAACTGGGCGTACGGCGTCGACGAGAGCAGCGGGCCGAGCTTTTGTTGAGCCGCGGTGGGCTGAGGCCCGGTGCTTGCCCGGCCGGAGCTCCTCGGGTGCGAGGCGGCCGTCGTTGGCTTGGACGTCGTCGGCGTGGGCCTGGAGGTCGTCGGCGTGGGCCTGGAGGTGGCCGTCGTGGGGGCGGGGGCACCGAGGAGCCCACCCGGGCGGCCAAGGCTGAGGCCGTGGCTATAGCCGTGGACAGCCAGGCCGATGCCCACCACCGCGGCTAGGCCGACCACGGCCAGCCGCGACGGGGTGACCGCCTCACCGCCCAGCGCCTTGGGTACGACCAACACTTCTCCCAGCATCGCCGCCGTACCTGACGCGAGCGTGAAGCCTGGTCAGGAACCCCTGCGGCCAGGGGGCAGGGCCGCGGGCAGGGCCAGCGGGCCCAGAGGCCCGCCGTTCATGTAGGCGCAAGGCTGGCGGGGCCAATATGAAGCCGTGACAACCAAGAAGACCGCCCCCCGGCACCACCGGCGCGCCCGTCGGTTCCTCCGGTGGCGTACCCTCCTGGTAGTCCCCGTCCTTGGAGCCGGCTTGTTCGGCGTGTCCGCCGTGGGGGCCGCCCTTTCCCCCGGCAACCAGAGCTTCGAGGCCAAGTGGGCGGACTGGTTGCGGGCTCACCATGCCGGCCTGCTCGCGCAGAAGTTCGAGGAGATCTACTATTCGCTCCAGGCCCCCCCCAAAGGTGGCCAGCCCAAGGGGCTGAACAAGGTACCCGGCACCCTGGCCGCCGGTGCGCCGGCAACCCCGCCGGCCAGCCCCGCCGGCACCGGTGCCAGCCGCCAACCGCTCGGGGGGCCCACCGGAGGCACCAGCGGGGCGGGCACAGGCACCCCGGCCACCCTCCCCGCCACCACCGGGCTGCCCACCACAACGACGACCGAGCCACCCGGGCTGCCGCCACCTCCCCCCGTTCCCCTGGTGGTGCACCCGGCTTTGCCGGGTGAGGGGCAATGGCAACCGACCGGGCCTTTGGTCCACGGGCGGCCGGTCATGTACGTAGCCCAGTTCAGGGCGGACGACATCTACACCAGCCAGATCACCACTGCCGTGTGGATGGACACCAAGCTGCTCCGGGTGGAACTGGTGCCCGGCTCCACTGAACCAGGCGGCACCTGGCCCCACCCGCCCTACGTCATGCCGGCCGAGCTGCCCTACCTGGCTGCGGCCTTCAACGGGGGGTTCCGGTTCCAAGATGCCCGCGGGGGCTTCTACCTCGACGGCAAGGTCGGGGTACCCCTCCGGCCCGGCGCGGCCTCCTTCGTCATATACAAAGACGGGCGGGTGGACATCGGGACATGGGGAGACGGCCTGTCGCTGACCCCCGAAGTCCAAGCTGTCCTGCAAAACGTCGTGCTCCTGGTGGACAACGGCCAGTTGGCCCCCTCGGCCACCTACACAGACAACGCCATTTGGGGCTACACCCTGGGGGGAGGGTTCGTGGTACCTCGTAGCGGCGTGGGCGTGACGGCAGACGGGGCGCTCGTCTATGTGGCCGGCCCGGCCCTGACGGCCAAGTCGCTGGCCGAGTCGCTGCAGCGGGCCGGGGCGGTGCGGGCGATGACGCTCGACATCAACCCGGAATGGGTCACGTTCAACTTCTATTCCCACCCCGCCAACCGCCCCACCGACGTGACCGGCACCAAGCTCTACCCGCAAATGCAACGCTCAGCCGACCGTTACCTGCCACCCGTCTGGGAAGCACGCGACTTCTTCGAGGTGCTCACCCCCGGCGTGATGCAAGCCGGCATCCAGCCGACGCCCTGAGCTGCAACGTGACCGACCCAGGAGCCAAACTGGCTGCCGCCCCGAGAGCAGGCCACGGGCGAGCCGACGCCGCTGCCCGCCTGAGGGCCGGTGAACGGGGAGCCGAGGCCAATGCCCGCCTGACGGCGATGACCGCCGTGGTTCTGCTCGCCCTCCTCGCTGCCGAAGGGGCCACCATCTTGAGGGTGCGGTCCCTGCTGCCGGCCCACGTCCTCATAGGCACGGCCCTCGTGCCACCCGTGCTGCTCAAGGTGGGGAGCACCACTTACCGCTTCGCTCGCTACTACCTGGGCTCGCCCGCCTACCGCCGCCGGGGCCCGCCTCCTCCCCTGCTGCGGGTGCTCGGCCCGGTCGTGGTCACCACCACCTTGGCCCTGTTGGGCAGCGGCATCGCCTTGGTCTTGGTTGGGCCGGCCTGGCGCGCCCCGTTGCTCACGTTGCACCAGGCCAGCTTCGTCATCTGGTTCGGGGCCATGACCGTCCATGTCCTCGGGCACCTGGCCGGGACAGCCCGCCTGGCACGGCGGGACTGGGCGACGGGGCCAAGGGGGGGACAGGCCGGCGCCCGCGCCCGCAAGCTGGCCGTAGCCGCCAGCCTGGCCTGCGGTGCCCCGCTCGGGGTGCTGCTCATGTCCAGGGCCGGGCCTTGGTTGGCCCAAGCCCCGCACCTTCATTGAGCTTGGCGGGCCGGTACCTTCCTTGCCCTTGGGCCGCGGGCGCCGGCCTCCCCACCTCGAGGACGAGGGCCAGCCCCCGGGCCCGCCCGGTGCCAGGCCACTTCCATATGAGCACCACCGCCGGGAGCCTCCGCCACCTTCCACCGCCCACCGGTGGAACGCACCACCGCGTCGGCAATGGCCAGCCCGAGCCCAGCACCATCGCCGCTGTCGCTGCCCCGGTGGAAGCGGTCGAACAGCAACGGGCGCTCTTCGGGCGGGATGCCCGGCCCGCTGTCCTCGACGGCCAGGCTCACGCTCGACCCGTGGGCCGACACGACCACCCGCGCCCAGCCACCCTGCCCGGCGTACCGGCAGGCATTGTCGACCAAGACCCCGCAGAGCCGGTCCACCCAGCTGGCCGGCGCTTCCACCAGCATCACATCTGCTCCCAGGCGCTCCACCGACAAGGTGATGCCCCGGGACTGGGCGACCGCCGCGAAGCGGGCCGCACAGCGTTCTGCCACCGTCGCCACGTCGACCAGCTCCCGGCTCGGCGAAGGAGGTTGCGAGTCGAAACGGGCCAGGAACAACAGGTCCTCGACGATCCGCCGGAGCCTCTTGCCCTCGGTGCGCACCCGTTCGAGGGCCGCCTTGTAGCTGGGCGCGTCCCGGTCGGCCCCCAGGGCCAGGTCCACCTCGGCTTCTATGACCGTGAGCGGCGTGCGCAGCTCGTGGGAGGCATCGGCGGTGAACTCCAGCTGACGGCGACGGGCAGCCTCCACCGGCCGGGACGCCATGAGGCCGATAGCCAGTGCTCCCAGGAACATGGCCAGGACCAGCACCGGCCCGGCCACGAGCTCGGCCTGCACGAGGATGGCTTCGTCGTGGCTGGTCGCCGCCAGGCTCTGGCCCACGACCACCCACCCGCCCTTCACCGCTGCGGCCATCAGGCGGAAGCGGTCCTGGCCCAGCAGCAACGTGCTCGGCCGTCCGGACCTCGACCAACCCCGAGCAGGCAGTGCCGGGGCCGGGGCCCCGAGGGGGGCAGCGGACGTTCGGCCATCGGATAGCCACACGACCAGCGGCGCGTCATCGAGGTCGCGGGCCGGCGGGCGCCGAGGCGCCTCCTCGGGCACGCCTCCCCCGCGCGCCACCATCTCCTGGAGGCTGGCGGAGAGGCGGGAATCGACCTCAGCCACGAGGTGCCTGGCCTTCACGACGTCGAAGGGCACCACCACGGCCACGTACAGGACAGCAATCAGCAAGGCGGCCAGCGTGGCCACTCGCGCCGCTTGGCCCAGCCGTGGGCCTGGCCGCAGCCGCCTCAGGGCCACGCAGGCAGCACCCGGTAACCCACGGCCCGCACCGTCCCTACGCCGGCAGCACCCGGTAACCCACGCCCCGCACCGTCTCTATGCGAGCATGGGCCGAGGCCAGCTTCGCCCGGATACGGGCCACGTGGACGTCGATCGTGTTGGAGCCGACCGCGTCGGCCTCTTCGTCCCAGACATGCAGGGCAATGCTACGGCGCTGCACCACGGCCGGCGAGCGCCGCAGGAGCAGCTCCAGGATGGACTGCTCGGTGGCCGTGAGCACCAACAGCTCGGAGCCGACCCTGACCTCCCTCGTCGCCGGGTCGTACTCGATGTCGCCCACGGCCAGGCGAGGAGCCTGCAAGGCCGGTGAGCGGCGCTGCAACGCCCGCAGGCGGGCCAGCAGCTCACCGAAGTCGAACGGCTTGACCAGGTAGTCGTCCGCCCCTTCGTCCAAGCCCAGGATCCGGTCCGAGGCCGCGTCCCGAGCAGTCAACATGAGCACCGGCACAGCCAGGCGGCGTGCCCGCACGGCACGGACCACGTCCAGGCCGGACAGCTTGGGCATGCGCCAGTCGACCACCGCCACCTCGTACTCGTAGGCGCGCAGGAAGCCCAGGGCCTGTTCCCCGTCTGCCACCGCGTCGACCACGTAACCGTGCTCTTCCAGGCCCCTCTCCAGGACCGACCTCAACGCGGCGTCGTCCTCGGCCACCAGCGCTCGCACAGGACCATCTCTACACCCTGGGCATGAAGCTCACATGACGGGCCAGCGGCCCCCGCCCCGCCGGCCGGGGCCAAAGCCGCCCTGGGCTCAGCCAGCCTGGGTGCCCAGCTGGCCGAGGGGCTCAGCCGGTAGAGGGATGGGTGGGGGTGGTGCCGCCGGGCCCCAGGATGTCGAAGCCGTCTGGCTGGTTGAGGAACCCAGGACCGGTACCGGGGGCACCGGTGTGGCCGTACTGCCAGACGGTCGCGCCGGTGGACGGGTCGATGGCCAGGACCCGGTCGTTGTAGTCGTCGTTCAGCATGAACACCCCCGAGGGCAACATCTCCACCAATGAGGGGTGGTCGAGCTCCCCCGGGCCGGAGGACGGTTGGTAACGGTATAGCACCTGGCCCGCCCGGTTGAACTCGACTATCGCCCCGGGGCTCACGTAGTCGGCGATGAGGTAACGGTCCGGGCCTATCTGCTGGGGGTCCGATGGGTACCCGATGGGGACCTGGGCCGCCCAGACCAAGCGGCCGCTCAGGGTGTACTCGTCCACCCAGCTGCCATTTATCTCTGACACCAAGATGTCACCGTTGGGCAGCGGGGTGTCGCCGTTGGGCGACCCGAGCCCGGTCGGAGGGTTGTGGGCGCAGCTGCCTACGGTCCCGATCTGGTGAACGACCGTCTTGGTCGCCGGGTCGATCAAAAGGACCCGGCAGTTCATCGGGTCGGCCACCGTGATGTCGCCGTTGCGCAAAAGGTAGGCGTCGTCAGGGTTGTCCAAGTAGCCCGGGGCGGAACCGGGCACGCGGGGGTGGCCATAGGAGAACACCAGCCGGCCAGAAGGGTAGGCGATCTCGACTATGGTGTCGTTCTCTTCCTGGTTGGAGATGATGGCCGTCCCGTGCCGGACGAAAAAGGCGTCGTCGGGGAAATAAAACCCGCCCGGTGGCGCAGCCGTCGCCTTCGAGGGGTACGTCCAGGTCACCTGGCCCGAGCTGTCCAAGAGCAGCAAGCGGTCGTTGCCGCGGTCGGCTATCAGCAGCTTGTCGCCGTAAAAGGGCGAGCCGGCACCGGCTGTCCCCGCAGTGCCAAAGGCCCGGTCGGGCCGCACGAACTGGGCCCCCGCCACCGGCACCCCGCCGGTGGCCTCCCCTCCCACCAGGTAGAGCTTCCCTCCGCTGGTCGCCGCTCCGGCGTGCGCCACCGCCAAGGGCAGGGTGCCGGCGACCAAGGCCCGGCCCATGGCGGGGTCAAAGGCGTACACCCGGTTGGTAGGCCGCCCGGCCCCGCTCAGGCCGCCGGCAATGTAGGCCGTCCCCCCCAGCACCCCAGCCGACGCGCCCGAAACCGCCAGCGCCAGGCGCCCGATGACCTTGGCGGTGCCCCGGGCGGGGTCGACGACCTGGACGGCGGCAGTGGGCTGGCCATCTGCCGTCTGGCCCCCGAACACGTAGATGAGGCCGCCAACGGCGGCCACCGCCGGGTAACGCACCGGCACGGGCAAGGTCGCCACCGCCCGGTAGTGCACACCGTCGACAGTGGCCAGCACCTGGGGGACCAGCGCCCGGCCGTTGTAGCCCCCCACCAGGTAGGCCACGTCCCCCACGCTCACGGCGGCGGCATCGGCCCGCGGGCCGGGCAATGGCCCCGAGGCCCGGGCCTTGCCCTGGGCGGATATGACCTGGACTTGCGACGTGGGCGCCGCACTGCCCCCGCCGAACACAAAGGCCCGGTCGCCCACCTGGGTGTACGCAGCGTCGTGCAAGCCCGACGACAGGGCCCCGACCAGGGACAAGGCCCCGTTGGCGGTGGCCAGCCGGTAGGTCCCCGAGGCCGAAGCACCGTTCGACGTCATCCCGCCGGCCACGAGCAAGGAACCCGGGCCGCCCAGCGCCACCACCACCTCCCGGCTGACCGGCGCCTGCAGTTGCCAGGGGAACAACCCGGCTTCGACCGCCGGGATGGCTGGGCGCGCCAGGCGCACGGCAGCACGGGCCTGGGCGGCCCGGGGCGGCAGGGCCTTGGGTGCGCGGGCGCGGGCCTGGCCCCCCGGGACGGCCAGGGCGGCCACCAGGCCCGCCCCGGCCAACACCACCGCCACCCCCACCAGGACGCTCCGCTGGCCGGCTGCGAGAGCGTGCCTCCTGGGGCCCCCGGGAGGGCCGGGGCGGGCCCGGGCCGGGCGCGACCTACCGGGCAAGACGCTGTGCTGGTACCCCACCCTCCCGACGTTACAGGCACCAGCATTACGAAATGGTGAACCACCGCCCCGCCTGCCCGGGCCAGCCCCTTAGGGCGGGTACGTGCCGCCCTCGGAGCGGCCAGCCCAGGTAGGGCGCACACCCGTCCTCAGGCTGTCCTAAAGTGGGCCATAGCCGTGCGTGCTCCGGGTGCAAGGTCCCTGGCAAGGGCGCGCTCGCGGGCCAGCGTTGCTCCCGCCGGGGGTTGCTCGCCGGGACGTGCTCGCCGAGGGCGTGCTCGCCGGGGGCTTGCCATCCTCTCGGGGGCTTGCCACGCGGATGTTGCTCGGCCGGCCCGGCCACCGCCCAGCGCAACCGCACCGTAGGGCACCGGGCCGGAGGCCCCGGCCTTGACAGTCAGCCAGTACCTGCCTAACTTCTAGGGGTGAGCAGAATATTAGGTAACCCTAATACAGGCCACAGCAGCTCAGAGGGGCCGAGGAGGGCTGGTGTCGGCATAGTCGCGGTGCTGGCGCCGGTCGTGGTGGCGGCAGCCGCGCTCAGCGGTTGTGGCGCGGGAGGCACAAGGGGGCAGGCTCCCATCACGCTGTACAACGGCCAGCACCCCCAGCTCACCCAAGCCCTGGTCAAGGCATTCGAGGCCCAGACCGGCATCCCGGTCAAGGTGCGCAGCGACGACGGCATCGTGCTGGCCGACGAGATCCTCCAAGAAGGGCCCCGCTCCCCAGCCGACGCCTACCTGACGGAGAACTCGCCCGAGCTCATGCTCCTGTCCCAGCACCACCTGCTGGCACGCCTGCCGGCGTCGGTCATGGGCCAGGTCCCCCGCCGTTACAGTTCGCCCACCGCCAACTGGGTCGGGGTTGCCCTGCGGGTCGACGCCCTCGCCTACAACCCGTCCCGGGTCGCCCGCCGCTCGCTCCCCGCCCACCTCCTGCAGCTGGGCCAGCCGGCCTGGAGGGGCAAGGTCGCGATCGCGCCAACCGACTCGGACTTCGTCCCCCTGGTGGGGGCGGTCATCGCCCGCTACGGGCAGGCAACGGCCCGCCGCTGGCTGGAGGGCCTCAAGGCGAACGCGGCCTTGTACCCAGACGACGAGTCCGTGGTGGCCGCGGTCAACCGGGGCACAGAAGCCGTCGGCCTGGTCAACCAGTACTACTGGTACCGGCTGCGCCTGGACCTCGGGCCGGCGGCCACGCACAGCCGCCTGTGGTACTTCCCTGGACGCGACATCGGAGGCATCGAGAACATCTCGGGGGCGGCCGTGCTGGCGTCGTCCCACCACCGGGCGGAGGCACAGCGCTTCGTGGCCTTCTTGGTCTCGGCCGCCGCCCAGCACATCTTGGCCGCCAGCGACGACTTCGAGTACCCGGCCCGGCCGGGGGTGGCCCCCAACCCCGCCCTGCCCCCCCTGGCCGCCCTAAGGCCGGCAGTGCTGAGCGTGGTACGCCTGGGCGACGACCTGCCCGCGGCCTCGCTCCTCCAGCAAGTGGGGCTCACCTAAGTGGCGACCACGGCTACCACCGGCGCCGCCCGGCCACTGGCGGCCCTCGCCCGGCGCCACCGTCCCCCCTGGCTCTTGGCCACTACCAGCGGGCTCGTGGTGGCTTTCACCCTCAGCCCCCTGGGCTTGGTCATCGCCCAGGCGGCCCAGGCCGGCTGGGGCCAAGTGTGGCCGGTCATCGACCGGGGCTTCGTGGCCACGCTGCTTTGGAACTCGCTGCGCCTGGCCCTGGTCGTGACCGCCTTCTGCGCCGTGATCGGCACGGGTGCGGCCTGGCTGACCGAGCGCACCGCCCTGCCCGGGCGCAGGGCATGGGCCGTGGCGCTGCTCGTGCCCATCGTCCTGCCCGACTTCGTGCTGGCTTGGACCTGGTCGTCGGTCTTCCCCGCCGTCCACGGGTACCTGGGCGCGGTCTTGGTCATGACCCTGCACCTTTACCCGTTGGTCTACCTGCCCATGGCCGGGGCGTTCCGGGCCGCCGACCCAGGCCAGGAGGAGGCGGCCCGCAGCCTCGGGTTGTCCAAGTGGCAGGCCTGGCTGCGGGTCAGCGTGCGCCAGGCCCGGCCCACGCTCCTGGGCGGTTGCCTGCTCGTGTCCCTGGCCCTGCTCGGCTACTACGGCGGGTTCGAGGACCTGCGCTACCAGACCTTCACCACCGCCATATTCGGCGAGCTGCAAACCCAGTTCGCCCCGGCCGTGGCCTCCTCGCTCTCCCTGGTGCTGGTGGCGGTCTCAGCCCTGGTGCTCTTCGGCGAGGCCGCCTTCCGCGAACGGGGGCGCTCGCAGCGCACCGGCCCCGGCGCTCAGCGCGCCCAGCGCCTGTTGCCCCTGGGCAAGGCCCGCGGGCCTGCCTTGGCGGGGGCGGGCGCCGTGGTGCTGGCGGCCCTCGGCTTCCCCGTCGCCACCCTGGCCTACTGGATGGTAGCGGGCGGCTCGGCTGGCCTTCCGGCTGCGGTCCCCCTGGCCTCCGCCGCCCTCTACAGCGCCCTGTACAGTGCCCTGGGGGCAGCGGTAGCCACCGCCTTGGCGCTGCCAGTGGCGTTGCTGGCCACCCGTCACCCAAAGCGCTGGTCGGTGGCCTTGGAACGGTCCACCTTTGTGGCCCAGGCCGTCCCCGGCGTGGTGGTGGCCCTGGCCCTGGTCTACCTGGCCAGCCATTACCTCAGCTTTGCCTACCAGAGCCCCGAGCTGCTGGTGGCCGCATATGCGGCCATGTTCTTCCCTCTCGGCCTGGTGGCGCTCCGGCCCTCGGTGGCCCGGGCCAGCGTGCGGCTCGAAGAGGTGGGGCGTTCGCTCGGCTGCGGCCCCCTGGCCGTGCGCCTACGGGTCACCCTGCCTCTGCTGGCACCGGGCCTGGCGGCCGCCTTTTGCTTCGTGTTCCTCTCGGCGGCCACCGAGCTCACCGCCACCTTGCTGCTGGTGCCGACCGGGGTGCAGACCCTGGCCACCCAGTTCTGGGCCTATGCCGAACAGGGGGCCTCGTTCGGCGCGGCCGCCCCCTACGGGGCCATCATGGTCCTGATGTCGGCCGTGCCCGCCTACCTCCTGGCCCGGTGGTACGACCGGGGCCAGGCTCGGGCTGCCCTGGTGGGAGGAGCAGGGTGAGCGCCATCTCCTGCCGGGGGGTGTCCAAGTCGTTCGGGGGGGCCGCCGTCCTGGACGGCCTCGACCTGGAGGTGCCCGAAGGGGCGGTCGTCACCGTGCTGGGCCAGTCGGGCAGCGGCAAGACCACGCTGCTGCGGCTCATCGCCGGCTTCGAGCGCCCCGGCCAGGGGACGATAGAGATAGCCGGGGAGGTAGTGGACTCGCCCCGTCGCTACGTCCCCCCCGAAAGGCGCCGGGTCGGCTATGTCACCCAGGAGGGCAACCTTTTCCCCCACCTGGACGTGGCCAAGAACGTGGCCTTCGGGATGCCCCGCGCCCAGCGGTCCTCAGCCCGGGTGCAGGAACTGCTAGAGCTGGTAGGGCTCGGGGACCTGGGCAAGAGGTACCCTCACCAGCTCTCAGGTGGCCAGCAACAGCGGGTGGCCTTGGCCCGCGCCCTGGCCCACCAGCCGAGGGTGGTGCTGCTCGACGAGCCCTTCTCCTCCTTGGACGCCGGGCTACGGGCGGCCCTGCGCTACGACGTGGCCCGGATCCTGCGGGCCCGGCGGGCGACCACGGTGCTGGTGACCCACGACCAGGAAGAGGCGCTGTCAGTGGCGGACCTGGTGGGCATCATCAGCGAGGGACGCATCCGCCAGTTCGCTACCCCCGAGTCCCTCTACAGCCAGCCGGTGGACCTGACGGTGGCCCAGTTCCTGGGCGAGGCGAACATCGTGGCCGGCACGGCCGACGGCTCGACAGTGGAGACGGTGCTGGGGCGCCTGGAGCTGGCAGGCACCAGTCGGCCGCTCAAAGGGCCCAGCCGGGCCCTCGTCCGGCCCGAGCAGCTCTCCCTCCTGGCGGCCGGCAACGGCCAGGGCCCCGCGGGTGCCCCCCGGGGGCGGGTCACGCACCGGGAGTTCTACGGCCACGACTGTGCCCTGGTGGTCGACTTGGACGGGGCCAGCCAGCAGGTGCGGGTGCGCTGCCCGGGCCAGCCGCCGGTCGAGGTGGGCGAGACGGTGGCCGTGGTGGCCCGGGGCCCGGTCCTCGCCTGGCCGGCCTGAGGCCAGGGCTGAGCCCGGCGTCCAGTTCCCGGCCGTTCAGTTCCCGGCCACGGCCGGGGCCAGCTCCTCGGGCTCCCCTCGGCGTTGGTGGCCTTCGTGGCCGGCCAGTTCGTGCGCCGGGCTCCCAGGCCCGGCCCAGCGCCTCAGCTCGACGTGAGGGATGAGCCAGCTGGCCACGAACGCCAGGGCCGCTATGGGCACGGACACCAAAAAGACCGTCCCGACGGACTGGGAGTAGCCCAGCTCGAGCCCATGGCGGACGGCCGCGCCCAGGTGGCCCAGCATGGCTGGCGTCAGGTTGGCACTGGCGAAACCGGGCGGCAGCTTGGCCCCGTGCAGGTCCTTGGCCAGGTTGCCCACCAGGACATTGGAGAAGATGGCCCCGAACACCGCTGTCCCGAACGACCCGCCAATGGAGCGGAAGAACGTGGCCCCCGAGGTGGCCACCCCCAGCTCGCTGTGAGGCACGGCATTTTGGACGACGATCACCAGCACCTGCATCACCCCGCCGATGCCCATGCCCAGCACAGCCATGTAGAGGATCTCGCGCCACGACGACGTGGTGACTGACACCAGCGACAGCAGGTACAGGCCCAGGGCCGTGACCGCCGAGCCGGCGATGGGGAAGGCTCGGTAGCGGCCGGTCCGGGCGATGACCTGGCCAGAGGCGGTGGAGACGACCAGCAGCCCAGCCATGAGGGGCAGCAGCTGCACCCCCGAGGAGGTGGGCGACATCCCCTTTACCACCTGGAAGTACACCGGCAGGTAGGTGACGGCGCCGAACATGGCGAACCCCACGATGAACCCCATCGCGCTCGTCACGCTGAAGGTCCGGTTGGCGAACAGGTGCAGCGGCAGCACCGGTTCGGCCGCCCGCCGTTCTACCCAGACGAACACCGCCAGCAGCACCGCCCCGGCGGCCCCCATGGCGATGACCGGCCTGGACCCCCAGGGGTAGGTGGTGCCACCGAGGCTGGTGAACAGCACCAGGCCGCTGGTCGCCAGGGTGAGCACGGCCGCGCCCAGGTAGTCGATCACGTGGTGCACGCGGCGCAGGTGGCCAGGGACCTCGGCAGCGACCACCGCCAGGGCGAGGGCGCCAATGGGCAGGTTGATGTAGAAGATCCAGCGCCACGACAGGTCGTCCACGAACACCCCGCCCAGGAGCGGGCCCACGATGCTGGCCACCCCGAAGACGGCACCGAACAGGCCGACGTAGCGGCCCCTCTCCCGGGGCGAGACGATGTCGCCCACGATGGCCTGGGTACCCACCATGAGGCCTCCGGCGCCCAGGCCCTGAAGCGCCCGGAAGGCGACCAACTGGGCCATCGAACTGCTGAGGCCCGAGAAGGCGGAGCCCACCAGGAAGATCACTATGGACGCCTGGAAGAAGGCCTTCCGGCCGTACTGGTCGCCCAGCTTGCCCCAAAGTGGTGTGGACACCGTCGAGGCCAACAGGTAGGCGGTGATGACCCAGGTGATGTGGGAGGCACCCCCCAGGTCCCCGACGATGGTGGGCAGGGCGGTCGACACGATGGTCTGGTCCAGGGCAGCGAGCAGCATCCCCAGCATGAGGGCGCCGATGATGACGAGCACCCGGCGGTGGCTGAGGCCGACGACTGCCTGCTCTGGTGCTGCCTGCTCTGGTGCTGCCTGCTCAGGTGCTGCCTGCTCAGGTGCTGCCTGCTCAGGTGCCGGGCTCACTTGGCACCACTCCCTGCAGCCGGCTGGGCCAGGCCCTGCAGGCAGCCGGGGGGCAGCCCCTGGGCCAGGGCGCGAAAGGCCATGTCCGCCAGCACGTCCGGCTCCACCGTCCCTCCCGCCTGTGCCCACATGGTCACCACCGCCCGGAGCACACCCATCGTCGTGCCGGCCACCAGGACCGGGTACGGGTCGCTCGCCGGGCCGGTGCCCAGGCGTTCGGCCAGCCCGGCGGCGAGCGCCCTTTCGACCCTAGCCATATGGGCTGCCCGGGCCGCGGCCAGGTCGGGGTCGACCTGGGCCTCCTTCATGCAGCGCAGCCACTCGCCCGGGTCACCTCCGAGCTGGCCCAGCTCCTCCGACATGCCTCGCAGTTCCTCGACCAGCACCTGGCGCACCGCTTCGATGGGGCTCAGCCCCGCAGGCAGCTCCGCCAGCCGCCGGCGCAGGGCGTCGGTGCGCTCGGGGGTCACGCCCATGAGGGCCGCTTCCTTGGAGGGGAAGTAATTGAAAAAGGTCCGGGGCGACACTTGAGCCGCCTCGGCTATGTCCTCGACCGTCACATGGGCGTAGCCGCGCCGGGCCACCAGTTCCAGCGCCACCCTCTGCAGGGCCCGGCGGGTAGCGAGCTTCTTGCGCTCCCGCAGCGACAGGGGGCCCTCGGCGGGCCCGGTCAGCCCCTGCCCGGCCAGCCCCTGGGTGGTCAGTACCTGAGTAGTCACTTGCCACCTCGCGGGGCCGTCAATGGTTGGGCCGTCACTTGCCTGTAGCTCCCTCACCTGCCTGTCAGTTCCTGCAGCCAGTGTAGCGTTGCAGTTCACGCTATCTTGCGTCGTGCGCAAAAAAGCCTCGGACCTGGTGCTCCAGGTAGGCCCAGGCCTCCGCAGGGCACCACCCACCGAGGTCGTTGCCAACCGCGGCGCGAGCGCCTACGCGGCCGGCGCTGCCCCGGTGCCCGGTCCTGCGCCGGTCCCCGGCGCCTGCAGGCGGGCGAACCCGGGCGTCCACCACCCTCGGCCCTCCGGGGTGACGACCTGGGACTCGTAGCCGGCCAGGCCTGCCAGCCATGCGGGTGCCTTGGCCCCCATGGCCAGGGCCGCCGTCGCATAGGCGTCCGCAGAGGTGAGGTCGGGGCCGACCACCGTCACCGCTGCCAGGTCAGCCGCCGGCTGGCCGGTGAAGGGGTCGAGCACGTGCTGGCCCCGTTCGTAGGTGCCCGAGGTGGCCACCGCGCCCTCGGGTACGCACAGCACGGCGCTGTAGGCCTGCCGGGCGTGGGGGTGACGGACGGCCACCGTCCAGCACGGCTGGCCCGGCGGGGCCCCTCGCAGGCGGATGTCCCCGCCCCCGTCGACGACATGGTCGGCCAGGCCGTGGTCGACCAGGATGTCGGAGGCCCGGTCGACCGACCAGCCCTTTACCACCCCGCTCGGGTCGAAGCGCCCGCTCGCCCAGGCGTCGAAGTACCCGCCCGTCGCCCGGCTGAGGCGGCTGCACAAGGCCAGGACGTGGGCCAGCTCGGGGCTGCAGTCGCCCGCGCTCAGCTCGCCCCGGTCGAAGCGGTTGACCTCGCTGGCTGCCTTGTAGGGGCTGAAGGTCTCGTCCACCCAGTGGAGCCACTCCACCGCTTCACGCAGCGCGGCCTCGATGGCGAGCGCCGGCGCCCGGGTGTAGACGGCGAAGCTCACCACCGTGCCCATCACGGCCTCTTGGTGGACCACCGGCCCGGGGTTCACTTGCTGCCCCCCTGACCGGCTTGGCGAACGGCGGGCGTGGGCCTCAGCTGCCCACCTCCTTGGCGACTGGGCGAAGCGTGCCTCACTTCCCCGCCGCCTGGAGCGCGGACTGCAGGGACTGGGCGAAGGCATCGCTGGTGAACGTGGCCCCGGTGACGGCATTGAAGTTGAGGCCCTGCGCCGCCAGGGCTTCTTGTTCCAAGATGGGCACCGCGTAGGAGTTGATCATCTGGGAGCGCGCGTCGGCGGCACCGTTCTGGGGGACGGTGATGCTGACGATCCGGGAGCCCTGCATAGTCACTTCCACCTGGATGTCGCCATAGAAGTACTGCACCAGCTGGCCGACGAAGCTGCGCCGAGCCGGGGTCGTGGTGGGTGCCGAGGTTCCGGCTGCGGCTGGCGCCGAAGCCGCCGGGGCGGACCTGGTGGGTGCCGGGCCGGCCTTAGCGGTGGGCGCCGAGCCCGAAGTGGCCGGGCCTGCCTGCCCACCTTGAGCAGGGACAGGAGACGTCGTCCCCACCGGGCCCAGCACCACCCGGTGGGCGGTGGCCGGGCCCGAGGACTTGTAGCCGAGCAGGGCCACCAGGCCGGCGGCCGTACCCATGGTGGCGATCAAAGCACGTCGCATGGCCCCAGCTACCTCACAGCTCGAACGACTCTGTATGGACTTGGCGGGCAGGTACCTTCAGCCGGCGCAGGGACTCGCTCACGGCCTGGGTGAAGCCTGCCGGCCCGCAAACGAACACGTCCCGTTTGGCGATGTCCGGGCAGAGCCGTGCCAGGTGGCCGGGCGAGAGGTACTCGGGGTGCTGCCAACGGGGCCCGAGCAGGTAGTGGACCTGGGCCTGCCTGCGGGCGGCCAGCTGGTCCAGCTCGGCGCGCAGCGCGACCTGGGAGGCACCGCTCGCCCGGTATATGAGGGTCAGGTCCCCGGGCCGGGCCGGCAGCGCCTCCATGAGCGAACGCAAGGGGGTTATGCCGATGCCGGCCCCGACCATCAGGACCTTGCGCTTGCGCCTCCGGTGCCGGGTAAAGGCACCGTAGGGCCCCTCCAAGATGACCTTGGTCCCGGGCCGGACATGCGCCAGCGATGCGCTGTGGTCGCCGAGGGCCTTGGCGGTCAGGCGCAACCAGTTGCCATTGGGGGCAGCCGACAGGCTGAAGGGGTGCGCCTGCCACCAACCGTCAGGGGTCAAGAACCTCCACATGAAGAACTGCCCCGCTTCAGCTCGTAGCCGGCCCAGGTCTCGCCCAGTGACGTACACGGACACGACCCCAGGGCCTTCGGGCACGGTCGCGGCGACCACGAAGCGGTGCCGGGCCATCTTGGCCAGCGGGGCCGCGACCCGGTAACCGATGAGCAACGCGGCCACCACCGCGTACATGAGGCCCCAGAGCAGCCGGTTCAAGGGGTGGGTAGCGAAGTCCACGCCGGTCGCGAACTGGTGGGCGAACGACAGCGCCAACGCGATGTAGACGTACAGGTGCACGAAGTACCAGGTGTGGTAGGCCACCCGCCGGCGCAGCGCCCGGGCCGACAGCACCCCGACCAGGACCAACAGGCCAAGGCCGACGGTGGCGGCCAGCATGTCGGGGTAAGAAAGGACCACCGTCTTGGCCTCCCCCACCACGCCTTGGTGGGCGGTCACGGCGTACCCCCAGATGATGAGCAAAGCGTGAGCGACCAGCAGGGATATGGCGTACTCGCCGTTGCGCCGGTGCCAGACCGCCAGCCTGTCCATGCCTATGAGCCGGTCCAGCCAGGGCACCCGAGCCATGAGGAGGACCTCGACCACCACCAGGTACGTGCCAACCAGGCCCGTCACCCTGCCCGCCGCGGTCAGCCAGGCCCCTGCTCCCTGCACGTCGGCCGGTGCAGTGTCATGCCACCACATATAAACGACCGCGGCGGCGCCCAGCGCCACCAGGCAAGCCACCAGGCCCTCCCGGGCCGGCTGGCTCAGCCACCGCAGCGCCGGCCGCCGGGGACGGGGCGCTTTCTGCCACACTGGCCGGTACTGCGGGCCCAGGGCGGGCCCCCGCGCCCGGCTGGGCGCCTGGGCCCGGCCTGCCCGTTGAGCTGGTCCTGCCAGCTGAGCCCGGGGGGAGTGGGGAGCAGGGTGAGCCGGGGGCGAGCCGGGCCAGGTCGGCGGCCCGCTGCGCGTTGCTGTTGCTGTACCTTCCACCGGCCTGATCATGGCCGGCCTAACTGAAGGAACCATGAGGGTTGGCCAAGTCTTTGCCATAAGGTCCCCGCAAGGCGGCCCGTACGGGGCCGCCCCTACCTCGGCGGCGGCCTAACCTCCCTCCATGCCTCAGTTCTCGGACTGCCGACCCCCAGCTACCGCCCCCCAGGGGGTAGCAAGCAGGCGCTCTTGGGCCCCGCGGCCATGACCCAGGCGCCCAGGTTCGACCCCCTCACCAAGATCCCCGCCGTCATCGTGCGCAGCCGCCAAGGCCGGCCCAACCTCCCGAGCGCAGGCTGCCCCTTCTGCCCCGGCGGGCTCGAGGCTCCCGAGCCCTACCAGGTGCGGTGGTTCAAGAACCGCTGGCCCGCCCTGCCCGACGACCGTTGCGAGGTGGTCCTGTTCTCCCCCGAGCACGACCAGAGCCTTGGCTCGCTGAGCCACCATCAGCTCGGCCTGGTGGCGTCCCTGTGGGCCGAGCGCACTGCCGTTCTCGGCGCCCGGCCCGATGTCGGCTATGTGCTCGTCTTCGAGAACCGAGGGGCCGAGGTCGGTGCCACCATCCCCCACCCCCACGGGCAGATCTACGCGTTCGAGCAAGTGCCTCCCGTGCCCCTGGCGGAGCTGGCCGGCGACAGCTGCGCCATCTGCCAAGAGCTCCAGGGCAAGGGCCCGGCCGGCCGTTCCCACCACCCGCGCACGGTCGCTTCGGGCGGTGGGTGGCAAGCCTGGGCGGCCTGGGCCCCGGCCTACCCTTTCGAGCTGCTGGTCAGCCCCCAAGACCACGTAGGTGACCTGGTTGAGGCCGAAGGCACTAGAGACGGCCTGGCAGCGGTGCTCCAGCCTGCCCTGGCCGCGCTCGACCGGCTGTTCGGGGAACCCATGCCCTACATGCTGTGGTGCCACCAGCGTCCCACTGATGGGAGGCCGTGGCCCACCGCCCACCTGCACCTCCACATCGCGCCGGCTCACCGGGCCAAGGGCGTCGCCCGTTACGTGGCGGCCGGCGAACTTGGCTCCGGCGTGATGTTCAACCCCATCGACCCCGAGGATGCCGCCCAGCAGCTCAGGCGGCTCACCGCTGCCCCTGGCTGAGCTGGGCCGCCTGCCCCCGCCTCCAGCCTGGGGCACGCCCGCCGGCTGGCTCAGGGCTCAGGGGCCCTCAGTTGAGCCAGACTCAGGTGGTGAGCGCTCTTCATGTCATGGCCGTGGTCGCCGCTTCCGGCCTGGTCCTGGCCACGACCGCCAATGTGCTGCGTATCTTGGTAGTGCCCCGGGCAGGGCGCAGCTGGTCATCGGCTGCCATCGACCGGGCGGTCGACACCGTGTTCCGGGGCCTCACGGCCAGGGTCAAGGACTACAAGACGAGGGACACGGTGCTGGCTGCCCAGGCCCCTGCCTTCCTCGCTGTCCAGTTGGTGGCCTGGCTGGCCGCCTACGACCTGGCATGGTCGCTGATGCTGTGGCCCTACGTCGGAGGCTTCGCCAGCGCGGCCCGGGAAGCGGCCAGTTCGCTCTTCACACTTGGCTTCGCTTCTACCCGCTCCGCCGGCCCAACGGTGGTTGACGTGCTGGCCGCACTGAGCGGCCTCGTGGTCATTGCCCTGCAGGTCGCCTACCTGCCCACGCTCTACAGCGCCTTCAACCGCCGTGAGGCGGAAGTGACGCTGCTCGAAGTGCGGGCCGGCATGCCTCCGTGGGGGCCGGAGCTGATCGCCCGCACCCGCTACGGCGTCAGGACCGAAGACGACCTGCCCGAACTGTACATGCGCTGGGAGCGCTGGGCCGCGGACGTGGCCGAGTCCCACTCCAACTACCCGGTGCTGGTCCGGTTCCGCTCGCCCAGGCCGCTTTTTTCCTGGTTGGTCGGGTTGCTCGCCGTCATGGACTCCGCCGCGCTGCTGCTGGCCCTGGCCCCCGGGCGGGAGCGCACCGAGCCCCGCCTGGCCTTGCGCATGGGGTTCACCGCCCTCCGCCAGGTCGCCGGTGCACTGGGCCTACCGGTGGACTACGACCCTGACCCCAACAGCCCGATCGACTTGAGCTTCGATGAGTTCGCGGCTGGGGTGGAGCGGCTGGTAGCCGTTGGCTTCCCGGTCGAACGCAGCGTCGAGGAGGCCTGGCCGCACTTCCGGGGATGGCGGGTCAACTACGAGGCGTTGGCGTACGCCTTGGCGTGGCGCACCGATGCCGTCCCCGCCCCTTGGTCGGGGCCCCGGCGCTGGCCGCACGAGACTATCGAGGTGAAGCGGCCGCCCAACCGCCTGCCCCGCGTGTAGGTTTGCAGCGCACACTGGCGGCCCGAGAGGTACCTGCGCCTGCTGCCTGCCACTGCGTTTAGGTCTGCAGCGGGCTAGCGCTGGCCGAAGAGCTGACCGCCCATGTGCCGGTGCAGCACAGCGCCCGACGACGTCCGGCTTGGCCTAGTCTTGGCCAGCCGGCCGGGCCGCACGCCAAGTGGCCTTGGCACGAGCGGCCTGCCAAGCCGCGCGGGACCGAGCCAGGAGCTCTGGCGCCTGGTACAGGACCAGCGCCAGCAGGATCAATACGCCTATGGTCATGTCCGCGTACTCGGTGGGCTGCTGGAACAAAGGCAGCACGTTGTCCACCTCGGTGAGGAACAGCGCCGCCAACAGCGTCCCTATGAAGGACCCCTTGCCGCCGGCCAGGCTGGCACCGCCGAGGACTGCTGCGGCTATGCTCTCCAGGGCCTGGTTGCCGATGATCGGTGAACCGATCTGCACCTCGGCGGCCAGGTAAAAGCCGCCGATCGAAGCCATCAGCGAGCAGACAATGAAGGCCAGGAACACGGCCCTGCCGGCGGAGATCCCGAGCCGTCGGGACGAGGTGCCGTCGAGGCCGACCGCCCGCAAGGCTAGTCCCGGCCGAGTGCGGTACAACCACAGGTCAGCAGCAATGGCAAGCACGACGGTGCCGATGAACGCGACCGGGACAAAACCGGCACCAGCCGTCATCGCCCCCACCACAGCCGAGTTGATAGGACCAGCTGGGTAGGCACGAAAGACCAGCGACGCGCCTTGGAGGATGCTGAGGGCGCCCAACGTGGCGATGATGGAAGGCATGCGGAACACCCAGATCAGGGTGGCATTGAACGCTCCCGTCGCCAGGCCGACACCGACCAGGGCCAAGGCTCCGGGCACCAAGGCTAGCCCTGTGGTCGTGGGTGTCATGGTGAAAGAAGCTGTGACGACGCACATCGTCATCAGCGCGGCAACCGAAACATCGAACCCACCGACCAAAAGGGCGCTGGCTTGCCCGAGCGAGACAAGGGCCAGGGGCATCGCCTCCAGGAGGAGGCTGTTGAGGTTGTCCGCGCTGAGGAAGGCAGGCTGTCGGGCCGCAGTGTAAGCACCCAGTGCCACTATGAGCACTGCCATGAGCCCGGGAGGCAGCCAGCCCCGTTTCATGCCGGTCGTCCTGGAGCTGCGCCCACCGCCGCCGTACCTACCGCCCGTGAGCCCACTATGGCTTCTACGATGCGCCGTTCGCCCAGCTCATGGGCAGGGATCTCCTGCACGGTCCTGCCCCGCGACATGACAAGGACGCGGTCGCACAGGCCCGCCAGCTCCAGCGGGTCGCTCGACTTCACGATAACGCCAAGCCCCTCCTGCGCCTTTGCTCTCAGGACCTGGTAGATGTCAAAACGGGACGCAACGTCCACGCCCTGGGTCGGCTCCTCAGCCAGGATCACCTTCACATCACCCCGCAACAGGGACCTCGCTAACGACACCTTTTGCTGGTTGCCCCCGGAGAGCGACTGGACCGGCTGCTCAGCCGAGCCCATGCGTACCCGCAGCCGGCCCACCAGTTCCTCCATGGCCCTCAGCTCCCGCCCTCGCCCCACCACCCCGAAACGAGCCAGTTGGCGGAGCACCTGCACTGTCGTGTTCGCTCGGACGCTCAGCACCGGGAAGAGGGCTTCCCGCTTGCGGTCCCCACTGAGCAGCACCACCCCGGCACGCATGGCCCCGAAGGGCGAGCGTGTGTCGACCTTGGCGCCAGCACAGGTCACGCTCCCAGCCGCCTGCTCCAACCCGGCCAGGGCACGCAGGAACTGTAGCTGCCCGTTGCCCTCGGCGCCGGCGATACCCACGATCTCCCCCTTGTGCACGCACATGTCAACCGGGCCGAAGCGTTCTCCCCGCAACCCGCTCACGGCCAGCAGCACCTCCTGTTGGCTCCCTCGAAGGCCCCGCTCGGGGAAGGCCAGTTGGAGCGAGCGCCCGATCATAAGCGCCACCAGTTGCTCTTCGGCCACGGAAGCTGCTTCAAAAGTGCCCTGGCTGACGCCGTCCCGCAGCACGGTCACCCGGTTGGCCACTGCCAGCACCTCGGGCAAACGGTGGCTCACGTACACGACGCCCACACCCGCTCTGGCCTGGGCCAGCACCAAAGCGTGCAACTGCTCGACAGCTTCCGGGCCAAGGGCCGTAGTCGGCTCGTCCAGCAAGAGCACCTTGGGGCGGGTGAGCAACGCCTTGGCGACCTCCAGCAACTGGCGCTGGGCAAGGCTGAGCGAGCCTGCCGGCGCACTGGCCGCTATGTCGTCCAGGTTGAACTGGCCCAGCACGGTCTTTGCCCACGCGCCCATACGCCCGTAGGCCGGGCGGGACTGGCTCGGCGCGGCAAGGTACAGGTTCTCAGCGACTGACAGCTCCAGCAGGTGGGAGAAGTCCTGGTATGCGATACCCAGCCCGAGCCTTCTGGCCTCTGCCGGCAGGTGGCGCCTCAGCTGGCACCCCCCGATCTCCACTGTGCCCTGGTCGGGGGCCACCGCACCGCTCGCGACCCCGAGCAACGTCGACTTGCCCGAGCCGTTCTCGCCAACCAGGGCGTGGACCTCGCCCGCGCAGCAATCGACGTTCACGTCCCGTAGCGCCTGGACTGCACCAAAGGCTTTGGAGACACCCCGGACGCGAAGCACCACGCCCCCCGTCGCCCCCGGGCCCGACATCAGAACACTCACTTGGGCTTAGACCTTCCCTTACCGCTTGTGGCCCGCAGTGCGAGCCGGGACTGCCAAAGCACCGACGACGAGCTTCGCCCGGTTGCGCCAGCCGTGGCCCGCCGGTGGGCTCACCGCAGCTGGCAGCAACCGGACGACAGCTACCCGCGGTACTGTCAGGGGTACATCTGGTGGAGCAAGCTGAGCGGGATGAGAGAAGTCGCGGACGCCTCCTGTGGGTAGCCGGGGATGCACATGTCCCTCTGCGACTGCTGTTGCAGGTCTATGGGGAACACTATCTCGGGCGGGATCTTGGCGCCGGCAAGCTTCATCATGTCGGCGGTCAGCGCAACCCGGATCTGGGGGTTGCCAGAAGTGTAATAGAAGATCTTGAGGTTCGGGTTATGGAGGCTGTCAGCAATGCAGCCCGCTCCCGCCTCGTCCGTCCTGAAGGTCATCACCCCGTTGAACGGTATGCCGGCAGCCTTGTAAGCGTCGTAACCGCCCTGCATCATGAAAATCCCGTCCTCGTAGCTCCACCCCTTGATCTTGGGGTACTTGGCCAGGATGCCAGCGACGACTCCCTCGACCTTCGACGGGTCCCAGTTGGTCCACTCCGTCGCCACCACATGGATCGACTTGTTGAGCGCCTGGCGCTCGCAGGTCTGCCAGCCCAGCGACAACGGGTTGCCAGGGAAGCCACCAAGGAACGCTATGTCACCTGACTTGACGTACTTGTTCATCACCTGCGCCCAGGCTTGCCCCAGCTTGCAGGTGTCCTCGCCGACCACCGTGGTGTAGTTCGTCCCCGGGCCGGTCACGTAGCCCCAAGCGTAGGTGGACACCGGGATGCCGGCCTTGGTGGCCTCCTGGAACACGGGGATCATGGCGTCGCCAAAATCAGGGTACGTGACGATGGCGCTGACGTGCTGGGCGATCACAGAGCGGAAGTCGGCCAAGGCCTGGGTGAGGTCCGAGTGGGCGCTCATGTAGATGATCTTGCCGATCTGGGGGTACGTCAGTGCCTGGAGGATGAACTCCATCTTCGACATCTGGCGGTAGACGTTCTCCCCGAAACCTTCCACATAGGCGACCGTGAGCTTGCCCCCGGTGCCCGTGCTGCAGCCATTGTCCTTCCAGCACTTGAGGGCCAAGGCATAGTTCACCTTGACCGCGGCCCGGCCGAAGGCGGCCAGGGCAATGTCCCGGGAAATCGGGTTGGTGGGCAGGAGCGTCGCCTTGAACAGCGCGTGGGCGAGAGTCGCCACCGGTGCTTTGTAGGTTTCGCCATAGCCCCCCCCACTACCTATGAAGGAGCTCCCCCCACCGATGTAGCCCGACGGCCCGACTGTGGCTGGCAGCGCTCCGGCAGACGGGGTGGCCCCCAGGGCGCCATAAGCCGTTGTCGAAAAGACGGCCGCGGCCGCCAAGAGCACTGACGCGCAACGCCTCCGTCGGCGAACGAGGGACCCACCTCTCAATTGGGCCAAGCGCATTGTCCCGTTCACTGGACCTCCCTATTATCGGTTCGAGCGTTTCCTATTGAGGGCTCGTCTGGCGGGCTGGCGGTCCTTGGGCGGGCCGCAGCCTCCGGCCGAGCAGGGATGCAACCCGGTCGCCCGACAGCAGCATCCCGACGATGATCGCGGCCCCGAAGACGGCGTACTGCATGGCCGAGGACAGGCCCATGATCACCAACATCTGAGTAAGCAGGGTGAGGGCCAAGGCCGCCACCCAGGTGGACACGGCACTTGCCAGCCCGCCCGCCAGCGAAGCTCCGGCGATCACCACTGCCGCTATGGGAGCCAAGAGGTAGGCAGATCCGAACGAGGGGTCGATGCTGACGCTCACCCCTGCCAGCAGCACGGCCGCGACCGCGTACAACAGGCCGGCAGCCGTGTAGGCCAGGACCGCATACGCCCGGACGTGCAGCCCTGCCACCCAGGCTGCGGTCGAGTTGGCGCCCACAGCCTGGAACCGCCGGCCGCCCACGCTGTAGCGGAGAGCAAGGGCGACGACCAGGGTCATCACCACCCCGGCCCAGAAGACGGCACTGATGCCAAGGAACCTGCCCGCAGCCCACGACGACAGCGCCCCAGGGACGTTCGGCTGGTTGGTGACCACGTCCCGGGAGTACTTGCTGGTCCAGGCGAGCACTACTTGCCCCACCGCCAGCGTGACGATCAGCGAGTTCAACCTGAGCAGCCCGACGAAGAGGCCGTTGACCAGGCCAACCAAGGCGCCAAAACCAAGGCAGGCGATGATGGCAACGGGCAGCTTGTGGTCGGACCCGGCGCTGAGCCCGGCGATGAGGTTCCCGCCCAGGGCGATGACCCCCGGCGTGGACAGATCTATGCCGGCCTGCATGACGACCAGCATCTGGCCCAGCGAGGCGATGGCCAGCACGGTCGTGAAGGGCAGGACAAATGACCATGAGGTGCTCCGCAGGGCAGCCGGCGCAACCACCACGGCCACGACCATCAGGGCTCCGGTCGCCACCCAGACAGGGATGAACCGGGAAGCGACCGAGGCACCCGTGGTGAACTTCCGGCCGATGGCCTTCGCCAACCCTGCGGTCCCCGGCGTTACTGGAAGGCTGTACAGCGTCGCTCCCTATCGTAAGTTGACGCGACCGGTCGTGTCTCGCGATCGTAAAGCACTACGCTACGGGAGTCAAGCCTCACCCCTCGGGTTACCCGTACCTTCTGTGCAGTGACAGAGCACGCGCCGCCTGCCGCCCACCGCCGCGCCAGGAAGCCCGTCCCCCAGGTGGCAGGGTGGGCGACGCTCCAGTAGTAGCTCTGGGAGGCCCGAGGAGGCTAGGCCCTCTAGACATCCCCCCCCTCGGTCGTGTAGTGTAATGCTTTACCAAGTCGGTTGTGTGCTGCTTTACAGCGACGGTGCGGGGTAGCGGGGCATGCAGCCCGAACGGCGCTATCAACAGGAGTGCCGGATGTACTTCAGAACCAAGTGGGACTGGTCCTTTGCAGGCGACGAGGTCACGGGTTACGCCGGGCACGCCCTCGGCTACGGGCGCAGGGTACTCATAGGCCGCCACACCGGCGCGGCCCACACCGACCTCGGCCTCGCCCGCCTCGGCCCGGGTGGCCAGGTGGACAGGCACGTGCACGCCTTCGAAAGGTGCGCCTACGTCTTCAGTGGTGCTCCCGAAGTCCAGTTGGACGACATTTGGTTGCAGCTGCAGGCGGGTGACTATGTCTTGTTCCCAGTGGGCAAGCCGCACGCCTGGCGCAACCCGGGGGCCGAGGAGGCCAGGTGGCTGGAGCTCAGCTCGCCCCAACCGCAAACGTCCCCTGCCAGCTGGCCCGACACCGTGTTCTTGGCCCCGGTGGGGGCGGGGAGCGCAAGGCGCCCCCACCCGGGGGACCCCACTACCCCTTACGTAGGCCACTACCGCGGCGTGGCTTCTCAAAGCGAAGCGCTGGCGGTGCGCGGGCCGGCTCGGGGCCGGGCGCCCGCCGGGATGGACACCGCCCTTTTGGCCTACAGCGGCATCACGGTCAAGATGCTCGTCGACGCCAACCTCGGTGCCGACCTGCTCACCATGTTCATGGTCGACTACGAGCCGGGCGGGGCAGCCCAAGTGCACGACCACCCCTTCGAGGAGGCTTACTTGTTCCTCGAGGGCGAGATCGAAGCCGAGGTGGACGGCGAGCCCATGACCCTGGCGGCGGGGGACGTGCTGTTTTGCGGGGTCGGGGTGCTGCACGGGTTCTTCAACACCAGCTCCGGGCGGGTGCGCTGGGTGGAAACCCAGGCTCCCCAGCCTCCCCGCCGGCACTCGTACCGCTGGCCGGCACAATGGCAAGAGCTGAACAAGCGCCTACCAAGGGAAGGTACAGCCTAAATGGCAGAGACGTCCGCCAGTACTGTCATCATTGGAGGCACATCGGGCATAGGCCTCGAGCTGGCAAGGCACTGCGCCCTCAGGGGTGACAGGGTGGTCCTGTCCGGCCGGGACCCAGCCCGGGCCGCCCGGGTAGCCGAGGAGCTGGGCCATGGCGCCCGCGGGATCGGCGTCGACTTGGCCCTAACCGAGCAGATCTCAGGTGCCCTGTCCAGCATCGAACGCGTCAAGCACTTGGTCATCATGGCCATCGAGCGCGACACCAACCAGGTGGCGGACTACGACCGCCAGCGCGCCCAGAGGCTCGTCACCTTGAAGTTGGTGGGGTACCCCGAAGTCGTGCACACCCTCGCCCCTCGGCTCGTGCCAGGCGCTGCCATCGTCCTTTTCGGCGGCCTGGCCAAGGAGCGCCCGTACCCGGGGTCGACCACGGTCAGCACGGTGAACGGAGGCGTGTCCGGCCTGGTGAAGACCCTCGCTTGCGAGCTGGCACCCGTGCGGGTCAACGCCCTGCACCCAGGGATCGTGGGCGACAGCCCCTACTGGTCAGGCAAACCCCTGGACGCCGTCGTCCAGCGCACTCCCCTCGGGCGCCTGGTCACCATGGCCGAAGTGGTGGAAGCGACCATGTTCCTGCTCGAGTGCAGTGGAGTGAACGGCATAGACCTATATGTCGACGGCGGCTGGCTGTTGCGCTGAGCACCACTGCGCCTAGCGCCGGTGCTGGGTGCCGGTGCGCCGAGCCCGGTCCCGCCGAGCGCCAGGTCGTGCCCAAGCCAGCCACCGCCGCCAGCCACCGCCGCCAGCAAGGACCGCGGGCGCCAAGCTCACACCGGGCGCCAGCTCCGGGTGTTGAGGTGCGACTGGGCTTCTCGGGTGGCCCCCAGCGGGCCGCCGACAGACCAGTAGCGCTGGCCGGCAACGAGCAGTTCCTCAGCCGGGAACTTGGTGATCACTTCGCAGCCGTCGGCAGTGACCACTACTTCTTCCTCGATGCGGGCCGCCGACCAGCCGTCGCTCGCTGGCCAGTAGGTCTCTAGGGCGAAGACCATCCCTTCTTCTAGGACTTCGGGGTGCTCGAAAGAGACGAGACGGCTGAAAATGGGCTTTTCCCATATGGAAAGGCCAACGCCATGGCCGTACTGGAGGGCAAAGGCGGCCAGCTCGTCGGGGAAGCCGAACTCGGTCGCCTTGGGCCACACCTCCACTACGTCGGCGGTGGTGGCACCCGGCTTGACCCGGTCTATCGCTTCGTCGATGATCTCCCGGCACCGGCGGTACGCATCGCGCTGGGCTGGGCTGGCGCTACCTACCGCGAAAGTGCGGTAGTAGCAGGTCCGGTACCCGTTGAACGAGTGCAAGATGTCGAAGAAGGCCGGGTCCCCGGGGCGCAGCAGCCGGTCGCTGTACACGTGCGGGTGCGGGGAGCAACGTTCGCCCGAGATCGCGTTCACACCTTCCACGTGCTCGCTGCCTAGGTCGTAGAGCACCTTGGCCACCAGGCCGACGCATTCGTTCTCGCGCACGCCGGGGCGCAAGAAGGCGTAGAGCTGGTCATAGGCGGCGTCCACCATCGACGCCGCAGTCACCAACAGCGAGATCTCGTCCTGGGTCTTGGTGCGACGGGCTTCCAGGAACACCTGCTGGCCGTCGGTCACCCTCACCCCTTGCGCGGCCAGCGCGTCCAGCACCGGCAGCTCGGCCAGGTCGACGCCGACGGGCTCGTTGGCCAAGCCGTAGCGGTCAAGCTCACGCTTGACGGCTCGAGCCACTTCCTCGGCCCGGCCCGAGGCCGGGTTGAAGGCACCCCGCAAGGTGGAGATGCCCGGGCGCGACCCGTGCTCCTGGTCCTCGCCTCGGTCGAGCCACGGGTTGTACATGACGTGGTGCTTGGCGGCCGACCCAAAGTCCCACACCACCGGCTCGCCGCCGCGGGGGAGGAGCGAGAAGCGGATCAGCTTGTCCATGGCCCAGGTGCCGATGTGGGTGGCCGTCATGTAACGGATGTTGTGGAAATCAAAAGACAGCAGGGCGCCCAGCTCGGACTGCTCGAGCTGGGCACGCAGGCGGGCTAACCGTTCGCGCCTCAGCCGTCCCATGTCGACTCGGGCTTCCCAGTCCACCGCGTTGAGGCCGAAGCTTTTCAAAACCATCCGACGTCCCCTTTCTTCCCCTATGGCTACGTGCCGACCTGCTCCCGCACCGCTATGAGCCCCCGGCGCGCCTCCCTGGGGCGCCAGGCGGTACCTGTGCCGGGCAACATCATGGCCCCAGGTCCCACCTCTACCAGACCAAGCTGGTCACCACTGGCCACACCTCGAGCACGGCGCCCTGAGGCTAGCGGCGCCCGGCCACCGCAGGGCGAGCCAAGGGCTGGGGGCAGCTGGCTCACTTCGGCTACTGGCGCCTCTTGGCGCGCGCCTCGACCAGGTAGGCAGTGGACTCCTCCAAGCGCCGACGGGCCGCCTCCCAATCAGCCAGCAGTTTGCCGCCTCGCTTGCGGATCTGGCCAGCAATCATGACCAAGCTCACGTTCGACGGGTCGGCGCACAGCACCACTGTGGTGACCGGGTCGATGACTGGGCTGGTGGCAGGGGCGCGCCCGTCGATTACTACTACGTCTGCCTGCTTGCCGGGTGTGAGGGAGCCCGTCCGGTCTTCGAGCCCAGCCACATGGGCACCGTTGACCGTCGCCAGGGCCAGCATGTCGCGCGCTTTCAAGATGGTGCTCGGCACCTCCGTGTTGGCTTCCCAGGCAGCCGCGTTCACCTTCCAGCGCTCGCCAGCGAAGGCGCACCGCATCTCCGAGAACATGTCACCGGGGACAGTGGTCACCACATCGATGCTGAGCGCCGGGCGCAGGCCGTGCTCGATCGCCTTGGCCACCGGCGGCCAGCCATGGCCCATCTGCATCTCGACCTGCGGGGCGATGGAGACCTTCCCTCGGCTCTCTGCGACCAGCCCCCATTCCTCCTCGCTCAGGTAGCAACAGTGGATGTAGGTCGTACCCGGGTCGAGCAGGCCGAGGCCACGCAACCGTCCCACCATGCCGAAACGGCCTGCCAGCCGCCCCATGGCGACGTGGACGGTGACCGGTATGGAAAGCTCGCGGGCGGTCGACCACTCTTCCCGCACGACGTCGTCGGTGCAAAAGCCCGGCCCTCGTGTGGCGAGGGCCATGGTGAGCAGGCCGGAACCCGAAGAAAAGTAGGTGCTTTTCACCCGGGCCACGTCATCGCGGGGGATGGCGATCTTGCTCTCGTTCCAGTAATCAGACAGCGACAGGTTGGCGCTCCCGTAGGCATAGACGGCGCGGATACCTGCCTCTTGTAAGCCCCGGACAGCGGCGTCGGGGTGCTCGGGCGTGTTGTTGATGTGCGACCAGTCGACCAACGTGGTGATCCCAGCGTTGACACATTCGAGCGCACCGGCCAAGTTGCTGGCGTAAACGTCCTCTGGGCGGTAGAGGGGGGCAAAGGAGTCCAGCACGTCGACAAAGTAATCATCCAGGGTGGCGTCGCCGGCGCAGCTGCGGATGGCTGCCTCCCAAGTGTGGCGGTGGGTGTCCACAAAGCCCGGGACGACCACGTCGCCGCTGACATCGATGACCTCGGCGTCGGCCGGGAGGTCCTTGCCTACGGCAGCGATCTTGTCGCCCTCGATGAGGACGTCCCCGTTCGTGATGTCGCCTAGTGCGGGGTCCATGGTGATGACGTACCCACCGCGAAGCAGTACCCGGTCGGCCATTGCCATTGCCTCCTCAGTTGCCTGTCCCAGTGCGCCCTCTCGGTGCCTGTCCCTCGCCCCTCTGCCCCTGGCACCTCGCCAGCTGACGGCGGGCCCTGTACAGCTCTCACATCTGTACAGCGTGGCTTCTAGGGGTCACCCACGCGGACCATATAGCATCACTGTACGACTGTCAAGAGTCACTTAGCAGGGCCACGCGCCGCCTGCCGCCCTGCCCTACGAAGACGGCCAGGGCTCCTCAAGCCCCTCCGGTGCCCCCCAAGACGGCCGGTGGTCTCACCCCCTAGGCGCCCGGCAACAGCCCCCGCGCCGCCTTGTCGGCAGCCTTGCTCGGCTTGCCCCGCAGCGCCCAAGCGAACAGGACCGCTACCGCTCCCCCGGCCAAAGGCCCTATCACATATGCCCACCAGTCTTGCCAGTGGCCGCCAACGATCACCGGCCCGAGCGAGCGAGCCGGGTTCATGGACGCCCCCGTCACCGGGGCGGCCCACAGCCCGGCCAGCGCGATGTAGCCCGCGACGGCGAGCGCCGCGTTGGCGCCGATGTTGCGTGCCCCAGAGGCGGTCCCAAGGATCACGCTCACCAGGCCGGCGGTGAGGACGAACTCGATCACGGTGGCCTGCCACCAGGTGGTGTTGCCGCCGGGCAAGGTCGAACCCAGGTTGCCGATGTTGCCGAACATGCCCCGGAGGAACGCCGCCGCCAGCAGGCTGCCCGCAAACTGGGCGGCCACGTAAGCAGGCACCCGCCTCCAGGGGAAATGGCCCCTCAGCGCGAAGGAGATGCTCACGGCTGGGTTCAGGTGGGCCCCGCTGATGGTGCCCATGAAGTAGATGACGGCCATGACCATGAGCGCGGGCGCCACCACCTGGGCGTCGAGCGGGACCTGGCCGTGGCTCCACGCGTCAACCACTGGTGCTCCCGCAGCCACGAGGACCAGCAGGAACGTCCCGAGCGCCTCCGACAACAGGCGCCGCCACTCGTAGGCCAGGTCCTCGAAGTTGTGGGTCCAGGGTGTTTGCAGGCCGATCGGTTCACGCAGGTGCAGGGGTACCGGCCGGTACTCCTCGGAGGTGGTTGGCATGGTTGTCTCCCCCGGGCTGTCGGTGAAGCACGAGACGTGCTAACACTTGGTGACAACCGACATTAGCGAGGGTACATGCCGAGCGCCCACGAGCACTGGAAGGACGAGCCTGAAGAGCAGGACTACCCCGCGGCGCAGTCCTACCTGTCGCTGCTGGTAGGCCCGGACCAGGCGGCACGGCTGGCCGACGCCCTGGCCAAGGCTGAGCCCTTGCACCACTACGCAGCCAAGGACCTGCTCAGGGCGTCGGGCCTGCCCCTGCTGCCGAGCGACGACCCCGAAGTCCGCAACGACATCGACAAAGTCAAGCACGGCAAGAAGCTCTCGCCTGTGCTGCTCGTCTACGGCGAGCCGTTGTGGGTAGCAGACGGCTACCACCGCATATGCGCCAGCTACCACCTGGACGAAAAGACCATGGTGCCTTGCCGGATGGTCCCCCGCTCCTAGCGGTGCGGCGCACCTTGCCCCACCTCGCTCACCGAGGCTGGCCAGCGGGCACCCCGCATGACCCGGGAGTGCTGCCGCGCTGCCCCTGAGCGCGCTTGCGCCGTCTTCTGTCACCGGGTGGCCCGGCCTTAAGTTTGGGTTAAGTCCCTCCCCTGCCCCCATCGCCGTCCGAGCTAGGAAGGGACGAAGGGAGGTGACATCGTGAGCATCAGCCTCAGCGCGATCGGCAACCAGGCCTTGGCCAGCCTCAACTTGAACGCGGCTGGCCAGCCGCGGGACGGCGACGGGGACAACGGCATCGAGCCGTCCCAAGGCGGCGCGGCCGCCCGGCCCCAACTGCCTCCGGGCTGTGGGCGATCACCCGAACTTCGCGCTTTCTGATCACCGAAACTCGCGACGGCCTAGCTCTGCACTTCCTGACTCTGAGTGTGGCTGATGGGGGTGAGGAGCTCAAGGATGCTCCCCTC